>Ga0208940_1000006_pt1 | contig 430508 bp, 327 predicted proteins | sample AD_JPNNA6_MetaG_FD_184445 | JGI IMG/M metagenome (GOLD analysis project Ga0208940, IMG submission 184445) | Active sludge microbial communities of municipal wastewater-treating anaerobic digesters from Japan - AD_JPNNA6_MetaG (SPAdes) (version 2) | ecosystem: Engineered > Bioreactor >... | reverse complement strand
TAAAACAAGACAAACCGGCTCAACTACCCTAATCCCGCCTTTTCCCATCTTTTCCCCATTTATCTTGCCCCATTCTCATTTCTTATCACATTTTCTAATATTGGATGTCGCTCTACATTGTCTGTTTTTGGCAAATCCCCAAACCTCTCTCATTTTCTCCAATATCCCATATATTGTGTATTGTCCATTCCGCCTATTTCCCCAAAAACAGAGGATACTTCTATGAAATTGGGGTATAAGAAAAACGCCTTTTCAAAACTGTTAACGAGATTTCCTCCCCGAATAAGGGCAAAAATTTATCAAAAAAGCATTCATAAAATTCCCTCTTTTTTAAAGATTCCAACCTTTTAGCGCCGATAACAGCGTTGGTAAGCAGAAAAAGCAACTCAAACTCAGAAACAGAACATACAACATATTGTGGTCTTCTGAAACAAGAAGAAAACCTCCTCGGAAAGGACTTGAGGGACTGAAAAAACGGTCTTTTCGATAAAGACCGGGAATCAAACGTCCGATAAGGAATATCGGAACAAGATTCTAAACCTTGACAGGTGTGATTCTATGCAGAAAAAGTCTTCTCAGAACAGATGGAACAGAAACCAACTCCAGGAAATAGAACAATCTCTCCAGGATGAAGGATTGATTTTCGAACTGGACAATCCTGCTCAGGAACTCCTTTTGGAGCACCTGCAGTCCGATCCCATCGGCCGGCTGCTTCAAATAATTGCCTCTCTGCCGGAAGTTCGTCAGGAAAAAGTACTCCGTGCCCGGCGTGAAATCGCTGAAAACAGCCCCGAAATGGAACGCCGTCTCGATGTAGCGATGGACCGCGTGCTTGAAGAATTAATTATCGACGAATAGCCGTCTTCTTCCCCCAGCCGTCTGCCGCGACCCTGTAAAGGAATGCGGGCCTCGGCCGACTGCTGAAATACCGCCTTCTCTTCCCTCTGTGTGCCTAGTCCGCCAACGCGTTAATCCGTATCCGGCGTATCCATATCAATCGGCTGATAGCCGGGCTGTTTGGATTTCTCTACTTCCTGATGATAGGCCGCCAGAATCGCATCCTGAATTTTCTTCCGGCACGTCGAGTTAATCGGATGGGCAATATCCGCATGCAGTTTCATTCGTCCCTGCGGGTCCTGTTTGACCCGATTGCCCGGAAGCTTCGTGCCGCAATTGCTGCAGAACTTGGCCCTCAGACTGTTTTTGCCTCCGCATTTGGGACAATGGTCAGACATCTTTCGAGACGGCATTGCCACAAAAAGCCCCCCGGCTCCTTCGATAATCTTGATATCCCGCACGACGAACTCTTTATCGAGCGTCATCGAGCAGAATGCCTTCAGCCGATCATCCTGATTGGCCACAAGTTTGACTCTGACTTCGCTGATTTCCATAAGGGTGCCTCATGAACAAGTTACCATCTATTGCTGTTGACCATCCGGTAACGGATGCCGAGCGTCTTGTCGAGGATTTGCCGGCAGGTTTGGATTTTGGCGCCGCAGGTGTTTTCAAAGAGCATGAACATCGCTGAGCCGCTGCCGCTCAGGCAGACTTTCCGCCCCCACATCTGCTCTATGGTTTCTTTCAACACAGCCAGCTCTTTGTGCAATTGGAAACAGCTTGTCTGAAGCATATTTGCGCATATTTGAGCCAGAGAATCAATACTCTTTTTTGCAAGAGCCCCATTTATTTGCTTCTGGAGCGATTGGAAAACGGCCGGATTGTGCGTGTAATTTTCGTAAACCCTTTTTGTAGAAACATTTACATCAGGAATAATCAAAAGAGCGCTGAAATCCCCCATTCCCTCCAGCGGCTGAATTTTTTCCCCCCGGCCGGTGCACAAAGCCATCGGTCCTTTCAGGAAAAAGGGCACATCACTCCCAAGCCGACAGGCAATGTCGTAAATAACCGATTCCGGCATTTCAAGATGAAAAAACCGGTTCAGCCCCAGGACCGCCGCGGCCGCATCGCTGCTGCCGCTGCCCAGCCCTGTCCCAGCCGGCATATTTTTCCGCAGCGTTATCCGCACGGAAAGCCGCCTTCCGACCGCCGCACAAACCATCTCCCACGCCCGATAAATCAGATTGTCAGGCCCCGCCGGCGCCCAGCAAGGACCTGTACAAACCAAATCCAGTCCGTCCCCCTCAGCCGGCTCAAACAGCAGTTCATCCATCCAGTCAATCTTGGCCATCACCGTTTGCAGTTCATGGTAGCCGTCGGGCCGTTTGCCGGCCACCAGCAAAGAAAGATTGACTTTGCCGGGCGCCCGAACCGTCAACCCCGACACCATCGCCTCAAACTGCTCGGCGGATTTCAAATTCTCACCCATTCAGTTCTCCTTGACTTTCCACCCGGCAGTATATATCATCCGACGAAAAAGAAAAAGCCCTCTTGAGAGGAGCCCTATTTGAATCAGACCAATGCTGCATCGAGCACTCAATCGGCCTCCTCCGTGCCCTGGTGGCACTGGCATCGCCGCCTGTACAATTGGGTCATCCATTTTGCCAACACCCCCCACGGCGAAACGGCCTTGTTTGTACTCAGTTTCGCAGAGTCCAGTTTTTTCCCCATCCCGCCTGATGTTCTGCTGGCACCGCTCACGCTCGGCGCCCCCAAAAAATGGTTTCGCTTTGCCGCTGCCTGTTCCATCGCTTCTGTCCTCGGAGGCGTTTTCGGATACGCCATTGGAATGTTTCTGTGGAAGTACATCGGAGGGTGGGTTTTTGCCCATCTGGGCACTCTGGGCTTCACAGAACAGAACTTCGCCGTCTTTCAGGACTGGTACAACCGGTTTGATTTCTGGATTGTTTTCACCTGCGGCTTTACCCCGCTGCCTTATAAAGTCTGCACCATCACCGCCGGCATAGCCGAAATCAGCTTCGCCGGTTTTCTTGTCGCCTCCGTGCTCAGCCGCTCTGCCCGTTTCTTTCTGGTCGCCGGACTGTTCGGCTGGAAAGGAGAGGCCATTCGCCCCTTCATCGAAAAATATTTCAACTGGCTGTCGCTGCTCTTTGTCATCCTCCTGATTGGCGGATTCGCCGTATTGAAACTAATCCATGGAAACTAACGCGCCCGCAGCCCCCGCAGGAGAAAACAGGAGAAAAATATCGGGATAAATCAGAGAAAAACCCCGACGGCAGAAAACCAAAAGACCGGATAAACCGAACACCAGGAAACCGCCTGAAACCTCCGGCCGCAGATAAGATATAATCTATTTCGGCAAGGAAAAGGAGACAAAACAATTCGAAAAAGAGCACTCTGAAATCCGCGGCAAGACCGATAATTATCTGAAAAACCGGACTTATGAAGGGCAACAGAAGACACAAATCAGCGAAAAATGAAGAATTCTTGAGTTTTCTTAAGAATTTTCTTGACCTTTTTGGGCATATTTTCGATATTATAAGCAGCATGCCCGCCAAGCCTCTGCCGCAAGGTACGCTCAATTCTGGCGGGTTTTCCTTTTTCAGGGGAATGGGGCGGCGATGAAAAACTATACCAAGCCCCCGCTTACCTATATAGAACAGGCAAATCTCTTGCTTTCTCGCGGTCTTATCGCAGACAAAAACGACCTAATCAAAAAGCTTAAAGCGGTCAGTTATTATCGACTCAGCGGCTATTGGCATCCATTCAGAAACCCCGACGACACTTTCAAACCTGGGACCACACTGGAAGAAATATGGAAACGATATACGTTTGACAGACAATTACGATTGCTTGTGATAGACGCCATTGAAAGAGTTGAAGTGTCGGTTCGAACTCAAATGGTTTATCATCACTCACACCGGTACGGGGCATTTGGATACACCAATCCTGCCAATCTCCCCAAGTTATCTACAGGCGAATTTTCTCACTTGATTGACAGCATTGAAATTGAAAAAAGGAAGAAACGCAATAAAGAGGATTTTCTTCGGCACTACTGTGATACCTATCAGGAAACATATCTGCCCTTATGGATAGCAGCAGAGGTTATGGCTTTCGGAACAACGCTCACCATGTTCAAGGGACTTGAACAGCGTCTTAAACAAAATATTGCTGTCGACTATGGTATCAGTGATTCGGTTCTTCAATCGTGGCTGGTCGCCTTGAATGGCACTCGAAATATCTGTGCCCATCACGGCAGATTATGGAATCGGGAATTGGGTTACAGGCCCATGATTCCTCGACCCAACAAGCATCCACAATGGCATACCCCTGTCAGGGTGTCGGAAAATCGTGTTTTCGCAATTTTGACCATCCTTCGCTATATGCTCAAATTAATTGCTCCGCAAAGCCGATGGCAAAGCAGGCTGGAAGAATTATTCCGGAAATATCCAGAGATTCCGCTTCGCTTGATGGGCTTTCCTGAAAACTGGAAAGAGTGTCCGATATGGATGGAATGATTCAGGCGGCCAAAGATAAAAATCCAACAGAGCATCTATGCAATTGCATGAAGGAGCATTGTCTCCCAGGATTGATATTTACGGGATTTTGAGGGAACCCGGGCATTGCATGGAATATTCTTGCCCCTGCGATAGGATGTTTGGTAAAATCATTGATGTTTTAATGGGTCAGCCGCGTTAGCGTGCAAATGGGAAATGTCAGTTTAAGGAGAGCGCTCATGTCTATTCAAAACAAAACAGCCCTTCCGGCAATTCTGATGCTGCTGTGTTCCGCAGGTATTGCCGTCGCCGCGGACCAACCCGAAAAAGTACCCAACCCCCTGGAAAAAAAATCTGTTCTTGTCCAGGCCTTTCTTGTAAAAGTGCCGAACAAAATTCTTTACGACACCGAGGCGAAGATGCTGCCCAGCGATGAATCGCAAGGATAAGAAAGCAGGAATAGTGGAGTGTGCACAATGAGGAAAGTTTTGGCTGTTTCAGCGATGCTTTTTTTCTGCGGTTCGGCTCTGGCCCAGATGCCGGATCCGCCGGGGCAAGTGAGGCCGGGCGAAAAAGCAGTCCATGAGGCCTACCTGTTCGCCCACATAATGGAGGGTGACTACGGACGTCTCTATTACAGCGTCAGTTTAGACGGCTTGCACTGGACCCTTCTCAACGGCGGCAGGCGGGTCTTTGAGGATTATCGCGGCCATCCCGATATCTGCCGAGGCCATGATAATCGTTATTACCTGGTTGGGAATCGCGGTGATGATCGGCCGGATATTAACTTCTGGGTGTCGGAGGATCTGATTCATTGGGACAAGTACAGCGATTACCTCCCCGACCTTAAGAGCATTCCAGACTATCCTAAGGTGTTGTTGCGGATTGGTGCGCCAAAAGTATTTTATGACAAGGATAGTTCTCAATACATAGTTACATGGCATACGACGCACGATTTGGGCCAAACAGACCTTCCTGAGCCGTACTGGGCGGGCCAGCGGACGATTTACGCGACATCAAAAGACCTGAAGACCTTTTCGAAACCACCCCAAAAACTTTTCAAGTGGGATATGGCAACGATCGATGTCATCATTCGTCGGGTGGGAAAATCCTATTATGCAATCATCAAAGACGAACGGTATCCGACCCTTGACTGGCCTACAGGCAAGACAATCCGGATCTGCAAGAGTCCCGCTCTGACCGGTCCTTATTCTGAACCAGGTCCGCCGGTCAGTCCTAATTTTCGTGAGGCGCCAACTTTGATTCCTTCGCCCGACGGGAAAATCTGGTATCTCTACTATGAGCAGTATCCGGGTGTTTCCTATGGATTGTCCATTGCGGCCGACTTAGAGGGTCCTTGGTATCAGGCATGCGGCGCAACCACGAAAAAGGAATGGAACAAATATGAAGTCACTCCCAAAGCTCGTCATGGTTGTATGATGACTATAAGCCGCAGCGAGTATGATGCGTTACTATCTGCATTTGCTCCTTTGCCGTAAGCACGAATCTGTTTTAAATCAAATTACAGCATCTCTCGCCTCCGCCCCGGAAGCTCGGTGCACCTCCAAAGGTTGGCGGACAATTTCTCCGCCTGTCAGGGGCCATTCCCCGGCCGGCACACGAGCGCTCACCAAATTGGCATGCTGGATTCACAAGGACCTTCTCAGTACATATTTGTCTGGGGGAGAATTGGTAGGTTTGCCCCTTACCAATTTGAATCCCTGCTTCTCCTTGCCTTTTTTAATGTTTCAGAGTGCTTGTAGGTGCGGCCTCGGTCCGCGTGAAAATTAACTCCTTAAAACGGGCTCTATTCTATCAAAAATCTTATCACAGGGTCAAGAATATTCTCTTCACCTGTGGGATAGCCATGGAACATCGTATCGCCCTGAAGAGTATCCAACGTACCGCAAAAACAGGTTTTGTTAGGGGCTCTTAGCTGCTTTTCAAAGTGTGAAAGACATCTTACGCTCTCAGATACAAATCGCCGGCCGCCACACAACGAAAGATGTTTTCAGCATCCTTGCCGGTGTAAAGCAGATGCAGACCGATAACGCAATTGTCCTTTTGGCCGGTTTCGCCGCACCACGGGCAAGGGCAATCAGCTCGATAGAGTTACGTTTCAAACCGCCCATCAGCCCAACAGCCAATGCTGGGCCATTATGAGCAGATCTTCAATGGCAACCGTGCCGTCCTGGTTCAAATCAGCCCCCTCACACCAGCCGTTCGCTGCATTACACACCGCAACCCACCATTGAGCCACAATCGCCGCATCCGCCAGATTAACAGAGCCGTCTCCTGTCAAATCTCCCGTCGGATTCTGGCTTTCAACCGTAACGATTAGATTGTCGTAAATGGCTGAATCGTTGTCCGGTCGTACGGCCCAAAGGCGGCTAATCTCGCCGCCATCCCAGGCGAATGTGCCTGAAACCGCTTGGCCGCCGATTGGGCGAACGCTGATGGTCATATTTTGCCAGTCCTGGCTTACTTCAAATGTAACCTCGTACCAATGGCGAGGACTCCAGGTCAGCCCCAGATTTGTGCCATACCAACTGCCGGGACCATAGACCCCTTTGGCGCCGCTGACGATTCGAAAGATTAACCCTAAATAGCTGGCTGTGCCGTAACGCTGCTCTCCGCGGCCGACTTGGATTCCGCCATAACTTCCAAAATTAACTACACTCTCCGGTATGGCTGGATTCACCAAAACCGAGATTTTTACAGCCCCCATATCCGATGTCAGCGGCGTCGGAAAGACATAGGTCACACCCGCCCAATTTTCCACACTGGTAATCACCAGCCCTTGCGTACCTTCGTAGCCCACCTCGGCTTCAATGCTGTGATGGGTACCATTGTACTCTTGCATCCACGGCTCCGGCGGTAACTGACCGGCCACATATCCTTGTCCATCAAAATCAATGTTCACAAAATCTGCCTGTGCCGCGATACCAAACACAAACACACAGGCCGCCAAAACTGCGGTTAACCTATTCATAATTCATCACCCTTCATTTTCTATAACTAACCCGCCTCCGGCAGATTACAATTCTGACGGCAAAGCAGGGTCTTTACCCCTAACTCGATCGGCATCCGTGACGGCAGATGGTTCAGAACATTACCCGCAATAATCCAAACGCGCCCCCTGTTTTATTTCAAACAACATACCATAAAGAGACCTCAAAATCAAGAAAAAAGAGACGATGTTCGGGATGGTCAAGGGACATCGTATCGCTTGAGGAAGAATCGGTTTTGTGAGTGCTGAGCCATGCCGCTGACCGGCCATCTGGCCAGACGCCGGAGTCATTTTTCAGGAGCTGTTACCTCCAAAATAACCGCGGCTCCGCCTGCACGCAAAAAAGTTTGATAATCACCAAACATTTCCTTGATTTCAAAAATATTTATGGTATAATACACGTTTGAATGACGAAGGAGCAGACATCCGGCCCCAAGGAGCCGCAAGGTATAGGTATTAAAGAAATTAAAATGGGCAGCAGAAGGAGCACAACCCGACAACCCTCATCCGCCCCAATCCCCCTCTATTTGCCCTATCATTTCAGACTTTCCCTCTCCACTTCCTCTCCATTGCCCCCTCTCAGTCCTTTCCAACTGGCTCAAAAATGCGCGCCGACGCCTCCGCATGTCCAAAATCCGGCTTTAAAATGCGCGCGGCCGTTTTTAAGCGGCTTTAAAATGCGCGCCGCCTGCGCGCCGCGGTGCGCAAATTTCCCCAAAAACCCCCTTTTCAGCCCAAAAAACAGGAAAATCACCCCCTGCCATGGTGAAGACGGGCGGGCAGTCGACCCGATGGAGCGCCGCCCAGGAAATGTGCCCAAAATCCTTACCATCGCCCCCCACCCCCCTGTCCAGACAGAAAAAGAACGGTGCAATTTATTTTCCATTACACTTTTTCCCCCTTTCCCGCCCTTATATTATGGAAACTGCGTTTTTTCTGTTCGCATAACGGGGATGGTATGCCCGACAGCAGCAAAGAAAAGAATCTGGACTTGTTTGTACGGCTGCTTGCCAAGCACCAGGGGCAAATCTATTCTTACATCCTCAGCATTGTCGGCAACTATCACGATTCAGATGACATCCTTCAGGAAACCGCAAGTAAATTGTGGGTTCTTTTTGACCGGTATGAGCCGGGGACTGATTTTTTAAAGTGGTCTCTGAGTGTCGCCTTTTATCGGGTTCTGGAATACCGGAAAAAAGCCAAACTCCGCAGCAAAATTCTTTATTCGGACGATTTCTTCAGGCAAATTTCGGAGCTGGCTCCCGTTCATCTTTCGAGGACACAGGAATACCTTGAAAAACTGAAAGACTGCATGGAAAGACTTCAGCCCAGCGATGCCGCCCTTATCAAACTGCGCTACAATCAGGACCTGCCGGTCAAAGAGATTGCCGCCCGGATACGCAAGTCCGTTCGAAATGTCTATTTTTCTCTTTCACGCATTCAGCATCTTTTACTGAAGTGCATTGATAATGAATAGCACAAAAAGACAGCCATGGAAATTGACGAGCGAAAATTGATTGAGGTGCACCTGCTGCTGGATCGCCTTTTTGACGGTGAAGCAGCAGAAGAAGAAGCTCTCGAAGTTCAGAACCTTATCCAAAAGAGTCCTGACCTTCAGCGATATTATTTCCGTTATGTGGAAGTCAAAGCCGGCTTGCACCAGCTTAAATCTCTCGACAGTGCCTATGGTTCTTCCTTAGAGAAAAATTATGATGACATGTTTTTTGAGCTTGCCCAATATGAAAAGACAGCCCCGGAAATGAAACTTCCCGCTGCTCCCAAAGAACCGGAAGCGGCTGAGGCACCGGCTGAGAGCAGAAAAGAGTGTTTTCAGGTCAGCAAGTTTTCAATCTTTTTCTTACTGCTGTCGTCGGCGGCTCTGATTTTTGTGATTGTGTATGCCCATTTGGTTTCGATGAAGCAAGGCGTCGAGACAGCCACTTTGACGGACAGTTTGAATGCACAATGGGCGGATGAGAACGGGCCGCTGGAAAAAGGGAGCAGACTGTTTACCAGCCGTGACGGCCTGCGGCTCAGAGCAGGTCTGGCTGAATTGCAATTTGACAACCATACCCGAATTACTATTGAAGGCCCTGCTGAGTTTGAACTCCAGGCGGCCGACCAGCTCCTGCTGCGGTACGGCCGGCTTTATGCCTCTGTACCGCCGGAAGCAATCGGATTCAGAGTGAATACCCCGTATGCCCGCATCACGGATTTGGGAACCGAGTTCGGCGTTATTTCGAGTCCGTCGGGGGATACAGAAGTTCATGTATTCAGGGGCCAGACCGTACTGGCCGGCGACGGTCAGAAAACAAAGAAATCCGTTCTGAATCTGACGGCCGGCAGCGCGGGCATTGTTTGTGATAACGGGGCGACGATGAAAACCATCCCGCATGCCGCTCATGCCTTCATCCGAAAAATTGATTCCCGCACCGGGCTGGTATGGAAAGGCGAAAGTGCGATTCTGCTGACTAATCTGCTTGCGGGGCATATTTTCACGGCAGAGTCGGACGGCATCGAGATAGATCCCGCCGCGGGCAAATATGTGGCTCATGAAAATTATGTTGCGGGGACAGAACGGCAGGGCGGATTCTCATACCAGAAAATAAATTCTCCCTTCGCAGACGGCTGTTTCGTTCCGCAGGGCCGGCAGCCGCAGAACATCAGCAGCACCGGCTTGTCGTATGAGTTCCCGAAAACAAGCGGGCTTTTCCATTACAATCTGAGCGACCGAAAGACGGCTTATGACACAAAAACCTCATCGAATTATCCGCTGCATCTGGAGCCGTCTTCTTCTGAAAAACCTTCTCTCTTTCTCCACCCGAATATGGGGATTACCTTTGATATGAATAAAATCCGCCGGCAAATCCCGACACTTGAGATTCAGCGTTTCACGGCAGAGTGCGGCATTGCTGTTTCTGTTCGGGAAGCGCTGAAGAAAATGTATCCGGACGGAAATATTCCCAGCGAAGAAACCCCCAGCGCAGACCTTCTCATCCTGGTGGACGGAAAGGTTCGCCAGATGCTGACCGGAATTAATCTTGCCTCCGGGATATTAAAAATCGATGTGGAGATTCAGCCCGCGGACCGGTTTCTGACGCTGGCATCAACAGACAGCAATCAGAGTTTCCGGTACGACTGGCTCGTTCTGGTTCAGCCGGAGTTGAAAATCACGCCGGCGGAAGCAGCGAGGGTGGAAAATAAAAACTGAAGGTGTGTGCGTGTGAAGGCGTGATTACAGAAAAAATGCGTAGAAGCAGTAAGGAAACAAACGAATCTATTTTTTTGGAGGACTGAATGATGAAAGCAATGAACAAAATTGGTTTGATGGCGGCGCTGGCGGTGATTGTGTCTGTATGCCCGGCCAACACCGTGAGCTGGAACTACAACCGCTACGGCGATGCCTACGGCACCCAGAGTGCCGATGTTGCCGGAGTAGGAGCGTATTCCGCTTCGTACTGGAATGACAGCTGGCTGGACGGCCGGACTGCGGACCTGCTGGACAACACAGGGGCAGCCACGACCATCGACATCAGCTGGAACTCGTTCAACAGCTGGTCGATTCAGCAGTCGCATCCGGGTAAAGATCAAGACGGATCCTACAATAAGGAAATCCTCAACGGTTATTTGAATTCCGGTCCCGCCACGTGGAATCCGCCTTTGACCTATTCCTCGGTCACTTTGTCTGAAATCGGGTATTCGTCCTATGATATCGTGGTCTATTTTTCCAGTGATGTGGCGGGCCGGGAAGGATATGTGACCGATGGTTCTACAACCTATTATTTCAACACCGTTGGTCCGGCCAGCATTGCCTCAGACAACGCACTTTTTATCCAGGCCGCAGATATGACGGAGGCAGGGTATGAAGCAGCGGCAAACTACGCGGTGTTCAAGGGTTTGTCAGGGGCCGGCCAGACCTTGACTGTCCAGATGCGTGATAACGATGAGTGGGGCGGCATTGCGGCTGTCCAAATCGTTCAAATTCCAGAACCGACCTCTCTGCTGCTGCTGAGCTTAGGCGGATTGCTGCTGCGGAAGAAGGCCTGAAACCCGGTGTCTTTCAATCAGAGAGGGCAGATGCCCTCTCTGATTTTTGAAGAACAGAAGAACTTCTGCTGCAAGAGCCGGGGTGCAGCAGAGGAGAATCTTCGAATCATTCAATTTGAGGAGAAATTTATGAAAAACGTGAAGATGGCTTTTGCTGTCATCTTGGTATGTTCTTCCCTCTCGTGGGGCTTGACCTTAAGTAACGCGAATTTTGATGCACAGACCCTCGCCGATGGTGCCTGGTCATCTCCTGCTGATATTACCGGCTGGGATCTGAACGGCGGCTGGGCCCATGCCCAAAATCTATCTGCGGATGCCATTACGCCAGAAGCCCAAAGCGGTGCAAATACGTGCGGACTGAACGGTGTTGACGGTACGGACGGCGGTGCTTATGTCTCCCAGATTGTCAAGGAAGATGACGGCACAACGCCTGTATTGGTTCAGGCCGACAAGACTTATAAGGTAACCGTTTGGGTCGGGCGCAGGTTGGGTGTACAAGGTTCCTACGCCGGCATTCTGAAAGTCTATCTCCAGGAAACCTCCGGCGCAGCCCCAACGAACATTGCAGAAGCTACCTACGACCTTATCGCCCAATCCCAGGGTACGTGGACACATCAGACATTGTATTTGTCTACCGGCCCATCACCTGCCGGCGTTGGCAGCCCGCTGCGGCTGATGTTAAGAAATGTTGGAAACCGCAGCTCCACACACTGGTATCAGCAGGTGGTTCTTGATGATGTAACCATCAGCGATCCTTATATAGCCAGAACCCCCAACCCCTCTCTTGGGGCACAAAATGTGTCGGTAACAACAAATCTTTCGTGGTCTGCTCCTGAAGCATTTACGCCGCTCAGCTACAATGTTCACTTCGGAACGGATCCCAATGTGAATGATTTTGAGGTTTTCGGGCTGCAAGCCGCAACCATCGACCCCAGCCCCAATGGAAATCTGGCTTATGGAACAACATATTACTGGCGGGTGGACTCGCTTGATCCCAATGATGGGGTTCCGGTACTTCGCGTGGGTGATCTCTGGTGGTTTCAGACGATTCCCGACAAAGTAGTTGCCGTCACAAGCCCGATTGGTCAGACGGTTCCAGCCGGCTCCACTGTTGAATTTTCAGCCCAATTTCTCAATGCTTCATCGTATGCGTGGTATAAGTCGAATGACGCGGTCGTGAGTGCAGATGATATCAATCTTGGAGTCAATTCGGACACGCTGGTTCTTTCCGATGTACAACTGGATGATGAAGGGTGGTATTATTGTGTGGGGATGAACTCCAAGCCCTCTGAGGCCGCTTCGTCTATGGCCCGGCTGATGACTCGACGTCTTGTCGGCTGGTGGAAACTGGATGGGAATCTGAATGATTCTGTTCAGGAGGTAATCGCCGGCGCACCGGGTCATAACGGCTCTGCCGCTGAGCCGAATTTTGCAGCGGGTATTAACGGCAGCGCGTGTGAGTTCTTTGGAGACGGTCAAACTGTGGTTATCGAAAACAGCGGCGACTATTTCAATTTCTATCCGCAGGGCATGACCGCTAACGTCTGGGTGAAGACCCAGACCTCGAGTTGGGACGGGATTTTGAGCAAACAGTATCGCGTCGGTGATACATCCGCCAACTGGATCGGCTGGGTGATTGACATCAGCAACAATCCCAATCAGCCCCACTTTACGGTGCGGGGCGCTCATGGCGATCTGTTTGCGGCAGTAAACATCAAAGACGACGGCTGGCATATGATCACGGCGGTTATGAATCCGGCTGCTCAACAGTCGGAGATTTATGTGGATGGTCTGCGGCGGGCTGTTTCCGCCGCTTACAATATGAGTGCACTGACTCTGTCGCAGGAACTGCTGACGATTGGTGCGGAGACCGCGGACGGCTCCGTTGGTTCGCTTACGGGGACTGTAGATGATGTACGGCTCTGGAACTATGCTTTGACGGAAAATGCGATTGCGACGCTGTACACGGCTCTGTATTCGGCGATAGACCCTGATGTTGAGGTGTGCCCGGTCTATCCGACCTTTGACATCACCGGACCGGAGGCGGTACAGGACTGCCGGGTTGATTTGTATGACCTGGCAGCGCTGGCTTCCGAGTGGCTTGAATGCAACGTGATTCCGTCCTGCCTGACAGAACTTCCATAACTTGCACTTTCCGACAATCCGGGAAGGCCGATGCAGGTCTTCCCGGATTCTTTTGTCTTGAGCCGCGGCTCTGCTTGGGAAAGCGATACTCTACTTGCGTTATGTCGGCATAGCAGAATTTACGGAAAAACAAAAGGAATTGACATGAACAGCAGGATTCTTACAGTCGGGTTTTGGGGGGGCATTTGCCTGGCAACTTTTGTTTGGGGGGCATTGCCGGAACCCTGGCAAAATCGGGATATTGGAAATGTGGGTGCTTCCGGCTCGTGCAGTTATTCCAACGGGATTTTCACGGTGAACGGTTCCGGAGCAGATATTTGGAATACGGCGGACGAATTTCATTATGTTTACCAGCCGTATTCAGGGAACGTGCGGATTGTCGCGCAGGTTACCTCGCAAACGGCAGCAGACGGCTGGGCCAAAGCCGGTCTGATGATTCGGGAAACTCTGAACAATAACTCAAAACATGCGATGATGATTATCAGCCCCTCCAACGGAAGTTCTTTTCAATACAGGGCCGAAACAGGCGCTATTTCCTATCATCACACCCCTTATAACGGCTTAACTGTTCCCTGCCGCCTTATGCTGGTTCGTGCGGGGAATGAGTTTAAAGGTTACAGTTCCGCAAACGGAACCGACTGGACGCTGATTTCCTCTGCGACGATTTCAATGTCGGCTAATGTCTATATCGGGCTGTGTGTGACCGCCCACAATGACGGGCAAATTTCTACGGCCTGCTTTCAAGATGTTTCTGTTTTGACGGACAGCACGCCTCCTTCGCCGAATCCTGCCGCCTGGGCCGATACTCCGTATGCGGTCAGCTCCCATACGGTTCAAATGACCGCTGTTGAGGGAACAGACCTAAGCGGTCCAGTGGAATATTATTTTGAGGAAACAAGCGGCCACGAGGGCGGCAGCAGCAGCGGCTGGATTACCAATAATACCTATATCGATTATAATCTTAAGCCATTGGAAACCTATACTTATACAGTTCGCATGCGGGATGTGATGGGCAATGAGTCCGGCGCTTCCCTTCCGGCTTCCGTAACGACTGCTCCAAGCCCGGATGCCGACGGGAATGAGACAATCAATTTGTTCGATTTCGCAAGTTTCGCCGCAAATTGGTATGACACAGACTGCCCGAATAACCTGTGGTGCTGTGGTTCCGACTTCGATCTGAGCGGAACAGTGGATAAGGCCGATTTAAAGATATTCTGCGATGTGTGGCTTCAGCAGACGGGTCTGGGCCATTTTTATAAATGGGCGGAAACGCCGCCGATGGGCTGGAACAGTTATGATTGTTATGGGTATGCCGTTTACGAACATCAGGTCAGGGAAAATGCGGATTTCATGCATACCTATCTCCAGCCCTATGGCTGGGAATATGTTGTCGTTGATTTTTGCTGGTACACTCCCGATGTCGGAACCGCCAGCCCGCCCAATCAGGATTCGAGTTTCTATCCTCATTCGAATTTTGACGCATACGGCAGACTGCTGCCGGACCCCAGGCGGTTTCCGTCCTCCGCAGGCGGAGCCGGATTTAAACCGCTGGCCGATTATGTCCACAATCTCGGACTGAAATTCGGCATCCATTTAATGCGGGGGATTCCGCGTGAAGTCGTTGCGGCGAATTTGCCGGTCAAAGGGACGCCTTATACCGCCTCGGAAATCGCAGACACCTCCAATACCTGCTCCTGGTATAATCTGATGTATGGTCTGAAGATGAGCCATCCCGGAGCCCAGGCCTACCTGGACTCTCTGTTTGAATTATATGCTTCCTGGGATGTGGACTTTGTGAAAGTGGACGACTTGAGCGTCCCTTATCATGCATCTGAGATAGAGGGTTATCGCACGGCGATTGACCATTGCGGTCGGGCTGTTGTTTTCAGCACATCGCCGGGCCCGACGCCGTTTGTGAATGCCGGCCATGTTTCAGCCAATGCCAATATGTGGCGGCTGCTCTCTGACCTGTGGGATAACTGGAGTCAGGTTGATGCGGCCTTTGGGCAGGTCTTGCTGTGGAAAGATTATTATGCCCCCGGTCATTGGCCGGATCTCGACATGCTGCCGATGGGTGTATTGGCTAAATATGGACCCGTCGGGAATGAACGCTATTCAAATCTGACAGAAGATGAATGTTATACGCTGATGAGTTTGTGGTGCATCACACGTTCTCCCCTGATGTTTGGCGGCAACCTGCCGGAAAACACTGCTTTCACGACAAGTCTGCTGACCAATCCGGAGGTTATCGCGGTTAACCAAAGCAGCACCAATAACCGTCCTGTCTATACCGATCGCAGCGTGGTTTGGACAGCCGATGCAGTCAACAGCAGCAATGAAAAATACATCGCTTTGTTCAATCGGACATCCGCCGGCATGACCGTCCAGGTCGCGCTGGCTGATATCGGCGTCAAACGATGCAGCGTACGCGACCTATGGACCCATTCGGAACTCGGAGAAGTGCAGGATACACTGAGCGCAGCGGTCAATCCCCACGGAGCCAAGTTATACAAACTTACGGCAGCGGAAACCGCCTCACCGCAGACACCCATCATTATCCTGAATAATCCTGGTTTTGACGCTCAGATATTGAATGACGGCTCATGGTCAGCAGAGGGCGATGTTTGGGGCTGGTCGGCTGATGCCGGCGGGAATTGTGTGGCACAAAACCTGACAACCTCCGATATTAACCCGGCCTCTCAATCCGGTGAAAACACCGGTGTTCTCGGTCAGCAGGCATGGATGGGACAGAATCTTGAATACAGCAGCGGCAAGCCGGTGAGCATTGCTGCGAATAAAAGTTATCAAGTCAGTCTCTGGATTGGCCGCAGACGCAGCACGGAAGGTTCCGCTGCCGGTATTTTGTCGGTGTATCTGGAAGATGCCGTCAGCAGCACGATGATCACCTCAGCAACTTATGACCTGGCCGGCCTTTCACAGGGCCAGTGGATACAAAAAACATTTGTCCTGAACACGGGCTCCAACCCGCCAGGGGTTGGGAATACTCTGCGGCTTGGATTTATGAATATAGGCACGCGCGGCTCCTATCCATGGTACGGCCAAGCAGTGCTGGATAATATAACCATTACGCCATTGGAAGAAGGGGATACAGAATAAGGATACTCCAAAAGCGGACAATGTCATACGGAGCTGAAAGACGGCCCTCCATTCTTGGGTGTTCCGTGAAGGGTCGTTTTCCAATAGGAGGGGAAAAAGATTTACGCAGTTTGACGAACAGCCGCAATTGCTGGGATACGCTGTCTGATTGCGAGCGAGAGGAGTCGAACCTCCACGTCCCAAAGGACACAAGGACCTAAACCTTGCGCGTCTGCCAATTCCGCCACGCTCGCCTGTCTATCCTTTCAGCCAATCCTCTCCTCCATCCTCCTCCTCTTCCTCCTCCTCCCCAAAATCTTTCTCCGTCTTTTCCAAATCGTCCGCTGATTCTTCAGTTTTTTCCTCTTCCAGTTTCGGGGCTTCGCGGACTTCTTCGATCTGGGCAATGCGTTTTTCGGCTTCCTGCAGAATCCGCCGGCAATGCGCAATCAGACGCATTCCCTTCTCGTATTGTTCCAAACTTTCCTGAAGGGGGACCTGTCCGCTTTCAATCTTTTCAACAATCTGTGAAAGCGCCCGAATCGCCTCTTCAAAACTTAATTTTGACAGGTCGTCTTTGCCCCTGTCGCTTGTCTTTTTTGCCATGTTACTTCTCCGGCCCTGGAGAGGGCTGCCGCTCCTCTACCCGGCTTTTGAGATGCTGCTGGTCTGCTAATTCCGTCAATATCTCGTCTCCCTCCTGTACCTCCTCTACCCGCCGGATGACTGCTCCGGTTCGGATGTTCTTTGTAATGCTGTATCCGCGTTTGAGCACTGCCCGCGGGTCCATTGCTGTCAGTTTATTCTCCGCTGCGGCCAATTGCAACCGCTTTTGCTCCATCACTTTCGCAAGCGACTGTCCAAGCATCGCCTGCATGCGCTCGAGCCGAATCCGCTGGCCGGCAATCAGCCGTACCGGCTCCAACCGCCGGACAACCTGCCCACACTGCTCCAGACGCTGCCGGAGCCGTGTTATCTGCTGCCGCATCACACCTGCCAGGCGGAGCGAGCGCATATCCACCAGCTGCCAGGCCCGCTCTACCAGCCCATGCGGTTCGCGAAAGACCCAACTGGCCAGAATCGTCTCCAGCCGACCGTGGGCACTCTCCAGCCGGGTCCTTATCAATTGTTCCAGCCGGCGTGAAAGCATATCCAGCCGATGCAGCACCTCCCGGCGATCGGGGACAGCGATAATGCCTGCCTTCGTCGGGGTGGATGCGCGGGCGTCGGCGACCAGGTCTGCAATGGTGGTGTCAATCTCATGGCCTACTGCACTGATAATGGGGATTTTCGATTCGAAAATCGCCCTGGCAAGCACTTCTTCATTAAAAGCCCACAAATCTTCCATGGAGCCGCCGCCTCGGCCCACAATGAGCACATCGAGTTTCAGACAGCGGTTTTGACGGTTAATCCAGCGGAGTTTTTGAGCAATTTTTTCGGCGGCACCTTCGCCCTGAACCGGCACATCAAACAAAAACAGTTTGGCACACGGCCATCGCTGGAGAATGCTGTCGGCCATATCGTGGACCGCGGCACCGCTCTTGCTGGTGAGGATACCGATCCGCATTGGGAATTTCGGCAACGGCTTTTTATAACGCTCATCAAAGAGCCCTTCCGCCTTCAACTTGGCATACATCTGTTCAAAGGCAATCTGCAAGGCCCCTATGCCGGCCGGTTCCAGTTCATCAGCATACAACTGATACTTTCCTTGCGGGACATAAACCTCGACATGGCCGATTGCCAATATCTCCATCCCGTTTTCCGGCTGAAACTTCAATTTCTGATAACGGCTGGACCACAAAACGCACGGCAACTGCGAATCAACATCTTTTAAAAGGAAATAGCAATGGCCGCTTTGATGACGTTTCCAGTCCATTATCTGGCCTTTGACCATGAGCCGCGGGGGCAGGCCTTTTTCAATCGCGCCCTTGATTAAGGCGTTAATCTGGGAAACCGAAAAAATGGGTAATTTTGCGCGGGCCATAGATTTATTATACCGGCTGCCGGACATATCACAATTGAACTGCTCTGATAAAAACCATAAAAAGAAAAAACTTCCCTCTCTATGTAAAAACAGGCAAACTTTTGCCGCCTCTATTCAATTATGCAAATAAACTGTGTTTCCCAATCAATCCTGTATTCTCCAGAAACGACTTATTTCCAGAAGGTTCCCGCCTCCGAAATGCAGGTGCCAAACCTTCACGGACCGAGACAATCGCTTCGATTGTTTCGGTTTTTTATTGTTTTTTATTCACTTGTTCAAAATCCGAACGAACGGATTGATTCTTTCAACAGGTTATACACCTAAAAATTCGTCTTTTTACCCCAAAAAGCGGTTTTTGTTTTAGAAAATGTCAATTCTGAACCTCTGGCACATTCCTTGCACACTTGCCCTTTGACTGATAGTGCCTTTATGGAGAACCTATAAATGATACAGGACAGCACAATACTTAATCTTCTCGAATCGGGAATACGGGCGGAGGGCCTTCGCCAGCAGGCCATCGCCAATAATATTGCCAATCTTAACACACCCGGTTTTCGTCGTTCTGATATTAATTTTGAAGAAATCCTCAAAGAGGCCGTCAAAAAACAGGATTCTATCGATCCTAAATCATTAAATCCTGAAATCCTCCAGCCCCAAAATACCCCCTTGAATGAGTTTGACAATGATATCTCCCTCGACAATGAGGTTGGAGCAATGCTCAAAAACACCTTAAAACACAAGACTTATATGCTGCTTCTCAAGAAAAAATATCAGCAGATGGATTCGGCAATGAGGTTATAACCGGGCGAGAATTGTCTTGAATTATGAAGATAGAAACCATCAATATGTTCAATCCTATTGACATCGCCACCTCCGGTTTGCGTGCCTATAATAAGCAAGTGGAGGTAATCAGTTCGAATTTGGCCAACATCCAAACCACCGATGCCGGAAACGGGCAGCCGTATCGCCGGCTGATTGCTGAATTTAAGACCAAAGATGAAGACAATTTATCCGGAGTTGAGCTTGCCGACCTTGTGCAGGATAAAGGGCCGTTTCAGCGGGTTTTGATGCCCGGCCATCCTCAGGCCGACAAGGACGGCTATGTGATGATGCCGAATATCAGCTGGCCTACGGAAATGGTCAATCTGAATCTGGCCAGCCGGGCCTATCAGGCCAATGCTGCAATTCTGAAACAATACCAGAAAATGGTTGAATCAAGTCTGGAACTGTTAAAATAGAGAGGGCTTGCTATGGCGGTACAATTTAACCCTAATATCCATTACCCCAATCAAATCCCTTCTGCTGTACCCAAGACCCCTTCCACGCAAGAGCAGTCGAACGGCTCTTTCGGGGATAAGATTCTTGAATCCATCCATAAGGTCAACGACCAGCAGAATCAGGCCAATCTGTCTATTCTCGATCTGATGACAGGCAAACAACAGGATATTAACACTGTTGTGGCCGAAGTGGCCAAGGCAGATATGAGTTTTAAGCTTCTGGTGGGGGTACGGAACAAACTGGTTGAGGCCTACAAGGAAACCATGCGAATGCAGATTTAGTCCTTTTCCAACCGGCACCCTCTCAAGGATAGCAAAGCGGCATGGGTTTATTGGATAAAATCAACGCAGTATGGCAAAAAGTCGGCCTTGTCCAGCGGGCACTGCTGGCGGCACTGGTTTTGACGTGTGTTTTGACGGCGGTTCTTTTAACCCGGTGGGCCACCCGACCGGAAATGCGTCTTCTGTTCGGCAATCTCTCTCTTGAACAGGCGTCGAAAATCGCTGACAAACTCAGCGAACAGAATATCCCTTACGAGCTTCGCAGCGGGGGCACCAGCGTTTTCGTTCCTGCCGAGAAAGTGCATGAATTGCGGGCGATGGCGGCCAAAGAAGGACTGCTGCCCCACAGCGGGGAGCCGGGATATGAAATCTTCGATAATGAAAAACTGGGTGTGAGCCCCTTGGTTCAGAAGATGAATTACAATCGCGCTCTTCAGGGAGAGCTGGCGCGCACGATTCAGGTTTTTGAAGGTGTCGAATTTGCCCGTGTCCACATCGTTCGTCCGGAACAAACGATGTTTACGGGTAGCGAGCAAAAAGCAACCGCCTCTGTAATGCTTCAAATCAAACCTGGGTGGCGAATCAGCCAATCGACGGTGGCTGCCATCACCAACCTTGTCGCCGGTGCGGTTGAAGGGTTAAATCCTGAGCAGGTCACGGTGGCCGACAGCCAGGGACATATCCTTACCCAGGCCGGCAATCTCGACCCCCGTGCCGCCGGAGCGAATACCTATCTCGATTATCAAAATGCGGTGGAAGCGGAAATGGCCAATCGGCTTCAGCGTTCCCTCGAACAGGTGCTCGGGCCGGGCCGTTCGACGGTAATGGTGAAGGCAGCGGTGGATATGAGCAGCGAATCTGTTGTCCGCAAAACCTACGAGAAAGGGATTCCTGTTGAGGAAACCATCGACGAGACTTCGACCATCAAACAAACAACCGGAACCGACGAAGCAGGGAGTAATCCTCCTGCCTCCACGGAAAAGAAAGGGACTACCACCACACAGTATCAGCTGCCGGAAACCATCACCACCCAGACCAAAGTCCCCGGGCAGGTAACGGCCTGGTCGGTCTCTGTTATTGTTGATTTAAGCAAACCGGCCGCCGAAAGCACTTCGACGACAGCAACCGAACAGCCGGCAGCGGAAACGCAGGCCGAAAGCAGCCTGGTAATGTCGCTGGAGGATGTCAAACAGATTATCCGTACGGCCATCGGACCGGAACTTTTAAGTGAACAGAATCTGACAGTCAAACATGTGCCGTTTTACCGTCCGCCGGCCGTTCCGGTGGAGGCAGGTCCCAACTGGGACAGCATTATTGAAATTGCCCGGCAATTGTCGATGGGTATTCTGGCGCTCAGTGCGCTGCTGGTTTTGCGTATTTTCACTCGCGCTGGGGCCAAGGCGGCTGCCCGTCCTGCGGCGAGTTCTGAAATGCTCGGCGGCAGTACCCTGCCGGCTCTGCCGATGGGGATAGATTCGCCGACGGCCATGCGGCGTCTGATTGCTACTCAGATTCAGCAGGATCCTGAACAAGTACGGACTCTCTTCAGCAGCTGGCTTACTGAGGAGCAATAAACGATGCGGTTGAGAGGAATCCAGAAAGCGGCTTTGCTTCTGACGACGCTGGATGCGGCTACGGCAAAAGAACTGCTGAAAGGCCAGCCGCAGGATGTGATTCAGAAAATTGCTATGGAACTGTCTCAGCTGGATGCACAAGGCAGGCAAAACAGCGAAGAGGCCTACCGGGTCGTTCGGGAATTCTGCGGCTATCTTCACCAGGCCCAAGGCGGAACGCTTCATATCAAAAGTTTTGTCAACTCTCTGATTCACGGAACCGCGGGCAAAGAACGGGCCGCCGAAATGCAGGCGCGAATGCAGCAGGCCGTTCGCGAAAAAGATCCGTTTCTGGTGATTGCTTCTGCTCCCGCTGCCCATATTGCGGCGGCTCTCGAAAACGAACCGCCTCAAGCCATTGCCCTGGTTCTGTCGGCTCTGCCGACTACGGTGAGTACAGAAGTGCTCAATCGTCTGGATGCCGCAAAAAGCCAGCAGGTTATCTGGCGGATGACTCAATCTGTGGAAGTCTCTCCCAAAACAATGCGGCGTATCGGCGAGATTCTCTGCAAGCGAATCCTCGATATGACACGGGAGGAGACAATCGTTGTCAAAGAAGCCGTCCCGCGAGAAATGCTGCGGAAGGTTGCGCTGGTGCTCAGCGGTTTGGATAAGGAAAAACGCGATGCTCTTCTGAAAGAAATCGAAGGCCGCAATAAGGAAACCGCCAAAACCGTTAAGGCGCTGATGGTAACGTGGGAAGATATCATCAAAATTGAAGACCGCTCTCTGCAGCAGGTTTTGCGGAATGTGGAACCGACTATTCTGGCCAAGGCCCTTCATGGGGCTGATCCGGCTATTGCTGCTAAAATCCGCTCGAACATTTCTGAACGGGCCGCTCAAATGGTCGATGAAGAAACCTCACTGATGGGAGAGCCGCGAAAGAAAGAGGTTCTGGAAGCCCGCGAAGAAGTTGTCAAACCGCTGCGGGAAGCCAATGAAGCGGAAGAACTTCTGTTTATTGAGGAGGAAAGATGAAGACGCTGATCGTTCAGCTGCCCTCGACGGCTCCGATTTCTTCGGCGTCTATTATCGATCCGCCGAAGCGTCCGGCTCAGCCGGCCGCCCGTCCGGAACCGGCGATGGCGAACCGCCAGATTCAGCAGGCCCTTGAGGCCCTTCGGCAGGCCGCCGAGCAAATGCAGGAAAGTGCCGTGCGGCTGTTTGCCTCTCATCGGGAGCAGATTATCCGTCTGAGTATTGAAATTGCTGCTAAAATTCTGGCTAAGGATATTCATGAGCAAAATTATCAAATGGAAGCCATTCTTCAGCAGGCCCTGGAAGGGATTCCGCAGGACCGGCCCATCACTGTCCGATTGAACCCGAAGGACCTGCAAACCTGCCAGGATATGATAGGGAAAATCGGCACCGAGCAGCCGTCTCTGATTCGATTGATTCCGGATCCGAGTGTGCAGCCGGCCGAATGCATCGTTGAAAGTGAACAGGGAATTATTGAATGGATTATCGACGAACATCTGAAACGTATCTCGGAGGCCTTGCTGGCCGGCGTTCCAACTGATGACAAAAACAGAAACGAAAACCTGCTGTCTTGATTTTGAGCCGCTGCAGGAAACCCTGCGGAAGCTGCGGCTGGCGGAACCCAAGGGCGTTGTTGTCCGGGTATCCGGTCTGATTCTTGAAAGCAGCGGCCCCTCTGTGGGGCTGGGCCAACTCTGTCAAATCCGGCTGCGGTGCGGTCGAACCATTGAAGCGGAAGTCGTTGGGTTTCACGACAGTCAGGTAATTCTTCTGCCGCTGGACAGTCTGGACGGCGTTGCGCCGGGCGATGTGGTTACCGCACTGGACAAACCGCGAATGATTGCGGTCAGTCCGGCTCTTCGAGGACGCGTGCTGGATGGTCTGGGTCAGCCCATTGATCAAAAAGGCCCGCTTCCGGTTGAAGAGCTTCGTCCGCTGCAGAACAGCAGTCCCGATCCGCTGCGTCGGAAAATGATTGACCAGCCCCTTCCGCTGGGCATTCGTGCCATCGATGGTCTTCTCACCTGCGGCAAAGGGCAGCGTATCGGTGTTTTTGCCGGCAGCGGGGTCGGCAAAAGCGTGCTGCTCGGTGAAATCGCCAACGGCAGTTCCGCCGATATCAATGTGGTCGCTCTGGTCGGCGAGCGAGGACGTGAGGTGCGTGAATTCATCGAAAAAGACCTGGGTCCGCAGGGGCTTGCACGCAGTGTGATCGTGACGGCCACATCCGATTCGGCGCCCATTCAGCGGGTTAAAGCCGCGTTTACAGCGGCAACCATTGCTGAATATTTTCGCGACCTGGGACAGGATGTGCTTTTTATGATGGATTCCTTAACGCGATTTGCCCAAGCCCAGCGGGAAATCGGTCTGGCCGCCGGCGAACCGCCGGCCACCAAAGGATACTGCCCCAGCGTATTTTCCATCCTGCCCCGGCTGATCGAGCGGCTCGGCTGCTGTCCGCATGGAAGCATCACCGGCATCCTGACGGTTCTGGCCGAAGGGGACGACCTGAACGATCCGGTCGCTGACAGTGCCCGCTCGCTGCTGGACGGTCATATTGTGCTGAGCCGCAAATTAGCGGATCGCGGTCATTATCCGGCTATCGATATTCTCCAAAGCATCAGCCGACTGATGCCGGCCGTTGTATCCGAAGACCACAAAAAAGCCGCTTTGAAGATTCGTGAAATCTATGCCATCTATACTGATGCGGAAGACCTGATTCAAATCGGGGCTTTTTCGCCGGGCAGCAACCGGCGCATTGACGGCTCGATTGCCCTTATTGACAGAATCCGGAATTTCCTGATTCAGCCGGTCCGCCAGCGGTCTCCCTTTGAACAGACCATTCGGCAAATGCAGGAAATTGTACAGGCATGGGATCAGCTTCTTTCGGAACCTTCGCCCGCCGGCGGCGCCAAACCAACCGCCAAACCCAAAGCCAAATTGAAACCATCTGCTCAGGGATAACAAAATGAAAAAATTTATCTGGAAACTTCAGCGGCTTCTGGATGTCAAGCAAAAGCAGGAACAGGCCCTGCGAAATGAGATTATTGCCCTTGCTGAACAGGCCGCCATTCTTCGGGGCCGCATGATGGCAATGAAAATGCGTCTGCGGGCCCATCAGAGAGAAATCCAAGCCCTGCCGGATGAACAGCGTATTGGGGCTCAGGCCTTTCATCTTCAATATGTGCCGGTCATTGATAAAGCCCTGCATCAGATGGCCGAGGAGGGTCGGACGCTGGAAAACCGCCGGCGGGCCAAAATGGAAGAATTTTTGAAGGTGCAGAAATTCCGCAAAGGGCTGGAACGCCTGAAGGAAAAGGCGCGGCAGGAGTACCTTCGGCAGGCCAACCTTGAAGAACAAAAACAGTTAGATGACTATACGCATATTCACTGGAACCGTCCGGTGGCCCTGGCTGAAGCGTAAGCCGCCTTCGGACAGGAGAGCGAAATTATGAAAAAAATACATTTGCTGATTCTGATAACAACCGGAATTCTCTGCTTCGGCCTGTCTTTCGGAATCGGCTGGCATTTGAAAAAGAAGCGTCTGGCGATTCCGCCTCAGCCCCCCGCTGCTTCCTCGACTGAAAGTTCATCTGCCATCGACGTGACAAGCGGTCCTTCCTACCTTCAGGCCGCTTCGATAGACGAATACACACCCGGCCTGTCCGAACGGCAGCTGCAGAATCTGATTGAGGACATTCGGGAGCGGATGCGGGAATACCGGTCAAAACAAAAACAGCTGGCCCAGGAGGAACAGAGGATTCAGCTCAGCCATCAAACGCTTCAGGAGGAAATCGACCGGCTGAACCAGCTGCGCGTCAAACTGGCGGCTCTGGCTCAAAATCTGGAGCAAAAACAGCAGCAGCTCCAGCAAAGCATTCTTCAGATTGAAAGCATCGAGCAGGCCAACTTTCAGCGTCTGGCCGCCACCTATGACAAAATGGACACCACGCAGGCCGCCCGCATTCTGGGTGCGATGGCGGCCGGACCGCAAGCCGCCGATGCTATTAAAATTCTCTATTACATGTCGGAACGAACTGCTGCGAAAGTCCTCGGGGAAATCGGAGCTGCGCAGCCCGAAACAGCGTCAATGATCAGCTTAAAACTCAAACGAATTCAAGAAATTCACTGAACGATTATGGATATAGCTACTATCATCGGGTTGATCTTGGGGTTCGGCGTAATTTTCGTCTCTATCGCGATAGGAGGGGGTATCATGGCCTTTGTCGATATCCCCTCGATTTGCATTGTGGTGGGAGGAATGCTCTGCGCTACGATGATTCACTTTTCTCTGCCTCAGTTCCTGGGGATTTTTTCAGTCATTAAAAAAGCGGTTTTGGTTAAACTCCCAACTCCCAATGAATTGATTCAGCAAATGGTCAATTATGCCGCCATCAGCCGGCGTGACGGCGCGCTGGCCCTGGAAGAGTATATTCGAAAGACCGATAGTTCCTTCCTCGCTAAAGGGCTTCAGATGCTTGTGGACGGCCAGGATGAGGAGAAAATGCGTGAACTGCTAACTCTCGAAATCGACTCCCTGCAGGAGCGGCACTCCCGCGGCAAAAAGATTCTTGAGTTCATGGGGGCTTCGGCACCGGCCTTCGGAATGCTGGGCACCCTCATCGGGTTGGTTCAGATGCTCCGCAATCTAACCTCGCCGGACCAAATCGGGGCCGGTATGGCGGTCGCTCTGATAACCACCTTTTACGGCTCCATCCTGGCCAACCTTGTTTTTATCCCGCTGGCCGGAAAACTCGGCCTCTATTCACAAGCGGAAATTACAAGTATGGAAATGATTCTGGAAGGCATCTGCACTATCAGTCGGGGAGAAAACCCTACAATTGTTCGTGAAAAAATGCAGGCGTTTCTGGCGCCCAATCGCCGTGAGGAAATCAAAGCCAACATTTAACAATGGCCCGCAAAAAAAAACAATTTCAGAATGAAGAACCCGGCTCTCCGGAATGGCTGGTTACCTTCAGCGACTGCATCACCCTGCTGCTGACCTTCTTTGTCCTTCTGATTAGTTTTGCTTCGTTTGAGAAAGAAACCTTCGAATCTTTATCCGAGTCCTTCGCTCAAGCCCTGCCTTCCATCGGCTGGAGCCGTCTGATCGACCGGGAATCATTTCAAAACAAGCAGGAGTCAAAGGATAGAGTCCAGCACACCAAAGGAACAGAAACCAGAACCAACATCACCCGGCTGACCAGCAATTATATGCAGGAAAAAAAGCCGCTGGACTTCCGAAACCTAAAGGTTTTTACAATGCCTTCCGAGCAGTTTTTTTGGGGTCAGGGAACCGCCATTTCTCAGTCGGGACGAGAAGTGCTTCAGGCCCTGGCCAAATTCCTGCATTCAGTCCAAGGCCGCGTTGTTATCTCTGAAAACGGTCCGGACGGGAAAACAGACCTTTCGCTGGCCCGCTGTCTGACTGTTCTCAAATACTTTACGGAAGAAGCAAATCTGCCTGCTGAACGCTTCAGCATTTCTCCGGCCACGACTCTGCGGACCCCGCCGCATGTTCGTCAGATTGAAATCACGCTGCTGGAACGGAGTATCTACGAATGAGCCGGAAAAAAAACCAGGAATCCTCCGGGGGCGTACCGACCTGGATTGTTACTTATTCGGACATGGTAACACTTTTACTGACCTTTTTTGTGATGCTGATCAGTATGGCAGATACTCGGGTTGAAAAACATAAATTTTTAGCAGGCAGCGCGTCCATTCGTCGGGCCCTGACCGATTTTGGGTTAAGCGGATTTCTTATTGAACGAAAAAGCGGGATGGAATTTGAACATCCCAAGCCTGCCTATAATATTGACGAAGGAAAAGAAGAACCCAAAGACCGTTCGATTGACGCCCGCACGGAAATGCTGCGGCGGATTTTGTTCGAGATAGAAACCAAAATGAAAATCTCTCCTTCCCAAATCGACGGCCTCTACAAAACTTTTCTTCCGATGAAAATCCGATTTGCACCCAAGTCGTTCACCTTAGACGAAGCGGCCAAACGGGAACTGCGTCTGGCCTGGAATCAAATCCGTCTCTCCACCATGGGTCATGAGGGGATGCTTTATATTCTTGGGACAGCCGCCGACGAAGATACTCCCAGCGGGCAATGGATGCTCTCGGCCCGACGAGCCGCCGCCGTAAAAGAATACCTTGAAAGTCTGGATTCTTCGGATACAAAACTGCCCATCTTTTGCTGGGGCGCAGGCAGCGGCGGGGAATGGACCGGCCGAAAAGGGTTAACCTCTTCGCAAACGCAGATTATGATTACTTTGATTATTGAAAAATAAGACGTAAAGCCATTTGACAGGTCGTGTCCGTTTTTCTGACGCCCTCTCTGGAAAAACAGCCCAAGGCGGCGGAAAAATCTCTTTTTGCACATTCGGCACAATTTTTGCATATCTATTCTGCCAATGCATACTCCCTTTCCTGCAGGAGACGGCTGAATGCTGAAAAAAAGACTAATTATATTCGGATTGGTTCTGGCCTTTTGTGTGTTCGGACAATGGATGCTGTCCGCTGCCCACACTGCCGAGCCAAATTCATCCCAACCCACCCATCCCCCTCTCCTTGAGAAACCGTCTTCCCCTGCGGAGTCGAGTTTGGAGCATCTGCATCAGAATCTGATTCGACAGCTCCTGATAATGATTTTCATCGTTGCGTTGTTTGGGGGCGGACTGTGGTGGTTTGTCCGAAGATACAGCAAGGGTCTTCTACCCGGCAAAGGCCGGCTGATTACGGTCCTGGAAACCGTTCCCTTAGGCCCTCGCAAAATGCTGCATTTGATTGAAGTCGGCCCCAAAAAGATTCTGATCAGCAGTACCGCTGACAGTATCCGGCTCCTGACGGAACTGCCGAGCACAAGAGAATCGGTCTCCTCGCAAAAGGAGCGGTCGGAATGAGGCATTTTCTCTCTTTTTTCTGGCTTGTTGTGCTGCTGACGGCGGCAGCGCCGGCTCAAGCCCCTGCCGCTGAAGCGGCAATCTCCAGCGAATCAACAACCCTGCCGACACTTGAAGAGCTTATTCAGATGATTGACAAGGCCTCTGCCGACCCGCAGCAGCAGGCCCCCACGCCCTGGAGCGGCCCCATCCGACTGGTTTTTCTCTTTACCTTGCTGGCCTTGCTACCCAGTGTTCTGGCGATGATGACATCATTTACGCGGATTGCCATCGTACTGGGATTTGTTCGAAGGGCTCTGGGTACTCAAAACATCCCCCCCAATACCGCTCTGCTCGGCTTAGCCCTTTTTCTGACTCTTTTTACGATGGCACCGACGTTTTCCAAAATTCATCAGGAGGCCATTCTGCCCTACCTGAGTAACCAAATGGAACTTCAGCAAAGCACTGAAATCGCTAATGCCGCTCTGAAGAATTTCATGCTTCGGCAAACGCGTACCTCCGATTTGACTGTATTTGTGAATATGGCTAAAATCACTCCGCCGGCTTATGCGGCGGATTTGCCTTTGCATATTATCACGCCGGCTTTTGTCATCAGTGAGTTCCGCACCGCCTTTGAAATTGGATGTCTGATGTTTATCCCGTTTCTCCTTTTGGACCTGGTCATCTCCAGTGTGCTTCTGAGTGCGGGAATGATGATGCTGCCTCCAGTGATGATTTCCCTGCCTTTCAAATTAATTCTCTTTATTCTCGTGGACGGCTGGGGAATCCTGGCGCAGGGCTTAAGTTTAAGTTTCAAGTAAAGGAATCTGATGATGACTGCGGATTACATTCTTTATCTCGGACGGCATACGATGGAAACGGCCCTGCTGGTTTCCGCACCAATTCTTCTTGTCTGCGCGGTGCTTGGTGTTTTAATTTCTTTGTTTCAGACGGTTACGTCCATTCGCGATATGACGCTGTCCACGGCTCCGAAAGTTATCGGCGTTGCCTTAACCACGCTGCTGTTCGGCCATTGGATGCTCCAAATTCTGATGAAGTTCACTTATGAAATCTTTACTCAAATCCAAACCTACGGTCAGTAAGGCATGGACCTGTTCAGCCCAAAACTGTTCGGCTTTTTTCTCGTCCTGACCCGAGTGGGGGCTTTTTTTGCAACGGCACCTGTTTTCAGCTGGGAGGTTCTTTCCATCCAGATGAAAATTTCCATCGCTGTTATCCTGAGTCTGTTTTTCAGCATCCTGGTTCCGCCGCCGTTTGCGGCCAATCCTTCTCTGTTTGAAGCTGTGCTCCTGCTGGGTGAAGAAACCCTATATGGGCTGGCGATGGGGATTGCGGCTTACTGTCTTTTTACTGTCGTGCAGATGGCCGGTCAATACATTGAACAGCAGATGGGGCTGAGCATGGCGGAGGTATTGGACCCGTTCAGCGGACAGGAAGGTCATCCGCTGGGTCTGATGCTTGAAATCCTGTTTATTCTTCTTCTGTTCAGCAGCAACAGCCATTTGCTTCTTTTGCAGATTCTTTCCCGAAGTTTTGAACACTATCCGCCGGCGGTTGTGCCGAATCTCGGAATCCTGACGGAAAGCATCCTGCAAGCGGGCTCGGCGATGCTCCTGCTGGCTCTTCAGATGTCTGCTCCTCTGCTGGCGGCTTTTATGCTGCTGATGGTGGTTTTGGCCTTTATGGCTCGCGTGGCGCCGGAAACCAATGTGCTTTTCCTCAGTTTTCCCCTGCGAATTGGACTGGGACTGCTGATTATCGGGTTTTTTATTCCCTATTTAAATGAATATCTTCGGCAGTTTGCCAACTGGCTTGGCCGTCTGCTGCCTCTTTAACGCTTATGCCTGAAGCCAATCGAACTGAACACCCAACCCCGCGACGGCTGGAAAAAGCCCGCCAGGAAGGCCATGTGCCGCAAAGCCAGGAGATGCTGTCCGCTATTACCCTGATTGTGCTGACCCTGACGACGGCCTTGTGCGGGCCGTGGTTTATCCGCTGGTCAAAGGAACAAATTGCTTTCGGTCTTTCCTGCCGGTTCGAGCAGATGGACAATCCCCAATCCTTTCTGGGGCTTGCGGATTCCCTTGTTCTTGAATCGCTGAAAGTTTTGACCCCCTTTCTGCTGGCGCTGACGCTTGCGGGCATTGCCGGAAGCATCCTGGTCAGCGGATATAATTTTTCTCCCAAGGCCCTCCTTTGGAAACTCGATCAACTCAATCCGACTCGCGGCCTGATGTCGCTGTTTTCGCCGGAATCTCTCGTTCGGCTGGGAATGTCGACGGTCAAAATCCTTTTTTTGACCGTTATTGTCTGGTTCTATCTGCACAACAAACTCGAACCTCTGGCCGAACTTCAATGGATGCAGCCCGAGGAGATTCTTTCCGTAATGGGGCAGTTGATTTTCGGAGCGGTTATTCGCATTTGTGTGGGACTGCTGATTCTGGCGGTAATTGATTTACTTTATCACCGCTGGCAATATATTGACAAACTAAAAATGACCAAACAAGAGGTCAAATACGAATACCGCGATACCGAAGGGGCTCCGGAAGTCAAAACTAAAATCCGTCAAAAACAGATGGAAGCATCGATGCGGCGGATGCTGCAGGAGGTACCCAAGGCCAATGTCGTGCTGGTGAATCCCGACCATGTCGCGGTAGCCCTCCGATACGAGGCCGGTCGAACCTCGGCTCCTGTTGTAGTCGCCAAAGGAGCGGATCATCTTTGCGAAAAAATCAAGGAGATTGCACGTGCGTACGGTGTACCCATTCTTCGGAGGCCGCCGCTGGCCCGCGAGCTTTACGCCACTGTCAAGCTGGGCCAGCCCATCCCTGAAAAACTCTACACGGCCGTAGCGGAAATTCTTGCCTTGCTCTATCGGCTGCGGCATACCAGATAATACTTGCCCGCTTTGAACCAGCGGCTATACTGGGTGCAAAACGGCCTAAGGAAAGAACCCGATGAATGTCCCTGTATCAACCGCAACCATTCAAAATGGAGCCGGCTGGAGCCGCACGGAACTGCTGTTTGTCAGCACTGCGGCGATGCTGCTGACGGGGATTTTGCTGCCTTGGCCGCCGCAGATGCTTGACATTCTCTGGATTCTTCAGCTGTCTTTGACGGCAGCAGTTGTTCTCACCTGCCTGCTGGCTCAAAACAGCAGTCAGCTGGACGGTTTTCCTCTGCTGACCGCCGGGGCTTCTCTGCTAAGTTTTCTGGCTGGGGCCGGCTGTATGAAGACTCTTGTCCTTCGGGGAGATACCTGCGGGCGGCTCATCGGGACGACCGGCCGGGCAATCGCGGCTTTTGAACCGCTGCTGGCGTTGCTGGTGGTCTTTTTAATCGGGTTTTTTCTTCTGTATCTGGTTCATCTGGCAAGCAAACGAATGCGGCTGGCCGTGGAACATTATTTCAACCACATCCTGCCTGTCAAAAAAGCCGGGCTCGATACCGACCGCTCCCTTCAAATTCTCACCGCGGAACAGGCCCAAGTCCTTTTGAACAAAATCCAAAAAGAGGTTCGCTTTTATGCCTCCATGGAGCAGATTCGAAAACTGCTGCTGACTCAAATCACTGTCAATCTGTTTCTTGTGCTGGCCGCCTGTCCGCTGGCATGGCTGGCGGAAGCACTTCAGGCCGCCTCGGCTCCGTCCGGCAGCTCCCCTCTTCAGACCTTGGCCCCTCCATTGACCGCTGCCGCCTTGCTGTCGTGGATTCCTGCGGCCATTACAGCCATATCCTGTGCCGCTCTGCTGTCAAAAGAATCGCTCACCCTGCCGCGGCTTGACAGGGAGAAGGAAACCGCTCAAAGCCGCAAAATCAAAATCATTTCTTCCTCTTCAGGGCGGGCAGAAGAAGTTGAACTGCTCAATCCGGACTCACTGAGGATCGTTTCCGCAGCTGGCGCGCCGCTTGAACGGATTGCTGATTTTGAACCCTCTCTTCCCGATGCTGCCTCCGCGATGCTTCCGGAAATTCGCCCGGTGAATGTTCGATGCTGCTCCGCAGAAGAATATTACCGCAAGATGGAAGAGTTTTTCAGCCAGCCGGCTTTTCATCAGTCTTTTCTTCTGCTTACGGCAGAATCAGTCAAAGACCTGCCTGTATCTGTGGTTGTTCATCCGGCTGTACGGCTGGCCCGTCAAAAGAAGAATGTTCTTCTGTTTGATGCCGATCCTCGAAATGCCGTCGCCAAAGTGTTTGCTCTCGAACCGTCTTCTTTATCTGCACCGAGACCGGTCCCTCAACTGGAGCATCTTTGGCTGCAAAGCATCCGCCCGGAAAACTGCTTTCAGATAGCGGCAGAGCCGCCGCAGATTGATTTTCAGTGCTGTCTGGCTTACGCTCCTCAACGGCCGAGGGCTTTCCCGCAGACCTCAGGGCAAACCAGCGGGGTCCTTCACGTCCTTTTTTTCAGTACGGAGTCCCCTGCCCGTGTGCAGCCGCTGTTTGCCGGAATCGCCGCGATTCGGGGTGTGTATGTCATAGACCCCCTCTTTGCCGCCATTTCAAAAACCGACTAACTGCTCAGCATACTTAAGCCAGCCATCTGCTGCTGAATGAGCTGCAGATTCTTTTCCAAACGAGCATACTGGTTTTTCAGACGCGTCTCCACCCGCTCCAAACGATCTTCCTCATCGCTGATTCGGCTTTCCATATTATCAATGCGGTTCTGGATGCCGTCCTGCACGAGCGGAACCTGGCCGGTTCCGGTTTTCAGCATCTTATCGACCGTATCATACAGACTTCCGGCAAAGCCCTGCTTGACGCTTACAGAGGCCTCATAAGTACCGGACTGGCCTGTATCCACACTCAAAACCAGACTATACTCCGGGTTAACGGGATAACCGCTGCTGCCGGTCTCTGTACTGCCGTAGAGTGTGTTTCCGTCTATGGTCATCTCGCGTGCCGCCGACCAGCTTTCCGTGTTGAGTTTGATTTGCGCGGAGGTTACCCGGCCGTCCTCAATCGTTACCCGCACATCATACTGGCCGCCCTGTGTATAGCTGCTGGCCTGATAGAACTTAACGGTGTTCGAATTGCTGTAGCCGCTCTTCTGGGCACCAATCAAAGAAAGCACTGCTTGATAATTATCCACCAGCGCTTCCTCAAATGCTGCGCTGTCCAAGGTCAGGGTACCGTCCGCTTCAAACTCAAGCCCAATATCCGCCGGCTTGACAAACGTGTCTCGAGAAGTAAATCCGGACGCATTGAAAAGCAGCGGAGAACGAATGATGCTCGTAATACTGGTCAGACTGTATTCGGAAGAAAGAATGCCCGTCTTCTTTTCCTCTTCATCGTATGTGGTTTTTTCCTTTAAATAAGACACTACTGAATTATAAGCATCGACCATCGCCTGAAGTTTATCCTGCAGGGTGGCGGTATCGCGATTGAGTGTAACAGACACCGAATCGTATCCATCGGTATCGTTGCCGGTTGCACTGTGAAGGTTCAAGGTTACACCCGCTATCACATCATCGATGGTGTTGGAGCTTCGCCGAATCCATGTATTTTCATCGGTATCTTCCCCCGCAGGATAGCCGTCAATCTTAATCATCGCATCCTGAGCGGCCTGCGTTTCCAAAAACGCGGAGGGTGCCAGCATGCTCAGATTGGAGTTAATCGAACCGCCCGCCGTCGTTTCGGTAAAGACCGGCGCCGTCCATACCGCCGAAGAACCCTCGCCAGGTATCAGGGAGAGGGAAACAGATAAATCGCTGGCCCCGCTGGTTCGATCCGTAACAATCAGGGCTCCATCTTCCAGACGGACTTTCACGGTATTTCCAAAGGCCGTTTCAATTTCGGACATCAGTTCTTCGACGGTCGTGTACGGGTTTACCTCAAAGGAATAATCCACCGGTGTGCCGTCCCCAAGCGATCCCTGAATCCGAATCTGATCGGTCGTTGAGCCCGTTCCAAAACCGGAGCTGCCCTCGAGTTGAGACAGTCGGGTGCTCAGGACAGCATCGCTGCCGTCGGCCGTCTTCAGTTCCGTCGAAGTATGAACGTCCGTGTTGCTTGTATTGATGGAAATCTGGTAGTCGGAACCGCTCTCCCGACCGCTGAGAACCAGATGGTATCTTCCGGAGCCCGACTGATAGTCGAGGATGCTGGCCGTAATGCCCGGGTTATCCGGATCGTTGTTAATCAAATCCACCAATTCCTGGAGGGTTGTCGTGGCTGTCGTCTGAACAACAAATTCCTGATTGTTGTAGGACAGAATAAGATTGCCTTCGCCGACATACTGGGACACATAATTAAATCCATCATGGACCCAGCGGTTGGCTGTTGCCAGCTGGCGAATCTTAACATTGTGGGTTCCCTCAAAGGCGCTTCCGCTGGCCGCAGCCGTCAGCACATCTTCATTGCTGCTTTTGGTTTGATAGGAGCGCAGCTGGCTCGAATCGGACAAGGCCGACAGTGCGGAACGCAAAGCATTCATCTTGGTGTTCAGTTCGGAAACCGCCGTTCTTTTCTCCTTGAGGGTTTCCAAACTCGACTCATAATTCGTCAGGCGGCGCCGTTCCACCTGCATAAGCTGCTCAACAATTGAAGCTGTATCAATTCCTGTCGAAAGGCCGGTCAATTGTATTGAAGACATGACTCGTTTCTCCCTTGTTCGGATCAGTTTTTAACGAAAATTCGCCACTTTCATTATCGGCAGAATCTATTCTGCATATAACTAACATTTATTAAGTCTTTTTGAAGTCAACACTTAGGCAAAAGCTCACCCTCCTCCTTCTGAACGGATTCTATCTCGGAAAGGAGCGTCTGGATAGTCTGTCTGCTTTTCCCATCCAGAATAAAGGTTTTATTGGACAATGTTTCTCGACAGATTTGGGCTGCTTTTATCGGGTTCTTTTGCTCCAGGCAATTCAAGGCCAACTTTAAGGTTTGCTGAACCCCTATTTCAGACTTTTTTTGTCTGTATTTGTCGGCATATTCCTGAAAGATTTCTCCCGCCCTTTCGTGGTATGCCTGGGCATGTTTTTCAAATATAGAAATTACATAGTCTAAAAATCTTCTTTCTCGTTCGCTCGCCTCTGATACATCCGCCAAAAACGGACATAACTGCGCCGGCGAATAATGTCGAATCATTTCATCCAGACATGCCGCGGTAAGGCGATTTCGCTGCTCAAAGCGTCTGCTGTTGGTGGATGAACTTCGACGATAATAATAGCAGGAGGAGCCCTGAACTTTCCGGAAGCGAATCTGAAGAGCGTTGCGGGCCAGAAAATCAAAATCCTCCACATTATCAATTTCACGGAAGAGACCGGTTCGTTCGAACATCTGACGCCGCTTCAGCGAACCCGAATTGGGAATCGGGGATGCTCCTTTTGCAAACAGGATTGCCGGCAGCAATTTGCTGTCCCGAAGGTCATTGTATTCCCAGTCGGTTCCGGTGTAATTGCCGGCTTCATCCACGAGGGTAAGTTTTTCGGGATAATAATAATCGTACTCCGGGTATTGCAGAGCAAAGGCCGCCATCTTTTCCAGATAATCCGGAGCAATAAAGTCGTCCGAATCTACGCCGAGAATAAACTCCCCCTGGGCCTGCTGAATAGCCCGATTCATTCCGGCTGCGAAGTTCTTATGCTCCTGACGGATATAGCGGACTCTGGCATCCGAAAAAGACTGAGCAAGCCGGCCGGTCTGGTCTGTGCTGCCGTCATCCACAATCAGCAGTTCAAAATGCTGATATGTTTGAGAAAGAACAGACTGAATCGCCTGAACAATGCTGTCTTGGGCGTTGTAAGTCACCATGCAAACGCTGATGAGGGGCCGAGGAGCGGCCTGCTGCACCGGCTGGTGCCGAATGGACGAATCAGGAAAGGCACTTTCCATTTCCGGACGGAAGGGCCTGCGGATAATCCGATTCTGATTCTTTGTATAAAGTTCGCGAATAAACCGGTCTTCTTGTTCCCGGGTTCCGGCGGAGCGTTCCAGACTTTTCGGATTATAATAATACAGGCCGAGGATGGCTCTGCATCGGATAAACTCGTGAGTCTGCGAAACCCGCAGGAAGAACTCCCAGTCGCCGGAGACCTGAAACGTGGGGTCAAAATAGCCGTACTCCTCGTGCAGCGAGCGACGCCACATCGGCTGCGGTCCCATGAAATTGCCTTTCAGCAGCGCCTCTCGGGAAAACGGCGGATGCCAGTCGGCCAGCCGCACAGGCGTCTTGGTTTGCCAGGTTTGGTTGGGAATCTCCGTGATGTAAAAATGCGAATAAATCGCCGCCTTATCCGGCCTTTCCTCCAGCGCCGCCGCCAGCATCTCGAGCATCAGGGGAGCGTGGCGGTCATCTGTGTTGGCATTGGTGATATATTTACCGCGTGCTTCACGAATCCCCCGGTTCCACGCTGCGTAAATGGTCTCACGCTGCTGCGTCCGGATATACCGGATATTCGGATAACGGCTCTGGAATTCCCGGACAATGGCCCCCTCATTCTGCGGCGAGCCGCTGTCCACCACAATGATTTCCAGCAGCCCCTTCCGATACAGCGTCTGCTCGACCAGATCCTGCAGGCAGCCGCCGATAAAGGCCTCTGACTGATACGTGGACACAATGGCTGATACCATCGGCCCGGCGGACTTATCAACCGCCACCAGTGTCATCGATGGACTTACCAGAGCATGTGTGATCCTGCTTGAATCGGGCAGGGCAAAGGGATTCTTTTCCATGCGGTCCGGACAAAGGGGCTCCAGCACCTTCATTTGACCGTATATGATGCCCAGAATGAATTCGGCATAAACATAACTCTTGCGAATGAGAGATATCGGACAGTCATTCAGGAGAATCAAATGAAACAGTTTCCAGGCCTCGCGGAGTTTATACCCCAGGTTGCAGAACGGATGGCATCCTTCGTGCTGTCCGCACAGTTCCAGCAGCCGCTCAAAGAAGTACTTGGCCGCATAGTTCCATTGATTCTCGTTCCAGTTGAGCGGATGCAAGATATGATAGGCGACCGGGTCCTGGAAACGAGCCAGCGGGATCCGGTTTAAAACGCACACGATCGGCACATAGTAATCCCACCAGGCAACCCCCAGGCAAAAACGGGAAGGGGGAATCCGGTCCAGCATGGCCCGGCGGAAAAAGAAAGCATCGAAACCGTTCATAAAAATTGCGGCGTTCTCATCGCCCAGCCGCTTGACATTCATCCGGTTAACGCAAATAACGGCATCCTGCGTCTGTCGAACCATCGCGTCCAGATGAACCGGTTCCAGCGAAAGATGAATATCCGAATTAATGATCCCGACAATCTCAAACTGGGTTTCTTTCAGCGCTCCGAAAAGATCATCAATATAAATCAGCGGCTTGCCGAAAAACTCACGGCCGTTTCGAGAGGCCGGGATGAAACGAACCTGCGGAAACTGCGGACGAAGGACCGCCATCTCTTCCGGATGATTCATACTCAGCACGGCAAACCCCGCTTTCCGCCAGGACTGGACTGCCTGCTGCTGATTCTCGATATTCCGGGGCGTCAGACTGGTTGCCAAAACCGCAACCGTTTCCCGTTGGAAAAAATCACTCATTTCTATAATCCTCTGCCAGATTATCTCGTTCCCTTACCGACAGATGCCGCAGATCTTTAGGCCTTATCCTGACACACTCTCCTGCAGAACATTCGAGGATTCTGAATCCGTGAACAGGGCCTGACATCGCTGCTCCAGCGAGACAATCGCCGGCTGCTCCGGATAAATCGATCGGCAGATTTCCAGATGCCGGACGGCCTGTTCACAGGCCAATTGGACCAGACATGCAGACATTTTTGTTTCTTTATACTGTTCGCCCAGTGCGACAAAGACTCCGCACACCCTCAAATGAAACAAAAACTCTTTTTGGAAACCCGTATAAGAGTCCCATCGCACGTCTGGAAACAGCTGCTGGGGCTCGAAAGTCTCCAGATACCTTTGAAGCACTTGGAAATGCATCCGGGCCTTTTCCGGCGTGATGATTCTGGAATGGGCATTCCGGCGTATTCTGCGGCAATAATACGATTTGGGCCAATGCCGGAAAATCAAGCCCTGTTTCAGGAATCGGCGCCACATATCGTAATCTTCGGCCACCCACAGTGAAGGATCATACTCTCCAATCTTCTCAAAAACACGACGCCGAATGCAGGTCCGAAAAGGAACGATGGGAAAACCGGCCTGAAAAATCTCCTGAATCAGATAATTCGGATTCTGAAACTCCTTCCGCTGATGAACACGCAGGGCTTTGCCTTCTTCATTGAGCAGAAGTGTATCACAATAAATCAGGTCGGCTTCCGGATAGCGGTCATAAGCCGTCAGCATTTGTCCGATATGATCCGCCGTCAGATAATCATCATGATCAAGCATCACCAGAAATTGTCCCTTGGAACGGCGGATCCCTTCATTGCGGGCCGCGGACGGCCCCCCATGGTTCTGCAGAAAATACCGGATGCGCTCATCAGAAAATCTTTTGACAATTTCCTCTGTATTGTCTTCCGAGCCGTCGTTGATAATCAGCAGCTCCAAATGCGGATAATTCTGAATCAGAACGCTCTCGATGGCTTCTGCAATATAATCGGCTCCATTGTAAACAGGCAGAATCACCGACACGAGGGGGTTGTCTTTCCTGACACACGGAGGAATGATCGAAATATGCGGATTGCCGTATCGTTTGCCGACGAGATACCGCTCATAGAGGGAATGAATCGGCCGGCCATGTTCTGCGCTGGCCGGATTATTATAATACACACCGAGAAACTCCGGCACTCGCTGGAAAGGATAGCGTGACGCAATCCGCAGCCAGAAATCCCAGTCGCCGGCTACGGTGAGCGTTTCATCAAAAAGCCCGAACTCCTCGTGAAGCGACTTTCGCCACATCGGCTGAGAGCCGACACAGCAGCCGAACAAAAGCCGCTCATAGCTGTAATCAGGCCGGGGAATCAGCTGGCCCCAACGCGCAGAAAAACGCTCCAGAGGAATTGGAGCAATCACCTGGTCGCTGTAAACCAGAGCAATCTTCGGATTCTTCTCGAGAGTTTCTGCGAGAATCTCGAGGGCATCCGGGCGGTGGCGGTCATCGGTATTGGCACTGGTGAGATATTTGCCTGAGGCCAGCCGAATCGCCCGGTTCCAGGCCGCATAAATCGGCTCCCGCTGAGGGGTTCGCAAATACCGGATATTGGGATAGCAGGACTGAAACTGGCGGACAATCCGCCCTTCATTCTGCTGGGAACCGCTGTCCACCACAAGAATCTCCATTTGCCCCTTCTGAAAGAGGGTCTGCTCCACCAAATTCTGCAAACAGCTGCGAATAAACGCTTCCGCGTTATAAGTGGAAACAATAGCACTTACCAGAAAATTGCCGGAGGAAGGAATCTGAACCGGCTGGGACGGCTGCTGGTCTGGGAAGATTTCCAGATAACGGCTGATTTCCAGTTCTGTAATAGGCTGCGGAGGCTTTCGAAGGGGCGGGCGGCTGTGAACCGGCTGGCTTGCGTACTGCTGCAATTCCGCCTCGAGGACGGCCTCTGCTTCCTGATTATACTTTTCGATAAGCGAAGCGGTCTTTCGATTCGGCTGCATGCGAAAAGCCCCTAAGAAAGCTTCGGCTGTGTATAAGTCCGCGTGACGGAAAAAACGATTCCACAGTTCTAAATCGCCCGCTAAGCGGGATTCTTTCCATAGGAAAGCTCCGGCCTTCTCCCACAGCTGCCTTCGCCAAAAAGAACCTTCCTGCTGAATATATTTATAGTCTTTCGCAAGGTATCTTGCCCGGTTCCAAAAAACCGGAGCAAGAGCGGCATAATGAATCGTCCCATCTGCTTCGAGAAGACAAACTTTTCCAGTAATCCACTGAACATCGGGCCGATTTAAAAAGATTGCCGCCACTTTCCGCAAAGCGCCCGGAAGCAGCATATCATCCGAATTAATCCAGGTGAGGATTTCTCCTGTCGAACGTCTGAATCCCTCTTCGACGGCGGCATACTGGCCGCCGTCCGGCTTGCTTTGCCAGTACGTCAGATACTTTTCATATTTTTTAATAATCTCCACTGAGCCATCCGTGCTGCCGCCGTCCATAATGATATATTCCAGATTCGGATAGCCATGGCTCAAAACCGACTGAATACATTCCTCTAAATACGGCGCCTGATTATACGAGGGTGTTACGACGGTAATCTTTGGAAAAGCACCAGCCGGCAGGTGCTCTTTGCTTCGAAGCACAGCGGGTGCTGCGGGCAGCGATGGCGTGTGCGTTTGGGAATCCTTTTGGGGATGAGATACACGGCAGATTTCAACCGTGCTGGTGTCAATAAATTTCGAGAAGAGTTTCCAGGAGGGGCCGGATTCCGGCTTTTTATACAAGGGCTGGTCCTGAATAAAGATTCTCGGTTTAGAAGAGGATTTTTCGAATGTTTCCCGAACGGCCTCTGAGAGCACAGCCGGCTGAAGGTCCTGAATACAGTAATTTCGCTCCTGCTCATACCGGCACAGCCAGTTGCATCCATAACAGTCCAACGGAAGAGCGGCCAAAGTCGTTTTCGGGCTGTAGGGCATAAACCGTCCAAAATGACCGCCGCCGATGACTACCACATGGGGCACATCTACCGCCGCCGCCAGATGGGCCAGCCCCGTCTCGGCTCCGACAGCCAGGCGGCACTGTTTCAGGATTGCAGCACTTTGACGCAGACTGAGCCGGCCGCACAGATTGAAGGTGCGAATCCCTCGTTCCTTGAGCCAATCCAAATTTCTCTGATTGATTTCAAAATCCTCTTTTGCTCCTAATGCCGCCACTGCCAGCCGATGCTTGAGGGCTGTCTCTTCCAGCGCTTTTCCATAGCCCTCATAGTGCCGAAGAGACACGCGTGCGCCGGCAAATAAAACAACCAGCTGCTCTGGATTTATTTGGTTTTCTTCCAGCCATTTGTGAGCATAGGCCTCATCCTCTGCGGTCAGCCAAACGATCGGCTTGAGCGGCTGGTCATCGCACCCCAAGCCCCTCAGAAAATCCCGATGCCGCTCCAATTCCGGTTTCCAGTCCCCCTCGCTGGGAATCAGCCATGTGTACCAGCCGTCTGATTTGGCCTTCTTCTCAGGATGAATATTACAGCAGTTTCCTTCCATTCCAATTCGCTCGGGGATGCCGGAGGCATAGACCAGCCCATCCATCAGAAACTGCCGGGAATAAACCGAATGAAGCAGACAATCCGCCCCCAGTGTCCAAATCCGCTCCGACCAGCGGCGAAGAAACTGCACCGGGTCATTTGTTTCCTCCGGCTGAAAACAGAGGATTTCATCCACAAACGGACAGGTCTCATAGAGGGGGGCGACGGCCTGCTGAACAAAAACTGTCAGACGAGCGGAAGGAAAACGCCGGCGGATTCTCGGCAGCATCGCCGAGGAAAGAATCCCATCGCCGATCGCATCCGGACGCAGCCACAAAATATGCTTCGGTTCAAGCGGATGCGGCTGGGGGCAGCTGCGGCGCTGCGGATCAAAGCGGGCGATGCAGAAGCCGAACTTTTCATTGGAAGAAATTAAAATCTCAAACCGGCTGTCCTTCTGCATGTGCTGAAAACTGCGATGGTGCTTGATATGGTCAATATCATCCAGCGCAAGGATACAGGGGCCTTTGAGCCGCTCGAGCAGGTACTGAAACTCAATCCAGCCCAGATGACCGGCGCTGTCCAAAAGAACCAAATCCGGCCTGCCGTCAAAGTCTGCCAGGCACTTGCCGAGCAAATCATCCGGCACATCGGGAAAATCCGTTTCCTGATAGTAGCGCTGGGCCCGAACCGGCTCCGGATGGTCAACGAAAAGGGTTTCGTCCTGCACGGCCGTGGTTGTCTGCTGAATTTGTTCACGGCTGGGCAGCAGCCGCCTCGGAATCGACAAACCGCAAAGCGCCTGAACCGGATAGCCCTTGCTCTCCAGATATGCTTTGGCCTGTGCGTGATAACGAGGATTGACCTCGATGGTAAAAAAGGTGCCGTCAATGCCGTTCTGCTTCATTGCCTCGGCGATGACGGCCGTTGTGCCCTGCCCCAGATAGGTACCGGTCTCCAGAATCTTTTTCGGCCGATACTCCCGAATAACCTGACCAATCGCCTCTGCAAACGCAGAACTCTCCTGAATCATCATTCCGTTTTTGACATACTCTTCTGCGACCTTCAGATGGTTCTTCGGCTCCTGCTGATCGCTTTCAAGCCGGAGAAAGTCCGCTGCTTCTATTCCTTTCAGAAGGATGGCGCAGCCGTTATCCTGAGTGGAATTCATCAAAATCTGAAACTCCGGAAAAGATCGGACAAACCGCTTTGCCACATCCATCAAGAACGGAAAAGCGGGGTGCACAATATCATCAAACACAATTGCTCCCCGGTCCGCCAGCAACGCTCGTGCATCAATCAAATCCTCCCAGGCCCCCTTTTCGAAATGGTCTCCATCTACTGTAATCAAATCGAATCGGCATTGTGCCTGAATAAGCTGTTTAAGAATCTGATGACTATCTCCCTGAATCAGATGCACGGGAACGGTTCGGCCTGTTTTTCGGCAGAAGTTTTCAATCTGTTTTTTCGCATAGGTAAGAGTATTGGGCAGGTCCGCATAATTTCCTGTCCATAAGTCCACCCCCACTACCCCCTGCAGACAGCTGTGAGCCAGGACCTGAACCATAGAGCAGCCGGTCCGTACACCAATTTCCAGATACGTTCTCGGCTGAAGTACCTGGGCCGCATACGCCAGCCCTACATAGAGATTCCAAAACGGCTGGTTGTCGGCAATATGCTTACGCAATACAGCGATCTGCTCCTGAATAGGGACATCTGTCTCAACAAAACGCCATGCCTCAAGAACGCCGGCCTGCACAGCAGGGGAACCAAGAATTGACAGCACCTTCTCCGGGGAAATTTCTTCGTAAGCTGCCTTCTTGCGAAGAACAGGGGTCGTGGGTGTTAAAGGGAGTAAAATCATTCTATCCGTGTCCCTTATCGAATTTCCTTGCTGAAACAGAACTCTTATTGCTCCGCATATCTGGCCAGCGTCCGGATTCCTTCGCGAATCTGACGCAATTTTTCGGCTACTTCCTGTCGCTGGGAGGCAATTATCAGACATACATCCTGATAGAGTCCCTGAATTTTCTGCTTCTGGGAAGCATAGCAGGGCCGTTCCAGCAGACCCTCTCGGGCAACCTGCTCGGAAACGCGCTGCGATTCCTCTGCCAGGCGAACCGCGCCGTCCAAGTCATACTTGCGCAGTTTCTCCAGCTGCCGCTCCAGCAGGTCCGCTAAATAACCGAGCAGCTGCCGGGCTTCGTTTTCCTTCTCGTCTGCTTTCGCAGACAAAGGGGAGGTTGGTTTGCTCATAAAGAATACCCACCTTTCTGCATGGCTTTATGTTCCATTTCTTCGAGCAGCTGGCGGGCATCTTCATGGCCGGGCTCCAGCGCCAGAATATCCTTCAGGAGGTCTTTCGCCCGCTGAATCCGGCCTTCTTTGGCATAGAGTGCCGCCAGACAAAACATCACGGCCGTATCGGCCGGATGGACTTGCAGATATATCTGGAGATAGTGAATCACCTGGCTGAACGTGCCCATCTGGCAGGAGACTTGAAAAAGTCCCAGCAGTGCCGTCAGATGATTGCTGTCCAGTTCCAGACTTTTCAGATAATAATCAAAGGCCTGCTGAAGACGGCCGCACTGCTGTGCAATCATCGCCAGGCCCGCATAGGCGCGGCTGCTGCAGCCGTCCAGCCGCAGCGCCACCCGAAAGGCCAGCTCCGCATCTTCCAGCCGGCCCTGCTGAAGTTCAATGACGCCGGTGCCCACATACGGCCCGGCTTCGTCCGGCTCCAGCCACGACGCCTGCTCATAGCACCGGCGGGCATTGTCATACTCACCCACCGAGGCGTAGCAGTCTCCCAGCTCTTTGAGCACATCATACCGCTGCATCCATCCCTGATCCGGATTCTGCAATGCGCCTGCGAAATCCATACACTGCTCTCCTACGATACCATCGCCGGTTCATCAGAAGCCGGCTTCCACGATGTTTTGCGTCGGGCCGGAGAAACAATTCTCCTGCACCGGTCCCTGGTCTCAAGGACCATTCGGGCCTGTTCATAAAAATCGATCGCCTGGCGATAGTTTTTTTGTTTCTGACAGATTCGAGCGGCAATCAAGAGCGATGAAACCGTCGGGCGAACTGCCTGAACCTGCTCGAGCGTCTCCCTTGCCTCTGCCAAACGGCCTGCCTGTTCCAGGGCGTGGGCCTGTCGGGTCCGCATCCAGAGTTCATTGCCGAAATGCTCAGCCAAGTATTCATAAACCTTGGCCGCATACACCCAGTCCCCTTCCTGCTGCTTCTGTTCGGCTGCAGCCAGAAAATGATCAAACTGAAAAGGATACTCTTCAAAGGCTGGCTTGCGAATACAAATGCCGGCTGCCTCCACGGCGCGGCGAAGCGGCAGATGGTTAAACTGCCGGCGGGCATACTCCAGTTCCGACTTGCGGAAGACCGCCCCCCAGCGGCTGTCGGTCGCTTCTGCCAGTTCGAAGGCCTGATTGGGTCGGCGGCACATCAGCAGCGGCTGGAGAGAACGCTCCAGCCAGGCCACCTCGTCCATCTCTACTGGCAGGCCTGTCGGCACCAGTGCCGCATACGTTCCTTCACAGACGGCCAGCATCCGGTCTATCCGCTGCTCCAGCGGCGACTGCGGCTCGACGAGAACCGGAATCACGTTCGGCACGGCCGGCTTCCAGCCCGCTGCCTCTTCCCTCGAAAGAGGCACATAAATCTGCTGCGGATAAAAGGTATGCGACCATAAATCCCGCAGGGTCTGCTCCAGCGATTCATCAAGCCGCTCCGCCAAAATCAAAACGGACAAATCCTCGATACACGGCCAGGGTTTGGGAGGCCGGGTTGTGCGGATTGTCAGCACATTCCGCAAATAGTCCTTTACATTCTTGCGGCGCTGAACGGAAATCCGATCGCACTCGCCGACCGGGCCGTAATATTCACCTGTAATCTCCGGGATGTGGAGGAAATCCGTATAAAAACACAGTTTGCGGTTTAAATCCCAGTCAATCAGAACATTCAGTTTCTCGTTGTATCCGCCGGCTCGTTCGAGCAAATCCTTTCGATGGAGGACGCTTACGTGAAGCACATGATTGAATTGAAGCATCAGCATCCGGTCAAAGTCGCGGCTGATTTCAAGATTTTTTGCCAGAACAATCCGGCGTCCATCCGGCTTCAGACGGCAGTGCACTTTATACAAGTCGCTGTACACTGCGCCGCAGCGGTCCTGGCTTTGTATCGCCTCCACCAGACGCTGCACATGGTGAGGATAAAACTTGTCATCATCCCCCAAATAACAGATATACTCTCCGCGGGCGTGGGCCAGGGCCTCATTAAAGGAATACGGCAGCCCGCGATTTTCAGACCGATTAATAAAGGTCAGCCGCCGATCCGAAAACCGACGCACCACGTCCTCCACGGCTGCCCCTCCATCCCGCACCAGCACTACCTGCAGATGCGGCCATGTCTGCGCAAAAATACTTTCCAGCGCCTCCTCCAGATACTGGGGCCGGTTGTAGGTGCTGATAAGAACACTCACCAGCGGACCATGCTGTGAACGTTTAGCCGTCATTGTTTATTGAACAGTTCCCTCTGTTGTCCGCCCTGCGTTCCATGCCGGATTCAGCCGTGCGACGGCCCCCAGCACATCCTCAGGGCCGGTCGGACAAATAGAAATAATGCTGCTTCCTTCCTTCATCGGCCAGCAATCCCATGAATTTTTTCCAAGATATACAATCGGCAGATGAATCGCAGCCGCCAGCGCGGCGGTCTCTTCCTCTTCACTGATGAGCAAATCGCACTGCTGGAGCACCGCGGCAATCTCGCGGGCCGTCAGTTTTCCCCGAAGGTCTTTGGCTCCTTCCGCTGCCGGTCCAATCCCGCCTCCTGCATATACAAGCCCTGCGCCCAGTTTCTGCTTCAAGAGTTGAGCCAGTTCGACTGAATGAGCAGCCAGCCAGCTTTCCGCACTGTCCGAAAGCGGCGCCAGTACCACACGGGGACGAGGCACCTTTGACAACCCAAACCGCTGCGTGCGGACAAAATCAAAACTGTTCAGAATGATTTGAGGAGTCTGGTGCTCCAGCCGCACCCCCAGTTGTCCTGCTGCATCAAACATCCAGTCCATAGCGGCTCCTTTCCGCGGCTCACCCCGCAGATAAATCACCTTGTCGAACGATTCGTTCAGTTCACCGGCATCTCCATAAGCCAGCCCGCGTACTCCCGGATGTCCGATGAATAAATCGGCGTACTCATGGCAGATTGTAATCTCCCGGCTCGAAGCTTCCGCCTGCCCAAATGCTCGGATGGCCGGCTCGGCCAGCAAGACCGACAAAAGTCCCGGCGGCGGAACAATCAGCACCCTTGTGCGTTTTCCGCCACGGACGGCGGGCTTGGGCAACTCGTCTTCGGCTGGTTCAACCGCCGGCTCGGTATTTTCCTCCGCTAAAAAGGGCTGGCGGACGGACTCCTTTCCGGGCTGCTGCACGCCGCCGCCCCCGCCGGTGCCGAACCAACCTTTCCTGAAAAGGATGAAAGCCGCTGGGCTGCTTCCAAGGCCTTCCGTGCCAACTCTTCAATTGTTTCTTCCATCTCTGATTCTGATGTCGAAGAAGAAGGTACGGGCGGTTCCGCCGCCGCCTTGACGGAAGGAACCGGCGAAGAAATCGGCACAGGACGGCATGCAGGAGAATACTCCGCTGAAGCCGGCTTAAAAGTCGGCTGCTCTTGTGCTTGCGGCCCGCCTGACTGGAGCATCAGTTGATGTTCCATTTCCGAAAGAACCCGCACCAGCGGCAGATAAATCTGCACGGGTGAATAATGATCGACCACCCATTCCCGATACCGCTGCGGTTCATAGGCCCCTTCCAGAATCTGCCGACAGAAATCTTCCGCCAGCAGGAACTGATACTGGGGCTCCACAAACTCCGACGCCCCCGGGAATTGATGCACAACCGGACGAAGTCCAGCCGCCATTCCGCATAAAACCGACGGCATCGCCCGTCCATCCACCGCCGCAGAAACAATGTAGTGCTTATCTTTCAGCCACCGCTGCCAGTTGCGGGGCACCCCATCGAGAAAGACCGCATTGTCCAGCCCCATCGCTTCAATCATCGATTCGACATACTGCCGGACGGATTCATCCTCAAACTCGCCGGCCAAATAGAGCCGCATATCTGCATCGAGATAGTGCAGTTTCTGCATACAATGCAGCAGAAACATCGGATTGTGATGAGCCGTCCAGGGGCCGACAGCCGCCAGGCGTTTGCCTTTCTTTCGTTCCAAAAAGCCGATCGTCTCCGCATCGACACTGGGTCCGATTGTTCCAACCCGCACGGCGGAAGGAATCGTCCCCAAACACTGCCGAATCTGTTCGGCAACAGCCGTGCAGGGGACAAACAGTGCCTGGATGCCCGTCCAGTCAATCTGTTCTATTGCAGGATTGCCCAAATCTTCATAATCTAAAAAGAGAATCGAAGGCCCTCTCTGATAACGACTGTCGAGCAGAGCCCTGCTGATGCCGGCAAAAATCGATACCGCCTGCCGGAAGATTCCTTCTCCGACAGCCGGCAGATTGCCTCCGATACAGGGATAAACCCGATACCTTTCCTGAAGATAGGATTGAAGCCCTTCCAGCCGACGCTCCTGCTCCCCATACAAAAAGACAGCCGCCCGCCTGCTTCGGATAATCTCGAGCATCGGACGCAGGATTTCCTGATTGGGGGCCAGTCGCAGCGAGTACAGCAGCATCTCAATCGCCGGCCCTAATGCATTCTTATCTACAAAACATTGGGCAATCCGATTGAGCGTGTCCACATTCAGAATGTTATGAGAGGTCATCTCATCCAGCAGCCCGACTGCCTCCTCGGGACAACGTTCTGCCAGATAGACCTCGCAAAGATTAAAAAGAACCTGGGCAAGGATTTCCCCACGGCTCAAGGAGCGGGCCTTTTGAAAATACTCAATGGCCTCCTGCCCTCGATGAAGACAATACAGGATTGTACCGGCATCATTGAGGGCCTCCGGATCCTGGGGATGTTCCTTCAGATAACTTTGCAAGAGTCCCAAGGCTTGTTCATATTGCCCTTTCTCCGCCAATTCTGCTGCCTGCACCAATACTTTTTTATCCGGTCCGGACATCTTCACACTCCCTAAAGAGATTAGAACTGTCTATGGTTTTTCTGTTTTTTGTGCAAATCCTATGCCCAAAGTCAATTTTGCCTTTTTCGAGCGGAAACAGAAGGAATCTTGACCCCTCGGATAAACACATGTCAAAACTTCAAACACTTCTATCCGACGCCAACTGCATCCTCCGCCAGATGGTTCGCTGCCGGGCTAATTTCCGTTTGTTCAAAGGAATCTATCAATTCATCAATCAAGCGGAGAGTCCGCTGAAGCGGATATCGCTGCTCCACAAACTGCCGGTAAACCGCCGGTTCGTATGGCTCTGACAAAATCTGTTCGCAAAACTCCTCCGGCGTGCTAAACAGAAACTCTTTGCCGTAAATCTCTTCGGCTCCCGGAAAATGATGAATGACCGGCTTGAGTCCGGCCGCCATTGCTTCCAGGGCACCCATTCCCTGGCTCTCAATCAGACTGCTGACCGCCACATAATGTTTATCAGCCAGCCAGCCCTGAATATCCTCCACCCATCCGTCAAAATGCACCGCCTGGCCCAGCCCGAGGACTTGAATCTGATGCTCCAGATACTGGCGGATAAGCAAATCATCGAGTTTGCCCGCAATGAACAGCTGATATTCCGGATCCATCTGATGAAGATAAGCCATACATTGGAGCAAGAACATCGGATTTTTCACCATCCGGCAGGAAGCGATAAACGCAATATGTTTGCCTCTTTTCCGCTGCACAAAAGGAATGGCTTCTACATCCACCCCATTGGGGATGCGGACAATTGCTGTTTGCTGACGAATATCCGGCACCCAATGCTCCAGCGCTCGAATTACATAAGAATTGCCCACCGTAACCAGCACATCCACATTGGGCCAGTGAATTTGCCTGGGCCATGGCAAATAGGCCTCATATCGATGCAGCCGGACAATTATCCGGCAGGTCTTCGGCAGATGAGAACCGATTTGTGCCAGACCGCCGGCCCATTCAAACCAGGAAATATCGCTCCATTCCATCAATTCCTTCACTTCATCGGCTTGGGAGCCGCTGAAGACGCGAAGGGGGTAGCGCGGCCGAAGATAGGACAAAATGGGTTTCAAAAATGTGTCTCCGTCAGCACCGCAGAAAAAGGCGACTTTCGGTCGCTGAACTTTCAATTGTTCAATCAACCCATCAAAAACGGCAGGGTGCCGCGAACAGCGCTGTCCCATCTGAAAAACATCCATTGCCGCTGCCGGCTCCTGCTGCCGCAGAAAACAGCCGGCGGTTTCGAGAGCCAGTGTTTCGCTCCAGCAATTCTCCGCCTTCATAGTCCGCAGCAGCCGTACGGCCTGCTGAGGCCGATTCATCTTCAGCCAGGCCGCCGCCAAATCTTCGACGGCCTCTTTCGGGCCATCCAGAAGCGAAAGGCAACGCTGAAAAAACTGTATCGCCCGCTGATAATCTCCCATCTCCATCGCCAGCCGGCCCGCCAGGTGCCAGCCCGGCCCATGCGTCGGCCTGGCTTTCAGAAACTCTTCTATAGCGTGCATGGCAGAAACGGTCTGTTTTTCTTTCGCCAGCTGCACGGCCTGACGATACAAAAAAGTTGGCGAGTCCATTTGCATCTGCAAAGCCCTTTTCACTCAAGAAAATCCAGCAAAGAAGTAGAAAAAATCTTAGAAGCCGCCGTGAGCGACATTTCATAAAGCATTTGATGCCTGGCCAAATCAATGGCCAGCTGGGTAATATCCGCATCCAGCAGACGGCTCACTTCGTCTTCTGAATTGACCTTCAAATCCTCCACGCTGTCCTTCAGATTGCTGAGCGTCTCGATGCGGCCTCCAATGACCGGAAACGACCGCGTCAGTTTTTCTTCGACCTCCTGCATTGAAGTCAGCGTCGCTGCCATCAGCTCATCCAGCGTCTCGTCATCCAAATTCTGATTGTTATTCAGCAAATCTCTGGCATAAATAAGAATATTGAAAATATCGTAGGTTCCGGGAACCCGGACGGGCTCGGTACCGGTCTGCTGAATGCCGGTTGCATCTACATAGAGGACCTCGCCGGTCTGGGAGTTCACGACGGCGACATTGGTTTCTGTCCCATCCACCGTCATCCAGCTGGCTCCCCCATCGATCGACAGCTGATAATTCCCCGGCGAACCGGCTACAGTCAAATACACATCTCCCCGCACACTGGAGGTTCCGCTGCCCGCCGCAACCCCGGTAGAACCGTAAAATACCGGCGTCTGACGGCTATCGTCGCGGAAAAGCTGATCTCCCACCAGCAGAGCCGACAGTTCCATCCCCTGGATGATTTCCACATTCTGCTCCTGCTGGCTGCCCTGATAGTTCACCCGGATAATCTGACCGTTTCCGTCTCGTTCCACCTGATAGGGGGCCTGTTCTGAATTCGCTCCTGCAAACAAATACTGGCCGAGCCGTTCCGAATTAGCGAACGAGACAACCTGCTCCAATGCATTATTCAGCTCCGTAGCCAGGGTGCGGCGCACCTGCGAACTGGTTGTGCCGGACATGGTCGAAGCCAGCGAAGCGCGGGCGTTGGCCATCTCACTCATAATGCTCTGGACGACTGACGAACTTAAGTCCAGAACGCTGATGGCTTCTTCCATCGTATTCAAATAAACTTCCTTCTTCCGCTGATCCGACTGAAAACCGAGAATCTGATTGGCATGGCTGGGATCATCCGATACGCGACTGAGATCCTGTCCGGTCGCCGCCTTTTGCTGAAGAATATTGAGCGCCTCCGAGTGCCGGCTGATCGCCCAATAGGTGGTTTTGAAAATGGACTCTAAGGAATAACTCATCGCTTATCCTCTCTCTTATCTGTTTTCCGGCACTTCCTGCAGGGAAACGGCGATTCTTTGTCTGGACAAGTCGCAGGCCAATGAAACTCCCTATGAAAGCATGCTCATAATCGTGTCAATCGAATCGTTGACAGAATTTAAATACTTTGCCATTGCCTGAAACATGCGCTCATACACAATCATCAGACTGGCCTGCTCGTTGACATCCACGCTGCTGGCTTCATCCCGCTGCTCTTCCAGGCTGCGGATAATTTCCTCCGTATTGCTGGACTGCATATCCAGAACGGAAATCTTCTGTCCGACCTCCACCGCCAACTGCTGGTAATATTCCTTTGTCGTCATACCGCCTAAGGCCGCCATTTTGCAGTCGCCCAAGCTCGCCATTGCTACGCAGTTCCGATTATCTGTTCCTTCCACTCCCGTGGAAACAGCGATACGGGAGGCATCCAGACGAATATCTTCCGTCACATCAATGGAGGCCGCATCGCATCCGCTGAAAAAGCAATTGATGCCCACCGCCGCCAGAAAGCCCGACGTATCCGAATTGGCCAGCGCCTCAATGGTAATCACATCACCGTCATTCAGATAACCCGGGCTGATTCCATTGGTCCCCAGTGTTATGAAAACCCCCTCCTCGATGGATAAAGCTGTGCCGGGTACATAGTCCGAGCCGAGCTGAAGAGTCGCCACGACAGCACCGGAGCCGTCTTTTACTTCCAGCGACATCGTCCCGTTTCCAATCGCCAGCGTCTGGTCCGGCGGATTGGTGTGAACGGTACACGTATAAGTCTGATTCGCGGTGCCGGTATATTGGCCCGAAATCGCAATCGTGGGCGGTTTCTGATTCTCTGCCGACCCAGCTCCCGCCAGTTCCGACGGTATCGTCGTCGTCGGACTGGTCAGAACACCCGGCAGAAAATCAAACTGATAACCCGTGTTGGCCACAATCTGAAGCCGACCTGCATAGAGGCCGGTGGCTCCATCCAGCCCCGGAATCGAGGCCAGGTCTGCCGCAACACTTTCGAGGGTGCTGGTTTCATCCACAGAAACCGCGTAACGCGTGGAGACGCCATCCGGGTCAATCACCCGAACATAAATTGTTCCGGCGGTCACAGGCGGCACAAAATCCGCCACACTGCTTTCCGTCATCGTCCAGCCGGTCAGACTCGTAAACGAGCCGTTCGAACTGATTCCCTGTACGTGGAGACGGTTGATTTCTGAAATCAGGGATACCGCCAGCTTATCAAGTTTGTCGAGAAAGTCCGCCAATGTGCTGTTCCGCAGTTCACAAATGGCCCCCAGCGTCCCATTCTGAAGCTCCGTGTCCAGCTGTTCGGTTCCCTCTGCTGCGATGCCCAGCTTCGTCTGCCCGCCCTCCTCTGTTAATCCAAGACGAATTGCACACACATTAGAACCAATCACGATCGGAATATCCGACACTGCCACATCTACCACTCCACAGTCGCGCTGAACGGTTCGAATATCGATATACTCGCCCATTTGCCCGATTAGCAAATCCCGCTGGTCCATCAGGTTGCCGCACTCCTGTCCCTGTACCTGGAGTGAAAAAATCTCCTGATTCATCTTGGCAACCTGCACGGCCAGCTGATTGACCTTGTCCACCACCTCCTGTGCTTCCGTATAAAGCGAATCCTGGAGACTGTGAACGATGGAAGCCAAGTTGCGGAGCTGACTGGTGAGGGTTTCCGCCGATGCTGTGACCGAGGTCTGGTAGTTCACATCCTGCGGCCGCAGCGACAGGTCGGACAGAGAGGCATAGAAATTGTCCAGACTTTCACTGATGCTGCTCAGCGACAGCTCGCCCATTCCGCTTTCCACTACGCGCAGAGCATCCAGTTTGCGCGACATGGCAGACAGAGACGAGTTGTACTGGAGCAGCTGCGCTTCCAGAAACGCATCAATCTGTCGCTGAATGCCGGCAAAATCCACCCCTTGACCGGTCATCACCCCGCTCATATAAGAATCTTCGGCCGGGCGCAAATCCACTTCCTGACGGTGATAGCCCGGCGTAGCGGCATTGGCCAGATTATTGCCGATGACATTCAGCGCCTTCTGGGCCGCCCTGATTCCGCTCATTCCTATATCATAACCGGCCATACGTTTCCGTTCCTTTTCGTCTATTTCCGTCTACAGTTTCACACTCACCAGCCCCGACAGGGCTGTTCCCTCCGGACGCCCGTGAGCATCATACATCCTCCCTTTCTCCAGCTGTCCCGTGAGGACTTCCAAAAACCGCCGGTTCATCCGTGTGTATTCCCGCACCAGCAGTTCCGTTGCCAAATGCTGCTGTCGAAGCCGGTCAGCCAGCTGCTTCAAATGCTCCTGCCGTTTCTTCAGATCCGCCTGCTGCGCCGGCTCAACCCAGCTGCAAATCCGCGATAGACACACCTCCGGAACCCCGCAGCCCATCACCTCCGCCAAATCCTCTGTCAGCCGACGGCGCCGCTGCTCCATTTGCCGGCAGAGTTCCCCTTCCTGCTCCATCTGTTCCTGCATCTGTTCCAGTGCCGCCACATCCCGCCGAATCAGCGATTTGCGAAATTCATCCAGAAACTGCAGCACCCGTTCCAGATAGCCCGCCTGGCTGTCCAGATACTCTGCCAACTTATCCAGATGCTCTTGACTGAGTGCATTCATAGCTGTTCATCCAGTCCGGTAAGTTTTGCCGCATTCTTCGCGGATTCCTGCCGGCTCCACTGTTCTGCCATCTGTTTCCACAATCCGACCCCTCCTTCCTGAGACACATGCTCAGCCAGAAACATCCAAAACATACTTTGAATCTGCTCGCCAAAGCCGCTTTCCTCTCCGTCCTCTTCTTCCGAAATCTCCAGCGAGCCGGTCGCTTCCTTCATCTGCTTAAAAACCTGCTGAAGCAGAATGCCTTCAAACTGCTTGGCCGTTTCCTGAATTTGCCGGTTCCGGCCTGTTTCCTCCTGCTCAACCGCCGCAGACTGAAGGGTCTGCTGAGGAGCCGGCGGAAAAGACACCGGCGGCAGAAAATGGGAAATCGGCCCCACGTCCATCACATCATCTCCAGTTTGGCCTGCAAAGCACCGGCCCGATTCAGCGCATCAAAAATGGAAATCAAATCCCGCGGCGAAGCCCCGATGGCATTCAGCGCCCGAGCCAGTTCTTCCACCGTCACCGTTCGCGGCAGGGAAATTAAATGTCCTTCCCGTTCTTCGATGGAAAGGGCCGTATCATCCACTACAGCCGTTGTAGCAGAGTCTGTAAACGGAGTCGTCGGTTGGGAAACATACTGCTGCTCCTTGATTTTCACTACCAAATCCCCCTGGGCAACCGCCGTCTCCGAAATACTTACTGTGCCGCCGACAACAATCGTTCCCGTCCTTTCATTGATTACCACGATGCCCGGCAAATCCACCTCCACCTCCAGCTGAAGGAGAGAATCCGTAAACTTCATGATTTCGCTGTCCGCCACATTGTCCGGAATGCGCACCCGAATAGTTCCCGGGTCCTCTGCAAAGGCACAATCCGGATACAACCGGTCAATCGCCGACCGAATCCGTTCAGCAGTCGTAAAGTTATGATGCCGAAGCGACAAGGTAATATACCGCCGGCCGCCGATTATCTGCACAAACCGAGACGTCTCGGCCCGCTCCACATAAGCACCATTTGGAATCCGCCCGACTGTCGGATGATTCTTGGTCACTTTGCTGCCGGTTTTTCCCTCCACTGTCCAGGAACTGGTCGAAACGGAAGCCACCCGAGCCACCGCATACACTTCGCCATCCAGACCCTTAAGTTCTGTCGCCAGCAGCGTTCCCCCTTGCAGACTCTGGGCAGCCCCCAGCGCGGAAATATGAATATCAATCAGTGCCCCTTCCCGATCCCACGGCCCCAGCTCAGCCGTAACCATCACTAGTGCAATATTTCCCGACCGAAGTGTCTCCGGCGACAAACTGATTTGTCCTTCCCGCTGGAGAAGACTGGTGAGCATCTGAGCGCTGGGCAGCGAGCCGTCCCCGGTGCCGTTGAGTCCCACCACCAACCCTGTCCCGAACAGAGGGTTGCCGCGGATCCCGTACACCTGCACAATATCGGCCACCCGAGCCGCCCGGCCGGATGAGATCAGTCCGAGCAGACAAAGCCCGCAGAGGGCCGCCATTTGCTTTTTCCAGATTCTGCTTTTCATACTCCTGTCGTCCTTTAGAACGGCCAGATTTTATCCAAAAACTTTCCAAACCAGCCGGGTTTGGTGAAGTCCTTGGTTACACCATCGCAAAGCGAAATCATCTGAAAATTAGCTACTTGCTCACTGCGGATGGTGTTGTCAAAACCGATATCACGCGGCCGAACGATGCCGCTCACCTGAATCGTCTGCTTGTCCCCATTCAGCTCGCGTGTTCGTGTTCCCTGGACTACCAGATTCCCATTGGGATGAATATCCATTACAATAACCGTAATGCGGTCTTCGATTTTCCGCTCATCTTTATAGTCGGATTTGCCGTTCAGACTTTTGCTCGAGTCAACATCCACCTTCACCTTGCTGACACTCGGAAGGATATGCCCGATGGACAAATCATCATCGCCCACTTCGAAGCTCCGTTCGCTGGTGCGGCTGGTGTCGCGTTTGACTTTGTTGTCCACCTTGTGCGTTTCACTGATTACAATTGTCAGGACATCTCCAATCTGATTGGCCTTATCGTCAGCATAAAGCGACTTTGGATTTTCGCTTCGCTTGGCCCAGATTGAACCGGCCTCCGCCGAGACAGCCAGCAGACAGGCCGCCCCTGTCAGCAGCACCCAGGCCTGCATCTTTTTCTGAAACGGCTGAATATTCATTGGTCTGCCTTTCCGTATAAGGGTCTTACTGTTCCATCCGGCATCACCTTGCCAAGGACAATCCGCTCGTCCGGCCGCTGGCCGCGTTTAATCCGAATTACCTGGCCTTCCGTTCCCTCATCGAGGGCCTCGCCGCTGGCGGTAATCAGCATCAATCCCGTATCGAGTTTGAGTACCACCTTCTGCCGGCGCTGGATAAGGACCGGCGGCGTCGGCGGCTGAAGCCACTGGGGTCGAATCGCCGTACCGGCGGAAATAGCCCGTCGAGCCGCCGCCCCTACCACATCAGAAAGTTCCACTGACTGGGGCTCCGGCGTCTCTGCGGTCTCCAGCCGTACCGCCTGCGGTGAAATTACCTGGCCGACGGCAATATCCGTCGCCGCAATCACCTGACGGCTGCGAAACCGCACTTCAAAAGGAATCAGAATCCGTTCGGTTTCTTTCCCTTCCTGCCGGATTGACAAAACTACCGTCCGTCGACCCGGCGTTCGGTCTGTTCCAAGCACCGGCACAACCTCCGCGGCCTGGTCCGGCTTGAGCAGGCAGCCGGACGGGGGCGAAACCGGCCCCACAATCACAACCTCCTGAGCGGCCAGCTGCGACTGAAGAAAGGTCTGAGCCGCCTCCACCAAAGCCAACCCATCCATCTTCTGTCCTGTTCGGGTTACTGCAACCTGCTCGGCTCCCATCAGACGAATCTTCTCCGGTGAAATTCCTCCGCCGGCCAGGCAGCTCTGGAGAGTCTGCCGGTCGAGAATAATCTGCTGACCCGGCATGGAAAAACGCCCCAACTGAATTCCGCGAACCGCCGCCGCCATCTCCTCTGAGCCCTGCAGCAGGCCAATCTGCCCCAGTTCAATCACTTCCCCTTCAATCTGAACCGTGCGGGGCAGATAAATCTCCAACTGACCGCTGTTTTGCTGAGCAGCCGTCCAAAACAGAGCACAAGACAAAATCGCCCACAGTTTCATAGTCTCACCTGTCCTGTCTAACGAATCAGCTGGCTGAGCTGCTGGAGCATGTTGTCACCCGTGCGGATACATCGAGAATTGATTTCATAACCCCGCTGGGCGGTAATCAGATTCACCAGTTCCTGAACCATCTCCACATTTGACTTTTCCAGATACTGGGACAGCAGCGTACCATATCCTTCCTCGCCGGCCCGGCCGGATACAGCGGTGCCGCTGGCCTCAGTTTCGCGATAAAGGTTATCCCCCTCCGCCGCCAAACCGGCTGGATTGGGGAAACGATACAATTCGATCGTCCCGACCACCTGAACGCCGGAGGGTGTCTGCACCGTGACCGTTCCGTCCGTCCCGATATCCACCGCCATTGCATCCGATGGAATCGTAATGCCGGGGCTGAGCTGATAGCCGTTCGCCGTCACGATATAACCGTCGGCATCCTTCTGAAAGGCCCCATCCCGTGTATAGCGTTCTTCGCCGCTGGGCAGGGTCACCTGAAAAAACCCCTCTCCCTGAATCGCCATATCCAACTCGTTGCCTGTACTTTCAAGGGTACCCGAGGAAAAGACACGGCTGGTGGAGGCAACCTTCACTCCGCTGCCGACCTCCAGCCCGCTGGGGGCGGTTACTCCCGAGGTTACCTCCCGATCCGCCTGCCGCATCTTGATATACAGCAAATCCTGGAAATTGACTTGGGACCGTTTAAAGCCATTCGTATTCACGTTGGCCAGATTATGGGCAATAATGTCCACCATCGTCTGCTGGGCATCCATGCCTGTGGCCGCTGTTGAAAAAGCTCGCAGCATAAAAAACTCCTTTCTCAGGTACTGACCACTGTCAAAACGGCCTGCGAATTTTCCCGCTGCCTGCGCAGCACATTCATATTCGCCTCATACAGCCGCGACAGCGTAACCATACTTACCAGTTCTTCAACCATCTGAACATTGGAACCTTCCTGATAACCCTGTCTGACCTTCAGGTCGGCGGCCTCGGTCGGCTTTGCATCGGCTGGAGCCGTAAACACGCCGCTCCCTGCAGGAATCAGCCGGTTTTCATTTTCTCCGAAATCCGCCAGCTGCAGCTGACCAATCTCCGTTCCGCCTGCTCGGACTGTACCATCCAGGGTTATCTGGACTTCCGCAGGGCTGACGTCCGCCGGCAGATAAATCGGCCCATCGCGGCCGGCTACCAGGCGGCCTTCTGCATCCGTCAGCTGGCTGAGTGCATTCAGCTGCAGACTGCCGTTGCGCGTGTACATCGGCCCCTCCGGCGTCTGAACAGTCAGAAATCCCCGCCCTTCCAGCGCCACATCCAAAGGCCGATTGGTCTGAATCAATTGTCCCTGCGAAAAATCAACCGTCTGGCGGGTCTGGAGCGGATTGGTTTGAAGCGAGCAGCTCCCCTCCAGTGCCTTCAGCGACTTCTGATACTCCTGTTCAAAGGTAAGCACACGCCGCTTAAAGCCGGCGGTCTGGGCGTTGGCAACATTGTGGGAGACTACCTCCAGCTGCTCAACCAGTCCATTTAGCCCGGAAGCTATTTTTTCGGCGGCCAGCGACATTTATACACTTACCTCCGCTGATGCTTCTGTCTGTTCTTCATCCCAGGAATCCTCTTCATCGGAATCTGCCGCAAGTCCCTGCTCAAGGGCGGCCTGATTGGTCAGCCGAATCAGTTCGTCTTCGCTGCGGGTATCCATTCCGATCATCTCGGCTACACAGAAAGGCCCTGTTCCCGTCCGCCCTACGCGCTGCACCTCGGCAATGTCCTGCACCACACGGCCCGGTTCTACTTCAAAAATCACCAGAATCCGATCTCGGCGACTCACCTCGAGGGCCCCTCGAATGCGCAAGGTCGGCCCGGAAAACTCCACTACCTCCGCCTGCTGGAACACCGGCGGCACGGGTTTGGGGGCCCGGACAAACACCGGAAACTTTGCCGCCCACAGCGGCTGATGCAGCGGAACCCGAACAAAACGGCGGCGGTTGATATAGCGGGCATGGTCCACATGACAGACCTTCAAAGCGGCGCCCTCACAGCTGATGACCACCACATCAAACCCCCACAGCACTGAGCCAATCATATACTGAAGAGTGCAGGCATCGCCTGCCTTCAGCGGGAAGGGGGCAAGTCCTTCCAGTGTGATTCCCGTGACCTCATTGGAGACGACGTTGGCCCGATATTCCCGATTATCCATCGGGAGATTCAGCACCACCCCCACCTCTGCATCTATCGGAATCTGCCGGCTGGTTAAATACTCACTGCGGCGATACCGGCCCCCACCTGATGAATGGTTCTTAACAAAGCCGATTTTGTATTTCAGGGATTCAATAACTGCAATCTGACGTTTTTTCTCCTCTTCATTCACTGCTGCGGCCAGTGCCCGACGCAGAAATCGAGCCATCCCCGCTTCAAACTCGCGCGGACGAAAATAAATATTGACCAGCTGTTTCATGCGGGCCTGCCGGGCAATCGTCAGAAGCACCTGCCGTTCTTCCGGCGTCAGCCCGAATAAATTGGCTTTTTCTTCAAAAAGACGAATCTGCTTCCGACGATTCCGTTCGCGCTGATGCTGACGGACTGCCGCCAGAATCAGCAGCAGAACAATAATCAGCGACCAGCCCAAGATAATAAACCACTTATTGGTCAGGAGGGCATTCAGGCCGCTGCGGCCGCCGCGCTCTATCTGCCGCATTGCCTCAAAGCGTTCATAAGGCGACAAGCCGGCGGCTGCCAGAAAAATCCGTTGGAACCAGATGGAAATCATTCTCTCTTTGACCTTACCGAATCAGATTGGTCAGTTCATTCAGCACCTCATTGGCCACCCGAATCGTGCGGGCATTGGCCTGATAGCCGTTCTGGGCCTGCATTAACGTTACAAACTCCGTAGCGATATCAACATTCGACTGTTCCAGACTCTGACCCGTAATCTTGCCGGCCCCGCCGCTGGCTGCCATGGTTGCAATGGCTTCCCCGGAGTTGGCCGTCGGCAGAAAATAGCCGTTCCCAATCGACTCCAGACCGCCTGCGTTCTGGAATATCCCGACCTGGAGTGCTGCAATATTGACCTTTACCCCATTGGTAAAGGTCCCCACAATCATACCCGTCTGGTCAATCGTCACATTGGAAAGTGAACCAGCCGCATAGCCGTCCTGCGTCAGAGCCGCCGCACTGGACTGCTGCGAGGCAAACTGCGTCAATCCTGTAAATTCCCCAGGCGTACCCAACACCAGCTGAATCGTCTGGATGGCAGACGGATTGTTTTCAAACTGCACCCCAATGACTGCCTCTTCACCGGGAATGGAGATTCCCTTAAAGGAGCCGTCCGGATTGAACTCAATCCCCGAGATACGCCGGTTCAGCGCCGAGGAATTATGAATATCATAGGTGCTCCAGGAGCCCTCCATTTCTCCCGTGATGGAATCAATTACCAAATCCCATGTGTTGGTTGCATCTGTTTTGACAAAAGTGCCGCTGAGGACGTGCTGCTCGCCCATGTTGTCATAAACGGTAATTTTGAAGTTCTTGGTGTCATTGCCACCGATGGTCACATAATCAAAAAACGTCGGCAGCGTCAATTCGTCCGAATCAGCCGGCACATAGGTCATATTCGTAATCATCCCGAGGTTGTATCCCGACTGGTTGGCGGTAAGAACAATCTTTCCGTCTGAGTTCAGTGACGCCGTTGAATCATTGAACAAAGCGGTGATCTGATCCAGCAAATCCTGTACAGTTGGCCCTGAACCCGGAGCTGCTCCCGTCCAAGTAATCTCCTCATCCGTAAACACCGTCCCATCTTCCAGCACGCCGGAGATTCGAATCGTCCCTGTTTCCCCCTCCGCCAGCGGCGTCACCCACTGATCCAGGTCCGATAAAAATGTATTGGCAGTGGCCACCCGTTCTCCGTTTCCGGTGGTTAAGGCCAGATTCGACATAATTTTATTTGCCGTTGCGCTTGTATCTTCCGCGGATGCGCGAAGGTTGCCGTTAAGGGCGATTTCCGTCGTTGCACGGGCGGGCATCGAAGCATCCCATGGAATATGGATGCTCGTATCTCCAGCTGTCTGGAAACCTTCGCTTTCGCCGTAATTGCCGATTCGCTGGACGCGATAGCCGGTGGCCGGATCCACCAGCGTGTTGCCTGCATCTACGGCAAAGGAACCAATGCGCGTGTACACATTCTGTGAACCATTATTCAGTACAAAATAACCCGACCCGTCTATCGCTACATCCAAATCCTGGCCGGTTGATACGATATTCCCCTGCGTCGTATCCACCCGAATCGAAGCAATCCCCACCCCGCTGCCCATCTGCTGCGGATTGACACCGCCCAGATTGCTCGAAGGGCCGCTGGCCCGCCGCAGCGTCTGACTGAGCAGCTCCGCAAAGGTCACCGAACTGCCCTTAAAGCCGACTGTATTGACATTGGCCAGGTTATTGCCCGCCACATCCAGCATCGCCTGATGGGCCTTGAGGCCCGATACACCGGCAGATAATGCAGAACCCATAGCAACTCTCCCTGTTATTGAATGCCTTCTATTTCATCCAGTTTAACTTGAACCGTTTGTTCACTTACGGAACCTTTGCTGTCAGAGACTTGAACTTGAACCTGCAAGACCGGTTCCCCATCCACAAAGCGAATCCCTTGTACCGGCCCTTCGAGACTTTGCTGATAGGTCTCATTATAGAAAGAAATGGTATGCCCCAAGAGAGACCGTGCATATTCCAGCTCGGCCATTATCATCGATCCCGTAAAACCAAGATTCATATTGCTGATGGTTTCGTTAATTGTCTCCAGGTTGGTGTTCATCTTTTCCGTCAGTTCTAACTGGGAAAACTGGGCAAGCTGGGCCGCCATCTGCTGGTTGTCCAGCGGTTCGAGCGGATTTTGATACTCCATTTCCGTCACCAGCAGTTTCATAAAATCCAGCTTTTGCTCAGTTGCAGATTGTACGGTTGACATCTTTTTCTTCCTTTCTCAAAGCAGACAACGTCAAACGTTCACACTTTTCCGAAAGGGATTCTCCTGCAACTGCTATGCCAGATACTCAGCAAGCCCTCCTTCTTTGAACGTCTAACTTCTTAGTGAAAAAACAGTTAAAAGTTTTCTGCTGAAGATTCTGCGAGGTTTGTTCTCTGGTGAAATGAGGTCAAAAACTTCGCACCTGTCGGAAAATTATTCCACATTCGCCCTCATCCGAACCAATGCTTGCAAGAACTAAGTCCGATAACTTTGAACCCAACCCCCATTCCCCCCGTCTTCCTGAATCTCCTCTTTTTGAATTATTGGACCGTCCCATAATTTATTAAAGTTTCCTATTTCTCCCTGCCGATGGTAGCAGTACGCTGATTCCAACTGACAATCCATGATGGTTTGTACCGTGAGTGAGTGCTTATGACTTTGGAAAAAATCCTGATCGTCGGCAGACAGCCGACCACGCAGCAGATTGCCAGACTTTTTGCAAAAACCCTTTACGCAGCCGATGAGGTCGATGACCTATGGGAACTTTTGGAATCCGTCGAACCCAACCTGCTTGTCTTTGATGCCGGCATTGCCCGCGCGGATATTCTCCAGACCCTTCAAACCCTTCACCAAAAGGGCCTTTGTCAGCCGGTTCTCATTTTCGGGCCGCTGAATGACCCCGACCTGGAATCGTTCCTATCAGAATACAAATGGGCTCAGTGTGTTGAGAATGCGGAAAATACGGACCAGGTCGGCAGAGCCGTCAGCCGTCTTCTCCAAACTGAAGAGGAACCCTTTGCGGACAGCCGCTTCTTTATGGAAGACTGTCCTTCCTCCGTTTCTATTGTCGGCAAAAGCAAGGCAATGATGCAGACCCTGCGGATGGTTCGGCTGGTGGCCCAGAGCAACTGCAACCCCGTTCTCATTGTTGGGGAAACAGGCACCGGCAAAGAGCTGGCCGCCCGTGCGGTTCATATTCTCCGCAACGGTGCCCGGCAGAAATTTGTAGCCATCAATTGTGCGGCTCTGACAGCCAACCTGCTCGAAAGTGAATTGTTCGGACACACCAAAGGTTCCTTTACCAGTGCTGACCGGGAGAAAACCGGCCTGCTCGAACTGGCCGACGGCGGAACCGTCTTTCTGGATGAAATCAGTGAAATGCCGCTTGATCTTCAGGCCAAACTCCTGCGGGTTCTCCAGGAACGCCGCTTCCGAAAAGTCGGCGGTCTGGAGGAGATTGAATGCAAGGCCACCCTTATCGCCTCGAGCAACCGCAACCTGCTGCAGGAAGTCGAAAACGGCCGATTCCGAAGAGACCTCTACTATCGTTTGTGTGTGTGCCCTATTCCGCTGGCCCCCCTTCGCGCCGAGTCCAGAAAAGAAGACATCCTCCTGCTCGCCGAGTATTTCATTCAGACCTCGACCATCTGCCCTGAAAAGAAGGGTAAAATCAAAGGATTAACTTCGATGGCAGCGGAAATGCTCACCCGCTACCACTGGCCCGGCAATGTCCGCGAATTGAAAAATGTCATTGAAAGAGCCATTCTCCTGGAGGCAGGCGACCGAATCGGAACTACCAATCTTCTGCTGAATCCGGCTCTTGCTTTCGAAATGGACCAGGCCGAGGACAATGCTAACTCACTCAGAATCAAGGATTTCTCTCTCGAAAAAGCTGAAAAAGAATTGGTCAAAAAGGCCCTTGACGAAGCCGGCTGGCAGAAAAGTCGTGCCGCTTCTCTGCTCGGGATTACCCGTGCTACCCTTTACGCCAAAGTGAAACAATACAACCTTCAGGAACCCGAGAAAAAACCGCAGCCGGTTTTGTGATATCGCAAGCTGAAATGCGGTTTGCGGCGATGCTGCCGCAGGCAAAATCTATTCTTCCTTCAGTACAGACCACTGAATATCTGTCGCTGCACTCTGCACAATCCCTTTTAGGGCATATTTGGCCAAACCAAAAGGAACTTTTTTATCACATCGCAGCCGGACAATTTTTGGGGAGGAGCTGTCTTGGGAAATCTCCTGATTGATTAACTCTGCAATTCCCGAAGGCACTTTCGTCAAGGCAGAGGCATCCACCGATGCGGAACCCACCTTAAAAAAAACTTGCCCGTCCTTATCTCTCCCAACTGTAACAGTAGTTATAACCTCTTGCTGCAACGGGACTTGAACAGCAGAGCGAATCGAATCCGGCACAGAAACATCCGGATTTTCCCCTCCAATAAACCGATAAACAAGCAGAAAAAAGATAATCAGCAGAAACACCACATCAATAATTGGTGTCATATCAAACGAACCAACTGGTTCAAACCGGCCCTGCAGAAGACGCTGTCTCATTCGTCCGCCCCAAATTCAAGCCGGATAGGTTCTTCCTCCTCCGCGACAGGATGTTCCCCCTCGCGAAGCGATCTTCCTTCTGATTCCTGCGAGCGCTTTTGCCTCCCCTCGGTTTGGTTAAAACCGGATACAGGAGCACGAAAACAGCCCATCTCTGCAAGCCGCTCCAAAAGTGCCTCTGTTTCGGCGGCGGCTTCACTTACAAAAGATTCGATGCGCGTCCGGAAAAGACCATGCAGAAACAGAGCTGGAATCGCCGCCAAAAGTCCCCAAAATGTCGTCACCAATGCGACTGAAATTGCTTCCGCCAACTGATCGGGCTGGGGCTGGCCGCTGGAGGAACCCAGGAGGGTAAACGCCTGAATCATCCCGAAAACCGTTCCAAAAAGTCCTACCATCGGTGCTACTGTGCCGATAAGGTGGCATCCTTCCGCCCTTCGAAGCAAACCCAGTCCCTCCTCCCGCAATCCATCCGCGGCCGCCTCCCGCACTAACTCGATGTCCATTCCCTTCCGGCCGCATTTGACAAGGGCCCGCAGGAGCGCCCGGCTGAGAAAATCCGAATGGTTCTTCAGCCGTCCAGGCAGTCCATCCAGTCCACATTGCCTGGCCAATCCGGCAATTTCCGCCGCTCGACCGGCCGGCAGCAAAACCTTCCGCCGAATCCGAATCCCCAAATCCAGCCCCAGAGCAAGCATCGCCACCGACATCGGCAGCAGCACAAACCACACAATCGGCCCGCCGGCGACAAAAAACCGGTCGAACAAAGAAGCCGCATCCATCATCACAAATTCTGTCATCCCTGCAAATCCTTATTCCGCATTCTCCCGCTCATAGTCTACCGACGTAAAAGCCCCTCCGCTTCGCTCCGCCATCTGCTGGAGTATCTGACGGTCCGCCGTCGCCGTCCAAAAACCAATTGTATGAAGCACCGCCTGCGGGGCCATGTGTTTTCGCATTGCATCCGCCTGCACCAAAAAGTCGGCCGCCCCTTGGCTGTCCAAATCGAACCCATCCGTCAAAAAATAAATCAAATCGGGCCCCTGCCCGGCCGTCGTTCGCAGGGACATTGCTTTAGCCAGGGCAGAGAGGGCATCCGTCCGGCCGCCGGGACGCACTGCCTCAATCAATCGAATCGCTTCCTGTTTAGCCGAGGGTGAAGCCCGCCGAAGCCCGCCGGCTCCGGTTTCGAAATACTCCCCTGTCCCTCCGAAAAACACAATCGAAAAGAACTGGTCAGGCGTCAGCCGATGAACCGCCTCTATCAGCTGCCGGCGTACCAGCCCCATCCGGCCAAACATGCTGCCTGAACAATCCACCACAAAACAAATCCGTCCCGCTGCGCGGCGAGCCCCGAAAAAATTCACCGCAGGTTCGATCAAATCCTCTGAGAGGGTCGTCGGAACGATGGGCCCCTTTTCTGCTCTCTCTTCGGCCGCCGCCGCAAAAGTTCCTTTCTGAACGGCTGATGGTAAAGGCCGCTGAGCCCTCAGCGGCTTTAGACGAGGTTTCGGCGCTGTTGGTTCCACCTCCAAAACCCGCCCGACCGCCTGGTTCGACGAAAAAGCCCCCGCCCCCGCCTCGGCCGGCTGGCTGCCGGCGGGGGCATACACAAAGGCCAGCGACCCCAGACAGACCGCATGCACCGCTGCAGAAACAGCCCAGCAACCCAGCCCCCCCAGCCGGTGTCCCCCGCGTTTATACATTGATATGCTCTCTCCGCCCCCTCCCATTTAGTCTTCCACCCGCACCAGCGACTGCCCGCCATAAAGGAGATTATACAATTCAATCACATCGCCATTAAACAGGCGAATACATCCCCGCGAAGAACGGGTCCCAATCGTCTCCGGTTCTTTAGTCCCATGAATAGCGAAGCCGGTTCTCCCCATGGCCTCCCCTTCCAGCCCCTCCAGCCCGATCCACCGAGAACCCAATGGATAATCCGGGTCATCCGCCGCATATCGTCTGCCCGTGTCCGGATCTGTCCAGGTTGGGCGGATTAACTTATCGTTCGCCTTCACCCTCCACAGGCCGGTCGGTGTATCCCTGCCCGGTATTCCTAATCCGATTTTATATGTTTTGATATATTGCTCCTGCAGATACAAATCGAGGGTAAAGCGGCTCCGGCTGATAACCGCATGGAACGGCCCCCGAATGACTTTGATAGTCTGGCCGGCCTGAAGTGCCTCCGGCTTGGAGATATGGTTAATCTGCATCAAAATTTCGTGAGGAACTTTATATTGATTGGAGATTTTTACCAGCAAATCCCCCGGTTTGACCTGATACCACACTGTGAGCGTGTCCCCTTCGAGCACCTCTCGGCTGAACAGCCAGCGTTCGGCCAATAGAGAAAGCTGCCGTTTGATTTCATCTCGGAGGACCTCGCTCATCGGCATCTTCAGAGCTTCATTGAGCAAATCTCGCGAGCGGATAATCTTTCCGGCTTTTCGGGCCTCCACGGCCTGTTCAATCAGCGCTCGAACCTCCGGACTGGCGCTGGCATCGGCTGCAGCTGCTTCCGCAGAGAGCGAGCCGGCAGATTTCTCCTCGCTCGAAGGCGAAACCGATGGTTCTGCCTCCCCCTTGTCAGCCGGACTGACCTCAAGGGCCCCCGCCTGGGCGGATTCCGCCGGCACCGGGGTTATTTCTGACAGAGAAACAACTGGAATCTCTTCGGGAGCCGGCGGAGGAGACGATGCCTTTTTCTTGCGCAGCTGAATTGAAACCACCATCCCTGCAATTAAAACCATCAGCACAATCGCAATCAGACGATTCCGACGGTTCCCCCCTCGACTGGTTCCATAGGGTCGATATCTTCCTTTGGCCAACGTTATTGCCCTCTCGAATAAGTTGAACGATTACAAAAAAGGATTCCCGCCTCGGTGACAACCGCATCCATCGGCTCATCTTCTTTACCGGCGGGGACTTCCTCAAACACCTGAAACGAAAATGCCAGAGCCCAGCGCGGAGCCGCCAACACCGGACTCTTGAAAAAACGGTCATAATAAGCCCCCCCGCGTCCGAGCCGATTCCCGCGTTTATCAAAGGCCAGACCCGGTGTCAGTACCAAATCAATCTCCTCCAAAGGCACCGGTACGCCGCCGGTCGGATTCCGAAGACCGTGATGGCCCTTTTCCAAACCGCTGTCCAGCGACTGAATCTCCACCGGAATCATATGCTTCTGCTCCCAGAAAACCTTTGGAACTGCAACGGTTTTCCCCTGTTGCCAGGCGTGGAGAATCAGGGGGGTAGTGTCAACCTCGTGCGGCATTGACAAAAACGCCATGACGACCGACGCCGTTCGAAACACCTCCGAATCCGCTGTATGCCGGCAGATTTGACGGCTTTTCTCCGCCCGTTCCTCCGGAGTCATTTCCGCCAGTCGTGTTTGAACAATCTTTCGCAGTTCCGATTTATCCATTCCGGTTTTATTGTTCCTTGCCAGACTCTCTTTTACCTTCCTTTTCCATCCGGGCAACCTGTTTTTTAAGTTTTTCCAGATATTCCGCCATGGTCTTCTCCCGGCCGATGGCTTTAGGCACATAATACGGTTTTTCCAGCGTCTGGCCCAGATAATCCTGCTCGACATAGCCCAGCGGACTTTCGTGCGGGTAGCGGTATCCAATCCCGAATCCAAGCTTCTGGGCTCCTGCATAGTGAGCATCGCGAAGATGCGGGGGCACGGGGATTGTCCGCCCCGACTGCACATCGGAAACCGCCGACAAAATCGCCCGCGCACAGGCGTTGGATTTCGGCGCACAAGCAATATAAATCGCTGCCTGTGCCAGCGCCAGCTGCGCTTCGGGCATCCCCACAAACTCTGCGATCTGCAGGGCCGAGGCCGCCAGAACTGTCGCCAGCGGGTCCGCATTGCCCACATCCTCCGTCGCACAAACCACAATCCGGCGGGCAATAAAGCGAGGGTCTTCTCCCCCGGCAATCATCCGGGCCAGCCAGTAAACAGCGGCATCCGGGTCTGAACCCCGCATCGACTTCTGCAAAGCACTGGCCAAATCATAATGAGTATCGCCGCTGCCGTCATAGACTATCGACTTGCGCTGAATGGACTCTTGAGCTGTTTCCAAATCTATCCGAATTCCGCCTTTGCCGCTCTTTTTCTGAGACAATACTGCCACTTCCAGGGCGGTCAGGGCCTTGCGAGCGTCTCCATCGCTCATCACCGCCAAAAACTCCATTGCCGCCGGCTCCACTTTCACAGGAAGTTTTCCAAATCCCCGCTGCTCGTCCTTCAGTGCCCGCGTCAAAATAGCCAGAATGTCCTCCTTCTTCAGCGGCTCAAAAGTAAAAATTGTGCTTCGGCTGATCAGCGGGGAATTCACGGAAAAAAAGGGGTTCTCTGTCGTCGCCCCGATCAGCGTGAGGACTCCATTTTCCACATCATCCAGCAACACATCCTGCTGGGCCCTGTTAAAGCGGTGAATTTCATCAATGAAAAGGAGGGTTTTCTGCTTCCTCTCAATGAGCCGATCCCTGGCCTTGTCGATAATCTCCCGAATATCTTTTACAGAGGCGGCTGGGGCACTGAGATAATGAAAGGCCGCTTCGATATGGCCGGCTACAATCTGCGCCAAGGTAGTCTTGCCGCAGCCGGGCGGTCCGTAAAAAATCAAACTGGTTATCGTTCCCCCTTCGAGCATCCGCCGCAGCAGTTTGCCCGGACCAATAAAATGCTCTTGCCCTGCAAATTCATCTAAAGTCAAAGGCCGCATCCGGACGGCAAGCGGCGCATGAGCACCAAGGGTCTCCTTCTCCGCCCCCGCAAACAAGGATTCCGCCTGACCTTTTCTCATATCATCCGATTATAGCGGAAATTATGAAAAAGTCTATATGCTATTTTAGCGAAGAAATAAGGCGGAAAAATACGAAGCCCTTCTGCCAAAACCTTCCGCTGGTTCTGCTGAGATACCGGTTCAGAACGTTCCGGCCGATTTCTTAGAAAGGTTAAAAAGGAGAAAACAGGCAAGATGGCTTAGGTGGCTGCAACGCCTTCAAAGACCTTCACGCGACCCTTCCCTGCCTGCTTGGCTGCATAAAGGGCCTGGTCTGCCGCCTTCGTGATATCACTGATGCTGCTGTCCGGTGAATATTGCCCCACGCCCACACTAATCGACAGGCCGACTTGCTGGCCTTCCCACACCATCGGCGTGCTCTTGACCATTTCCACCATACGCCCGGCTACCACAACCGCATCCTCCAGCGACGTATTGGGCAAAATCACGGCAAACTCATCACCCCCGTAGCGGGCTGCAATATCAATTTGACGAATACAGGCACTGATTCGACGAGCAATCTGCTTAATGGCCATATCCCCCGCCCGATGCCCATAATTGTCATTTATCGGCTTCAGATTATCCACATCCGCCATAATAATTGATAAATGCGTAGTGTACCGATTCGCTCGCCGCAGTTCGATTTCCAGTTGTTCATAGAAGGTGCGGTGATTGAGCATTCCGGTCAGCCCGTCGGTTTTGGCCTGGCGCTGGGTCTTTTCAAACAGGTTTATGTTTCCAATGGAGGCACCGATCAAATGACGAAACAGCTCTACAACAGCGATATCGTCATTGGTAAAGTTGCTGCCCCCGATTTTTTCACTGAAATTCAAGACCCCGACAACCCGGCCGTGGCAAACCAAGGGGGCAATAATGCAGCTGCCGCTCTTATAGTTGCCGGAAAACTGACGAAGGGTATGGCTGATTTTTGGACCTCGAAGCGATTCTTCGCCCTCGACTACCAGTAATTCCTTGCTGCGAATGGCCGCCACCATCGGCGAGGGCGGATTCTGATTGAGTGAAACAATATTATTAATCAAAAACGGATGATTGTTTCTTTCCAGATGAAGAATGTCGCTTGTCTCATCCAAAATATACAGGGAAGCCAGCCGAGCTCCAATCAGCTGCGGGATTTCAGTCACACATAAGTCTGCAATTCGCTTGACATCCAAGCAATTTATCTGTTTAGCCAACGGGGTAATTGTAATTAAACGGCACTCATTGGCCGAACACAATTGCCCCGACGGCTTAAGATGTTCTTGCTTTTTCGACATAATTCCTCTTCTGACTTCTCCGGCCATCGTTAGCAGTTTCTCACACAGGCGGTCGCTTTCTATATCGGTGCTTAGCCCCGACAGGTTTAACCCTCCCCGAAACAAAAAAAATCTGGAACCCTCGCCTCATTCAACCAATCCAGACCTTTGAAATCCAAGATTATCGGACGTTTCAAGGGACGGGCCGTCCGCCTGCCGATTATTGTCCCCTTGTTCGTTTTGAATCATCTAAGAGCACCCTCTTCGCACAAATGGTTTCCTTGCGAAAGAAATGCAAAAGAAATCCGGAAGCCGGTGAGCACAAAGACGCCGGCTGGAGGCATTCGCTGGAACAAGCAGATGTTCTTTCCCTGATCTTTCCCTGACTCCAGCGCCAACAACTTTTTGAAGACAATAAAATCTAACATATAAAAACCTCTCAAAACGGGAAAAAACCGCAGACAGCCCCCACGCAAATAGTAAAAACGCTTTGCCGTCTCTGAAAAAAATTAAAACTTTAAAAATTTTCCTCGAAAATTAAAAAATATGTTTTACATTTTGTAAAACGTAAAATATATTTTATTGCAATGAACATAGACGTTTGAGCGAAAAGGCCTAAGTCTATGTGAAAGCAAAAGTTAAATGCTCTTAAACCGAGATTTAAACAACATGCGGCCAGACATGAACAAGCAGCGAAGCGTAACTTTTGAAGTGCCGGCCAAGTTATTTCGGATCGGTGAAATTGTTCGAAACACCCCCTTTACCCGCCAGACTATCCACAACTACACAATTATGGGACTTATCCACGAGTCCGGCTGGACCGAGGGGGGACATCGCCTGTATGACGAATCTGTATTTGAGCGGCTCCAGAAAATTGCTGAGCTGCGCAAAACAAAAACATTAACCGAAATCCGAAAACTTCTCACAGAGGATTCAGACAGAGCCAAGCCGAATCTGTCAGCCCCTCTAAGCTCAAACGGAGGAAGCAAAAGCCGGACATGAATACTATAACAGAAAAAACCGAAAATGTTACGGAACTGCTGCTGCAAATCCTCGAGTTTACTGAGCAGCGGAAGGAAATCCTCAGCCGAAATATCTTTGACCGGTATAAAGCGGGGTTTATTCCCCAGGATTTGCCGACAGCCGAGTTTGCCCAGTGTCTGACGGATGCGCTTCGTGAACATCTATGCCGAAATCGGCTGCTTTTCTGCGACAGCTCTCATGTCCGATTTGAGGCCAACGGCCTTCTGGAGATTGAACCCGTTCCGGATATGGAGGCCCATCATCTGTTGCGCAATAATCCGACGCAGTATCTAAAGGTGCAAATTCAGAAATTATCCGAAAATCTTTTGAATAATCGGCTTGCGGCTGAATTGCTGGCTCATCTGAAGAGCAAGCTCGAAGCCGCACGATAAAACCGCCTCTCGAGCTGACCGCTCGATGAAAAAGAGTCCTTGGACACCGGAGTTGTTTTCCGGAGAATACCCATGGAGTGGGGCGGCTCGGTTCTTTGGTAAAAACCGTGCCCCGCTTGGACAACAGGTTTCCTTGCAGCATTGAAGGCAGGGCAGAATGACAGCAGAACATAGGGAAGAGGAGAACGGCCGAGCCGTAGTGATGGCTGTTGCCAGCGGCAAAGGCGGAGTTGGGAAAACCAATATATCCCTGAACCTGGCCATTAGTTTGGCCTCTATCGGTCAGCGAATCGTTTTAATCGATGCTGATCTGGGGTTGGGAAATCTGGATGTGATGATGAACATCAGCTGCCGATATAACTTATCGCATGTGATTGCCGGCCGAAAGACGCTGGAGCAAATTACGCACCTCGGGCCGGCCGGCGTTGAGGTCATCTGCGGGGGCTCCGGACTGCAAGAGTTGGCTGATCTGTCTGCCTTTCAGCATCATGGGCTGCTCAGCCAGCTTCATCAGCTTCAGAAAAGGTCCGATATGATTTTAATAGATACAGGGGCCGGCATCGGCCGCAATGTTATCGGGTTTTGTCTGGCGGCTGACTATACGCTTGTGGTCACTACGCCGGAGCCGGCGGCTATTACCGATGCCTATGCAGTAATCAAGGTCCTGGCGGCCAGAAAGTACTCCGGCCGCATCATGCTCCTGGTGAATATGGCTCCTTCGTTTGAAGAAGGCAAAAAAATATGCCGGCAGATTGCCCAGGTAGCCGACCGATTCCTGGCTACGCCGATTTATGAAGCGGGTGTTCTCTGCCGAGATGAGTATTTGCAAACTGCCGTCTGCATGCAGAAGCCGGTCGTGCTGGCGTTTCCAAAGTCTCCCTTTTCGCGGGGGATTCAGCTGCTCAGCAATCGATTGACCCATACCACACCCATGCAGACCGCCGATGAAGGGTTCTTTCGAAAAGTTGTGAATTGGTTTTTCTAAAGATGGTCGGCCTTTTTGCCGATAACTAAACGCCTCTGCGCATTCGCTGCGCGCGGCTTGAATGCAGAAGAAAGGAACCTGCTGCGATGTTATCGGACGAGGCCAGCTTATGTGCGGAAAATAATGTGATAAACATGGAGGTTTAAGCATGAAAACCACCCGTCTTGCAAATGTTGCACAGGTCTGGGACGAGTTCTTTCGAACTCGCTCCCAACAAGCACACAATCAATTGTGGGAACACTATCTGCCTTTGGTCAAATATACTGCCGAAAGAATCCTGGCCAAACTCCCCAACAAAGTCGAACTTGACGATCTCATTAGTGCCGGTAACTTCGGTCTCAAGGATGCTATCGATGCGTTCGACCCTAATCGAGGGGTTAAATTTGAAACTTACTGTACCCCTCGCATCCGAGGCAGCATTTTAGATTACCTCCGCGATGGTGATTGGGCCCCTCGTCTGGTTCGGGCTCGGGCCAACCAGCTCGATAAGGCCACCCAGGTCCTGGAAGCTCACTTGGGACGTCTTCCTACGGAAGAGGAATTGGCCGAGGAAATGGAACTGGAAAAACATGAGTTTCGTCGCCTTCAGCGGGACGCCAATGCTATCGGGCTGGTTTCTCTTAACACCCATTTTAACGACTCCGAAGGGGATAAAGATATTCGGGAAATCGACATCATCGAGGACCGCCGCAGCAAAAATCCCGTCGTTGAAGCACAGAAACGCGACTTGAAAAACCTTTTGACCAAAGGATTAACCCGAGCGGAAAAGCTGATTATCATCCTCTACTATTATGAAGAAATGACAATGAAGGAAATCGGGGCCACGCTCGACCTGTCCGAATCGAGGGTTTCTCAGATGCATTCGTCCATCCTTGCCCGACTGAAAGCTCAGCTCAACAGTCGTAAAAAGGAGTTTGCCGTCGCTTCCGACTAACTTTTTTCAAGCCGACTCTCTAACAGATTTTCCCTGCGCACTTTTGCACGCTTTGCATCTTCTCAAAACTATTACCCCCATTTTAACCCCACAAGAGCGATTTTTTCATTTGTTCTTTTTTTCGTCAATTTTCTTCACTCACCCTCTTCCCAAAGACGCACAATAACACAAAAGTGTGTCCGATATATCCCTTATTGCCTTTGGCCTGATAAAATAGGTTGATTTTTGCCAACTGAAAGGTTATAATTTGAATTTCAAACTTCGACAGTGTGTAAAAAGCATTTGAGGTTTGGGAGGTTGGGTAATGAAGGCACATGTCAATTATCTTCTTTTTCTGTCTTTTTCTCTTGTTTTCTATAACTCTTTATCTGCAAAGACCTTATATGTTGCAGACCACGGCAGCAACACAGGCGGTCTCACCTGGGAAACGGCCTTTACCACCATTCAGGCCGCCGTCAATGCCGCCGTCGCCGGCTCCGCATCTGATCCGAATGCAGTAACTATCATTGTCGGCTCCAGCGGAACTGGACACGGCTCAGGGATTTATATAGAAAACATTTCTGTCTCTCTTGCCCATCTTACCATCGAATCCGAAAGCGGCCCTCTTCAAACATTTATTCAGGCCAAATCGAATAGTACGCACGCCGTCTCTATCACCGGAAACTTCGTAACCTTTCGCAGCTTCAGCATTTACGGGGCCACGTCGAATAATGCCGCCGCCATTGCCCTTATCGGGGTCAACTCTTGCACAATCGAAAACAATCGCTGCGGCTGGGACAGCACAAATAAAAATTACAGAGGCATTTTTCTGACCGGCGGAGCCAACAATACGCTGCAAAAAAATCTTTGCTTCTATAACACCAACGCCGGCATTTATCTGACCGGCACTACAGGCAACCGTATCCTCTCCAATGATGTCTCCTTTTCCGGCCAGTCAGGCATCACCGTACAAGTCGGCAGCACCCGCAATCTCCTTTTCAACAATATTCTGGAGGCAAACCATATCCACGGAATTGAAATAGATGATTCCGACCTGAATACACTTCAATCGAATACATGCCTTTCTCACCAAGACTATGCGGCTATCAGCTTGAGCAATGCAAAATATCATGTTATCAGCCAGAATCTCTGCACTTCAAACAGCCGCGGACTTGAGCTGATCAGTGCTGCCAATTACAACACCATCACAGGCAACTATTTTGAGAACAATGCGCTGTACGGCATCGAACTTCGGAGCAGCCGCAATCAGTTTATCGGCAATATTATTCGAGGGAACAACACCTACGGTATTTATTGCTATGAATCAGAGCAAAATACGCTCACACGAAATCAGTTCGATGACAACACAGCAACAGCATTTCTGTATTATCGCATGGCCGGCGGGGAAAACTGGCATTCCCAAACCCCCTTCACTTATCTTTATTCCGATGCTGTTTTCTCGTGCAAGATGGGCAATTACTACAGCCCCTATGACGGCAGCGACCTCGACGGCAACGGCATTGGAGATACCCCTTTTCTTTTGAGCGCACTCTTTCAGGACTCTTTTCCCTTGGCGGATTCTGGGGCAAATTACAAGGTTCAAGCGTGGTATCCGGCAAGTGAAGGGCTAATGACAATGGAACCCAATCAACCGGGCCAATGGCAAACGATTCCTGCCGGCGGTTCTGTCATTTTTCTTTCAGACACCCCTGCCCTTGGCGAAATCAATTTTGACGTTCTCTCTTCGGAAGATGGCTGGAACGGGCAAATTCTTTTCAATACGACTGTAAGCGGCAGCACCTTTCAAATCCAAATCGGCTATGCTGACGCCGCTGAGGGGCTTTTTGTCGCCGGCGGGCCCTCGGCCAAACTCAGCGGAAGTGCAAATTTCTTTCAATTCAAAACCTCCGGCGCCGCTTTTGCCGTGCCGGCAGGCAATTTTCTGGCTGTCCAGATTACCAACAGCAGCAGCGCCGGCCGCCAAATGTATGTCGGCGGCGGATGGACCTACATTACTCCGCCGGCAGGTGCGTGGGAGGCATGGCCCGGCACACCGCCGCCCCCTGCTAATCCGGCAGACCTGAACGATGATGGCTGGGTTAACATAAAAGACCTTGCCTTCCTATCGCTGCAATGGGGAATGGACAACTGCGGTGCGGAAAATCAGTATTGTCAAACTGCTGACATCGATCATTCAGGCACCGTCGGGCTTGGCGACCTCCAACTCCTTGCCATATTCTGGCTGATGGGTCCCGATGACTTGCTCGGCGGCGACTTCAACAGTGATTTCAGAGTAAACCTGGACGACTGGGTCTGGCTGTCCAGCCAATGGACAGGAGATCTAAATCAGCTTATCCCCTTGTGCGAAAACTGGCTCAAAGGGGTGTTTTGAATCTCAACTGCTTTTGGGCAAAGACCTTACATTCCGCCTGAGTAGGGACAGGATTGGTTCCGGCAGGATTGGCAGTTTTCTTTGAGAGGCGATTGAGTCTGCTTGACTTTGGCAGAAAATGTGGAAAATTGCTTTTTTGTGTTTTTAGACCCACAATGTTCACATGCCGGCTTGGGCGAGCGGGACCCTTTGACAAGCACTTCCGTAATCTTGCCACAATCCGAACATTTATACTCAAAAATCGGCATTGACAGAGATTCCTTTCTGAAAAAATGCAAATTGTTAGGTTAAGCCGATTTAAAAGTAATGTCAAGCACGATATCTTTTTGAATCTCAGTAAAACAGCCCCGCAAGGTCTGAATGGAGATGTTTTTGGAAAATCAGGCAAACCCGGCGGTGGTATTTTTGTAAAATTTTTCAGAATTTCTGCCGCAACTCTATTGACGAATTTGGACCAATGCGGTATAGTCCGGCCATTATTTGTGATTGTGAGCACAAATAGAAATAGAGGACAGGATAATGAACTACCGCAGGATACCGGACGAAACCATCCAACGGCTGCCGATGTACCTGCGGGGTTTTTCACTCCTCGAAGAAGAGAAGGAAGAAACCATTTCCAGCCGAGAGCTGGCCATTCGGTTTGGCCTGAATCCCCATCAAATTCGAAAGGATTTGTCCTATTTCGGCACCTTCGGCCGGCGCGGGGTGGGGTATCCGGTACAAACAACCGCGCAGCGCATCCGGCGAATTCTGAAACTGGATAAAAAGCAAAAAACGGCCTTGGTTGGGGCCGGACGCATTGGAACCGCTCTGGTGGCTTATCCGGGATTTTCTTCTTTTAATCTTGAAATTGCAGCGGTTTTTGACAATAATCCAAAAAAAATCGGAAAGAAAATCGGCACTTTGACAATTGAAAATGTGCACCGAATATCCACTCTGAAAAACCGGAAAATTCGGCTGGCCATTCTGGCTGTACCCGCCGAGGCAGCTCAAGCCGTGGCCGACAAACTAACTAAAGCCGGCATCCGAGGACTTTTGAATTTTTCTCCCTGTCATCTGAAAGTCCTGGCCTCTGTGAAAAAAATAGATATTGACTTGGCTTCTCAACTCGGAATTTTGCCTTATTACTTATAAACAAGAAAATCATAGAACCATAGGAATTGAAAACCATGAGTGTACGGAAATTCACCTCACAGCAGTTCGATGAATTTGTCTCAGCGATGCTGAAGACCGGCCGGCCCGTAATAGCCCCTCAAGCAAAAGACGACCGCTTCGCCTTCGGCCCTCTGAGCAGCCCCGCCGACCTGCGGCTCGATTACGATGTCACCATTCTCCCTCCGAAAAAGTATGTCCTCCCGCAGGTCGAACCTCTTCTCGAGTTTGAGGTCTTCGGCCCTTATCAAAGTGTTTACGAAGGCAAACCGATGATTTTGCTGGGGGTACACCCCTATGACCTGGCCGCCATTCTTCAGACGGACGAACTGTTCAGGCAAGGTTATTACGATAAGCACTACATGGACCGCCGCAAACAAATCACCATCATTGCTCTCGATGTGGTTAGGCCAAGCATCAATGTTTTTGCTTCTTCCATGGGTACGGCCACCATCAGCAAGGGGTATGATATTCTCCTGACGGTTCTCAAAGACGGCTCCATCCTGGCCGATGCCGCTACCGACAAGGGGCAGGAGCTTCTCCGGCTGGCCGGAGCGTCGGCCCCTGCTTCTGAAGCAGACCTGAAAGCCCGAAAAGCCGTTTGGGACTATAACGCCGCCGGGCTCAACAAGCATGTGCTTCTGTGCAAGCCCTCCTTTCTTCCTAAACTTCTTGAACAGCATTACAACCACCCCGTCTGGGAAGAAAAGGCACGTCTGTGCTACTCCTGCGGCTCGTGCAATATGGTCTGCCCCACCTGCTACTGCTTCGATGTTCAGGATCAGGTCGATTGGAACTTGAAAAACGGACAGCGCGCCCGCTGCTGGGACGGCTGTCTGCTCGAACACTTCGCCGTTGTTGCCGGCAATCACAATTTCCGCAAAGAACGGTCCGCCCGTTTTCGCCATCGGCTGTACCGCAAAGGCAAATATGTACCGGCAAAAATCGGAGGGGAAATCGCCTGTGTCGGCTGCGGACGGTGCATTACGGCCTGTACGGCCAAAATCGCCAACCCTGTCGATGTGTATAATCGTTTAATCCAGGATACCCAGCTCGGCTAATCTGCCGACCGACTTAACTGAGGAGATTTCAGTATGTGTGAATGCTGCAACGGTCAAACGGATATTTACCTGCCGCAGATGGCCACGATTACCAAACGGAAAATGCTGACTGACACAGAAGTGTATATGCACCTGGAAATGGACTGCGGCCAAGACCTTGCCTACCAGCCGGGACAGTTTGTGGAGGTTTCGCTGGCAGGTATCGGAGAGGCCCCCATCTCCATTTCCTCTTCGCCTACACAAAAAGGTCTCGAACTGGTGGTGCGAAATGTCGGCAGTTTGACGCGGGCTATTCACAAACTCCAGCCAGGGGATAAACTGGGCATTCGCGGACCTTACGGCGCTACCTATCCCATCGAAGAGGCCAAGGGCAGAAATCTGGTCTTTATCTGCGGCGGTATCGGTCTTGTGCCCCAGCGGTCTTTCATCCGCTATGCCCTGGATCACCGAGGTAACTACGGCAAAATTATTGTTCTGATCGGCACCAAAACTTACAGTATGCGGCTCTTCTGCGATGAAATTGCTCTGTGGCACAAGCGCACAGATATGAAGGTGCTGGAAACTATCGACGAGGCCCACGAACAGTGGCACGGCAATGTCGGCGTTGTCACCACCCTAATTCCCAAGATTGAAAACGAGCTGGCCGGCAGTCTTGTTCTTGTCTGCGGCCCGCCGATTATGTATAAATTTGTGCTGATTTCCCTGGCCGACGCCCACGTATCGAAGGAAAACATTTATGTCAACCTTGAACGGCGGATGAAATGCGGCGTCGGCAAGTGCGGCCATTGCCAGATTAACGACAAATACGTCTGTCAAGACGGGCCGGTCTTCCGCTTCAGCGAGCTGGCTCTTGTACCGGAGGCCATCTAATGAGTAAACCACGTGTTGCTATTTTTGATTTCGCCTGCTGCGAAGGATGTCAGCTGCAGATTGTCAACCTCGAAGAAGAAATTCTCGATTTGATTAACCTGGTGGATGTCGTCGAGTGGCGCGAAGCGATGAGCGAGCAAAGTTCCGAGTATGACATTGCCGTCATCGAGGGCTCCATCACGCGTCCCGAAGATGAAACCCGCCTCAAAACCATCCGCAGCCGTGCCAAGGTGGTGATTGCACTGGGGGCCTGCGCTGCTATCGGGGGCGTTAACAAAATGAAAAACAACTTCGACCTTGAAGAGGTTAAGCAATGTGTTTACGGCAAAGACGCCACGATGCCCCATCTGAATACGGCGATGACCAAAGCGGTCGGTGAAGTGGTTCCGGTTGATGTCTGCATTCCCGGCTGTCCCATTGACCGGAAAGAATTCGGCGCGGTTATCCGGGCCCTGCTGCTGGACAAAAAACCGCCCATTCCGGACTATCCGGTCTGTGTGGAATGTAAAGCCAATGAAAACATCTGCCGCTATGAGTACAATGAAATCTGCCTGGGACCGATTATCCGGGCCGGCTGCGGCGCCCGATGTCCAACCAATAAATTCCGCTGCTTCGGCTGCCGCGGCTACGTTGACAATCCGAATGTTCAGGCCGCCGCGGAAGTGATGGAAAAATACGGACTGACCGTCGAAGACCTCAAACAGAAAATGATTTTGTTCGGAAGCAAACAAGGATACACATTATGAGTGCAAACATCCATATTCACGTTCATCACATCACGCGGGTTGAAGGACACGGCAATATCGTTGTCAATATCCGCAACGGAACGATCGAGCAATGCCAGTGGCAGGTTCCTGAAGCTCCGCGTTTTTTTGAAGCTATGGTTCGAGGGCGGCGATACGATGATATCCAAACCATCGTCAGCCGCATTTGCGGTATCTGCTCCATTACCCATTCCCTGGCCTCCACCAAGGCCGTCGAAGACGCCCTTGGACTCCACGTATCCGAACAGACCGACATGCTCCGCATTCTTATGCACTACTCCGAGCAGATGCAAAGCCATACGCTTCACGTCGGCTACCTGGTCGCCCCGGACCTCTTCGGCGAAAAGTCTGTCATCCCCCTGGTTGCCAAGGCGCCGGACATTGTCAAAAAGATAATCAAGGCCCACCGCATTGCTAATCAATGGTCGGATTTACTGGCAGGCAGGACTACTCATCCGGTTACCCTGACACCGGGCGGAATGACCAAAATCCCTACGGAGAAAGAACTCAAAGACCTCCAGAAAACCCTGAAGGAAGCCATCCCGGACCTTCTGGCCGTCTGCGAAGCGGTTCTCAGCGTTGCTGATCGCCTGCCTTCCTTCGAGCGGCCGACCGAATATATCTCGCTCCGCCAGGACAACCCGCCGACTTATACCTTCTACCACGGCGGCATCACTTCCAACGACTGCATCGACCAGCCGCCTGTGCCTGTTCAGCAGTGGGAAAGCGTGGCCAATGAATACGTTACTCCGCAATCGACCGCCAAATGGTGCCGCTGGCATCGCGATTCGTACGCAGTCGGCGCTCTGGCCCGCTTCAACAACAACGGCCACCTGCTCAGCCCGCTGGGACAGAAAGTCACCCAGATGTTCGGCCTCAAAAAGGGCTGCTGCAATCCGTTTATGAACAGTATCGCCCAGCTGGCCGAGGTCGCCCATGTTGTAGAGACCGCTATCGAACTGATTGACAAACTGCTTACCAAGGGCCTTCGCGAGGAAAAAGGCAAGGTCTCTCCCAAGGCCGGCCGCGGCAGCGGCTGCGTCGAAGCCCCGCGAGGCATCCTTTTCCACACTTATGAGTTCAACAAAAAAGGGGAATGCATTGCGGCCAATATCTGCATCCCGACCAATCAGAACCACGCCAATATTCAAAAAGATTTTGAAAAGTTCGTGCCGGAGTTTATGCACCTCGGCGAAGAGGGGCTGCGGCAGGGATTGGAAATGCTCGTACGCTCTTACGACCCCTGCATCTCCTGTTCAACTCATATGCTGAATGTCCAGTTTGTCAAATGAAGATTGAAAATGGCTTTTCTAAAACCCCGGCAGCCGGCCGGGGTTTTTTATTGCGGATTGCTCCCGTCCTGCCGGCTGGGAGTTCCTTTAAAAATGCTGCGAGCAGCCGCCTATAAATCACACAAAAGCAGCAACCCCCTTTACCATCTAATTGGTCAAGCCGGCGATAGCCGCCCCAACCAGCGTGGCATTTTCAACCCTGACAATTTCGGTATAAATATACTTTTTATCTTCGAGGTAATCTTTCAAATAAAACTCAATGCGGCTTTTCAGGGTCTTCATTTTATAGAATGTTGTACCCTCCGCCACAATGCAAATCGGCCGGGTGGGGTCTTTCCCCTGACCGGATTGCAGAGCCGCACTGGAGAGATTCACAGCCGACAGTTTGGCAGCCCGCTCCGTCAAACGGTCAGACAGTCCATACAAAATTTGTACATCTTCGGCTGTACCTTCCCGAACGGCCTCGGCCAGCCGTCCCGAACCGTACGGATGCTCCAGAAAATGATTCATCTCCGTTGTGGTAAGATTTTCCACCCTTGCCAGCCCGGCAGAGGCGGGCGGACTGAAAAGCCCATCCTCACAGGCCTGCTGAACAACCATTCCCAGCAGCGGACCTAAATAAGCACCGGAAATCATCTTTTCAAACTTCTGAGAGCCCGGATTGATTGTGGATTTATCAAATCGGATATCGATTTTGCCGCGATGGCACCGCCCAAAGCCGCCGGATTCTGTGTTGACAATCTGGCTTCGATCGGGGTCTAAATCCTTTTTCTTCAAGATATTAGAGTTTTTTTCGATATAACAGCAGTTTGTCCCTGTCCCAAGAATAAAACCGATAATGCCCTCGAAAATTCGATTTTTATAGCCCCGTCCGGCTAACAGTGTCGCCACGGTATCGTTAAGAAGGACAATATGTTTTTCTCCTACCCCTGCCGCAACCAATGCCTCATTCAGCCGACGACCAATCATGCAGGCGATAACCGAAGGGGCTTTAATTTCTTTGGAAAAACGCAGAAGCCGTCCATCTTTATTCGGGAACATCTCCACAGGATAGGAAAAGCAGAACCCCAGCCGGTCTGAGGCAGTTCCAATCTCCTGTAAATAGCCGGCCATGACCCGAAAAAATTCGTCCGCAGAGACTTCACGTTCAACACCGGGCATAGGGTAAATCTTCAGATTTTCGATAATGGGCTGCTTTTGCTCATCAAAGATAACCGTTGCCGCTCGGAAGTTCGTCCCCCCGGCGTCGGCAACAATTACCCGCTGACCTACCGGAACATCTGCTTCCACCTCCAAATAAGTCGGGATCATCTCCAGGGTACTTTTGCGTCCGGCAAGCCCCTTTCGCATTTCCTCTAAAAACAGATGTACATTGGCGTCAAAATCCACATCAAAAACATCCATTTGATATTCCTGCAGGTATCGAATGACCTTTTGCCGTATGGATTTTGGGTTTGTCGGTTTTAACGCTGCGGATTTTGTTTTTGCCGCCAATTTTGTGCCTCCCAATTCACGAAACAGATATTTTGTTTACCCCGGATAGCCGTCGGGGTGTGCGGTATGAAACTTCCAGGCGCTTTCTACAATCGTTTCCAAATCCGAATATCGAGTCTTCCAACCTAACTCCCGAACGGCCTTCGAGGCGTCGGCTGTCAAAACCGGCGGGTCTCCGGGACGACGCGGGGCCTCTTCGACGCGGAAAGAACGACCGGAGACCCTGCGAACCGTATCAATCACCTGCCGAACTGAATAACCAGTGCCGTTGCCAAGATTGTAGACCTGTTCCCTGTGGTTAGCCAACTGTTCAAGGGCCAGCAAGTGGGCCGAACACAAATCCTCCACATGAATATAATCGCGGATGCAGGTGCCGTCCGGGGTGGGATAATCTGTACCAAATATCTTAACAGATGGACGCCTGCCCATTGCGGCCTGGATAATTAAAGGGATCAGATGCGATTCAGGTCGATGGTCTTCTCCAAACTGGGCATCAAATCCGGCCCCGCAGGCGTTAAAATAGCGAAGGGCGGCATAGCGAAGTCGGCCCGTTTGTGATTGAAAATGGCACATCCGCTCGACTGCCCATTTGGTCTCGCCGTATGGATTGATGGGGTTTTTGGGAAGGTCTTCGCGGATAGGAATTATGGAGGGCATCCCATAAACAGCCGCCGTACTGCTGAAGACAAACTTTTCGACACCTGTCTTCTCCATCGCCTCCAGCAAAGTACGGGTGCGGCAGACATTGTTGTCATAATAGCGAAGCGGAACTTCCACCGATTCCCCAACCTCAATAAAGGCGGCAAAATGCATCACCGCTTCAATCCGATATTGCCGAAGAACGCCTATGGTAAAATCAAGATTGCCGAAATCTCCGCGGACCAACTCGGCATGGCGAACAGCAGCTTGATGGCCTTTGCTAAGGTTGTCAAGCACCACCGGATGATGTCCGGCCCGTACAAGCATTTCCGTCATATTGCTGCCGATATACCCAGCCCCTCCGCAAACCAAAATATTCATCCTGTTTCTCCTCGCTGAACTGTTTCTTGAATTGCACGCAGGATTTTTGCCTCCAGCGCGGGGTCTGTCCCGAGATAAATCCACTCGGCCTGCGCCAGAACATCCTTGCGCATCTGAAGCGATTGGCTGCGCGTCCCGCTGTCTGTAAAAAGCCCGCCCGCTCGGCTCATTCCCTCCAGAGGACGATTCGGCAGACTCAGACGCCGAACCAGCACCCGACAATTCAGACAGACCTGCTCACCTTCCGATTCGAGACGAACCTCCGCGATCCGCTGCAGACTGTGAATGCTGGCCTCGGCCGTATCCAAAGCATCGGCGTTATCCGCCCGCCAAAACTCAAAAAACTGTGCCCCTCGAAGCGGGAAAGTGATGATTTGCCCCACCTTAGGGTCGGCTTTTTCGATGGAAAACTGCATTTTGACAAGAGTTCTCTCCGCTGCCGAAAAAACCTGATCCATCGAGACCGATTTCAGACAAATCGGCTTCGCAGGTTCTATCTGCTGGCGGGAGGCGCAGCCGCCTGCAAACATCATCCACCCCAGCCCAATCCCAAACCAAAAAGACCTCATACCTATCTCCCTTCAAGTTAATGCGGAATTGTATCCAAAATCCTCTTTTCCCTCAAGTATGCTCTTGCTGATTTTCCTGCCCCGACAATCTGCATTCAACCCCCCGGCCAAGCGATGCCGATAAAAAAGAGGAGCCGTTATGCTGAATGTCCAAATTCAAAATCTTAGGCAGCGTCTGGCCGAGCAGCCGCTTGGGAAAACAGCTGAGGACTTTCTTGACTATCTGACTGTCGAGGCGGGTCTGTCCGCCAACACCGTGCTTGCCTATGGGCGGGATTTACTTGAGTTTACACTGTTTTGCCGAAGTCGGAACATCCGGCAGCTCCAGGAGGTTCAGCCCTCCGTAATCCATCAATATCTGCAAAGCCGCCGAGGTCTCTCCGAGGCCACCCTCAGCCGCCAATTGGTGGCCGTCAAAATGCTGCTTCGGTTTGCCGTGCTGACGGGCCTTTTGAAAGAAAATTTCACTGATACCCTCGAAAGCCCCAAACAATGGCAAAAACTTCCCTCGGTATGCTCGCCGGAACAAATCTTCGCCCTGCTGGAGGCACCTAATCCGCAGGACCCTTACCATCTGCGGGACAAGGCCATTCTTGAACTGCTGTATGCCACCGGTGCCCGTGCAGCCGAGACGGCGGCTCTTACTATCAAAGATGTGAACCTGTCCGTGGGGTATGTTCGCTGCTTCGGCAAGGGGCGCAAGGAACGAATCGTCCCGCTGGGCCGAGCGGCGGCCAAAGCCGTCCAGGATTACCTCCGCGACTTGCGGCCTCTTCTGGCGAAACCATTCAGCGGGTCGGCCCTGTTTCTCTCACGAACCGGCCGGCCTCTGGACCGCATCGAATTGTGGCGAATTGTAAAAAAATATGCCTGCCGGGCCGGCCTGCCGAAGAAATTAACCGTCCACACCCTGCGGCACTGTTTTGCCAGCCATTTGCTGGCCGGCGGCGCCGACCTGCGCTCCCTCCAGGAAATGCTCGGTCATGCCGACATTCGAACTACCCAGATTTACACCCATGTAGACCACAACCGCCTGAAAGCTATTCACCGAAAATACCATCCCCGTCCCTAACTCTTTTTGCCGGTCCCTCCGGCTGCTGGAGAGGTTATTCGAAGGAAAGATTGACAAAAACTATCCCTTGGGCTACACTCTTTTTAGATGGATCCCCTTTGGAAATTGGGGTCTCTGTGCAAAAGGGAACCGAAAAACACCTCCAAGGAGAGGGAAAATGGACTTTATACTGTCTACGAAACAGCCGGCTCATCGGAAAGGGTTTCTGTGGCTTTTAATTTTTATAAGTTTGTTTATCATTTCGCTTTTATGCTATGCCGCCAGCCAGATTTTTGAACTGCTCAGTTTTCTGCTATTTCCCTCCGTTCTCCTGTTTTTGAGCACCGCCGGTGTTGGGGTCATCGCAACCCTGTTGTATCTGAATGAGTTCACCATCTGTCTTCACAGCACGATCGAGAAAATGGATCAAATCCTCGAATCCCTTGGACGCCATCAAACCCTTTTGTTAAAAATCTCGCAGGCGGTTCGCGTGAGCGACCGGGCCAAAGAAATTATTTTCCGCGATGCCGAACAAATCGATCTGAGTGAGGCGGTTTTGAGCAAAGTCCACCAGCATGACTTTGAAGCAGCCGAAGCGATGCTCGACGAAATGGCCAAAGAACCCCGCTATAAAGAAATTGAAGCCCGCCTGCGGCAGATGGCTGCAAAGTATCGCAAGGCAACCGAAGAAGGGCGGATTAATCAAATTATCAGCCACATCAATGAGCTGATGGACCGGCATTTGTGGGCCCAGGCAGCCGCCCAGATTGAAAATCTTCTGACACTTTTTTCTTTTTCTGAAAAGGCCCGCCAAATGCCGGCTAAACTTCAAGAGAAGAAAAATGAGTACAAGCGCAAACTGCTGGCCGAGTGGGATAAAGCCGTCAAAAACAAGGAGACCGACCGGAGTCTGGAAATTCTCAAAGAGCTGGATGCCTACCTGACACCTGCTGAAGCGCTGGCACTTCAGGAATCAGCCAGCACCGTCTTTAAAACCAAACTGCATAATCTTGGCGTCGAATTTCAGATGGCGGTTACCGAAAAGAATTGGGAGGCCGCTCTGCAAGCCGGCCGAAAGATTGTCAACCAATTTCCCAACAGCCGAATGGCCGCAGAAATCAGAAGCAAGATGGATGTCCTTCAGGAACTCGCTCGCCAAAGTGCATCCGCCACCCCCACTTCTTAACCCTCTCACTGCACACATTCGGGCAGTGCATTGGTGAAAGCAAATGCTTCTCAGCCGTGCATATCGAAAAGGGACTGGGTCTTAATAATAGTCAACTGCTCCGGGAAGGCATGAAAGGCATGAATATGAAGTTCTTCCCGGCGTGCTTCAAAATCGATATAACTGAATGGTTCGAGCCCCTCTGCCGAGGCACCTCCAAAAGCGACAAACAACCCCCGATTTCGGGCGAACCGCTGCAAATCCAGATGGCTCTGCCGATAAAGATTGGCACTCATCTTTTCGACCTGAAAATCGGTCATATAACTCAACCCGCGGCTTAATGTGCACTTATGCGTGCGTGGACCTCGAAAAGGAAACCGCTCAATCAAACCGCGGCGCGGGAGGGGCTGTCCCGGACCGCTAATCAATTCTGTCAGGCATGCATCCGCCGCAAAAACGCTCACTACGTGAGAGCAACCCGTCGCCCACAGGAGCATTTCATACCCTTCGGTTTTCAGATGTCGGCGGGCATAAATCCGAAAGAGTTCTGGATGAAGCGGACGCTGAAAGAGGGAAAATGTTAATTCACTCACCGCCAGATTGGTTTTCGGGGCATCCATTGTTTTCCTGCCTTTCTGTGCAAATCCCTGTTTGTTGCCTCTATTATACTCCAATCTGCAAAAACAAATCAAGGGCCTTATCAATACTGAAAAAGCGGTTTAACCTGCCTTATCGGACCAAATTTTTGCAAGTCTGTACGAAACAACAAGTAAAGAAGTGCAGAAAAATTGAAAAAATTTTTTATTTTTCCGAGAGGATCAACTGAACACCAGCAGATTGAGCATCGCCGCTAAAATATCATAAAAGGCGTGCGTGCCCGCTGCGATCCCAAAGCCCCGAAGGGCATAGAGGACTGCGAAATAAACTCCTGCCAGCATCCGGAATAGAAACTTGCTCAATCCGAAGGCCTCTCCAGTACCCAGCTGGCCATTCACGAAAAAAATATGGTGATGAACGCTGAACAGAAAGGCAGACAAAAGGACGGCGGCGGCAATCGAAAACCGACGGCCAAGACCGAGAATATCCTGCAAAAGAAGCATCAAAATTCCAATCAGAATCAGACGAAACACCAGTTCTTCATAAATCCCTGCTCCAATGCCGGTAATTATCTGCAGCCAGAGTTCCTGCCTGAGGGTGCTGCCCGCCGTCCCCCAAAGCGAGGCCGCATTGGCCGCAACTCCCGCCGAGCGGTTGAGCAGAAGACTGAGCACAATCAGCGGCACCGACAGCAGCAAACATTCTACCGTCATCGGCAGAAAATCAGGCCAGTGAATCCGCCATGAACTTCGGGAGGTCGCCTGACAAATCAGAAGAATCACCAAGGGCACCAGCGGGGTCGCCACCCAAATCATCCGGGGAGAAAACCCCAGATATTCCAGGGCATTTTGCACCCACAAAAACGCTACAACCCGCGTCTGAGGCTGAGCCAGCCGTTCGGAAAGGGCCTGGGGGTCAATCAGATATGTGCCGACTTCATAAAGCAGAATAAACCCAAGCAGATATACCAGAGCATAAATCGGCCGGCTGGTCCGATCCAGATAGGTATCAGGAACGAACGACATCAGCTGTCGAAATGAATCCGGGCGTTTTCGCTTTTGGCGCGTCATTTCAGGTTCCGTGAGGGCTTCTTCCTTTTCACAAAAACTGAAAAACAGTAAAATCCGCTTGCTGAAAAGTAAAGATAATTTATCCGCACAGGAAAGGAAAATCAATGCGCAGCGAGACTCTGATGGACCTTTATAATCGACTGTATGCCTGCTTTGGCCCCCAGTATTGGTGGCCGGGGCAGACCCCGCTGGAGATTATGATTGGGGCGGTTTTAACCCAGAATACCAACTGGAAGAATGTAGAAAAAGCCATCGACAATCTGAAAGCAGCCGGGCTACTGGATGTCCGGCGGCTTTATCAGGTGCCGGAAGAACAGCTGGCTGAGATGATTCGACCGGCCGGTTATTTCAATATCAAAGCCAAACGATTGAAAAATCTCATCACTTGGCTGTGGGAAAAATATGACGGAAATATTCAGACTCTGAAAACCCAGCCAACCGAGCAGCTGCGGGAAGAACTTCTGTCTATCAGCGGAATCGGACCTGAAACGGCTGATTCCATTCTTCTTTATGCAATCGAAAAACCCGTCTTTGTTGTTGATGCCTATACGGCCCGAATCCTCGGACGCCATCATCTGATAGCCGAAGGGGACGGTTATGCTGAAATACAATCCCTCTTTGAAAGCGCTCTGCCCAAAGAAGTCGCCCTTTACAATGAATACCATGCCCTGCTGGTGCGATGCGGCAAGGAGTTCTGCAAGCCCAAGCCGTCCTGCCGGGGCTGTCCGCTGGAGGAGATGCCCCACGAGAGCGGAGCGGATACTTTTTGATTAGTTATCCAGCGATGGCGAAGGCGCTGTTTCCGGTCCAGGCGGCGGTGATTCTTTTTCCTGCTGTTCAAACTGCTTCAATTCCCCCTGAATCTGACGGACGGCTTCCTCTTCCTGGCGGGCCTTTTCTTCGGCTTCCGCCGCTCGCTGTTGGGCCTGCTGGAGCTGGGCCTGTTTGAGGCGAGCTTCGTCAAGTGCCTTTTGAACTGCTTCGGAAAGGTCCGTCGTCTGCTCCTGCTGGGCTTTTTGCTGCTGTTCTGCTGCCGCAGCTGCCTCTATTGCCTGCTGAGCTTCCTGCTGGGCCTTGGCAGCCTGCTCCTGCAAAGTCATGGCTTCCTGACGCAGTTTCCTGGCTTCTTCTACCGCAGTTTGGAAATGACGTTTTTCCTCCTGCAATCGCTGCAATGCTTCTTCCCGCTGTGCTTCTGCCTTCACGCGGCGGGTCTCAAGTTCAGCAGCGCGTTTTTCGATGACCTGCCGGTAAGAGCCCTCCTCGAACGGTTCCAAAAGATTCCACTCCTGAGCAGACTCCAGAGTTGGCTTTTCAAATTTTCTGCGGATGTCCTCTGTAGCCACCTCAAAGGGCTTGCCGCCGCTGGAGATACTTGGTGTGAGAATAAAGAAAATCTCCGTTCCTTTCTCCTCAAAATCCTTGCTCGAAAACAGATAGCCGATAAGAGGCAAATCCTTAAAAAAGGGAACTCCGCGCACTACGGAGCGTTTCTCGGTTTTCCGCATTCCGCCGATAATCAGACTCTCGCCCGGGCGAACCCGGTTTTCCGCAATCTCAATGGAACGTTCCGTAATAATCGAACGCTGGACCACCCCTTCTGGTTTTGAGCGGGAACCGATTTTAATTGAAGTCGCCAGTCCGACCGAGCCATCCGAGTAAACCGTGGGGGTAACCGTAAGGGTATCCTCTACCCAAACATACTCCGTGATATTATACGCATCACTGGCGCCCCCAAGTCCGGTTTTCACCTTTTCGACAGGGGTATAATCGCGAATCATTACGGTGGCCTGCTTGCCGTTGACAGTTTCCAGTGTTGGATTGAGCAGAATCTTCAAATAGCCGCGAGAAACCAAGACATCCAAAACTGCCCGGACCTGATGACCGGGCTTTCCTCGGTTGATCCAATAGCCAAAATCCCCGCCAAAATTGGCTCGTTCGGTTTCTCGAAGCGAAGCCCCCGGAAACGCCGGTTCCAGGGCAATCAGTTCTCCCGGCTGATAGTGAAGGCCGGGGTATTGCGCAGGGTCAATTTCAAAAAGTTGACCATTTCGAACAGCATAATGCTTGCCGCCGCTTTGTCCTTCGTAAAAAGTTGCCAGCTTCTCGCCAAGGGTCAGATTTTCCCCAAGAAAGTTCTCAATAAACACAGAAGTTTCCCAGTCCATCGTGACATCACCGAATCGCTCGAGAATCAGACAATCCACATTCACCTGAACCGGAGGCACATCCACTTTTTCCAGATAGGCCAGGACAGCATCGGCCTGCGAATGATCGCCGCAGTACAGTATCAACTGGTTGGTTGCCCCGTGCGGTAAGGCCTGGATATCCATCTGCTCGCGAACCAGCTGCGCCAGATAGTCAGCTGAATGATGATGAGTAAAATAAAAGACCTTCACGCCCTCCTTAATCTCCAGGCGGCTGGGCGGCTGCAGATAAAGATCCGGAATCGGATTGTCCATTTGGGGCTTCGCCTGAATTTCACGCAGTTCTTTGAGAACACGAGCCGCTTCCATTTCAGTACTGCGCTTCTCAAAAAAACCGCCGCAGCCGGCACATCCCAAAATTATCAAAAGCGCAATCGTTCGGATTGCCCTTCGGAACCGGTGAATGGATTCAAAAGGCCGATATTTCTGAAAAGCAATGGCCGTCCTATTTATCTCAGGACTGTTCATCCGTTCCTTGTTCTTCCTTTTCAATAAATTCAGTAGGAGCCGTCTCCGTTTCCGTCGGCGGCTTGAGAGATTGTTCCTCTTTTTTCTGCTCCGCTTGCCTCTGCTGCTGTTCCTGCTTCTGCTGGAGTTGTTTCTGCTCTTCTTGAATCCGTTCCTGTTCCTGGCGCATCTTGGCGGCCTGTTCAGCGGCCTGGGCGGCCTGCTGTTCCATTTCCGCCGCTCGTCTTTGGGCTTGCTGAGCTGCTGCTTCCGCTGCTTGGGCCTGCTGTCTGGCCTGTTCGATCTGCTGCTCCAGCTGCTGGCGAAGCGCCTGCTGCTCCTCTGTTGTCATCTGCTGTGAGCGGGCTTTGCGAAGGGTTTCCTCAATTTGCTGACGGGCTTTTTCAATTTGCTCCTGTGCCTGTTTCCGCAAAGTTTCGAACTCCTCCGCCTTTTGACGAGCCGTCTGGGCTTGCTGGCGATACTCTTCCGCCAGACGCTGAGCTTGGGCAGCCTCCCGCTGAGCTCGAACGAGAGAGGCCCTTGCCTCGGCCGCCTGCTTCTCGAGCAGATTGGTGTACATTTCAGAACCCATCAGGTCGCCGACAATTTCCTCGAGAGTCTGTCCTCGCTGGGGAGCTTCATATTTGCTGCGAACAATCTGGGCAGCTTCGGCATAAGGAATGCTGCCCGAGGAGATACTCGGCGTCAAAATATAAATGATTTCGGTCGCTTTTTCTTCGTAATCCTTGCTCGAAAACAGGATCCCCACAATCGGCAGGTCTTTCAAACCTGGAATGCCGCGGATAACAGAACGGTTTTCGCTCTTGCGCATACCGCCAATAACCAAACTTTTGCCAGGTTCGATGCGGTTTTCCTCCACATCAATCTTGCGTTCTGTAATAATAGAGGTTTGCACAACCCCTTCGGGCTTGGATTTTGAGCCGATGGTAATAGAAGTTTTCAGGCCGATAGAACCGTCTGCATAGACTTGCGGGGTGACCGTCAAAGAATCGGCTACCCATTTGTAATCGGTCAGCGTATAGGTAATCGTGTTGTTCTGTTCTGAGGCACCCTTGGCTGTAACCTGCAGTTCGATTGGAGCGTTATCCCTAATGGTGATTGTAGCACCTTTTCCGTTTACTGTTTCAAGAGAAGGATTCAGCAGAATTTTCAAATACCCGCGGGATTCAAGCAAATCCACCATCAGACGAATCTGGTGGCCATCGACCCCTTTCTTATGCCAATACCCGAAATCCATCCCAAACTCCGAGCGGCGGCTCTCCCGAAGGGAAGCACCTGGAAAAGCCGGACGGGGATATTTGGAAGCCCCAAGGGTCACTTCCTCGCCAAAAAGATTCTCTATCAGCATGGAGGTCTCCCAATCCATGGTAATATCCCCGAATCGTTCGAGAATGAGGCAGTCAATATGGACCTGAATAGGGGGCACATCCAGGCGTTCAAGAAATTCAAGAACCTGATCACATTCAGCATCATCCGCACAATGGATAATCAGCTGATTGGTCATGAGATTGGAGCTCACTTTAAAGCCCAGGTCTCGCAGAGCTCCGGCAAGTGCGTGAACTTCCTTTTCTTTGACCTTATCCTGACTCTTGAAGGAAAGGTCGCCGGAGGAGTGGTATTTGGTAAAATAAAAAAGTTTTATCCCATCGGGAACCTTCAGCCGAACAGGGGGCTGACGATACATCGCCGGCAGAGGGTTGGCAATATGGGGATTTTCACGGACCTGTGAAAGTTCGTTTAAAATAAGGCGGGATTCAATTTCTGTTGATTTTCGCTCCAGGAATGTCCGAATTTTCTGGTCGGCTGATTCTTCACGGGCACATCCCATCTCCAGACAGAGCAACCCCAGCCAAACAATGAAAGACATCCTTTTTGGGACGTTTCTCAAACTGTTTTTTCGAAAAGTGTTCCGATATTTTTCGAAAAACGTCATCCCCACTCACGGTGATTTGTTCTGTCATTATTTCACTGTTTCAACGCTTCTTTTATCGGCGGTAAAAACATTTTTTCTATAAAATTAAAAATCTTTTTGCAGAAAATCTTTTTAGGAAAATGACCATAGGAAACAAAGGAAAGATATGATACCCTGTTTGAAATGAACAATCGTTCGATTTCAAACAGACCCAAAACCGTCGGCTTGGTGTCGCTGGGCTGCCCCAAAAACACCGTGGACAGCGAGGCGATGCTTGCGCAAATAGGGCAGGCCGGCTTTATCCTCACCGGCGACCTTCAGGCCGACATTGTGATTGTTAATACTTGCGGATTCATCGAACCGGCCAAACAAGAGGCCCTTGAGGTGATTCGGCAGGCCGTCAAACAGAAGAAAAAAGGCCGACTTGGCAAACTTATTGTCGCTGGCTGCCTGCCGGAGCGAATGGGAACCGCCCTGCTTGAGGAAGTCCCTCAAATTGACGCCATTATAGGACTTGGTCAAAGAGACCGCATCGTCTCCATCATCCAAACCCTGCTTGAATCGTCCGATAAAAAGCCGGCTGGGCGAACTTTTCTCCAGCAAGCCGACAGCCCTATCTTTGACGATAGAGAGCGTCTTCTTATCAGTCCCTCTCATTGGGCCTATCTGCGCATCAGTGAAGGATGCAGCCGACATTGCTCGTTTTGTACAATTCCCTCGATACGAGGAAAATTCCGGAGTAAACCGCTCGATTGGGTTTTGTCGGAAGCCCAGCAGCTCGCTGAGCATGACGTTCTCGAACTGAATTTGATTGCCCAGGACACCACCTCCTACGGCCGAGACCTTGGCATAAAAAACGGCCTGATAACACTGATAAACGAACTTGGAAAGATAGACAAACTTTGCTGGATACGACTGATGTACCTTTATCCTGCCGCTGTGGATGAGCCATTAATAGACGCCATTGCCGCCGGCCCCAAGGTCGTTCATTATATCGACATTCCGATACAGCATGTCAACAATACAATCCTTCGGGCAATGCATCGGTCTGATACAAAAGAACATACGGCCGATTTGATAACCCTGCTTCGGAAAAAAATCCCGGATATTGTTCTGCGGACCACCGTAATTGTTGGATTTCCCGGGGAAACCGATGCTCAATTTCAAGAATTGCTCGATTTTATCCAATGGGCCAAATTCGACGCCCTGGGTGCTTTTCCTTATTTTGCAGAAGCAGGAACGCCGGCTGCGGAATTGCCGCAGCAAGTACCCCAGCCGGTCAAACAACAGCGATTGGATACGTTGATGCTCACTCAGCAGCAAATCGCCTTCCAGAAGGCACAGCAGTTGGTCGGACAGGAGATAACCGTTTTGGCAGATGGAAGAGATGAAAACGGCAATCTGATTGGACGTTATTACGGTCAGGCCCCTCAAATCGACAGTGTCTGCCTAATTCAAAGCCCTTCTATTGAGCCCGGACAATTCATCCAAGCCCGCGTAATCGGCCGGAAGGATTATGACCTGATCGTCAAAACAAAATAACCCGTTGTTGACATTTCCCCCTTTCATTCGGTATAGTCCATTTACTGTTATGTGGGTTAAACTGAAAAAATGGGGTTTGATTTCAAGATGCCGCAAACCGCACAGGGAGAACTACAATGAATCACAATGCAATCATTTGGAAAGCAGCACTCCTTCTTATGTTCAGCACAGTACTTGTTATGGGGCAGGAAACCGCACCTGACTGGGAAAATCCGGCTGTTTTTCGAATTAACAACGAGGCCGCGCATGCGACGCTGATGCCGTTTACCTCAATCGAACAGGCCCGCACGCTCGAACGCGCTCAAAGCCCCTATTACCGTTCTTTGAACGGAAAATGGAAGTTCCACTGGTCCAAAGACCCGCAGAGCCGTCCGGCTGATTTCTACAAGCCCGAGTACAGCATAGCCGAGTGGGATGATATTTCCGTTCCGTCCAACTGGCAGATGGAGGGCTATGATATTCCAATCTATACCAATGTGACCTATCCATTTAAAAAAGACCCGCCGCGAGTGATGGGCACTCCGCCGGAGCATTTTACTACGTTTAAGACCCGCAATCCCATCGGCTCCTATCGAACCGTCTTTACGATTCCGGCGGAGTGGAAAGAGCGGGAGGTTTTTCTTGTTTTCGACGGTGTCGAGTCGGCCTTTTATCTGTGGATTAACGGCCAAAAGGTCGGCTACAGCGAAGACAGCCGAACGCCAGCCGAGTTCCGCATTACTCCCTATCTGCAGAAAGGAGAGAACATCCTGGCCGCCGAAGTCTATCGGTTTTCAGATGGTTCTTATCTGGAAGACCAGGATTTCTGGCGTCTGAGCGGCATCTTCCGTGATGTATATCTGTATTCGACTCCCGCGGTCCATATCCGGGATTTCTTCATTAAAACAGAACTGGATAATCAATATCGCGACGCAGAACTGAAGGTGACTGCAAATATTATCAATTACAGTCAATCAACCTTCCCCCTGCCGAAACTCAACGGCATTCTTTTGGATAAGGACGGCAAAGAAATCGTCCGCCTGAACTCCGACTCAAAGCCCATGCAAATAGAAGCCGGCAAAGAAATGGCTGTCGAAATGACTGCCGCCGTCAAAAATCCGCTTAAATGGACCGCCGAAACCCCCCATCTTTACAAACTGGTACTCTCTACCGAAAAGGAGGCCGTCAGCTGCAATGTGGGCTTCCGCAAAGTGGAGATTAAAGACGGCGTTCTGCTGGTTAACGGCCAATATGTCTATCTCAAAGGGGTTAACCGTCATGAGCACGACCCGGAAACGGGCCATACCATCAGCCGAGAGTCGATGATCCGAGATATCTGCTTAATGAAGCAAAATAACATCAACGCAGTGCGCACTTGTCATTATCCCAATATTCCAATGTGGTACGAACTGTGCGATCAATATGGTCTTTATGTGATTGACGAGGCCAATATCGAATCCCACGGCCTAATGAACTATTCCAACCTGTTCGATTCCCTCGGCAACAAACCCGAATGGAAGGCCGCCCATCTGGACCGCACAATTAGTATGGTAGAGCGGGACAAGAATCATCCGAGCATCATTATTTGGTCTCTGGGCAATGAAGCCGGCGATGGGGTCAACTTCGAGGCCACCAGCAGATGGATTCATCAGCGTGACTCAAGCCGGCCTGTTCAGTATGAGCCGGCCCATGAGCGTCCTCACACCGACATTGTCTGTCCGATGTACGCTCGGATTCATCAGATTGAAGCGTACGCCAAACGCGACAATATTTACCGCCCGCTGATTCTTTGTGAATATTCGCACGCCATGGGCAACAGCTGCGGCAATCTGGCCGATTACTGGGTCGTCATTGAAAAATACAGGGCACTGCAAGGCGGCTTTATCTGGGACTGGGTCGATCAAGGCATAAAGAAAGTTGACCCGGCCAGCGGCAAAACATTCTGGGCCTACGGCGGCGACTTCGGCGATCAGCCCAACGACGGCAACTTCTGCTGCAATGGTCTGATTCAGCCCGACCGTAAGCCCAACCCCCATTTGCATGAAGCCAAAAAGGTCTATCAGAACGTTGCTGTTCATCCGGTGGACCTGGCCAAAGGTCTTGTTGAAGTGCAGAACAAGTACGTCTTTACCAACCTGAAAGACCTTTTCCAGGCCGACTGGGAACTCACTGAAAACGGCTCCGCCATCGCACGCGGCTCGCTGGGTGTACTGGACATCGAACCCGGCCGGCAAAAAACTATTACCGTGCCAATTGGCGAACATGCGTGGAATCCGGCCTGTGAATATCATCTGATGATTTCTTTTCGACTGGCAAAAGACCAGCGGTGGGCACCCGCCGGATATCGGCTGGCCTGGGAGCAGTTCCTGCTCAAAGAACGTGTTCAGCCGGCTGTTCTGCCCGCGCCGGAACCGCAAAAGCCGGGCTTGACAGTCGAGGAAACCGACGAAGTTATCCGCATCAGCGGGCAGAGCTTTGCCGCCGGCTTCAGCAAGTCAACAGGAGCACTGGCATCCTATAAACTGAACGAACAAGAATGGATAGTCGAGCCGCTGGTGCCCAACTTCTGGCGTCCTCCAACCGACAACGACAACGGCAACAGGATGCCGCGGCGGCTTGGAGTCTGGAAGACTGCGGCGCAGCAGCCCAAGGTTGATTCCGCCGAAGTCAGCAAAACCGATGACGGCCAAGTCGAAGTGCGATTCGCCCTCACCCTCAAAGCCGGCCAATCCAAACTGGCTCTGCGCTATCGGGTGTATCCAGGCGGGCAAATTCTGGTCGAAAACCGCTTTACGCCAGGGGACAAATTGCCGGAACTGCCGCGGTTCGGTATGCAGATGAAAATCCGTCGGCAGTTTGATACCCTCCGCTGGTATGGGCGCGGGCCTCACGAAAGCTACTGGGATCGGCTGGCAGGAGCGGCGGTCGGCCTTTACGAAGAAAAAGTCACTCAGCCGCAGCACCTCTACATCCGCCCGCAGGAGTACGGCAATAAGACCGATGTCCGCTGGATGACGCTGACTGATGCCGGCGGAAGCGGAATCAAGGTTACAGCTCTGCCGCTGCTGTATGTCAGCGCCTGGCCGTGGTCAATGGAAGACATCGAGAAGGCCCGCCATCCTGTCGAGCTGCCGGAAAGGGATTTTATCACTGTCAATATTGACTATAAGCAGATGGGCGTCGGGGGTGATGACAGCTGGGGAGCTCAGACGCATCCCGAGTACACTCTGCCTGCCAAGCAGTATGAGTACAGCTTCTTGATTGAACCGCTGGTACCTTGAGAGCACCTCAGGCCGGCTGCGAAAGAAGTTAACCCCCTAACAACCAAGCAGATAAGGAAGAAAAATGAAAGCCAAATGGTTCGTGAAGGTGATGCTGATTGCGGCGGCTGTGACCAGCGGCTGCGGAAAGAATGCGGAAGCAGACGCTCGACAAAAAACAGCCCTTGGACAATGGGAGTTTTGTCCCGACCAGACGCCGGAAGGAGCAGAGCCGGTCTTCCCCAAAGAAGCCGTCTGGGAAACTGTCACTCTCCCGCATGCCTTCCGCCTGTCGGGTCTGAATGAACATTCCTCCGGCTGGTACCGCTGCACCCTGAGTCCTTCGAAGGAAGAGCAGAACAATCGATTTTACCTTTTTCTCGAAGGGGCCGGCTCAGTGGCAGAAGTCTTTGTGAACGGCACTTTCATAGGCCGTCATCGCGGGGGCTTTACTGCGGCTGCCTTTGACCTCACGGATTCTCTGCAATTCGGCACAGACAACGAACTTCTGGTCCGAGTCAATAACCGCCTTTCGGAGGCCGCCAATTGTTTGTCTCATTCCAATCTGTACTACACCAACGGCGGACTCTACCGGCCGGCCTGGCTCATCAAGACTCATCCGGTTCACATATTCCCGGACATGGGTTCGACAGGGGTATATCTGACTCCCAAAGATATCACCGATGAAAAGGCCCGTCTGCAGGCGGAAACTGTTCTCCGCAATGCTTCCGGCGAACCGGTCCAGCTTCACATCCGCCATCTGGTCTTTGCACCGGACGGCAAGCCCTCCGGCCAATTCCAGACCTCGGCCGAACTGCCTGCAAACTCCGTCCAGAAAGTCCTGGCCGAAACGGACATTCCCTCTCCCCGGCGATGGGACATCGGCAAACCCAATCTTTACACTGTCCGCACAGAGATTCTGCTGAATGGAAAAGTAATTGATGAAATCACAGAACGAACCGGCTTTCGCACCATCCAGATGAAAGACGGCTGCTTTCTGCTGAATGGAAAAGAACTGCTCGTTCGCGGCGTCTGCAAGCATCATCAGGATGAACACACCTGGAACGCAATGACCGACAGCCAGCTCCGCCAGGAATGGGAAGCCATCAAGGATTTGGGCTGCAATACCGTTCGGCTGGCTCATTATCCCCATCGGCGATTTGAATATCATCTGGCCGACGAAGGCGGCTTCGCCGTCTGGGCGGAAAACGGACTGGCCGGACAGAAATGGGACCGAGGCGTCAAATACGAAACAACCCCCAACGAAGACGGCGAGCGAGTCACTCGTGAAATGGTCCGCCAGAACTGGAACCATCCGAGTATCCTTTTCTGGAGCAGCGGCAATGAGACCTATCAGGAAGTGGCCTCCCATTACGCCGACATTATCCGTCAGGAGGACTCCACGCGTCTGATCACCTACGCCTCCGCAGGCGAAAAACCCGCCAACGTGGATTTTGTAGCGGGCAATACCTACCAGGGCTGGTACGGCGGCCATTATACAGACTTTGCAAAAATCCCGGACAATGCCTATGTTTCTGAAACCGGCGCCGGCTCCTGGCTGACTCATCATGTCCCCTACGGCACCATCCGCTGGGATGTCGATAAATTCGAGCCGGAAGAATACAACGAACTGTTTGCCGAATTCCGCTTCCAGACGATTTTCCGCAGCAATCCAAATGCACACAAAATGTTCCTATGGTGGAACTTCCGTGAATTTTACAACAAAAAATTCAAAGGCAACCGCAACACGAAGGGCATCCTCACCCTGGCTGGAATACCGAAGGATTTTTATTATCTGTTTCGTTCGTTCCTGCGTCCGGATGAGCCAGTGCTTCATCTGTGCGGACGCCATCATTTTTACCGCCAGTTTGAACCGGATAACGGCGTCAAGGTTTTCTCGAATGCCGAGCAGGTTGAGCTGTTTATTAACGGCGTCTCACAGGGAACCCGCCAAAACGGCCTCTATACACAACCGGACTCCACAAAAAAGGAAGGCGGCAAAACCATTCCCGTCCCAGGGATTGCCGTCAACAATGTTTTCTTCTGGAAGGCCCCTCTTCAGCCCGGCAAAAATATCATTGACGCGAGGGACAACCGCGGCCTGAGCCGCTCCATGGTCATTTATCAAAAGGCGGCAGACGGCCGGACGCTGCCGGCGGCACCGGATGCACTGGTGAGCGATTTGAAAAGTTCCAATCCGGACAACCCGGCAATCTTCATTGACCGGCCCGCCGAAAGTCAGGGACCGTTCTATTATGAGGTCAGCGGCCAGTCGGACAACACTTTTGATGAATTGCCCAAAGAAGTGGAGGGGGCTTGCTGGATTGCCGCCAAACGGCTCAGCCAGGAACAAAACAAGACCGACTTGTCCTTCCGGGTTACCAGGCCGGCGGCGGTTTATGTGATGTACTCCCTCGGCACATTCCCGAAGCACACACTGAAAAAACCTGATGAAAAAGCAAAGGCAGCGGCAGCCGAACTGGAACAGGCCCTGCGGGCGGAAGGGTTTGCCGATACCGGCATCCGCACCACCTGGCGTGGGCATGACCTTTGGCTGGCAGACTGTGCTCTGATGAGCCGGCAGATGCAGGCCGGCCAGACCCTGACAATCGCCGGTCAAACATTGGATTATGTCGTTCTGGTCAAACCGCTTTAGTCGGTTTTGCTCCCTTCCCTGAAGGGATAGCAGAGGCAAACCACAGAAGAGTGGCCAGCAGCATTATCCTTTTGACAGCGGGCAGGTCCATCGCCCCCGCCAAAAATAAAATTGACGGGGCCGTCAGCAGAATCAGAGAAAACCAGGATATGATTTTTAATACGGCTCTCATACTTACTTTCCTCGGGCAAGGGTGATAGGACCTGCTTTTTTCTGAATGACTGCACTGCAAATGATATAAAGCAGCGCAGCCATGAACCAGCCGGGCAGCGAAACAAAATAAATCTCTATGCGTCCGCTCAGCACCAGCCAGGTGCAAACGGCCAGGGTAACAAACCAAGCCAGAGCAGCCGCCCAATGAAAAGACAATTGATGCTTTTCGGCATAATCGCTTTCCAGCCCGAACTTTTTCATCAGCCAGAAATCGACAAAGATAACCGCCCCCATCGGCATAAGAATCAAACCCCAAATGGCCACAAAATCCAGCAGACGCATAGTAACTTTGGGATAGACCGCAGCGGCTAGTGTAGCCACAAGACCGATGCCGAGCGTTACAGAAAAGCGGCTCCACTTCGGGATAACAGATTGAAAAGCCAGTCCGGCCCGGTAAATGGTGGGGTTCGCCGTCGTCCATCCGGCAATCACCACACACAGCAGACCCGTCAGACCGACCGCCTCATAAGTCATCGGACCCGGGTGCACATCGCTGTAGGCCGGATTCTGATGAAGTTGATACGCATACAGCAGCGCAGCACATATCCAGGCCGCGAAATGGCCGATATACATCCCCGCCGCCGAGGCCGCTGCATACCAGGACTTCCTGGCATAGCGAAGGACCGACAGATCGCTGAGACCAATGTGCCAGGCCATATTGCAGAACCACGCAAAAAACATAATGTGCCAAAAGTTGAACTTGACCAGCCCTTCGAGGGGCGCCCCGCCCTTCCAGATAGAGGTCTTGCACAAGGTCCAGACGTTGGCAAGGGAATGGATTTCCGCCTGGGTGGCATCAACAAAACGGCGGAAGGTAACGATGCCGAAAACCAGAAAAACCAGCACCATCCACGGGGTGGCGATATCAGCAAATCGGCTGATGGCCTTGAAGCCGAAGGCGGCACAGACAGCAAACAAAAGCCCCGTCACCACAACGGCGGCAACCCACCCCCAACTGGTCGGCGTGGTGTCGTTAAGGCCGGGCATCTCAAACCGGAACCAGACACCCAAGGCAGTCGCCGAAACAGTTATCATGGCACCGGCAAGAATGGTGAACATCGTGCCGTTGGCCAGATTATAGGCAGTAACAAGTTTTCGACCGCAGATTTTCTCAAGTTGATAATACAGCGTCAGCCGGGCCCGCGTTGCAATGGGAGCACAAAAGAGCATCCAGCTGAGAACAGCCAGAGCATTGCCGACAAGCAGACCGACAATCAGGTCAAAGGCCCCCGCCCCATGAGCCACAAACAGCGGCCCAAGCATCAGTTCTGTGCCCGCCGTATGCTCGCCGGCATACATCCCAAGAAAACTCTTAAATCCAAGCAGCGCACTTTCGGGCACGGGCCGGCGCTCAAATTCATCAGCCGGATGAAAACCGCCCTGCTCCGCGGGCGGCGAAACAGCAGAGTCTGGCTGGCTCAGCTCCATTGGAATCTCCTCTCAGGAGGGTAAAATCATCTGCACCACAGCCGCCTGAGGTTCGGCAGGCGTTTTTTTCTGCTGGCCGAGATAACCGCCGTAACCGGCCGCCGCAGCAGAGACAATCAGCAAGACCAGGCCAGCGGCCAAAAGCCCCGCGGTTTTGGAACTGGTGCCCTTCCATTCGCCCAGCAGAAGACCCAGCAATTGGCTGAAAAGAATCTGACTGGCCATCAGCACAGCCCAACCGACATAGGAGGTCTCTCCCATCCGCGGCTCGCCGGTTTTGAAGCAGATAAACTGAGAACACCAAATCGCTCCCGCCAGGCCGGCAAACACAAAATTGGCCAGCAGAACATGCCCCTCAGGCCGGATGTAATCGCCGGCGGTTTTGTTTTTGAGATTCAGCAGGACGCACCAGATAAAATTAATAGTAAAGCCGCCCAGCAGCACAACCACAAGGACGGGCATCCCTTTCCAAATTACAGAAGCAGACGGCGACATAGTCAAAGCCAGCTCTTCGATGCGGGCTCCGCCCTGAAGACCGAAACTCATCGCAGAGCTCATCAGGCCGGAGAACAGAGCCGCCAGGATTCCTTTCTTGAAATTGAACTCGGCTACCGCTTTTTTCTTCTGTTCCTCAGACAATTCCCTTTCTTTGGACATTCCTGCCAGACCGACAAAAATAATGCCGATGACCGACAGACAAGCGGCAAGGACAGAGACACGACCGGCCGGCGTCGTAAACATCGCCTCAATGGCTTCTTTGCCCTTGAGCATCGGAGGAATCAGCGTGCCGGCCGCCGAGCACAGCCCGCAGCCCATGGCCAGCCCCAGCCCGACGCCGAGATAGCGGATCATCAGCCCCCACGTCAGTCCTCCCACCCCCCAGGCGGCCCCGCACAAATAGCAGTACCACAACTCCTGTTTTGGAGCGGCCTGGATGATGTCAACCACATTGGGACAGACGGCAAAAGCCAGCACCCACGGCACAATCAGAAGGCCGAAAAGGGCATAAACCAGCCAGTAACTTTCCCAGGCCCACTGGGCTACCTTTTTGAAAGGCAGGTAGAACACAGACCCGGCCAGACCACCCAGCATAAAAAGCACAATTCCAACGGCCGGCTGGCCGACATCAGCAAGCACAGCGTTCATAGGACTCTCCTTTCAGAATACGATGGATTAGCGTTTGGACAAGACATCCTTTTCGTATTGTTTGACTTCCTCAAACCAGGCCATTCCTGCAGGTACATTCTTCTGGAGACAATAGTAATCCCATACGGCTGTCCAGGGAAGCGTTTTAAGTTCTTCCATCATCGCCAGCCGCTGGGTAAAGTCCATCTTCTGTTCCATCGCCTGAAGGGTGCCGGTCGGTTCGAGCAGAGCCAGCAGCAGGGCCTTAAGCATATTGCGTGTGCCGATGACCCAGGCGGCAATGCGGTTGATGCTGGCATCGAAGAAGTCCAGACCGATATGAATGCGGTTCAGCTGACCGCTGCGCACGATTTCCTTGGCAATATTCTGCAATTCATCATCCAGAATCACCACATGGTCGCTGTCCCACCGCACCGGCCGGCTCACATGCAGAAGCAGCCCGGGCACAAAAAACAGCACCGAAGAAATTTTATCGGAAATCACTTCCGTCGGGTGAAAGTGACCGGCATCCAGACAAAGCAGTTTCTGCCGTGAGACGGCATAACCCAGATAAAACTCGTGCGAACCGGCGGTATAACTTTCGGCACCAATGCCGAACAGTTTCGATTCTACCGCATCCAGATGGTATTGCGGTTCGAGCGATTCCTTGAAGACGGCATCGAGGGCGTCAGCCAGACGCTCGCGCGGACCGCGGCGGTCCGCCGGAATATCCTTATAACCGTCGGGAATCCAGACATTGGTCACCGTCGGCGTGCCCAATTGACGGCCCATTTCAGCACCAATCCGCCGGCACAAAATCCCATGCTGAATCCAGAACCGCCGGATTGCCTCATCCGGATGAGTCAGGGTAAAACCGTCATTTGCCTTCGGATGCGAAAAGAAGGTCGGGTTAAAATCCATTCCCATCTTCCGCTCTTTGGCCCAATCGATCCAGCTTTGAAAATGCCGCGCCTCAATCTGGTCGCGGTCAACAGGTTTTCCGCCGTGGTCCAGATAGCATGCGTGCAGGTTCAGCCGGTGTTTGCCCGGAATCAGCGAAAGGGCCTTATCCAAATCCATCCGAAGCTCTTCAATCGTGCGGGCCTTGCCGGGATAGTTTCCCGTCGCCTGAATGCCGCCGCCGGAAAGCTGGGCACCAGCCCTTTCAAATCCGCCGACATCATCTCCCTGCCAGCAGTGCAGCGAAATCGGAATCTTGGCTAACTGCTGAAGGGCCTTTTCCGCATCCACCCCGGCTTCGGCATAGATTTGTTTAGCAATTTCATAGGCCTGTTCAATTCGTTTTTGTGCTTTCATAAACCGCTCCCTTTTTCACTGTATCTGCCGACTTCGATAGGTTTCCACTTCCCAGCCCTCGATAAACCGCCGGGCTGCCTCACTCATATACTCCACGCCGCCGAAGGCCTCGGCCAGCCGCACAATCAGGGCCCCATTGGCCGCCAGTTCCAGAGCCAGCGATGCCTTTTTGTCCGAAGAACCCACACCAAACACCGCCGGGCCCCACACAAGAATCTGCGGACTGCATCGATACCGCTGCCGGTAATCAGCGACGGCCTGCGGCGTCGGCTCGCCGATGAAGGGATAGGAACGGGCATAAACAATATGGTCCGGCGTCAGCGGCCCTTTGGGCACTTCAAAAAAGCCCGCCGCGACAATGCCCGCCGCATCCTGCCCCAAAACCGCCCGAATCTTCGCAAAGGCCGCCTCCTGGTCCAGTTCCGCCGGCACAGGAGGAATCTCAAACTGTGTCGAAAGGCCCGCTCGGCGATATTCCGCTTCAAGCCGTTCAAAAATCTCCCGATACAAGTGGTGTATTCGTTCCGGCGCATCTGCGGCGACAAAAACCCCGTGATTTTTCAAAAAAATCATCTCCGGCTGGCGCCCATGCATTTTTTCAAACTGCTCTACCTGCCTTCTGACCGCCAGACAAAGCGTATAACCCGGGTCCACATAATCCATCCAAAGCGCCTCTGGAAACAGGCGCCGGCAGACTGCCCTGCCGTCTCTGGCGCACGTCATCCCGTTCACCACAGCCGGATGCGTATGCACCACATACCGTGCCGAAAGGGAATCATGCAGGGGGGATTCCACCGAAGGGCGCCCCTTCGCCCCCGGCATCATCGCCGCCGTCATAATTTCTTTGACCAGCTGCTCGCGGGCAGAGGCATCCGGCGGCGGCTCGGCTGTATAAAGCATCGCCAGTTTGCTGCGGGAAAGGGGCACAAATGAGTCGCCCTTCAATCCCGCCAGTGCCGTACCGGAGGGCTTCACCCACAGCGTTGTCTCGGTCTTGACCGACGTATTGCCGCCCCCCCCGCAAACATACACAGGGCCTCCAAACGCGTGGGAGAGTTTTGTAATCTCCTCCAGCAAGATAGATTCTGTTTCGGTCACGTCAGATTTTTCCTCCGCCGGGAAAACCCTTCAAGAACGTCTGCCATCTGTCGGCGTCTTTCGGCAGGTATTCTTGAATCTCGAAAGACCGGCCGATGATTTCCCTTCCTTCGGCCAGAGAATGAATTTGTCCGCCGGCCTTGGCCTGCATCAGCACATTGCCCAGCACCGTCGCCTCCACCGGCCCGGCCAGCACCCGCCTGTTGGTAGCATCCGCCGTCAGCTGATTCAGCAGTTCATTTTGCGTGCCGCCGCCGACCAGATGCAGCACCTCGACGGATTGGCCGGTCAGTTCTTCCAGACAATCCAGCACCTGCCGATAGCGAGCCGCCAAACTCTCCAGAATCACCCGAATCATCTGTCCTTTGTCCTCGATAGACCGCTGCCCGGTGGACGACAAATACTGCTGGACAGCCGCCGGCATATCCTGCGGCGCCAGAAATCGAATATCATCCGGATCCACAAATGCCGTAAAGGGACGGGCCGCCGAAGCCATTTTTGTCAGTTCCGCAAAACTGAGCGATTCTCCCTGCAAAGCCCACTGCCGCCGGCACTCCTGCACCAGCCACAACCCCATAATATTCTTCAGAAGCCGTATGGTGTTTTCCACACCGCCCTCATTAGTAAAACTCAGCTCAAAGGTGCGCTCATCGATAATCGCCTCGGGAATCTCCACCCCCATCAAGCTCCAGGTACCACTCGACAGATACGCCCACGGCCGGCCCGTTGTCGCCGGCACGGCTGCCACCGCTGAGGCCGTATCATGTGTACCGACAGCAATCACCGGAATCGGCCCGCACCCCCAGGCCTGCTGAAGCGATTTTTCCAGCACACCGGCATGTGTACCCGGCTGAACAATCTCGGGCAGGAGAGCCGCCGGCAGGTCAAAGGCCTCCAGAATCCGCTGCGACCAGCGGCCCGTCTTCATATTCATCAATTGCGATGTGCTGGCGATAGTATATTCTGCATCGCCTTGCCCCGTCAGAAAATACATAACCAGATTGGGCATAAACAGCAGACGCCGGGCTTTTTCAAAGACATCGCTGCTTTGCTCCCGATAGGCCAGCAGCTGATAGAGACTGTTAATCGGCATAAACTGGATGCCCGAATGGAAATAAATTTCCTTCTTCGGCAGAATCTCGGCGGCTTTTTCAACCATCCCTTCCGTCCGGCGGTCCCGGTAATGATAGGGATTTTCAAGCAAATTGCCTGCCTCATCCAAAAGCCCGAAATCCACCCCCCACGTGTCCACGCCGATGCTCTTCAGCTTCGGCTCTGTCCGCAGGGCTTTGCGGATACCTTCTTTGACCTGCTCAAACAAACGCTGAAAATCCCATCGCAGTGAGCCCCTTTCTTCTATGGGGCCGTTTTCAAACCGATGAACTTCCTGAATGGTTATCCGGCCTGCTTCGAGCGTCGCCAGCATGACACGACCGCTTGAAGCGCCCAAGTCCACCGCCGCATAATGTGTTTTGCGCATCTGGGGCCTCCTAACAAGCTGATTTTAACAATTGACGTTCCGCTTCTTTTGTCCAGATACCCTCCGGCATCTTCTCTGCTATATCCGGGTACAGCCGACACACCTGCGACAGGGTCAGCAAAGGCATCTTCTCCAGCGATGGATAGACAACAATCTTTCCCGACAGGGTACGGTTTTTGACTGCCAGGATTCCATCAATGGCCCCGGCCATTCCGCTGACGGCATCGACCGAACAATTGGTATCCAACCGTCCTGAAAGCAGTTTGTCCAGAACAATCTGCATATCCCGCAGACGGGAGCCGCTGGTACCGAACAGATAGCACTGGTTGGCAATATACCGATCCAGGTCGATTTCCTGCCGAACCGCCGCGGGAATGCCGGCAAAAACATTTATCCGTGTCCCCGGCCGGCTGCGGGCCACAGCATCCGCCGCCAGCGCCCCAATCGGCGCCATCAGAGCAAAATAACTGTACGTCTCGCTGTCCGGCTTTTCGCGGGTGAGCACCGACCGGTACCGGACCGTATGCGACTTCAGCAGCGCTCGCACCTTCCTTTCCAGTGCCGCCAGCCGCCCTTCATCCAAATCCGTTGCCGTCACCGACAAATCCCTGCAGCCGGAGCAAATCATCCGAATCACATGCATCTGACCCATCGGCCCGCCGGCCCCGACGACCACCGCCCGCTCGCCGTCGCGAATCTCGCCGGTCGCCGGGATGGCTTGATAACTCTCCCGCGCATCCGGTCCGGTTGTCCCAATCCATCGGGTCATCCCGTAATGAATCCGCCCCACACCGATAGAGACCGGCTGTCCAATCCGCCGGCTGTCCAGGACAATATTCACAATTCCGCCGGCGGCCAGTTTGTCATTGAGCCGCTCAATCATCTCCCTGCGGCAGCCGAAATACACAATATCATCATACGCCCCGTCTTCCAGTTCGTGCAGCCCCTGGACCGTCCGCAAGGGAACCCCTCCCGCCCATGCTGACGGCTGCCGCTCGGCACCCAGGATAAAAATCTGAGCCGGCGGCTCAGCACCGAAACTTTCCCGAATACCGCGAACCGTCCCTCCCTCATCGGCAACCACCAGCAGCCGACCGCCCGGCCGAATCGTCCGCCGCTCCTCGGTTACATACGAACTTTCCACGCACGCCCACGGCTCCACCAGCGCCACAGCAGAAGCAGAAACATCCGCTTTAACCGGAATCAGAAAACTCTCGCCGCTTTCCGGATCCACATAGACCCGTTCATCAAACAGAACATACTGCTGAAGAGCCCCTTCAAAGTTATATCCGACAGCCGCATTGGAACCGGCGGTTTTGAGCCAGCGGTAATCCGTCTGCACCAGAACCCTTTGGCCGGGCCGGCAGCGGCGCACCTTCTCGCCGACGGCTTCAATCACACACGAAATCTCATGTCCGGGCACTGTCGGCCGGCTGCCGGGGCAATAACTGGGAATCTCCGACAAAATAGACCGGTCAATCCCTGACAAAATCTCCCCTTTTCGCGGGTGCTTGTCAAACTGCGAAAGCAGTTTCAAATCTGAAAAGCAAAGCCCCACCGCCTCCACACGCGCCAAAACCTGATACGGGCCTGGCGGATAAACGGACTTGGCCGGATTGAGACGAAGCTGGTCCGGTCCAATCAGCTCCACGGCCTGCTGATGTGTCGGTATTGCCATTGTCTGCCGCCTTTCTTTAATGAAGCATTACCTGCCCGCCCGTCACCGGAAGGGCCTGGCCGGTTTCGTATTCCTGCTCGATCAAATAATAAATCGCCTTCATCACATCCGCTGCCGTACAGCCGCGGCCCATCGGAATCATCGCCTCATAGGCCTTCCGCACATCTTCAACCGTCTTGGCTCCCCGCACCTTGCCGGCTCGAAGATACTGCACAAACAGACCGTTATTGGGGTCGGACCACAGCGGCCCATCAAAAAAATTGCCCGGACAAACCGAATTGACCTTGATGCCGTCCTCTACCAGTTCCATCGCAAAGGACTGAGTCAATCCGATGCCGCCGAATTTGCTGCCTGCATAGGCAAAATTGCGGTTGGAGCCGCGAAGTCCCGATTTGGAATTAATCTGAATGATGTCGCTTCGATAAGAGGGGTCGGCCTTATGCTGAGCTGCCAGAACCGGCGAAGCCGCCTTCACACAAAGAAAATACCCCTTATAATTGACCGCTGTGACAAAATCAAAATCCTTTACCGGCTGCCGCTTGACACTGTCGGCCTTCAGCACACCCGCATTAGAAATCAAAACATCAAAACCGCCGAAGTGCCGCACCGTCTGATGGATCGCCTCCATTACCGAGTCTTCATGGGTCACATCCACCTTCAGCGGCAATGCCGTTTCAGGACCGTATTGGCTGCGAAGTTCCTCCGCAGCCCGCCGGACTCCTTCCTCGTTAATATCCATCATCACCACAAGTGCCCCCTGGGCAGCACAATCCTGTGCAATTTCCAGCCCAAAGCCCTGGGCCGCCCCCGTCACCAAGACAATCTTGCCGGCAACTCGTCCTTCGCTTGGCCGGGGCCATGGCAGAATCTGAAAACACCCGACCCCCTGCACGCAAACCGTCTCCAGACCACCGGAGCCGACACGCCCCAGTGCCTTGCGAATTTGAGAGGCCGCTTCTTCGGGCCTGTCCGGATTCATCTCCACAGAAAGTGTACAGGAAGGACAGGTTTCCGCATAACGAACCAGCGGATACCGTCCATCCTGTTTAAGAATGATTCGAAGCAAAGGGGCAATCTGATTGATTTTTTTCGCATCCATAACCATCATTAACCTTGACTATACCGTTGAAAATACTGCGCCAGCACCGCCGCTCCCAGCCGCGCAAACCGCTCAATCCGGGCCGCTCGTTCGCGGTCGGTAAAATCACCACCCCGGCTTCCAAATCCCTCCCGCCTGTGCGCTGACAAAAACTGATGCCCCGCCAGCACACAGGCACCCTCCCAAAACAGATTTTTCAACTCTTCTGAAAGCGGCACGCCGTTCAGACATCGCGGCTGAAGCGGCAGCATCTCAAGCGTATTATGTTCCGTCCCTACCGTTACCACAATCCCCGCCGCACGAACGGCCTTTGCATATTGGGCCAGTATTTGAGCATCATTGCGGACAGAAATAAACTCCACCATTGGATATCGCCGCTGCCGCAGGGTCTCCACCAGCTGCTCCGGCGATGCTTCAAACTCACAAATCGGATGAGCCCCGTCGGCCAGCACCGGATAACAGACAATCCCGCCCAGATGTTCGATCAACTCCTCCGCTTCTGCGGGTGAAAGAAAAGTCTCCGGCACAAAACAGGGCTTGCCCGCCTTCATCAGATGCGAGCGAATTTCATTCTGAATCCCGACGGCATCCTCCGGCCCGGATTTCGGCGGCATCCCAAACAGCGCTGTCAGCTTTTCCGTTCGCTGCCCAGACGGGACTTTCTCAAAAAAAACCTCCTGAAATGCCTGCGCCGCGTGCCGCTCCTGCAGCGTAACCGTTTCCGGACGGCACCGATGCCTTTTGACAACGCGCGCGATAATCGCCTGGTCATCCAGATGCACCGGCACTCCCCGCTCGCAAAAATAGCGGCTCATCTTTTCGATCATCTGCCGCATCCGCTGAGCATCATTAAGGCGGATTTTTTCCAGCAGCCGCCTTCCCTCCGGTCCAGGATCGGCCAATCGGCAAATCCCCTTGCCGCACAGATACATCTTGCCCGGATTGCCCGGGTCATTGATGCGAATCCCCTGCCGGCGAAGCGGCTCATCAAGCGTAATAATCTCCGTATTAAACAGCGGAAAAATCCCATGCTTGCAGCACGCCTTCGCAAAATCATCATAGATGGAGAAATCGTAGTAATTGCCTGCCCCCAACACCCGCACATTCTCGCCGGCCGCCCGCTCCACGGCCTCCTGCACCGTTTCAAAGGCCGAGAAATTCGGCGGCAGATGAATATGCGTATTCAAAGCAGGAATGCACGTCGGCGTCTGTCCCCGCCGGGCGGCTTGCTCCAATGCCTCTACTGAACCAATCTGCCGGATGATTTCCAAAGGGTCCACGACGGCCGCCTCATTAAACAATCGCTTCGATTTGAGCCGCCATCTGCCCTACCTTTCGCGGCGGAAGATGCAGCGCTCGCTCATACACATCTTCGGCGGCCTCCTTGACGGCTTCACCAATCGTCGGATGGGCAAAAATCATCTCTCCCAAATCCTCCGCTTTGGCTTTGAATCCAAGCATGGCCGCTGCACTCTCGATCACCTCGGTGGCATTATGCCCAAGCATATGCACCCCCAGCAATCTTCCATCGTCCCGACGGCAAATCACCTTCACAAAGCCGCTCTCTTCGCCGATTGCCATGGCCTTGCCCAGATAGCCGATTGGAAACTGCCCCAGCCGCACCGGAATATTCTCCCGCTGCGCCTGTCGAGTGGTCATTCCCACAGAGGCAATCTCCGGAAATGTATACACAGCATTGGGAACCGGCAGGGAATATTGGGCCGACTTGCCAAGGGCATTTTCTGCCGCCACAACCGCCTGCGCACTGGCTGCATGAGCCAAAAGACACCGCCCGTTGGCATCCCCGATGCAGTAAATCCCTTTTACCTGGGTTTCCATCCGCTCATTGACTCGAACAAATCCCCTCTCTGTTTGCAGTCCCACCGTCTCCAGCCCTAAGTCTTTTGTGTTCGGCCTTCGACCTGTCGCCGCCAGTACTTTGTCCACTTCAATGGTCTGACCGTTAGACAGCAAGGCCGAAATCTCCCCATCTCGAAGAGATAAATCTTCCACTTTTGTGCCTGTAAAAATTCGGATGCCGCGCTGGGCAAAAATCTGATGCAGCCCCCTTCCCAAATCCGCCTCCATCTCCGGCAGCAATTCCTCCATCATTTCCACAACGGCCACATCGACACCGTATTCTTTCATCATACAGGCAAACTCGCAGCCGATGACCCCGCCCCCGACAATCAGCAGCCGTCGCGGAAGTTCCTTCCAATGAAGGGCCTCATCCGAGGTGCAGACACGCTGGACATCCTCCGGCCAGCCGCTGATGCGGGCCGGCGACGAGCCGGTTGCCAGAATAATCCGCTCGGCCGTAATCTGCTGCGTCTGCCCTTTCCCGTCCGTAATCCGGATCTTTCCCGGCCCTTCCAGCACACCCCTCCCTTCGTACAGATGCACCTGCCGAGCGGCAAAAAGCCCTTTGATGCCCCCGCGCAACTTAGCCAGCACCTTCTCCTTGCGTTTCTGAATAGCCGGCCAGTCAAAACAGACGGTTCCCTCCACTTTCACCCCCAGCGATTCCGAACGGCGAATCTTATGCAGCAGTTCAGCCGAGGCCAGCAGCGCCTTAGAGGGAATGCAGCCGTAATTCAAACACGTGCCGCCGAGAAGGTGCTTTTCAATCACCGCTGTCTTCGCCCCAAGCTGAGCGGCCTTCAGCGCCGCAACATACCCGCCCGGGCCTGAGCCAATCACAGCTACGGTAAAATGCTCTGCCATAGATTCTCCTGTTTAGGATTCCAGGAGCTGCCGCGGATTTTCGAGCAGCCCTTTAAGGGTTTGCAAAAATCTGGCCGCCAGCACCCCATCAATAATCCGATGATCACTGCTGAGTGTCATCGTCATCAGCCGCGTCGGCTTGAGCTGACCGTTCTCCGCCAGCGCTCCTTCCCGAATCGCACCCACCGCCAGAATCGCCGACTCCGGCGGATTGATAATCGCCGAAAACTCCTCCACTCCAAACATCCCCAGATTGGTGATGGTAAAGATTCCCTGTCCAACCCCTTCCAATTTCCCCTCTCGCGCCGCAGCAGCCAGCCGACGGCTTTTTTCTGCCAACTCCGACAGACTCAAATGGTCGGCCTTCAGCAGGACCGGCACCGTCAGTCCTTCCTCTGTCCCAACGGCAATTCCGATATTCACATCCGCAAACTCGATGATTTCGTTCTCCCGCAACTGACTTCGAAAGGCCGGATACTCCCGAATGGCCTTCGCGCAAGCCATCACAACAAAATCATTCACGCTGCAGGGAAACTTCTCCTTTGTCTGTTTGTAAGTCTCAAACAACGGCTGAGCATGAATCGTGAGTTTAGTATAAAAATGGGGGATATGCTGCTTCGAATAAAGCAGATTGTTGGCGATGGCCTTGCGCATCTTGCTCAGGGGCTTTCGAATGCCGCCTGCCGTCGACGGTTGAACTTTCTCCACATCCTGAGAAAGAATTCGTCCACCCGGCCCCGACCCAAACGGCACAGCCGCCAAGTCAATTCCTCGCTCGGAAGCAATTTTCCTCGCTGCCGGCGAGGCCTTTATTCGCCCTGCCTGAGTATGCGCTGGCGCAGTCTGAAGGCCTTCATAGCCGCCGCTCTGTGTCGCCTGCTGTTCTTCCTCCGCCGGCGGGGCGGCCTGGGAAGTCATCGGGTGGGCGGTTAAATAGGCCTCCACATCCGCATCACTTTCCGCCAGGTAGGCCACCGGTGTCTTAACCGGCACGGTTTGCCCCTCCCGGACAACAATTTTTGCCAGTCGGCCCGCATCAACCGCCTCTACCTCCATTACGGCCTTGTCCGTCTCCATCTCAAAAATAACCTGCCCGACGGCAATCCGGTCGCCCTCTTTCACCTTCCAGGCCAGCAGTGTCCCCTCCTCCATTGTCTGTCCGGCCTGCGGCATCAAAATAGGAATAACCTTCTCGGCACAGGTCGTTGGTTTTGAATCAGAAGCCATTTGAACCTCTTTTGGGGGGATAGATACGGGTTTTTTCTCCTCTGCAACCTCCTGTTTTTTTTCAGAAGACGGCTGTGGCGCCTTGTCCTGAAACATCTGAGGCGAAGAAACGCTCTCTCCTTTTGCCCCAACAATTGCCGCAACCTGCCCTCGGCTGACAATTGCCCCCTCCGGCTTGGAAATCTGAAGAAGAAAAGCATCTTCAGGACATTGGATCTCCACAAACTCTTCAGCAGTCTTTAAAACCAGCAGTAAATCGCCCTTTTTCAGCGGCTCCCCTTTTTGAACAGCCCATTTCTCAATCACGGCTTCCGGCGACTTCATCTTCTGGGGTATCTTTATCGAAAACATCCAATATCCTTTTCGAAAGTTTATTATTTTGCAAGAATATATCAGAATCCATCATATTTCAAGCATATTCTTTCAAATTTCTGTTGCTTTTATGAAAAAATGTGGTTTAATTATACTAATAAAACGGTGTTATTGCGAACAAGGCAAAAAATGATTCCAACCATTCAGCAAAGACGAGAAGGCATTCTGACCCTTGTTTTTCGAGAGGGTCATGCGAGTATTCGTCAGTTATCCGAACACCTGAAAGTTTCCGAAGCAACAGTCCGGCGAGACCTGCACGGCCTGGCCGCCGAGGGTCTGCTCGAACTGTCACGCGGCGGGGCAGCCGTCGCTCGAAACTCCGACTACTCCTTTCTGTCCAAATCCATGCGCAACGTCGAAGCCAAGCGAGCCATTGCGCAGTTAGCGGCCAATCTCGTTCAGAATGGGGATCAAATCTTTATCGGCTCCGGCACAACCTGTTTCGGGATGGCCGGCTTCCTTCGCGGACGCAAAGGCCTTTCGGTTATCGTCAACTCCGTCCGTACCGCCCTGGAACTGCAGACGCCGGGCATCCATGTTCTGCTGCTGGGCGGTCAGTACCGCCCTGAACGGATGGACACCGTCGGACCCTTGGCTTCCGAGGCCATCGAGCGGCTGCGCGGCTATCGGGCCTTTCTCGGCACTGATGGGATCAGCCAGGATTTCGGTCTGACCTCCGTCGATATTGAAAGTGCCCATCTGCTGCGGCTGGTCGCACGAAACGCGAGAGAATGCATCCTCCTGGCCGACTCAAGCAAGTTTGATCATCCGGCTCTTTACAAAATCATCGATTTGCAGATGCTCTCCACCGTTATTACCGAAAAAAAACCGGAACCAAACTGGTTAGACTTTTTTTCTAAACATCACATAAACGTATTGTTTCCAAAACTGTAAACGAGGTCTGGACGTATGCCTAAATCAATTCGTATCTGCCCCAAACAAAACCGAGCCCCCGGCTGGATTCAGTTTCAGCCCATTCCGCTCAATCAATACCGTAAAACCATCTCTGAAGAACTGAGCCGATACAGCAAAGAACAGCTGATTCGGATTCAGCGGGATATGATGATCATCCGCACCTTCGAAACGATGCTCAACGAAATCAAACTTCGAGGTTCCTATCAGGGCATCGAGTACAATCACCGAGGCCCGGCCCACCTGTCCCTGGGGCAGGAAGCCGCCGCCGTAGGGATGGCTTTCCATTTGACAATCGAAGACCATATTTACGGCAGCCACCGCAGCCACGGCGAAATCCTCGCCAAGGGTCTTTCCGCCATTGACCGGCTGGACGAGTCGGCCCTGATGCGGATTATGGAAACCTATTTTGACGGGCAGTGCCTGCGCATCGTCGAAAAGGATGCCGAAGGCACAGTCAAAGACCTGGCTGTTGATTTCCTAATCTACGGCACCCTGGCCGAAATCTTCGGGCGAGAAGCCGGATTCAACAAGGGCATGGGCGGCTCCATGCACGCCTTTTTCCCGCCGTTCGGCGTCTATCCAAACAATGCGATCGTCGGCGGCTCCGGTGATATTTCCGTCGGCGCCGCGCTCTATAAAAAAATTAACCAAAAGCCCGGCATTATCATTGTCAACATCGGTGATGGTTCCTCCTCGTGCGGGCCGGTCTGGGAAGGGATTTGCCTGGCAGCAATGGACCAATACAAAACCCTCTGGCAGCCGCCGTATCGCGGAGGCGTACCGATGATATTCAACTTTATGAACAATTTTTACGGCATGGGCGGCCAGCCGCAGGGCGAGACCATGGGTTTCGGCATCCTCGCCCGCCTCGGTGCCGGCGTCAACCCCGAACAGATGCACGCCGAACGAGTGGACGGCTTCAACCCCCTGGCTGTGGCCGATGCCATCCTTCGAAAAAAGCAAGTCCTTGCCGAAGGCGGCGGGCCGGTACTGCTGGACACGGTCACCTACCGCTACAGCGGACATTCTCCTTCTGACCAGAGCAGCTACCGCGACAAGGAAGAATTGCAGGCCTGGCTGGAGCAGGACCCGACCGTTCATTACCCCAAAGGGCTGGTAGAGGCAGGAATTTGCTCCCAGGAAACCATCGACGCCATCCGACAGAAAGCCGAAGACTTGATTCTGAAGGCCTGCCGAAAGGCCGTGGACCTGACTATCTCGCCCCGCGCCAACCTCAAGCAGCATTTGTGCCTGCTGGACCGCACTATGTTTTCCAATCAGCAAATTGAATCGCTGGACTCCTCCCGAAAACCGGAAGTGCTGCTGCCCAAAGAAGAAAACCCGCGTCTTCAGGGACTGCGGGACAAGAGCCGCAGCGCCTTCGATGCCGGCGGCCGCCGACTCAAAGACAGCCGCTGCGTAGTCTTTCGTGACGCCCTCTTTGAAGCCATTTTAGACCGCTTCTATGTGGACCCAACGCTGGCGGCCTACGGAGAGGAAAACCGCGACTGGGGCGGAGCATTCGGAGTCTATCGCGGTCTGACGGAAGCCCTGCCGTATCATCGACTTTTCAATACCCCCATTGCCGAAGGAGCCATCGTCGGCTCCGCCGTTGGCTATGCCCTCGAAGGCGGCCGGGCCCTGGTGGAATTGATGTACTGCGATTTTCTCGGCCGTGCCGGCGACGAAGTATTCAATCAGTTATGCAAATGGCAAGCCATGAGCGGGGGACTGCTGAAGATGCCGGTTGTGCTCCGTGTCTCTGTCGGCAGCAAATACGGCGCCCAGCACAGCCAGGACTGGACCTCTCTTTGCACCCATCTGCCCGGCCTGAAAGTTGTCTTTCCCGCCACGCCCTACGACGCCAAAGGACTGATGTATTCGGCCCTGACCGGCTCCGACCCCGTTGTCTTTTTCGAAAGCCAGCGGCTTTACGGCATCGCCGAAGAATTTCACCCAGGCGGCGTCCCGGAGGGCTATTATGAGGTCCCCATCGGTCAGCCGGCCCTGCGCAAGCAAGGCAAAGACCTGACCATTCTGACTATCGGCGCCACACTCTATCGCGCCATCGAAGCCGCCCAAATCCTCGAAAGCCGCCATGGGCTCACCTGCGAAATTATCGATGCCCGCTCGCTGGTCCCCTTCGACTATACCCTCGTGCTCGAGTCCGTCAGCAAAACCCGCAAGATTCTGCTGGCCTCCGACGCATGCCAGCGCGGCAGCTATCTCCATACGATGGCCTCGACGATTTCCCAACTCGCCTTCGACGAACTGGACGCCCCGCCGGCAGTCCTCGGCGCACGCAATTGGATTACCCCGCCGGATGAACTGGAAGACGCCTTCTTCCCCTATCCGCCGGACTTTCTGGATATAATTCACGAGCACATCATCCCCCTTCGGGGCCATACAGTTCAGCGGCCCTGCGATCGGGAAGAACTGCTTCGGCAAAATCGCGAAGGCATCTGAAAATAAGTTTCAACACTCTCCGCAAAACCCCCACCCATTCATGGGTTGGGGGTTTTTGTTTCCGGGCTGGTCGGCAGGGTCATCCCCTCCCCCAGATAAAATCCCGTCTGGGTCGGCTGGTTATAGCCGACGTTCTGCCAGGCCGCACTCAGACGATAAATCGGATCGTGCATCAGGGTAGGAAAACGATAGTCCGTAGGAATCGCAGATACAAAAATACGCAGCCGGCTTCCGTCCCGTGTCGGCCAGATCACTTCCTCGCGCCAGTCGCCCAGAATATCCCCATAAAAGGAGGGCGTAGACTTGGAGCCGTTGACGCGGATGCACTCATATTCCCAGCCATCCAGCAGGACTGTTTCGGTTTCGTTCAGGTAATCCCACTTGCTGATAATCACACCATTGAGCAGTTCTCTGAGTAAATCACCGTCCCACCAAATCCCCATATTGCAGGAGCGGGGCGCTCGCTCAGCAATCTTAATCCCCTTGCAGTTATACAACCCCCACAATCCCCTGCCGAATGCCCAGCATTCATATCCTCGATGCCGCGGGTCAATATCCATGGCAACGCCGCGCACCACATCATCGGACTGAAGTCCCCAAAGCACTTTGCCCGTCGCTGCCTCCCGCAGATTGGCTCCGTATGGATGACGAGGATTTTCGTGGATGGCAAAGATTTCCAGCCCAGGATGGTCAGGGTCAATATCGGCCAGGTGCATCGCATCTCCGTGTCCCAGGCCGGTCGAATACAATCCTTTGCCGTCATCATCAATTGCACAGGCGCCATAGAGAATTTCATCCTTGCCGTCGCCGTCCACATCGCCGACTGCCAGATTGTGATTGCCCTGTCCGCGAAAGGCGCGATTGCTTTCCGGCCCCTGCTCACTATCGAATGTCCAGACCAGCGGAAGCTTTCCGTCCCGCCAGTTCCACGCTGCCAGCACCATTCGCGTATAATAGCCGCGGCACATTATCAGCGAAGGCCGCTTGCCGTCCAGATACGCCACGCATGCCAGAAAACGGTCTGCCCGATTGCCGGTCGTATCGCCCCAGTCTGCCGCATTCCCGCGCGGCGGAACATAATCCGCCACAGCCAGCTGGGCCCCCGTCCGTCCATCGAAAATAGTCAGATATTCCGGCCCTTCCAGAATCCTTCCGTCGGAATTGCGATAATCGGCATTCGGGTCGCCGATGACCTTGCCGCAGCCGTCCACCGTACCATCGGCGGTCCGCACGGCCACCTCTGCCCGGCCATCTCCATCCAAATCATACACAATAAAAGGAGTGTAATGGGCCCCTTCGCGGATATTCTTTCCCAAATCGATTCGCCATAAAAACCGGCCGTCCAGATCATAGGCCTCCAATTTCGTCTGGCCGGTCATTCCTCGATGGGAGTTATCCCGCGGGCGCATTTCCTGTTTGATGACAATTTCATAGCGTCCATCCCCATCCAAATCACCGACTGCGGCATCCGAGGGCCGGTGTCCCGGCAGTGTCTGAAGCGGTATAGAAAGATAGGGCTGGACGGGGGCGGCGGCCTTCAATTCAAAGGGACGGCTGGGCGGCTGTTCTTTTCCATCGATGACGGCCCGCACACAATAAGAATTGGCGACAGACAAATCGGCCTTTTCATCCAAGAACCAGGTCCCGCCCGTCAATGGTTTTTCGTTTAACCGGACCGGCTCCTGCGCTCCTGAGCGGCGGTAAAGATAAAATCCGGTCGATAGCGGCTCGGTTCCCAAAAGCCGCCAGCTGAGAAACACGCGTCCCGGCGCTTCAACAATTCCCACCAGTCCGCGATCCAGCGTTTCCATCTGACGTTCCAAGCCCCAGACACAAGACGCCCCCCAGAGCCAGATAACCCCCAAAAAAAGCCATCTGCGATTCATATCTTCCTCAAAAAGATTATCTTTCTTCCGCGGCTGCCTTCGGCTCGGAAGAGAAAAAATAACTCAACTGCGGCGGATAAAAATAGCCCATCGAAACCATTGCCACATCCAGCCGATAAATCGGATCCTGCATCAGCGTGCAGTGCCGGCTGGAGGCCGGGTGAGTGGTTGTATAAATTCGCAATTCGCCGGGCACTGTTGTTATCAATTCCTCGCGCCAGTCGCCCAAACAATCGGCTGCGGCCAGAATTTTTCCTTCGTATTCGTCCACCACCGGCCCTTTATAGCGGCGAATCTGTCCGCCGTGGGCAAGCATCTTCAGCGAGCCGTCCAGCCAGTACAGCGGTGTCGGCGCCAGCAACTCCATCGGTTCTTCAGACAGCAGCCGCCCATCCACGCTGTAGGTCCAGTGGGCCGAGCGGTCCTTCTCGCCGGTATAATACTCCAGACCCGGATTGTCCGGAGCAAAATCCCCAAACAGACCCTGGCTGTGAACATGCACAGTCGGATGAGAACATCCCCACAGGATTTCTCCGGTTCGTGCATCGACAACGCAGATGCCGTTTTTGGGCTGCGGCGGTTCAATTCCATAAATGATTTCCAGCCCCGGCCGCTGCGGGTAAATATCCGTCACATAGCAGCCGTCCGGATGTCCCAGTCCTGTATTCCAGAGGATTTTTCCGTCGTCATCGAGAACCGCCGCCCCAAGAATAATTTCATCGCGTCCGTCTCCGTCCACATCCGCCGCATGCATCCCGTGCATCCCCTGGCCGCGTACCGGAGGCGTTTCATCATCGCCGCACCAGCTCCAGAGCTTCTGGAGTTTGCGATTGACCACATTATAGGCATCCACCTGCATCCGCGTGTAGGTGCCCCGCAGGACCAGCAGACTGGGGCGAACACCGTCCAGATAGGCGACGCCAAGCAGATGACGCGAAGCGCGATTGTTTTTCTCATCGCCCCAGTCCTCCACCCGCCCGCGTGCCGGCCAATCCGCCCGGTCCAGCTCCCGGCCTGTCAGCCCGTCCAGAAGTGAAATATATTCCGGCCCCGTCATTACCCGTCCGGGATAAGGATGGTCATCGGGATTGCGGTAATCCGCATCCGTCGGCGCTGTCTTGAGAGCTATCTCCGCCCGCCCGTCTCCGTCAAAATCAAAAACCACCATCGGCGACCACCAAACCCCCTGCTCGATGTTCCAGCCGAGGTCCCTTCGCCATAAAAATGTGCCGTCACTCAGATAGGCCTCCACCTTAAATGTGTCTGTGCTTTTGCGCCACACCCCCGGGTCGCTCACCTGATGCGGCTGCTTGATGACAAAATCGTATCGTCCATCGCCATTCAGGTCTGCCAGCGCAACCTTGCTGCAAACATAGTTTCCCTGGAATGGAATTGAAAAATAGGAACGCACCGGCGGATTGGCCGGCAATTCGACACTAACCCATTCGGCCTGTTCTTTTCCTGCAACGACTGCATGAAGCCGCCATTGATTGGACTTATCCAGCGGCGCCGTCTGATCTATATAATTGGTCGAGTCAGCAATCGGTTCCGAATTAAGTTTGACTGGTTGGCCGCCTTCGGTCAGCCGGTAAACATTGAAGGATAGCGCGTCGGGATCATCCTTGAGCAGACGCCAGCCCAGATAGACCTGCGAAGAAGACTTGACCACCGCAATGAACCCCCGATCCAGCGTCTCTGCCGGGCGGCGAGCCGCTTTTGCAGTACCCGCGTAAAAAATCAGGGCGGCAATTCCCGCAAACACAATCTGCTTCATCCGTTTCCTTCCTTTACAAAAAAGCAAAAGATTCTCTCTTTCCAGAAAAGACATTCCCGGTACAAATTGTATTGCATCCATTCCCATTCTTTCGAAATGAAATGCAAAAATGAATATCATCCTAAGGCCGTTTTCAGAATGCTGACCTTTTGATGGGCCAAACGGGTCGGCTCCGGCAGACGATAGCGCCGACAGCACTGCAGGACAAGTTCAGCCGCTTCTTCCAAAACAGCCCGATGGCCCACGGAAACAAATAAAGGCCGTACCTGACAGCGGGTGCGAAGGACCATCCCCACTACTTCGCCATTTTCCCAAAGAAGACTCCGGCTGCCTTTGGCGGCTGCCGGCTCTTCAAACACACCGCACAAACGACTTTTAGCACAGCCGATGGTCGGACGATTCAGAAAAAGCCCCAGATGAGACGCCAGCCCCAGCCGACGCGGATGTGCAATCCCCTGCCCATCCGCCAAAAACACATCGGGAATCTGACGGAGTTTACCGGCTGCCTTCAGACACACCGGCGCCTCCCGAAAGGAAAGAAGACCCGGCACATACGGAAACCGGACTTTGTCTGACGCTTCCGCAATTTCCACCACTTCGAGTGTCGGAAAAGAGAGAACTGCAATCACCGCCGCAATGCGCCGGCCGTCTCGGCTAAAGGCACAATCCAGACCGGCTATGGTTTGAATTTGAGACGGGAGCGGGCAAATCTCAATCTGCCCAGCCAGTTCCTTTTGAAGGACCGCCGCTTCTTTTGGGCTGAGGTGCCATGAATGTAAGTGCTTGATTTCCATCCAGTTGCCTAACGCTTCCCCAAAAAAGGTCTTGCGCCCTATTGTATCGGTACCCTTCATCTGGTACAATGTTTAGTTTGGTATATTGTTTCGTTTTTAAACACAGATAACACGACTAACATCGCCAGGAGTCATTAACGCCGTATGGACAGCCCGCCCGCCCATATACGCCTTATCGGCGTCGCCGAGCACAATCTCAAAAACCTGACGCTGTCGCTGCCTCGCGGCCGTCTTCTTGTACTGACGGGCCCGAGCGGCAGCGGCAAAAGCACTCTTGCAATAGACACAATCTATGCAGAGGGCCGCCGTCGCTACGTCGCCTCGCTGAGCCCTTACGCCCGACAGTACCTTGAGCCGCTCCCCAAGCCGCACATTGAGCACATCACGGGCCTGCCGCCCACCATCGCCATCGAGCCGCGGCGTCCCACAAGCAATCCCCGATCGACGGTCTCGACCTCGGCGGAGGTGCACGACTTCCTCCGTCTTCTCTTCTCCCGCCTCGGCACCCCCCACTGCTGGATATGCAGCCGCCCCATCGTCTCGCAGCCCGCCACCCAGATCGTTGACTCCATTCTTTCCTGGCCGGAGAATACGCGCATCCAGATTTGTGCCCCGGTCATTCGCGGCCAAAAGGGTGAACATCGCGATATCTTTGTCCAGATTCAGCGGCAAGGATTCGTTCGGGCACGCGTGGACGGTGTCATTTACGACATAAAAAATGTCCCCAAGCTGGATAAAAACAAGAAACACGATATTGCCGCGGTTGTTGATCGGCTCATTCTAAAAGACAATATCCGGGTTCGTTTAGCCGATTCGATTGAAACCGCCCTGAAAATCGGCGACGGGCTGGTTCTGGTCATGGTCCAGCCGCCCGAGGAGAAAAAGGGCAACGGCGGTGAAAGCCAGTGGCGGGATGTGCTTTACAGCGAGAAATACGCCTGCCCCGAACACCCGGGGGTTTCTCTGCCGGAATTGTCCCCGCGGTTGTTCAGCTTCAACAGCCCTTATGGGGCCTGCCCCGCCTGCGACGGCCTGGGTACAATCCCTGAGTTTGACCCGGACCTGATTGTACCGGATAAAAATGTCTCCCTTGAAAAAGGGGCCATCGAGGCCTGGCGCAAAGGCGGCAAGCGAATGAATATCTACTACAACCGGCTCATCAGCCGCTTCTGCCGGCAATTCGGCATCAGCAAAAGCGAACCGTTCAGCAGTATCCCGGCTCCTATCCGGCAAATCCTGCTTTATGGAACAACGCCGGAAGATGAATCACGATACGGCATATCGTTTGAAGGGGTTATCCCCAACCTCCGCCGGCGATGGGAAAACACGGAGAGCGAATTTGTCAAGGAACGCCTGCACGGGTATTTATCTGAGTCGCCCTGCAAAGTCTGCAAAGGCACACGTCTGCGTCCTGAAGCGAGCGCCGTTTTATTGAACGGCAAGAACATCAGCGAAGTTGTCAGTATGACGGTTCGGGACGCCTGCAAGTTTTTTTCCGAACTTCCGCTGAATCCGGAACAGAGCGTTATTGCCGAACAGCCGCTTCAAGAAATCCGCGGTCGTCTCCAGTATCTTCTCGATGTAGGGCTCGGGTACCTGACGCTCGACCGTCCCAGCCGAACCCTGTCCGGCGGTGAGGCCCAGCGGATTCATCTGGCCGCACAGGTCGGCAGCGGGCTGGTCGGATGCTGCTACGTCCTCGACGAGCCCACCATCGGCCTTCACCGTCGAGACAATGATCGCCTGCTGAAAATCCTGAAACAGCTGCGCGACATTGGCAATACTGTCCTGGTGGTTGAACATGATGAAGAAATTATCCGCCAGGCCGACTATATCGTTGACATCGGACCGGGTGCCGGCCGATACGGCGGTGAGGTTGTTGCAACCGGCACTGTGGAAGATATCTGCCGATGCCCGCGCTCACTCACAGGCCAATACCTCTCCGGAGCCAAACGAATTGAGCTTCCGGCTCAGCGGCGCAAAGTGAAAATGTCCTACTGCCTCGAAGTCCGCGGTGCCGCTGAGCATAACCTCAAAGATATCAACGTCAAGTTTCCTCTGGGTGTGATGACCTGCGTAACCGGCGTTTCCGGCTCCGGCAAAAGCACCCTGATTAACGAGATTCTTCTGAAAGGCCTGAAACGCCGCCTCTATGGTTCCCGCGAAAAGCCGGGCAAACACAAAAACATCCTTGGGATTTCCCATATCGACAAGGTTATTGAAATTGACCAAAGCCCGATCGGCCGGACGCCTCGCAGCAACCCGGCCACATACACAGGCGTTTTTGACTTAATCCGCCAATTGTTTGCGATGACCCGCGAGGCCCGTCTCCGCGGCTACAAGCCCGGCCGCTTCAGTTTTAATGTAAAAGGCGGCCGGTGTGAGGCCTGCCAAGGCCAGGGCATCCGTCGAATTGAAATGCACTTTCTGCCCGATGTTTATGTAACCTGTCAGACCTGCCAGGGCAAACGCTACAACCCTGAAACCCTCCAGATTACCTACAAAGGCAAAAATATTTCCGATGTTTTGGATATGGAAATTGGCGAATCACGCCAGTTTTTTGCCAATTTTCCAAAGATTCTCCGTCTTATCAAAGCCCTTTGTGATGTTGGGTTGGGTTATATGACGCTCGGCCAGTCCTCGACAACTATGTCTGGCGGTGAAGCCCAGCGGGTCAAACTGGCTGCGGAATTGGGCAAACCCAGTACAGGTCATACTCTATATATCCTCGATGAACCAACCACCGGTCTGCATTTTTCCGATATTGACAATCTGATAACTGTTCTCCGACGACTCACCGACATGGGCAACACGGTTATTGTCATCGAACACAACCTCGACGTAATCAAGATGGCCGACTATATCATTGACTTAGGCCCTGAAGGCGGTGACGAAGGCGGATGGGTCATCGCCGAAGGAACTCCGGAGGAAATCATTAAGAATACCGCTTCTCATACGGCCCGTTATTTACGAGAAAAACTGACTCAAGAAATTCCTCTTGAACCCCAAAGCGGATAATGTGTCCCTGTAATCCCTGTTTTGTCTGGTTAAATGAGTCGAGGTTTTCTTGACGCTTAGCCGATATTCTGGGATACTAAATTGCTTATGGGAAAACGCGTTGCGATTCTTGGTTCTACCGGTTCAATCGGCCAAAACGCCCTGCAGGTTCTGGCAGCGCTGGGGCCGGAGTACGAAGTGACTGCGCTGACTGCCCATAGCCGGACAGACCTGCTTGCGGAGCAACTCCGCCGGTTCCAGCCGAAAATTGCCGCTATCACCCATCCTCACCATACACCCCAAAACACCTCTCTTCCAGATGGCTTTCGGGGTGAGCTTCTCTTCGGCCCTGACGCTCTGATTGAAATTGCCTCACGTAATGATATTGATATTATTCTCTGCGCGGTTGTGGGAGCCGCCGGTCTTCCGGCCCTTCTGGCCGCTGCCCGCAGCGGAAAACGGCTGGCTATCGCTAATAAAGAACCTTTGGTTATCGCCGGAGAACTGCTCACCCATCAGGCCGCCGCCGGCGGCGCAGAAATTCTGCCTATCGACAGCGAACATTCCGCCGTCTTTCAGGCCTTGCTGGCGGGAAAGCCCGAGGAAGTCCGGCGCATTGTCCTGACGGCCTCAGGCGGGCCGTTTCTCCACAGCCGACCGGAGGTAATGGAAGAAGCAACAGCCCAGCAGGCACTTGCTCATCCCATCTGGCGGATGGGCCCTAAAATTACAGTAGATTCTGCCACGATGGTTAATAAGGCCCTTGAAGTAATCGAAGCCCGATGGCTTTTCGGACTGCCCGTTGAGAAGATTGATGTTCTGATTCATCCGGAATCGGTCATTCATTCTATGGTTGAATTTATCGATGGCTCCGTCATCGCCCAGATGGGCACACCGGATATGAAAACACCGATTCAATACGCCCTTACCTATCCGCATCGGAAACAGGGGCTGTGCAGGGGTCTCAAACTTGAATCTCTTGGACGGCTGACCTTTCAGGCGCCGGATTTGCAGCGTTTTCGGGCTTTGGCAATCGGTTATGAGGCCGCCCGGATCGGCGGTTCTGCACCGGTGGTTTTCAATGCAGCCAATGAAGAAGCCGTAGCCGCCTTTCTTGAAGGCAAAATCCGTTTCGGAAGAATTATTGAACTGATTGAGCAGTGTCTGGAAGCACACTCCATTCAGAAAGACTTGTCGCTGGAAGCTCTCCTCGAGATTGACCGCTGGGCACGAGAGCAGGCCCATCGATATTTGGAATGTACAAACATAATTGAATCCTAAAAGGAAAGACGATAATGACCGACAAACCGCTATCCGATTCCAATTCCTTTACCCCTGCCCCTTCCGACTTTCAGCCGGCTCCGGCGTCGCCGTCTTCCGACCCTGGGGCCCCGCAGGTTCCACCGCCTCAAAGCCCTTTAAGCAAAATGCTGAATTTGGTTATTGCCCTTGCCCTTGTGAGCGCTGTCATTGCCTTTATCCTGCTGGCGCCGGGTGTGGCTGGCACAACTGCACTGGTAGTACTAGGCTTCGGGGCTGTGATTTTTGTTCACGAATTGGGACATTTCATTGCCGCCAAACTGGGGGGCATTAAAGTAGAGGCCTTTTCCATCGGCTTTCCACCCACCATTCTTGCCGTTCGAAAACTTCGCAAGGGTTTTCGCGTTCGTCTCTTTCCCCGACCCAGCGACCAGGAACCTCTGGAAGAGGGCGACTCAGAAACAGAATACTGGCTGGGACTGATACCCTTCGGCGGTTTTGTAAAAATGCTCGGCCAGTCCGACTCCGGTACAGCTGAAAAAACCGACGACCCTCGTTCCTTTGCGAACCGTCCCATCTGGATACGCATTTGTGTGGTAGCGGCGGGGGTTATTTTTAATGTTCTTAGTGCTGTTATCCTGTTTATGGGCCTGTATCTTTACGGGCTCCAGCAGCAGCCGGCTGTTGTTGGCGGCGTTATCCCAAATTCTCCTGCAGAAGCCGCTGGTCTGCGAGCCGGCGACCGAATTATCGCTATCGATGGAAAATCCTTTGTAGGTGACTTTGTAGATTTTACAATGATTTCTTTGGCTGGAGCGCTCGGACCCAAAGGCAAACCATCGGTGTTTACCGTACGGCGGGAGGACGGCAATGTAGAAAAACTCAAAGCCGTTTCTGAGGTTGCTGCCGGCGATCCGCAGCGACTGCGCCAATTCGGCATCGAAAGTGCCTCCACTCTGGAGGTTCCCGTGTGGGAGGATCCTAAGTATCAGCAATTGCTGGCTCAGATTGGCTTTAAGCCGGGGGATATCATTGCGGCTGTGGACGGGAAGACCGTTCGAACCTCCTGGGAGCTGAAAGAAACCCTTCGACGAAGCATCAAACCCGAAGTGAATTTGACCGTACGGCGAAAAAACAACCCTGCCGGTGAGCAGCTGGTTACGGTAGCCGCTGCCCTCCAGCCGAAAGTGCTTTATCCGAATTTTCGGGTCGAATATGACCTGGCTAATATGTACTCTCTTGTTCCGCGTCTTCAGGTGGAGCAAGTTTTTGAGACAAACTCCTCAGAAGGATTGATTCAACAGATTAGGAATTGGTTCTCTACCGTGATCCTCCGTAAATCTGTTCAGAACGAAACCCAGCCCAACCCGTTCCAAAAAGGGGACATTCTCCTTCAGATAAGCGATGCGCCCTTTCCTACTTTTCTCGAATACAGACAGGCCATCGAAAACTATAAAGATAAACCTTTGCAGGTTATGGTCCTCCGAACGGAAGCCGACGGCGAGAGTCGTATTCTTTCCTTCAGCGTTCACCCCTCCATCCAGCCCGGCACCAAAAACCGGCTTTGGCTGGGCATCTCGCTATGTCTGGATATGAACCATCCTGTTGCTGCTCAGACCATCGATACCGTATCCGTTGACGCCCTGCCCATCCCCCGCGGAGCCAGAATTGAGCGGGTGGACGGACAGCCCGTCAACTCATTTTATGACATCGCCGAAATCTTCAGCAAAAATAACGGACAGCGAATTGGAATTGATTATCGTCTCTCGGAGACACAGGCCGGTTCAACTTCCCTGCTTATTCCGAAGATTGAAGGGCTGATGCATATGTGGTCTGAAACCGTTCATCCTATTCCTTTGGTTATTCTGGAGGAAACAGTCAAAACCTCCAATCCGGCCAAGGCGGTTGTCTTAGGGACTAAGAAAACCTGGTACTTTGTCGCAACAACCTATTTGACTCTCAAAGGTCTCTTTACACGAGATGTGCCGACTTCCGCCCTCAGCGGGCCGGTGGGGATTCTGTCTATCAGCTATCAGGTGGCCCGTGAGTCATTTATCAAATTTCTCTACTTTATGGGGTTAATCAGCGCCTGTATTGCGGTTATGAATCTGCTGCCTATCCCTCTTGTTGACGGCGGCGTTATCGTTCTGCTGCTGATTGAAAAAATTAAAGGCGGCCCTATCTCAGAAAAAATACAGGCCGTTATCACTTATGTCGGCCTGGCTTTCCTGCTGGCAGTCTTTTTGTGGATAACCTATAACGATATTTATCGCATTTTCTTCGGTTCCTAATACAAGAATACCGAACCAAACGACAAGGTGCACAGCAGTCAATCATCTGAGTTTTCAATCGCAGACGCCGGCTCCGGGGCCGTCGGAGGTATTAGCGTTGTTATTCCTGCTTATCAGGCCCAAAATGTTCTTCGGCGAGCGATTGACAGTGTACTGAGGCAAACTCTGCCGCCGCAGGAAATTATCGTCGTTGATGACGGCTCTACCGACGGCACCCGCCAGATTGTTGAGGAATACGGTCCCCGGCTGCGATATCTCCATCAAGAAAACCAGGGTGCCAGCACTGCTCGAAACACGGGTGTTCTGGCTGCTTCCTGTGAATGGATTGCCTTCCTTGATGCGGATGATGAATGGCTGCCTGAGCGGCTCTCTCGACAGGTGCAGCTGCTCGAAGAGTCTCCTGAACTCAACTGGGTCACCGGCAATTTCTACCGCTGTCTGTGCCACCGCGGGCACCGACAAACCCCTGATATGACCAGCCGGCAGAAGCAGAAAGCCCTCGATTTTCTCAACGGCAAGCCGGTTTTTGACAGCTATTTTACGGCTCACCGGTATAATGCAATGGGCTGTACGGATACAATGCTGATTCGGCGCCGGCTTCTTCTGGAAGCGGGGCTGTTTCTGCCCGGCCAAAAACGCATCAACGATGTGGACCTGTGGCTTCGCATTGCTTATCGGGATGTGCCGATCGGCTATGTATTCGAACCACTGGCTGTTTATCATCTCGATGTAGAAGGCAGCATTCTTAAGTCCCATCGCCAGAGGGAGCATATCGACGGGTTTCTCCAGCGTCATTTTGAGCTGGCTGAACAAGCCGGCATGCTTGAAAAGTTTCGACCTTGTGCGGCTGCCATGTTCGGATGGTGGCTGGGACAACGGATGGAAGACGGCGATGGCAGACAAATCCGCTTCCTGCTCAAAAAATATCGCGGCCTGTTTTCTCCATCCTCCTGGCGGCAACTGTATCTTATGTCCTTTTGTCCTCGAACTGCGGCGCTGTATAATCGTCTCCAAAAATACCTGAAGGACTTTCTGGAGAAAGATGCCTGATGAATCTGGTGGATGTCATTATTCCTTTATATAATAAGGAAACAACCATTCTTCGTGCCATCCGCTCCGTCCGCCAGCAGGAGTATCCCCACTGGCGGCTGATTGTGGTGGACGACGGTTCCACAGACAAGGGGCCGGACTTGGTAGCGGAGCTGAAAGATCCGAAAATCCAACTTATTCGACAATCCAATCAGGGACCCGGTGCCGCCCGAAACACAGGGCTTCAGGCCGCCACGGCTCCCTACACGGCTTTTTTGGATGCCGATGACCAGTGGTATCCTTCCTATCTGCAGAACGGCATTACAGCGTTGAAAAATCAGCCGGCCGCCTTTGCAGGAACTATGTATGAAGAGTGGCCGCGGCAAATTGCAATGACCGGCTACTGGCAACGCCGCGGCATCCGGCCTGGACTGCATCGGCTGACAGGCCGGGAGCCGGTTCCCCTGGCCGAGGCCATGCTGTTTTTCTTTCACGTCGGCACCACCATTATCCAAACCGAGATTGCCCGCCGATACGGGGGCTTTTATACTGCTGACAAGTGTACATTCGGCGAAGATACGGTTTTTTTCGCCCGGCTTGTCTTTAACGAACCGTTTTTGATTCTGCCGGAGGTGGCCGTGCGGCATAATCGGGAGGACAGTTCCTTATCCAATGATCCTGCCAAGGCGATTGCCCCCATTCTTTGGCAGCCGGAATTGCTTCTGGACTTCTGTCCGGAAGAAAAAAGGGAACTGGCCAAGGGGGTGTTGTCGTATCTGGCCCTGCGAACGGCTCATCATCAGGCACGCAACGGTTTTTCGCATACAGCTGCAGAACTGCTGAGGCGATTTCCGGATGCCCGCCGGTTTCGAGGATTGTATTTTCGCTGTCGGGCTGAAATTGTGCTCAGCCCCATGCTGAAATACTGGGTTGCTCTCAAGCGATACGGGGGCTTGAAGATTCGACCGCCCGTTCAGCGGTTTTTCCGCAGGGTGCTCGGCCGCCCCCTCCGGGACCCTGACCAAGGTTAGGATTGGCGATGAAAATCAGTGTCGTAATTCCTGCCTACAACAATGAACGCCGGCTTAGCCGGGCGATTGACAGCGTGCTGGCCCAAAGTCGTCCTGCCGAGGAAATTATTGTTGTCGATGACGGTTCCACCGACGGCACCAGCCAGGCCGCCGCTGCCTACGGCAGCCAAATCCGCTATATCCGCCAAAACAACGCCGGCCCCAGTGCTGCACGAAATACCGGTATTCGGGCCGCTGGCGGTGACTGGATCGCCTTCCTTGACGCCGACGATGAGTGGCTGCCCGAAAAATTGGCACTGCAGACAGAGCATCTTGGCCGCCATTCTCACCTGCGATGGACGGCAGGCAATTATATCGAATGTCTCTGTCAAAGCGGCCGGCAGGCCCCCGCTCTGACGAAATCCAAATGCCGAAAGCTGTTGGGCTGTCGAGAGGTTTCGGACGATTATCTGCGAACCTACGCAAAGGGACTGACTGGTCATACCGACACAATGCTGATTCGCCGGGACCTGCTCGAAAAGACCGGCGGGTTTCGCCTTGAACAGAAGCGATTCAACGACCTTGATTTGTGGCTGCGAATTGCCTATTTGGAACCGACTATAGGATATCTGGCTCAGCCGCTGGCCATTCATCATCTGGAAGCAGGCGAGCATATCTCGGTTCGCTATCAGAATTCTCAAGTCTGCCTGGAGTTGATCGAGCGGCACCGGCAGCTGGCCTCCGAGTTCAGGCGGCAGGATGCCTTTGAGCCGCTGGCGGTCTTTCTGCTGCGCCGCTGGATGCGCGGAATGCTGTTTGACCCTGCCCAGGCCGCGGCCATTCGCACCATACTGAATACGTTCTCTGAGCTGCTGCCTATCTGGACCCAGCGGCAATACCGCTTGCTGACGGCTTTTCCGCACATTACAGCAGCACTTTGCCACGCGGCCTCAAAAACAATTCGTCTGCTGAGGTTGCGGCGAAGGGCCGTGCGAAAACCGGCCCCCCTTTTCTGTGAACGTGGAAACCTATGTCCGCAAAACCAATCATCCGAATCGCCGCATTGACCGGCGGGCAAAATACCCCTTCCACCCGCTTTCGCGTGCGGCAGCATATCGAGCCGCTCCGGGAGCAGGGTCTGGAGGTGACGGAATATATCCCCCGCTGGGGTGAAAGCTGCGGGCTGCCCAGTCCTTTCAAAATGGTTTCTCGTCTGCCGGGTGTGGTTGGATGCCGCCAAGCCGATCTGGTCTGGCTCAGTCGTGACCTGGTGCAGGGCTATGCTACCTTCGAACGGATGGTTAAACGGCCGCGAATTTTAGATGTGGATGATGCCATCTGGCTGAGCCGGCCTTTCGGGCGATGGGCCCAGCCATGGATTGCAAAGGGAATGGACGCGGTGATTGCCGGCAATGACTACCTTGCCGAATATTACAGCCGCTTCTGCCGCACAATTTTTGTCGTGCCTACTGCTATTGATACTCGCCGCTTTGTTCCCCGCCCGTCGCAGGCAGACTCCGCAGAATCAGCGGAGTCCTTTGTCATCGGCTGGACAGGATTATCCTCCAATTATCGATATCTCGAAATGATCGAACCTGCCCTCAAGCATTTTTTAGACGACCACGCCGAAGCCCGGCTGATGCTGATTTCGAATCGGCCCTGGCGGTCGTCGCTGATTCCGGCAGAGCGAATTTGCTGGCATCCGTGGACACCGAAGCAGGAGGCCGCTCTTCTGTCGGAAATGACGGTCGGGCTGATGCCCCTGCCGGACACCGCCTGGACGCGGGGCAAATGCAGCTTTAAGATGCTTCAGTATATGGCCGCCGGTCTTCCGGTTGTTGTTTCGCCGGTAGGGATGAACCGGCAGATTCTCGAAAAAGGCCCTGTCGGACTGGCCGCGACAACAAGAGATGAATGGTATCAGGCCCTTGATACACTCTGCCGAAATCGCTCTCTCCGCCGGACGATGGGGCAAACCGGCAGGAAAATCGCTGAGCAGTTCTACTCGGTCGAAGTAATCAGTCGGCGTCTGGCTGAAATTTTCCGGTTCATCGCATCCAGCGCTGATACCACAGATTGAACATCATCACCGACCAGATGATTCTCGAATAATCAGAGACGCCTTCCTGATGCCGCTTCCACATCTCCTCCAGCATAGGCCGATCAAAGCAGGTCTGGCATTCAGATGAAAAAAGAATCTCCTCTGCTGCTGATTTGAGTTCCTTTCGAAAATAATGGACCAGGGGCACCCCAAAGCCCTGTTTTTTCCGCCGCACAATTTCAGCCGGCAGCATCGGCGCAAAGGCCTTTTTTAAAATGTATTTTGCGGTACGCCCCCGGAGTTTCATCTTTTCGTCGATACGGCAGGCGAACTCGGCAAACTCATGATCCAAATACGGAAGCCGCACTTCCAGCCCAAAGGCCATAGAAGCCCGGTCTTCCTTGGGCAGCAGGCAATTCGGCAGATACTCCTGCAGATCGCAGGCCAGCAGATTATTCAGCTGATTATTTTCGACAAAGTATTTTTTCATCTCAGCAAAATCCAGCACCGAACAAGCTGCTTCTTGCGGCGTTCGAAACAGATAACTGAGCAGCATCGGGTACAGTGCCCAATCAGGCAGCTCTTTCTGGAGAAAACACCGAAGTTTATTCCACTGGTCCGTCTTCCCCAGCCGCCCAAGGCCGGCTGCTGCTTTATCCAGCAGCCATCGAGCCGCCGCCGGAAGATGGTTGAGCCGCTTCAGAATCTGAAACTGGTGATACCGCGGATAGCCGCCGAACAGCTCATCGCCGCCGGTGCCCGACAGACACACCGTCACCTGGCGGCTTGCCGCCGAACATACCAGCCACGTTGGAATCATGGACGGGTCGGCAAACGGCTCATCATAATGAACGGGCAGCTGCTCCATCAACTCCTGCACATGACGGGCTGTAAATTCAATTTCATAATGCTCTGTGCCGAAATGAGATGAGACAAGCCGGGCATAGCGGGATTCATTGAAATCCGGCCGGTCAAAGCGAATTGAAAAGGTTTTCAGCTGGCGCACATACGGGCGCATCAGTCCCACGAGAATTGAGCTGTCCAGCCCGCCCGACAAAAACGCCCCCAGCGGCACATCACTGATCATTTGCATTCGCACGCCGGCTTGCAGTTTTTCTCGCAGCTGCTCGACTATCTCTTCTTCCGTCCGCCAGGACCCGCGAGCAAAGGGAATTTGCCAGTATCGCTCGAGCCGCTCCAGACGACATTGGTCTAAGTCAAACACCAGATAAGACGCCGGCGGCAGCGGCGAAATCCCCTCAAAAATCGTCCGCCCTGTCGGCATATAACCAAAATACCAATAATGGTTCAGCGAGGCCCCATCCAGCCGCTTGTCGGCTCCAGCAGCCGGAAGGATCTTTATCTCCGAACCAAAGGCAAACCGCCCGCCCTCCAGCCAATAATAAAGCGGTTTAATACCGAATCGGTCTCGTGCAAGAAAAAACTTTCGGTTTCTCCGGTCCCAGATGCAGAAGGCAAACTGGCCGTTCAGCCGGCTCAGCAGGTCTTGACCCCACTGTTCATAGCCGTGTACAAGCACTTCAGTATCCGAGCGGGAGAGGAAGCGGTGCCCAAAGGCCTCCAGTTCTTTTTTGAGCAGTTCAAAATTAAAAATCTCCCCATTGCAAATTACCGCGATTTGACCATCTTCGCTGTACATCGGCTGGCGTCCTCGCTCGCTCAGATCCAGAATCGACAGCCGCTTATGCCCCAGACTGACCCCTTCCCCCACAAAAAAACCTTCCTGATTCGGGCCGCGATGCGACAGCAGGGCTGTCATATCCTCGATACGCTTTCGATCTTCCCAGTTCAGTCCGGCAATCCCGCACATAGGTCAGGCCTCTTTTTTGACCGACGGTTCTTTTAGACACTTTCGAAGCGACTCTTTGTACCGCTCCACCAGCACAGAAATGTCGTGATGCTGCCGTACGTACCGCAGACCGTTCTGTCCGATTTCAATATATCGGTCCTGCTCGAGGAGAAATCTCAGCCCTTCCGTCAGCCGTTCCATTGTTCCTCCGCAGGCCAGCCCGCACTGCCAGCGCGTCAGGAACCCATCTGGATTGACCAGCCAGGATAAAATCGCCGTTCCGGCTGCCGCTGCCTGAATAAAGGTGTTGGGAAAGCCCTCTGCATCGGATGTATTCACAAACACCTTTGCCGCCGCAAAAAATCTATCCAGTTCAAAAAAATCCACGTCTGAATAAAAAGTCAGGTTGCCGATCGTCGCCGCCTCCTTCTGAAGCACTTCATAGTTCCGGTCACCTGCTGCCGGTCTGCAAACCATCACAAACTGCTCCTGGCTACAGCGCCGGGCCAATTCAAGAAACCGCTCCGGATGTTTGAACTGGGCTGAACGGCCTACCCAAAGGATATATTTTCGCGGCTCCGTCCAGCACTGACGCAGCCGATGTCCGTTAGCAATCACTTCCGCTTCTACGTGTGCTGTTTCTTTCAGCAGGCGGCTGTCTTCTTCATTTTGAGCAAACACCCGCACCGCCCCCCGCAGTGCCCAATAAAAAAGCCGACCCCAAATCGGGTGCTCCGCCCGATAGGTGCCGTCGCATTCATGCCGATGGGCCGTCCGGTAGAGAAATCTGCGGCGATGCAGCCGGCAGAAGGTATAGACCAGCAGCACTCCCGGCGAAGCCGTCTTGCACAAGTAAAATTGAGTATCGGCTCGTTTTAAAGTTTTCCAGATTTTCGCGGCTCCCGAAAGCGGATTTTGCCTCCAATCCAGACTCTTCAGAAGACGCACGTTTTCCCGCAACTCTTCAGCCGGCTGTCCATAATCGGCAACAAGAAAGGTAACGGCAAAGGCCGGATCCTTCGCCAGTTCTGTCGCCAGCATATACATATCCACCTCTGCCCCGCCGAAGTTCGTTTTGACCGTCGGTTCAAACAGCCCGTACGCCTTCGGCGAAACAAAACAAATCGAAATTAGTTTTTCCTTCTCTGGTTTCATCCTGCGGGTCCTTGTCTGCGCTTTTCAGCAGCTGCATCGACCAGTTGTTCAAAAAGTTCTGCATACTGCCGGGCCACTCCGCGCCAGGAAAAATGTTCAATCCGCCGGCGGGCTTTCTGCGACAGTTCGCAGCGCAGTGATTCATCCGCAATCAGACGCAGCAACGCTTCTTTCAGTTCTTGGGCATCGCGCGGTTTGACGTACAGCGCCGCAGACCCGGCCACTTCCGGACAGCCGCCGGCCAAGGTGGTGATGATGGCACAGCCGGCCCCCAAGGCCTCCAGCAGCACCGTTGGAAAATTCTCCTCCTCCGACGGAAAAACAAAAATCCAGCTCGATTCATAGAGCTGCTTAAGAAGCGGATCATTCGGGGAAAGCCAGCCGTGAAAATGAATGTTCACGCCGCTTTTTTCGGCTTGTTTTTTCAGTGTCGGCAGGTAGGGCCCGTCTCCTGCAATATGAATCTCCCATTCCGAAGGAAGTCCTTTCGCCGCCTCCACAAGATATTGAAACCCTTTTCGGGGAAGAATCCGGCTGCAGGCAAGAATCTGAGGCCGTTTGGGTACGCCGCTGTCAAACCGGTTTTCATCAAAGCCATTCGGAATAATCCGGACCGAAGCCGTCGGACACCACCGGCAGACCAGTTCTTTCAGATGGCCGCTCGGACTGACCAGCTGGTCGACTTGATGAACCAGCCGCTTCCAGACAGGCAGAAGGCACTTGTGAGCAAACCGAAAACGGTCTGGATTGTAGCCGGGTACATCGCTGCCATGCATCGTAATCACGAGCGGACAGCCGGTTTTGTTCTTGACCTGCACCCCCAGCGGGCCGGCAGGAATAATGAAATGAGCATGAATCAGATGATATTGTTTCTGCTTCAGGAGGCCGCTCAAAAAAAAACGAGCCCCTATCAGATACGATGCCATTTCGTGGATTCGGCATAAGTCCGGCCGGCGGCGAAAGGCCGGTACCCTGTACACCCGGACGCCCTCTATCGTCTCCTGTTTGGGCAGATTTCCGAAATGCATTGTAACCACATCCACCTCGTGGCCCAGCTGCACCAGATGCCGTGCTAAATGCAGCGTTACCGGTGCGGCACCGCCCCCAATCGGCGGAAATTCATGGTTCAGCGTTAAAATATTCATCGATTCAACAGTTCAGTTTGTTTCCTTGTTCACCCGCTCCAGGAGCACATGACTGTAAGGGGAAGACAGTTCCGGCACAATCCGGTAATGGTTCATCACATACTCCCGCAGGGGCTTGAACGCATCAAACCGCTCGGCCTCCTCGGGCCCATACTGCTTGGCCAAAAACGCCCGATAGGAGCGTTCATACGATTCAATCACCGTTGGTTCATTGGGCACAAAAACCAGCTGGACGCTGCCGCCCTGCCGCGTCTGCACCACCGGCCACAACTCGAGCGGCGGACGGTCAAACGGAAAATGCCGCTTGCGTGTATCGACAATATACACCGGCGGCTTTTTTTCAAACTGCGCAATCAAATATTTCACCTGGCCGGCCAGTATCTGCGGCGGCTGTGTATGCATCTCCGATTCAAACGCCTTCGGTATAGGCGCCTTCCGCTGCGCCCGCACATAAATCCCTGGATACCATCCCCAGACATAAATGGTGTCTTCTTGGCGGGTGTGTTCCCGAATATAATCGCCGATTCGTTCCCACAACTCTGTCCGACGCGGCTGCTGGAGGGCCTGCCAGTATCCGCGCTGGCGAACAGGATGACGTGTCTGAGGGTCCTGATAGGGCTGGCCGGAATAAGGGCTTGCGGAAAATCCGAACACCAGCGGCCAGACCATTCCAATTGCCGCAATAGAAGCAATTGCTCCTCCGAGCCAATAGAGCGCTCGAAAGGCACTTTGCTCCAGCCCCCGCAAAAACCGCCAAACAGCATAGGCCCCTGTCATCGCTCCCGACGCACACAGCGGCAGATAATACTGCTCATAAGAATGGGGGCTTATCCACACAAAGGCCATATCGAGTACCCACCACATCCCCAGCAGCCAGACTATTCTATCTTCCAGCAGGGCCTGCTTCCTTCGTCTTGCAGAGACCTGACGAACCAAGGCCGTCCCGATAGAAGCCAACGCCGCCGCGATCGGCAGACTCACCGAGGCATAATACCGGAGAACAATCGGCGCCTGGCGGGAAAACGAGAAAATCCGCCGGCTGTCGACCACATATGGTGAATCAGTTCCCGCAGAGCGCACAATCATTCGCAGGAACCCCGCCGTCCACGCCCACAGTTCCGACGGAATCCTCACGAAAAAAAGCCGGTTCAGGTAGGACAAAACATCACCCGGCTGCCGAGCTTCAAGATATACTCGCACACAGCCGAATGCCAAAGCCGCTACCAGCACAATCCCCCCTGCTATCCACACACTTCCACGCACCCGGCCGGCCCAGGCGGACAAATGCCGCAACGGATGAAGATGCCGCAATCCGAAAAACAAAACCACCACCGCATCTGCCAGGATAACGGCTTTCAGAACCATCACCGGAAAACTGTTCCAGAGCATCGCCCATTGCTGCTGCCAAAGAAAAAAGATCGCCAGCGGCACCAGCCCCGCCGCCGCCCCGCCAATCAGCAGCCAAAGTTCCTGCTGAAAACGCCGAAATCCCAGTCCGCCCCGCAAGCCGCGAACCAGAAAATAAACCGAAAAAGCAATATCAATTGTCAATCCGGTGGCCTTAAAGTAATACGGCCAAATCAGAGCGGCCCCCGTTAAAACAAGCCATCGCTTTCTGCCGCTGTGCTCATAAAAAATCCAAAAGGACGCGGCCAGCACCATAAATGCGATCATGTACTGCTCTTTGGTGTTGCCGAATTTGGCAAGATGCGGTGACGACAGATACATCGCTGCCGTCGTCACGGAAAAGACGGCGGATGCCTTGCCGTACAGGCGGCCAACCGCAAAGAACATCGCTGTCAGTGCCGCAATCTGAAGAAGCGTCTGAATTATCTGCGGGCCGGTTTCGCTGAACCCGAAACAGGCAGCCCCCAGGACATTTACCAGCAGCGTTCCCGGCTGTGCCGAAGGTTGTTCATCAATTCCCAGCCGGCCGCCTTCCAGAAGACGCATCGCCGAATATACATAGGCCCCGCTGTCAAACGGATCGTCCTGACGAAACTCGAGATATTTGCCTGCTGCAAAAAAAACCACCGCCGGCAGCAGCCACAGGAGAAACCAATACCGCCCCCGCTGACTTTGTCCCGCTGTCTTGCCGGCCGCAGAAGGAGGAGAATTTTTCCGCCGGCGGTTGGACTTGTTTGGCTTCAACTCGTCCGCTCCCTCGGTGATGCTGTCGGCTCCACAATCTGTTCAATCACATACGTCGGCCGATTCTGGGATTCGTGATAGGTTCGCACCAGAATCTCCGCCAGAAGCCCCATCAGCACAAACTGGACCGCCGTTGTCATCAGCATTGTCGAGACAATCAGCAGCGGATTGCGGTTCATCGAAAAATTCATAGCCGCCTTCATATACAAAACCACCACACCCGCCACAAAAGACCCGAACAGACACAGAAACCCCAGACCCCCAAATACATAAATCGGCTTGGTTGAAAAAGACTCCAGAAACTTAATCGTAATCAAATCCAGCAGTACCTTAAAAATCCGGTTCAAGCCGTACTTGGTCTTTCCGTGCTGACGCGGCCGATGGTTGACTACCAGTTCAGTCACTTTTTCCCCGCCCCAACGCGCCAGCGCCGGGATAAACCGGTGCATCTCCCCATATAAACGAATGGGCTTGAGCGACTCGGCCCGATACGCCTTCAGCGTGCAGCCGTAATCATGCAGTCGAACCCCCGTAATCCGCCCAATCATCCAGTTGGCAATTCGGCTGGGCAGCGTACGGGTCACCGTATTGTCTTTCCGCTCTTTTCGCCAGCCGGAGACGATGTCATAGCCCTCCTGCAGTTTCTCAAGCAAGCGCGGAATATCCGCAGGGTCATTCTGTCCATCCGCATCCATCGGGACAATCACCCGGCCGCGTGCATAGCGAAAGCCGGCGCTGAGGGCTGCGGTCTGCCCGAAATTCCGGCGAAAGCGGATAATGCGAAGATGCGGCTGGTGCTGCTGAATTTCCTTCAGTTTTTCAAAACTTTTATCGGTACTGCCGTCATCAACGGCGATAATCTCATAGGTTAGCCCAAGCCCGGAGAGCACCGTCTCCAGTTCTTGATGAAGAGGTTCCAGACTTGATTCCTCGTTAAATACCGGAATCACCACCGACAAATCCAAACTTAGTTCTTCCATCATTGGAGCGATTATACCTTCCAGCATCTATCTAAACCAACATTTTATCTGACCGGCGGCTTTTCAAAAATCTTTCTCTTTATCGGCTATTGAAAAAAGCCGATTTGATTTTTGATTTCCATTAAAGTATGATAACAACGTTTTGAACTGAACATAAATTTATGAAAATCACCAGACCTAAACTCCTTCGGTTCTTTTGGGCAGGGTCTTTGGTTCTTTTGTTGGCCCTCGTCGGCTGCGGCCAGCCGGATATGCCGCGCCGTCGGCTCGGCGCCTTCTTCGGCGCTCCGGGCGGCATTTATTTTCCAGAGCCCGATAATCTTGGCAAACACTGCTATCGGAAACCCTGCCGCGAAAAATTAGGCATGGTCTATACCTGCCGGGGCGGTTTCATTGATATCGGCCACGTCCGCGAAGCCGCGGACCGAACCGCCTATCTCCAGAAACTCCTCTACAACAGCATCCTCGAAGGAAAACCGGAAATTTCCTATCGCATTATAGAACCATCCCGCTACTATGTGCTGATTTCCTATCCCCCTGGCTGGCATACTTTGCCGGAGGAACAAAAAAAGGAAGCTGCCTTTGAAACCTCCATTCAAATGGCGCAGACCTTTACCCATTGGAGTCTGGTTTGGCACGAAATCCTTACCTGGTTCGGTTTTGCCTCCAGCGGGCTGTTTCCTGAACAGATTTCGGCATTCTCCTGGGAAGATACTTACTCTGACCTTCTCGGCATCACTCTCGCCGGCCAAGTCCTCCGGTATGACAAGTCTTACGATCAAGGAATGACGCAGCGGCTCAATGAGGCCTTGGCTGAGTTGGAAGTTCAGCCGGCTGCGGTCGCCCGAAAAGCTGCAAAAGAAATTGAAGGCAAATGGTACACCGGCGGCTTTTATTTCTTCGTCGAAATGAAAAAAAGAAATGTTTCAACCGGTCTGGGCTTTCAGCCGGTCATCCCTTGGCTGGTCCCGGATATCTGCCCTGGCGCAACTCCCAAACCGCTGCCTGCTCCTTTGCTGCCTTCTCCTACTCCGGAGGGATTTGAGGCCGACCTGCTGATTTACCCTGTGGAAGTCGAACGCTGGAAAATCTATCGTATCCTCAACCTTGACCCTGACCAGCCCATCCGCCCGATTCTTCATTTCCCCCCCTTAATCGAGGCAATCCGCAGCCAAGCACGGGCTCGGTATTCTTCCCTGGCAGACGTTCCTACTCTTTAAGCACTGTTTGCTGTTCAGGATGCCGCCGGAGCTCCCGCGGCTGTCTTCGAAACCTTCTCGTCCGCCGGTGCCCCTTTCCCGCGAAACACAATCGCTTTGGTTGGGCATTTCTGCCGGGCTGCTTCGGCCGCTTCAGTCGGCTGATATCGAGCGTAATCCACCCGTGCCAAATTGTCCTTGACCGTAAAGACGTCAGTCTGTTTGGCACAAAGACCGCACCCAATGCAGCCCACCGAACACATCGCTCGGGTCATCCTGCCGTTTTCCTTACTGCTGCAGGCCACCACCATCATCGGCTCTTGGGTAAACGGCACCATCTCAATCAGACCACGCGGACAACCCGCCACGCAGGCCCCACATCCCGTGCACTTGTCATAATCGACTACCGCAAGCCCATCGATAATATGCAAAGCATTGAAGCGGCACCGGCGAACACACCCGCCGAACCCCAAACACCCAAACGCACACGCCTGCACAATCGGCTGAGCATTGGCGCTCGTACAGCCGATAATCCCCCGATATTCCCCATAATATGTCTTGTCCTGCTGACACGCCCGGCAATGAATAATCGGGCGTTTCGGTGCCCCGCCCTCGGATATCTGCAGGTTCAGCACCGCCGCAATTTTTGCCGCTGTCGCCGCACCGCCGGGAGAACATCGACCAATCAGAGAAGGGTCTTGGGCCACCGCTTTGGCATACGAAGCACAGCCGGCAAAACCGCACGCCCCGCAGTCCACATTCGGCAGAACAGCGTGAATCTGCTCCACCTTCGGGTCCGTCTCCACCTTCAGTTTAATGCTCGCCGCCAGCAGCATCACCGAAAACAGCAGCCCCAGTACTATCATCAGCAATGCTGAAAAAATAATCGTTTGCATGCCTGTTGCGCCTATCATCATAACCGTCCTGCCTTTTGGTCTTATCGAATCATCCCTGCAAACCCCATAAACGCCAGCGTCAGCAGACCTGCTGTAATCAGCGTAATCGGAGCCCCGCGAAGTGCCGCCGGCACATCCGCCAGTTCCAGATTTTCCCGAATTCCCGCCATAATGCAAATCGCCAGCGTAAAGCCCAAGCCCGCACCTGCACTGAGCACCACCGCCTCCGGCAGATTGTCAATGCCCCACAAATTAATGAACAAACACATCCCCAAAATCGCACAATTGGTCGAAATCAGGGGCAGAAAAATCCCAAAACTTTCATACAGCACCGGAAAGAATTTGTGCACGTACATTTCCACCAGCTGCACCATAGCGGCAATCACCAGAATATAACACACATACCGCATCACATCCAGCCCACACGGAATCAGTACCAGATAATCAAGCGTCCACGTAAGCGCACCGGCCAGCGTCACCACAAAGGTCACTGCACAGCCCATCCCGAAAGCCGTATCAATCCGGCCCGACACGCCCAGATAGGGACAGGTGCCCAGAAACTTCGTGAACACCAGATTGTTGACAATCATAATCCCTATAAATCCGAGCAGCAGTGATTCCAGCGTTTGCATCGCTTGCTCCGTTCCTTTAAGCTCGCTTGGTTGTCAGCAGTTTCACCAGACCCAACATCAGGCCCAGGGTCAAAAAGGCCCCCACCGGCATCGCCATCCCGGCCATCCGGAACAGCGGCACATCCGGCAGACGAATCAGCGTAAAGGACCTGCTGAATGTAAACACAATCTGCCCGGTCGCCAGCAGTTCCCGGATTACCGCCAGGACTGTCAAAGCTCCGGTAAACCCCAGCCCCATTCCAAGCGCATCCGCCAAACTCACCAGCAGTCCGTTCTTGCTTGCGCACGCTTCGGCCCGGCAGATGATAATGCAATTGACAATAATCAGCGGAATGTACGGTCCCAGTTTAGCACTCATTTCCGGCTGGTAGGCCTTCAAAAACAAATCCGCAATTGTCACAAATGCAGCTATCGTCAAGGTAAACATCAAAATCCGAAGATGCGGCTTAAGCAGATTCCGCATCGCACTGACCACCAGATTGGAGCAGATCAGCACAAAAATCACGCTGGCTCCCATCGTCAGCGCCGCCTGCAAACTGGTCGTCACCGCCAAGGTCGGACACATCCCAAGAATCAGCCGCAATACCGGATTTTCGTCCCACAATCCGGCTAAAAAACTCTTTCCTACGCTCGTCTGATTTTCTGCCATAGACTTTTTGTCCTGTCATTCAGTTCAGCAGACCTTGTTCCTTCAAAGCCGACCGAATCGCCAATACATACGTATTTAAAATATCCACCACGGCCTGGCTGGTCACCGTCGCACCGGTGATGGCTACAATCTCTGCATCAATCTGCTCCGGCCGGCCCGCTTTTACCAGCGTCAGTTTATCCGCCGGCGCTCCCACAAACTGCTTCTGAAAAAATCCCCCCGGAATGGTAATTTTATCCCCAAAGCCGGGCGTTTCATTGCTGCTGAGCACGCCAAAACCAGCCAGCTTCTCAAAGCGGCCGTCCACCCCCACTACCAGTTTAATTTTATCGGAAAAGCCCCCTCCCTCGCAGGCGAAAGCCCATCCCGCCGTGCGTCCCTGCTCGTCCAGACCGCGATACACTTCCACTTCCACTGTCTTGCCATTCGACGCGGTCACCGCAATCTTCGGCTCCACGGGTTCAAATCGTACTGCTTCCGGCAGCATTCCGCCGGCCAGCCGCGTGAATTTCTCCGTTTCGTTGCGCTTAATCCGAGGTGCCAACGCTGCATCGGCCATCGCCAAAAGCACTCCGAAAATCAGTGAAGAAACCAGCAGCAGCCAGCTCTGTTCCCAAAAAAAACGGAGTTTAGACATTGGGCTTTCCTCCTGCCGGCACGGAATGACACAGCCGGTCAATCAGCGGCGTCAGGGAGTTCATAATCAGTACGGAAAACATCACTCCCTCCGGATATTCACCCACCACCCGAATCAGCATAACCAACAGTCCCACCCCCGCACCGAAGAGCCATTTGCCCCGCACGGACAGCGGCGTCGTAACCGGATCGGTCGCAATAAAAAACGCCCCAAGCATCAGCCCCCCGCTGACCAGATGAAAATCCGGCCGCGCAAAGACCTGCGGTTTCAGAAGCCAGCCGACAAGAGCAAAAATCCCTGTTGACAGCAGCACTGCCAGCGGAATATGAAAAGTTATGGTTCGCCGCACAAGCAGATAGAGCCCTCCCAACAGCAGTGCTGCCGCCGAGGTTTCGCCGATGCATCCGCCCACATTCCCCCAAAAGGCCTCTCGAATCTGGCGGTTCACCTCTTCGGCCTTCGCCTGTCCCTTCAGCGCCATTTTGCTCCAGGCCAGGGGGGTTGCCTGTGTGACGGCCTCTACATTGGACGGCTTGATTTCCGGCATTGTCGGATCCACCGTCGCCGGCACCTTCCAGGTCGTCATAGCCACTCCAAACGAAGCCGTCAAAAAAACACGCGCCGCCATCGCCGGATTGAAAACATTGCTCCCTAGTCCTCCAAAGAGCATCTTTACAATCACAATTGCAAACACACTGCCGATTACCGCGATGGAATACGGCACAGCCGGCGGAAGCGACAGCGCTAAAATCAGCCCCGTTACTACCGCACTCAAATCCCCCAGCGAATTGGGCTTGTGCCGAAGTCGATTGCACACCCACTCGCTCACCAGGCAGCTGAGTACACAAACGCCGATTACTGCCAGTGCCCGATAACGGAAAAAAATCCCCGCTGCAATCACCGCCGGCGCCAGTCCGATAATCACATCAGCCATCAGCCGGCGCGTCGTCAGGTTCTCACTGATATGCGGGGCTGGTGATACAATTATTTTGCTTAACATCGCTTCCAAAACCCTGTATTTATGCGAGTCGTTTCTTTTCACGGGCTTTGAGAAGTTTGCCCGTCTTGATATAGCCGGCCAATTCAATATGAGCCGGACAAACATAGCTGCAGCATCCGCACTCGATACAGGCGCTCAGATAATACTGTTCCGCCTGCTCCATGCGAAAATGCTTGACTGCATGAGCAATCCTGGTCGGATTCAGCCCTTCCGGACACGACATCAGACACCGTCCGCAGCGGATGCACGCCGTCTGCTGCAGGGCATATTTCGGCTCTGTTACATCTTCTCGCGTCAAAATCGTCAGTGCGCCGGTTGTTTTCGTCAGCGGTGTACTCAAATCCGCAATCGCAAACCCCATCATCGGCCCGCCCAGGACAACCTTGGCCGCCTGCTCTGTCAGGCCGCCGCAATGGTCAATCAAATCCTTCACGCTCATCCCGATCGGCACATAGTAATTGCCCGGACGGGCAATCGCCCGGCCGGTTACCGTCACCACCCGATGGGTCAGCGGCTGCTTGAAAACAACTGCTTCGGCAATCGCCGCACAAGTGGCTACATTCAAAACACAAATCCCAATCTGCGGCGGAATCCCGCCGGTAGGGACCTGCTCGCCCAGCACGGACTTAATCAGCTGACGTTCCCCGCCCTGGGGGTACTTGGTTTTCACCACCACCACCTGAATATCTTCGTCAGGACAGCTTTGTGAAATCGCCTCCTCAAAGGCCTCTACAGCGGTCGGCTTGTTATCTTCAATCCCGATTCGAATAGTTCGGCAGCCCGATGCATGTGCCGCCAGACGGACCCCTGCCAACACTTGCCAAGTCCATTCGAGCATCACCCGATAATCGCAGGTGATATACGGTTCGCACTCGCAGCCGTTGATAATCAGCGTATGCTTCGGCATCGCCGGATTCGGCTCAATCTTCACCCGCGTCGGAAAACCCGCACCTCCCATTCCGACCAGCCCGGCCTCCTGTATCGCCGTGCAAATCTGCTCCGGTGAGTAATCCGCCGGCTCAAAGGCGCTGCTAAACTGTCCGGCCGTCGGCTGCCGCGGCGGATTGTTCGCCGGCAATGGCTCCAGATACACCGCCATGGTCCGACCGATGACCGGATGCGAAGCCAGCGCTATATCCTTCACTGTGCCATAAACCGGTGAATGAATGGCCGCTGACACATAGGCGTCCGCTTTTCCCACGCACTGGGCGTATTCTACCTTTTCCTTTTTCTGTACAATCGGCTGGCAGGGTGCTCCAATATGCTGAACCAAAGGCAGAACGATCTGCTGGGGCACTGGAACGGGCTCAATCGGACAGAATTCCGTAAAATGTTTATTTTCGGGCGGATGCACACCACCCTTAAAGGCCTTTCTTCTCATGACATCCATCCTGGACTTTTCCACTGCTGCATCCTCTTTTTCTCCAGGCCGGCACAGCCAGCCAAACCACGGCTGACGCCAGCCCGCCCATCGCAGCCGACAAAAGAAAAACCGCCACTGTGCAAATAGACGGCTCGAGTATTCGATTTTTCAGCCATTCATCCAAACAGGCCGCCGCACATGCAAAAACAATCAGCGGAACCAGGAAAATAAAAATGGCCTTCCAGAAAACAGACGGCCCCTTGATCTTCCCAAGGGCCTCATAAACGGATTGACAATCACCTCGCCGACCGCAGCCGTGACAGGATTCATCTATTGTTTTTTCCATTGTTTTTCCCGCAAGGACTGACCTTACAAGAGCAAAAGAAACCAGACCCTTCAAAAGTCTGAATTCCCAGCCGCTGGGGAAATCCAAAAACTGATACTATAAAGAAAACTTATATAACCCCTCATCCGCTGCGCAGCAAGAAAAATCTTTTTTCTTTTTTCCCTCTACCACAAACCGTCCGGCTTGAATCCGGCCAGTTCTAAAATCCGCGAGGGAAGCTCCGGCATCCCTGTTTTAGCTGACAGGTACGCTGCCTCCAGCACCGCCATCGTCCGCAAATCCGTCTCCGGCGGGGGATAAAGCGGACACTGCTCAGGTTTCTCCAGATGCTGCACAAACATCTCCAAAAGGTACTGTGCCCATCCATTCCCGCCGTTGCGAAGTTCTCGTCTTTCCAAAAGACGACCATCATGACTGCAAACTGTCAGACAGTCCTTTTCGAGCGTCACATATCGCTCCTTGCCGTGAATCCGAAGATACTCTGCCGGCGGCCCCAAGGTCCGGCTGGCCGACACCACAGCCACCAGCGAATCCGAAAAACGCATCACGGCTGCGGCCGTATCCTCCGTTGTACTGAGGCGCTGCTGACGGTCCGGTGCCTGATTGGCACGCTGCATATATACCTGCTGAGGCAGCCCAAACCCCAGCAGCATTTCATCCAGCAGCCAATAGGCCTTCTGAATCAAGACGCCCCCGCCCGCCAGCGACGGGTCATAGCGCCATCGCTCCTCCGCCTCCGCAGGCGGCTGGGGAACATGGCAAACCAGTGAAATCAAATGCCAGTAATTGACATCTTCCTGATCCGCCATCTCCCAAAACACTTCCGTCAGCCGATGAAACCGACGCGGTTCAATAAGAATAAACCGCCGCCCCTGCCGCATACACCCCCGAATCCACCCTGCTGCCTGCTCAAAGGCCAGCCCGGCTGGACAGGTTTTGAAAACATGGCACTGTTTCTCAATGGCCAGCGAAATCCATTCTCCGCAAAGATGCGTCGGCCCTCCCGCCAGAAAAATCTGCGGCTCCGTCTGGACAAGCATTTGCCGGACATCATCATACGCTGTGCATTCATACCGCCGCGCTGAGGCAGATGCCCGCTCGGGGTCAGCATCCGCTACACCCGCTATCACAAAGGCCTCCCGCATCCCATAGGCGCATTCGAGCAGCAAATTAATCTGCTCGCACAATCCAAATGCAGCCACTTTCAGCGGACGCTCCTGCATAGGCACTTCTCCTGACACAGCGGCTTACCCTGCCGGACGAAACTCCACCTCAGTCAGGCCTTTCTGCGAATATCTCAGGCACTGGAAACTGCCTGCACAAATCCTGAACTTGCCGTCCTACCTGCTCAATCACAGACTCATTTTCCAGATTTTCCGCCACTGTCTGAATCCACAGTGCAATCTGGTCCATCTGCTCTTCCTTCATACCGCGAGTCGTCGTCGCCGGCGTGCCTAAACGCAGCCCGCTCGGATTAAACGGCGGTGCCGTATCCCCCGGAACAGAGTTGTAATTGCATTCAATGTGAGCTCGGTCCAGGGCCTTAGCCAGCGGCTTGCCTGCCAGTTTCTTATTTCGCAAGTCAATGAGAATCAAATGGTTATCTGTTCCACCAGAGACCAGATTAAACCCGTATTCCATCAATCGCTCCGCCAGCCGCTTGGCATTTTTGACAATCTGCTGGGCATAGGTCTTAAACGACGGCATCGACGCTTCTTTCAGAGCCACCGCTATCGCCGAAATCGTGTGCATATGCGGCCCCCCCTGCAGCCCGGGAAAAACCGATTTATTCACCGCCGATGTATACTTCTGCTTGAACAGGATCACACCCCCGCGAGGCCCACGCAGTGTTTTATGCGTTGTCGTCGTCACGACATCCGCATAAGGAATGGGGCTCATATGCACCCCTGCCGCCACCAAACCTGCGATATGGGCCATATCACAAAGATGATACGCCCCCACTGCCTTGGCAATCCGGTCAAACTGAGCAAAATCAATCTCCCGCGGATAGGCACTCGAACCGGAAATCAGAATCTTCGGACGATGTTCCCTGGCCAACTTTTCAATCCGGTCGTAGTCCAGACGTCCGGTCGATGGGTCCAGTTCATACTGCACCGACTTAAAAAACTTGCCCGTATAGCTCACTTTCCAGCCATGCGTCAGATGCCCCCCGTGCGGCAGGGCCAGTCCCATAATCGTTTCACCGGGTTCCGCCAGTGCCCCGTAAGCCGCCAGATTTGCCTCCGAGCCGGAGTGCGGCTGCACATTGGCCCCCTCAGCCCCAAACAGCTCCATTGCACGCCGGCACGCCAGCAGTTCAATCTGATCGGTAAACTGCTGACCTTCATAATACCGCTTTGTGGGATACCCCTCTGCATATTTATTGGTCAGGCAGCTGCCTGTCGCTTCCATAACCGCTTTGGAAACATAGTTTTCCGAAGGAATCAGCCGAATCGAGCCGGCTTGTCGTGCTTCTTCACCCTTGATTAATTCATAGACCTGAGGGTCTGTTTGTTCCAGTGCTGAACACATTGTTAATCTCCCGAATAAACTTCTGATTCCAGCAAAAAGGGTCTTATACCATATCAATGACACTTTCACAAGCCGGAACTTCTTGACAAAACACCCCTCTCATCCGATACTGTACAAGAAACAAAAACCGATATACTCAATCAGGAGAATGCAAATAGACGCCCAGGAAGACCAGTTTGAACGCAATCTTGAGAAGGCCCGTGCTTTTTTCAACAGGGCAGAAGAGGTTGCCAGCGCAGACAATTTCGATTATGCTATCGGCCTTTATCTTGAAGGACTTCGTCTGTGTCCAGACGCCCTCGAGGACGGCCATGCCCCCCTGCGGCGGCTGGCTCTCATACGACAGGCCAAAGGGGGAAAAAAGCCCTCCCTGTTTGAAAAAGCCAAGCGGCTGGCTCACAAAAAAACCCCTCTCGAGCAAATGCTCAACGCCGAATATCTCCTGGCCAAAGACCCTGATTGCCTTGCTTATGCAGAAGATATGCTCAAAGCTGCCGTCGCGGGCGGCTACCATCGCACGGCCGAGTGGATTGCTCAGCTGATTTTTGACGCCAATCGTGCCAGCAGCAAGCCCTCATTGGCGACCTATCTTCTCCTGAAAGATTCCTATGCCAAAATGGGCCTCTACAGCAAGGCCGTTGCCGCCTGTCAACACGCGCTCGAACTCAATCCAAACAATGATGCCCTTCGCGACGAGTTCAAAAATCTATGCGCCAGCATGACACTGGAAGAGGGGAAGTACGGACAAAAAACCGATTTTCGAAGCTCAATTAAAAATAAAGAGTTTCAAGATCGTCTTCACAGCCAGGAGCAAGCCGTCAAAAGTGCTGAATACAAACAAAGAGCCGTTCTCGAAGCCAGAAAACTGGTCAAACAAGACCCTACTGTCACCAATATCCTCCAGCTTGCTCAGGCCTTAGCCGACCTTGACACGGAAGAAAGTTGGGCCGAAATGACCCAGCTCCTCCAAACTAACTATGAAAAAACCCGTGATTTCTCATTTAAACGGAAACTCGGCGAACTCCAAATCCGGCGTCTGAAGGAACAGATTCGTCAAATCTACCAAAAAATTCAGGAAAAACCCGATGACGAAGGCCTTCGGAGCCGCTTTCAGGCCCTCACTTCCCTGCTGGACAAAACCGAACTTGAACATTACCGGGAATGTGCAGCAAATTATCCAACGGACTACCAGGTTAAATACGAGTATGGCCGATGTCTTCTCAAAAACCATCACTATGATGAAGCCATCCCCTTATTTCAGGAAGCCCAGCAAAATCCGCGTTTGCGTGCAGCCGCCTTGGATAAAGCAGGAGTGTGCTTTCTCCTGAAGGGCTGGTATGAGGACGCAATTGACCTTTTCAAAGAAGCTCTCAAACAGTGCGCTCCTCAGGAAACCGCCCTTGCAAAAGAGATAACATACGATTTGGCAAGGGCTTATGAAGCCGCTGGCCACACCGAACAGGCCCTCGAAATCTATCGGAAACTGGCCCAAACTGACTTTAACTACAAAGATGTCAGCCAGCGTATTGACAAACTTCGCTCCAAAAGGCATAATGGTTAGTTCTTTATATGCCGGCCATTCAGAAAAACCGGACTAATAAAAACCAGATTTCAGGAGTACAAAACGTGGCGCATTCTTTATCTGCCAAAAAACGAGTACGGCAAAATGAAAAACGCAGGACCATTAATCGTGCCCGCAAGAGCATGGTCAAAACCCAGAGGAAAAAAGTTCTGACCGCTGCAGCAGCCGGCAATCCGGAAGCCGCCCAGCAGGAATTTAAAATCCTTGTGCGCAAACTCGATAAACTCTCCTCGACCAGCACCATGCACAAAAACACAGCCGCCCGCATTAAATCCCGAATGGCACGCCGGCTCAATCAGCTGCAAACCAAGACCAGCTGAAAAAAGGCCGGGTAGAGGTCTGCTCTGACGGAAATGGCAAGGCCGTCCCTCCAAAGACGGCCGTTTTTTATCCTCAGACAGAACAGTACCGCCGGCTCTTTCAGGAGAAAACATATGCCGCACCTGTTCATCAAAGACATCCAGCCCGGACAGCAGATCAATGATATCTATTTGGTAACTCAGCCCATTCTCCGCAATACCGCTCGCGGCGACCTTTATATCGCCATGTTTCTCTCTGATAAGACCGGCAAAATCAACTGCCGGATGTGGCAAGCCACCGAACAACTCTACCAGCAAATCCCCTCCGAAGGATATATTCAAATCCGCGGCAAAAGCGAACTGTATCAAGGGGCTCTGCAAATTGTTATCAACGACTTGCAGGTGGTGGACTCGTCTAAAATCAATCCGGCGGACTATATGCCGCGAACTGACAAAGACATCGCCACTATGTATCGGGACATGCTCGAAATCCTTGCCTCCATCGAAAATGAGTCGCTGCGCAACCTGGTCTCGGTCTTTGTCAAGGACACCGACTTAATGAAGCAGTTCTGCACCGCGCCGGCGGCTATGCAGATGCATCACAACTATCTAGGCGGGCTGCTGGAGCACACCGTCAATATGCTCAAAGCGGCTCAAGTTCTTTTTCCTCTTTATCCCAAAATCCAGAGAGACCTTGTTCTGGCCGCTGTTTTTCTTCACGATATTGCTAAGACACAGGAGTTGTCTTACAATGTCGGCATCAGTTATACCGACCAAGGCCAGCTGCTCGGACATATCATCCAGGGATGCCAGCTGATTGCCCAAAAAGCTGATCAACTCGCCAAACAGGCCAAACCTGTACCGCAGGAAATCCTCGACAACCTGCTCCACATCGTTATCAGCCACCACGGCCTGCCCGAGTTCGGTGCGGCGAAAGTCCCCGCCACGCCGGAGGCCTTTATGGTACACTACATCGATAATCTCGATGCCAAGATGAATCAAACAACAGCCCTCATCGAAAACGACCCGGGCGAGGGCAACTGGACCTCCTACCAGAAGTCCCTCGAAACCAAACTCTATCGCAATCGGGTGCTCGAATCAGATAAGGCCTAACGCCGGAAAGCCCGCAGCAGAAGCCCTTTTCCCGTTGTTCAGTATCAGCACAAATCCCCTTGTGAAAAAACATCCGATGATGCTTTTTCGTTTTGTTATCACGGATGCTTTCTCCTGCTCCTGTTTCAGTTTTGGATCGATGCGATTTTCAAGACAGATCTATCCCCGCGAGCAAGCCATATTCGGAATATTCCGGCATAGATATATCGGAAACAAAATAAAAAACGCCGCTTGCCAAAACAAAAACAAACTGTATACTTGCTAACACCTTTTTTTGACCTAAGGAATCTGGAAACTTAAAACAGCAGGAGCCAGCGATGAACACTCATCGAAAGAGTTTAAGAAAACGAGCTCGCACACAAGGATTTCGGGCCCGGATGCGGACCCAAAAAGGCCGCCAGATTCTTTCGCGCAAGCGCCGCGCCGGAAGAAGTGTGAATATTAAACGCAGCTTCAGCTGAACTGCCGGCAAAATATCAACCGGTCTTCTGCCAACCGGCTTCGGCTGCTGTTGAGTCTTTAACGGTCAAAGCGGGCAGGGTCATTTTCGGGCGAGAGGTCAGACTGCGGCGGCCTGTGCAGATACCCGCGCTGATACAGCCAGCGCATAAGCCCCCGACGGAGCCGGCGAAACGGGCTGGTCACCAATCGATGAATCCGAATCCACGGGCTTTTGCAGCGGCTTTGCTCCCGCTCCTGCGGTGTCATTAAATCCGGTCGCAGACGCCGTTTATGTTTGAGCAGATGGTACTGATCCTCACGCTGAAACAGCCGACACAGCCAGCCCGAACTTCGAAAGACTAACGAAATCTGAAAATCAATCAGATACGGCCGCCCATCCTGCCCAACAAGAATATTACCCCGCTTGTTCAAATCTATATAACAAAGATTATGTTGATGAACCCGCTCCAGCAGCCGGGCCAGCTCATCAAAAAAACCATCGGGTATCGTCGGCTTTTCATCCAGCGAAAGACCTGGGATATAATCATACACAAATCCGTTTTCGCCCCAGCGGTCAACCAGATGCGGCACCTGGTCCAAATCCTGCAGACGCTGGAGAATCTCCACTTCCCGCCGGCACAGCCAGCGCCCCAGCCAACAAAGCGGAAGCCCCAAAAACGGCTGCGTTCGGCTTACTTTAAGCACCTTCAGCGTGTCCGCCTCTAACGCCTCGGGCTGGATCGATTCATAGAGTCCTGTGGCTGCAAAAAAATCGTGCTTGAACGTGCGCTGCAGCTGATGCTGCTCACCGTTTACAGCGATTTCCTTTGGCAAACCATCAAAACCGCAAGCATATAAATCTGATTTAAGTCGTTCAAACATAGGAGATATTCGGCGTCGTTCCGCCGGCTGTTCTGACAAATATTTCTATTTCCAGCGGGCAATTTCACTTCGCAGGGCCTCCAGCAGATGCTCCTGCGGCACCACCGCCGTCCGAACCCCCCGCCGATAGACAAACCCTTTGCCTTCGGCGGCGCAGACGGCTACATCCGCATCAGCCGCCTCACCCGGGCCGTTGACAATGCAGCCCATCACCGCCACCCGAATGGGCTTGTCCACATGCTCCAGTTCTTTTTTCATCTTGCGGGCCAATGCTGTGATATTGATACGGCAGCGGCCGCAGGTTGGACAGACAATCAGCTGCGGCCCTTCCGGCTTCCGGAGACCCAGTGCCTGAAGAATTTGTTTGGCAATTTCTACTTCGCAAACCGGGTCACCCGCAGCACTGACCCGAATGGTATCGCCGATTCCCTCCGCCAGCAAGGTCCCCAGTGCTGTCGCCGACGGCACCGCGGCATCCTCCGGCAGCCCCGCGTGTGTAAGTCCCAGATGAATTGGATAATCAAAATCCTCTGCCAGCGCCCGGGTGATTTCAATCGTCCGCAATGTATCGGCGCTTTTAGCGCTAAGCACAAGATTATCGAAACCCTTTTTTTCAAACAGACGCACATAACGAGCCATCTGACGGCGCATCAGCCCTACACGCCGGCTGACGGGCACATCCCTGCTTTTCAAATCGCGGATGCTCGCTTCATTGACGCCGATACGGATGGCAATCCGATGCTGCTTAGCGCAATCGATAATTCGGAAAATATCCTGGCGGTTTTTTATATTTCCCGGATTAAGACGAATTTTGGCAGCACCGGCCTCGATGGCTTCCACCGCCCGTTCGGCAGAAAAATGAATATCCGCAATCAGCGGAATAGAGACTTTCTGCACAATATGGGCCAGGGCCAGGGTATCACTTCGTGTCGGCACCGCCAGCCGCACCAGCCCGCAGCCGGCTTCCTGGAGACGGCGAATCTGCCGGACACAAGCCGCTGCATCTGTCGTAAACACCTTGGTCATCGACTGAATAACGATCGGATATCCCGACCCCAACCGTACTGAACCTACCCGAACGGTCCGAGTTTTTCTTCGAGGAATCATTCCTGCAGGATAACAACCCAAAGGCCTGTTGTCTATCTTTTCTGCCGAAGAAAGCAAGTCCACAAGGGAATAAAGAGAACAACAAGGTCTTTATTCATTCCGGAGGGCCTTCAAGAGAGGTCCGGCCAGAGCTGCAGAAGCCGCCAAACGAATCCACAGCCAGCCGCTGAAAACAATCAAAACCAACTCCGCCAGCAGCATCCCTGCCGGTGCCGGCTCAATCCTGCCGGCCAGCGCAGGCAAAACCGCCGGCATCGCCGTCAGCATGCCGCCGAGCACGCCGCCAGCCAAAAGCAGCGTATGTTCCTGCACAAGCATCGCCGCCAGCAGCTGCCGCCGAAACCCAACGGCCTGCATCATTGCCAGCTCCCCGCGTCTGTCGAGGATATTCAGCCAGAGAATCCAACCCATCCCGACGGTGCCGAGCAAAAGTCCCAGCCCGCCCAGCACCAGAAAAACGGAAAGATATGTATTTTCAACCGATTGAAAAAGGGCCAGACGTTCCCGCGTAGAGACTACTTCCAACCCCCACCGGCGGAATGTTCGACTTAATGCCGCAGAAAGATGCTCCGCTTTCTCCGGAACAGCATCAATCAGGAAGACACGGTACCCCGCCGTCGAGCCAAACCGCTCCAGAAAGGCCTTTTCAGAAATCAGCAAATTGCCCTGAAGTACAGAGGGCTTGAGCATCGCAACAATTTTCAAAGAAAAACTCCTGCCTTGCTCATCCTGCTGCAAAAGCGTATCGCCAACCTTCAGCCCGAGAGCCCAATAGACCGTCGCCGCATCGCCCACCGCCGGGACAATATCCGGTCCCCAATCGACATCCAGCAAATGCCAGGCGTCTTCGGGGGTTTCTGCTGTGCCCGGCAGGACCTCCTGAAAGGAAAAAGCCCCCCGCTGGGCCAGGGCCGCAGGGTCCACACCCAGCAGACGGGGCTGTCGTGCCCGATTAAGATTCAGACAGCCGGCCGGCTCGCCTTCCTGCAAACGAAAAGCAACCGATCCTTTCAGACCGAGCAGCGACCACGAACAATCAGGATTATATCGAACAGCCGCTTTCTCGAGATTTTCGAGAATCGGCAAGCCGCTTTCAGCCAGCAAAACAAATCCGCCGGCAGCATTGCGGCGGTCCAAAATATTTGTCGGCAGTGATTTTTGATTGAGACCCACCGCCGTCACAAGGAAGACCCCCGCCGCTGTCATCGCCGCCACCCCCATCGAACGGCCGGGTCGGCGCGAGGCATTGCGGCAGGCCAAATCAAATAGACTGTCGGCAGCACCTCTCAAAAAAAACCATGCTGACGCCGACAAAACATAACGGACAAACAAAAGAAATGCCCCCAGCAGCAAAATTCCCGAAACAAAGAAAACCGCAGCTGCTCGATGAATCCCTGCCTGCAGCCCCCAGCCAACCAGCCCCAAGCCGGCCAGCAGAAGCACGGCAGATGCCGGCAGCCATCCAGATCTTTTATGCGGAACTGTTATCTCCGCCGTCCCGCTTAGAAGAAAAACCGGCGGTCGACTCAGCCACCATCGCAGCGCTGCCGCCATGGAAAGCAGCGAAATCACAACCCCTGCTGCAGCCCCTCCAGCCAGTGTTGAAAGATGGAAATTCAGATCAATCGGAGCCCCAGCCACTGCCCACGACCAGACTCCTCTCAATCCCCAAATCAGCAATTGGGTATAACCGATCGCCAGAACTGTTCCCAAACAAGAACCCGCCGCAGACAAAACAAATCCTTCAAGAAGAAACAAAAACCAAATCCGCCCTCGGCGAAAGCCCAGGGCCTTCAACAGCCCTATCTGCCGGCTGCGGCGTTCCACGGCAAAGCGGAAAAGCAAGGCCGTCAGAAGCAGCGACGAAACCAGCAAAAACAAACTCATTCCGAAAAAAAGTGAACCGAAATCGGTCGTTCCGACAGATGCCTGCCGGGCACGTTGTCCCACCGCCTCGAAGGTCAAGCCGGCCGCTGCCGGGTTCAGGCAGGTCCGAAGATTCTCGGCCAGACGCTCAGGAGTCATTGCCGGCGGATACCGAACGGCAGTTAAATTGCCGAAACGGCCGCCCCATATCCGCTGAGCAGCCGGCAGCGAAATAAATGCCTTCGGGGCGCCGCGGTATCGGTCCCAATAGGCCTCATCCTTCGGCCGAATACGACCCAGGTCAATTGGAATACCCGGCTTCCACTCCCGACAGTTCTCCACCTCCGCCAACTGCGGAAAAGCCGGCATCAGCGAACTATCTGCCCCCAGTCCCTCCATCGGAATCACCGCACAAACACGAAAAGATGCCGACTCCTCCGTCAGAAGCCGTCCGCGGGCATTCGGAACAAAATAACGCAAGGTAAGTCTATCACCGACATCGGCCTTTAAATCGTCAGCCAGCCATGAATTAATGATGACTTCATCATCGGCCAAAAGAGAAAAAGGATTCAGCGAAGATGGGTTGGCTGAGCCGACGGAGGAAACCAGCGAATAAGGACAGCTGCGCCCATCCTTTGTGATTTCGTTCACAAAGTAGGTGAGAATCCCGACAGCATCGGCATCCGCTGCCAGCAGGCAGTCGGTTATCGACTCTTGAATAAACACACGGCGGCTCTGAACCTGAATCCCTTTGGAGTTTGCCGGCTGCTGGAGCAGCAGCCCGACATCTGCAGGAGCAAAGGTCTCCCGAAGCATCCGCTCGGCGGTTTCCAGCCGACATTCTTCCGACAGAAGAACGGCATTAACCAAATCCGGCTGCCCAATCCAGCGGGAAAGTTCGCGTCGGCTGACAAAAACATTCAGTGTACCGGCAGAGTCCGCCAGCAAACTGAAATTGCCGAATGCTTCGGGCTCGGCCACCGCCGACACAGGCAGGCGAATAGAAGACAAAAGCTCCTCTTCCGGAAACAAAACTGACTCCGCAGACAGCCCGCCGACTTTTTCGAACGTGAGCACCACCTCATCTCCTGCAGAAACGTTCAGACGAGCCGCAAGGGCCTGATTAAGAACCAAACCTTCTTCGAGGAAAGAAGGCCGGAAAACCCCTTCAGAAGGCCCCAACCGGCCAAAAGATTCATCAACACCAATAACAGAGACGTGTCTGGCACGAGCAGTCCCATCCGCTCTTTCTGCCCAGCCGTTCAAAAGCAGCACCGCCGCTGCCGGCTGATCTAACTTGTCCGATAGTTCCGCTGCCAGTTGGGCACGAAAAAGAGTTTGCCGGCCGCTGAGCACCAGCCCCACCCGGCCCAGACGAAGCCGGTTTTGATAAGCCAGCGAAAGACGCACCGAATCGCCCACCAGCAGCGAACCGGTCAGGACAGCAGCTGCTGCCGCCGCCCCCAGCATAATGCCCAGTCCGATGCGTCGGTCAAAGACCAGCGTCCGAATCAGCCACTTCCAAAGATTCATTTTAGCGCCCCGCCGCCACGGGGTGGAGAATACCATAAGTCAGTTTAAACCGCTGCTGCATCCGTCCGGCCAAAACCGGCGAATGAGTCACTACAATGAGAGTAACACCGTACTCATGGTTTACCTGCTCAAGCAGATTCATCACGGATTCGGCAGTCTGTTCATCCAGCGAGCCGGTTGGTTCATCTGCCAGCAAAAGAATCGGTCGCAGAATCAAGGCCCGTGCCACGGCTGCCCGCTGGCATTGACCGCCGCTGAGACGGCCGGGAAACTCGTCGGCCCGCTCCGCCAGCCCCACCTGCTCAAGCAGCTGCATAGCCCGCTGCTGAAGAGCGGTGCGGTCCTTTATTCGCCCGCCGGCCAGTGTCGGCAGCAGAACATTTTCGAGAACTGTACATGCCGGGAGAAGATGATGCTGCTGAAAAACAAAACCGACCCGGCGATTGCGAAAATCAGCCAAAGCCGGTTCATCCAGCTGTGTCAGGTCTTGACCATCCAGCGTAATGGTGCCTGAATCGGGCTTGTCCAGCCCCCCAATAAGATTCAGCAGAGTACTCTTACCGCAGCCGGAAGGTCCAACAATTGAGGCCGACTCGCCCTGCTTCAGCCGCAGCGCCACTCCCCGAAGCACTTCAATCGGCCCGGCGGACGTGTGATAGCGTTTTGTTACATCCGTCAATTCGAGCATAAGACTGCTCCTTATCCAATATCCCCCAGAGATTCCCGCTCGACCCTTTTCCCCTCGAATCGCCCAAGCAGGCGCCGGGCCGTTCGCCGGATATCAAACTGCTCCAGCACCGCCTGCCGTCCCGCTGACCCAAGTGCGGCGGCCTTTTGAGGTTCCCGCAGCAATGGCTCAAGAACTTCACAAAGCACTCGCGGTTCATTGGGCTCATAAAGCAGCCCGCCGCCAGTGCACTGAGCCCACTCCGGATACACACCGCATCGAGGAGCCGCAAAGGGCACCCCGCACGCCATCGCCTCCAGCACATTCATAGCATACGCCGGCTGAAAGCGGACCGGCGAACATAAAACTGTCAGACGCTGCAGAAACAAAAGCCGCTGGGACTTTTCAAAACGTTCCAAAAATTCTACCCGTCCAGACAGCCCCGCCCGTTTCAATTTGTCCCTCAGACGGCGAAGCTCGGCCTCATCAGCCGCATTTTTCCCCCCGCATACAAGCAGTCGGCATTGTTCAAGACCTTTCGAAGAAGCCAGCGAAAGAAAGGCCTCTGCAAGGATATCCAGCCCATTGACAGCACTCATTCGCCCCAGAAAACCTATCGTCGGCACCGCCGGCGGAGATGGAGCCGGCTTGTAGTCCGACATCTCCAGCCCGGGCGGACAGACAAACATTTTCTCCCGCGGTATCTCCAGCCGCTGCTCCATCACTTCTGCATAATAACGGCTGACCGGAAGAAAAAAATCGAAAACCTCAGCCAGCTGCTTCAGCCGATTCCAGACTTGTTCCGTCCACGGCGCACCGAGAGCATCTACAAAACCGTCTTCATCCTGCAGCCAGCAGAGCACTTGGCACTTGAGCCGCTCTTTCAGATGCGGGGCCAAGCCGGCTAAAAGGAGATTTGATAAAACAATCGCATCCGGTTTATTGGGAAGTGCGGACAAAAACTCCCCCAGACGCTCCAACTCGGCGGCCTGACGCCCGCTGGGGCCGTTCAGCATCGACAGCGTCATCTCGCCCAGCTGACGGGCACTGGTCATCCCGGCACGTTTGCTCACATGCCGAAGCAGCGACTCCGAATCCAGCCACCGCCGCAGCCAATCAGGAAACCGCCCTGCTAACCCGAACTTCTGCTGCAGATAAACTGAAACGCCGCCGAAAAAAATCTCGGTCCGTTCCAGCAATTCATCACCATCCAGCGAAAGCGGCAGGTACATCGGCACCAGCACCACATCAACCCCTTCCGCCCGCAGGGCTCGAACCAAAGCCGCATCCCGAAGGCAGTTTTCACAATAAAACTGATCCCCGGAACCCGGCGTAATCTGGACAAGCCGCATTTGACTTACTCTTTACTTTTCCTTGGGATGATGGTGCTTCTCCTTCTGATGATGAACCGCCTCAGTCACTTTCCTTTCCATTGCGATGGTTCTTTCTTTGACACTTTCTACCACCACATAAAAGACCGGTATCACAAAAACGCCGACAAGGGTAGCCATAATCATACCTCCGAAAACGGTTGTGCCGATGGCCTGACGGGCAGCAGCACCGGCTCCGCTGGCCACCATCAGAGGTACCATGCCAAGCCCTGTCGTCAAGGCCGTCATCAAAATCGGACGAAACCGAACCCGAGCGGCCTCCACCGCGGCCTCCCGAATCGACATCCCTTCTTCGTGCATCTGCTTGGCAAACTCCACCAAAAGAATCGACGTTTTGCAGACCGTGCCCACCAGTAAAATAATACCCATTTGTGTATAGATATTATTATCAAGGCCTTTTAGCCAGGTAAATAGAGCCGCGCCCAGCAGCCCCAGCGGGACAGCCAGCACAATGGCCACCGGGACGGTCCAGCTCTCATACTGAGCCGCCAGAAACAAGTAGGCAAACAGCGAGGACAGCAAGAACAAAATCATCATCTTTCCGCCGGCCTTAACTTCCTGATAACTCATCCCAGACCATTCATATCCCATTGACGAAGGCAGCGACTGTTTGAGCAGCTCTTCCACACGACGAATCGCCTGCCCTGTACTATAACCACTCTGCGGAACTCCTGTAATGGTCGTGGACGGATACATATTATAACGCGTAACCGCCTTCGGTCCGGAAATCTCCTGTACCGACACCAGCGTCCGCAGAGGGATCATCTGCCCGGTACGGTTTCGCACTTCCAGCCGTCCAATGTCATCCGCCGTATTTCGAAATTGCTGCTCGGCCTGAGCTTCCACGCGGAATGTCCGACTGAAGATATTAAAATCATTTACATAGGTACTGCCTAAATATGTTTGCAGGGCATTGAACACCGTATTCATAGGTATATCGAGTGTTTGGGCTTTGACGCGATCGATATCCACATAGATCTGCGGAGAAGTCACAAAGAAACTATTGTTCAGACGCGTAATAACCGGGTCATTCCTCGCGTTAAAAATAAAGTCGCTGCCGACACGGGCAAGGGCTTCGTAACCAGCTCCGCCGCGGTCCTGAACGCGTACCTCAAATCCGCCGGCCAGGCCCAGCCCCTGAATCGGCGGCGGCAGCAGGGCCAGGCAAAGAGCGTCAGTAATGGAAGACAGTTCTTTCTGCAATCGTTCCGCTATCTTTGAAACGTGCATCTGCGGGTCCTTCCGCTCCGACCACGGCTTTAAATTGACAAAAATCGTGGCTCCATTCGAGGCAACCGCCATATCCATAAACGAAAATCCATTGATGGCTCCATATTCATGGACTCCCTCTGTGCGGTCCAATATCCGAGTGATTTGATCGACTACCTCTTTCGTCCGCACAAGAGATGATCCCTCCGGAAGGCGTACTCCAATCAGGATTGATCCTTCATCTTCATCGGGCAGAAAGCCGGTCGGCAGCTCGCCGAAACCTATCACCGACAGGATAGTAACAACGATAAACAGCAGCAGGATGAGTGCGGTCCGACTGAGGAGAACCCTCACCACATTGGTATATTTTGCCGTGGTACCGCGGATAAACTGGTTAAACCATAAAAACACACGACCTTGCTTCTGCTCCTCCGTCTTCAGCAGAAACCGGCAGAGAACCGGACTGAGGGTCAAGGCATTCAACGTGGAAAACAGCACCGCCACCGACAAGGTTATAGTAAACTGCCGATAAAGCCGCCCCATAATCCCACCGCTCAGTGCCACAGGAACAAACACAGCCAGCAGCACCAGGGTTGTCGCTATCACGGGTCCGGTTACCTGCTGCATCCCTTTAATCGCTGCATCACGCGGTGAAAGTTTTTCGTCTATAACCAGACGAGAACAGTTTTCCACAACTACAATGGCATCATCCACCACAATCCCGATCGCCAGCACCAACCCAAACATCGAGAGGGTATTAATCGATATCCCAAGAGCCATCATCACCGCCAGAGTGCCAATCAGAGAAATCGGAATTGTAAGAGTAGGAATCAGCGAGGCCCGCCAGTCTATCAAAAAGACATAAATTGTCAGAACCACCAGTGCTACCACGCCCAGCAGACTCCAGAACACTTCCCAAAGGGATTGAATAATGAATGCTGTCGGATTGTACGGTTCCGTATAGTGCAATCCTTCCGGGAAAAACTTTGCCAGTTCTGCCAGGGCGGCTCGCACTCCGCGAGCTACCTCCAGAGCATTGGCGCCGGGAATCGCATAGACAGCCACCGCTACACCGGGCTGGCCGCTGAGCTCAAATTCCTGGTAATAGCTCTCCGCCCCTAACTCCATTCGGGCTACATCCTTCAAACGCAGCAGCCGGCCGCCCTCCTCTACCCGAAGGATGATGTCGCCAAACTGTTCCTCCGTGCTCAGGCGGCCCAGGGTCTTGACTGTAAACTGAAACTGCTGCTCCGACGAACTGGGGGGGCCCCCAACCTGACCGGCGGCCACTTCAACATTCTGCTGACGAATCGCAGTGACCACATCATCGGTGGTCAGCTGACGAGCCCGAAGTTTCTCCGGGTCCAGCCAGACGCGCATCGCGAATTTTTTCGACCCCATCACCTCCACTTCACCAACCCCTGGCACACGAGCCAGCACATCTTTGACATTCAACTCAATATAATTGCTGAGGAAGACCACATCATGAGCCGGATCGCTGGAAGAAAAACCCAGCAGCATTGTGATATTAGACGAACGTTTCTGTGTTATAATACCGTTGCGTCTGACCTCTTCCGGAAGCCGCGGCTCTGCCTGGGACACACGATTTTGCACCCAGACCGTTGCCATATCCACATCCGTGCCTATCTCAAACGTAACAGTGATCGCCACAACGCCATCATCGCTGCTCATCGAGGACATATAAATCATTCCCTCGACACCATTGATGGACTCTTCCAGCGGCGTGGCCACCGTTTCTGAGAGCACCTCCGCATTGGCTCCAGGATACGATGCCCGAACCATCACGGTCGGGGGGGTAATATCCGGCGTTTTTTCCACCGGCAGCAGCGGAAGCACAATAAGCCCTGCCAGCACAATAACAATCGAAACAACCCAGGCAAAAACCGGCCTGTCTATGAAAAATTTGCTAAACATGGACTGTTCTCCTCGAGACAGACATCCGTATCATTAAAGCTTGGCTGATGAAGAATCCGGTTTGGCGGCCTTGGAAGAAGCAGCTTTCTCCGATGCGCCCTGTTCTTCCAAAACGGGCTGAATTGGAATCCCCTGCCGAGCCAGATGGAATCCGCTGGACAAAATTGTTTCGCTGCCGTCCAACCCTGACAGAATCACTCGCATCAATCCCTGCGTGGCTCCCAGCGTAAGCTGCCGCCGTTCCAAAACATTGTCAGGCCCAACCACCAGAACAAACTTGCCGCTCAAATCCGTCTGAATCACTCGTTCCGGAATCAAAACCGCTTTCGGACGCTCCTGAATAGGCACTCGCACCCGAACAAACATCCCGGGCAGCAGCTGCTCTTTTTCGTTCCCTATCTGACCCCGAATATAGACAGTACCTGTTTTAGGCTCCACCGTATTATCCACATAACAAATCTGTCCTCGGAAAGGATAATCCGCTTCATCGGCAAATCCAATCAGAAACGGCATCTGTCCTTCGTCCGTTGTACCGCGAAGCCGACCGATAAAATCCCCCTTCATCAGCGACTCACTCATATAGAAGAAAACATAGATGGGCTCTAACCGCACCAGCGTTGTCAGAATCGGCCGGGAAGTCGGTCCGACCAGATTGCCCACATCCGCCAGATGCCGCCCAATGCGCCCGCGGAAGGGGCTGCGTATCTGCGTATAACTCAAATCCAGTTCTGCTTTGTCCAGGGCGGCCTGCGCAGCCATAACAGCCGCACAAGCAGATTCATACGCTGCCCGTTTCGTGGACAAATCCTGCTGGCTGACGGCATTGCTCTCGATGGCCTTTTCCACCCGCTCCAAATCCACCCGGGCCCGCTCTCTTTCCGCCTGGGCGGCTTTCAGCTGGGCAAGGGCCTCATCACGAATGGCCGCATAACCTTCCGGCTCAATTGTAAAGAGCATCTGGCCTTCCTCTACAATCTGCCCATCTGTAAAATGAATCCCTTCCAGATATCCCTCTACACGTGCCCGAATCTCCACGGAATCGATCGCTTCGGTAGTGCCGGTCGCATCATAAAAATCCGTCACATCCTGAATGGTGCATTTTACCACAGGCAAAGATATAGGACCTGCCTGCGCTGCTTCCTTCGGGGCCCGACTTTTCACCCAATGCCAAATCCCTCCGGCAGCCGCCAATACAATTATCAGAAAAATTATCCATGAAATACCATTCTTGCCTTTCATAGTAAGAAATCCTTTCAAAACTCCGTGGAGAATTGATTTACGATTGTTTTTCTTCCGAAATAGACAGCGAAATCTGTTCTTCTATTTGGGCTGCATCCCAGCCGCCGCCCAGCGCTTTATAAATTCGAATCAAATCCAGCACAACCGTTCCCTCGCTGACAGCCAAATAGTCCTGCTGGCTGTAAAGCGTGCGCTGGGCATCCAGAACATTCTGAAAATCCGTCAGACCGCTGCGATACAACGTCTCCACCAGCCGTACCGTGTCTTCCGCCGCCTGAACCGAACGCCTCAGCGCCAGCAGACGAATTTGCTCCTGTCGATAGGCCGCGATGGCATTTTCCACCTCTTCGGCCGCCGTCAGAACTGTCTGCTCATAGGCCTTGCGAAACTGCTCAGCACGGGCGGTTTCCGCTTCAACCAGACGGCGAAGACGGCCCCCTGCAAAAAGATTCCAATCAATCGACGGACCCAGCGAAAATGTTCGGCTGGACCATCGGCCTAAATCTGAAAAATATTCCGAGGATAATCCAAATACACCCGATAAAGAAAGCGAAGGGTACAGCTGCGCCTCTGCTACACCGATTCGGGCGCTCTGGGCCGCCAGCAGACGCTCCGCCTGGCGGATATCCGGCCGACGCCGGAGTAAATCCGCCGGAACAACGGGCGGCAGCCCCCCTTCCGCCGGAATTGGAATCAAATCTGGACGAGCAGCCCCGACTTCAAAATCCCGAGGAAACCGCCCCAGCAAAACTGCCAACCGATGTTTAGACTGCTGCTCAGCCAGCTGAAGCAGAGGAATCTCCGCTTCTGTATTGGCCAGATTTTGCCGGGCTTGTGCCACATCCAGCTCCGGAGCGAGCCCCGCTTCAAACCGGCTGTAAGTCAGCTGAAGCATTCCCTCCTGTGCCTGCAGATTTTGCAAAGCATATCGAAGCTGCAGCTGCGACGTCCGCAGTTCCACATAGGCCGCCGCCACTTCCGCACACAAACTCACCTGCACGGCTCGGTCGGCCTCAATCGTCGCTTCCAGCGACGCCTGCGCCGATTCCACCGAACGCCGGATGCCGCCAAACAAATCCAGTTCCCAAAAAGCATCGATGCCTGACGAATACACCCCATGCTCCCTGTCACTCCCTTCCGTGGCAAAGGGGAGATTTCGGCTTTGCCGACTGCGGGTATAAGAACCCGAAGCCCAAACCGAAGGATAGCGATCGCCGGCCACCGCATCCCGCAACGCTCGCGATTCCTGAATACGCAGATACGATTCCTGAAGGGTCAGGTTGTTGTCAAGAGCTTGCTCAATCAGCCCTTCGAGCACCGGGTCGTCCAGCAGCGTCCACCAGTTTTTCAGAACATCCTCGGAGGGGACCAGCCCTTCTTCCAATCGAGTCCAGGCCGCCGGCATCTCCAGCGTCGGCGGCTCGTAATCCGGTCCCACTGTGCAGCCGACCATACCCAACAATCCTGTCACTACCACAAGAAGTTTTGTCTTTGATGAATCCATTAGGCATTCCCTTCCACACAACCGCGAAGACCTGCCGCTCCGAAACGAACAATATGCTCCGTAAGTTCTTCAACCGTAAAGTCCGGCAGCAGCAATTCTGAAAGCTTCGAGAACAATATAGGATGCAGTACCAGAGACTCAAACGAAAACACTGCCCATTGAGCGGCTCTCCGTTCCAATCCGGGGATTAATTGCTCAAAGGCCTTCGCCAAGCGATCCAGAAACTGAACCTTAATATCATCTACAATTTTGTCAATCTCCACCCGATGGTGCAACGCCTCCCGGACCAGAAGCCGAATAATCCGAGACCAGGGATCCTGCCGTCGAGCGGACTCAAGAACAGGTCGAACCAGCTCCCGCAGAAGCGTCTCCAGCGTCGGATTTTCCCCGGAACAAACACGGTCAATTGCTTTTGAATGGGCCTCCAGGTTCTCCAGAAGGCGTCGGCGAAACATCTCTTCATAGAGTTTTTCTTTTCCGCCGAAATGATAGTTGACTGCCGCAATATTACAGCCGGCCTCAGTCGTAATATCCCGTATGGAAGTTCCCTCAAAACCCTTCTGGCAGAAAAGTTTCTCGGCGGCATCCAGAAGCCGTTCACGTGTATCGAAACTGATATCCGTATTTTTATCAGGATTTTGCATACAGTCAGTCAGTCAGTACAGACAGGAAGAGAAATCAAACAAGTGTTTGAAGCGGGGATATTAAACAGGCATTTGAATTAAGTCAACAAGAAAAATTTCCCCCCACTCGACTGATTCGACAGCTAAAAACACATAAATGTTTAAGATAAATCGGGTTTTTTGACTCAAAAGAAGTATTATTAAGAAAATATTTGGGTGAAAATTTTTTGCAAAAATTTATTTCTGGATTTTTTTCTGCCGGCATTCACACAAGGAACTTTACGAAATGAAACGAAGGGGACAAATTTTTAGGCCAGATGCAGCAGCTGAAATGCATAAAAAAAGAGGATAATCCCGAAGGGATTACCCTCCTTCTCCCAACTTCACAAAAATTATATCCAAAAGGTGAAAAAAAACAAAACAAAAAAGTGCAAATAGGGAAAATACACAAGGCAAATTTGACCTGTTTTGTCCTGTTGTTTCATAAGACATTATTTTACAAGAACTAATAAAATCTCCGACCGGATACTTTTGACCAACCTTTTCAAAAAAATTTTTTACCAAAGCCCCAATTTTTCGTATAATATTCAAGAGTGGATCGGGCGGTTGCCCTGCACGAATAGAAATAGAAACAGATGCTGATTCAAAAGCATACCTGATTTCTATCATCAAGTGCAGGGAGGAAAGTCCGAGCAGGACAGGGCACGGCGACGGCTAACAGCCGCCCGGGGCAACCCGAGGGAAAGTGCCGCAGAAAACAAACAGCCGATGGCCCCGCACCTGTTTTGAGGGCAAAGCTGCTATGCGAAGAAAGGCAGCATTCTCACCCTCTGAAAACAAATGCGGGGTACAGGCAAAGGTGAAAAGGTGCGGTAAGAGCGCACCGCGCCGCTGGCAACAGCGGCGGCACGGCAAACCCCGCCGCCTGCAAGACCAAATAGGCCGGAGCCTGGCCCGGGCAATTCCGGCGGGTAGGTTGCTTGTCTGCAGGGAAACCGACAGACAGAGCCGATTGGCAACAATCGGTCCAGTGTAATAACCGCCTCCCGTACCTTGATACGGCAGACAGAACTCGGCTTACAGATCCACTCTTTTTCCTCTTTTTTATGCTGTCTGTTTGTTAATTATTTATCAAAAAAATTAGTTGATTTATTCCCAAAAACATCTATTCTGAATCTTATGGCACTGGGAAAAATCATTCGCCAAAAGCGAAAAGAACTCAAACTGACCCTCGACGAGGTAGCAGAGAAGACGGGTTTTTCCAAGCCCTATTTGTCCACCATCGAAACAGAAAGCGTCAACAATCCCCCTTCCGATGAATTAATTGCAAAACTCGAGAAAATCCTAAAGTTCAAGAGCGGCTATCTCCTCTATTTGGCTCACAAAGAAAAACTTCCATCAGATATCCGACGGGAACTCGAAGCCCTTCATGCTGAAAATCGCAAATATCGTTCCCTTCTCCGAAACATACTCAAACGAAAACAAAAAGTGTCTGACATAGGCCGCATCATCAGTGACCATGATTTTCAGGATACCAAAAAGCGGCCGCCGGGGAACTGGATACCAATCATCAACAAAGTAGCCGCCGGCTATCCGCGAGATTTCGACGATTTGGGGTATCCCGTCGGTTTTGCAGATGATTATGTCCTGGCCCCGGACTTGAATGACCCCAATGCTTTTGCTGTCCGGGTTGTGGGTGATTCAATGGAACCTGAGTTTCGCCAGGGAGATATCGTCATTTTTTCCCCCGCCGCATCTGTTCAGAGCGGCTGCGATTGCTTCGTTCGTTTTCAAAACCCCTATGAGGCAACGTTCAAAAGAGTCTTTTTCGATGCAAAAAACCAGATTCGGCTTCAGCCCCGCAATGAAAAATATCCTCCTCAGTTCGTAAAACCCTCTCGGATAAGCGGCCTTTACAAGGCCGTCATTCAGTACAGGCAGCTGTAAAGCCCCCGCTGACCCTCCTCTCCGAAGAACTCCAAATATTCGCTTTTTTGTCTGGAATCGACCTTCTGAATCGATATAATTGCCAATCTTGAAGAGGCGATGTTCTCCATTGAAAAAATGGCAGTAAAGTCGGGTTCGCTTCCGGAAAGGTTTGGCTCATGCAAATTCGAAGGATCGGTTGGTTTTTCTGGCTGTTTGGAACAGCAGGGATGCTGTTTGCACAAACCAGCGGTCTGTTTCCGGCAGGTCAGGATTTGCATCTGTCCGCTCTCCAGATGCGGCGGGCTCAGTCAGATGGACAAATAGAGAGCCGGATTATCCTCGAAACAAATGTGGAAGGCACCATCGGCGATAATCAATTCTCAGCCGATAGGGCTGTTGTCCTGCTTAAACTTTGCGGCGAGCCGTCCGGCCTTTCTGAAGGCCAGTATTATGAGGCCCTTTTGTATCTCGAAGGCAATGTGACACTCAAACGGGGAAGCCGTTCTAAGATGGCGATTATCTCAGAGCCGGTTGCAGAAAATGCTCATTGTCTGGCAGTTCGTTTTTTTGTCACCGGTCAGGTTTTCGTCAGCACCCGCCAGCAGGAAACCCTTACCAGCAAACTGTTTGACAGCGAGCCGCTCTACACGCAGGCTGTTGCGATATTCCGCCAGATGCAAGGCGGTCCCGTTCCTCCGCCAACGGCCTATGTACCGCGGATAGAAGACCGTTTTCTGCCGCCGCACAGTCTAACCGTCAAAAAAGGGGCCGCGGCTGCGGCTGCGGCTGAACGCCGGCAGCCCGAAGTCGCCGCTGCCCCCAAGGCCGCCGAAAAACCCCCATCTTCCTATCCTATCCATATCAATGCCCTTTGGGAACCGGCACCTGAGATTGAAAAGCGAACCCTGCCGGATGGACGACAGGCCGCTACAATTTCGGGCCGATTTTATCTCTGGCAGAAGCGGGGAGACGAAGGACTCCTCCTGGAATTCCTGGCTGACAGTGCCGTTGTTTATTACAGCGGCGATTCGCTGACCCAAACCCGCCCCGGTCCCGGCGGCAATGAAATCGCCTCCGGCACTATTGAAGCGGTTTACCTGGCCGGCAATATCGTGATGACTGAGGGGAATATGACCATCCGGGCTGATGAAATTTATTACGATTTTCTCCGTCATCAGGCCCTTGTCGTGCAGGCCGAACTGCGAACATTCAGTCCTTCCCGTTCCCTGCCGGTGTACATTCGTGCAGAAACCCTTCGCCGAATCAACGAAACTACTTTCGAAGGGGAAAATGTTCAGGTAACTGACAGCGAGTTTTATCTGCCCCAAATTTCTGTCCACGCCGCCCGGATGGTGCTGCTCACACCCCAACAAATCGAAGAAAGACAGCAGGAGCAGCAGCCGACCGACACTCAGCCCCAGGCCTGGCTGGAAGATGTATCATTCCGGTACGGCAGCCGGACTCTATGGAAATGGCCCCGCGTCCAGACCGATTTCCGTCGACCTGAATTTCCCCTCAACCGAGTACGCCTCGGCAATGACAATGAATTCGGCACCACTCTGGAGAGCCGATGGAACCTGGCCCGTCTGCTCGGACAACCTGAGCCGGAAGGGATGAATACTGATTTGCTTGTTGACTACTACAGCGACCGCGGCGTCGGCGGAGGAATCGAGTCGGAGTACAAACGTCCCGATTCCTTCGGCGAACTGCTCGGTTATGTTATGAGTTATCGGGGAAATGATGACCTCGGACGGGTTGGAAGCGACCGGCGAAACCTCGACCCTGAGCAGGACGTTCGCGGACGATTCAGCTGGAGACACCGCACTTATCTGCCCGAAGACTGGCAGCTGACAGTTGAAGTCGGCTATCTGTCCGACCGCTATTTCCAGGAGTGGATGTACCGCGGCGAATTTTATACCGACAAACCTCAGGAAACACTCGTTCACCTCAAACGGCTGAAAGACAACTGGGCCTTCTCCATCCTCGGCAAGGTCCGCATTAATGATTTTGAAAACACCATCGAAGAATTGCCGACTGTCGAATATCACCTCAAAGGGGCCTCCTTCTGGAATCATCAACTCACTTTCTACAGCGATACCCAGGTCGGACGCTTGCGAAACCGCTTCGATGAGGACCTGGCTTTACCGCCGACAGACGAAGATTTTTACACGCTGGCCTATACCCGCAACGAAGTCGATTGGCCCCTGATGTTCGGTACGCTCAAGGCAGTTCCCTTCGCGGCGGCTACCTTTGCCTATGAAGATCACGACGAGTTTAATCTGGCTCTGGACGGCACCCCCGTTTCCCCGGAAGAGCAGCCATTCCTCGGCGAATACGGCATCCGAACCTCTACCATGTTTTGGAAGGTGGACCCATCCGTCCAAAGCCGGCTGTGGGATTTAAACGGCATCCGGCATTTGGTCAAACCGCATTTTGAAGCCACCTTCTATGAAGATAACAGTGCTGCGGTTGAAATGCGGAATATGTACAATCTCGGCCTTTCCCAGCGATGGCAAACCTACCGAGGTCCGGAAAATCAACGGCAAATTGTGGATTGGCTCCGCTGGGATCTGGATGCCACCTGGGTCAAAGACCCGGCCGATGAAGACATCGACCCCTTCGGACGCTACGGACCGGCAGATTTTCTTTTCAATGACTCCGCTATCCCGCTGCGGACCCGACGGAACAACAGTTTCTTCGGCCTGGTCCGCAACTCAATCAACAGTGATATAGAATGGAAAGTCAGCGACACCACGGCTTTCCTCAGCGATCAGGATTACGACCTGGACAGCGGCCGCCTTCAGCAGTTGGACCTTGGCATCAGCCGTTATGTGTATCCGGAACTGAGTTATTATATCGGCAGCCGCTATCTGCGGCCGGTGCAGGTAGATATCCCCTCCGAAGGGATTCACGAAGAGGGTTCTCATTCCGTAGTAGCCGCTCTCACCTATTCGCTGGGCTCCCGCTACACAGCTGTCCTGGCGCAGGAATACAATTTCGAATACGGCAAGACCGTGCGCAGCGAACTGACCTTGATTCGCCGCTATCACCGTCTGTTTTACGGTCTGAACTTCTCGCTGGACGAGTCGCTGGATCGCCAATCCATCTCGCTGAGCATTTGGCCTCAAGGTGTTAAAGAATTAGCTATCGGACGCAGATATATGGGCATGACCGAGCCCGTGCTCGAGGAATAAATCCTATCGACCGCTCGAATGCCCGCTGCATACAGTCGCATAAAAGAAAATAAGTATTGAAGAAAGGAACTGCTATGGCTTTGGTAACGACAAAAAAGATGTTTGAGATGGCCTACAAAAACGGCTACGCTATTGGGGCGTTCAATGTTAACAATATGGAAATCACCCAGGGTATTGTGGCCGCTATCGCAGAAGAAAAGGCCCCGTTGATTCTGCAGATTTCCCGCGGCGCTCGTGAATACGCAAAAATGAGCTATCTAAAAGCCATTATCGATGTTGCTGTCGCGGAAAATCCAGATATCCCGATTTGCATGCACCTGGACCACGGAGACACTTTCGAACTGTGCAAACAGTGCGTAGACGACGGATTTACGTCGGTGATGATTGATGCGTCCCATCTTCCCTTTGAAGAAAACGTCAAGATTACCAAAAAAGTAGTTCAATATGCTCACGCTCACGGCGTTGTCGTAGAAGCCGAACTGGGGCGGCTGGGCGGCATCGAAGAAAATGTGGTCGGCGTCGATGATGTCTCCGCCCATCTGACCGATCCGGCCCAGGCCGAAGAATTCGTAAAAAGAACCGGCTGCGACTCGCTGGCTGTGGCCATCGGCACCAGTCACGGCGCTTATAAATTCAAAAGCGAACCCAAAATCGCCTTCCATGTCATCGAAGAAATTCAGAAGCGGCTGCCCGGTTTCCCGCTGGTCATGCACGGAGCCAGCAGCGTTCTGAAGGAATTTAAAGACCTTATCAACAAGTACGGCGGCAAAATGCCCGATGCGATGGGAGTACCGGAAGAAGCCATCAGCCGGGCGGCTAAAATGGCTGTCTGCAAGGTCAACATCGATACCGACCTGCGGATGGCAATGACGGCCAAGATTCGTCAAGTCTTCGCAGAAAAACCCAGTGAGTTTGACCCGCGCAAGTATCTGGGCCCTGCCCGTGATGCTATCAAGGAAATGGTCAGGCATAAACTCCATGTGCTGGGCTGTGCCGGCAAGGCCGCCGAATGCAGGTAATCAAGACTTTCGGGCTTGACGGATAGAAAATAAATCGGCCGGACGGTTTTGCCCGTCCGGCTTACGTATAATAACCCAATCTCAGGATTGTTATGAATCTGCGAATTCAGAAGGTTTGCAAGTCGGTTGTCTGGCTGCCGGCAGCGGTGCTTGTTTTGGGGCTGATGTTTGCCTGTGAACCGCAAACACCCCCTCTTCCATCAGAGAATCAAACCGGACAGGAAGGCACATCGTCCTCGTCCGAGTGTTCGCTGCCTGTTTCCCTGAAAGCCGCTTCCGCCATCGAGTTTTTCTGTACCGGCAATGTGGCAGCTGTTCAGGAAACTCTGGACAATGCTGCCGGCGAAAACGGTGTTTTAGAGTCCCTTCGGCAAATTCTCCACAGTTGGGAACAAATGCAGCAGCGCAGGCAGATGCTTCGGGACAAAGTCTGGCAGCAGCAGCAGGAGCGGCTGGCTGAGCTTCAAAATAAGCTGTCTGACCTTCTGAATGCAGAAAATGCTTCCGTCCAGCTGCCGCCGGAAGACTCAGAGGCCCCCTCAGAGGAAAAATTGGCAGACAACTATCCGCCGGCAGATGCTAATGGTCTGGAGGGCGTGCTGGCTGCCGCCATTCGCCTGCGCGACCTGGCAACTGAAGAGGAAAAACAAGCCCTGCTCGAGCACCCCTTCATTCAGAAGGCCGTTGAAACCGCTCTCCAGAGAGCTCGCCTCTACGAAGAGCAGGGACGCTGGACCGATGCCTATATCCGCGTCTATTACTGGCTGACTGCTCTCGACGAGGACAATCCTGAATATCGTAAGAAAGCCGAAGAACTTTCGGAACTGCTCGAAATCGAACTGTCCCTTAAAGACGGGGCCTGCGATGATACTGTCCAGCAGCGCTACCAGGATATAAAACCGGAAATGTTTGAGCGGGCTTTGTATTTGCTTGATAACAATTATGTCCGGCCGCTGGACTATGCTGAAATGATTCAAAAGATATTTCAGCGATGCCGTCTGCTCGTTCGCGTCCTTGAAAAATCCTCCTCTGATATCGCCTTCCAAACGGATGCTCAAACGGCCTCTCAATTTCTTGAAGAGCTCAATGCATTGGAAGCTGAATTGAACGCCAAAGATGTCAAGCAGGCCTCCGACTTAAACCAGCTGCTTCAGTCGCTGCTCGAACTGAACCGCCGAACGCTGCATCTGCCGGAGGAAGTGGTAATCGCTCACTTTTCTCAGGCCGCCCTCTCAACTTTGGATCCTTTTACCGAATTGGTTTGGCCTTGGTATGTCAAGGATTTCGAAAAAAGTCTCACTCAGCAGTTCAGCGGCATCGGCGTGGAGATTTCCAAGGCCACCGGCGTATTGACCATCATCAGTCTGCTGCCGGATACGCCGGCTTATCGAGCAGGTTTGGATGCTTACGATGAAATCCTGGCCGTCAACGGCGAACCGACCGAAAAGATGACCATTTTCTGCGCCGTCAGCAAGATCACCGGCCCCAAAGGCACCAAGGTCACACTTACCATTCGCCGGCCCTCGACCGGTGAGGTAAAAGACTACACGATTATCCGCGACCGCATTGTCGTCCAGCCCATTCGCGGCTGGCAAAGAACCGAAAACGGACAATGGGATTACTGGGCGGACCCGGTCAATCGAATCGGCTATGTGCGGCTGACTTCCTTCTCAGAAACCTCTCGCGATGAGCTGGACCAGGTTCTCACTCAGCTTGAAAAACAGGGAATGCGGGGCCTGATTCTTGACCTGCGATACAACAGCGGCGGCTACCTCAATAGTGCAGCCGAGGTTGCCGACCTGTTCCTGAGCAAGGGCGTCATCGTCAAAAGCAACCCGCGGCACGGCTTTGCCACGTATGAAATGGCCCATGAAAAAGGAACACATCCAAATTATCCGCTGGTCATTCTGATCAACGGCGGCAGTGCCAGCGCCTCGGAAATCGTAGCCGGCGCCCTGCAGGATCCCAAATACCGGCGGGCCACTCTCGTAGGCACCCGCAGTTTCGGCAAAGGGTCTGTTCAGGTGGTCACCCCCTACACCGGCGGCGGCTCTCAGCTGAAGTACACCGTCGCCTATTACCATCTGCCCAGCGACCAGCAGGTCAAAAACCGCTATGAGATAGAAAAAATCGGACGCAAAGATTGGGGCATCGCCCCCGATGTCGAGGTAGAACTGTACAATCACGAAATCCGCCGGATGCTCGAAGTCCAGCGTAAAAATGATATTCTTGTGCAGGCCTTCCACACCAACAGCAGTCAGGAGCGGCGCTACACGCTGCAGGAAACCCTGTTGTCTGATCCCCAGCTGTCCGCCGCCCTGATGGTGGCTCAGGCCAAACTGCTCCGGGAGGGCTGCCCCATCCAGCCGCCGGCCCCGCAGATTTGGCAGCAGCCGATCGACCCCAATGAAGTCTTCTAAAGGATTCAGAAATTAAAATGAATAAACTCGAACTCAAACGAAGAGAAAAATTACAGCAGATTCAACAACTTGGAATCGACCCTTACGGCGGGCGGTTTCCCGATACAGAACCGGCGCAAGCCGTCAAAAACCGCTACCAGGACCAGCAGGAAGGCCAGCGTGCACGCTGTGCCGGACGAATCGTGCTGCTTCGCGATATCGGCAAACTTATTTTCATCACGCTGCGCGATTCCAGCGGAACCATTCAGCTGGGGCTGAGCAACAAACTGCTGGCCGACCAGTGGGAACTGGTGAAGCGGCTTGAGTTGGGCGACCTCGTCGGTGCCGAAGGAATGCTCGGCAAAACCAAAACCGGCGAGATTACCATCTGGGTTGAGCGGCTGACGCTGCTGGGCAAGGCCCTGCTGCCGCCGCCGGAAAAATTTCACGGGCTGGCCGATGTGGATTTACGCTATCGCCGCCGCTATGTGGACCTTTGGGCCAACCCCGAAGTCATGCAGCGGTTCCTTACACGCAGTGCCATGCTCTCCTCCATTCGTTCCTTCCTTGAGGAACGCGGATTCATCGAAGTGGAGACCCCGATGATGCAGACCACCGTAGGGGGAGCGGCGGCCAGACCGTTTATCACTCATCACAATACCCTCGATATCGACCTATATTTGAGAATCGCCCCGGAATTGTTTCTCAAGCGGCTGCTGGTTGGCGGAATGGAAAAAATCTTTGAAATCAACCGCAGCTTCCGCAACGAAGGCCTCAGCACCCGGCACAATCCGGAATTTACCATGATGGAGCTCTATCAGGCCTATGCGGATTATCACGATATGATGGACCTGACCGAATCGCTGGTGGATTTTCTGATTCAAAAGCATTGCAGCAGCCGACAGCTCCCGTTCGGTCAGATGGAGATTGACTGGAGCCGGCCGTGGCAGCGGCGGCGCTATGCCGACCTGCTGAAAGAATATGCCGGATGCGACATTGAAGACCCAAATGCCATCCGAGCCAAAGCACGCCAGCTGGGCATCGACGAAACGCAGATGGACGACGCCGTTGTCATCAACGAGGTCTTCGAAGCTACTGTGGAATCCCATTTGGTCAATCCGACCTTTGTACTGGATTATCCGGCGGCACTGTGTCCGCTGACCCGACCAAGCAAGGCCGACCCCCGCTACGCCGAACGATTCGAACTCTATGTCGGCACGATGGAATTGGCCAACGCCTATACAGAACTGAATGACCCGGATATTCAGGAAGCCAATTTCCGACGCCAGCTCAAAGGTCAAAATGCGGAGGAAAGCATGGCTCGAATGGATGAAGACTTTATCATGGCTCTGAAATACGGAATGCCGCCGGCTGGCGGGCTGGGCATCGGCATCGACCGATTGATAATGCTCCTGACAAACGCCGTAAGCATTCGCGATGTGATTCTGTTCCCGCTGCTCAAACCAGCCCCGGCCGGCCGACCGGCGGAAGAAACGGAGAACGAAGAATCCGCCTCATCTTGACAAAACAGAACTACCGGGAGCAGGCAGTGTGAAGCATGTATCCGTTTTTTTGTGCGGGCGCTATCTGCGTCGGCGGCGAATGATGCTCTTGAGCATCACGGCCGTCGCCCTCAGCTGCGCCCTGCTGCTGATTACCGCCAGTCTGTTCACCGGCTTTATTACAGCAGTGGAAACCAGCACAACCCGCCATCTGGGCGATATTGTCCTGGAGGCCCCTTCCGGCCAGCTGATCACTGAATTTCCCGCCCTGATTGAAAGTCTTGAATCCGCCGCTGCTGTCAAATCTGCCGCTGCCGTCCTCAAAAATCAGGGGCTGCTGCTGGCCGCTCCCGGCCAGGTGCGTCCGGTCCGCGTCTGGGGAATCCAGCTGCCTCAACGGCTGGCCGTCAGCCCTCTTCAGGACAGTTTGCTCATACAGAAAGGGAAAAATACCGTCTCCTTTGACCCGCAAAATCTCGGCGGGCTCGGCGGTTTTGTCGGCATCGGCGTCCTGACGGAACCTGATGAAAAAACCGATGAATACAACATCCCAGAAGTAAGCCGCTATGTAGGCCAGCGTATGACCCTGACCACCGGCTCCATTCAGCCCTCCGATGAAGCGGCCGGCTCGCAAAACATCCGGTTTCAGCGGCGGGTCCTTCATTTTACCTGCACCGACATCATGCAGACCGGCGTATGGGATTTGGATGAACAAAACGTCTTCGTGCCCTTGGAGGCACTTTCGGCACTGCTTTATCCCAACCTGCCGGAGCCGGTCGCAGATATTATCCAGATTCGGCTGGAAGACGGTGTCCCAGACGAGGTAGGTCTGGCCATTGTTCAAGGCATCTGGGAAAACTTCGCCGGCCCCCGATTTCTCTGGGCCCATCTGGCCTCTATCGAAACCTCCCGACACCTTCAGGCCCGTCTGATCGCCGAATACCGCAAGCAAATGGGTGTGCTGCTGCTTGTGTTCGGACTGGTCAGTCTGTCTGTCGTTCTCCTGGTCTTCTGCATCTTTTCACTGCTGGTGATAACCAAACAGAAGGATATTGCCATCTTGAAAAGCTGCGGCGCCGGCGCCGGCGACGTGGCAGGCCTGTTTCTGATATTCGGCTTCCTCAACGGTCTGGCGGGAGCTGGCCTTGGGATTCTGATGGGCTGGTTCATCACCGTCAACATCAATCCGATTGAACACCAAATCAGCCGTCTGTTCGGGCTGAAAATCTGGAAAGCAGGCGTTTATATGTTCACGCAGATTCCCAACACGGTTGATTGGCCTTCGGCTGGATGGATTCTATTGGCTGCTGTACTGGCTTCCGTAGCAGGCGCGCTTCTGCCGGCTATGCGGGCGGCCTGCATTCAGCCGGTGCGACTTTTGAGGTATGAATAACCAATGCTCTCATGGAAACTGGCCATCCGTTATTTTCTGCATCGGCCCAGCTCCTGGCTGGCTGTGCTCGCTGTAGCGCTGTGCAGTTTTATTGTCGTCGTTGTGCTCACCGTAATGAACGGCCTGGCAGCCGATTTTAAACAGAAAAACCATCTTTACGTCGGCGACTGTATTCTCACAACCAATTCGCTGGTTGGTTTCCCTGAGGACCCAAACTGGATAGCCCTGCTCCAGTCTCAGCCCTTTATTGAGGCCGTCTCTCCATCCATTTTTGGGGTAGGATTGATCACCCAAGCCGGAGCCGACTGGAACATTGCCGTCCAGTTTCTGGGCATAGACCCCGTCCGTCACAGCGCTGTCACCGGCTTCGGCCAATCCCTGTATTACCGAAAAAATCAGCCCCATCTTGCCTTTGTTCCCGAATATGCCCCCCATGAAGCCGGCTGTGTCATCGGTATTGACTTAGCCGGAATCAGCCGCACCTCGCAGGGACAGTACATTCATTCCTCTCGTCCCATTCCCATCCGCATTATCCTAAGCAGTTTTCCACTCACAGCCCGCGGGGCGCTGGCGCGGGGCGGAACAGACCTGGTAAGCAGCAAAACTTATTATCTTGCCGATACCAGCCATACAGGGATTCCCCAGATTGACGGAAATATGATTTATCTTCCGCTCAAAGAGGCCCGCCTGCTCACCGGAATGGACAGCCCTTTCCCCCGAATCAGCTCCATTCATATCCGATTCAAATCCTCCATTCCCCTTCAGCAGGGTGTCGAACAGGTTCGCCAATTATGGACAGCGTACCTAAAGAAACAAAAAAATCATCCCTATTTTAACCTCTTCGAGTCTGTGCGTGTGCAGAGTTGGCTGGAGAACCGCCGCAGCCGAATCGTCGCCATAGAAAAAGAACAAACCATGCTGATTCTTCTGTTTTTAATGCTCGGAATCATTACTGTCTTCATCGTTTTTGTCATTTTTTATATGCTCGTCGGCCACAAAAGCAAAGATATCGGTATTCTCAAAAGCATTGGAACCCCCAAATTGAAAATTGCCCAGGTATTCCTCAATTTTGCCGCTATTATCGGCATTTTCGGCGCACTGCTCGGCAGTGCAGTCGGCTGTTTATTCCTGATTTATATCAACTCAATCGAAAACTGGCTTTTTGAACATTGGAATTTTCAATTGTGGGATCGAAGCATTTATGCGATTGGGGAGATTCCCAATCAAATTGAAGCTGATTTCCTGCTGGCAGTCGGTATTTCAGCGGTAGCGGCTTGTCTGTTGGGGGCGTTGGCCCCCGCCGTCCAAGCCGCCCGCAAGCAGGCAGTAGAGGTACTCCGTGTCAGCCAGGTATAATCCAGCGGAAAGAACAAACAGGATAAAATATGAACGCACTGATAGCCGCCCGCAACATTCATAAGTCCTACCCCATGGGCAAGCAAACGCTCCACGTGCTCAAGGGAGTATCCCTGCAAGCACAAGCCGGCTCTTTTATTGCCATTGTCGGTGCATCCGGAAGCGGAAAAAGCACCCTGCTTCATATTCTTGGGACGCTGGACAAACCAGACCAGGGAAGTGTAGAATTTGAAGGAAAAGACCTTAGCCGACTTTCGGCGGGACGACTCAATAAATATCGGAATCGGTCGGTCGGCTTCATATTCCAGTTCTATCATCTCCTCAATGAGCTGAATGTCCTCGAAAATACCTTGCTGCCGACCATGATTTCCAACGGTTCTGCCGGTTATTTACGACGAAAAAAAGAATTGCAGGACTCGGCAGCAGCGCTTTTAGAACGCTTGGGGCTTAGCGGTCGGCTCCGTCATCGTCCCTTTGAGCTTTCCGGAGGCGAGCGGCAGAGGGTGGCCATCGCACGGGCCTTGATGAATAAGCCGGCGCTTCTGCTTGCAGACGAACCCACAGGAAACCTTGACTCTAAAACAGGTTCTGGTATATTAGAGATTTTAAAAGAATTGAACCGGGCCGGACAAACTATTATCCTGGTTACCCATGATGTTCGGATTGCCCAAGAGGCCGGAGAGATAGTTCGCCTTGAAGATGGAAAAATTGTCCAATAGCAGATAAAATAGAGATAAAAAAGAAATTTTGGAGCACCTATGGGTTTAAAAATCTGGCTGAATGACAAATTGGTCGAGCAGGAGGAAGCAAAAGTTTCTGTATTCGACCACGGTTTATTGTATGGAGACGGGGTTTTTGAGGGGATTCGGGTCTACAATGGCAAGGTTTTTGAACATGAGGCCCATCTCATTCGTCTGTATAAATCCGCCAAAGTAATCCGCCTGACAATTCCAATGGATTTGCCGACCTTGAAAAAGGCCGTAGAAGAAACCGTCAAAGCTAACCGCATTTCCGACGGCTATATCCGGCTGGTCATCACACGCGGCCCAGGAGATTTGGGAATGAACCCCTTTCTCTGCAAGCATGCTTGTGTAATTATTATTGTTGACAAAATACACCTTTATCCGCATGAACTCTATGAAAAAGGTCTGAAGGTCATCAGTGTTTCAACGATACGCAATCATCCAATGAGTCTGCCGCCTCAGGTTAAAAGCATGAACTATCTGAACAATATTTTTGCCAAAATTGAAGCGGTCGACGCTGGTGCCGATGAGGCCATCCTTTACAACCACCAGGGCTATGTAGCCGAGGCCTCCGGCGATAACATCTTCATCGTCTCCGACGGCACACTTTATTCACCGCCTGTTCAGGCCGGCTCTCTGGACGGCATTACCCGACAGGTAGTAATCAAATTGGCTCGGCAGGAAGGGATTCCATTTGCTGAAAAGAACCTGACGCGGTTTGATTTGTACACCGCCGACGAACTCTTTCTGACCGGCACCGCTGCAGAAGTCATCGGCGTAGTGGAAATGGACGGACGCATCATCGGCGATGGACGTCCGGGACCCATCACGCAAAAACTGCGTGAAAAATTCTACACGTATGCTCGTGCCTGACTTACAATCCGCAGCGGCTTCGGAAAATCAAAACTGGACTTCCATTGCATTTCCGGTCGAGGCGGAACTTCAGCAGGTGCGTAAACGCATTCGACAGGTACTTGCCGCCGACCACCCGTTGCTTCATCAGCGGCTCCTTACGCTTGCGGAAACACCAGGCAAGATGCTGCGTCCACTGGTATTTCTGCTCAGTGTTCAGACCTGCGGACAAGTCAAGCCAACCCATATCGACTTGGCGGCCGCCGTCGAATTGATTCACATGGCCACTTTGCTGCACGATGATGTTGTCGATCAAGCCGTTCTGCGCCGAGGCCGCCCCTCCGCCAATTTTCTCTGGGGCAATACCGCTGCGGTTCTGCTCGGTGATTTTCTTCTCAGCCGTGCCTTTGCGATCGGCAATCAGCTCTATCGGCCGGATTTAACTGAACAAGTCGTCCAGACTGCCCAGCAGATTTGCGAAGGGGAACTTCTCCAAAATCTCCACCAAGGCAACTGGGAAATGAACGAGGAATTGTATGAACACATTATCGAGGCCAAAACAGCAGCCCTATTTGCCGCCAGCTGTTCCCTCGGGGCACAATTGGCAGAGGCAGATAATTTTTCTGTGCAGGCACTGAATCAATACGGACAAAAATTCGGCCTTGCTTTTCAAATCTGTGACGACTGGATGGATCTGTTCGGCAACGAAGAAAAAACCGGTAAAACAATCGGGGCCGACCTGGCAGAAGGAAAACCGACCCTGCCGGTCATTCTTTGGCTGAAAAATCTTTCTGAATCGGACAGAAAAAAGGCCCTTTCTCTTCTGGCCGATTCAAAAAAACACCGCTCTTCCATAGCAAAAAAAATCAGACAATCAGAAGTCATCAGACAGATTCAGCAAAAACTCCTGGCCCTGCAGAAACAGGCCCAAGAGGCCCTTGCTCCGCTTGCGCCCTCCACTGCCAAAACGTCGCTCTGCCGACTGGTCGAATCCATCACCGCCAGCGTTAATCTGTCCCGTCTGCCCCAATAAAAAAGGCCGGGCAAAACCCCGGCCTTTGGATATTCGAATAAATCATCAACTTTTAGAATGCAAAGCTGTAGGAAATTGTGCCCCAGTACTCATCGTTTTTGTTGACTGTATCCTCAAAGGAGTTCTGGAAGTAGAAAGCCGGCACAATCTTGGCACCCGTGAACGGGCAGGTCAACTTTGTCTCCAAACCCCAGACCATGTGCGACCAATCGTGATCGGAATACATCGTACCATCGTTGAACGCAATGTCCCACGAGAAGGTCAGCGGCAGATTGGGAAGCATCTCTTCGGTCGGCAGCAGATAAGAAAATCCCATCAGATAAATAGTTCCGGAACAATCATCAATCTCTGAATCGCCTTTGCTTGGCCAAATCTGATATATGCCCGCATGCGGAATTAACGGCGTACCGGTCAGCTGCGGCATTTCAAATTCGAGAAACACTTCCTGCTTATCCAGCTCTTTTGTGGCGCGCCTAATATAATCATAATACCGCCAGCCGATTTTGTAGTTGGTTTCGAAGCAGTCACCGGCAAACGCCTTTCCCTTATAGTACACCGTGTAATCGTACTCAGCCATATCGGCACGGCTGTCTATACTCCCAGTTGAGCCGCCGCGTTCTGCATACGACATCCACAGCGTGGCGCCAAGGCCGCTTGAGTGCAAGAAGTCCACGCTGGGCTGGAAGGCACCGGCATTATCCAGAACATCATAGCCGCGCCAGATGTACCGGGAGGTGTAGCTTAAATCCACCGTTGTCGTCCAGTCCTTTTCCTGCTTCTGCTCTTGTGCAAAAGCGGCTGTCGCTAATCCGCACAGCACTAACACAATCATCGTCTTCTTCATAGTTCAGTTCCTTTCCATTGCTCCCTATACGATTTCCTTATCTTGTTCATGTCCAGATCTGAAACTCGACTCTATTCTGCTCGAACACTCATCTCCTGTCAACCCCAAAAATATAAAAAAATAGCACGCGCAAACTTTTGTTAAAATAGGCAAGATACTTCTCGCCTTTCGATGTGTCTAAACAACCATTTGAGCTTCGAGCTGTTCTTTGGCCTGTCCGACCAGATAAAAACTGCCCGTGATGCAAATCAAATCTTCTCGCGTAACAACACTGTTGGCAATGCGCACGGCCTCTCGAATCGAAGGAGCCGTCTGGCACATTTTACCGCACAACTCTGTGTAAAGGTCTGCCAGCTCCTGCGGATAAACTGCTTTGGGACTGTCGCTGCGCGTAAAAATAACCTTATCCGCTCCGTACTGAAGCTGCATGAGCATCCCCCGAATATCTTTATCTTTGTTGCAGCCGAAAATAATAATCATCGAATCATACGGAATATGCTGGCCGATGGCTTGAATCAGGGCCCGTATACTGGCGGCATTGTGTGCGCCATCCACCAGAATCCGCGGGTCATTGCAAATCATCTCCATCCGCCCAATCATCGAAACATGGTTGAGTCCTTCAACGGCTTTGCTGTCATCCACCGAAAAGCCGCGCTGTTTGAGCTGGTCCAGCATGGCCAAAGCCAGTCCGCAGTTAATGGCCTGATGCTCTCCAGGCAGCGGCACTCGCAGATGCTCGTAACGGCTGTGCGGCGTCGTCAGACAGATGCGGTTGTGAAGCCCATATTCACGCGACGACTCAAAGCGATACGAAAAATCAATATCTTTTCCCGTAACACACAAAGGCGCTTTCATCGCAGCGGCCTGTTTTTTGAGTACCCGCATCGCTGCCAATTCCTGCGGCACCGTGATAACCGGAATACCTTCCTTAATTACGCCGGCTTTTTCACGGGCAATGCTGTCAATAGTCGAGCCCAGCAAATTCATATGGTCCAAACTGATGCTTGTAATGCCGACCACCTCCGGAGTAATCACATTTGTGCTGTCCAGACGGCCGCCCAAGCCGGTTTCAATCACAGCAATGTCTACCTTCTGCTCAAAAAAATACAAAAACGCCATCGCCGTGAGAATCTCAAAGAATGTCGGCGGTTCTTCCTTCTCAGCCATTTTCTCCACGATCGGATGAACTCGGTTGATCAGATCAGTCATCGCCTTTTTGGAAATCATCTCCGAGTTGATCACAATCCGCTCGTGCAGTGTCATTACATGGGGGGAAGTATAAAGCCCCACTTTATAGTGGTTGGCCTCAAGCATCTTAGCCAACATAGTCGCCGTGGAACCTTTGCCTTTGGTACCCGCAATGTGGACACATTTTATCTTGGTATGCGGATCCCCAAGGGCTTTCAGGAGATTATTCATCCGGTCCAGACTAAACGTGGTAACATTATAGCGCAGCATGTTCTGCTTCTCGTAGTCTGTCCGATCAAACAGGTATTTTATCGCCTGTTCGTATGTCCGAAACGCACCTCTGGTACGTTTGATTTTCTCGACAGCAACGGAGGAGGTATTTTTGCTTGGTTTAGACTGCGTCCTTGATAGTCGTTTAGCTGTTGTCATAGTTGTTGTGAATAATAACCTAAAAAAGATTAAAAGTCAATCAATTTATGCCAAAAACCACCAAAAAAGAAGGAGTTTCTTTCCGTTTGTCTTTTCATAAGATATTGAATATAAATAATTTAGAAAGCGTAAAGAAACCACAGTTTTATACAGAAAACAACAAATCCCCCTAATGATTCCATAAGTAAATCTTATAGAAAAACTCACAAGGCCCGAAAAATAAGAACCAAAAAACCCTTGAAACAACCTTCCCAACCCTATAAAATACGGTTCTTTTCAAATTTGTTTCACAAAATCTTCACAATTTTTGAGGTTTTTTATGGCGAACACAGGAGCGACAGGCCTCTCGGCCCTGGATATGAAATGTGTAGAAACCATCCGTTTTCTGGCCTTAGATGGGGTGCAGGCAGCCAATTCCGGACACCCAGGGATGCCGATGGGGATGGCAGCCGCGGCATATGCACTCTGGATGCGGCATCTCCGGTTTAATCCGGCAGACCCCAACTGGCTCAATCGAGACCGCTTTGTCCTATCCGCCGGTCACGGCAGCATGCTTCTGTACGCCCTGCTTCACCTTTGCGGATTTGACCTGCCGCTGGAGGAACTTAAGCAATTCAGACAATGGGGCAGTAAAACCCCCGGCCACCCTGAATACGGCCATACCCCAGGGGTAGAAGTCACTACCGGACCGCTTGGACAGGGAGTTTCCAACGCAGTCGGAATGGCCATCGCCCAAAAATATCTGGCCGCTCGCTATAACAAAGAAGCATTTCCTGCCTTCGACTATAGAATTTATGTCATTGCCGGTGACGGCTGTATGCAGGAAGGAGTCACCAGCGAGGCATCCAGTTTAGCCGGACACCTTGGGTTGGACAACCTGATTGTCATCTATGATGACAATGGGATTACCATCGACGGCGAAACCAGTTTGTCTTTCTCGGAAGATGTTGCTCTCCGCTATCAGGCCTACGGATGGAACGTCGTTTCGATCGGAGGTGACGGCCACAATATCGCCGAACTTGACAAGGCACTCGAGGCCGCCAAAGAGCCCAACGGCAGACCTACCCTCATTAAGTTCCGCTCCCATATCGGCTATGGAAGCCCTAATTTCCAAGATACAAGCACCGCCCATGGCGCTCCGCTGGGCGTCGAAGAATGCAAACTTATCAAGAAAAATGCCGGTTGGGACCCCGACAAAACCTTTGTCATACCCCAAGAAGTGGCCGCCCACATGGGAAAAGCCAGGGAAAAAGGTGCCCGCCTTCAAAAAGAATACGAGGAACTTTTTGAAAGATACGCCAAGGCCTATCCGCAGGAGGCCAAAGAAATTACCGATGCTCTTGCCGGCCGTCTGCCGATCGACATTGACCCCTTGCTGCCGAAGTTTGAGGCCGGCACGTCGGTTGCCACCCGTCAGGCCTCCGGCAAAACACTGGATGCCCTGATGCCGCATTTACCGCTGGTCATCGGCGGCTCCGCAGACCTAACACCCTCCAACAACACCCGCTTCAAAGGGGTGACCGATTTCCAAAAGAACAACCGCACCGGCCGCTATATCCGCTATGGTGTCCGCGAACATGCGATGGCCGCCATTATGAATGGGATGGCCGTCAGCCGGCTCATTCGCCCCTATGGCGGAACATTTATGGTCTTCTCAGACTATATGCGCGGGGCACTGCGGGTGGCCTGCATTTCTAAGTATCCGACGATTTTTGTCTTTACGCACGATTCTATCGGTCTGGGCGAGGATGGACCAACCCACCAGCCCGTCGAACATTTGGCGGCTCTCCGGGCTATCCCGAATCTGCTGGTCATCCGGCCGGCTGACGCCAACGAAACAGCCCAGGCATGGAAATACATCCTTGAACATCGACAGCAGCCGATTGCACTGGCTCTAACCCGCCAGGGCATTCCGGTGCTGGACCAGAACAAATACGCCAGCGCCGCCAATCTCGTCAAAGGCGCCTACGTGCTCATCAAAGACGATAATCCCGATGTGCTGCTGCTCGCTGCCGGCTCCGAGGTGCATATTGCCCTCCAGGCACGGGAGATTCTGGCCGCCGAAGGCATCCGCTCTCAGGTTGTGTCGATGCCCTGTTGGGAACTGTTTGAACAGCAGCCGGCTTCCTATCGGGAGAGCGTCATTCCCCCCTCCATCAAAGCCCGAGTCGGCGTTGAGGCCGCTGTGTGGCTGGGCTGGGACCGCTGGATAGGCCCCTGGGGCGAGTTTATCGGGATGAGCACTTTCGGCGTATCGGCACCGTATAAGGTCTGCTACAAAAACTTCGGTATTACCCCCGAAGCCGCTGCCGCCGCCGCCAAAAAATCCATCGCCGCTGCCGGCAAGCAATAACCCTTTTCAAGGCACACTTCAAAGACCCCGCTTGTTCGGGGTCTTTTTTTGTTAGAGGCAGTCAAGCCAGCCGGCAGCCAGGTTTTTAAAATCACCCAGATCGGCAGCGCCGCTCCGGTCTCTGTCGGCACCCAGACACCAATCCGGTTCGGCACAGCCCTCAGCCAGCCAGAATTCGGCCAGCACGGTCAATCCCTCCATCCCATTGCCCGGCAGGACGATAGTCTGCGGCGGGGTCAGGACATTCAGCACACCTGCCTGACAGCGGCTGTTGATAATCGCTCCCAGATTGGTAAGTGTATCAACCGTAATTTTATATCCGTTCAGGTCTAAGACCGCACCCGCCTCAATCGTCAGTTCTGTTGAGGTCGGCAGTGCCCAATCTGTGCCTATCTTCATCGTTCCTGCCAAAATACGCGTCCGGCCGCTATAGGTGCAGGTGCCGGCCAAAGTCAGTGTACCGCCGCCGCCTTTGGCAAAGTGGCCTTCGCCGCTGATTGCACCGGCCAGAACCAAATCACCCGATTGAGCGGAAAACAGATATCTCCTCCCATCCGACAACTGAAGCGGCAGCAAAATCGTCTGTTCATAAGGCGATTCATTGACGATATCACCCAGCAGAACAATGCGATTGCCGGCAAGGGTAAACCCGCCCGCCGTACTCAGAAAACGAATCCCGTTCACTTGTCTGTCAGCCGCCAGATTATTATTCACCGCCGTCTGAAGCGCCCCGTCAAACAGCAGATTGTCCGCTCCGTACGACGGCATGTCCCAGTTGGCCGCCTCTGACCAATTGCCCGTGTTGCCGCCGCCTGTCCAGGTACGCACATTGGGCGAAAGTGCCTGCTGCGGAAACGTCCACTGCTGAGCCCGGGTATGAAGCCAGCGCTGCTGCCGCGTATAAGAACCGCTTGCAGAATCGGCCGCAGCAATCACCTTGGCTGTAATTTTGTTCAGGATGCGGAAGGAACCGTCGGTAAGCGGCTCAACGGCCCACTTCTGCGCATCGTTGTTGAGGTCGGTATATTGCCGAATATACTCCCCATCCGAGAATGAGCCGTTCCGCAAGTCAACCGGCAGGCCGCTGGCGACATTCACAATCTTCGTATAACCGTCAAACGTCGGAACAAAACGCCATTTCTGAAGATTCGAGCCGGTCCGGTCGGCGACGGTCAGCCGTGTACCCGAACTGGTATTGGCCACCGTTGCCGGCAGGCCGCCAAACTGCATCTCCATCGAATAAATCCCCGCCGGCGTCAGCCAGAAACACTGATGACCCGGCTGGGAAGAATCCCAGCTGCCTACATCGACAGACACCCCAACAGCATTCTCCGCTCCGGCCGCCTCCAGCGCCATCGACGTCGCCGAATTAATCATCCGAAACCCCCGATTGTTTGTCTGCACGACATACCATCGGTGTGCGGTATTTCCGCTGTTATAGGTCACCAGCTGCACCGGCTTGCCCGCTCCGTAAATATTGTTCGGATTGCTGTCGGGGCTGACTGCCGCCAGCACCTTGCCGTTGGCAAGGCAGGAGATTTTGTACTGGTTGCGTCCCACTCGCGTAAAGTTCCAGATTTGGTCGGTTCCTCCCTTCCATCGGTTCATCTGAATCCTGCCGGAATAGCCGTCCGCCGCCTCCAGGTACAATCCTCCCGCCGGCGCGTCGGCATCGCGGTTCATCCCGCAGACAATCGCATAGTTTCCATCCGGCAGATTCCAGCCCGCTCGCGGCCAGCCGTCATCCCCCCAAATCAGTGTCCGAATGCCGAGGGTGGCATTGCCGCGATTGCCGGCATCGTAGAAATGAAATGAAAACATCTCCAGGCCGTCCTGCGCTGTAAAAATCCCAATATGTCCGGGCCCAATCTCCCGTCCTACCGAGCCGCATTCCGGCTTCGGATTGCCATAGGAATAATAATTAGCATCAAAATCGCGGCCCAGAAACAGCGAGCCGTTATTCTGCACAAGGACATTGATCCCTTCTTGGTCAAAGTACGGCCCCGTGATATCCACCGCTCGCGCATACCGGATAAAATACGTGCTGTCCGCACCGACACAGCATCGCTCCTGATTGAAAAACAGATAATAATAGCCGTTCTTATAGTAAAGATAAGGTGCCTCAATCCAGGCCCGTGCAATCTGAATCGGGCTGCTTCCGCTTTTGACCTTGCCGGTTTCGGGGTCAAGTTGGTAAAGCCAGATACCGCCGTAATTCCAGCCGTAACCGCTCGGATGTCCGAACGAGCCGGCCGCCAGCCACAAGTTGCCCACCTCGTCAAACAGCAGCGACGGATCAATGCTGCGCCGGTAATCGGTACATAAAGCAGTCCGCAAAACAGCCCCCTGGTCAACCCAATCCCGATTAAAAATACTCGAACCAATCGCCAGACCGCAGACAGACTGCTCCGTGCAATCACTATCCAAACACATATTGCGGGAGTAATAGAGATAATACAAATCCCCTACCTTGATAATCTCCGGCGCCCACAGGTTCCATGGCCCGCTGCCCTCGCACGTGGACAGATATTCCGCCATATACGGCGGTACACCCGCTGCATAGCTGAACGGCTGAGTTCCCCACGACCAACTTGCTAAATCCGCAGAATAGCGAAGATTTAAGTTGTTGTTTGTCGAGAAGCACCAATACCGGCCGCCTTGATAGAGAATCGTGGACGGGTCATGGCAAGAGGTAATAGCCCCTGTGATTTCAATGGCTTCCGATGAATTGACAAGAACACACAAGAATACCCCCACAGCCGCAGCACAAAACGTTCGCAACATCCCCATCACCCTTTTTTGTTCCTTCGTTTGAACAGCAAAAACACCTTTTTCTCGGAGCAGCGGCCTTCCAATCCTGTGATATCCACTAACCCCCACTCTCGAAAGTCTATCAAAAATCCAAGATTTTTTCAATACTTTTTCCAAAAACCCTTTTTAAACCCATCTTGTAATTACACTGATTTTCGATACACTCTACACATATCCAATCAGGAAAGGACCCGACAATGGCAAAGAAAATCAAACGGATTGCTGTGCTTACCGGCGGCGGAGACTGCCCGGGATTGAACGCTGTTATTCGCGCGGTCACCAAAACCGCCATTAACAAATACGGCCTGGAGGTTTACGGCGTCGAAGACGCTTATCTCGGGCTGATTGAGAACCGCATTCGCCCCCTCAGCTTTGATGATGTGAGCAATATTCTCACCTTAGGCGGCACAATCCTCGGCTCTTCCAATAACACCAATCCCTTTGCCTTTCCAATGCCTCTCGGCAAGACTGTCCGCAAACGGGATGTCTCGGACTTATGCATAGCCAATCTCGAAAAGCATGGTATCGAAGCAATGATTTGCATCGGAGGAGACGGAACCATGTCTTCGGCCGCTGCTTTTGCCAAAAAAGGCCTGACCGTAATGGGAGTCCCCAAAACCATAGACAATGACGTGTACGGCACAGACCTTACCTTTGGTTTTAATACAGCCGTTACAACCGCCACGGAAGCCATCGACAAAATCCACACCACCGCCAGTTCACACCATCGTGTAATGATTGTCGAAGTGATGGGGCGGTATGCGGGCTGGATTGCCCTGCACGCCGGCACCGCCGGAGGGGCAGATATCATTCTGATTCCTGAGATTCCCTATGATCTGGACTGTGTGACCGAGGTGGTGCTGGCCCGCTCCCGCAAAGGCAGGCGATTCAGCATTATCTGCGTTGCCGAAGGTGCCAAAGCCAAGAGCGGCAAAATGGTTGTCTTAAAAAAAGAAACGGACAGCCCCGATCCGATTCGGCTGGGCGGCATCTCCTATGTGCTGGCCGAACAGTTGTCAAAACTAACCGGACTGTCCTGCCGGGGCGTCAATCTCGGCCATCTCCAGCGCGGCGGCACACCCACGCCTTTCGATCGGAATATGGGAACCCTGTTCGGTTATTATGCTCTCGAACTGCTGATGAAAGGGGTGAAAAATCATCTTGCCGTTTGGAAGGACGGCAAGCTCGGCTCGATTCCCCTCAGTCGTGTCGCCGGAAAAATCAAAACCGTTCCCCGCAACGACCCGCTCATTGCCGCCGCCAAGGCCGTCAAAACCAGTTTCGGGGTCTAAGTCCTGATGGCTCCAAAGAAAAAAATGAATGTTCTGATTACTGCCGGCGGTACACGGGAGTACATCGATCCGGTGCGGTTTCTTTCCAACGCCAGCAGCGGACGAATGGGCTTCGCCCTGGCCAGCGCTGCCCTCCGTGCCGGACATCGGGTCACCCTGATTACAGCTCCGACCGCTCTAAAACCCCCCGCCCAGGCCAGGATGATTCCTGTTATCTCCAGCAATGATATGTTTCGGGCAGTCAAAACAGAGTTCGCCCGTTGCGACTGTCTGATTATGGCAGCAGCTGTAGCCGACTATACTCCCCTCAAAAAAGCCAGGAAAAAATTAAAAAAGGGAGAGGACCTTCTTACCCTTTCTCTGAAGCCAACCGCAGATATCCTCGCCTGGGCAGGCCGGCACAAAAAGAAAGGCCAGATGCTGGTCGGCTTTGCCCTCGAAGACAAAAACCTCCGCACAAACGCCGAGCGAAAACTCAAAGATAAGAATCTGGAACTGATTATCGCTAATACGCCGGCGGCCATCGCTGCCGAGCGTTCAACTATTCATTTGAAAGCCAAAGAAGGCCCCTGGCAAACCTTTTCTAATACTCCCAAAAGCCGCCTGGCCGCTCATATCATCAAAACCATCGATCGCCTCAGACAATCTTGCTAACCTTCAAAACCCCCGCTGCCGGAGTAGCCCGGATTAAACTTTACAGAAAGTATCGTCCGGTTTTTTCTCCAGAACGACCCACCGGAGCCGGCGGCATTGCGGACACCAGCGAAGCCGATAACACCTGCCGGCACCCCCGATACGAATGAGCCCTGCTTCGGCGGCATCGACCATCCAGCCGCACTTTCGGCAGCGCACCTGCCAATTGGGTGCATATCCTTTCATCTGGATTCCCTGCTTGCAGCCAAATGGCCTTACTCTGTAATACCCAGGTCTTCCTTGGTTAGAATGCTTTCAAATAAATAGCCGGCGGCCTCAATATTCTCGCGGGCGCCTTGCTTGCGGTCAATGACACAGACTATCCGGTCCACTTTCGCCCCGGCTTCGGTGAGAATCTTGGCCGCCTCAAGCACCTGCCCGCCGGTGGTGGCAATATCTTCCACCAGCAGGACCATATCACCCGCTTTCAGGATACCTTCAATCATCTTGCCGGTGCCGTAGCCCTTTTTGCTGTTGCGGACGATGAGCCAGGGCTTGCCGGACTCCAGCGATGCTGCCGCCGCCAGTGCCACTCCGCCCAGCTCCGCACCGGCAATCCTCGACACCGCCGGGGATAGGTGCTTGCAGAACTCCTTGCCCAGCGCCTTAAGAATATCCGGCTGCGTTTCGAACAGATATTTATCCAGATAATAGCTGCTCCGTTTGCCGCTGCGCAGCAGAAAATCTCCTTCCAGATAGGCCGATTCTTTAATTCGTTTGGCCAGCTGCAGTTTGTCCATAGATGGCTCCTCTATCGTTTCAGATTTATACTTTCAGATTTGCCTGATGAGTGAGATATCGTCGATACTTGCGGCGGATGGGAGCAACGACCTCGGCGAGAAACTCATCAACCTGCTGCGGCGCACAGCCGATATAGTCCTTCGGATTGAGAACCTTGCGGAAATCAACCTTGGCAAAGGCCGGGTCTGCCTGCAGCCGCTCGAGCAGGTCGTTTTTCCGCCCGTGCTCTTTGACCTGTGCGGCAGCGGCCTGCGAATGCACCCGAATCCGCTCGTGCAGTTCCTGCCGGCTTCCGCCTGCTTTTACGCCGGCCATCAGGATGTTCTCTGTCGCCATAAACGGCAGTTCCGCGGCCACATGGGCAGCTATCACCTTCGGATATACCACCAGTCCCGAAGCCGTATTAATCAGAATCTCAAGAATGCCGTCAGTCGCCAGGAATGCCTCCGGCATCACCGCCCGCCGATTGGATGAATCATCCAGCGTCCGCTCCAGCCATTGGACCGATGCGGTCATCGCCGGACTGGTCGCCAGCGAAAGCACCAGCCGCGCCAGCCCTGTCGCCCGCTCGCACCGCATCGGGTTACGCTTGTAGGCCATAGCCGAAGAGCCGACCTGTGAGGTCTCAAACGGCTCCTCAATCTCCTTCAGATTGGCCAGCAGCCGAATATCATTGCACATCTTATGCGCCGATTGTGCAATCGACGCCAGCACATCCACAATCATCTTGTCGAGTTTTCTTGGATAGGTCTGGCCGGTCACCCGACACACCTGCGAAAAACCAAATGCCTGTGCAACCATTTTTTCCAGCCGCTGGACTTTGGAGCGGTTTCCGTCAAACAGCGACAGAAACGAGGCCTGCGTGCCCGTCGTACCCTTGATGCCGCGAAACGGAAGCGTCTCAATCCGCCGCTCCAGTTCTGCCAAATCCATTGCAAAATCATACGCCCACAGCGTCGCCCGCTTGCCGACCGTGGTCAGCTGTGCCGGCTGAAAATGGGTAAAACCCAGCGTCGGCAGGGCCCGATACCGTCGGGCAAAGCGCCCCAGCCGATCAATCAGACAGGCCAGTTTGCCCGACGTAATCTCCATCCCCTTGCGGAAAATAATCAGGTCTGCATTATCCGTAATATCGCAGCTGGTCGCCCCCAGATGAATGATGCCGGCGGCCTTCGGAGCGGCCTGACCGAAGGTGTGGATATGCGCCATTACATCGTGGCGAAACTTCTGCTCAAACGCAGAGGCCTGTTCGTAATCAATGTCATCCAGATGCTGAGCCATCTGCCGAAGCTGAGCATCGGTAATCTTCAGTCCCAACTTCTTCTGCGCCCGGCCCAGCTCCAGCCACAGCCGCCGCCATGTCCGAAACTTCGTATCCGCCCCGAATAACTCCGCCATCTCTCGCGAAGCATTCCGCTCCACTAACGGACTTGTATAGATTGATGTTTCTTTCGGCATTTTGAATACCTTTCTCTAAAATCTCTCCATCACCGGCAAACCGCTGTCCTTCAGGAATTCAGGATTTTCTCCACTTCTTCCCAAAGTGATTCGGACAATTCTGCTTCAGCAGCCGGCACAATCTCGCGGATTTGCCCCTTGCGGCGCGCCCCCACAATCGCCGAGGTAACCTCCGGCTTCCGCAGCACCCAGGCAACCGCCAACTGGCCGACTGTTATCCTCGCCTGGGCTGCAACGGCTCTCAGCCGCTCGATGATTCGCAGATTGCGGCCAAACAGCGGCTGGCGGAAATTGGGGTCGGTCTGAACCCGATGGTCATCCGGCGGCAAGGTTTTCAGGTATTTTTCTGTAAACTTGCCTGTCAGCAGTCCTTTCTGAAGAGGACTGTAAACCACTACTCCGATTTTCTTCCGGCCGCAGTACGGCAGCAGCTCTGCTTCAATATCCCGCTGCAGCATACTGTAAGGCGGCTGCAGCGATGCCGGCGGAGCAATTCTCTCAATCCGCTCCAGCTGCGGCACCGTAAAATTGCACACCCCTGCATACCGCACCTTGCCCTGCTCAATCAGGCGAACCATCGCCTCCCAACCCTCCTCAATCTGCTCCTCCGGCTGGGGCCAATGCATCTGGTAAAGGTCGATTACCTCTACCCCCAGCCGCTTCAGACTGGCCTCGCACTCCGCTGTGATGCTGCGGGCATCCAGACAGCTGATTTTCTCCCGCTGTGAATTCCACAGCAGACCGCACTTGGTTGCCACCAGAGGCCGAGGCCGAAACTGCCGCAGCGCACGGCCCACCACTTCTTCTGAATGACCGCAGCCGTAAATCGGGGCCGTGTCAATCCAGTTAATCCCACACTCAAGGGCCTCGCCAATCGCCTCCAGAGAATCTCGATCTTCCTGCGGCCCCCACCCGTACTGCCACGGTCCGCCGATGGCCCATGTCCCCAGCCCAATAACTGTCAGATCCAAATCCGTCTGTCCTAATCTTCGTGTTTTCATCAGTTTCTCCTTCATCCATAAAACGCAGGATATCCCCAATAAATCAAGTTCAGCAAACCAACAAAAGCCGGCCTCAAAATCCAGCCCAGCAAAAACCACGCCAGCAAAAAAGCCGTCAGGCGAACAGGCAAAAAACTCATCAGCACCTGGTAATACCTTCGCCACGTCGCCGGCAGCAGCAGTTCCAGCCACGCCCGCCCGTCCAGCGGCGGCACCGGCATCATATTGAACAAAAACATTGCCAGATTCAAACTGAACAAAATGCTCACCAAAACCGACAGCCCATACGGCAGCCCATCCGAACAGCCGCTGGTCACCTGAGCATAGTTAACCACTTCCGGCGGATAAAACAACTCCGCTGCTGTCCCCAGTCGAATACAACCGGCAGCCGCCAGAGCCAGCAGCAGATTGGCCGCCGGCCCGGAAAGAAACATCAATGCAGCACGCTTCGGATACGTCCTCGCCCAGCGAACATCATACGGCGTACTCGCCCAGCCGATCATCCAGCCCCACGCCGAATACGACAGCCACGGCAAAACAATCATCCCCAGCGGCTCACGCAGAATATGCGGCAAAGGATTCAAAGACACCTGCCCTCCCTCCAAAGCTGTCCGATCGCCCAGCCGCCAGGCCGTAAATGCATGCGCCGCTTCGTGGAAAACCAGCGAAACCAGCAAAACTGCATACCATACCACACCCTGTATCAAATCATCCTCAAACATCCGGACTGTTTCCTGGTCTCCGCGGCGGATTGCATTTCATTCAAGATAAATCATTTTTCGGGTCATCCCGCCGTCGATCACAATGTTTTGGCCGGTAATAAACTCCGCTGCAGGGCTGCACAAATACAAAACCATCTCCGCCACATCCTCCGGCCTGCCAACCCGACCGGCCGGATGCTGCGCATGGTCTTGAGGACGAATCGTCCACGGCGCAGGGGCCCCGTGCAGATAAGCCGTTGTATCAATCCAGCCGGGACTGATGCAGTTGACCCGCACGGCCGGCCCCAGACTGATTGCCAGTGCATGCGTCAGGGCCGTCAAGCCCCCTTTGGTTGCTGAATACGCCTCCGTATTCGGCTCACTCATCATCGCCCGCGTGGAAGCAATATTCACAATGGCTCCGCGCGACTGCCCCAGCAGCGGCGCACAATGCTTGGCACACAGAAACGCCCCAGACAAATTCACATCAAGCACCCGCCGCCAATCCTCGTACTTCAGTTCCGACACCGGCACGTTTTTGGCAATCCCGGCATTGCACACCAAAAAGTCGATCCGTCCAAACTGCTCCGCTGTCTGCCGCACCATCGTCTGAACCGACGACTCGTCGGAGACATCCGTTTGGAAAAAAACCGCCGCCGAGGAGTTCAGAAACCCAAGCGCTTTCGACTTCAGCCCCGGATCCGCCTCTGCCAGCACCACCCGAGCACCCGCCTCCAGAAAAGTCTTGGCGATGCAAAGGCCGATTCCTCGTCCTCCGCCGGTGATGATGGCCGTTTTATTTTGAAATCTTTCTTTATTCATACCCTTTTTATACCCGCCGACACAAAACGACTCCAGAAGATTCTGGATTCAATCAATTCGTTGCGGTACAATCTTAACCAATTGTGGATAGACAATCAGAACTTCTGCCCCAGGCAGCAGACAGAAAGGAACAGCATGAATAAAACTTCCGAACGCTTTTTACAGGAATTGCTCGAAACCCCCAGTCCTTCGGGGTATGAACAGCCCGCCGCCCAGGTGTGGCGCGAATATGTTAAACCCTATGTCGAGCAGCTGCTCCCCGATGTCCACGGCAACAGCATCGCCGTTCTGAACCCCGATGCGGAATTCAAGTTCATGCTCACCGGCCATATCGACGAAATCGGCCTGATTGTCACCCATATCGACGACAAAGGATATCTTTATACTGCCCAAATTGGCGGAATGGACCCTGCTTTGCTGATTGGCCAGCGAGTACAAATCCGCACCGCCAACGGCCCTATCCTCGGCGTGATCGGACGCAAAGCCATCCACCAGATGACCCCCGACGAACGCAAAAAGGCCGTCGAAATGGAAAACATCTGGGTAGATATCGGTGCCGGCAGCAAAAAAGAAGCCCTCAAACGCGTGGCCATCGGCGACCCGATGGTCATCGATGTACCCTACCGCCGACTCAATGGCGACAAAATCGTCTCCCGAGCCACAGACGATAAGGCCGGTGCGTTTGTCGTGGCAGAAGTGCTCCGGGCCATCTCCCGCCGGAAACTGAAAATCTCCGTCATCGGCGTTGCCACCGTTCAGGAGGAAATCGGCCTGCGGGGAGCCATCACCTCCGCCTACAAGGTCCATCCCCACGCCGGCATCGCTGTAGATGTCGGCTTTGCCAGCGACCATCCCGACACAGACCCCAAAAAAACCGGCCAGGTCGCCCTCGGCAAAGGCCCCATCCTCCATCGAGGCCCCAATATCAATCCGGTTCTCGAAAAAGACCTCTTCAAAACCGCCAAAACCCACAAAATCCCCACGCAGATAACCGCCGAGCCGCGCGGAACAGGTACCGACGCCAACGCCATCCAACTTTGCCGCGGCGGTGTGGCAGCTGCTTTAATCAGCATCCCCAATCGCTACATGCATACGCCGGTAGAAGTGATTTCCCTGAAAGATTTGGATGCCTGCATCAAACTGCTGACGGAGTTTTTGGCCGAGCACCCCGCCCAGCGAGATTACAGGCCTTAAGAAACTGCCCCCAAAAAAGGTCAAAAGGATCCGCTCATATCCGCCGGTGAATCGATTGTATCCCCGTCTGACCCCAGACGACGGTATTCCTCCACCGTCTCCAAAAGCCGCTCCAGAATCGCCCGACCTTCTAAACTGATTTCCAAACCAAGAAATTCAATACCTAAAGAAAGGGTATAATTTTCTCGGTCTTGCCGGATATGGCGAAGCTGACCTTCCACTAAAATCGGTTTCTCATAACAAATCGGTGTAAACTGAATCCCGAAAAGTTGCCCAATGAAAAAACAATCCCTCTTTTCCAACCCTACAGCCACCCGCATCCCCCCTGCTGAAATATTTTGAAGCTGACCCTGCCAGTAGCAATCCACCGGCATCGAACCAGCCTTCTCCAGAAATCCCCGATGCCAGAACAGCACCCTTACATTCATATCCTTCGGAACCGGCTGCCTTTGATAAGCCCGCCGAGGTACTTTCTGAATCCTTTTCGGAAGTTCAATTAAAACTTTTCCATTTTGTCCCCCCAGAATCGACGAATCAATCCCTGACACCGTGCTTTCACAAATGTACTTTGAAAAATCCATCCGAAAAGTCAGACCAACCGGTTGGTTTATTCTAATGTTTTGCGATGCAGTTTGACCATTCGAAAGAGCTTCAAGAACAATTGTCTGTTCATTGCATTTCAGAAGGACCACCCGAACAGCTTGCCATCTGCCCGAGGCCAGGAAAGTCATCACCCCTGTTTTCCGCTGAAAGGCCGCCAAAGAAATCAAGTTAACAAGACCATCTCCCTCCAGATATTCCACTTGATACGCCATCGTGTCAGTGAACATATCAATCCCCCTGTCCTGGCTGGAAACTCGCTTTCGAATCTTGCTCAATATCATATCACTATTTTCGGTCAAAAAAGATGCCTCCTTAAAATCCAAATTCGTCAAATAACACAAAAATCGTTTCGAAAAGGCAATTTGTTGATTTTGACGTCTGATAATCTGTCTGAACTGCCCTCGAAAAAGTTTTCAAACGCCTTCTCAATTCGGCATTTGCAAACCCTTTCTTATCCCGATAAGATACCCTCCTATGAAACCAAAAACCTTCGAAAGGACATCGCTGGCAGCAGCATTTCTGCTGCTTCTGTTTGCCTGCGGACTGGGCCTGGCAATGCTGCTGGTCAAAGTCCGCTCGGCCGTTCATCTGTCTGCTCCTATTCCGCTGGCCGGCGAAGGTCTCTCAGTGGTTCTTCCGTTTGGTCCGGGCTGGAAAACTCTCACAGAATGGACCTACGAACAGGACAACAGTTTTGCCCTCATCGCCATCTTTTCACCCGAGAGAGCACCGCTTGCCGAGGTCCGCTGGCAATATCGGCTGGCCGAAAAACCCCTTTCCGCCGAAGAACTGCTCAAACAATATGCCGTCCGCTTCAGCGGCACGGTCAGTAGTATAGAAAAATTTGAAGGCCAGCTTTCTTTCTATTGGCTTTTTTTATTTCCTCATGCCGACGAAGAACAAATGCTTCTGGCGGCGGCTGTCCCCCGGCAAGGCCGTGCCCTGCTGTTCCAGATAAAGGGTTATTCGGATCCGCTTTATCTGTCCGAGCTTTTTGAACGACTCGCCGCCCGTGTGGAGTTTCACCCTGACCCTCGCCGAGAAGTCTCTGACCGACTCTTTGGAGACATATCCGAACGGCTTTATCCCCAATGGCTCCAAAAACTGCAAGGCCAGCCCGATATTTTCCTGCTCCACTCCACCGCAGGAACCCCCTTAGGATATTCCAGAACCGCAATCTCCAATTCTGCCGGCACACTGGACACAGCCATTGAACAAGAGCAAATCTACCGGCAAATCGAATTGCCCAGAATCAAAAGCCGTTTCGAAGCATCTGCTGCTCTGACGGAGTTTGTCTGGACGACCATCCGGCAGGTTCGCCGCCGTCCCACTCAGACCCTTCTGAAACGTCTGCCTGACGGCTCAGTCCAAGTCGAGGATTCCTATCAGCGAAGGGATATTTGCTGGCCTCTCAAAGAAACCGTGCCGGAGATTTTAATGCCTCTGCTGGCTCGTGCGATGCTCGACTGTCCGCAGTCCGAAGCCGTCATTGACATCATCGCCCCTGCCGGCCAGGTTGTCCCCACCCTGATTTCCAAAAAGACGGCGGAACAGGCCGCTGAACCCATCGACCAGACTCAATATGTCGTCAAAGTCGATTTTCTCCACCACCCAGATAATTACGAAGAATATTATTTCGATGCCCGACAGGTTCTGGTGGGCCGCTTAGAAATGCTTCCCGGACAAAGCCGCCGACTTTGGAAAACCGCCGACAAAGTCGACCTCAACCGCTTTCTAAATCCCCCCTTCTCAAAACCAGACCAGATTGTCCAAAGTCCGGCCACCCCGATGTTCCCTGCCGCCGGACAAAAAACAGAATCAGACTCCAAAGGATAAACGAATATGACGGACTATTCAGCAGACTGCCTCATCATCGGAGCCGGTCCGGCCGGATTGGGCGCTGCACTCTATGCCGCTCGTGACCGCTTCAAGACCATCATCCTCGAAAAGTTTTACCCGGGCGGACAAATCCTCACTACCGACCGGATCGAAAACTACCCGGGCTATGTTAACATCTCCGGGCCGGACCTGGTTCTGAAGATGGTAGAGCAGATCCAGTCCTTCGGCGCCGAAATCAAAAGCAGCCAGGAAGCCCTCCATCTCCAGCGCCGCCCGGACGGCCTCATCGAAGTCCGCACCGACAGGGACACATACCTGTCCAGGGTGGTTATCCTGGCCCCCGGCAGCTCCTATCGCAAACTCGGCGTCCCCGGCGAAGAAGAATTTCGTCAGGCCGGCTCCGGCGTAAGTTATTGCGGCACATGTGACGCCCCCTTCTTTAAGGACAAAGTTGTCGTTGCCGTCGGCGGCGGAAATACCGCCGTCGAAGAGACCCTCCATCTGTCCAAATATGTCCGCACCGTTTATCTGGTACACCGCCGCAGCGAGTTTCGGGCCTCCAAAATTCTTGTCGAAGAATTGATGCAGAAAGCCGCGCAGAAAGATTCAAACATCCGTCTCAAACTCAACACCATCCTCACTGAAATCAAAGGCAGCAGCAAAGTAGAAAAAGTTCTCCTCAAAAACGTCCAAACCGGACAGATAGAAGAATTGCCTTGCGACGGTGTGTTTATCTTCGTCGGAATGGTTCCCAATACGGCCTTTCTGAAAGGTTTTGCAGATTTAACCGAGGCGGGCTTTATCCGCTGCGAGCCGGCCTATTTGCGAACCGCTGTGCCGGGGGTGTTTGCGGCCGGCGACTGCCGAATTGGTGCGGCCATGCAGCTGGTCACGGCTGTTGCCGACGGCGTCAATGCCGCTATCTGGATGAAGCACTACCTGCGTGCCCCCCAGTGGTGGCACCAGCCCCTCACCGAGGCACTGCACAGCACCTGACAACCAGAGTTAATACAAAGCAATTTGTTTGCGCTTGCTTCCCCGCTTCAGCACGGAGGGAAAAAGATTTTCTATTTGTGATTGTGAATACAATCTTCAATTAAAACTGCATCTACAGAACATCTGTGCTGGACATCCCCATACTCTGAGCCAGCCGCTCGAACTCATCCAGCGAATAGTATTCTATGATAATCCGTCCCCGGCTGCCTCTTCGGCCGGGTTCAATTCGCACTTTCGTACCTAAAATTGTTTCCAGGCGCTTTTCCAGATCAAGAATGTAAGCGGCCTTTTCTTTTTTCTGTCGGCTGGTTTGCTGGTCTCGCTGCAGAAGCCGGCGCACGATCTGCTCGACCTCCCGCACACTCAGCCGCCCTGCCATCGCCCGGTTGGCCAACTTTCGTCGGACTTCTTCCTCCTGCAAAGCCAGAATAGCCCGGGCATGGCCCATACTCAGCTGGCCGGCCTTCAGCATCTCCTGCACATCCGCCGGCAAATCCAGCAAACGAAGGTAATTGGAAATGACCGAGCGGTCTTCGCCCAGACGCTGCGCGGCCTCTGTCTGGGTAAGCGAAAAACTCTGGATGTACTTCTGGTAGGCCTGAGCCCGTTCAATCGGATTCAAATCGGCCCGGTGAATATTTTCCACCAGCGCCAACTCCAGCATCTGCTCCTCCGTTGCCTGACGTATCAGAACCGGTATTGCCGACAGCCCAGCTATCTGGGCCGCCCTGAAACGTCTTTCCCCGGCAATGATTTCATATTGTCCGTCTCCCGCCGGACGCACCAGAATCGGCTGAATCACTCCATTCTGCCGGATCGACTCCGCCAGTTCTTTCAGCTCATTTTCATCCCAAAATTGACGGGGCTGATACGGATTCGGACGAATCGAAGACAGGGGCAATTCTGATTTCGATTTCTCTAACTCCTTGTCCCGAGGATACTTATGTTCATCTCGGACGACTGGTACCTGCTCTTGTTCACTGGGGCCTACTGTTATCGGACCCAAAAGTGCTTCCAGCCCCCTACCCAAATGCGGTTTTTTTGCTTTCCCGCTACTCATAAATATTCCTCCATAAAAATAGTATCTTAACCCATACAAATGGTGTCGGCAGTTCTAAAAAGAAATCGATAAAAAATCCAGAAAAAAATGTTTCACGTGAAACAAAACTTACAAACCACCTCACTCCTGTTTCACGTGAAACATTCTGCAGAAAACCCTGCTGCTAATTGCTAATTGATATTGGAGGATTTTGGAATGCCGTAAAGCTGAAAAATCATCTGGTCTGTCTGTTCAAGATTTTCCTTTGGGATAACCACGGTCGGGTAATTCATCTCAAACTCGACAACATGGAAGGGGGATTCAGGAGCGGCATTCAGGGCAGTAAGGATATCGGACATCTGCTTGATTTCAACGCCGTTAAACGTCTTTACAACGATCCTGCCCATGTTTTGATAGCCAAGATTGATTTCAGCCGGCAAAACAAAACTCAAGATAACAACCTCTTTTCGCCCTTCCGGCGGATTCATTGACAGATTTCGATAGTAATTCAAAAGATGAGGGGGCACCTTTCCCTGCCAGTTCTCGCCCCAAAGACGCAGGTAATCAAGCGTAAGTTTCTGAAAAATATAACCGCCGGTTATGAAATATTTCGGCTGTTTGCCGTATTCCTGATAGGGCACCAGCATATCCGCCGAATCGAATCGGGATGCCGTCGATTGAAGTGTGAGTTCTTTGCCCTCCCTGAAAACCGTAAATGTGATCGGCTCTCCCACTCGATGTCTCTGGATAAGATATTCATAAGAAATATCTTCATAGACAGGGTGCTTGCAGCGGCCGAAGGCATCAATCGGATTGCCGTCGATTTCAAAAATCACATCCTGGGGCTTCAAAACTTCGCTTCCAGTCCCCTTCGTGTAAACCACGGAGACAAAGCAACCGTCTTTTCTATCTTCAGGCATTTTAAGGAACTTGCGAACAGCAGGATCAACCATCTCATAGGTCTCGTATCCAGGTGTACCATATCCTTTATATTCTGTATCTTGCCGTGCTTCGGTCAAAAACAGGTTAATTGTCTCACCCGGCAGCAAAACCGCCTCTGTCTCGGAGCCGTCAAAAGCAATACCGAGAGCACTCCCTTTGGAATCCGTGTAAAGTTCTCCTCGGGAGGTTTGTCTGGAAGTGCTTGTCAATACAAAAGTTAAGATTTTCTGATAAGAAGTAGGGCACCTGCGTACAACCGCCCTGTCCAAGAAACCTCGCGACGTTTTGACCAAAGCATCCGAAGACAGCCAGCGGCCGTTCAGCTCCAGTCCCTTCCCGAAGTCCTTTGAAAAAGGAACAGCAAGCAGGGGGGCCGCAAGCTGCTGCCTATCGATTTGAAGAAGGCAAAGATTAAGGTCATAATCGATCGCCTTTATCCTGGCTGGAATATATTCTGCCGAACGGTGAGTTTTGACCTGGACAAAGGAGGCATAGGCAAACGGCTCGGCAATGGTGACAATTTCATCAGGGCCGACAGCGGTGCCGCAACAGAAATTTGTTTGGGAAGGAGAACGTTTCCACGGCTGCAAACCGTCAAACCAGCTGCTCGATATCTGTATGGAAACCAAAGAATCCTCGAAACTTCCCGACACACGGTGAGTATTTGGAAAAGTTTCTTCCGCATGTCGGCAAGAACCGCATAGTCCGATAAAAAACAGGCCAATAATCACTAAAGCAGGTTTTTTCATAAAGACTGCTCCGGCAGGGGGGTGATGGGAACATCGTATTTTTCGAGTATTTCCAGATGCTTCTGTCTCGCTTTGACCGCATCAATAATCATCGGCGTAGGGTTTCCCAAAAACCGGATTACCCAAAATCCGTCCACATCCTTCGCAAAAGCAGAATCCAAGTCATCCAAGGATAAAATAGGAAGACCGTTAACGCTCTCCACAGGTTGATGGACAAAACCGCCCACATAGGTCGTCAATTCATCCGGTAAAATATCCGACAACACTACATACTCTTTTCTTGCCGGATTTGTATTCAAATTCTGGACGTCATAAAACAAGTATCGAAGATAGAAGGGGATGTCTGTAATCCAGTTTCGCCCCCAAGACTCAAGAAAGTTGCGGTTCAAGGTGACAAACGTCAGTCCAGCAAAACATCGATAGCGGGGCTGAATATCAAATAGCCGACGAAAAGTCAGAACCGGTTCATTGTGGTCAATCTTGATGGACGCCTGATTGCAGACGCCATCTCGGTAAAAAACGACTTCAATTGTTTCACCGAGCTGCTTTTGCTCAATCGCTTCGGACATATCAAGCATCAGACCGTAAATTCGGATCATTCCATCATTATCAATATCAAAATCGCCGATTTTCGTCAGAACATCATTTCTCTGAAAAACCGACGCCCCAGTGCTGTTCAGGACCAAATCGAGCATGACCACGCCTTGCCGGTCTTCCGGAACCTTTAAGTATTGTCTGAGTGCGGAATTATGAAGACCTTCAAAGGTCAGAATCCCCAAGGAGCCAAAACCGTGATATACTCCATCTTCAATGTCCTTAAGAAAATGCTCAATCACAGGCGTCGGAATCATAAATCCAATATTATCAGCCATTTGAATTCCCTGAAATGCTGCCCCGACGACTTTGCCGTCCTGAATGACCGGCCCGCCGGAGTTGCCCGGATTAATGGCTGCATCCGTTTGAACAAGAAGATGGGTATCCGCCTGAGTATGACTGTAAATGCCTACTTCAATTCGAGATACAACTCCTTTTGTCACTGAAACTGTCTGTCCTCCGAGAGGAAAACCGCAGGTTTGAACGGTGGAATTGACCTTCGGCAGGGGACCAAATTCAAGAGGTGCCATGTCGTTATAAAAAGCAGGATCATAAACGGATACAATCGCCAGATCGCAGTCGTGGCCGACAAAGTCAACTTTTGCAGGATACCGCTTGGCAATATTCTGCTTTTTAACTTCTATGTATCTGTAATTACTCACGTTATGAGCATTGGTGAGGATTCGATTGCCGGCAATGACAAACCCGGAACCGCTGCCGCGGCTCATCTGAGTCTTCTTCCATGGGTTTACATAATCGTATTCCTGCTGAACAACCGTTAACTGAATGACCGATTTCTCATAGGTAGCTTCCTGAATCGGCGATTCTGTCTGGGCCGAAAGTGAAAAACTCCAAAGGAATACATTTCCTGCAAGAAACATAAACTGGAAGGTTCTCATTGCCGAGGTTCTTTCAATATTCGATTTTTCAGGGGTTTTTATAAAACCTGCACAACTTATTGTACCAGCAGCCCGGATATTTAGAAATTGTTTTTTAACCTGAAAGCAAGCCCCTCAACAAAAGGAAGGAAGATATCTTGCGGCAGGGCGGCTGAATATGGTATAAAAAGGGCCGTCGAAGGCCTATGCACGGGAAAAACAGTGGTTGCTGACTCGGCGGAGGTCCAAACAATGATAAAATGCCGCAGTTTTGACGAGGTGCTGGATTTTGCAATCCTGCAGGAAAAGGCAGCCCAGCAGTTTTATACCAAGCTGGCTGGTGAGGTTCAGGACCCAGCCGTCGGGGGTTTTTATCGACAACTGGCAAGCGAGGAAAAGGAGCACGAAAACCGCCTGATCGCTTTGAAGGGTTATGCCTATGCCTTGCGTGAGCCGGATCTGCGAGACCTAGCCGAAAGTGGCTATCTGGATGCCATGCCTGTGCCGGCCGATGTGACATTGAAGGAGGCGATTGTTCTTGCAATCCGCAAAGAACGCTCCGCGGAGCATTTATACACAATTCTGGCAGATTTGGTCCAGCAGGAGGAACTCGAGCAGCTCTTTCGCGTATTGGCAGGGCAGGAATTACAGCATCGGCAGGCCTTCGAGAAGAAACTGGCGGCACTGCAGCAAGACGAGAAAGAGGGGCCCTCGTCGGCACAGGAATGAAAATACTCCAAATAAACTTGACACCTGCGAAAGCAGGCCGTTAGGATGGGGTGGTTGGGGAACTACTCTGCTTTTTCAGGAGATATACGGTGAAAGAGTATGTCAAATTGGCTCGGGCAGCAACACTGACAGCGGCGGTTTGGGTGATTTTGGGCTGTTCCGATGACCCGGCTCATCAGACTCAGAAGAAGATTTATCAAAAAACTTCCGAAGCGGCAGCCATGCTCACTTATAAGGGCGATTTGGAAGGAGCCCGTACGCAGCTGGAGCAGGCCCTCTCTACGAGCGGAACTCCGACGGTGCGCGAGCCGGCGTATCTGACACTGGGTGCTCTGGAGGTGGACAATCTGCAGCGGCAGGCAGCCCAGCTGGAGGCGGCCAAACAGCCGGCGCTGAACTCTCTCCTGCAGATAACCGAGCAGATTTATCGGATTGAGAAACTGAGGGCAGAACAGCAAAGGGTTGCCCAGCTGATTGAATCCAACGAAAAGGAAATGGAGGAGCTTCAGCAATCCTTAGAGGGCGGCGGCTCGTTTGGTCATGGACTTCGAAGCGAGCTGACAACGGCCCAGGAGGAACTGGCGGCTTTGAAGGCAAGCCGAGACGAATGGGCAGCCAAGGCAGCCGCAGCCGATGAGCAGCTCTCTTTGCTGCAGGCGCAGGCGGAGGACTATTTTCAGAAAGCCAAAACAGCCGGACCAGACAAGCGGGCGGAGTTAGAGAAGACCGGCTACGAGATTCTTCTCCAGAAAAAGGGCTTTTACTCAGACAAACAGGAAGCCGTCACGCAGGTTGCCATGTTGGAGCGGCAGATTGCCCTGCTCGAACCGAGGGTGCAGCGATTGGCCCAGGCGGTCGAAGATATCCAAAACAAACTGGAAGCGCTGCGGCAGTCCGCCCAGCTGGCTCAGTTGCGGGTTGCTCACCAGCAGCTGGCCGAACAGATTCAGCAGGAAATGGCGACACTTCGTCAGATGGTTTCTGCGCTTCGGGGGCATATCCAGTCTTATCAGCAGCAGCATGAGCAGGTCTCGGCGACTCTGGAGAAGGTGCTCGAAACCTATGAGCAGGTCCGCTCACCAAACACCCTCCCGGCTGTGCTCTACAGAAAAGGACAGCTTCAGTCTTTGGCTGGTCGGCTGGCCGGCAGCCGTCTTCAGTTTGAACTATCGATGAGTATGTCGATCGAGCAGCTGATTCAGGCAGCCGGCGAGGATGCCGATGCCGCAGAGATTTTGCGCGAAGCCGTCCTCACTGTGGCAGAAGACGAATGGCTCAGCAAAGCAATGGCTGCTTTCGACCAGGCCGATGAAGCCTTTGGGCGGGCTTTGGCCGAAGAGCGAACACTGGGAGGTGAAGCCGGAAAACAGTTTGCTGCGAATGTAACGGCCAGCCGTCTGCTTAATCTTCATTCCAAGATGAAACTGGCTGATTCACTGGATCGATATGAACTGGCGGAAACGACGGAGGCGGCTCTAAAAGAACAAATGCAGAAAGCAGCCGAGCTCGGCCCGCTCCTGGCACAGTCGGAAACAATGCGGATTCTCGAAAAAGGGCTCCAGTATCTGCCGCAGATGCCCTATGACAGCGAGTTGTTTTTTGAGTCAATTCGACCGCAGCTGACGGCCTGGAAGCAGGCCCAGGGAACACCGCAAGAGCGGGAGCAGGCCGCCCGTCAGGCCCTGACACTAATCGAGCAGTTTGAGGCCAACGCCGATGAAAAACTGCGCGGCCTGCTGCAGGCCGAAAAGGACGCCGTCAAAGCGGCTATAGCGCGGGGATTTGAAGAGCCGACTATCGCACCGGTAACAACCAATGAGCCGAACCAGTTTTAGTAAACTCTTAGTCAACAGCAGGGAACAGAAATGAAACTGGCAGAGCTGCTGAAACCGGAATGTATTCAGACCGGCATGGTTTTTGAAGATAAGGCCATTGCGTTGTGCGAAATTGCTTCTCTGGCCAAGAAAAACCCGATTTGCCGGCACGTCTCGGAAGAAGATATTCTGGAGGCGCTTCAGGAACGAGAGACACTGGGCACAACAGCTTTCGGCGGGCAGGTAGCCATCCCGCACTGTCGTCTGAAATCAATCTCGGATTTTGTGATTGGAGCAGTGACCGTTCCGGATGGAGTGGATTTCGAAGCGGCAGATCGGCAGAAGGTCCGGCTGATTGTCTTTATCATTGCTCCGGAGAACCACGCCAATGCGCATATTCGTCTTCTCTCGTCTATTTCACGGGCAATTCAGAACCCCAAATGGGTTGAAAAGATGGTCGCCGCCAAAGATGCTAAGATGCTTCGTCAGATGCTCATTCGATACACAGGAGCCGAGATTCCCCTGGAAGTATCCAGCCCAAAAAGTCTGCTGCAGGTGTTTGTACAGGATGAACGTATTTTTGAGCAGATTCTCAGCGCTCTTTCGGGAATGGAAGCAGCTTCGCTGGCAGTGCTTACCGGCGAGAACAGCCGACAATATCTCTCCAAGATTCCGCTGTATGCGCAGTTTGCCGGCAATGAGAGCAGCTCGGTGTGTCGAGTGATTGCGGCCGCTGTCGAGCAGCGTTTGGAAAATGAAATCATTCGTCGGATTGAAGGGATAACCGGCCCGCTTCAGAACTGCAGCGGAGTGATGTTGACCATTCAGAATCTGTCTTATGCCGCCGGTTCCCTGGAGCCGTAGTCGATTCCGCCAGAGAAAAACCCCGGCTTAAAAAGGAAGTCCTGTGGCAGATCCGAAAATTCATTTCTATGAGAGTTTGTCCACCCTGCTGGAGGCCGGTGTGCCGATTTTGCGGGCCTTGCCGACAGCAGCACGAACGCTTCACGGCCCCTGGAGGCGGATGGTCCAATCCATCGAACAGGACCTGCGACAGGGCCGCTCGCTGGCGGACAGTATGGCTCAACAAAAACGTTTTTTTGAGCCGCTCGAGGTCGAACTGGTTCGCACCGGTGAACAGACAGGACAACTAGCCGAAATCTTTGCTCAGCTGGCCCAGTGGCGGCAATTCCTTCAGCAACTGAAAAAAACATTCTGGTCCGGAATGATTCTGCCCATTGTTATCCTTCACGCAGCGGCCATTGTGATTCCGCTTCCGCTGCTGGTGAGAGCTTTGCTAATGAATGAGGGCAGCATCTCTGACTTTTTCTACTCTGCGGCGGGGATTCTGGCTTTTTTCTATGTGCCGGCCATTGTGATTGGAACCCTTGTGCATCTGACCCCTTCCCAGGGACTTTTCAGAAAAATGCTGGATGCCTTTGTGTGTTCAATTCCCCTGCTGGGTAAGGCGGTAATCAATCTGTCTCTAAGCCGATACGCCCGGACTTTTGCAATGCTGTATCGAGCCGGCGTACCAATCGTCCAGGCCGCCGAACAAGCTACCCGAAACTGCGGAAATTGGGTTGTCCAGCAGCGGCTCAAAGGGGCCTATTTGAATGTCAAAAAGGGGGAAACGATGAGTGCCGGCTTTGCCCCTGCAGTAGATCCGGAGTTTCGGGAGATTTGGCTGGTAGGAGAAGAAAGCGGAGAGTTGGACCAATGTGCTTATCGGCTGGGCAATCTTTATGCAGAACGGGCAGAAAACACAATGAAGGCCTTCGCTCGCGGCTTTCCTGTAGCAGCTTATTTGATTCTGCTGGGGGTGCTGGCCTTTTTGGTGATAAGAGGATTTTTATCAATATTTTATCAATATACGGCAAGATTTTGAATCCGCTGGATTATTAGAGACGTCAGCAGCCTCAGAACAAATGGCTTTTTTTCCCAGCCGAAAAACGGTAATATCAATAATATCTTGATGCGGAAGAAGTGGTTTTGGCACGTTTTTTATTTCGAAAACCGCAGCGTCTTCGCAGCCAGGCGGATTTCCGCCGGGTAATAGGCAGGCATTTATGTGCCCGCCGCGGAATCATGGAGCTTTATATGGCCCCCAATGAAGCAAAAAGACCGCGTTTTGGCGTATCGGTTAGTCGTCAGTGCGGCAAGGCACACGACAGAAACCGCCTGAAGCGATTGGGGAGAGAGGTTTTTCGCCTGAGCCAGTATGAGATTCCCGCGGATTTTGACTATGTTTTAATTTTTAAACCAAAAATGTCGAAAAAAAGAAGAGGTCAAAACTCCATTGAGCGGCTGACCTTTGAAGAAGCCAGAAAAGCGTTTTTGGATATGGTATATATATTATCCTCAGGAGTTTCAGCATTCAAGGATGATGGAGAATAAGCTGTTCACCATCGGTCAAGCTGCCGAAAAAGCCGGTGTATCTCGCCAGACCCTTCAGTATTATTTGATGGTGGGTTTGCTGGAGCCGACAGAACAAACCGCAACCGGCAGACGTCTATTTGATGCAAAGGCGGTGGAAAAGATTCGTTTGATTCGAAAAATGAATGAGACCGGATATACCCTGCGGGATATTCGTGAAGTGTTTTTGGAAAAACGAAAGAACCAGGGGAAAGGACCTGTGAAATGACGGATTTTGCAACTCAGCAGCGTCGCCGAAATATGATTGTAGGCACGTTTGTGTTAGCGGGGCTGTGTGCCTTATTCTGGATGCTGATGATTTTCGGCGATTTACCAATAGCTGTCAGTAAGCTGCGTTCTTATGAAGTGCTTATTGAGTTCGAGAGTGCCCCCGGGATTGGACGCGATACGCCGGTACAATACTGCGGTTATCAGATTGGGCGGGTTTTAAAAGTCTCTCCTCCCTTTCTTGTAACAGACCCGGATGGAAAACCTCTCGGTCATCGAATAAGAGTAGTATGCCTGATTGAGGAGCGATATCGGGATATTCCATGGAATGTGGATGTAAAACTGATGCGCCGCGGTCTGGGCAGCAGCTATATCGAGTTTACGTGGGACCCCAAAAAGCCGCTGGTTCCCAAATATCCGGACAATCCGCGTTCGGTTTATCTGATGAGTCAGATGGTCCTTTCTGGAACAACAGGTTCGACCAGCGAATTTTTTCCGCCGGAGGTTCAAAAGAAACTGGAAGATTTGGTGGATGTGATTACGGCTCTGGCAACGAATGCGAACCAGATTATCGGAGATAAAGACAACCAGGCCAATATCCGCAAGACCCTTGCGGCGGTCAGCGAGGCCACTGCTCAGGCAACAGAGACTCTAAAATCGCTTCAGCAATTTACTGATGTGAGTGGTGAGCAGCTCGTTCGAATTGCGGACAATTTGGACACGGCATTTGCTGAGTTTGGACGTGTTTTTGCCCAGATTAACGCCGGACAAGGCACCGCCGGCCGACTGATAAAGGATGACCGGCTTTATGAAAATCTCGTGGATAGTACACTCGAGCTTCAGCTGGCCCTCGACCAGATTAAAAAATGGGCGGCAGACGCCAGAGACCGCGGCCTTCGTATTAAATGGTAGCAGCAGCGAAACATCCAGCCCGGTTCTTTTGAATCAGGACGTAAGGAAGCTCTGCACAGACAGAATAAAATGAAAAAGCCGCAGAATCTCTGCGGCTTTGAACTTTCCAAATCCGGATTCTATGACGTCAGTTTGAAGGGACTTATAAACGAACCGTACTGACGTCGGGCCTCTTGGAGACGCTGCTGGACGTCCTTAAAAGTAGCATAAACAATCTGCGGTGTATCCGGCACTTTCTGGCGGTAGATTTCTTCAACCCGGTCAAATTTCTCAATGAGTTTATCCACACGAACCATAAACTGCTTTTCATACGCTTCTTTTGTGTAAACTTTGTTGAGTTTTTCTTTGAAGAGAGGGGCTAAGTCTTCATATCGGGGAATCCAGCCGGTGGGGGTCTTAAGGGCCTGGACCTCACCGTGAACTCGACGCTCGGCCCAGAGCAGCCAGACCATTTTGTCAAGCTTGCCGGTCAGAAATCGGTGATTTTCATCTTGCAAGAAATAGTTGACAGAGAAAATGGGAGGTGGATTCTCTACCCCATTGGCAAAATCCAAATTATTCTGAATATACCGGCCTAAAGGAATAGACACAAAATCCTGATTGGCCATAATATTAAATTTCGGGACACCGGCCTGACCAATAGTCGCAGCAGTGGTTTCTGATTCGATAGAGGCACCTTTGGTGATAATCCCTTCGACCCAGTTAAAGGCCTGTTCAATGGGAACGAGAGTATTGCTGTCGCGTCCGCCGTAAATGATCCCGCCGACCAGGACCCCCTCCGGGTTTTCTGCCTGCGGATCCAGATTATCCAGCGACGAGAGGCGGATTGTATAGCGGGCATTTTTGTGGGAAGGCGGGATTTCTTTCCCTTCGGCGTCCTTTTTGCCTTTGTACCATTCCCCCTGAAAGTTAATGCCTCGTTCCGGAAGCTCGCAGCCCATGCCTTCCCAATACGGTTTTCCATCCGCAACCAAAACATTGGAAAAGATTACTTCACCCGGGCTGACCAGGGCCTTATAAATCACGGGGTCATCAACCGGATTGACATCGCAAATAATCCCGAAGATACCCTGTTCCACATTGGCACAATACATCTTGCCCTTGCGTTTGCGGAAATAGGCAATATCGTCGCCAATAATTGTTTGTCCGGGGAGCATCGCCGTCGAAGTTTTCCCACAGGCCGAAGGGAATGCGCCGACAAAGTAAGTGGTTCGGCGCTGGGGACCCTTGACACCCATAATGAACATATGCTCGGCCAGCCAGCCCTCTCTGCTGGCTTTCTGAATCGCCAGCCGAAGAGCCAATTTTTTCATCCCCACCGTGTTGCCGGCATACTGAGTATTGACAGAATAGACGGTATTTTCGATTAAGTCGATATATACCCTCCGTTTCTGCCAGTGAATACTGCAGCCGTTTTCATCGGTTTCACCCTCCGAATGGAGAAAACGGAAGAAATCAGCATCCTCAGGAAGTTTTTTGAACAGCTCACAGCCCGGACGGCACAGAATGCTTTCGCTGTGGGCTACATAAGGAGAATCCGTAATCTGAACACAAGGGATAGAAAAATCAGAATGAAGCGGGCCAAGGCACCAGAAGCAAATGAGCATCGTCTTGCCTCTCATCGAGCCCTTCAGAAAGCCCTTTACCTCGTCGAGCCCTTCGGTGCGGTCAATTGAGTTCAAGCTCGCACCAAGGTCCATATCTTTGGGCAAAAGGTAACGGGTGCTGAAGGGATCTCGTCCCTGGTCATTCGGACCGTCAAAGTGATAGGTGTGACCTTCCATTTTGAGAGGATGTTCACCGCCTCCGTTGAGAGCCATCTGGCGAATCTTGGCAATGTCTTTGGAACTGTCACTGAAAACGCGGATTTTGTCCGGTTCGGTGAGACTGACCGCCTCTTCAATAAAAGCATAGAGGGCTGGATTGCGGATTTCCTCGAGCAGCCGACGGCTTGCGGAATCCAGTTTTTCCCTGACAATTGCAGTGATGGGTGTCATTTTTTTTCTGCCTCTCGATGAAGTTTTCAATATACACACAAAAAACGGCAAGAGTTTAATTATGCCATTCTTCGAAGTCAATCAAAAAACCCAATGTTATTTTTAGAAATAAATTTGCCTTTTCAGATAGAGTATGTTCCTTATATGATTTGCCTGTCAGGGTGGCAGGATTTTTTCGGTGAACAAAAGGTCGGGCCTGTAATTTTGTCAGGGAACAAACCCGCTGAAAATTGATTTATAACTTACTTTATTAAAAAGAGATGGAGATTTTTCAGAATATCTTTCTTGTATTTGGTACATTTTTTGCTCAAATGCTCCCTTCGTAAATGGGTTTCTTGGAAGAGACCTTGTGGCGTTAAAATAGAGAAAAGAAATTTTTTGAGAAAAAGGAGTCGACGGCTATGAAGATTCGGCCCTTAGCGGACAAAGTACTTATTCAGCGAGTGGAAGCAGAAAACAAGACAGCCGGCGGTATTGTGCTGCCCGATACGGCCAAGGAAAAACCAAGAAGAGGCAAGGTGATTGCCGTCGGAGAAGGCAAACTTTTGGATGACGGCACGCGAGCGGAAATGTCGGTCAAGAAAGGGCAGGAAGTACTCTTTAACAGCTATGCCGGCACTGAAATCAAAATTGACGGCAAAGAATATCTGATTCTGGACGAGTCGGATATTATGGCCATCATCGAACCGTAAGCGAGCAATGGAGAACACAAAAGACACAGGAGAAAGGAACTTATGGCAGCCAAAAAAATAGCATATGATGCAGAAGCGCGTGCGGCTATCCGAGAGGGGATTCGGAAGCTGGCTCGTGCTGTTAAGATTACGCTGGGCCCGTGCGGCCGCAATGTAATACTCGAAAAATCGTTCGGGACGCCGACCGTAACCAAAGACGGCGTAACAGTCGCCAAGGAAATCGAGCTGGAAGACCCGTATGAAAACCTCGGTGCCCAAATGGTCAAAGAGGCGGCTTCCAAAACCTCCAGTGTGGCAGGCGATGGAACCACCACAGCCACCATTTTGGCAGAAGCCATTTTCGAAGAAGGACTCAAAAACATCACGGCCGGTGCCAACCCCATGCAGGTCAAACGCGGCATTGACAAAGCAGTCGATGCCCTGATTGAAGAACTCCGCAAAATGTCCATTCCTGTTGAGACCGGCAAGCAGATTGAACAAGTGGCGACCTGCTCGGCCAACCATGATGCCCAAATCGGCAAGACCCTGGCCGAAGCAATGGAAAAAGTCGGCAAGGACGGCGTGATTACCGTAGAGGAAGGCCAGTCGCTCGAAACAACCGTCGAGCTGCTCGAAGGAATGCAGTTTGACAAGGGCTATCTGAGCCCGCACTTTATCACCAATCCCGAAGAGCGGACCTGCGTCCTCGAGAAGCCCTATATTCTGATTCATGAAAAGAAAATCAGCGCCGTCAAATCACTGGTGCCGATTCTTGAAAAAGTAGCCAAGCAGGGCCGTCCGCTGCTGATTATTGCCGAAGATGTCGAAGGCGAAGCCCTCGCTACGCTGGTGGTCAACAAACTTCGCGGTGTGCTGCAGGTCTGTGCAGTGAAGGCCCCCGGCTTCGGCGATCGCCGCAAGGCCATGCTGCAGGATATTGCCATCCTGACCGGTGCAACGGCCCTGTTCGAGGATTTAGGGATTCAACTGGAGAATGTATCGCTCAGCCAGCTTGGTCAGGCCAAACGAGTCACCATAGACAAGGACACCACCACCATTGTGGAAGGGGCCGGCAAGACCGAGGATATCAAAGCGCGGATTGAGCAGATTAAGAAAGAAATAGAGGACTCCACCAGCGAGTACGATATCGAAAAATTGCAGGAACGGCTGGCCAAACTGGCCGGCGGTGTCGCCCAGATTAATGTAGGCGCGGCAACCGAGGCCGAGATGAAGGAAAAGAAGGCCCGCGTAGAAGATGCCCTGCATGCCTGCCGGGCCGCGGTGGAAGAAGGGATTCTGCCGGGCGGAGGCGTCTCGATGCTGAAGTGCCTGCATGCACTCTCAAAAATCGAATGTGTCGGCGATGAGTCCATCGGTGTCGATATCGTCCGTCGGGCGGTGGTCGCTCCCATCAAGCAGATTGCCATCAATGCGGGGCTGGACGGCTCGATTGTCGCGCAGAAAGTGCTTGAGTCCAAAGACAAAAACTTCGGCTACGACGCCATTCGCAAGGAATACGGCGATATGATTAAGTTCGGCGTCATCGTGCCGACCAAGGTCGAGCGTACGGCTCTGCAGAACGGCGCTTCGATTGCCTCGCTCCTGCTGATGACCGATGCAGTTGTCAGCGAGATTCCTGAAAAGAAGGAAACGCCTGCAATGCCGCACGGCGGCGGAATGTACTAAACCAAATGGGCCCCGCACAGGGGCCCGTTTTTTTTCAGGAAGGGGAAAAAAATGATTCGCTTTTTCTTTTCTGCCGATCCGCTTCGTGATACCGGACGGGCAATGGCTGCCGGCGCCTTGCTGGTCGGTCTTCTGCTGATTGGATTCGGCCTGCTGGTGTTTATTCTGAAGGATTTGTTTGCCTTTCTGGCGGCGGCCGTGTTTTTTATGGCCGGTTTTTCGGCCATCATCTATGCCGTCCGCATCTACTGGCTCACCCGCAAAATCAAGCCCCCCTCCGACGACTATCGCGAGAACGTCGAGATTCATTATCCTGATTTCTTCGAGTAATTTTTCCCTCGGCAGGAAATAAACCCTTGCCAGACGATTCTTTTTCCTCCACAATCATTGCCGTCTTGAAAAAATAGTACAATCACAGATCTGCAAACACGCAGGAGAGCGGCAATGAAGGCAAAAACACTGGAAAGTTATTCCATGGGCATCGGAGACCGGTTCGGGCATCAGGGCCGCGCCCAGCTTCAGGCAATGCTTCAGGCCCGCGCCGAAGGAATAGAGGTCGTACCGGTCTGGAACAAATCATTTCGCGAGCATTCCATCATCGGCACCAAACCCTCGGACGTCCGCACCGAGGCGGACGAGGCCGTTGCAGCTCTGCGCTGGACCGCCGGTTATTATGTGGATGCCGACCATATCAATTTCAAAAATGTCGAACCCTTTATCGCATGCAGCGATTTTTTCACGCTGGACGTCGCCGAAGAAATCGGCCGCCCGGCATCCCCGGACGCCGCCGAGGCCTTTATCCGCTCCTGCCGTGATTTTCTCGGCACGCTGAAGATTGCCGGCATCGAACGGCCCATCGTCATCAGTGAAAAAACCCTTCAGGCCGCCGCCGCCAAATACCTCCTGGCCGTGCAGAAGGCGGGCGAGATATACCGCTATCTGGTTTCCCGAAAAGGCGAAGGACAATTTATCACCGAAGTGTCGATGGATGAAACCGACCAGCCGCAAACCCCTGTAGAACTGCTGCTGATTCTGGCGGCTGTCGCCCGCGAGGGCATCCCCGCCCAGACCATCGCCCCCAAATTCACCGGCCGATTCAACAAAGGGGTAGATTACGTCGGAAATCTGGAGCAGTTTGAGAAGGAATTTAATGAAGATTTGGCGGTAATTGCCTTTGCCATCAAGGAGTTCGGCTTGCCGGCCAATCTGAAACTCTCGGTGCATTCCGGCAGCGACAAGTTTTCCATTTATCCTCCAATCCGCAGGGCCATCCGCCGTTTCGGCGCGGGGCTTCACCTCAAAACAGCCGGCACCACCTGGCTGGAGGAACTCATCGGCCTTGCCGAAGCAGGCGGCCCTGGCCTGCAAATCGCCAAAGAAGTCTATGCCAAGGCCTTCGAAAATCGCCAGGAGTTTTGTGCTCCCTATGCGACGGTGATTGATATTGACCCGGCCAAACTGCCCCCCATCGACGAAGTAAACCGATGGGACGGTCCGCAGTTTGCCGCCGCCCTCCGACACGACCCGGCCTGTCCCCGCTACAACCCCCATTTCCGCCAATTGCTGCACGTCGGCTACAAGGCGGCCGCACAAATGGGCAGGCGGTTTACCGACGCCCTCGAGCAGTTTGAAGACCAAATCGCCCCCCACGTTACGGCCAATCTGCTCGAGCGGCATATCCGGCCGGTATTCGGCGGCCGCTGAGCCGGCCCCTTACGGTTCCTCCGGCAGAAACTCAAAGGGCTTGCGGGCCACGGAGAAGGGCCGATCCTGCCCGATACTGTTGAGCAGCCCCAGCCCGATAAAACTCGTCAGCAGACTCGAGCCGCCGTAACTGATAAACGGAAGCGTCAGCCCCGTAATAGGCATCAGCCCGACGGCCATCGCTATATTGAAAAACACCTGCACCGCAAACATCGTCGTAATCCCCACGGCCACCAGCCGCCCGAAGGGGTCGGTGTTGCGCCAGGCAATCTCCATCCCCGCCGCAATGATGACCCCGTACAGCAGAATCACCGCCGCACACCCCGCCAGCCCGAACTGGTGCGCAACCACCGCAAAGATAAAATCGTTATGCTTATCAGGCAGAAAGAAAAAGTCATCCTGCACATAAGGCCCTCTCGCAAACCCGTAGCCGGTAACCCCCCCGGCGGCGATGGCCTGTTTGGCCTGCAAAAGTTGATAGCCGCCGCCTTCTTTCCAGTTGTACAGCCGCTCCGGCCGGCCCACAAGAATCCGCGCCAGCGTCGGGTGATGGCGGGCCATTGTCCGGATTTTCTGGTTTTGCAGCACCAGACTCGAAATCCGCATCCGCTGATAGTCCCGCATCGACATCCACAGAAGGGGGCTTGTAAGCACCGCCAGTCCGATAATCAGCAACAGATGCCAGCCCTTGGCCCCGGCCGCAAAAAGCATCGCAAACAGGATAGGCATCATCAGGATTACCGTCCCCAGGTCCGGCTCCAGCAGGATTAAAAACATCGCCAGAAACGTAATCGCAAAAGGCCCGATCAGCCCAAGCAGCCGCCGATAATTCTTCCGATACCGAAGATAATAGGCCAGCGCGAGAATATAGGCAATCTTGCAAAACTCCGACGGCTGAATCTGCAGAAGAGTTGTCGAGCCGAACGAAATCTCAATCCATCGCCGCGCGCGCCCCTCGCGGTAGGGCACAAAGGGAATATCCACCACCATATCCAGCAGCAGCACAGCCAGCATCACCAGCACCGCCGCATACAGCCCGTAGGAAATCGGCCCCAGCCGCTGATAGCCGATCAGCGTAACGGCAAGCATCCCCGCCAGTCCAATCAGGACATAAAGGACCTGCTTCTTCCAGAGAGAAGCAAACTTATTCGGCTGTTTTGCCGGAGTGGGGGGCTCTTCGCTGGAACTTTCGGATAGAGTATCTCTGTTTTGTTCGCTTTCAGCAACGACCGAGGCACCCTGCGGCTCCAGAGGGGCGGGGTGGCCGACGGAATAAATGACGGCAACGCCGACAGCCGTCAGCAGAAAGGCCGCCGCAAACAGAAAAAGCCGCGTAAAAACAAGCCGACCTGTAAAAATATTGCCGTGCACGAGTACTCTATCGGTTTTTTAATGCTTTGGTTCGAGTTTCTTATTATATCGTCCTAAGCGGGGGGCGGAAAAGGAATCTTTTTGTCCGAAATCGCAGAACCCGCCTGAAAATCCCTCGCCTTCCCCAAATTAAGAATATTGCCAATCCCCAAACAACCCTGTTTCCCAATATTGAAAAAAGGGCACTTATGGGAATTTTTTGCTTTTCTGAAAATTTTCTCTTGACCTGAAATTGATTTTTTTGTACTATCAGCGTTGATAATGAGGTTCTTAAGTGGAATGGTTATATGCAGGTGAGGAAGGGTGATGAAAGACCGCATGTTTTCATCATTCCGTTTATCTGGGGGAAGAAAGTTTCAGTGCAAGAGAGAGAACCTTTGAGGCGCGTGGCCTTTAAGGGTGATGAATAGGGAAAAGAAAAAGAGAAAGGAAGGTGCAGCAATGCGAAAAGTACTCCCGATTTTGCTGGCGATTGCCCTCGCTATGCCGGCACTGGCCGATGTGGCCGTGACCGTCGATGACGCAGGCGATGGCGTTGCCCAACTAAACCTGGCAATCAGCGGCGATGCCGTGGTGCGCGGACTGGCCCTGAAGGTCACCATCACCGGTGCCGAACTGGCTGCCATTGCGGACGTGACGGATGTCATGCCTGCGTTCAATGCCTACATTGATTATTACTACAGCAATACCGGTTTCCTCGGCACGCTGGGTGATGAGACAGACCTGCCCGGGACCGGTGCCCATGCCCTGGCCGATCCGGATGCAGCCGGCGTGCTGGCGGTACTGCCTGCGACCACATTCTCCATCAGTCTGGGTGCCCTCGACAACTCCGGCAGCCAGGGTGGGGTAACAGCCGGCGGCGTACTGGCCAAGATTAACCTGAGCAATTTCAGCGGCAGCGCCCAGGTCTGCGTCGAAGCCGATGCCCTCCGCGGCGGAATCGTCGGCGACAACCTCGGCACCGTCGATGCCGATGACTGCGGAGCCATCGCAGCCCCGTCGACCGAATGCGTCAGCAGCACCGCGCCGTTCTATGCGGATTGGGTTGCCTTCGGCAAGCCCGCCTGCTGGTGCTATGCGGCCAACTGCAAGGGTGACGCAGATGGGTTAAAGGAAGGTAACGCTCTTGCTGGCTATAGAAAAGTCTATACGGGGGATTTGAATATCCTGTTGAGTGCCTATGATATCAAAGAGCCCCCGAAAGGACCTGGGATTGCCACCATACCGAATGGTATTTGTGCTGATTTCGACCGGACAAAGGAAGGTAATGCTCTCGCCGGTTATAGGAGAGTCTATACAGGAGATTTGAATATCCTACTGGCCAACTATGATGTCAAAGAGCCGCCGAAGGGACCCGGTATCGGCGACTGCGCAGGGCCCAATTACAATTTCTTTGTAACGCCCTAATTGCATAAAAACGACACACACTTCACACGCGGGAAGTTAAATGATTGTTCGAACAATTGTAAGGAGAACGTCGATGATGAAGAAGTTGCTAACGTTGATTCTGGTTCTTGGATTCGGCTCAATGGCGAGTGCAGGTTTTACGCTAAGCAAGGGGCAGCAAGTGGACTTTCAGATTGATCCGGTCAACGGGATTACGCTCCTATCTCTGGATGGTTTAGCGACACCTGTGATGGTTTTCGTTTCACCAGCGGGCATACCTTGGACCTATGAGTATCATCAGTTTGGTGACCTCAATAGGTTTGATGATACAATTGGAAATGTCCCCGGTTCGGATTTAGGCATAGATGATTTCAGTGAGGTAGCGGCGTACTCAATTACTATCGCTTCGTCACAGAAAGGTTTTCTCCAGCCAGGTCCTTATTGGACCGCTCGGTTCAATGTCGAAGGGGTTACCTATAAAGCAGAGCGCCCTGCAGACCCCTCGCAACTTATAGGGCGGATTGATGTAGCCGATTTTGACACGATGGAGATTCTTGCCACTGCTTATGTTGTACCGGAGCCGGCAACGATGCTTCTGCTGGGTCTGGGCGGTCTGTTCCTTCGCCGCAAATAAGCCGAAGGGTTGACACAAGAACCAGAAGCGTTTAACGAACGCGTTGTGAACACACGAAAAAGCCCTCTCTGATAAAGAGAGGGCTTTTTTTGTTTGAACCGCCGCCGCCGCCTTGTTATCATACTCCGCAAAACAAAACCGAAATCCTATGCTAAGGAGTCGCCGATGAAGCGGACTGTGCTGTTGGCTTTTGCTGCTTGTTTCCTGCTGGCCGGCTGTCATCGCAGCGTGCAGAACGCCGCCGCCCCCTCTTCCCCCGGTGATGATTCGCAGCCCACCAGCCGGGTCATTCTGATCGGAGCCGCAAAGTTCCCCGCCTCCTTAGCCGGCGTCTGGGAGAACGAAGAACACGGCTGGATTCTCCGCATCGAAAAGGACGGAACCGTCTCCAAAATCCGCCATACCATCGGACGGGCCGACATACAGGCCGGCCGGACAGCCGCATTCCCTCTCATCAACGACGGCTTTGCCGCCGTCAAGCCCGGGCCATGGTACACCCAGTATGACGCCGCCGCCAATCTGGTAACCATCGAAATCAATATTGAAGAGTTTGTCTATCATTTGGGAGCCGGCGATGTTGTCCGCGGCTCCAGCCGCGATCTGTTTATCGGACAGCCGCCGGCAAAGGGTCAGCAGACCTGGACAGTGCAGTGGATTAGTTTTCCTGAATACATTGCCTCAACAAGCGACCAGAAGTATCTGGATTACAAACTGCCCTCCCACCCGGGCGATGAGGACCAAGGGGAGATAACATTCAAAAAAGTCCCCCTGCCCGCCGGCAAACCCTAAGCCCCCCTCCAAAAAACCCGTCTCAGGCTGGCCGTAAGCCCCGCCCCCGCCGCCGACTTTCCAGCCGCTCCGCTGCCCCGCCCCCGCCGCCGACTTTCCGGCAGCTCCGCTGTCCCGCCCGCGCTGCCGGCTGTCCGGCGGTTTTCAGGCCCGGCGTGCCCGCCTGCACTTAATTTTTCTTGACAATCTGCCGAAATTGGAGTATTGCCGTTGTTAACAGTGCAGCAATGCTCCAACGCCGGTCGGTCTGAAATCAGCAGGGGGGGCAATGTACAGGACAAGCAGTTGTTCAAATAAAGGAAAGGAGTGAGGATGAAAAAATTGACAATGAAGAAATGGGCGGTATTGGTTCTGGTTCTCGCAGCAGCATCGGCGGCAAGCGCCGGCCTGCTGACCCTGTCGTTGGATGGGCAGGAAATCACCGCCGCACGGGGAGACGAAATCCACTTCGATATTCTTAACACAAAACCATTCGCTTTTTTAGATGGCAGCTACTGGCTGCTTGTAAGCAACGCCGGAACGCTGATTTGCGCGCCCAAGATTGGCACGGTCGTCGGCAATAATATCAACGGTGTGCCTTATCAAGTATCTATGGACGGCAAATACGGCACCTTCATTAACACGGTGTCTGTAAATCCGCTGCCGGCCGGCAGTGTAGGCGTTTCCGTGGTCTTGCAGGTGGAACGGGCTGGTGTGATCGAATTGTATGAGCCCAAGGGCGGCTCCGGCTCTGCAGGAAGTATGACCAGTTTCATCACGATAATCCCGGAACCGTCAGCGATGGCGCTGCTGGCCTTGGGCGGACTGCTCCTTCGCCGCAAATAAGCCCCGCACCGCTCCAAAGACAATCAGTAGTCATAATACGGCTTGCCGGCAGAATCCAGACCGGGCCAGTCAAGTTTTACTTCCTGATCCGAAAGTCTGTAATGCCATCCGTATTCTCCGGTGGGACCGGGCCATTCGTCAGTTATGCTCCGCATCGTATTCAGATTATTAAAGGGATTTTTAGGGATACTGCTTAACGTGATGTCTTGACCTTCTCCCATCCGGAGTCTGAGATACTCCCGGAGTATGCGGAGGTTTTCTTTGGCGACGGCTTCTTTGGCCTGCTGAGAGTGGCTTTGAAACTCGGGGATGACGATGGCGGCCAGGATGCCGATGATCGCAACCACAATCAGCAGTTCCACCATCGAGAACCCTCGCCCGCCGGCCAAGCCGGATTTTGTGCCGTATTTACAATTTTCCATGATGAAACTTGTCTTCCGATAGACCCTATGTCCCCTTTTTTATCGGCCGCCTCAGGGCCGCGGTTAAGGGGAAATCAGAAACAGATAACGGGAATCCTCCAGACAATCCGATAATATGCAGGATATGGTAACGCTTTCAGATATACGACAAAAAAGAGGGCCTATCCTCCGTATCGCCCGCCTCTGCAACGCCGAGCACATCCGCGTCTTCGGCTCGGCAGGATGATCACTGCGGCCTTGTAAGGATAAAGAAAAACGCCGGGGCAGCAATGGCCTCCCCGGCGCTTTCAATCCAGATTTGCTCCGGCAGAATCAGCGAACCGGTATTTTGTAAAGGGTGATGCTTATCGGCTTTAGGGTAACATTGCCTGTCCAGTCCGCCGCAGGCAGCGTCTGGATGTCGATTACAGGCGGCTGGCCCGGCTCGTTGAAGGCCAACGGGTCTTCGTGAGCAATCACCCAGCCCTGCGCCTTGCCGGAGGCCTTCAGGGACTGGATGTCCACCTTGACCTGATAACTGTCGAATGTCGCATTGACAAAGCCGATCGTCAGGGTTCGGGTGTCTTCGGTCAGGGCCGCGGAAACATCCAATTTTTCATCCCACCCGGAGACCTTCAGCGGAATCGTTCCAAACTCCTTGCGGTAAAGCATCAGCGGATAGGCGGTGGCATCGAAGCCGGCCGCGGTCTTCGTAGTCTTGATGCAGCCGATGACGTTCACCGTCTGGGCATAGTTGGCCATAAAGCAGATGTCCGTACTGCGGAAATACTCGTGGAGTCCGGCCGCGATGCCGAGCGCGTCTTTCATAAAGTAGCGGGTCCCCAGTTCGCCGAAGACGTGCGGGCCGTACCAATAGTTCCATTCATCCATCGCAATGCGGATGTCCTTGCCCTGCAGCGAGGGGATTTCGCTGCGGTAGCGGCGGTGGGCCTGGCATTTCCCGCGGATGGCATCGGGAATCTGGCGGACGTGAGCGGTCAGGTCGGGCCTCGTCTGGCAGTAAAAATGCTCGCTGATGAGGTCCATATAATCCGCACAATGGCGGAGCATCTGCTCAGACCAGTTGCCGACATCGCCGACCGCAATAGTTTTGATAGTCGGGTCCACCTGCCGCATCTTCTCCACGACCCAATTGTGCTTGAGCACATAATGGCCGATGTCCATATAGCCCAGCTGCCAGCGTCCGAACATCTCGTTGCCGACGCACCACCATTTGACGCCGTAGGGTTCGGGATGGCCGTTTGCGGCCCGCCATTTGCCGTTGAGCGTTTCGGCAGAGCCGTTGCAGTATTCAACCTCGGCAGCGGCCGAGTAGGCATCGCCGAAACCGGTATTGACGGCAATCATCGGCTCCGCATTGATCAGCCGGCACAGTTCGACAAACTCATCAATGCCGACATCGTTGGTTTCAATGCCTGTCCAGGCGGGGTTGGTTCGTGTGGGACGCCGGTCGCGCTCGCCCAGCCCGTCCCGCCAATCATAGCCGCTTACAAAGTTGCCGCCGGGCCAGCGGTACACAGGGCTGTTGAGTTGGCGGAGCAGTTCGAGAGTGTCCTTGCGAAAGCCCTTGACATTGTCGGCAGGCATCAGCGAGACCGCACCAATATCAAACGTGCCCTTGCCGGTGCCGACAATCTCCAGCCGGCCATTTTCCGTGTCGGCTCCGGCCCGAAATGTCAGCGGATAGGCCGTAAAGGATTCCGTCAGGGAAGAAATTGTCACGGTCTGAGCCCCTTGCGGGCCTTCGCCCCAGACGAGCCGGACCTGGATGGGCACCGCAGAGCCGCTGCCGCGAAGAACCACCCGTCCCGTATAGTCTTTGCCCCGCAGCAGGGCCAGTTCTTCCTGAAAAATGCCGGCCTGTCCGCTCGAAAGCGAGATGCGCGGGCAGTGCCTGCCGGACAGAGGCGAATCCGTCGTCATTGAGACCGCCTCCGGCGAGCCGATGACTTTCCACGGAGAATCGGCCAGAACACGGGCCTGCTCACGTGTCATCCGCCAGATGTCGCGGGAGGCAGGCACAGCAAAATAGAACTTTCGGTCTTCGAGCATTTCCGCCCAGATGCCGCCGTAGATGCAGCGTCCGAGATGTTCGATAAACTGCCCATAGATGTATTTTGAAATGGGCTCGGACGGCTGGGCGGCGTCGATTTGGATGGTCGCGGCAATCGTTTCCGAACCCGGCTTCTTTTCCTGAATCAGTTCGAGGGAAATATCATCGAACCAGACGGTTCCTGAGGCCTGCCCCCAGCCGCCGAAGAGACAGTTGACCATCAGCTGGTTGATGCCGGCAATGTCAAATTCACATTGCAGACGTGTCCAGTCGTTGGTGCCGGTCAGGGCCTTGGTCTCGGCGCCCTCCAGCCCGTGGATGTTCAGCAGGGCGCCGCGCCCCGTCGTTGCAGCGACATTTTCGGTTTTGACCCAGCCGGACAAGCGGTAGCGCCCCCATTTCTGAATCGAAACCGTCTGCGACCAGGCCGAGTCGGCCCCTTCCTTATGAATGATTTTGGCACACATGGTGCCGTGGCGGCCTTCTTTCACAGTGAGGACTTCGGCATGACCGGACCAGACGGACCGTATCCAGTGCTCCGGATTGTTCGGCGTGCCGCTTTCGAAAGAGGGGTTTTGAAGAAGATTTTGTGTCGGAGCAGCGGCAAAAAGAGGGATTGCCATGAAAGAGAACATCACTCCGACAAGCAGACAATTCAAACGAAACGTGCCCATATTCCAGTCTCCTTTCCGAGCATGGGTTGTAAAAGAGACGGGCAGTCCCCCGTGAACTGCCCGCTTGTTTTTTATTCTGCCACTTTGGCGGCAACAAGGTCTCCGACCTGAGAGGTGGAGTATCCCATTTTCCCTGCGGCCAGGGATTTGAGTTTGTTGGCGGTGACGTATTTGACCGCCTCTTCGACCTTTTGAGCGGCCTTTTCCTCGCCGAGCGTTTGCAGCATCATCTGCATAGCACAGATGGCGGCCAGGGGATTGATAACACCCTGTCCGGTGTACTTGGGAGCCGAACCGCCGATGGGTTCAAACATCGAAACCCCCTCCGGATTGATATTGCCGCCGGCAGCAATGCCCATTCCGCCCTGGGTAATCGCGCCGAGGTCCGTGATAATATCGCCGAACATATTGCCGGTAACCAAGACATCAAACCACTCGGGATTCTTGATCATCCACATGCAGCAGGCATCGACATGATAGTAGTCCCGGCGGATATCCGGGTAATCCTTTCGGCCCATTTCATGAAAAGCCCGTTCCCAAAGGTCATAAAGATAGGTGAGAACGTTGGTTTTGCCGACCAGAGCGACGGTGTTTTCAGAGCCGACGCCGCGGGCTTTTTTGCCGTACTTGCGGGCGTATTCGAAGGTATAGCGAAGGCAGCGGTCCACCTGAAAACGGTTGTAAACGGCGGTTTGAATCGCTACCTCATGCGGTGTGCCTTTCATCGTAATGCCGCCGGTGCCCGTATAGGCGTCGCCGGTGTTTTCCCGCACGACAACATAGTCAATTTCTTTGGGGCCTTTGCCTTTAATGGGGCATTCGACACCCGGAAAAAGGCGGACTGGACGCAGGTTAATGTATTGGTCGAGGGCAAAGCGAAGTTTAAGCAGAATACCCTTTTCAAGAATGCCCGGCGGCACATCGGGATGGCCGATAGCTCCCAGCAGGATGGCGTCAAATTTCCGCAGTTCTTCGATGGCACTGTCCGGAAGGGTTTCACCGGTTCGCTTGTAGCGCTCGCCGCCGAAATCAAAACAGGTTTTGTCGGTTTTGAACCCGAATTTGGCGGCGGCGACATCCATCACTTTGACCGCTTCAGCGATTACTTCAGGCCCTGTTCCATCTCCCCCGATCACTGCAATTTTATACGTCTTCATCCAATCCAATCCTTTCCTGGTTCTTCGGTTATCCTGCTGTATCGGCTGAATTTCGTTCTCAAAAACGCCCTCTGATCTGAATAGACCAGCCAAACCTCGGCCAACTTGGGCGTCATTCAGCCATACAGGCAACCCGTTCAATATTCGAGGGTAATATACCGCCGCCCGGAGATTTTTGCAACTCCAGAAGATGCACCATCTGTGACGATTTACAGCTGAGTGCTTTCAGGTGAGCAATGTTCATAGATTCGCCACAGACACCGCAACAGGGGTATGCCGGCTCCCTCTCCTAAGGGGTTATCTAAATTCCTACCGGTCACATCTGTCTGGTGGGGATGATTATCCAGACAGAGTATTATTCATAGGCCATTTTTACCCAGTTTACACTCATTGCAGTCATATCTTGGAGATCGACTATTCCGTCAAAATTAGAATCTGCCAAAGGAGTTCCCGTTGTCAGCCAGTCCATCGCCAACTGGAATAAATCTTCGAGGCCTACTCCATCTGGACAAGCGAAATCTCCGGCGGGAGCAAATTCCCAAGATAATCTTGGATAGTCAATTCCATCCTGACACATCCGCCAGATTTCCTCCGTGCCGTTAGAGCTTTCGCCGGCAAAATCCCATCCGGCCTGAGTAAAGGTGGAAAGGGTTTGCATGCCGGCTGTAGTTCTGCCTATTCCGCCGGCACTGGCTGTTAAGCCGCTGGTCTCAATATCCCAGAAGGAGAAGATAACAGGGGTATTATACCATCCTGCCAGACTGCCCGCCCAGGAGGCCTTATCCCAGCCCACCAGGCCGCCGACGTAGTCGGAACCGCTGACAGGGCCGGCCGCATAACAGGAAATGATGACGCTTCCAGAGTTATTTCCTCCTGCCAGACCCCCGACATACTCAGAACCATCGACAGAGCCGAGAGCGTAGGAAGAGGCGATGATGCTGTCGGCATTATTGCTTCCTGCCAGACCGCCGGCAGTGCCTGAACCCTCAACAGAGCCGGCGGCGTAACAAAATAAGATGACGGCACCATAGTCCTCGTCACCAAAGTAGAAGTACTCATAATTGCCATTGGCTCCCACCAAACCGCCGACGCAGCCGGAACCGCTGACAGTGCCCGTCGCGTAAGAGGATATAATAATGCCGCCATTCCATCCTGCCAGGCCGCCAACATTATTATAATAAGAAGAGCCGAAGCCACTGACAGAAACATCAGCCCAGCAGGACATGATGACACCCTCGTAATCATTCTCTCCTACCAAGCCGCCGACGGAGCTGGAACTGCTGACAGAGCCGGTAACATAGCAGGATGTGAGGGCACCTTCGTTCCCTCCTGCCAGACCGCCAACAATTGCTGTTCCCGTGATATTCACGTTTTCAATACCCAAATGTTTGACCTGTCCCTCAAAACCCACATAGCCGAAAAGCCCAGCATAGTTTTGAGGCGCTTCGGCAATAGTCAAATTGGCTATGACGTGCCCATTTCCATCGAATACACCTGTAAATGGGGCGGATACTTCGCCAATAATCTTGTACTGGGTCCCCGTATAAGCGGACATATCAAGATTGTTCATCAGGACAAAATGCTTTCCCCAGTCAGCCGGATTAACGCCGATTGTGTTCATCTGTTCCGGCGTCCGGATCTGGTATGGATTTTCTGCTGTTCCGCTGCCGCCGCCATAGGAGGCCGCTTGTGCGGAGAAACCAATCGATACTCCAAGACATAAAATACCGGCAAAAATAGATTGATTAAAAGAAACGCTCATCGCACACCTCCCAACAGTAAAAACGAGATATTCATTCCAACAAAAAACCCGCTGTCTGTACCCTTTCTACAGACCGGCGGGTGCGCATCATCTCAACCTGATTTGCCTTCTTTTACCCATCACCCCATTCCTAATTTTTACCTAATTTTACTGGATAATTATACCAAATCCGCAGGGCAATTACAAGGGCACAGCAAAAGCGTATCGTGTTTATTATCGCTGTTTTGTTCAGGAGATAGGCAAAGGCCACTGTGTTTTTCCTCCTATCCGGCTCATAAAAATCCTTTTCCCCTCACTCATTTCATATTCCCTTTCGGCCGCTGCTTTTCCCTTGGCAAGGCAAAACGTGGGTATTGGAGTATAATGGGGGCAGAGGGCAGATAGAATCTCCCTAAGGTGCTATTTCATAGGGAGTTAAGAGAATTGGGCAGGGGCGGACTCGAACCGCCGACACACGGATTTTCAGTCCGTTGCTCTACCACCTGAGCTACCTACCCTTCCGGCATCCGAAAATGCCCAGAAATTGTGAGCATACCCAGCTGAAGCCAAAAATGCAAGTGCCTTAGCGGATTTTTGCGTGATTTTCTGTGAAAACCGGCTGGCGGTACACCCTTTATCTTCATTTCTCGCCGCCTGACGATTTTCGAAGATAGATAGCCAGCACATCGACATCAGCAGGCGTAATCCCCCCGACGCGGGAGGCCTGCCCCAGCGTAAATGGACGAAAGGCAGACAGTTTCTCCCTCGCCTCAAACCGCAGATGAGGAATTTGGAAATAATCCAGCCCCTCCGGCAGGCGGATGTTTTCAAGATGCCGGAACCTGCCAATCTGCCGCTGCTGGCGGGCCAGATACCCTTCATATTTGGCCGCCGTGGCGACGGCCTGAAGAACCTGTGCCGGCAGCCCCCTCTGCCGGACCTGCTCATCGGAAGAAAGGTCTTCAGCCAGCGGATGCTGGGGCTGCTGAATGCACTCCCAGAGGGTCTTGCCGGCCAGCCGAACGGAACGCAGATAAGCCGTCAACTCCTCGATTTGCCGCTGTTTGGCCAAGTACGCCTGCCAGCGGCTTTCGTCCACTGTGCCGAGTTTGTATCCCAGCGGCGTCAGGCGTGCATCCGCGTTGTCGGCTCGAAGGGTCAGACGATATTCCGCCCGCGAAGTAAACATCCGATACGGTTCGTCCATTTCCCGCGTGAGCAGGTCATCAATCATCACGCCGATATAGGCCTGGTCGCGTCCGAGCACAAAGGGTTCCTCTGCTCGAATGGAAAGCACGGCATTGATGCCGGCCATCAGCCCCAGCGCGCCGGCCTCTTCATAGCCGGTGGTGCCGTTAATCTGGCCGGCCATAAACAACCCTGGAATCAGCCGCGATTCGAGATTGATTTTCAATTGCACAGCGGGGCAATAATCATATTCGATGGCATAAGCATAATGGACAATGCGGGCCTTTTCGGTGCCGGCCATCAGGCGAAGCATCGCCTCCTGCACATCCTTGGGCACAGAGGTACTGATGCCGTTGCAGTAAATGGTAGTAACGGCCCGGTCCTCCGGCTCCAGAAAAACCTGATGGCGGGTTTTGTCGGCAAAACGGACAATTTTAGTTTCGATGCTCGGGCAGTAGCGGGGGCCGACAGATTCAATCTGACCGGTATAAAGGGGAGCGCGATGCAGGTTATCCCGCAGAAGTTGGTGAATCGCTGGGTTGGTATAGGTAATCCAGCAGGGAACCTGCGTCTGGGGAAGGGCCTCCGTCAGAAAGGAAAAAGGCACCGGCGGCTGGTCGCCGGGCTGGACTTCGAGTTTGTCCAGGTCCACAGTGTCGGCAGCCAGTCGAACCGGAGTGCCGGTCTTCAGCTGGCGCACGGTCAGCCCCAGCCGCTTCAGGCAGTCCGACAGCTCATTGCTGGCCGGCTCGTCAAGCCGACCGCCGGGCCGCTGCTCCGGCCCGCAGTGAAGAACGCCGCGAAGAAATGTGCCGGTGGTAAGAATGACCGCCGGGGCATTGAAGCGGCGGCCGTCGGTACAGCTGATGCCGGCTGTGCGCCCATGACGAAGAAGAACTTCGGCGGCCATTCCTTCATAGATGTCAAGATTGTCAGCGGCCTCCAGGGCCTGGCGAATCCAATCCTTGTAGGCGTACTTGTCGGTCTGGGCGCGGGGGCTTTGAACGGCCGGACCTTTGGAGCGGTTCAGGATGCGGAACTGAATGCCGGCCGCATCGGCGGCACGGGCCATCAGACCGCCGAGGGCGTCGATCTCACGGACCAGCTGCCCCTTGCCGATACCCCCGATGGCGGGATTGCAGCTCATCTTGGCAATGGTATCGCGGCGGAGGGTCACCAGCAGGGTGCGGGCACCCATTCGGCTGGCAGCCCAGGCGGCCTCGGCTCCGGCATGTCCGCCGCCAACAACAATAACATCATAATCCGTTTTCATAGTCGGCTACAATAACCCCAAAAGGTCCCAAAATCCAGAAAACACAAACTGAAAAGCCGCCGACCGCCGAGGCCATCAGACCATCGGCAAGCTGGAACCTGAAATGAAACAGCCCTAAGGATTGCGGGAACCGCAGGAATCTTTCAGACGGCGGAGGTCTTCGCCGACAGCGGGCTTGCGAAAGACAAACAAGTGTTCATGCATAATTAAATAAAAGCGGTTTCGGCGGGCAGCCGTAACCCACTGCCCCGTACAGGTGCAGTTGTGCTGGAGTTTGATGATGTCTTCCTTCAGAACAAAACCGGCTTTCAGAAACCGTTCCATCACGCGATAGGCCAGCGGAACAAAATGGCGTCCGCGCCGTGTATCACCGATGAGAATGGCACAGAAGTGTCCATCTTTGAGCACACGAAACAATTCGGCCGCCGCCTGCTCCATCGTCCGACAGAACTTATCCACACTGCTGATGTTAGACAAATCCCCCGCAATCCGCCCGTGAGAATAACGAATCAGGTTCAGATACGGCGGATGCGTAAGAACCAAATCTACAGAACGGTCAGCCAGAAACGACAAATCACACACATCAGCACAGACAATCTGACCGCCGGCGTCGGGACGCTGAAGCGGAAAATCGACGGCCTTTTCGCAAAGCGATACTGCTGCTGGATTGATGTCGCAGCCGATATAGCGGCGGCCCAGCAGACGACACTCGATCAGCGTCGTACCACCGCCGGCCATCGGGTCCAGCACCACCTCCCCCGGCTCTGAATACATCTGAATAATATTGCGGGCAACCTGCGGAGCAAAATTGCCGCGATAATTGTTCGTATGCGTCGCCCATAAACCCCGAACCGGAAACGACCAGACAGTAGTGCTTTCCAAAGGGCTGTTTTCGTCACTCATTGTGTTTCTGTGTTAATAAATAATTCTTGAAAAACGTATCTTTTCAAAAACTCTTTTCGTGCATAAAAGGCACGAGAAGTGCTTCCGTGTCCCGGACCTTTCGTTCTTGGCTGGATAAGAACCCCCATTCTTCCTGATAAACCTTGAAGGCTAATATTCTTTTCGCATATATTTTCTCTGATCATCTTGTAGTCATTTTCTATTACTCGAAAGAGCTCCGGATTTGTAAGATCAAACGTTTTTACGCAGCGGATGATGGACGAGGGCTCATCTTTCGAAACCCAGATCCTCCCCACAATGATTGCCTTTTTAAGTTTAGCAAGCAAATGGCTCTGTGCAAAGGGTGTATTGGCCACATTAACGGGGTCTATCATAGTAAGAGCCATTGTTTCTTTAATTGCGAGCCGGCCCTTGCTGTTGTATTTCAGCGCAACCGTCTTAAGCTCCCAGGAACCAAAATTAGGCGATTGTGCAGAATTTAAAGGCAAACCAAGATAGCGTTCAAGTGTATGACCCACCCAACCCTTGTTTTTCTTTCCTTCTTTGAAAACAGTTATTCCATATTGGTCAGCCAACTGCCGGAGATCTTTCCCTACAATTTGCTGAAGACGCCTAATTGCTTCTTCTCTTTCCATAGACAACCTAATTCGTTATAATGATTTCGCTGATCTGTCCCCTTTTGTTACCCTTGCAGTTGATTGCACGGGCAGCTTTTACACGCTCGATAACAAAATCTGAATACCAATCATCAAAAAAATGGTCTTGGGGATTCTCGTTTTTGGGGTCAGAATTGCTTAAGAGGAATTTCGCACCTCTTTTGTGAATCTGCCTGCAAAACTCAACCAATCGAATCTGATCATTTTCGGAAAAATCGTCTTTGGCATAAGACGTAAAACCGGCTGTCTTGCTGATGGGCCGATACGGCGGATCCAGATAAACAAAGGTGTTCTGATCGATGTATTTTAAGCAATTTTCAAAGTCTCCGCACAAAAGAGCGGCCCTTTTCAAAATCGATGAAACCGCTCGAAGATTTTCCTCCTGGCAAATAGCCGGATTTTTATATCGCCCGAAAGGAACGTTAAACAACCCTTTTCGATTAACCCGATAAAGACCGTTGAAGCAGGTGCGATTAAGGAGAATTAACTGGGCAGCGGTTTTTTCTGAAAATCCCGACGCCTTTTCCTTGTTAAATTCTTTGCGGATTTTGAGGTAAAAGTTTTTTCGCTCCTCTTCAGATAAGCCAAGGTATTTTTTCTGATACTCCTTTAATATTTCGATAAGACCCTCCACACAGGTTTGAACAATTTTGTAGCAGTGAATCAGGTCTTCATTTACATCATTCAGGACGAATCGTTCTATGCCGTCATACCGCTGAGCAATATGAAAAAATACCGCTCCGCCGCCGACAAACGGCTCTACGTATGTTTTTATCTTGCCGTATCTCAATTCCGCAGGCAGCCGTACACCAATCTCATCAAGCAGCTGTCCTTTCCCGCCTGCCCATTTCAGAAACGGCCTGGCACTCTTTATTTCACACAGCACAGTCATAAAAGTAAGTCCTTTGGTTCAACACCAACTTATATCCTATCCGCGACTGAAGGTTCATGACGATTTCCATGGGGTTTAGTTTAGCCGACGCGAGTGATTTGAGCAAGGGGATGGGGCGGGGACGGGTGATTCAGGGGCAGGTGATTCAGGGGCGGATGAATCGTCGTTGTCTCCTGAAAGAAGTGGAATAAGGGGAGTTGGGGGTTTTGGGGCTGGTACATCGTGGGGGGCTGGGTTTTCCAAGGGTGTTTGGCGGGAGGTGTTGTCAAAAATTGCTGTTTTCTGGGTTTTTGGGCTGAAAATGGGGTTTTTGGGGAAATTTGCGCACCGCGGCGCACAGGCGGCGCACATTTTAAAGCCACCTGAAAACGGCCGCGCGCATTTTAAAGCCGAATTTTGGACCTGCGGAGACGTCGGCGCGCATTTTTGAGCCAGTTGAAAAGGGCTGCTGAGGGGGTTTGGGGACAATTGCTGAGAATCTAATTGAGGCACAGATTTTTGAACCAGTTGGAAAGGATTGAGGGGCAATTGCTGATAATTCAATGGAGAGACGGATTGGGGGGCCGGTTGGGAAGGGTTGAGAGGGGGCAATGGAGAGGAAGTGGAGGGGAAAAGCCGGAAACAATGGGGCAAATAGAGGGGGATTGGGGCGGATGAGGGTTGTCGGGTTGTGCTCCTTCTGCTGCCCATTTTAATTCCTTTAATTCCTATACCTTGCGGCTCCTTTGGGCCGAATGTCTGCTCCTTTGTCATTCAGGAGGTATTATACCATAAATGATTTTGAAATCAAGGAAATGTTTGGTGATTATCAAACTTTTTTTGCGTGGGCAGAGCCGCGGTTTTGGAAAGAATGAAGAGTGAAAAGGGGAATAGTCGAGGAAGCGGGTCGGGTTTGGGGTTTTGGGTGAAAAATTAAACGAAAAATTGGGGGAACAGCCTGCCGGAGGGGGTTGGGGGGGGTATAATAGCGGCGAAACGGCTGCTTTGGAAAAGACATCGAAAAATAGAAGGGAACAAATAAGGAGTTTTGCCAACCTTTGGAGGTGCACCGAATTTCCGGGTCTGAGGCGAGAGATGCTGTAATTTGATTTAAGGAGGATAAAAAACAGATGACCGTCCCGCGTTTTCCTGTTTTCCCCGAATCTCCCGCACGAACTGAATAGGGGTGCGATATGGCCGGGAATCTTAGCCGTCAAAATGGATCGAAGACATCGTGCAGTCAGCATAGCCGGATGGCTTTACGGTGGGCGACGGCCGCCTTCCTGGAGACCGAGAAACACTTCCAGAAGATCGACGGGTATAAACAGATCTGGATGCTGAAATCGTATCTGGATGAATTGGAGAACGAACAGACCCTTGCAGAAAAACGAAGGGTCGGATAGGCTAAAACAATGGAGCCGCTATGAACCTTCAACTACGGCTGGGACATAATCATTTTGTAACTTGTAAGGAGACTCATTATGAGTATACGATTTAGTTTAAACTTGTTGCCATTATTTTGTCCTAATGAACAGGTGTACTTATTCAAAAAAAGCATATGGATGGCATCAGGAAAAGCCTGGCCAAACTATCGAATTGGTCTTTGGATACCTTTTATATTCGAAACTGGCGTGTATGTTACCAACAAACGAATCATGTTAGTTAGCCATAATTTCCGATTGCTTACTCAAGAACTTAGTTTATGGTTTAAGGATAATACTGAAAAAAGAAGAAATAGTGACTTTATTCAAGGAATCCATTTAGGAAAAAGCTGGATTTGGGGGCCATATTTAGAAGTTAAGTTTGAAAATTCCTCCAAACTATGGTACAGGTCATCTAACGCTTGGATACGATTATATACGAAGAAACCAGAAATTATTCATACTGCTATTACACAGATAATGAACAATTGCTAAGTAGGAATGTGGACATCACATCGTGGTCAAAAATAAACCTCCGATTGTCACAGATGTACGTCTTCAGCCCAAATGGGACAAAAATAAGGTCTATTTTCGTTGACGGTTTTGGCTCACCGTTTCGGGAATCGTTGAATTAAACACCTTTCTGTTTTCGATTGTTCTTGTCTTTAATTCGGCCCTGCGTTTCAGGATTGGAGAACGTATAATAAGTTTCGCACTTTGAAAAGTTGATAAAAAGAGTCCTTTCTTTGGTCGATGGGAAAATTGTGTGAATATGAACCTTGACAATCAAAGAAAGGACACAGTGATGCAGAACAGTACTTCGGCACAATCGGACAAGAACTTGAGCGATGCGATCAAAATCAATGAATCTCAGATTCAGGCGCACCTTGGCAAGCTGGTGCGTTCCACAGTGGAAGAGACGCTCAATGAGATGCTGGACGCCGAGGCGGATCAGCTGTGCAATGCCCGGCGGTATGAGCGGACGGATCAGCGGGCCAACGGTCGGGCCGGCCATTACAAACGCCGCTTTCACACTACCTCTGGCGAGGTTGAGTTGAAAATGCCCAAACTGCGGTACGCCAAATTTGAAACCGCTATTATTGAACGGTAAACGGAGAAAAGTATCTGAGGGGGAGGGACATTTTCTTTTTTCAGTAAACCATTTTTCAGAAGGAAAGGTTCTTGCTTTTGGTTCTTCGAAACCGCTACAATAAGAAGTCGATACACGAGCGAAAAAAGGAGAATAAAACATGGCAAGGCAGAGATGGTTGGGCCTGATACTGCTAATGGCGGCAGGGATTGGATGTGTTCCTTCACTCTATCCGTTATACACCGAGGAGACGGTGGTTTTTGACCCCAAACTTGGCGGCTGCTGGCAGACGGAAAAGAACGAGATGTGGTGCTTCACCCGGCATGAAAACACAAATTCCTATGACCTGGTGATTGTTGAAAACGATCAGAAGCGGAGTTATCTGCTGGCCCATCTGGTTCAAATCGGAGACAATCGCTTTCTTGACCTTTACCCCAAACGGCAGCCGCTTGAAGCCGGCGGGTGGTGGGAATATCACCTTCTGCCGGTGCATACGTTTTATCTTGTTGAGGCGAGCGAACCGAATCTGGTTTTGTCCGCGATGATGCCGGATGCGATGGAGAAACTGCTCTCGGAAAAGCCGGGGCTTCTCAAGCATGAAATGGTGGAAGACCGGCTGGTGCTTACGGCGTCCACGCTGCAATTGCAGGCCTTTCTTGAACAGCCGGAGATGGTGGAGCGTGTCTTTGGCGAGCCGGCCGCCCTGAAGCCCTATCAGCCGCCTTCAGAGCGTTAGGGATAAAACCGCTCGAAGGGGAAATTGCGAATCATATAGGCCAAGTCGGCTCCTTCGCCGGCAGGAATGTCGCTGAAGTTGGTTCGCTGTTCTTTGGCCATTTTGATGGTCGAGGAGTCCAGCCAGCGGTGTTTTTCGCCGTGGCCGTCGGCAAATCCCAAAATGCTGTGGCCTCCGTGGGCGATTGAAATGGGGTCCACCCAGGTTGTCGGCGTCTGGGGCTTGATTACCCACGAGTTGACATTGAGTCCGCGGCCGTCCACTTCTTCCACAAAGATGTATTTATTGCCCGGCGCTCGGATGGCTGTGGTTGTCAGATGGGGGTAGTATCCCTGCCATTGGATTTCGGAGAGAGGGGAGGGGCCTGTGCCGGCTACCAGGGAATAGCTGCGATAGCCGCCTACGCCCGTTCCTGCGACGGCTGACGGGGGGTGCAGATAGCGTTTATCGGAGGGGCAGTGGAAGATTTGGCTGCTTTCCGCATAGGGATAGAGCAGTCCCTTTTCAATGCCGCGGATCTCATCTTCGGCGAGGGAGTTTTCGGCGGAAACGACTGTGCCGTCCAACCGCTGGGGGGCATTGACCCAGCAGTAGTAAGGGTCCTGGCTTGAGCCGACCATGGGGCCGACGACTCGGTTTCTGTTTTCGCCAGCATAGACCGTCCAGGCCTTTGCGAGGCCATTGACATTCGTCAGGCAGACTGCACCCTGGGCCTGGAGTTTGGCCATGCGCAGGGCCGGCAGGATAATGGAGAGCAGCAGGCCGATGATGGCAATCACGACGAGCAGTTCGATTAAGGTAAAGGCGGGTTTTGGTGCGGATTTTGTTTTCATATTCGGATTCCTGCCATAGATTATCCGGTTTCGTTGAACTAAAAAGGTTCCTCTTTAAAGTAATGGCCTGAGCAGGGCCAAATTTTTATAAATTTTTAAAATTTTTATAAAAAAAGAAAAACCGGCGCCTGTTGAGCTGGCAATCCAACAGGAGCCGGGTTTTTCCGTGGTGTTTCAGACGGTCTGGAGGCGTTTGGCCTGGGGCACGAGGTCTGTTAAGTCCTTGATTTTCACCGGCTTGCCGGTGTCAATGCTTTTGCGGGCTGCGATGCCGATCAGAATGGACATGGCTCCGTCGCGGGTTCCGGCGGCGTGGCCGAGCGGATCGGGCGCGTCGGGGGCGGCAAAAAGGCGCTCGCGCAGGCGTGCATCGCCGCCGCCGTGTCCGCCGTATATTTTGGGCACTTTGATTTGTTCGGTTGAGCCGAAGTTGTGCGAAATCATAATCGAATTGAAGCGGCTTTTGTCTTCTTCGAGGTCCTGCTTCATTTCGAGGGCGTGGAGGGCCGACTGGTCCACCATCTGGAGACCCTTTTCCCAGGGGAGGCCGTCCCAGCTGTCCAGCCGACCTTCAAAGCCGTTAAACGCAATCTGCCAGCCCTCGAAGGGGGAATAGGTGGTCAGCGAATAGCTCACCTGAACATTGTTGGCATATTTAATTTGCACCGCCATTTTGTCGAAAATGTCGATTTCATTCCGCCACAGGCACGCATCGCGCAGATAGCCGTCATAGTGTTCGTTGGCTACATAAAGTTTCATCAGGTGCTTGTCTTTGGTGATGTCCCAGTAGAATTTGCATTTTTCCTTGTAGGGACATGGCCGGCAATGCGTGTGGCGGAAGGGATGGTTGTGCCCGTAATGTTCGAGGGCTCCGAAGGCGTGCACCTCGACGGGGTCTGAATCAATCCACCAATTCAGCAGGTCAAAATGATGGGTGGCTTTGTGCAGAAGCAGGGTGCCGCTGCATTTGCGCAGGCCGTGCCAACGCCGGAAATAGGAGGCGCCGTGGTCTGTATTCAGATACCAGTGAAAGTCCACGGAGGTTACCTTGCCCAGCGGCTGGGCGGCCAGCAGTTCTTTGATTTTCGTGAAGTGGCTGCTGTAGCGGTAGTTGAATCCTACGTGAACCTTTCGGCGGCTTTGTTTTTCGGCACGAAGGATGTGCCGGCATTTATCTTCGTCGATGGTCATCGGCTTTTCCGTGATGACCTCCGTGCCCATTTGGAGTCCCTTGATAATGAACTGATGGTGTGTGCCGTCCACAGTGGTTACAATGACGGTGTCGGGCCTGGTCTTGTCCACCATTTGTTCGAAATCGGTAAATGTCGGGCAGTCCGCGCCGATGTACTGCTGGGCATAGGCGACGCGGCCTGGGTTGATGTCGCACAGGCCGACAAATTCGAGCACATCGCTGTGTTTTTCGACGAGGGATTTGCCCCAGAGGGAAATGCCTCGTACGCCTGTGCCAACCAGGGCGATTCGCCTTTTGCGGGGGGTGGGTACTGCGGGGATACCCAATAAGGAAGTCGGACGGGTGAGGGCGGCGGCGGCGGCAACGCCTGCGGCCGCCAAAAAGTCTCTTCGTTTCATGCGGATACCTCCTCGAGAAAAAAGGGTTCTGCCGGTTCCGGTTTTCAGATTTTCAGCATCGGCGGTTATACCGAAAGATTGGTTTTTCTTCAACCTTCTGATTGGAAAAAGAAAGGGCGGAAGGGTTTCGGATTCCTTTCGGCCGGTTGGCCGGCAGGCGGGTGATGAGGAGAGGGTTTTTCGGTGTTTCGGGTATTTTTCTTGATTTTTCCTGTTTAAAATACGATATATAGACAAGTTCAATGAGGTAATTCGTGTGAAGGGAAGGGAAAACCCGATGAAAACGGGATGGAATTTGGTGTTCGGCTCGGCAGCGGCGGCTGTTCTGCGTGCCGGCATTATAATTATCATCATTAGCGGGAGCCCCTTGCCGCTCTGAAAAAGGAGACAAAATAAGCCCTCAAAGGCCTTTCAGAGCAGCGAGTTCTGAAAGGCCTTTCTTTTTTGCAGAAAGTTCAAGGGAAAACTCAACTATATGGACAGTCAGGACAGCAGGAAAACGGCAATGCGATGAAAGATGGTGGTTGGGAGTGCTTTCGGGTCTTGTTACGGGCTGCAATCGCCGTTCTTGACAATACCGGAAAAAAACGTACCCTATTGCTTTTACTGTTCTGGAAAGACTAAGGATTAATTATGTCAGATACTGAGAAAAAAGGTTATCGAGACACGCTGAATCTGCCGCAAACCAGTTTTGCGATGAAGGCCAATCTTACTCAGCGTGAGCCGCTGCAGCGCAAGGCGTGGGAAAAGGAGAATATTTACGGCAAAATCCTTCAGGGCCGGCAAAATGCGCCGCTGTATGTTCTTCATGACGGCCCGCCGTATGCCAACGGCGATATTCATATGGGGCATGTGATTAACAAAGTCCTTAAGGATTTTGTCATCAAGTATAAAACGATGTGCGGTTTTTGCTGTCCCTATGTGCCCGGGTGGGATTGCCATGGTCTTCCTATTGAAGTGAAGGTGATGGCCGAACTGGGCGAGGCCGCCCGCACGATGTCCAAACTCGAAATCCGCCGGCAGTGCCATAAATACGCCCTCAAGTATGTCAAACTGCAAACCAAACAGTTTCAGTCTCTTGGGGTGTTCGGGGATTTTGCCAACCCTTATCTGACGCTTGCGCCGTCGTATGAGCAGGGCATTCTTGAAGTTTTTGCCGAACTGGTAAGCAATGGTCTGGTCTTCAAGCAGCGCAAGCCGATTCACTGGTCTGTTGGATGCCAGACGGCTCTGGCGGAAGCGGAACTGGAATATCAGGATATTGCCTCGCCGAGTATTTATGTCAATTTTCCGCTGGAGGACTCTTCGGCCGCCCGCGTGCGCCAAATGGGTCTGGCGGATGAAGACAGCACCGTCTGCTTTATGATTTGGACGACGACTCCGTGGACGCTGGCCGCCAATCTGGCGGCGGCGCTGCATCCGAATCTTGAGTATGTCTGCCTGTCTTACGAGAAGGACGGGCGGAAATGGGCTTCGATTGTCTGCAAAGAGCGTCTGGAGGCGGTTGCGGCGGCGGCGGGTCTGACGGCCGGCCGCTATCGGGTCAGTGCTCCGCGGCTGGGGAAGGAGTTTGCAGGGCTGCGCTATCGGCATCCGTTTCTGGATAAAAATCCCACGGACCGGGAGGCGTGGTTTGCCATCAACGAAACCTTTGTAACGACGGAGGACGGCACAGGGATTGTCCATATTGCGCCCGGTCATGGGCAGGAAGACTATGAGGCGGGAATCCGCCATAATCTGGCTATCTATTCTCCGGTCAAAGATGACGGCTGTTATGATGAGTCCGTGCCGTCCTGGCTGCGGGGCAAAAATGTTTTACACGTGGATGCCGAGGTCAACGAGCATCTGCGAAAAATCGGCCTGCTGGTGCATGAAGGCAAGATTGTCCACAGTTATCCTCACTGCTGGCGCAGCAAGATGCCTGTGATTTTCCGGGCTACCGAACAGTGGTTTATCGGTGTGGATCGTCCGGCGGCGGCGTTCGGCCAAACCCTTCGTGAAATGGCTCTTGCCCAGATTGGACAGGTCCGCTGGATTCCCGCCTGGGGTGAAAAGCGGATTCGAGGCATGCTCGAAAGCCGTCCCGACTGGTGCATCAGCCGACAGCGTGCGTGGGGGCTTCCTATTCCGGTCTTTACCAACAGTGCCGGGCAGGTTCTGCTTACCCGCGAATCGGTGCTGGCGGCGGCCCGCCATATCGGCCGGAAGGGTTCGGACAGCTGGTTTACGGATTCGCCCCGAGAGATTCTGGGTGAGGATTTTCCGCTGCCGGCGGGCTTCTGCTGGGATGACCTGCAGAAGGAAGAGAACATTTTTGATGTATGGTTTGAGTCCGGCTGCAGCTGGCACAGTGTTGCGGTCAAAGCCGGCTGGCCCGTGCCGGTTGATTTGTATCTCGAAGGTTCTGATCAGCACCGGGGGTGGTTTCAATTGTCTCTGCTGCCGGCGCTGGGGGCTATCGGCCGGCCGCCGTTTCAGACGGTGCTTACCCACGGCTTTACGGTTGACGAAAAGGGGATGAAGCAGTCCAAGTCTGCCGGCAATTATGTCAGCGCTCTGGAAGAAATTGAAAAATACGGTGCCGATATTCTCCGGTTGTGGGTGGCCAGCGTCAATTATCAGGAGGATATGCGCTGCAGCGATGAACTCATCGGACGGCTGCAGGAGGCCTATCGCAAAATCCGGAATACGCTCCGCTACCTGCTGGGCAATCTGGATGATTTTGTCCCCGACTCTATGCGTTTGCCGTACAGCCGGCTTTTGCCGCTGGACCAGTGGGCTATGGAGGCCCTTCAGAAATTGATTGTTCAGGTTCGGCAGGCCTATGAAGATTTTGCTTTTCATCGCGTTTTTTCGCTGATTTATAATTTCTGCGTGGTTGAGATGAGCAGCATTTATATGGATGTGCTCAAGGATCGGATGTACTGCGAGGCGGCCGACAGTCCCAACCGCCGCAGCGGTCAAACTGTTATGTATGCCATTCTTGATGCGCTGGTGCGCCTGCTGGCTCCGGTTCTGGTTCATACGGCTGAAGAGGCATGGGCTGCCATCCGGTATAAATCCGAGCCGGTGGACAGTGTTCATCTGGCCCATCTGCCCCAGGCCGACCCGTCGATTCCCTATGAGGCCGACGAAGAGCGATGGGAGAAGATTATGGCCTTGCGTGACGAGGTTCTTCGTGTACTCGAACCGCTCCGCAAAGAGCAGATTATCGGCTCCAATCAGGAGGCGTGGGTGCAGATTACCCTCGAGGATGAGTCGCTGTTTGCTTTGCTTGAGGAATTAGGGGTCTCCACCTTTGCTGCGTTGTGTATTGTCAGCGGCGTTACCCTCGACAAAGGCCCCGTTCGTAAAATCACGGCTGATAAAAGCCCTTATCCGAAGTGTCAGCGGTGCTGGAACTTCTGGCCCAGCGTTGGAGAAGACCCTCACTTTCCCGACTTGTGCAGCCGCTGTGCCAAGGTGGTTGGCGCCTTGAGGCAATGAGTTGTTTTCGGCAAATCTGAAATGAGGTGATTTCTATGTCAGCAATTTTCAAGTGGCGGCTGTGTCTTTTCAGTGCAGGGATGATGTGTATCCAGCAGGCAGGAGCAGCGACGATGGAGGAAAAATATCAGCGGGCACTGACGGTTGAGCAATGGACGGATGGAAAAGTCTATCGGCAGAACGTCCGTCCTCACTGGTTTGACGGCGGCAGCCAGTTCTGGTACCGCATCGACCTGGCCGACGGCCGCAAGGAGTTTATTCGTGTACATGCTGTTCGCGGGTATCGACGGGAGGCCTTCGAACACGCGCGGCTTGCCGAAGTACTCGCCCAGGCAGCCGGCCGGCAGGTGGACCCGGAGCGTCTGCCTTTCGGACAAATCAAACTGAGTGATGATGACAGCACCCTTGCTTTTTCCGCCTTTGGAAAAACCTGGCGCTGTCAGTTGAGCACCTATACCCTCGAGGAAGGCCCGCTGGAAGAGGGCCTTGAGGAGGCGCTGCCTCCGCAGGCCGAGATTCGTCCCAGCCGGAACAGCCAGGAGGACACTTCGATTACCTTTTTCAACCGGACAGGGCGAACGGTGGTGATTTACTGGATAGATACGGCCGGGCGGCGTCATCAGTATGCGGTGCTGGAGGGCGGCCGGCAGCATCGGCAGCATACCTTTGTCGGGCATGTGTGGGTGGCAGCCGACCCCAACGAAACGCCGCTGGCTGCTTTTACGGCAGCGGAAGACAATGCTATTGCGGAGATTACGGATTCCCTGTTCCGCCAGCCGCTGATACCTTCGCGGCGGCGGCCTCGACAGGAGGGCGTTGTCTCGCCGAATGGCGCCTATCGGGCTGTGATTCGCCGTTATAATCTTTTTCTTCAGGCAACAGAAAGCGGACAGGAGCAGCCGCTGACGGAAGACGGCACGGCGGAGCATTTTTACAGCCGGCAGGTTTTCTGGTCTCCCGACAGCCGTTATCTGGCTGTGATTCGCACCCGCAAAGGACTTGACCGGCAAGTGTACCTGGTGGAATCGTCTCCCGCCGATCAACTTCAGCCCAAACTTCACACCATTACCTATCCTAAGCCCGGCGACGAAATCGACCGCGATACCCCCTGCCTGTTTGATGTAGAGGCGCGAAAGCAGATTCCGATTTCCGATGCACTGTTTGCCAACCCGTGGAGTTTGACGGATTTTCACTGGCAGGCCGATTCCAAGCGGTTTCTGTTTGTTTACAACCAGCGGGGACATCAGCTGCTGCGGGTGCTGGCCGTGCAGGTTCAGGACGGCAGCGTGCAGACCCTCATTGAAGAAACCAGCCCGACTTTTATTGATTATGCCGGCAAGTATTTTCTGGCTTACTTGGATGAGACCGGCGAACTCATCTGGATGTCCGAACAGGACGGCTGGAATCATCTCTATTTGTATGATGCCGCCGAAGGCCGGCTCAAAAACCAAATCACGACGGGCAGCTGGCCTGTCCGCCAAGTTCTTCAGGTTGATGACAAGCAGCGTCAGATTTGGTTTGAAGCCGGCGGCGTTTATCCGCGGCAGGACCCCTACTATCTTCATCTCTGCCGGGTCAATTTTGACGGCAGCGGTTTTACCATTCTTACGGAAGGCGACGGCACGCATGAAGTTGAGTTTTCGCCTAACCGGCGTTTTTTCCTCGACCGGTATTCGCGGGTTGATTTGCCGCCGGTTACGGAACTGCGAAGCAGCGGCGACGGTCGATTGATTTGTCTGCTCGAAAAGGCCGACTGGTCGGCCCTGCTGGCGACCGGCTGGCAGCCGCCCGAACGTTTTACCGCCAAGGGACGCGACGGCCAAACAGCCATTTACGGCATTCTGATTCGCCCGTCTGATTTTGATCCGAAAGAGAAGTATCCGGTGCTGGAGGAGATTTATGCGGGGCCGCAGGGGGCATTTGTGCCGAAGGCATTCGGCCGGCAAACCCATCAGCGTCAGTTGGCCGAGTTGGGGTTTGTGGTGGTTCAAATTGACGGGATGGGGACTTCGTATCGCTCGAAGGCCTTTCACGATGTCTGCTGGAAGAATCTGGGCGACAGCGGTTTTCCAGACCGCATTGCATGGCTGAAGGCGGCCGGCGAGAAGTATCCGTGGCTGGACTTGACGCGGGTGGGCATCTACGGCGGCTCCGCCGGCGGGCAAAGTGCCTTGCGGGCGCTGCTGGCCTATGGAGAGTTTTACAAGGCCGCCGCGGCCGACTGCGGCTGTCATGACAATCGAATGGACAAAATCTGGTGGAATGAATTGTGGATGGGCTGGCCTGTCGGGCCGCATTACGAAGAACAATCGAATGTTACCAATGCACACAAACTTCAGGGCAAACTTCTGCTGACCGTCGGCGAACTGGACCGCAATGTCGATCCGGCCTCTACGATGCAGGTCGTCAATGCTCTGATTAAAGCCGATAAGGATTTTGAACTTTTGGTCGTGCCGGGTTCCGACCATGGCGCCGGCGAACATCCCTATGCCAGGCGAAAGCGAATGGATTTCTTTGTGAAAAACCTGCTTGGGGCGGAACCGCCGTCTCGAGGGCTGCCTGCACAGGCGGGCAATTGAGCGCTTCTGCGGCGGGCTTCGGTGCGGCTCTGTCAGGAATCCTTCTTTGAGGAACGGTTGAGATTCTGTTCAAGGCCTTCTGAGACGGCCGGAAGGGAGTTTATCGCTTCAAGGACTTGTTCCACGGAGATGTTTTCCATCCGGTACATCGGCTCCGGATTGTCAATGCTTCGGCCTCTTCCGAATGGATTGACTGCTGCAATGGCAGCCGAACGCTGACGGGGAAACAGCCGGGCGGGGTTGGTCGGACCGAAAATCATCACGGTAGGGGTGTTCAGGGCTGCGGCAATATGGGTAGGGCCGCTGTCATTGCCGACAACAAGGGCTGCCTGTTCGAGCAGGGCAACCAGCTGCGGCAGGGTTGTGCGGCCGGTCAGCAGGGCGATGGGTACCTCCGCGGCCTTGCGGATTTGCTCGCCGACGGCCTGCTCTTTGGCCGAGCCGGCGATGACGACCGGAAGTCCGGCCCGGCGATGCAGAAATGCGGCCACTTGAGCAAATCGCTCCGGCGGCCAGCACTTGCGCTGGTGGGCTGAGCCGACTGCCAGCACCGCAAAGTGCCGGGGCTGGAGGCCTTCTTTGGCCAAGAGGGCGGCGGCGGTCTCCCGTGCCTGCGGGGTTGAATGCAGTCCGTATTCTACCGGCTCCAACGGCACCCCCAGGAGCCCCAGCAGTTCCTGATACAAGTCGAGGATGTGCGCCGAGGAAGGGGTGGGGGCAATGTGGGTATAAAAGAGCGTTGCTCCTTCGCGGGCCTCTTTCAGTCCTGCCCGCAGTCGACAGCCGCTGGCAACACCGAACAGCGCCGAACGCAGCAGTCCCTGCAGGTCCAGCACAAGGTCATATCGGCCCTGCCTCAGCTGCCTGAGAAAAGCCCCCAATGCCTGATAAGCCGCCGGCTGATACCAGCGGCCCATTGTCTTCCGGTTGAACAGCAGCAGCCGGTTGACGCCCTCGATGCACTCAAACAGTCCCGCCAGTTCCGTCCGCACCACCCAGTCGAGTGAGGCCTTCGGACAGCGGCGGCGCAGCGCCGACAACACCGGCAGTGCATGCACAATATCCCCCAGGGAGGAGGGCTTGATTATCAGAAGGCGCCCTGTCCAGTCTTCAGTAAGCAGATTGTTAATGGTGCCTGGCATTGTTCAGGCCGTATTTTACAAAAGAAAAACCCCGTTGGCAAAACCTCTCTGGAAACGGCTGAATGGCGGCGGCTTATTTTGTGGGGGAGGTTTCCATTGAAAAAAGCCGTTTTGTTTGGTACAACCATCGGCAGAAGAGGGCTTTTCATGGCAGTACAGTTTATTCTTGGACGGGCAGGCACAGGAAAAACCCGGCTTTGCATTGAGGCCGCCGCCCAGGCGCTGCGCGAGGATAGCCGGCAGCCCCTGATTTTGCTGGTTCCTGAACAGGCAACCTATCAGATGGAGCAGGCGGTGCTGTCGCTGTCGGGAATCGAAGGGTACCATCGGCTTCGGATTCTTTCGTTTCAGCGGCTCGGCTACTGGCTGGAGCCGGCCGGCGGGCGCTGGGAACTTAGCCGTGTCGGTCGGCAGATGATTGTTCAGCGGCTGATGGCCGATTGTCAGCCGCAGTTGAAATTGTTGAACTCGACGGACGAGGCGGCCGGTTCCGCGGCGCAGATGGCCGATGTTCTGGCTCAACTCTATCGGGCCCAGGCAACGCCGACTCAGCTGGCCGAGATGGCCCGTCTTCTGGCTGAACGAGACCCGGCCGGCCGCACGGCGCTTAAATTGGGCGACCTGGCGGTTCTGCTGGAGGCCTACCAGCAGTTCCTCGGACAAAATCAGGACTTTTATGACGCTGAGCATCTCTTCAGCCGTCTTTGCAGCCGAATCGCCCAGGCCGATTTTCTCAAAAATGCCTGTTTATGGGTGGACGGCTTTTCCGGTTTTACAGCACACGAAGAGGCGGTTTTGCTTGAGCTGCTCAAGGTCTGCTCCCAGTCGCATATTGCCCTGTGTCTGGAGCCGTCCATTCTTGAGGATGAGCCGTCGGAGTCGTGGAGCATCTTTGCCCCAACCCGGCGGACGTACCTTCGGCTTCGGGAGCGGATTGAGCAGGCCAATCTTCCGCCGGCTCAGCCCATCATCCTTGACAAACCTTATCGGTGGCGTCAGACGCCGGCCCTGAAAACACTCGAACGTTATTTCCCTGAGGAGTTTGCGCCGGCTTCCTTTTCATGCGGAGGGGCGATTGTCCTGGCGGCTTTGCCTGATGTCCGCAGCGAGTGCCTCTGGACGGCCCGGCGGATTCGCCAACTTGTCCGTCAGGAGAATCTTCGTTACCGTCAGATTGCCGTGGTGGTGCCGGAGATGGCTTCTTATCAGCATCTTTTAACCTGGGCCTTTGGACGACTGGAAATCCCGTATTTTCTTGACCAGCCCCGGCCGCTTCGAACGCATCCGGCCGCCGAACTGCTGGACAGTGCGTTGCGGGCTGTGTGTTTTCATTTTCGGCTGCCGGATATGATGGCCTTTCTGAAGACCGGATTGCTGGGGCTGACCGATTTTCAGGCCGATTTGCTTGATAATTATTGTCGGGCCTGCGGCATTGAAGGTGCTGACTGGCTCAGTGAGCAGCCATGGAAATTTGCCGACCCGCAGGAAGGTTTTCCAGAGGGAGAGATTGACTCCATCCGCCGGCAGGCCGCCGCTCCGCTCCTTGCTCTGCGGCGAAATCTGCGCATCGAGGAGGAGGGGCTGCTTGCCCCTGAAGAGTTTGTCAAGGCCCTGTGGGAGTTTCTTGAAACGCTTCAGGTGCGACGAACGCTGGCACTGTGGGCAGAGGACGACCCTTCCGACCAGCGTTTCGGCCATCGGCAGATGTGGCAGAAACTGGTTCAGGTTTTTGATGAACTGTGCATCGTCTATCAAAATCGCAGGCATCCCGCCGCGGTCTATCAGCAGCTTCTTCAGTCTGCGCTGAGCACCCTTACCGTCAAACTGATTCCGCCTACCCTGGACCAGGTGCTCATCGGGCAGATTGAGCGAAGCCGCCATCCGGAAATTCAGGTGGTGTTTCTGCTGGGTGCCACGCAGAAGCAGTTTCCTGCTCCGCTCGAATCGGAGGGGTTTTTCAGCCGTGATGACCGTGCGGTTCTCGAATCGCTGGATGCGGATTTTGCCGAGCCGCTGGACCGCCAACTTTTGCGGCGATGCTATCTGAGTTATATTGCCCTCACGAGGGCTCAGCGGCAGGTTTATCTGACGCGTCCGCTGGCCGACGAAAAGGGCAATCCCATCCAGCCGTGGGGAGGCCTGGAAAAACTCCGTCAGCTCTTTTCAGACCTCCAGACGCTCAAGCCCGCCGCCGAGCCGCAGTCGCCGGAGGAAATTCAGACCTGCGCGGAATGGGCCTTGTATTTGTGTCAGACGCTCGGACGGGACAGCACGGCTGAGTCCTCCAGCCGTACGGCCGCGGGGGCTTTGCTTGAAGGTCTTGACAGTCCGGCCGCCCAGACCGTCCGGGAGGCGCTCGAATACCGCAACCAGGCCCAGTTGGAGGAGTCTCTTGTGCGGCAGGTGTATGGCGGCTCTTTATCGACTTCCATCAGCCGGCTGGAGAGTTTGGCGGCCTGTCCGTATCGGCATTTTGCATCCTATCTGCTGCGGCTGAAAAAACGCCGTCTGGTTCACCTGGAGCCCCTCGATTTGGGCTTGTTTTATCATGCTGTTCTTAATGAACTTTTCAAAACCGTTTCCCGACAGGGTCTGGATTGGGCGGAGGTTCCGCCGATGCAGCTGGAGAAGATGGTGCGGGAGGTGAGTGCCGGGGAGATTGCCCGCAGTGAATTTCTCCAGAGTTTTCAGCGTCATTCCGCCCACAATCGTTTTCTGCTGCAGACGGCCTGTGAGCAGCTTGTGCGGCTGGCGGCAGGGCTGCGCGAAATGCTTGCCGCCGGCAGTTTTCGGCCTCTCCAGACGGAAGTCAATTTCGGCACCAACGGTCTGCCGCCTCTGCTGATTTCACCGGCCGGCGGCGCCGCTGTCCGCCTCCGCGGTGTTATCGACCGTGTGGATTCTGCACAGACGCCGGAGGGGACGGCGGCGGTTGTCTTCGATTACAAAACCTCCTCCCGCGACTTTCAGTGGGGTCCGTGGTTTTACGGTCTGGATATTCAGATGCCTGTCTATCTGCTGGCTCTTCGGGGGCAGACGCTCGCCGGCCAAACGCTCGTGCATCCGGCAGGGGCCTTTTATATCCCTATTCAAAGTTCCATCAAGTTCAAGGAACTTTCTGAGCTGGATAAACCCGGACAATTCCCCTTCAAGGCCAAGGGCTTTCTGGATGAACGATTCGCCCGGCTGCTGATTGACCCCGCTCAGAAAAGCGGCTATTACAATTTCTCGTTTAATAAAGAGGGCCAGCTCACGCGGGTTTCACAAAGCGGCATCCTGACTCCTGAGCAGTTTGAGCGGTTTCTGTCGGCTACCCAAAGCATTCTGCAGAATCTGGCCGGGCAGCTGTTTGAAGGCCGCATTGAGATTGCCCCCTATCGTCTGGGGCGCACAAGCGCGTGTTCCTATTGCGACTATCGGCCTGTCTGCAAGTTCGATTGGGAAATCAATTCCTATCGGTTTCTTCCTTCTCTGAAGAAAACAGACGTGCTTGAAAAACTCGAGGAAGGGCAGCCCTGATGGATGCGATTCGATGGACAGAGGCGCAGGAGAAGGCCATCCATGTTGTTGGACGGGATGTGCTGGTCAGTGCCTCCGCCGGCACCGGCAAGACCGCTGTGCTGGCTCAGCGCTGCCTGGCGCGTCTGTGTGAGCCGCCCCAGCAGACGGATGTGGACCGGCTGCTGGTTCTGACCTATACCGATGCGGCCGCCGAAGAAATGCACAGTCGAATCGCCTCCACGCTGCGTCAGAGTTATCGCCGCAGTCCGTCCTCTCATCTTCGCCGGCAGCTTCTTCTGCTTGATGCCGCCTGGATCAGCACGTTTCACGCCTTCTGCAAACGTCTTCTGGCGGAACATTTTTATCTGCTCAATCTCGACGCCAACTTTGCCATTGTTGATCCTGACCAGCAGGAGCTGCTGAAATCTGATGCCGTTGTGCAGACGCTTGAAGAGGCCTGGTCGGAGCCGGTTTTGGCTCAGGGCATTTCAATCCTGCTGACCGGCCAGTCTTTGTATGGGGCGAAAGGATTTTCGCGGCAGATTCTTGCACTGGCAGGTTTTCTTGAAAGTATTCCTCAGCCGCAGCGGTTTTTCGAGCGTATGGAGGAGTTTTGTGCGCAGGGGCCGCCGTCGGCCGATTGGCACCGCCTCCGCCGGGAGCAGCTTCAGAGGGTCTGTGAAATTCTCCGGCAGGCCCGCCAAAAAATTGACTATGCACGGCTTCTTCACGACTCCCTCGGCCTTGGCGGCTGGCTGGCGCAAACCTTTGATGCCTATCAGGAAACGGCTGAGCGCCTTGAACAGACAGCCCATCGGCAGGATTGGCAAACGCTTTACCAGCAGCTTCAGTCGCTGGAACTTAAGCGGTTTCCCAACCGCCCCAAAGACCTCGACGAACAAACAGCAGATTTCGTCAAACAACCTCTTAAGGAGGTCAAGAGCGATTGGCAAGACCTTCTGAATCTGGCGGCTCTCAATCCTGTCTCTGTTCAACTGGAAGGCGAATCGGTTCAGCTTCAGATGCGCACGGTGCTTGCGCTGCTGAAGCGGTTTGAAGACAACTATGGCCGTATGAAGCGGCGCATCGGGGCGCTGGATTTTTCAGACCTTGAGCAGATGACTGTTTCACTGCTGCTGGAGCAGCCCCAGATTGCCGAGAAACTTCGCCAGCGGTTTGATTATATCTTTGTGGATGAGTTTCAGGATATTAACGCCGTTCAGAAGTGCATTCTTGATGCCATTCGCCGGCCTGACAATGTGTTTGCCGTCGGCGATGTCAAGCAGAGCATTTATGCCTTCCGCCGCAGCCGGCCTGAACTGTTTCTGGAGGCCCTTAGCGCGGCGCAGGAAGAGCCGCAAGACCCTCTTACGGCGCAGCGGCTGGACCTGGGCGTCAACTTCCGCTCGCGTCCTGAAATCCTTACCTTTGCCAATACAGTCTTCCGGCGGATTATGACCTGTCAGACGGCTTCGATGGATTATGACCGCCGTGCCGAACTTGTATGCGGCCGGTCGGATGCGGCCGCCTTGGCCAAAGAGGAGCCGCTGCCTGTGGAATTGGTCCTGCTGGATGAAGAATCCGACGAGACGGCTGAAGACGACCAGAACGAGGAAACCTCCGAACAGCAGGCGGACTTCGGCGAATCGGCCTTGCCGCCGGCTGAAACCCTTAGTCCTATTCAGCGGCAGGCCCTGTGGATTGCTCAGCGGCTCCGCCGGATGGTGGGTGCGGATACCGGCAAGGCCGAATTTCAGATTTTTGACAAGGAAGCCGGCTGCCGGCGTGATGTTCAGTATCGTGATATTGTCATTCTGATGCGTTCTGTGGTGTATCGGGCCAACATCTATGCCGAGATTCTTCGGCTGGCCGGCGTGCCCGTCGTCTCCCAGACCGCCAGCGGTTATTTTGCCGCCACCGAAATCGCCGACCTTCTTGCTTTGCTTAAGGTACTCGACAATCCCATCCGTGATATTGAACTGGCTGCCGTGCTTCGCAGCGCCTTATTTTCTTTTACTGATTCTCAGTTGGCCCGCATTCGCCTGCCGGCCGACGCCGCCGAGCCGAAGCCGGCTTCCTTCTATGAGGCGCTGCTTGCGGCCGCCCGCCGGACAGATGACCCGCTGGCGGCTAAGGTTCGACAGGCCCTTGAGCAGCTGACGCAATGGCGAAGGGCTATCCGGCTGGGCTCTCTGTCCGATGTTCTTGGTGCCATTCTTGACCAGACAGGGTATCTGGCTTTTGTTTCCGCTCTGCCCAACGGGCGCCAGCGGAGAGCCAACCTGCTTAAACTTCATCAGCGGGCGGTTCAGTTTGAACATTTCAGCACCGGCCCGCAGGCCGTCTCGCTGGCACGCTTTGTTGAGTTTCTCGAAAAAATGGGCCAGGAGGAGCAGGATTGGGCTCCGGCCCAGCCCGACAGCGCCTCTGAAAACGCCGTCCGGCTTTTCAGCGTGCACCGAAGCAAGGGGCTGGAGTTTCCTGTTGTGGTTCTGGCGGAACTGAATACGCACTGGAATCTTCAGGATTTGGATCAGTTGTGTCTGGCCGATGAGGATACGCTGGGGTTGCGGGCTGTTGACCCGCAGCGGCAGATTCGGTTTCCCACCCTCCCCTGGCAGGTGCTCCGCGAACGCAAACGCAAGACCGCGCTCGAAGAAGAGATGCGGATTCTTTATGTGGCCCTTACCCGCGCCCGGGAAAAACTGGTCGTAACGGCCAGTCGCGGCCGTTCTCACTGCAGCCGCATTGTCCGGGAGTGCAGTTTGTCGGCCGGACGTACCTTGCCTTCGTGGAAACTGCTGAATGTCAACCAGCCGATCGACTGGCTTCTTTACGGGCTGGGCGAAGAGCCGCCAATGAGGGAAGTTTTCCTTGATGGGCCGGCCGCCGGACCGACGTTTTTTACCGTGGAGTGTGTGGACAGCGGGCGGCTTCAGGAATGCAGCCGGGTTATTGAAGAGGCCGGCCAACGCAGGCAGACCCCCGCTGTGCCATCTCTCACACCCGATATTGTCCGGCAGTATCAGCCCGTCATTGATACCTGCCGGCAGAGACTCCAGTGGGTCTATCCCTTTGAAGAGGCCGCCCGTCTTCCCGCCAAACTTTCCGTCAGCCAGGCGGTGCGGGCGATTGATGAATTTGCTTTTATTGACACGGAGGAAAGTTTACATTGCCAGCCCAGGGCAATTCTGGATAAAGTTGGGCGTAAACCTTCCGTCTCCGCTGCCCAAATCGGGGCTGCCACCCATTTGCTTTTGGCCCGGATTGACCTGAAACAAAAACCAGACCGAAAAACACTTGAATCTTTGGCTGAAATGCTGGTTTCAGACGGCTCAATCAGCCCGCAAGCCGCCAGACAGGCCGATTTTGATGCGATTTTGCGGTTTTTTGAAAGCGAATTAGGACGGCTGGTCCTGCAATATCCAGACAATGTTCATCGCGAATGGCCGTTCACCGTTTCTGTTTCCGCTCAACAGGCAGGAATTGCATCTTCCGATGAAAAAATCATTATTCAGGGCATTGTTGACCTTCTTATTCATACAAAAGAGCGGCTTATCCTGCTCGATTTTAAGACTGACGCTGTGTCTGAGGAAGAAATTGCCGAGCGGGCAGCCCGCTATGTCCCGCAAATCCGATACTATGCCCTTGCCGTTGAAAAGATACTCGGCCAGCCCGTCGAGCAGGCGTGTCTGTATTTTCTAAAACCATCAAAATCGTTTCCGATCGACTTGCCCTCTTGACTTTTCCATAAGGCCTTGCCATACTGCCTCTCTTTGTCAGAAGCAATACCGTACAAAAGTAAGGACAAGGCCTCTTTAAGCGGCGGAGAAATCTATGAAAGCTTCGGAAATGAAGAAGGGCCAGACCATCAAGATTGATGGGGTCCTGTATGTGATTGTGGATTATCAGCACGTCAAGCTGGGCAAGGGAGGGGCTGTCTATCAGACGAAGTTGAAAAATCTGACGGACGGCGGCATCCGCGATATCCGGATTCGGGCCGAAGAGGTTCTCGAAGAGGCCTTTCTTGAGAAACGCAATTTTGAATATCTCTATTCGACCGGCCATGAGCATGTCTTCATGGATTTGGAGAACTATGACCAGATTACCCTCGATGATGATGCCTTCGGGGAAGGGCCCAAATACTGCAAGCCCAATACGCCGATTCTCATCAATATGTATAACGGCAAGCCGGTTATTGTCCAGCTGCCCAATACGGTGGACCTGAGAGTGGTGGATACCGCTCCGGAAATCAAGGGGGCCACGGCAACCAACCAATACAAGCCGGCCGCGCTCGAAACCGGTCTGGTCATTCAGGTGCCGCCTTTTGTCAAGGTCGGGGAACTGGTTCGGGTCGATACTCGTACGGGGGAATATGTTACCCGCGTTAAGGAATAGCCCGCAGCACCTTTGGAAAACGATGGTTTTTCTGTGTTCTTTGTGATATAATGAGATAAATGGTTGTGCTCGGCAGGACGTCGAATGTCCGCCTGATTTTGCGGGGAGTAGCTCAGCTTGGCTAGAGCGCTGCGTTCGGGACGCAGAGGTCGCAGGTTCAAATCCTGTCTCCCCGATTTCTCTAAAGCATTTCCTGACAACGGCTTGCGTAAAAACAAGCCATTGCTGTCTTAACTCTCAATATCAATTTTTAGACACTTTTTAGACACTTTAGAGGTTGAACTGACGGCGGCAGGAATAGCCAATGAAAGGGGTTTGCTCTTCCGCCCGAATTTCAAAAATTGAAAGATGGCTTCCTCACAGAGGCACCCTTTATAATACAGAGCGGTTCTGGTGCGATTATAAATTTGGAACGAGGAGACCGGGCGGCTTAATCGAACTGGATGTCTTCGAGGACAAACTGGAGATTGGTCGAGCCGTTCCAGGTATTGTACTGGGGCTTGTAAGCGACGTGGAAGCAGTCCGCCTCGAGGAGTTTCTTTTCGAGCGGTCCCATTCCAAAGCCGATGCACCGGACGGCTCCGGTATTATCCTGAATAGAAATCTGGAGGTGGTCGTTTTTGGCACCGCACCGCCGCGGGGGAGCAATCAGCCGAACCCCTCGCGTGGCAAAAAGCGGCGGCGGATTGCCCTGTCCGAATGGCTCCAGCCAGGCCAGTTCCCGCATCAATTGTTCTGAAAACTCCCGAATGGTGGCCTCTGCATCAATGGAGAGGGCTGCCGGCGTTACAGAATCCGAATTGCAGCGTCGTGCATAGTCCTCGAAGGCCTGGGCAAAGACGGCTACTCGGTCAGACTGGATGCGCAGGCCGGCCGCCAGTTCATGGCCGCCAAAACGAAGCAGATGTTCTCTGCATGCGCAAAGGGCGTCGTGGAGATTGAAGCCCTCTATGGAGCGGCCTGACCCTTGGCCGAGCCCGTTTTCGAGATTGATTAAAATGGCCGGCTTGCCGAATTCCTCGATAACGCGGGAGGCAACAATTCCAATCACGCCCGGATGCCAATTCTCGCCGGCTAATACGATGGTGCGGCGGTCGGGATGGTTGAAACCGGCCTCCAGAATACGCTGGCGGACTTGTTTAAAAATATCCCGCTGGCATTTCTGGCGGAGTTTATTCTGTTCCTTGAGATAGCGGGCAATCTGGGCCGCGCGATAGGCATTCTCCGTTGTGAGCAGTTCGACGGCCAGGCGTGCATGGCCCATTCGTCCGGCGGCATTGAGCATGGGAGCGAGCGTAAAGGCGATATCGTAGCTTTCCAGTCCCCTGCCGGCAAGTTCTGCGGCCTCAACGAGCGCCCGAATGCCGCACAGACTGGATTCTTCGAGGGCTTTGAGGCCGTAGCCGGCAATCACGCGGTTTTCGCCGCGCAGTTCCACTACATCGGCAATGGTGCCCAGTCCGGCCAGCGTGGTAGCATTCAGAAGATACTGGCGAAGGTCCGGGGGGGTTTTGCCGCCGTTTCGGAAAGACTCGGCCAGTGCCCAGGCGAGTTTGAAGGCCACCATTGCCCCTGCCGCCGATGGGTTGGGGTAGTCGGTATCCAGCAGAGGATGAACGACGGCGGAAGCATCGGGCAGCTGAGGGCCTGGCCGGTGATGGTCGGTAATAATCACATCCATGCCGAGGCGGCGGGCCAGGGCGATTTCCTCCAGGGCACCGATGCCGCAATCGACGGTAATCAGCAGATTTGTGCCTGCTTCGGCCAACTGATGGACGGCCTCGGGGTTCAAGCCATAGCCCTCGTCAACGCGGTGAGGAATGTAGTAGTCGGCTTTCAGGCCGAGCATTCGAAACAGGTGCCAGAGAATGGCCACGCTGCTGATGCCGTCCACGTCATAGTCGCCGTAAATAGCAATCTGTTCTTTGTTTTTCACGGCGCGGCGAATGCGCTCCACGGCCTCCTGCATTCCGGGCAGGCGGGCGGGGTCAATTAAATCTGTTAATTTGGGCGAAAGAAAAGAGCGGGCGGTCTTCGGGTCTGAAATCTGACGGTTTAAAAGGATTTGCGCAAAGAGGGGAGTGATTTTCAATTGTCCGGCGAGGGATTTGGAATGGGCAGAACGGGGACGAATCTCCCAGATTTTCCGCTGCATCCTTGCCTGACTCATTGAGTGCATCCTTTCTCTGACAATTTACGGTAATTAGGCAAACTATACAACAGAGCAAAGGGCTTGTCAATTGAGGCAGGGCAAGAATTACTGGTGGTCGAAGATTTCGTCGAGGATATTCTGGGGCATGGGAGCTGTGCCTTGCGGCCAATCCTTCAGGAAGCCGCCGTCCAGAAGGGCCACTACATAGGGACTCATAATCGCCCATTTTTCTTTGTCGCTCAGTCGGCCCTGAAGGCAGGGGGTATCCGGCGGCACGGGGCCTTCGTGATAGGGAGGAATTGCTACAAAGGCAATTTGGAACGGCTGGTCTTCCTGCTGGAGCATTTGTCGGGCGTACTCATCGTAAAGAGGAATCATTTGAGCACAAGTCGGGCAATCGTGGTGATACATCAGAATAACGGCGAGGCCGGTTTTCAACTGGTCTGCAATGTCAATGTATTGAAGCCAGGGCCATTGGGGAACGGCGGGCGTTTCGTCAGAGGAGTTTGCCTGCTCCGGCTGCGAGGTTGTATTATCTTGCTCTTCAATCTGGGCAGGTGGGGAGGTCTGGTCAGGGGTCGGGGCGATGGGAGAGGGCTGGGCAGGTGTCGTCTGGTTATTGGTTTTAGAAACAAAGTCAGGGCTGAGGTGCTGGACAGGCGTCCAGGACTCGGGCTTTTTAAATTCGGGACGAAATGCAACCAGAATTGGGGCCGCCACGGCCATAAAGCCGATGGCTGGAATGGCCGCCGCCAAGGCATGGAAGGGATGAGGCCAGGGGGGCGGCAGAAGTTTTTCGCCTTTGGGAGGGAAAATCAACAAGAGCAAAAATATCGGAATATCGATAAAAAATAACGTGTACCAAGGGTCTACGTGAATGCGTCCGAAGCAGCCGCACGACTGGACGCCGAGCATTCCCTTTATGAGGGTGATGATGCTGAAGGCAAAGAAGGCCGCTGCGGCCGCCAGCCAGGATGCCTTGCGGAAAACCCCTGACAAAATCCAGACTCCCAGGGCAAACTCCAGCGGAATCTGAAAAAGGAAAAATTCATACGATTCCCAAATGCCGTGCTCGCGCCAGGAGGGGATATAAACGGTCAGGGCTTCGTGAAATTTTAAAAGGGCTGCTCCCGCGAGCAAAAGACCCGCTATGGTCATGATGATTCGATTGCCAAGTTTCATCGTACAGCGATTATGCGGTTTTATAGGGCGATTATCCATAAAAAACATCTATTGCCATGATTTTATTACGGCAAAATGAGCACGACAGTTCAGGAGAACATTTCTCTTTTTTTTCTTGATTGACCTGGTTTTCCCGTGCGGTATAATCCAACATTTCTGTTGGAAAACATTTTTGGGGATAATGCGATGAAAATCTTAGTGATTAACGCCGGAAGTTCATCCATCAAGTTTCAGTTGTTTGAAATGCCGGAGGTTCGTGTTGCGGCCAAGGGAATGGTCGAGCGAATTGGGGAGAGTGAGGCGGCTTTGAGTTATACGGCGGGCGAACAGTCGCTGCAGCGAAAGGTTGAAGCGCACGATCACCAGCAGGCCATGTCGGTGATTCTGCAGGTTTTGACTGATGCCCGGATAGGAGCCGTCAAAGATATCCGTGAGATTAAAGCAGTCGGCCATCGGGTGGTTCACGGCGGTGAAGAATTTACCGGCTCGGTGAAAATTGATGATGCGGTGCTGAAATCCGTCGAACGGTTTGCCGATTTGGCGCCGCTTCATAATCCGCCGAATCTGACGGGGATCCGCGCTGCTCAAAAGGCGCTGCCGCATGCGCTTCAGGCGGCCTGTTTTGATACGGCTTTTCATTCTTCGATTCCTCAAACGGCCTATCTGTACGGGCTGCCGTATGAAATCTACGAGACGTATCGGGTGCGGCGATACGGTTTTCACGGCACCAGCCATCGGTATGTGGCGCGTCGGGCGGCAGAACTGATGGGCCGCGACAAATATGATGTCAACCTGATTACATGCCATCTCGGCAACGGCTGTTCGATTACGGCGGTCAAGAATGGAAAAAGCGTTGATACGTCGATGGGAATGACGCCGCTGGAAGGGGTGGTTATGGGGACTCGCTGCGGCGACATTGACCCGGCTATTGTGTTTTATCTGGCGGACAAGGGGTATTCGCTCGAGCAGCTTAATGATATGTTCAATAAGAAAAGCGGGCTTTTGGGTATTTCGGGCATTTCCAATGATATGCGGAATCTGATTGAGCATGCCCGGCAAGGACACCAGCGGGCACAGCTGGCTATCGACATTTTCTGCTACCGCATTAAAAAGTATATCGGGGCTTACACCGCCGTCTTAGGAACGCTGGATGGTGTGATTTTCACCGGCGGCATCGGGGAAAATAATGCTATGATTCGCCGGCAGATTGTCGCCGACCTGCCGCATCTGGGCATTGAGATTGATGCTGCACGCAACGAGGCGAACAAACCGAGAGAACGGCTGATCAGCTCTGAACGTTCGCGGGCGGCTGTTTATGTCATCCCCACCAATGAAGAGGCGGCTATTGCCGCGGATACCTACCGACTGATTCAGGAGTAAATCTTCCGGCGGGAGGCAGGGGCGATTTCCGCCCCGGCCCCCTGCCGCTGAGCACCTTGATATACAGCGGCGCCACTGTCCAGCAGGCCAAAAAACCCAAACAGGAAAATGCTGCCGCCGACAGGCCGAAATGCTTTTTCATAGAGGGCTAATCCGCCTGATAATGATTGGGGGCCAAGAGGATTTTCTTGCGAAGGCCTTTGGCCGATTCGAACGGATAATCCCGGTCGGCCTGAAGATGGACCGACTTTTCATCAATATCGACGGTCATCGACAGGTCGGGATGGCGGCTGCGCAAGACATTGGCCAGATAAAAGGCCTTTTCGATGCCGTCTCCCGTTTTGAAGTTGGCCACCTCATCGGGCTGGGCCAGCCGAGGCCCTTCATAGATGGACTCGCTGTCCATCTGACAAAGATTCTGATACACCTGCTGGTCGGAGAGGCCGGCGGACTGCTCGATGGAGACCGGTGAGCGTTCCATCGCCGCCTTGAGAAACGGCTCCCAGCGGCAGCGGGTCATATCGCGATAGGCATAAAAGGCCAGATCGGCAACCAGATTCTGCGAACGGATGGATTCGAGATAGTCCATGACCTGCTCTCGGGACCAGTCGGTCTGGAGTTGAATGGGTACGACGGATTCATATTTTTTGTCCGGCGAGGGCAGACGGGGGTCGATATGAAGAAACTCAACCAGCCGTCTGACGAGTTCTTCGGCATCGGGCACAAGAGGAGACAGAAACCGGGCCAGTTTGGCGCGGTCGGTCGGATTTTTGATGTCGATTTTTTCGATTTCGAGAAAACGGCCGAGTTGTTCGCAGCACAGGCGGCCCTCGATGGGATAGGGGCTGAAGTCCTCTTCTTCAACTTCCTCCAGAAGTTTATCGAATGTCGGGTCGAGGATTCGATAGGGGCTGCCGTGTTCATAGCCGAAAAGGACTTCGGACTTGACAAACATCCGCTCGCCCCGCCGATGCCGGCAGAACTGAAAATATTTTTGATAGTCGCGCTCGGAGCGCAGAAAATTGGCAAAATTGAGCTGGGTGAGCGGCGCATCCAGATACTGCCGCAGCAGCCGGTCCAGCCGCTGATATTGAGCCGGGTCAATGGTGGCCCTTTCGTAAAAGCAATGGATAGAGCCCGTTGCGTGAGTTACCACGGTTACCTGTTCATTGCGGAGTGCCCGCTGGGCCTTTTTGGAAATTTCCGTGCCGTTAAACCACATGCTTTTGGTGAGCAGCCGGCGGTTGTTGGTAATCACGCCGTCCTGAATATCAATAAAGTTCTGGGAGTGAAGAGGGGTGAGAATCAGAAAGATGTCCTCCAGGGGGATATCGCAAACGATAAAGGCGGCGGCGGCATAGAGAGCGGAGAGAGAAACGCACTCGCCGGCTCCGGTCTGGTAGCCCTCTTTGCGCCGAAAGGCGGCCATGGCCTCGACGGTTTCGGTTTTCCAATAGGGAATCACATCGCCGTCATACTGATCCAGGCCGAAATGACGGCGGATGTTCACATCGAAATAATAGCGGTCGCCGGTATAGCCAAAGAGGGCGTTGGAGCGGGCGATATCTTCCGGCGAGATAACATCTTTGAAGCGATTGAGTTCCACGTCTTTGCGGGTCAGGCCCCAGGTGGTCAGGTCGAGATTGAACTCAAACTCATCCATCACATACTGGCGCAGCCGCATCAGGCGGCGCCATGGGTTTTTGCCTTCAAGTTTAAGAAAGCAATCTTCCTGCCGCCAGCGCCAAATCAGCGGACTCATCAGGTTGGCCAGCACAAGGGAGAACATCAGGTCCGGATAGACAAAGCATTCCATATCGGACAGTGTCAGGGCTGAACTGTATAATTCCAAGTCTTTCTGATTCATCGGTTTCCTTTCACAAAACAGGACAGCCGGCGGCAGAGCCGAAGTTTTGCAGAAATCCGCCGCCTGAGCAAGAGGAACGGCATGTTTTCCTTTCTATCGGCACCATCACTCCCGATGAAAGAAGCATTTATTGTAGCCGGAAAATCCCTTTGCCGCAAGGGGCAGATTTTGAGGGGATAATTCTTGCCTTGGGCTGAGTTTTCCGTATATTGGGAACAAATAAACTAAGGAACAGCCGGCTTGACGGATACGAGGCGACCATTGGGAAAGTGCCCAAATTCAGATTTCATCCAAGTGCAAGGAGAAGCCAATGAACTCATTCATCAAACTTTTTCTTCTTTCGGTACCGATTTGTCTGGCGAGCTCGTGCAGCCGGCCCAGCGGGTCCCCCGCTGACCGTCAGCTCGGCGCTGCCGCTTGCTGCGAGAAAACGATGGCAAAGGAAAACGGCAGGATTGTGATGGGATTCAATAGCGGCTGGCGATTTCAAAAGGGGCCGCTGGCGGCAGAGAACCTGGCGGATTTTGATGATTCTTCCTGGCAGGCCGTTCGGCTGCCGCATGACTGGGCCATCGCCGGGCCTTTCAATCCGGAAGAGCACGGCTATGCAGGCAAACTGCCGTGGAAGGGCGTCGGCTGCTACAGCAAGCGGTTTACGCTGCCCGCCGAAGCCGAAGGCAAGCAGATTTATCTGGATTTTGACGGGGTGATGGCCTTTCCGAAGGTGTATATCAACGGCCAACTGGCCGGCCAGTGGGACTATGGCTATATGTCGTTTCGGGTGGATGCCACACCGTATGTTCAGTTCGGGCGGGAAAACCGCATTGTTGTCATCGTCGACACCCGCCATCAGGGTACCCGCTGGTATCCCGGCGCCGGCATTTACCGCAAAGTAACAATGACTATCTGCCAGCCCGTTCATCTCGGCCACTGGGCAACCTATATTACTACGCCGGAGGTAACCGATGAGAGGGCGCTGGTAAAAATTCAGACCGTTCTTGAAAATCATCTGGACAAAGATGCTTTGGTGGATGTGAAGGCGCTGGTTCTTCATCCATGCGGTACTGCTGCTGCCCAAGCGGACAAAATGGTGGTTGTGCCGGCAGGCGGGACGGAGCCGTTTGAGACTACGCTGGAGGTCCGCCGGCCGCTCCGCTGGGATATTGAAAGCCCGGTTCTGTACACGGCCTGCGTCCAGGTGCGCTCTTCCAACGACTTGACTGACGAAGAGGGTGTTTCTTTCGGCATTCGAACATTTCAGTTTACCGCTGACGACGGCTTTTACCTGAACGGCCGGCGGGTGCAGATATATGGAGTGAATCTGCATCATGACCACGGCCCGCTGGGGGCGGCTTTTTATCGTCGGGCAATGGAACGCCAGCTGCAAATTATGAAAGAGATGGGCGTCAATGCCATCCGCACCAGCCACAACCCGCCGGCGCCGGAACTGCTTGAGTTGTGCGACCGGATGGGGTTTGTCGTGTGGGATGAGTGCTTTGATAAATGGGACGACAAGGCCGGACGCATCAACGGTCAGCCGCCGCTGGAGGAATACGGCCATAAGCAGATTCGGAACTTTGTGATGCGCGACCGCAACCATCCGTCTATTGTGGTCTGGTCAATCGGCAACGAAATCAGCAATCAGCCGCATGACCCCGAAGGCAAATCGCCTGAGCGCGTGCGGTTTATGCGGGACTTTGTTCTTCAATATGATGCCACACGGCCGGTCGGGATGGCCTGTCATATTCCGCAGACGGCCAATGAGCCGATTCTGGATGCGCTGGACCTGGCCGGCTGGAATTATGCCCGCCGGTATGAACTGTTCCGCCAGCGATATCCTCACAAACCCATTGTGTACAGCGAATCGGCGTCGGCCCTGAGCACGCGCGGCTTTTATGAGCTGCCGCTGCCGAAGTCCAAAACAGACTATTCCGCCGCCCTGCAGGTGAGTTCTTATGACCTGAATGCGGCGCCGTGGTCTGATATCGCCGATCGCGAATTTGCCCTGATGGAGCAGGACCGGTTTGTTGCCGGAGAAATGGTCTGGACGGGCTTTGATTATCTGGGCGAGCCGACGCCGTTCGATGCCCAGGCCCGCAGTTCCTATTTTGGAATTGTGGATTTGTGCGGCATTCCCAAAGACCGTTACTATCTTTACCGCAGTTACTGGCGGCCGGAGGCGGTGACGGTGCACATTCTGCCCCATTGGAACTGGCCGGAGCGCATCGGCAAAAATGTGCCGGTGTTTGTCTATACGAACGGCGACAGCGCTGAACTTTTCCTCAACGGGAAATCGCTCGGCCGGCGGACGAAAGGGCAAATCCCTCCCAAGCCCGCCAATCTGGCCGACGGCAAAGCCGCGGCTGCCAGCAGCGAAGAATGGCAAAAGGCCAATACAGCAGCCCATGCCTTTGACGGCCAAAGCGAAACCCGCTGGTGTGCTGCCGATGGGAGTGTTAACCAGTGGCTTCAGGTTGACCTGGGCAGTCCGCAGACCGTTCGCTTCCTCCGCGTTGAATTTGAAAACGATGCGAAAAACTACGGCTATGAAATCCGCGTTTCCAATGATGCTCAGCAGTGGACGACGCTGGTTTCCGAATCGGCCGACGAGCGGTCGCGGCGGAGCGGCGGACGCGAGCGATTTTACGATGCGGAAACCACCGCCCGCTATTTTCGCATTGTCTTTACCGACCTGAAGAGCAACTGCTGGGCCAGTGTACGGGAGTTCGGCATCTATGCGGAGCCGGTTGAGTCGGATTATTATGCTCCAACCTACCGCTATCGTCTTCGGTGGAATGACGTTGTTTATGAACCGGGCGAACTGAAGGCCGTCGCCTATAAGGACGGCAACGTCATCGGCCAGGCCGTCATGCGGACGGCGGGGGCGCCGGCTCGGCTTCGGCTGACGCCGGACCGGACGCAGCTGGAGGCCGGCGGTGAAGATTTGGCTTATCTGCTTGTCGAGGCCCTTGATGAACACGGAACCGTCTGTCCGCTGGCGGATAATCTCGTCCGCTTTCAGATAGAAGGGCCGGCTGAAATCGCCGGCGTCGGCAACGGCAACCCGATGTCGTTCGAACCGTTCCAGGCCGATTACCGCAAGCTCTTTTACGGCAAGGCCATGCTGATTGTCCGCACAGTTGAAGGACAGCGCGGAACCGTTCGGATTCGTGCTGTATCGGATGGGCTGAAAGACGCAGCGGTTAAACTGAAGGTGCGCTGAAGCGCGGCGGCAGGCCGGCGTGTGTTTTCAGGCGGACGGCTCTTCCTGGGCGATGCCGGCCTGCATCGACGGCTCCGCCTCGGCTGAAATCTGCTCAAAGAGCAGGTACTGCTTGAGTATTTTGACCAGTTCGGCCCGCTGGATTGGTTTTGTTAAATAGGCGTCGCAGCCGGCCTGAAGGCATTTGGCCTCGTCGCTCTTCATTGCACTGGCCGTCAGTGCAATAATGGGGATGACGCAGCCCTGCTCCCGCAGCAGGCGGGTTGCATCATAGCCGTTCATTTCGGGCATGTGCATGTCCATCAAAATCAAGTCGTACGAGCGGCTGAGGACCTGCTGAACCGCCTGCCGGCCGTCGGCGGCAATCGTTACTTCCAGACCGTACTTTTCGAGCAGTTTGCGAATCAGAATCTGGCTGGCGGGGGCGTCTTCGGCTACGAGCACATGCCCCCAGAAACGAATCTGTTCGGATTCAGCCGGCTTGAGGTTCAGAGCACCTTTCTGGAAAAGGGTCTGGTCGAAGGCGCCGGCTGTATTCAAGTTCACACCGGCGGGGATTCGCAGTGTAAAGACAGACCCTTCGCCGGGCCGGCTTTGAACGCTCAGATCGCCGCCCATTAATTCACACAGCCGACGGGTAATGGTCAGCCCCAGGCCCGTGCCTCCATATTGGCGGGTGGTACTCTCTTCCGACTGGACAAAGGGTTCGAATATCCTGTCCAGGCGGTCGGGAGGGATGCCGATGCCGGTATCTTCGACAGCAAAACAGACCAGCGGCTCCGGGCCGTCTGTTTGAACCGAAACGCGTAAATAAATATGCCCCTGATTTGTAAATTTGACGGCATTGCCAATCAGGTTAATTAAACACTGGCGCAGCCGAAGGGGGTCGGCCAGAATCTCCGCGGGCAGGCGGCCTTCCGGCAGAATCTGAAAATCGAGATGTTTGTTCAGGGCGGCCGGCTCCATCATCGCCCTCATCCCAACGAGCAGGTCCGCCAAGGCACAGGGAATCTTCTCCACCGTCAGTTTGCCGGACTCTATCTTTGAAAAATCAAGAATATCGTTAATCAACGCCAGCAGACTCCTGCCGCTGTCCACAATCAGCTGAAGGAAATGCCGCTGGGAAGTTTCCAGCGGGGTTTCACAGAGCAATTCTGCAAAGCCGAGAATCGCATTCATCGGCGTGCGGATTTCATGGCTCATGTTGGCCAGAAAAGAACTTTTGGCGCGACTGGCCTGCTCGGCCTGCCAGGCCAGGTGCTCGGCTTTCTGCTTTTGCACTTCCAGTTCCGCGGTTCGCTGGGAAATCAGCCGGCTGGTCTGGAGGTTTCGTCTTTGCAAATCGCGCAGGTAGAGCGTCAGCAGAGATGACAGAAACAGCCCTGCCGACAAAATTATCCAGGGAATCTGAAGGAAAAATCCGGCTTTGTGATTGGCCTTCGGCTGACAGTACAGCCGCCAGAGGCGGTCGCCGCAGGCAAGCGTTTCCGTATGGCAGAAATTGCCTGCATTGATTCGAAATGAATCCAGCCATCCGGCCGGGCGAAGAGGTCTCTTCTGTCCATAAATCCAGATGGGCTCAGCCGTGCAGGAGCAGTCCTGCAGGGCGTAGGTAAGTTCTTCATCCGCCGCCCGGCGGCTGCTTAGAAACCGCCCCACTTCGAAAAGTCCGGCCAGATAACCGCTGATCTGCCGTTCGTCTTTGCTGTTCTTTGGAAAAACCGGCACACACAAAAGGATTCGGAAGGGTCCGGGCCGAGGCGTCTTCAAGTTCGGATACGCCACCGCCGCTTTGCCGGTACTTCGGCACCGCTCCAGAAGAAGCGGGTCGGGCACAACAAAAAAATCCTGCTGCTGAGCCGGCGGGACGGCCGGTTCTCCAAAACAAACGGAACAGACCCCTGAGTCTGCTCCTTCCGCATCCGAAGAAACCGAAGGAATCCAACTGAGGGAAAGCAGAATGGGAGAGTTGTTCAATATCGGGACAGCAAAATCACGAAACTCTTCACGGGTTACTTCCTGCGAACATTCAAAAAACTTTTTCAGGGAGCCCATGTCGAGAAGCATTTGTTCTACTGTTTGGTGCAACTCTACGCAGGCCGTTTCCGCCTTTTTGGAAAAATCCCGCAGAACGATGCGTTCAACGGCAGCCAAACTAACAAGGAAAAAACAGACAGACAACACCAGTCCGGTCAGGCCGGTCAGTAAAATGCCGGGCTCAGAACAGAGGAGCCGAACTTCCTGTTCCCTTTGCTGTTTCGAGGGCTCTTCCGTCACATTGGTCCGCTTTCCCTTCGAGTTATTCCGCCAATGGAGGGATGGAAGATTCAGCGGCGGCCGGCTCAAGCACTTCTGCCTGCTCCATGGTTCCCAGATAGCGGCGAAGAACCTGAGCCAGTTTTTTGCGGTCAATCGGTTTGGACAGATAAGCATCGCAGCCCGCCTGCAAACATTTTTCTTCATCGCCTTTCATGGCATTGGCTGTTACGGCGATAATCGGCACCATAAATCCTTCGGAGCGGAGCACTTGAGTTGCCTCATAGCCGTTCATCCGGGGCATCTGCATATCCATCAGGATGATGTCGAATTTGCGCCGGCGTGCTTCTTCCACTCCTTCCACACCATCGTTGGCCAGCGTTACTTCCAGCCCCAGTTTTTTCAGAAGCATGGAAACCAGAATCTGGTTGGACGGATTGTCCTCCACCACCAGTACATGCCCTGTCAGCGGCGTATCGTTCGGAACAGAGGGCGCGGTACAGGCCGCCTCGTACTTGTTCCAACTTTGTCCTTCCTTGGAAACCGGCGCCAGCGGCAGGGAGAGGGTAAAGACCGAGCCGACATTCGGCGTACTGACCACACTTAAGCGGCCGCCGAGCATCTGAACCAGATTGCGGGTAATCGCCAGTCCCAGCCCGGCGCCCTTGCCCGGATCCGATAAAGGTCTGTCCACCTGGACATAGGCATCAAAAATCGCCGAACTTTTGTCCGGCGGAATGCCGATGCCCGTATCTTCCACGGCAAACTGCACCCAGGAAGTTTTGTTTTCTTCGAGAAGCGACACATTCAGGTAAACATGGCCTTTTTCTGTAAATTTGACGGCATTGCTCAACAGGTTGAGCAGGCACTGCCGCAGCCGGAGGGGATCGGTCTGAATATGTTCGGGCAATTCCTGACACTGAAGAATCTGAAAATCCAGATTCTTCCGGCTGGCTTGAGGACGCATCATGGAATCGAGGTCTTCCAGCAAACCGGGGAGGGAGCAGTCTGTAATTTCGACTCTCATTTTGCCCGCTTCGATTTTCGAAAAATCGATAATATCATTGAGCAGGTTCAGGAGGTTGGCGGCACTGTTCTGAATCACTTTGACATAATTCATCTGCTCTTCCGTCAGCGGCTCCTGCGTGAGCAAATCCACAAATCCGAGAATTGCATTCATGGGGGTGCGGATTTCGTGGCTCATGCTGGCCAGGAAATTGCTTTTGGCCTGATTGGCACTGACTGCCGAGCGGGCTTCCTGGCGTGCCTGCCGCTCGGAGCGGCGATAGGAGCGGTTCAGTAAAACCAGCGAGACCTGATCGGCCAGTTCGGCAGCAAAACGGACTTCCAAATCAGTCCAGGAACGCCTGCTTTCCACACTTTCGGTGCAAAGAACGCCCACAAACTTGCCTGAAAAACGAACCGTGGCATCCAGCAGAGATACGATTCCCTGCGGGCGCAGGTAGGTATCCGCCAACTCTTCCGTTCGCGGGTCGCGCCAGGCATCCTCGGCATTAATCACTCGTCCTGCCTGCAGGGCCTGAAGATACGAAGGACAACGGTTTGTTTTCAACAGGTATCCGCCGGTATGTTCGTTGGTTTGAGCATCATAGAGGTCCTGGCATCGCAGCTGGCCTTCCCGCTCCTCAAACAGCCACAGACTGCACCGCCGAACCTTCAGCAGTCGTGCTCCGGCCTCTGTCAAATGGCGGGCGACTGTTTCTACATCGCCGTTAATAAAAGCCGGCGTCGTAGAAATCTGGAGAAGGGTCTGCTGCTGGATTTGGACGGTTTCCGCCTCCTGAATCCGCTGCTGTTCCTCCTGTTTTCGCCTGGTCAGATCGCGGGCAAAAGCACAATGATATTCTTTGCCACCGCACTCAAAATGTGTAAGGGCGATTTCCACCGGAAAGCAGGTGCCGTCCTTGCGCCGGTGTTCGGTTTCCAAAATCATCTGTTTTTTGCGGCTTACTGTCTCCCAATGGCGGGGCCAGGCCTCCGGTAAAAGATGGGGGTCGATATCCGTAATTTTGAGAGAAAGCAGTTCGGCGCGAGAATAGCCAAGCCAGAGGCAGGCCACCTCGTTTACTTCTGCCAATTTTCCGTCTTCCTCAACAAGGTAAATGGCTTCGCCGGCATGATCGACGATAAACTGGCGGAGCACCAGTTCTTTTTCCACCTGCCGGCGCCGCTCGATTTCCTGCTGACGTCGGCTGCGAACCTCTTCGAGTGCGCGGCTTTGCCGAGCCAGTGTTTCCTCGAGGGTTTGATAAGACGGCTTGAGTTTCTCGATTACCTGATTAAATCGGCGAATCAGTGAGGCGGTCTCATCGTTGCCCTGAACGGCAAGCGGTTTCAGATTCAGCTGGCCGGCGTGATCGACAAGACTTTCGAAATGCGCGGACAGCTCCGCCAGATCCTGCCGAAGATGACGATGGCGAGCCATGAACAGAAAGCAAATCACCAGCCCCAGTTCAACCAGAATAAAAAGAAAGGCCTGAAGAAAAATATTCAGGTAAATCTCTTCGCCGAACTCTTTGAGAAGAGCTGATATCTGCGGTGAACCGGATTGGGCCTGACGAATGGTCAGATACCGAAGCATCTGAATGTTGGCATTCCAGATGCCGTAGATTCCCACAATGCTGATTACTGCGATCACGGCCGCCCCGATCCAAAACCATCGTCCCGGCATGCGGCGGCGCAGCCAGTTTCTCAGATCCCAATGCGCCATCTTGTTTTCCTTCTACAGGCCTGTTTTTCCGCAGGCAATTTTTTCTTTTGGCAGGTATTGTTTCTTTCGGTGTCTTTCAAGAATGAATTCAGCAGGAGTTTCTGTCAAATCAGGCCGGCGGGACGGAAAAACGGGAATGTTTTCAGTCCGATAATTACTGCTGCTGCAAACCAGAAAAAACCGTGCCGGTTTTCTGCCGGAGCAGTCAAGCCGTCCTCCTCTTCAGCATCCCTTGAAAGATTTATTTTCTCCTCCATTTCAGGTCTGATAATCTGCCGGCCTAATCAGAGGCCTTCTCCGGCGTTTGCGGCAGAGAAACCGGCTCTTGACGGCCCCAAGCAAATCAAAAACGGCGGTATTTTGGAGACAATGCCGGTTGAGGGCCAATTTACCGGCACAAACGACCCTTCTTGCCCACAAAGAAAAGATATGGTCCATTGTTTGCGAATAATCAGGTGGGAAAAGTCGTGTATAATTTTTTTAAAAATCTCTTGCTTTTCTTTTTCAAGCCGATATAATTATTTGTTTCGATTGGTATAGAAAAGGGAGTTTAAACAGTATGAAAGAAGGTATTCATCCGGAATATCAGGTTGTGAAAGTTCGCTGCGGCTGCGGCAACACGTTCGAAACGCGCAGCACAGCGAAGGAAATCCACGTGGAAATCTGCTCGATGTGCCATCCGTTTTACACCGGCAAGCAGAAATACGTGGATACCGCCGGACGCATCGAGCGCTTCCAGAAGAAATTCGGCTCTGTTGAAGAGTACTTCAAAAAGAAGGAAAAACACGACAAGCCGTAGATTCAGAAGATTACCCTCCTTACGCTGTTGGCCTCTGTCTTACCGACCGAGGAGCGGCAGCGTAATTTTTTTGTCTTCATTTCGTTCGGAAAATGAATGGCGGCAGAGCAGGACAATCTGATCCTCGGCAAACTTGAGCAGCTGGACCAGCGCTGCCGGCAGATTGAACAGCAAATTGCGGAGCCGGCGGTGGCATCCAATCCGGCTCGGCTTGTTCCTCTCACCAAAGAGCAGGGCAAACTGACGCCGATTGTCAGCCGCTTCCGGCGGTATCGCCGTCTCCAGGAGCAGAAGGAACAGGCGAGTTCGCTGGCGGTTGACCCCGCCGCTGAGCCGGAACTGAAGGAACTGGCTCAAACCGAGGTTGATGAACTGGAGCAAAAACAGCAGGTCCTGCTCGAAGAAATCAAGAACGCCCTGGTGATGTCTGATGATGCGGCGGTCGGCTCGATTATTATGGAACTGCGGGCCGGCACAGGCGGCGAAGAAGCAGCCCTGTTTGTCCGCGACCTGTACAATATGTACCATCGCTACGCCGACAAAATGGGCTGGAAGGTTGAACTGATGGATTTTTCGCCGACCGACCGGGGCGGTTTTCGCGAACTGATTATGAATATCAAGGGGTCGGGTGTGTGGGCCCATCTGGGCTATGAGGGCGGCGGCCATCGCGTCCAGCGCGTTCCTGAAACGGAATCGCAGGGAAGAATCCACACGTCGGCCGCCACCGTCGCTGTCCTGCCTGAGCCGGAAGAGGTCGATATCGAAATCAATCCGGAAGATGTGATTGAACACGTCAGCTGTGCCGGAGGCCCGGGCGGCCAGAACGTCAACAAGGTCGCCACCGCCATTCGGCTTGAACATGTTCCCACCGGCATTGTTGTGAGCATGCGAGACGAGCGGAGTCAGCACAAAAACCGCGCCAAGGCCTGGCGGGTCCTCCGCAGCCGAGTCTATGAACACTACCAGACCCAGGCCCATCAGGAGCGCTCGCAGACCCGCAAGACGATGATCGGCTCCGGCGACCGCTCCCAGCGCATTCGTACCTACAACTTCCCTCAAAACCGCCTGACCGATCACCGCATCAATCTATCCCTGTATAATCTGGACAAAATCATGCTTGGGGATATGGAAGAATTGATTGCGGCTCTTCAGGAACAAGACCGTCAGCAGCGGCTGGAAAATCTCTAACCGGCTAATCCGCTTCCGCTGCCGCCTTCAGCAGACGGCCCTGGCAGCGATCACAGGAGCAAATGCCGACTTTCTTCAGATGGCTGACGCCGACGACGGCTTTGCTGTCGAGCAGTTTGGCGCCTTTGGCCTGCATCTGCCGCAGGGCAATCTCCGAGGCGTGTTTTTCGAGAGAGCCGACCGCATCGGCCAGCACAATGACATTCTTCCGACGCAGGAGAAGGCCAAGCACCAGAAATTTGACCGATGTTTCAATCGGAGCGCCAATCACCAGAAAATCGGTCGCCTTCACTTCACTGAGAATCCGATCCGCCCGCGGCTCCTCAAAGGGGTCATCACTTCGGATTTCCTGAATCACCTGGTCATAGCATTCAAAAAGGTCCCGCGGAAAATCTGTATAGCCGTCGGAGGCATACGCCCGCGAGCGTGCTAAGAAGGTATAGCGGATTTTGCGTGCGCCCTCGGTGCCGGCCACACAGTAGGGTTTCGAAAGCCAGTTTCCGGCCGGGCTGAAGATTCGCACTGTGGAAATGACGCGGATGTGTTCTTTGCGTGCCCAGGCCATCACCCGGCGGATATTAGCCAGAACGCGCCGATGGTTGCGGATGCAGGCCTTGCCGTCCGCTGTAAATAAATCGCGCTGTGTTCCCACATCGATGAGAATCCGCCGTCTGCGTAATGTTAATGCCGGCCGCATCATAACACTGCCTCTTTGCTTGACGTTCCTGTCCGGCAACCCTGCTGCTGACATCTACGCTCCGCAGGGGGCACAGTTCAGGTTCTTCCTGGTTATCGAACCGTCCAGCCCTTGACTTTACCGAATTTTCAGGCGAAAATCCAATTCGGGGACATTAACGGACCTATAATAACGCCAAAACCCCCAAACAGCCAGAAAAGAATGCATAGAAAACCTGTCTTAAATCCGGCTTTTATTGTGGATGCGGCTTCGCTGAGCAGCCCGGTGGATTTTTCGCTGCTTTTCGGGCGGACGGCGCCGGTTCATATTGAAATCGGCTCCGGCAGGGGTGCTTTTCTGATTCATCAGGCCGCCGCCTTTCCGCAGCATGATTTTCTGGGTATTGAATGGGCTGCGGAATATTATCGGCTGACGGCGGATCGGCTGGCCCGCCGCGGCTTGTCCAATGCGCGGATGATTCGCACGGATGCCGTCGACTTTATCAGACGTTTTGTCCCCGACAACTCCGTGGAGATGTTTCACCTTTACTTTCCCGACCCGTGGCCCAAACACCGTCATCACAAGCGCCGTTTCTTTTGCGAAGCCAACCTTCGCCGGATGCTCCGGTGTCTTCGGGCCGGCGGTCTGATTAACTTTGCCACCGACCATGAAGATTATTTTCAGCAGTCCATCCGGCTGGCGCAGCAGGCAGCCGACGAAGGTCTGGCCGAGCCGGCGGATTTCTTTCGGCCGGCCGGCGCAGGAGAAGGCGAAATCACAGGCACCAACTACGAGCGGAAATATCGAAAAGAAGGCCGCCCTATCTATACCCTTGCTTTGCGGAAATCAGACAGATGAATAAAACGGTTTTATCGCTGGATGAACTTCAATCGCTCCTGCAGCGGCACGGTCGGGCCTTTGATGCGCTGGCTGAGCTGCTCATCGCCGAAAACAAAATCCACAATCTGACCCGCATCACAGAGCCGGAGCAAATCCGCGTGCGTCATTTTCTGGATTCGCTGGCGGCGCTGAAAGTGCTCGAGCCGGCAGCCGCCGACAAGCCGCTTATCTGCGCCGATATTGGTTCGGGGGCTGGGTTTCCTGTGCTGCCGCTGGCCATCGCCCGCCCGCAGTGGACTTTTGTTTCTATCGAAGCCGTCGGCAAAAAGGCGGCTTTTCAGCGAAAGGCCTGTGCGGCACTGGGGCTGTCCAATGTTGAAGTGGCGGCCGAGCGTGCGGAGGTGCTTGCCCGCGACAAGCGCTTCCGCGAACGATTTGATGCGGCGCTGGTGCGGGCCGTGGCGGATTTGTCTATTGCTGCTGAACTGTCGCTGGGGCTGGTTCGCGTCGGCGGGCGGCTGCTCGCCTGGAAAGGTCCCAGCGCCGAGGAAGAAATCGGCCGTGCCGGTGCCGCTCTCGAACAGATGGGGGCTTCATCGCCGCAGATTTTTTCCTATACGCTGCCGGCACCTCCTCCGCCCGCCCGGTTCATCCTGCTGGCCGCTGAAAAAACACGCCCTACGCCCCCCACTCTGCCGCGCTCCTTTGCGCAAATCAAACACAATCCTCTCGGCGGCTGAACACAATTGAATCATGCTTTGACTGAAGTAAACATCGTTCGGCTGTTAAGGGGGGCTTTTGAAGAACCGAAAAGAGATTTGTTTCTTTTCGGCAAATTGTGTTAAACTATTTTTCTTTGGACGACATACAATAACAAGAGGAGAAATCTGCACGGCGACAGATGTGATAGAAAGGAATAGCGTATGAAAAGAGGACTTCTTGGATGTTATTTTGCTGTTTTTGCTATTTTAGGATTGATTCTCGGCTGCAATGAAAGTTCGGCGGGGCAGTCTGTGTCGGCTCAGCCGTCTGCAAGCGAATCGGTGCTCGCTTCTCAGCCCAGCCCCGGTCCGGAGCCGGCCGGCTCTGCGAAACCCGCTGAAATCAAAAAAGAAGACAAGGCCGAACCGACCGACGGCCCCAAAATCCTTGTTACCAATGCTTATCACGATTTCGGCAATGTCGGGCCGGGTACGTACCACACCTGCGAATTTACCTTCCGCAACGTCGGAACCAAGACATTGAAGATTGAAAATGTCCAAAGCACATGCGGGTGCAGCGTCCCCAAACTTGAAAAGAATGATTATGAACCCGGCGAATCGGGCAAAGTGGAGGTTCGCTTTCATGCCCCAACCGTCAAAGGCGAAACCAAAAAGCAGCTGTATATCATCAGCAATGATGTTTCTAACCCGCGTGCCCAGTTGGAGTTGCGAGCTTTTGTCGATGTCAAGGTTGAAGTGGAGCCCGAAGAGTTTTCGCTGTTTTTGAATAAGCCGAACGCGGGGCTTGGACCTATCACGATCAAGTGCACCGACAATAGACCCTTTGCAATCACAAAGGTATCTTCCCCTCAAGAGGCAATTACCTGTGAATTTGACCCGAAGAAAAAGGCGACAGAGTTCACCCTAAATCCAAAGGCCAACCTTGAATTGCTCTCGAAAGCCCCCACCGGCGTGCTCACAATTGACGTTGATCATCCGCTGGGCGGTACGCTGATGGTCCGATATAACACGCTGCCGCGATACGAAATCAACCGGCCGCGAATCATTCTCCAAAACATCAAACCCGGCTACAAAGAGCAAAAAGAGGTGGTCATCACCAGCCACTACGGCGATTCCCTCAAAATCGCCAAGTCCTCGTCGAGAACAGGGCTTATGAAAATTGTCAAACAGGAAATTATCGATAATGCCCTGCATCTGACGATAGAAATTTCTGTCCCGGAACAGGAAGCGGCGAACAGGCGATACTTTTCCGATGAGTTGACGATTCAGTTTGACAATTCAGAGGAGGCCGTCATCCGGGCAAGCGGCTGGTTCAAGAATTAGAAGACCTTTTTCGTTTTGTATCTCCTTCCCGCAGAGGCGGCCCGAAAAAGGGAACCGCCGGCAGGTTGGATTGTCTAAATTACCAGACGGGCAGGGGATAATTTGGGACTAAATTTGTCCATTTCTAACCGATTTCCGCCTTTGCCGGACAAAATAAAAGCCGGCGGCAAAAAGAATGAGGCGGAATAAACCGATGATAAGAAGGATTTTGATATCTGTGGTAACAAACGGGAGTTAAACAGGCAGCCAGAGAATGCTCAAAGCGCTTCGTATTGCCAGTATTAGTGCGGTGATTTGTGCTGTTGCGGCGGTGGTTTCTGTCGCTATGCTCGGCTTTAAGGGGGACCCGGAAATCGAGGCATTCCTGGCGCAGGAAGGGGTGGTCGAGCAGTTCCGCAAGAAAAGCCAGTCGCTACCCGTCAAGGCGGACAATGCGGTTTCGCCGCTGGAGCAGGCTGCCAAAAGTTTTGCCTTGCGGCTTGACCCGCCTCCGCCCCCGCCTCCGCCTACACCGGTCGAGCCGCCCAAACCGCCGACGGTCAAAGCGCCTTCGGTCCAGCCGCCCAAACTGCCGGAAAACAAACAGCCGACTCTCAGTGCTAAATTTACGCTGGTGGCGACGGCCCGTTGTCCGGAGAATCCCGCAAAATCGATGGCGCTGCTGCAGAATGCCCAGAATGAATACAAATGGTATCGGCAGGGTGAAGAGATTGGCCATCTTGTCCTTCAGGAGGTGCGAGACGGCTCTATCGTGCTGTATCAGAACGGCCAGTTGAATTCTGAATTGTTTATGCCGGCTCCTCCATCAACCCCATCGCTGCTGAAGGGGGATACTCAGGTTGCCTCTGCCCCGCAAGGGCCGTCAAGTATGTCGGTAACGCTGACGCAGGAGTCAAGTGAAGGTTCGGCCGCAGAAGGCGAAGCAGAAGGGGCCTTGAAAACGGCGGCCGGCAAGTCCGGGGCCTCTCGTATTCCGTCCCTTCCAAACAATCGGTCTGTGCCGACGCGGATTACCTCTTCAAGGGCACCGGAAACGCCGACCGTAACCGTGTCCCCCGAAGAACAAGCCCGCTCTATCAATGAAAGCATTGCAAATATTGAAAACATTATGAGACGTCCGCCGGAAGAGGGCCAGACAGAACAAGAGCGGTTGGAAGAGCAGAAGACCTGGGCGGAACTGCTCAAACTTCTCCAACTCGAAAAAGAAAATCAGCAGAAACTCCTTTCGGAAACCGACTCTTCAGACAAACCTTCGGATGAGTCAAAACCGGCAGAACCCCCGCAAGTAGCAGAAAAACCGGCTGAGCCGCAGCAAGCGGCAGAAAAACCGGCTGAAGAGACCAAAGCGGAAAGTTCTGAGAAAACCCAATAATCTCTTCAATGACCCTCCGTTTTGCCCGATATAAACAGGGGAAAATTTCCTATCTTTCCATGGAACTTGCAGGCCGTTCAATGGTCTGATAGATAAGGACAAATTGTGCAAAAAGTTCTAAAAGTATCTGGAAAAGTAGGATAAGGCCTTGCCCATATCCGATAAATAAAGAATAACTTTGGAAAGGCGGCGCAGAGGGCGTTTTGTCTTTCCTTATGCACATTTGGTAACTCCGTGGAGCAGGATATGCACGCGACAAGAGGCAGCCGACGCTGGAACAAAAGAAACGTGCGGATGGTGTTTATCTTATTGGCGGTGTGGTTTATACGGTTTGAGCAGTTTTGTCCTGCCGCACAATCAGAAGGCCACACGGCGGAACGCAGCCGCGTGTATAAGATGAATCATCGGTCGGCTGAAGAAATAAAAGGGATTCTGCTCCAACTGGGAATCGGCCGGCGGGTGGATGCTCTCTCGGAAAAGATTCTGATTGTTACCAGTGATAAGCCCGATGATTTGATTCGGGCTTCCAGTGTGATTCAAATGCTCGACAGCCAGTCGGCTCGCCTTCTGCGGCAATGGAAGCGTGAGGCCGTCGGTCTTCCGACCATTGAATTTCTGGCTGCCGAACTCAAATTGCCGGAACTTCAGAGCGGCACGCTGCTGGACCCGCCGCCAAGCAATGCAAGCGATCCTTTGCTGCTGGATGAATATGGGGAGGGGCTGCTGGCCATTGCAAGCCCGGAGAGGATTGAGCAATTGGACAATTTTATCCGGCAGTGGATTTCAAAAAATCAGCCGAAGCCGGCGGCCTCCGCGATTGAGGATGGCGCGGCAGTAACTGGAGAGCCGAATCAGGCACCTGCTGCGGAGCCGGCAGCGGCGCCGGCCGAGAAAGAGGAAACGGCAGCAGTCGAGCCCAATCAGCCGGCGGCCTCTGCATCTATTCCCCCTGTGTCCCCTGCTGAGGAGCCCAACCAACTGCAACCTTCTGCAGAGCCGGCTGCCGACGAACCCAAAGAGGAGGACTTTTTCAGTGAAGAACTGATGAAGGCCCTCGTCTCTGCTCAGGAGAAAGCCGAGGAGATTCAGAAACAGATTGAGACTGAAAAACAAACCGCTGCGGCTGAATCGGATGAGGAGAAGGCCTTTGCAGAAATCATTGAGGCCCTTCGCCAGCGTACGGTAGGGGAGCAGGCCGAAGAAGAACAAGCCGAAGCGGCCGTCGAACCAACGCCAGCCGCTCAGCCGACCGCGGCTGCACAGCCCTCCCCGGCAGAAGCGGAAGCGGCTTCTTCTTCTCTGCTGGCCCGGCTGGAAGAACAGTTGGCCCGGCAGGAACAGCAAATCGCCGAACTGAAGGCCATGCTGGCCCAGACAAGCCGGCCCGCCGCAGCCGAACCCAAAATCCAGACCGCCCCAAAACCTTCGGAACCGGTAATTCCAGAAGGCGAAAAGGAACTGGAACTGACTATTACGCTGCCGGAAAAAGTGGAGATTACGGCCCTTCTGGAACTGGTCGGCAAGCAATTGGGGCTCAATTATATGTATGACCCGTCTCAGGTGCGGGGAGATATTCAGCTGAAAATCCACGACGGCAAAATCAAAGTCAAAGATACCTATGCGCTGCTGGAATCCGTGATGCGCTTCAAGGGCTTTGTGATGACTCGCCGCGGCAATCTGGTTACCATTGTCCCTGTCAGCCAGATGAAGCAGGCCGACCCGGCCCTTCGCAAACCGGATGAACCGATTCAGCCGGGAGATGTGGTGGTCAGCAGTGTTTTTGCGCTGCAGTATATTTCGCCGGCGGCGGCCCAGAAAATGCTTACGGATATGCAGCTGGGCACGTCGTTTGTGGCGGCCAATGAAACCAATACACTGATTGTAACGGACTACGCCTATCGGATGGACAGCATCAGTCAGGTCATTGCGCTGGTTGATGTGGCAGGCGAGCCCAAACGTTTTGCGTTTCGGCAGATGCAATATACCTCAGCGCCGGACATTCTGAATAAACTGAAAACCCTCACGGCCCAAATGAGCGGAATCAATGTCATCGGGACTGACGGCAGCCCTGCGGAAGAAGCGCAGAGGGCTGCGGCAACGCCAACTGTGCGGCGGGATGCTCAGGGACGGGTTATCGCCGCAAGACCGCCGCAGGCGACACCTCAGCCGGCCGCTCCGACTCCGGCGGGGCCGACTCAGGAAACCATCTTTCTGGACACGGATGAGCGGACCAATCGGATTCTGATGATCGGCTATGAAGCACAAATTCAAACCATTCAGGGGCTGATTGATACGCTGGACGTGCCGAAATATTATCTGCGAACCGTCAAAGAATATTTTATTCAGAATGTCGAAGCGGCGGAGGTGGTCTCGGCGCTGAATGAACTGGGGCTGGCCAATGTGAATGTGGGGGCGTCAAGCACCGCCCGTACCACGGCCGCCCGACCGACCACCACACGCACGGCTGTTCAGTCCGGTCAGCCGACACCGGCTCAGCCGGCTGTCAGCACACCGCCGGCTGGAGAAGATCAGCCGTATATTTCCATTCGGCCCAACACCAACTCTCTGCTGGTCAACGCCACCAAAGATCAGCACGAAGCAATTGAAATGGTCATTTCGCACGTGGATGTCAAACAGAAAGACCAGCGGACGATTCAGGAATATGAGATTCAAAATGTGGACGCTCTGACGGTAGTCAAGACGCTCGAGGACCTGGGGATTATCGCCCCGGGCAAGTCCGAAGAAAGCAGCCGCGGTCAAACCCGCAGCACAACAACCAGCGGCCGGCAACTGCAAGGGGCAGCCGCTGCCCAGCCCGGCCAGCCGGAACTGCCGACAGCGATAGCCCTGCCGACCATTGAAGGTGAAACAGTAACCGAAGTGGCCGCCGCCCAGCCGCAGATTGCTGTACTGGAATCCACCAACTCGCTGCTCGTGCTTGCCACGCCGCGTCAGCACGAAGCCATTTCGCTGGTGATTGCTCATGTGGACCGCACCCTGGAGAGAGTTTCTACGCCGTATGTCGTCTATCCTCTCGAAAATCAAGACCCGGAAGAACTGGCGGATGTCCTTAATGAACTGATTCAGGAAACCCTCCAGCAGCAGGCCGAGAAATCTTCTCCCGATGCCAAGATTCAGACCTCGCCAAGCGGAGCAGCCCCCACGGCGCCGGCCCAGGAAGAAGAGCGAATCCGCATCATTCCCGATCCGAAAACTTATTCCCTCATTGTCTATGCCAACAAGAAGAATCAGCAGTGGGTCGGCGACTTAATCCGCGAACTGGATCAGTATCGTCCGCAGGTCCTGCTGGATTGCACGCTGGTGGAAATTACCAAAGACGACTCTTTTAAGTATGACTTAGATGTCCTGTCAAAGACCTACAGTGATCTGACCCTGCGAAGCGGAACACCTCTCAGCACCGTCAGCGGCGACTTCAGTCCCACTGACTATGCAGAAGGACGGGCCACCAGCGGTTCTTTCAGAGGATTCTTCAACAGTGACAGCGTGCAGGCCCTTCTGGAAGCCGTAGAAACCAAAGGATATGGACGTATCATGGCCAAGCCGAAAATCCTGGTTAATGACAATCAGGAAGGAACCATTAAGACTGAAAATACAATTTCCGTGGCCCAGAAAAAGAGCAATATTATCCCTGCAACCGGAACCTCAAACACCGTAACCACAACCGAAGTCAATTTCAGCGAATATACTGCCGGTATTACTTTAACAATCAAACCACACATCAGCAAAGGAGAAATGCTTCGGCTGGAAATCAGTCTCACCCGCACGGACTTCAAGGAAAAACCCTCCGTTAAGATCACGGATGGTGGGGAACTCAGTGAATATCCTTCTCCGCCCGATCGCCTGACAACCGATGTCAAGACCGTATCCACAGTGCCGGACGGCACAACGATCGTTTTGGGCGGATTGGAAACCATCGACCAGTCAAAAAACCATACCAAAGTTCCGCTTCTGGGAGACCTGCCTTTGGTAGGCGGTTTATTTAAAGCGATTGATAACAGCAACACACAGGGCCGTTTGTACGTATTCGTAAAGGCCAATATTCTTCGGCCTGGCGACCAAGGCGGGATGGAAGACATGCGTCGGGTATCGGGCCGTAATCGCCGTGCCTTTGAGGAGTATGAGCGCCGCTTCCAGCAGGCAGAGGACTGGCCCGGGATAAAGGCGGAACCGATGGACCCCGTCCGTGTGCTGGAAGAGGATGAAGTTGAACTCAGTGAAGAAGAGCAGCTGTATTAAAGATCTTCAGGCCTTTCTGAAAACGGCAGACGCAAAAATAAAATGAAAGAGTTATTGATAGAGACGGCCCGACGGACCGGGATTATTCAGGCGGAGGCGCTGGAACAGTACCTTTCCGAACATGCGGAGGATACGCGCCGGATGGATGAGATTCTGCTGACGGCGCCGCAGTTTACGGAGGAGTCGGTGCTTCGGCTGCTGGCGGCGGCACTGGGGCTGGAATATGTGGACGAAATCGACGTCTCCACCGTTCCGCAGGCGTTCATCGAGGCCGTGGCGGCTCCGTATGCACAGCATCATTACCTGATCGGCTTTTACCGCAACGGCCGCGAGGATGTGATAACGATTGCCGTGGCCAATCCGATGAATCCGCTGGTGGTGGATAACATTTCGCGCAAACTTCATAAGCCGGCCGAGGTGGTCGTCAGTTCGCGCGCTGCTATTACGGCGGCGATTGATGTCGCCTACGAGCAGAAAAACACGGTGATTGAAGAGGTCGCCGAAGAATTGGATTCGCAAAATCTGGACCGGCTGGTCGATGAGGCCCAGAGCAGCGATGACTTGCTCGATGTGGTCAACCGCCCGCCGGTGATTCGGCTGGTGAATGATATTCTCTTCCGCGCCCTGCAGATGCGCGCCAGCGATATCCACGTGCATCCTTACGAAAACAAACTCCAGGTGCGCTACCGCATCGACGGGATTTTGTACGATACGCTTACACTGAACCGCAATGTGCTCTCGCTGGTGATTTCGCGTATTAAGGTGATGGCGGGGATGGATATCGCGGAGCGCCGGATGCCTCAGGACGGGCGCACGAGCGTGCGCATCGGCCAGCGGGAAATTGACCTGCGCGTCAGCACGGTGCCGACCAGTTATGGGGAACGAGCTGTGCTGCGAATCCTGGACAAAAGCACCGGCCTGCTGACGCTGGAGGAGCTGGGCCTGTGGAAAGAGGACAAAGAGGCCTTCGACCGGATGATTAACCGCACGCATGGTGTGATTTTCGTTACCGGCCCGACCGGCAGCGGCAAAAGCACTACGCTTTACGCCTGTCTGAACCGAATCAATGCCGTAGAGAAAAACGTGATGACAGTCGAGGACCCGATTGAGTATCAGCTCGAAGGCATCAGCCAGATGCAGGTGTCCGCCAAGAAGGGAATGACGTTTGTCAATGCCCTGCGGCATATTCTCCGCCAGGACCCGGATGTGATTATGGTCGGCGAGGTGCGCGACCGCGAGACAGCGGCGATGGCGATTCAGTCTTCGCTGACGGGGCATTTGGTCTTCAGCACGCTGCATACCAATGACGCCGCCGGAGCGGTCAGCCGACTGCTGGATTTTGGTGTGGAGCCGTATCTGGTAAGTTCCTCGCTGATTTGTGTGCTGGCCCAGCGGCTGGTGCGACGGATTTGTCCGGACTGCAAACAACCCTATGTGCCGACTCATCACGAACTGCGCGAACTGGGGCTGGAAAACCTGTCGGAAGGGGCGACCTTCTCCATCGGCAAGGGTTGTGCCAAGTGCTTTGAAACCGGCTACCGCGGCCGCACGGGTATTTATGAACTGATGGTAATCAATGGCGACATTCAGGAGATGATTTATCGCTGTGAAACCGCCGGTGCCATTAAGAAAAAGGCGCTTGAAGCGGGGATGCAGACCCTGCGGATGGATGGGGCCCGCAAGGCACTGGCAGGCATTACTACTATCCCCGAAGTCTTGCGGGTAACCCAGTCAGACACCCTATAAATCGGGCAATGCTTTCGAGTGAACAAGGGCAATGTTTCATTGGAATAATATAAAAGAGAAGCCAAGAATGAACCATACGGCCTATTGTTCCCGACGATAATAAATAAATAGGATATTGAAGAGGGATTTTATCGGTGCCTCGTTTTGCATACAAAGCTATAGGAACAAATCAAAAGGCGGAAACAGGGGTTCTGTCGGCGGAGAATGCCTTTGCGGCGCGTCGTTTGCTTCGCAGCAAGGGTCTTCATCCGACGGAAGTTAACCTGATTACGGCTGAAACTGCCGGCCGCTCGCTGCACTCCCTGTTCGGCAGCAAAAAAAAGGCCGTAACCGCGTTTACCAAAGAACTGGCAACATTGCTGAAGGCGGGCATCCGGCTTACGGAGGCCCTCTCCGTGCTCATTCAGCAAATCAATGACCCCCAACTGAAAAATGCCATCACCGATGTTCGCGACCGTGTCGTAACCGGCGAATCATTTGCGGAGGCATTGAGCGAATACGATGCCTATTTTGATGTTATCTATGTGAGTATGATGCGGGTGGGCGAGGTAACCGGCACACTCGAGGACAGTCTGACCACGATGGCCAATATGCTCGAAAAACAGCGGCAGCTGGAGGAAAGAATGACTACGGCCATGATGTATCCGGCGGTTCTGCTGACAGTGTGTCTGATAGTGGTGCTGGTGATTATGATTTGGTTTCTGCCGCTGATTACCAATGAGTTAGTGAAGGTCGGCCAGACCCTGCCGCTGCCGACGCGGGCCCTGATGAAGATTTCGGACGTGCTGACCAGTCCGTGGGTCCTGGCAGTCGTCGGGGCACTGCTGGGGCTGGGCTGGTTGTATCGGCGGGCTGTTCGAACCGCACGCGGAGCGGCCCTGCGCGACCGGCTTCTGCTGGCCCTGCCGGGTTTTGGGCCGCTGATTAAACAGCGGATTGTCTCGCGGTTTTCCTCTACGCTGGCCACGCTGCTGGGTTCCGGAATGTCAATGGCCGAAGCCCTGCGGGTGGTAGCGCAGGTAACGGGCAACTCTGTGATGGCCGAAGCCGTCCGGCAGGCCCGCGAACGGATTCTGTCCGGCTCCGATATCGCCACGCCGCTGCGTGAAAGCGGCGTCATCAGTCCGTCCATCGCCCATATGATTACCGTCGGTGAAAAAAGCGGCGAACTCGAACAGATGCTGCGGATGATCAGTCAGAATCTCGAGGCCGAATCAGATGTGGTAATCGAGCGGCTCAGCAAGTTTGTAGAACCCCTTATCATCATCGCGATGGCCGGCCTGATCGGGCTGATTGCCTATGCTACGATGGTGCCGATTATTAAATTTTCCGTCACTCAATTTTAATTCCGGAAATGGGAGGTTGTTATGACAAGTAAACATAAGCAGTACAAAGGATTCACCCTGGTTGAAATTATGGCGGTGGTGCTCATTCTGGCCCTGCTGATGGGGATTGCGGCCAAGAACTTCATCGGGATGACCGACAAAGCCCGCGTCACAACCACCAAGGCCACTCTCAAAGAACTGCACGCGGCGGTCAACATGTTCAAACTGGACACCGGCCGCTACCCGACGGAAGAAGAAGGTTTGCGGGCCTTGATTGAGCAGCCCTCCGATGTGGTCGGCTGGACAGGGTACCTGGAAACCACGGACATCCCGAAGGATGCCTGGAAAAATGACCTGGTTTATATGCTCAATCCGGAAAGCGGAAAGCCCTTTGTCATTATCAGTTACGGCGCCGACGGCAAAGAAGGCGGCGAAGGATATGACACAGATTTGTACAGCACCGATGTGGAATAAGCCCTGCCGCGGCTATGTGCTTCTGGAGGTCCTGATTGTAGTCGGGCTGATGGCTTTTCTGCTGTCGATAGGCATCATCAGTGCCGGCGGGCTGTGGGGCGGCCGACAATTTCAGCACCAGGCCGAGGAGTTGGTCAATCTGTTTCAAATGGCTCAGGAGGCGGCCGCCCAAAGCGACCGCCGCTATGCCGTTATTCTTGATTTTTCCGAGCAGAAATATGTGCTCCGGCAGTTTGCCTCTCTTGATTTGCAGACTATCCCGGACGAGGAAGCCATCATTCATACCGGCTATTTTACAGACCGATTTCAACTGGACTATGTCCTGTATGACGACCTGGAAGACACGCGGGAAAAAGAAGATGTGACCGAGGCCCGCTTTTATGCCGGCCGCTCCGGCTGGCAGTACGGCGGCAAGGTGGTAGTCCGCGATCAGGACGGCAACCCGTGGTCGATTCTGATTTCCCGGATGGTAACGCCGGTTCGCCTGGTGGAAGGAGATGTGCCGATTCTTCTGCCCTTAAAACCCGATGCATTGCGATTCTAAACAATTCGTTCCCATTCAGCCGGCCTTGAGAGCCGGCGGCTTTACGCTGGTGGAGATTGCTGCCGCGCTGGCGATTCTGGCGGGGCTGCTGGCCTCCGCGCTGATCGTAATGAACAATGCCGTCCAGGCAACGCTGGAAATTCAGGGGCGTCGGCAGGCCTTCGAAATCGCCCGTGAAAATCTTGAGTCGCTCCTGACGGTTACTACCATCAGCGACCAGGCCGACTCCGGCTGGAGTGAGCGATACCCCGACATCCGCTGGGAGCTGACGGTCGAGCCCTTTTACGAACCGATCAGCAATAAGATGTGGATTCGGGCGGTCAGTGCCGCCTATTACTACGACAAAGCCAATCAGGAACAGGCCGTTCGGCTCGAACACTGGCTGACCGGTCTGTCGGCTCAGCAGATTAAGCAGATTCTCCAGCAGCAGGCCCTCGAAGAAAAGATTCTCGAGGAACTGTACGGCCCCCAGGAAGACCCCACGGAGGAAATGACCAAAGTCTGCCTGGAGCAGGCGGGGCTGGATGCGGCGGCATACGAGAACTTCATCCAGCGGCAGCGGCGGGAAAAAATCAATTACCTGATTCAGAACGGCCTGGGCAAAGAGTATGACCAATGGCTTCAGACACTCGAAGAAGCCAAGTCCGCATTTCTCCAATCGCTGGGGGTGGATTTCGACCGCCTCAACGAGTGCATTGCTTATTTGTATGCCAATCCCCAACTGCTGCCCGGTTCCGGTTCAGGAACGGATGGGCCGGCGGAAATCCCTGCCGAAAATCCGACAGAAACCAAGCCGGACGATTCGCAGCCGACGACGGATACTCAAGAGCAGCCGTCTCCTCAGGAGCCGGATTGTCCGTTTGACTGCAGCAAAATCGATCCTTCTCTGAAACCCATTATCTGTCAGCTGACCGGGTGCTGCTGTGATTGAAAATATGACCGTATCCCATAAACAATCTGTTCAGGCCAACGGCTTCTCCCTGGTGGAGATGATGGTGGTTGTAGCTCTGGCCGCGATGATTCTTACCAGTGCTCTGGGGGTGTATCAGCGCCTGCGCAGCGATGCGGCCGTGATTATGGACAAGTTGGACGAAACCCGGATGGCCAATGAGGTCCTTCAGCGCATCGCGGAGGATATTGACCGGATTGCCGCCCCCGGCTTTGATGCCGCCGTCCAGGTCCGCAACAAAATCGACAACGGTTTCGCCTCGGCCCAACTTACGCTCGAATCAAAATATTTCGGCGGCCAGGCCCAAAACCCCCAGCCGCGCACCTACGAACGGGTCGTCTGGCAGACGGCCTATGATATGGACGAGGGCGGGCTGATTCTGTACCGGATGCACAGCGGTCTGAATGTCGAAGACAAGGTCCTCGAAGAAAACAAATCCGTTGAAGAACGGGCTTTGTTTATTCCAACGGCCGCCGGCCTGACTTTCTTCAAAGTCGAGGCCTGCAATAATCAGAAGTTCCTTTCGTCCTGGATGCAGACGGAGCTGCCGAAGGGGCTTCGGATTGGTGCCTCGTTTGCGCCGATGGTGGAGGATTTGGATGGGCGGTGGGCTGTTCCCGAAGAAAAAATCATCTGGCGGACGGTTGCCATCGACCGAGTCCGCACCATCGCTTATCGATTTCAGCCGAAAGTGATGGACGTGAACGATTTTATGCCGATAGAATCGCCCGTCGAAGAACCGAACCAAACCAACCTGGAAGAACGCGAAGGATAATTGAAAGCAAAATACAGAACAACCTGCTGGGCAAGCGGCCGCAGATGCCGCGGCATTGTGCTGGTGGTCGTGCTGATGATTCTGGTAGTGCTTACGGCCCTGACCACGGCCCTGACGCTGCGCATCAAACAAAGCCGGCGCAGGGCTGACTACGGCATCGACTATCAGGAGGCACGGTATGCGTGCGACTCGGCCCTTAAGTATGTTCTGGCGGTTCTGCCGGATCGGCAGTACAAGGTGGTTTCGCGGGAAGGGCTGCCGGACTTTTCCGATTTGTTCTGGCTGCCTCAGGAAGACTATGCGGCTTATCTTCAGACCTGGCTGGATACAGCCGAGGAAGACAAACTTCAGCAGGTGCTGGACTTGTCCGGCCTTTCTGAAGAAGATTCCGCTCTGACCCAACCCGAGGAAGAGCCCTCGCTGACGGAGCTGCTGGCCAAATTAGTCCGCCGAATGACCGACCCCAATGCCGGCATGGAGGCAGAAGCCGAGCCGGCTTCTGCGCCAATTGACCCTTTGAAACTCAAGGTGCCCGGGCCTTACGGTGTGCCCTGGCCGCTGGTTTCCAAACCGATTGAACTGACGCTGGGCGAGTGTGCCGTCACCATCGAGATTGAAGATGAAAACGCCAAAATGCCGCTGGGCTGGGCTGTATCCTCCAACAAGGCCGCCCAGGCGGCTCTGACCACCTTTTGCGAATGGATGTCGATGGAGCCGGAGGAAATCGAAGACCTTCAAAAACAGTGCAAACAGATTCAGGAACAGAAAACTTTTGTCATCGATCCGCAGCCGATACTGATCAAATCGCGTCTTTCCTCAACCGCCGCTCCGGCTGCGGGTGCATCCCCGGCCTCCTCGCCTCTTCGCACCTCCCGTCAGATTCCCGGCCAGTCCGCTCAGCAGACCGCGCAGACGGCGTCTCAAAGCAGCGACGTCCTTCGGCCTGCGATTGCCAACGCCGCCGACTTCGGCAAACTGTTTCACAGTTCCCTGCTGGACCTGGAAAGTCTCGGCCGCAGCCGTCGGGACACCGGCGACAGAAATGAATCCCCCCTGCGGTATCTGGCCTTATGGGGTTCGCAGGAAATCAATATCAATACCGCCCCGCGGCAGGTGCTCGAGGCGGCTTTCACGCTGACAGGCGAGCCGAAAAAAATTGCAGATGCCGTCATCCAGCAGCGTCAGTCAAAACCTTTTAAAACACTCAACGAGCTGATAGAATTGCTTCCGGAAGAGACCCAGCAGATTCGGGCGGCGACCCCTTATTTGACGACGCAAAGTTCTTTCTTCCAAATTCGGATTACCAGCTGCTGCGGGAATGCCCGATGTATGGCGGCGGCAACGGTTTTTAAAGACCAGAAAAAAGTAGAAACCCTGGCTGTGCTTTACGGCCGTTAACCATAGGAGAGCCACTGTGGAGCCCAAACTTGTTTTAGGAATAGCCGTCAGCCGGCAGGAAGCGACGGTTGCTGTGATTGACTCCAGCAAACCGGATGCTTCTGTCATTGATTGTTTCCGCGCAGCCGCCGACTCGTCCGCCTCAGGGGCGCTGTCGCTCGGCGCCGCCATTGGGCGGGCAATCCGCTCCAAAAATCTGCCGACGGAAGGGGCGGTTGTTTCTCTTCGCAGTGATTTTTATGCTCAGTATCCGGTGCGTTCGTCCTTTTCTGACCCCCGCCAGATTGACCATACCATCAAGTTTGACGCGGAAGAAGCCGCTGCCGCCGATGCTGCTGCGCTGGCGGTGGCCTACGAGATTCTTCACACCCATCCGCAGGGAGCAGAGGTGATGGTTTACGCCGCCGACCGCCAGACGCTTACCAATCTGCTGCTGGACCTTCAGGCGGAAGGAACCGACCCGGTGCTGATGGAGCCGGAGGCCGTCTCGCTGGCCCGTGCTCTCGAACAGAAATCACCCTCGTTCCAGGACAGCCGCAATCTGTTTGTGTGGCTCTGCGGGACCCAATGTCTCTTTTTGCGAAACGCCAACAAGGGACGGGCGGTTTATTTTCGGCGGGTCGGGCTGGTCAGGGGCGAAGACCTTGTTCCTCAACTGGCCGGCCAGATTCAGCTCACCTTGGCCGGCTGGGCGTCGAGCGAACCGGTTGAATCCCTGATTTTGACCGGCGAGACAGAGCAGGTCCAGCCGGAGGCGCTTGCTCAGAAAATATCCTATCCGGTCAAAACGGAACATCTCGAATGGCCGGCCGGCGAGCAGGGCGATCCGATTCAGGCCGCGGCGGCTTGGGGAGCGGCCTTATCTTCTCTTCATCGGAGCCGCAAGGCAGACTTCCGCCGGGATTTTTTGCCCTATCAGGGACAGAGAAAAATGCTTCAGAAATCGCTGCGGCTGATCAGCATCTCCCTGACGGTTATTCTTGTGTCCATCGGTCTTTATTTTCAGATGAAATCGCTGCGGCTCCAAACCTATATTGCCCGGCTCGATGACAAACTGCTCGCCGACTACAAGGGCTGCATGTACGGCCAAAAGCCCCCGCCCAATCAGCCCATCCTGACACGTCTGCGAAATGTGCTTCGCCAGGTGCGGCAGCGGCAGGAAGGATTCGGCACCGGCGATGATAACTCGGTGCCCGCGCGGCTTACTTTTCTGCTCGAAGCACTTATAAAGACGCCGCCGTCGGTCGATTTTCAGGTACAGCAGATTTCCATTACAGAACGAGCCCTTCGGCTGCAGGGAGACACAAACGGCCGCAGGAGTACGCTCCAACTTTTGGACGAATTTAAAAAACACCCCAAACTCGAGGTGGAGAGCAACCAGATTTCGCCTGCTCCGCCGCGGGATAAGTTTGAGATTGTCCTTCAGACAAAAAAGGAAGGAGCAGGCCAATGAAAAAGAATTTTTGGAAACAGCCGGATTTCTTCTTTATTCTGCTGCCGGTGCTGGCCGCCGGATGGGCCATGGCCAGCGGACTGGTCTTTTATCCGCGTCAGAAGGAAGCATGGAACAGCAAAAAAGAACAACACGCCGAGGCGGCTAAACTGATTGAGCAAATTCTGCAGCTCGAACCGGCTCGTGTGAACTATCAGGAGCAAAGCGGACAATCAGGCGATTTTGATTTCACAACTGAAGTGGACCGCTTCACAAAGGAATTGGGAATCCCTTCCGGCAGTTATACGCTGAACGTTCGCCAGGCCATCAAACAGCAGGGCAAAACACGCAAAAGCGCCGATTTGTCTTTCAAGTCCGTCAAAATTGAAACCGTGGCCGGTTTTCTTTCCGCTATGCTGGCCCGCTGGCCGGATTTGCAGTGTGAACAAATCTCCCTGGACAAAACCGGCAGCGCCAAAAATGAATGGAATGTCAAACTTCGGCTGGTCTATGTTTATTAACCGCTCGAAAGGGCTTAGCGGCCCAAACTGATTTGCAGGCAGAGTTCGTTGAGTTCCTCCACCTGCTTGTGCAGTTCATCGGGCTGAAAAACGCCGCCGGTCAGATAGTCCCCAAGACGGCGGGCCTTCTCGAGCAGTAAGGAATGATGAGACTGCTCGCCCAGGTCAGCCAAAACTTTTGCATAATCGGAGAGCATTTCGTAGTCGCTTCGGGCGTATGATTCCATCATTTGTTCCATCATCGCCGGCAGCCGTTCGAGCAGGGTGTCGGCAGATTCGTCAGCCAAAAAATCCTGCCGAACCGCCGAGGCGGCCTGAACCGACAGAAACGACCGGAGCGTTTCATACAGCTGAACACGGGAGACCGGCTCAACGAGAACGGCATTGCTGCCGGCAATCTTGAACTGCTCGGCCGCCTTCCGCGAGGAATCGCTGGTGATGACCACAATCGGAAGCTGCTCATCAAAGTCGCGCAGCCGTGCGGCGGCCTTCTTGGCCTCCGAAACCGTCTCCAGCGCCACCAGGACCAGATTGCAGGAAACCTGATGCAGCCGCTCCAGGGCTTCCCTGAGCGTTGGGACAACCTCGACTTCCAGACCGGCCCGCCGAAGCAGCAGGGATGCCTGAACCGGACGCGGCGGATGATCTTCGAGCAGCAGAATCCTGCCGATACATCCGATATGGCGGTCATCCTCCGCGGCAGCCGCCTCAGAACGGCTGGGGTCCACGGCGGCCGTATTCTGCATCGGCTCCACAAACGACGGAAGAATCAGAGAGAAGGTGCTGCCTTTGCCGGGCCGACTGCTCAATTCCAGATGTCCGCCCAGCAGACCGATCAGCCGTCTGGTTATGGCCAGCCCCAGACCTGTGCCTTCGTTTGGACGGCCATCCGCATGCTCGGCCTGTGCAAACGATTCAAAAATCAGATTTTGTCGGGAGGGTTCAATTCCGATGCCGGTATCTTCCACATCAAAACGAATCCGTTTTTGTCCGGCCGCAACCTGCGGATACACCCGAATGGCAACACGGCCTTGTTCCGTAAACTGTACGGCATTGCTGAGCAGATTCAGCAGACACTGGCGGAGCCGCATCGGGTCGGTATAAATGAGTTCGGGCAGCTGCGGCGAGCATTCCCAGGTAAAATCCAGCCCCTTGGCGCGGGCCGCTGAGCCCATCCCGTCGAACACATCTTTGACAATTTCCGCACAGCGGCAGGGCACCAGTTGGATAGGAACTTTGCCGGCTTCGATTTTAACAAAATCAAGAATACTCTGAACCAGCGACAGCAGGGCTTCGGCTGAATGCTGAATCGTCTGAAGATACTGCCGATGTTCTTCGTCCTGCTCCTCCTTGTGCAGAATCTCCGCAAAACTGAGAATGGAGTTCACCGGTGCGCGCAGCTGCCGGCTGATGCGTACCAGAAATTCGCTTTTGGCTCGGTCGGCACCGGCGGCCTCTTCCGCCAGGACACGGATGCGCTGGGCAGCGGCACGAAGTTGACGATCGGCCTGCTGCAATTGGGTTTCTGCGGCCTTCTGCTCCGTAATGTCGTGAGCAAAAATAATCTCACCGGCAATTTCTCCCTTGGCATTCTGATAAGGAACCCGCTCGGCCAGCACCCATCGAATGCCGTTTGCCGTCCGCAATGTCCCTCGCTGCCTGAGAGGGGAGGGATTGCCCTGGCTCACCTTTTGAGCCGCCTGAACAGTCTGTTCTGCATCTTTGGTAAACAATTCATCATAGTTTTTGCCGATGAGCTGCTCAGCGGAAAGGCCGAGCGTCTCTGCCGCATATCGATTGACATAGCGAATCTTTCCTCCTCGGCCGCAATCCCAAATCATCAGAGGAACCCAATCAAAGACGGCCCGGAGCGACTCTTCAGCCGGCCCGAGTTTGTTCTCGAGCGGTTTCTGCTCATCCGAAGACGGCAGGCGGTTCACTGACGCATCGGCTGCTTTCGAGGAGCGCTTCGTTGAGGTTCGATTTGTACGAGTCATTTCAGACTTCCCTTTCTAAAAGCTGCTTCCAGCCGTTCGACGGCCGCAGCGTAAAATACTTTTTCGAGCACTTTTGTCGGAAGTTTTGCCGCAGGAATCAAAGAGAGAAAGTATCCGCATCCGGCCTTATTTGTCTTATCATCGGTAAAATAGGGAACCGCCTTTATACAGGATATGAAAAAAACACCTCCAGCGTCCGATAAAACCAAGGCAGGCAAGATTATCGAGCAAAATCAAAAAAACAAAGCCCGGTCGTCTTCATAACTACGGGCTGTGAGAGGTCAGTCCTTCCTGGATGGCGTATTTAGTCAGTCCCGCCACTGTGCGAATGTTCAGTTTCTTCATAATGTGGTCGCGGTGAGAATCCACCGTTTTGGGGCTCAAACCAAGGATTTGGGCGATTTGTCTTGTCGTACGCCCCTCGGCAACCAGCTGAAGGACTTCCCGTTCGCGAGTGGTGAGCAGTTCCCCAAGTTTCCAGTTTGGGTTGGTGAGCATGTTGACATAATCGGTAAAAACAACGCTGGCAATTTTGGAACAAAGGTATGTTTTGCCCTCCATAATGACATCGAGGGCATTGGCCAACTCCGAAAAGGCGGATTCTTTGAGCATGTACCCCTTGGCACCCGCTCGAATCATCTTGGCCACCATCCACGCATCAGAATGGGTAGATAAGGCCAGGATTTTCAGATGGGGGTTCTCCGCCAGCATCTGCTGGGTTGCGTCAATCCCGTTGAGATTGGGCATGCCGATATCCATAATGACGATATCCGGCTGAAGTTTCTGCACAAGGGCAACGGCGGTTCGGCCGTCTCCTGCCTGGCCGACAACTTCGACATCCGGCCGTCTTTGCAAAAGCGCGCACATTCCCTCCCGAACAATTTCATGATCATCTACCAGAACAATTCTCATAATTTTCTTCCATCCTCAAAAGGCCCTCGAATATTTTCTCCCTGCCCCAAAACAGTCCAAAAACACTCGCTTTTTGAACGTTCAATCTCCTTAAATACCCTTCCATATTGCCTGCTTTGAATTGTTTTTGCAGAGAGTCCGTGCTCTTCTGCGGCCCTGCTGTCGGTGGTTGCTGTGCTCGTTGTGAATCGGATTGACTAGCAATCTTTAGAACCCCTGGCCCAGGACTTCATTGAAGCCAGTCATGGATTCTTATCGCAAACTACGTTATTTCAAGAACTTACTGAGGATTCCCAGTCTTGATTAAAACATAGTATTCGTTCTTCTTCGAACCTTCAAACCAGATTATAACACCATTCCTGAGAATATCAAGTGCCCGTTGGGCCGTTTTAGCAGAACAATTTAAGCCGCGTTCCACATCTTCCCGCCGTAACTTTTGCCCTTTATTTAGTGCTTCCAGTATCCACAAACAGCGGATTTTGACCTTAGAACTGACCCCCGAATTTATAAGGTCAGTTTTTTGACTCTTTAAAAAATGACCTTTAGGGACAGATTTTGACCCCATAAATTTTTATTCTGACCCGATAAATCTGTATTGGAGTCACAGAATCTGACCATAATGCGGTGGTTGAGTCGATAGCCCTGGTCGGTATGTTCCAGAATATCGTTGTCGCTGACTTCTACATTAACCTGTCATCGCTAAAATTCATATAAATCCATTATTTTCAGGTGGTTATAAAAAATTTTGCCGATTACATACTTTTGACGACGGCCTCAAAATTCAAAAAATCATGCACCAAAAATATGATTTTGGTGATAACCATAAGAGGAAAAACATAGAAAATGATGAAAGAAGCAGACAACAGTCCGAAATACAAATTGTTCATCCGTTTATTGACGGCTAATCAAAAACGGATTTATGGTTTTATTTATGCTCTGATGCCCAATCAAGCTGCGTCAGAAGACATCATGCAGCAGACAAGCCTTTTTATGTGGGAACATTTTGATGATTTCCGGGAAGGAACCAATTTTTCAGCATGGGGTATCACCATCGCCAGGAATCTGGTTAGGCAATACTGTCGAAAACAGAAACGAAGTTTGATTACTTTTGATAGTCAAGCAATCGAAAATTTAATTGATCAGTCGGATGTGTTTGAAACCCAAGACGATCAAATCACAGCTTTACGTCATTGTTTTAAGAAACTTCAGAGTTACGAACAAGAAATGCTTAGGATGCGGTACATTCAACGCATTCGTGTACCGGAAATTGCTGAGAACCTTAACCGAACCACCGGTCACATATATCGGGTTATGGCAAGAATCCACAATTCTCTTTTAAAGTGTATAAAAAGGCAGCTGTCTTTTTGAGGTTGAAATAGCATGGACGAGAAAGAAATTTCAAAAATTACGGTATATACCCTCAAACTGGTGGAGCAAACCATTGGACCGGAGGAATTTGAGGAGTTAAATTCAATCCTTTCGGCCAATCCCGATGCCGCTAGACACTATAATTCTTTGATGATGATGATTTCTAATTTCCAAGATAGAGGCAAGGAGATTGTTTATGATGAAATTACAATCGAAGGAGCTTTAAAAAACGCGTTCTGGAAGGAAATGGCAGATTATGAAAGAACCGCTCTGGCCGTAGAGATTTCAAAAGAAGAGCCTGAAAAAGAGGATAAGACCCTAACTGAAATCCGGAAGATTCGCCCTAAAGTCAGCAAGCTTTCAATTTATTCTTTGCTGCTGTGTTCCGCTACCCTGATTTTCGTAATTGCGTATGCTCATTTGATTTCTATGCGGCATGGGATCGAAGTGGCTACGCTTAGCGACAGCATGAATGCAAAATGGGCAGACATTGCCTCCCCCGTGGAAAAGGGGACCCGGCTGGTAACCGGAGAAAAGCGGTGGCTGCTGCGGGAAGGATACGCGGAGCTGCTGTTTGATAATCAGGCACGGGTTGTTCTGGAAGGTCCCGCAGAATTTAAGATTCTTGCCGAAGATCGGATAGGTTTGAGCTTCGGGAAGGTCTATGCAACAGTCCCGAAAAATGCGATCGGATTTTCCGTGTATACCCCGATTGCGAAAATCATCGATATGGGGACCGAGTTTGGAGTAGAGGCCGATTTGGGGGGCAATACCCAACTGCATGTTTTTGAAGGCAGAACGGTCCTCCTGGTTGGTCAGAATGATCATACAATCAATGTAAAAGTCAGTGCGGGTCAGGCCCGAAATGCCTCCGGCAGCACCCAGACCATAACGGAAATTCCTTTGCATGAGAACTATTTTGTCCGCACCTTTGATTCGACTCAAAATATTGTCTGGAGGCAGCCTCTGTTGCTTGATCTGGCGGATATCGTCAGAAATGGAAACGGTCTGGGAACCGGCAACTCGCAAATGCGTTTGAATTACATAAAGGGATTCACGACCGAGCACCGCGGGGGAGAAACTCTTATTGCAAAAAACTACCTTCCCATTAAAAGCCATCCCTTCATTGACGGCATTTTCATACCGAACGGCAGAACGGTTGTGAGCAGCCGCGGTGATGTATTTGAAGATTTCCTGATAACAAGCGGGGTTCATTGTGCGGATTTGTTCGGCAATCCGCCTCCGGGAATGTATTATCTCGATGCACAGCAGCGGACAGTTCAGTTTAACGGTCAGGAGTACAGTGAGCGGGGGAAATCGTGCATCTTTATGCCGGGTTCGAATCACGGAATTACCTTCGATCTGGATGCGATTCGCCGCCACTATAATCTCAAGATAGATCGCTTTACATCTCGGGTTGGGCTTGCTGATTTTGATGACAAACGGTGTAATGCAAACTTTTATGTGCTGGTAGACGGCCAACTGCGTTATTCGCTTCTGGGGTATAGCCAAAAGGGGGTCCTGAACGATGTTTCGGTCAAACTCGAAGATACGGATCGTTTCCTGACATTGGCAACATCGGAGAATGTCGATCAAATCGATTACATGGCGAATAGTACGCTTCGTGAGAATTTTTGCGTTTTTGCCGAACCGGTTCTTGTGTTGAAAAGGATTGACAGCATGCAGCGCTGAACGCGATTGGTAAAAAAGGGTTCAGGACCAGCAGTAATAGTTAGTCAAGCATGACATTGTCATGCCTAAGAATATACGATCGGGTTGTTGAGGGTAACAGAACTATGGTTAAGCGGAGGTGAGAGAATGATCAATAGTACAGTAGCGTTTTGATGGGTATGGCGGTTTCCCGAGAATGAACTGCCGCGGGTCATGAGTGTTGTTTGAATTGAAGTGAAAAAAATTCGGAGGACTTTGTATGAGACCATTAGTTATGATCACTGTTTTTATTGGACTGTTATCGTCCGGGGTTATTGGTGAAACGATTATTGTCGATGATCACTTTGATGACAATGTGGTCGATACCAACACCAAGGGCATTGGTACGGGATTCAATTACTGGGACATTGGATGGAGTGCCACCGTTACGGAAGCGGATTCAAAAGTGACCCTTAGCGGTCCGGTTCACGGCGGGTCCCGATGTTCGACAACCTCCAAGGAAGGGGCTGCCATGGGGACTGATATCTCTCGTTTTGAGTTTCGGGGGGTCAGCTTTGCTGTGGGCAATTCAGGCACTGGATCTACGGCTCGGAATTGTATCGGTGTCAAGCAAGGTAATGAAGCCTGGGACTACGACGCAGGGTTGCCGACCGGTTTCTGGATTCAGTTTGAAAACACTTCGCTCACGACACCAGATGGTACCGGCGGATGGAACGGGACCTCTGTTTTGTTTTATGAAGCCGGTGACAATACCAAAACCGTATTGGCGACGTGGAAATTTGATACATTGAACTGGGATTCCGGAACACGGAACTTGGCGCCGGTACTGGACATTACGCTGGATCTGAAAGCCGATGGTTATTCGCTGACCATTGAGGGCGATACGATCACCCTTCTGTCGGGTTCGCTGTCCGGCACATTTGCGGCTGCCGGAATCACGAACGAATTGACCGCGGGTTATGCGACTGCTTATATCCAATCGGAAAACCCCGGTATCAACATTTCGATTGATCGAATTGTGATCAAAGAGGGTGTAACGCTGTGGGGCCCGTATAATCCGGTGGTTTTGCCCGAGAATCTCGACGGTTCAGTCGGTGTGCTCCTTCCCGATGAGAAAGCACAAATAACACTAAGTTGGATGGCCGGCCCCGATCCGGATGAAGAGAGAGGATATCCCGTGAACCCGGATATTCTGGGACATTTCATTTTCCTTTCCAAGGGCAATCCTAACGACGACCCCAATGTTCATTTGCTTGATTATGTCCCGCAGGTTCACGCGGCCGATCCGTACGAGACCAATCCGTACAATGAGTATGGGCCGATTGTGTTATCCCAGGGAACGGTTTACTACTGGCAGATCGTGGAGCATATCAAGAATCCTGAAACGGGAGAAGGTTATCCTTTGGGCGATCCCAATAATATCTCCGGCTCTGTCTGGAAGTTTACGACAATCGGCGTTATACCCAGGATATTAGTGCATCCGAAAAGCATGTATGTCGATGCCGAGGGCAACGCATCATTCAGCGTGATGGGCAGCGCAATTGCCACCGCTTACCGCTGGTTCAAAGTAGGCGATCCGGAGGATATTGCCTTAACCGACGGCGGTCCGTATTCCGGTACCCAAACGAATACCCTGCTCGTTACCGGCGCTACACTTGCCGAAGAGGGGCAGTACTACTGCATCGCTTACAACGGTGATCCGGATACAGACGGGATTCCTTCCCAGCCTTCCGAGGCTGCCTGGTTATGGATTCCGCGTCTGCTCATTCACTATCCGCTGGATACGATTGAGGTAAATGAGGACATTCAGACGACTCCGGATACGGCAAGCAGATTTGATATGACGCTGATGAATACAAGTGCCGAGGGCACTTTGCCAAGTTTGGTCGATGGTGTGCCTGAGCTTGGCGGTTATGGCTTGTTCTTCAACAACAGCGATAGAAACGACCCGAACAACACATGGGGTCAGTACGCAACAGCCGGTGCTGTGAAGATGGAAGAAATGGGCAATGCTTTGACGATTTCTTTCTGGGTACGGTGGGTTGGAAACAACGGCGACTGGCAGGGCATCATCAACCGCCGCGGCTCCTGGAACAATGCTGATATGATGTGGCGAATTGACAAGGACCCGACCTCAGGCGAGATCAGCTTTGAGCGGGAAGGCGGGGCCGGCCGAGTGGCGACCACGCTGGTTGAGGGTGAGTGGCATCATATCACAGTGACCTACGATGCAGCCTCCTTAATAACCCGAATGTACAACAATGGTACATTGGTTGCGACGGGCAGCGGCTTTACGTACGGAACCGGTGTCAATTCGGGCTTCAAATTGGGCTGCAACAACGATAACGGCAGCGAGTTTTTCTACGGCGTTCTTGATGATGTTAAAGTGTATAACTATGCCCGTACGACCGAGCAGATCGCGCAGGATTATCTGGCGGTCCGAGGCGGCTGGGTCTGTAACTATGAGTTGTACGACCTGCCGTATGACTTTAATAATGACTGCATAGTCGATCTGGCTGATTTTGCGATATTTGCAGAAAAATGGCTGGACAGCTATCGCATCTATCCTGATTAAGGATTCATGCGGCATAAAGCAGAAAACGGTTTCCGGGTATCTGATGAGGTACCCGGAAACCTGGTTTGGAGAGTGTTTGCAAGCCGCAAACGTGAAGTTTGTGTGAAGTGTGTACGTTGCGAATAGTGCTGGTGTAAAAGGATTTTGTGAATATGGCAAATTGTTTTGTAAGCAATGAATTTAACTTTAATGTGGAGGATGGAAAGATGAAAAGCGTATTGGTAATTGCAGCAGTCATGGGGATGTTGTCGCCTGCTGTCCTGGGCGTAACGATTGTGGATGATCACTTTGATGATGGTAATGTCGGAACCAACACCAATGGCATCGGCACAGGATTTAACGCGGGGACCTGGAGCGACGGCAGCGCCATCGTAGAATCCGGGACAATTGTAACCCTCCAAAACTCACAAGTCGCCTGGGCTCGAGCGGCAATTACATCCAAAGAAGGAGCCGCCATCGGGTCCGGTATCACTCGTTTTGAGTTTCGGGGAGTCAGCTTTTTGCAGAGTCCGGATGGCTGGGACTGGGGCGGAGGCACAGACCGCCTTGCTATCGGCGTCAAGAATACTGATGCTGCCACGGAGTACGACGCAGGTTTATGGCCAGGTTTCTATATTCAGTTTGAAAGCGATAGCATGGCAACCGGCCAAAATTCTCAATTTAACGGGATTTCCACTTTATTCTACCGATCTGTCAGCGGCGTCAATACCAAGCTGGCCACTTGGAACTTTGACACACTGAACTGGGATGATTGGGCAAATTTTGCCGCCACCGCGAACTTTTCGCCGGTTCTGAACCTGATCCTGGACATCAGTTCAACCAGTTACTCCCTGACCATTGAGGGTGATACGATTACTCTCCTATCGGGTTCATTAGCCGACACATTTGAATCGTCGGGAGTTATAAACGAATTAACCACGGGCCATGCCTTCGCTTATGCACAGACGGAAAATCCCAGCTTGTATACGTCGATCGATCAAATTGTCATTACATCGATTCCGGAGCCGGCCACATTGGTATTTCTGGGCCTTGGCGGTTTGCTGCTTCGCAGAAAGAAATAGAGGGTTTTTAACAAAGGGTAATATGGAATTCAGATGGTGGGGCCGGTTTAATACCGGCCCTGCCATTAGAGATTTTTATAGGGGGGATGGAGCCAAGCTGATTGGATCTTACAGGAAAATCCCGGTTCGTAATTGTAATGCTTTGACAGATAAGGGAAAAAATTCTTATAAACGATGAATGTTACGGGGGGGGGTAAGTAAATGTCCGGATTTCTGAAACAATTAACAGGAAGATTTGCTTTTATTCTGTTATTAACAATGATTTCGTTCGTTCAAGGGCGGCCTGCGGATTTAAGTCATTGGGGATTGTGGTATGATGAACCGGCAGGCAGCGACTGGACGGCGGCATTGCCGATCGGTAACGGCCGGTTGGGCGGTATGATTTTCGGCAATGTTGTCAACGATCGAATTCAACTAAACGAAGATACCTTGTGGACCGGACAACCCAACGATCCGTCCCGCCCGACGGCCAAGAATTATCTTGCCCAGGTACGCAATGAAATATTTTATGGCGACCGCGATACGGCTCAATCTATTTATGATAATAACATGATGGGTACACATCATGGTCAGGCATACCAGACAGTCGGTAATTTATATCTTAATTTTGCCGGACACAGTTCCTACTCCGATTATACGCGTCAACTGGACCTGGATACGGCCGTTGCCAGAACACGCTATACCTCCGGGGGTGTGACGTACACGCGGGAGTATTTCGCCAGCCCGGTCGATCAACTGGTCATCATCCACATTACGGCCGACCAGGAAGGAAGTATCTCCTTTACCGCTTCAATGGATACGCCGATGAGTGCTTTGGTAACAGCCGCAGCGCCGAATGTTTTGCGCATGACGGGAACGAACCGCTCTCATGAAGGGGTTCCCGCCGGAATGAATTATGAATGCCGCGTGAAGATTCTTAACGAAGGCGGCCGCTTGAATGTGAACAGCCAGACACTTTCCGTCAATGCAGCGAACGCCGTAACTATACAAATCGCGATGGCAACCAATTTTGTCAGTTATGATGATGTAAGCGCCAGTCCCGCTGCTCGAAACGACGAGACGTTCGCTGCCGCCGCAAGCCGCACTTATACACAGATGCTGGATGAGCATATTGCGGCCCATCAGGAATTGTTCAGGCGGGTTTCCATTGATCTGGGGCACACGGAGAATGAGATCCAAACAACAGACCTTCGTCGGAATGCATTTGCCGCGGGGAATGACCCGGATTTTGCAGCGCTGTACTTTCAGTACGGACGCTATCTGCTGATATCCAGTTCACGTCCCGGTACTCAGCCGGCGAACTTGCAGGGTATCTGGAATGACGGCCTGTATCCGTCATGGGACAGTAAATATACAACCAACATCAATTTTGAGATGAATTACTGGCCGGCGGAGGTGACGAATTTATCCGAACTGGCCGAACCGCTGATTCAATTCGCTAAAGACGTCGCGACGACCGGGGCAATTACCGCGAGTAACCACTATCATTGCAGTGGGTGGGTGATGCACCATAATAGCGATATCTGGCGAATGACAACGCCGGTAGACGCAGCTCAGTATGGTGCCTGGCCGACAGGCGGCGGTTGGCTGACGTTGCATCTGTGGGAACATTATCTTTATATCCTGGATACAACATACCTGGCTGAAATTTACCCTGTAATGAAGGGTTCGGCCCAGTTTTTCCTTGATTATTGCGTTGTGCATCCGGAGTTTGGCTGGCTGGTGACTGCTCCGACGGTCTCGCCGGAACACGGATACTGCGATGAGACCGGCTGTGCCTGGATGACAGATGGAACGACCATGGACAGCCAGATTGTACGGGATGTATGGGAACATACTCGTCAGGCTGCTGAGATCCTCGGGGTTGATGCGGCTTTTCAAACGCAATTAAACAACGCAGCGGCCCAACTGCCTCCCATGCAGATCGGCAATCGCGGACAGCTTCAGGAATGGCTTAGAGATGTGGATGTTGTTGACGACCATCGTCATGTGTCACATCTGTACGGATTGTATCCAAGTGATCAGATCACGACCGAACGAACTCCGGATTTGGCGGCTGCAGCGAAACAAACGCTGATCGAACGCGGCGATCTGTCAACGGGATGGAGCCTGGGTTGGAAGATCAATCTTTGGGCACGGCTTAAGGACGGAGATCACGTTTATGACCTGCTCAAGCTGCTGCTGCATTCGCAGCGGACGTATGCAAACATGTTCGATGCGCATCCGCCATTCCAGATCGACGGCAACTTCGGCGGGACTTCGGGGATCGCTGAAATGCTGCTTCAATCGCATCTTGATTATATTGAATTCCTGCCGGCTGTGCCGACGGTGACGTTTCAGACCGGCTCCGTCAGCGGATTAAAGGCGCGCGGCGGCTTTGAGGTTGATCTTGCATGGGATGACGGCAACATGACGGAGGGAACGATCAAATCACTGGCCGGCCGGACCTGTAAATTGAAAGGTACCTTTACTGTAACATGGCTCAATGGTACGCCGGTGACAGCGATGTATGATAATGGTTTGACGGTATTTGATACCCAGGCCGGTACATCTTATAAAGTAATCCCTGAAGTGCCCGATACTCCGACCGATCTCACCGCGGAGGTGATCAGCCATGATCGAATCGATTTGACATGGACTGCCAGCACGGGAGCTACGCATTACAGGATAAAACGCGGGACTGAAAGCGGCGGGCCTTATGCAGTCATTGCATCAAATCTTACCTCTGCCAATTATAGCGATACGGCTCTGACAAGTGATACGACCTATTATTACGTCGTCTCAGCAGGCAATGACTTGGGATACAGTGCTGATAGTACGGAAGTCTCTGCGACCACCATGGATGGACCGCCGCCCGTACCGACCGATGTTACGGCCACGCCCGACAATGCCAAAGTCTGGATGAACTGGTCAGCGTCTCCGGGGGCAACGAGTTATAATCTGAAACGTTCGACTACGGCTGCCGGACTCTATTCGATCATTGCAAGTCCGACCGAGGCCGGTTTTACGGATACGGATGTGTCTAATGGAACAAGTTATTATTATCGTGTCTCATCAGTAAAATCTTCTTATGAAAGCGCCTATTCCAAACCGGTAGTCGCCATACCGAGTACGACTTTTGAAAATCATGCCGCAGGCGGTACAGCTTCCGCCAGTTCGGAGAATGCCCCATCGGAATCTGCTGCCCAGGCCTTCGACGGTTCAACTGCTACGAAATGGTTTACGGGCGACTCGGCGGGTTCGACCGGTTGGCTTCAGTATAATTTCGGAGCGGGTGTCAAGTGGGTGGTCACACGGTATGATTTATCCAGCGCCAATGACGAACCGGCACGTGACCCTCGCGATTGGCAATTTCAGGGCTCCAACAATGGAATCGACTGGACGATACTGGATACTCAAAGCGGGCAATCCTGGGAATCTCGCTTTTTGAGAAAACAGTATCCCGTTTCCGTACCGGGGGCTTACCAGTACTACCGATTGAATATCACCGACAACAACGGTGCCGGTGATATTCAGTTGTCCGAAATGGCTTTATATGCTTATGGAGACGCACCGCCGCACTCAGCTTATTCCCGCATCGAAGCGGAAGATTACGATGATCAGTGGGGAACCGATACCGAGAGTTGCCGTGAAGGCGGGCAGAACGTCGGGTGGATTGAGAATGGGGATTATCTTGTGTTTAAAAGAATCGATTTCGGCCGCGGCGCGGCATCCTTTGATGCCCGGGTGGCATCGGACACCAGCGGCGGCAGCATCGAACTGTATCTTGACAGCTTGGCCGGGCCGCAGATAGGAACCTGTGCGGTGCCGAATACCGGCGGCTGGCAGACATGGCTTACACAATCCTGCCCGGTCAGCGGCGCCGACGGAATCCATGACCTATACCTGAAATTTACCGGCGGCAGCGGTTACCTGCTGAATGTCAACTGGTGGCGGTTCATCCGTTACGGCGACATGGATGGGAATACGATAGTGAATGCCGATGACTTTGAGGACTTTATCGTTTATTGGCTTCAGGACGACTGCGGTCTTGATTTGGATGGTGACGGTGTCATTGCGCTGTATGAATTCGCTGAGTTTGCCCGTAACTGGCTCGATGATTCATTCCAATAATGCATCGATAAGAAACGTAACGGGCATATAAATAGGGTGATGAATTAAGGGGATACAACGATGTTAAAAAGAATGATGATGAAACGATACGGAATATGGCTGATCGCTTTGTTTGCGGCAGCCACGTTCATACCCTCAGCATTTGCTGCAACTCAGGCGGTCTATTATGTATCCCCCACAGGCAGCGACTCCAATCCAGGGACGGAAAGCGCACCTTTTCAGACGCTCACGGCGGCGAGGAATGCGGTACGCGCAATCAACAGCAGTATGACCGGAGACATCTATGTATTTCTGAGAGGCGGCACCTATACTGTTACCAGCCCCATCACGTTTGAGCCGCAGGATTCAGGGACAAACGGATACAGGATATATTATTTGGCATATCCGGACGAGGTGCCTGTACTCAACGGGGGTACGCTGGTAACCGGGTGGACCCGGCATGACGGCAACATCTACAAGGCGACACTGAACCGAAACACCAAGCTGCGGACCCTGATTGTCAATGACAGAAGAGCTTATATGGCAAGCAAGACTGTCAACTGCCAGGGTAGTTGGGGTACGTATAGTATAACGGCAGGCCAGGCGGACTGGGCCTGGATTAGCGGTTCAAAGCCGGACGGGGCAAAATACCATACTGCCGATGTTCCTGACCTTGGAAATCCCGAAGATGTTGAAATCATAAACAGTACCACCTGGAACCAAAATATCGTATGCGTAAGGGAGATCGCTGCAGAAGGTACCTCTCGGATCTTAAAATTCCAACAGCCCATGGCCGCTATTGCGATGAATCAGGGATGGGGTGCCGGATTTTCAACCAACGGCTCGCATAAAATACAAAATGCGTATGAATTCCTCGATTGTGCAGGCGAGTTCTATTTTGACAGGTCAACTTCTACATTGTACTACTACGCACGGTACGAGGACGGGGACATGTCAACAGCAGTTGTCTATGCCCCGACAATTAGAACTCTGATTGACATAGCAGGTACTTCGAGAACAAACAGGGTCCAAAACATCACATTTGAGAACATACAATTCGTCAATACGGAAGCCGAGTTGCCCCAGGTGGATGGATCCTACGGCAAGACAACATGCCAGAGTACCACTATCTGCAAGGCTTTTGCGAATACGGATTGGCATGCCGACAAATACAGGGCGTATGATGTCATATTAGGTGCCGTCAATGTCACCAGCGCCGACTCAATCAATTTTATTGAGAATATCGTCGAGCATATAGGCAATGAGGGAATCAGCCTTGTCAACGATGTCAGCAATTGCTCGATTGTTGGGAATTTTATTGCTGATATCGGCGGATCGGGTATACAAGTTGGGCATCCCCAGCATATCTATGAGGGAGACGGAGGCCCCGGCACGGCTGAAAAATACTCTCCTTCTGTTGAAGGAATATGTACAAATATTACAATATCAAACAATTGTATCTATAATACAACGAACTTGTACCTGGCTCATCAGGCGATTTCGGCCTATTTTGTAGATACACTGAATATCGTGCACAATCACATCGAGGGCACCAATTACGGCGGTGTCAGTGTCGGATGGGGCTGGTGTGAATTTGACGGTACCGAATTTTCCAGAGAGCCGGGCAATCCCACAACGACCTGCAGAAATGTCACATTCAATAACAACCGCGTTTATGACTGTATGAAGACACTCAACGATTCCGGTGCTTTCTATACGCTCGGGGCCCAACCGGATTCCGAAGCGAGTTATAATTACGTGAAAGCCTCCACGACGCATTTCCAGGGGGTGTATCACCCGGATGAGGGGACGGCATGGTATACCGGAACGGATCTGGTTTTTGAGGTTGTTCCGGGTCAGGATAATTTTGAATTAAATGATTGGGGCAGAAAGCACGATAATCATTACGATAATATCTATTCTACCAGCAGCTCAGTGTACTTGGGCGCACCAAACTGCACAGTAACAAATCTTCATGTTTATCCTGACGCAAATTGGCCCCAGGAAGCCCTGGACATCATTGACAATGCCGGGCTGGAACCTGCATACCAATATTTATTTGATTTAATCCCGCCGCCGCCTCCAGTCCCTGCGCGCTCGGCCTATTCTCAGATTGAAGCGGAAGATTCCAATGAACAATCGGGAACCAAGACCGAGCCCTGCAGTGAAGGCGGACAGAACGTCGGGTACATACAGAACGGCAATTATCTTGTCTTCAAAAATATTAATTTCAACAGCGGTGCGGTATCCTTTGCTGCCAGGGTGGCATCGAATACGAGCGGCGGCAATATTGAACTGCACCTGGACAGCGTGACTGGACCACAAATAGGAATCTGCGCAGTTCCAAACACCGGCGGCTGGCAGGCCTGGGAAACTCAGACCTGTCCTGTCTATGGCGCAACCGGGGTCCATGACCTATATTTGAAATTTACCGGAAGCGATTTTTACCTGTTTAATATCAACTGGTGGCAGTTCCTCCCGTATGGCGACATGAATGAAGATGCTGTTGTAAATTTGAGTGATTTTTCTGAATTTATCGCTTATTGGCTTCAGGACGACCACGCTCTTGATTTGGATGGTGATGGTGTCATTGCACTGTATGAATTTTCGAGATTTGCCGGTAACTGGATGATAAGGGAATAACGAAAATGAAAGAAAAAAAGGTGTGCGAGGGGAAAATGATACGAATCATTTTTTTAGCGTTGGCGGGACTTTTCGTAATGTCCGTGCCCGTGACGGCAGATGATTTTCCAATTATGCCGCCGGCGGGATATGACCAGTCAGGCCGATACCCGGCCGGTACGGTCCATTGGAATGTCAGCTATTATTCATCGGTTGCGGGACGCAATCTAAACATGCATGTTTACACCCCACCGGGCTACAACCCGAATCATAAGTACGGCGTCATTTACTGTTATCAGGGTATCGGTGTCGGTGCGGACACTATTTTTCTCGATTGGTCGATTCATGCCAACGTCGTTTGCGACAATCTGATTGGCCAGGGAAAGATCCAGCCGGTAATCATTGTGGCGCTGGACGACCAATTCGACGGCGACTGGAGCGACGTTGCCGGCATGACGATTAATGACGCCATCCCGTTCGTAGATTCGAATTATTCTACGTATGCGGACGCCGACCATCGCGGGCTTTACGGCTATTCCTGGGGAGGCGGATATGCGTTCAATGTCGGCTGTGCAAATCTGGATACCTTTCACCATCTGAGTCCCACGGCTGCAGCACCCAATAAAGCCGGAGATGACACGTTATTTCCCAATGGGGGTGCCGAGGCCAGGCAGAAGCTAAAGACACTGTTTATTTCCTGGGGTCAGTATGATTACGAGAGCATTGTCACTGCAAATGTAAACTGTCACAACTTCTGTACGACCCATGGCATTGACCATTATTGGTGGCAAGTCCCGCAAGCAGGTCACTGGGCAGACCAGGTGTGGAGACCGGCAATGTGGAATTTTCTCCAAATGGCGGACGCGGCAGGCATTTCGGGAATTCCTCAACCGATCTCGGCCTATTCTCAGATCGAAGCGGAAGCGTATACTATGCAGTCAGGCACTCAGACCGAGGACTGTGCTGAAGGGGGACTTGATGTCGGCTATATCGAAAACGGGGATTATCTTGTTTTTCGTATCGTTGATTTTGATGCAGGTGCCGCGTCCTTCAATGCCAGGGTTGCTTCAGCCGGCAGCGGCGGAAATATAGAACTGTATCTGGACAGCTTAACCGGAACACAGATAGGATCCTGCACAGTACCGATTACCGGCGGCTGGCAAACCTGGACAACCGTATCCTGCCCTGTCAGCGGCGCAACCGGACAACACGACTTATACTTGAAATTTACCGGCGGAGGCGGTTATCTGTTCAATATCAACTGGTGGCAATTTACCCCGGATTATACGGTTCCCCCTACGGGACTGACGGCCACGACAACACTGGACGGTCAGATCAACCTGACTTGGAATGAAGTCATTGGCGGAATCAGTTACAACGTGAAACGTTCAATCAACAGCGGCGGACCCTACACGGTCATCGCACCTGAAATTAAAACAACAAGCTTTAGCGACACAGATATCATTGGGGATATGATGTATTATTATGTCGTCAGCGCCAATACGTCCGGGGGCGAAAGCGCTGACTCAGCCGAAGCTCAGGGCATTGCATTGTTGCTTCCTCCATTGGCGCCATCCGGCCTTACAGCCATCGCCGGTGACAGATTAGTAACGCTTAGATGGAACGCCAACAACGAAAGGGATGTGGCCGGCTATCGTGTTTATCGGTCAACGACACCGGGCAGCGGCTATGTCCTTCTGAACAGTTCTTTGTTAAGCAGTCCGGAATTCACCGATGACACGGCCGCTAATTTTAAGCTGTACAACTACGTCGTTACGGCGGTGGATTTCGATACACTCGAGAGCGCATACAGCCATGAAGTCCAGGCCATACCGAATGACGGAACGCTCGTACAACTGGTCGGTACTGATTTTGAAAGCGGCTGGGGGGACTGGACCAACATCACGGGCGAAGACAGCCATGATTGGACTCGGCACTCCGGCGGCACCCTTACGCCCAATACCGGTCCGAGCGGGGGGGCCAACGGCAGCACATGGTATGTATACCTTGAAACCTCACCCGGCGGTGCCAGCAGTGCCGGAAATACAGCGATCCTGGAAAGTCCTGTCATCGGCGGTTTTGGTCGGTTCCTGACGTTTTATTATCATATGTACGGCGCGGAGGTCGGTACATTGAGTGTCGATGTGTACGACGGCACTTGGCATACCGACGTCTGGAACATCAGCGGTCAGCAGCACACCAGCAACGCGGATAAATACACCTGGGTGGCCGTGGATTTGACCGGATATAGCGGACCGATACAGATTCGTCTTCGGGCCACAGCCGTCGGCGGCCCCCGCGGCGATATGGCCGTTGATAATATCGAAATCCTAGGGAGAATTCGTTACGGCGACATGAATGGGAATAATTATGTGGATATTGATGACCTCGTGGACTTTGGCGGCTGCTGGCTGCAGGCCGATTGTGGTCTGGATTTGAATGGCGACTGCCTGATCAATCTGTATGAATTTCAGGAATTTGCCGGGAATTGGCTGGCCAATTAACCAACCCACGCTGTTCGAGGCGGCATTGACATTCAGCCAGAGAAATCTTATTATGAAAGCGAAAAGATTATGAAAGAGAAACACCACCCAGAGTATCTCATTCGTATTATGGCTCTGCTTATGGTTGTCACCTTTGCGGGTATTGCGTGGGGCTATGAGGGCATGGCGACGCCTAAACTGCATGTCGAAGGACGTTTCCTGAAGGATCCCACCAGCAAGAACGTGCTTCTCCATGGATATATGCAGCCGACGGCGACTTGGTTTAACGGCCAGGGGAGGTGGTACAGCGATCCGTCCGACTGGACAAATCCGAACAAGGTGGCCGGCATGTTAAATTACTTGAAAGCCGCAGCCACTGTGATGAGCGACACCAGCCCTAAATACGACCGGGATCATGGATGGTATTGCAGCTTTGTGCGTGTCAATACCGATACGATTGGCGGCTGGACGCCTACGTCGGGCCTAGTCGATCCGGTCCAGTTCGACGCCTGGATCAACAACTTTCTCGTTCCTTACGCCAACCATCTCAGGTCGCGCGGCCTTTACCTGGTGCTTTCCGCGACGGGGCCGATTAATACACCCGATAACGGCACCCATAATGCCGGTGTCGTAGAGCAACAGCGTCTGATCACATTCTGGCAGACCGTCGCCAATGCTCCCGGTGTCAAGAACGCAGACAACATCATGTTCGAACTCATGAACGAGCCGGTTGATATCGAGTCGGTTCCAGGCAACGGCGATTGGGGCAACCACGCTCCGAAATACTTTCAGGCCTTCCGAGACTGGATTCAGCCCGTGATCGATGCGATTCGGAACACAGGGGCGGACAATGTCATCTGGGTGCCAACGCTGGAGTGGCAGGGTTCGCCCTACCAACACGCCCAATATCCCTTTACCGGCTCGAATTGCGGTATTGCAGCTCATTTTTATCCGGCATACGGAGGCGTGTTCGACGATCCGGTCAAGGTGCAAAGCCTGTGGGACAGGCAATACAAGCCGGCCGCTGATCGGTGGCCGATGATCATCACAGAGATGTTTTGGTTTCCGATACCAGATGATCCCTGGAACTTGGTCAATGGAACCACAGCGGGTTTCGGCAATGCAATCAAGCGTGCCATGGATAATCAGGGGAATGTCTCGTATCTCTGCGGTTTCCTTGGAGATCTTCTTGATGATCTGAACGATAATCTTCCGGCAAATTGCACACTGAGTTCAAAGGAGGGCGCGCAGGCCTATTTCGACTGGCTTCCAGGTTATACCTGGGCCGCACCCTCCGGTCCCCCCATGGGACTGAGTGCGACGATGATCATAGACAGCCAGGTAAATCTGGTCTGGACCGCTTTGACCAATGCGATAAGTTATAACGTCAAACGCTCAGTCGTGTCCGGCGGGCCGTACACCGCGGTCGCCGCTGATATTACCGGCACTGCTTTCTCGGATACAAGCATCCTTCCGGGCCAGACATACTATTATGTTGTCAGTGCAAACACTCCGAGCGGAGAAAGTGCCAACAGCAATGAGGTGATGCCGTCTGTCGTACACACGTATCTGAAATTTGACGAGACCGGCGGAACCACAGCATACGATACCACCGGTTACGGTTGGCACGGCACGCTGGTCAACGGGCCGCTCCGGACGTCGGGGAAGTTCGGCAACGCCGTCAGTCTGGACGGAGTAAATGACTATATCAGTCTGCCGACCGGTATAGTGAGCGGATTGACGGACTTTACCATAGCGACGTGGGTCTATCTCAATACAATTGACAACTGGTCGCGTGTATTTGATTTTGGAACCGGTACAGGTGTCAATATGTTCCTGACGCCGCGTAACGGTGTGACAGGAACGGTTCGTTTTGCGATTACCACCGGCGGTGCCGGCGGCGAGCAGCAAATTAACGGCATCGCTGCTCTGCCGACAGGTGTCTGGACGCACGTGGCCGTGACAATCAGCGGTGGTGCCGGGATTCTTTACATCAACGGTGCGGAAGTCGGACGCAGCAATTCGATGAGTCTGACTCCCGATTCACTGGGGGACACGACGCAAAACTATATTGGCCGGTCTCAATATGCGGCCGACCCTTATTTAAACGGGTGTGTGGATGAGTTTCGCATCTATGCCAATGCCTTAGATGCTGCCGCCATCTCGTTGTTATATGCCGAAGAGATTCCCATCGACGTGCCTTTGTCTCCGACGGGTCTGCATGTAACGGGGATTGCCGCGGGCCGGATTGATCTGGCATGGGACGCCTCTGTCGGGACAACCAACTACAATGTAAAACGTTCGGTCGTCAATGGCGGGCCTTATGATCTGGCGGCCAGTGTGTCCGGGACCGGCTTCAGCGACACCGGGCTGCCCGAGAAGACGACCTTTTATTACGTGGTCAGCGCGGTCAACAGTGTCGGCCAAAGCGCCGATTCCCCACAAACCAGTGCCGCTACGCCGGCAATTCCGCCTGCGGCACCATCCGGGTTGATGGCGGTGGCCGGTGACGGCCTGGTGATGCTGCACTGGGAGGCCAATACGGAAAGCGATTTGGCGGGGTACTATGTCTATCGGTCAACCACGCCGGGAAGCGGATACATACGGCTCAACGATGTCTTGTTGAGCAGCCCCGGCTTTACAGATTATTCAATTGCCTGCTACACAACGTACTATTATGTTGTTACCGCTGTGGACACCGACATTTTTGAAAGTGCTTACTCGAACGAGGTCGAGGCGATGTCGTTTGACAGCCGTGCGGTAACGCTCAGCGGCGCCGATTTTGAGGACGGATTCGGCGACTGGGTGAACATTACAGGCGAGGACACCCACGACTGGCTCCGCCATTCGGGCAGCACGCCGACGCCGATGACCGGTCCATCCGGCGGAGCCGAGGGCAGCACATGGTATGTTTATATGAGAACCTCGCTGGGATATGCCAACACAGCCGGCAATAATGCCATCCTCGAAAGTCCGGTGATTTACGGCTTCAGTCGTGTTCTGACGTTTTACTACCATATGTACGGCGTGCATATCGGGACCCTGAACGTGGATGTCTATGACGGCACGTGGCATTATGGGGTCTGGAGCGTCAGCGGCCAGCAGCACACCTCCATCAGCCAGCCCTACACGCAGGCCATTGTGAATCTTTCGGACTTTAGCGGCCCGATCCAGATTCGTTTCCGGGCAGTCGCTGTCGGCGGCGGCTTCGGTAATATCGCCATTGACCAGATTGAGGTGAAAGGCCGGTATCTCTACGGCGATGTGAATCGAGATAACCTTGTCGATCTTGAGGATTTTGTGATATTGATCGACTATTGGCTCCAGGAAAACTGCGAGTTGGATTTAGACGGCGACTGCCTGATTTCGTTGCGTGAATTTGCTGAATTTTCATGTAATTGGCTTGAAAGTTCATTGTAAAAAATGCCACATACCCTACGGGCGAAAAGGTCATGGGTTCCCAGTGCGATTGAAACCATAGATGGAAACGCTGACAAATAAATTCGCTCTGCCGGTAAATAATTCAAGGAGAATTCAATTTTACGGAGGTGTCAAATGAATCAACGGTTTGTAAAAAGGGTATCGGCAATCGTCATAACAGGGATTCTCTGTTTGGTGCCAGGATACATATCCGCGGCGACCGTAGAGGATTTTCAACCGGCCTCGACCAATCAGCCGGCTCGGCAGTATCCCCAGGTCAACTCCGAACGTCGTGTCCGGGCGCGCATTGAAGCGCCGCAGGCACGGAGTGTTCTGCTGGATATTGGAGGAGTACGATATCCTATGACCAAAGACTCAGATGGCGTCTGGACCGGCGATTCAGAGCCTCAGGACGAAGGATTTCACTACTATCAGCTTGTGATCGACGGCGCCCAGGTCCCGGATCCGGGCAGTAAGTTTTTCTTCGGCGCCAACCGGTGGGGCAGTGGGGTGGAAATTCCTGCTCACGATCAGGACTTCTACGCCCTGAAAGATGTCCCCCATGGCCATGTGCGGAAGGTTTTGTTTCACTCCAAAAGCACCGACACGATTCGCAGGGCCTTTGTCTATACGCCGCCTGATTACGACAACGACCTGTCCAAACGCTATCCGGTACTGTATCTGCAGCACGGGTGGGGCGAGGATGAAACCGGCTGGAGCAATCAGGGGCACGTCAATCTGATTATGGACAACCTGCTGGCTGAAGGCAAGGCCAAGCCCTTCATCATCGTAATGACCTACGGGATGACGAACGAAATCCGATTCGGCGGCATCAGAGAGTTTAATATTCGTCCGTTTCAGACGGTTCTTGTCAATGAGCTGATTCCTTACATCGATGCCAATTTTCGTACACGTTCCGATCAGCCCCATCGGGCGATGGCCGGCCTGTCCATGGGCGGCATGGAAACCAGATTGATCACGATGAATAACCTTGACATGTTTTCCCACATCGGTCTCTTCAGCGGCGGGACTATTTCCGCTTCAGACATCACCGATATGGATGCCTTCAAACAGAAAATTAAACTCGTATTTGCAAGCTGCGGCAGCCGCGAGAATCCGGGCCGTCTCAAGCCCGCTGTGGATTCACTTCAGCAGGCCGGTATCAACGCCGCCTCTTATGTCTCGCCCGATACCGCCCATGAGTGGCAGACATGGCGGCGAAGCTTTTATCAATTTGCTCAGCTTGTGTTTCAGGACGCATCCGTCCCGGCGGCCGCGGATCCGAATTTTTATATTTTTCTCTGTTTTGGACAGTCAAATATGGATGGAGCAGGAAGAATCGAAGAGCAGGATAAAACTGTGGATGAACGCTTCCAGGTCCTGGCAACCCTTGATGACTCTGAACGAGACCGAAAGAAAGGACATTGGTATCCTGCCGTACCTCCATTGTGTCGGCCGACAGGGGGTCTGGGCCCGGCCGATTATTTCGGGCGAACCCTGGCGGCCGGCCTGCCGGAACATATCAGGGTAGGCGTTGTAAATGTCGCGGTTCCCGGCTGTAAAATAGAGTTGTTTGAAAAAGACACATATCAGGCCTATACCGAAACAGCTCCGCCGTGGATGATTGATTTTATCAATGAATATGGTGGTAATCCTTATCAGTATCTTGTCGATATGGCCAAAGTTGCTCAGCAGTCCGGTGTGATCAAGGGAATCCTGCTCCATCAGGGAGAGTCAAATCCAAACGACCAGGAATGGCCGAATAAGGTTAAAGGTATTTATGATAATCTGATTAAGGATCTGGCTCTTGAACCTGACGAGGTACCGCTGCTGGCGGGAGAAACCGTGAACGCAGACCAGGAGGGTGTTTGTGCGGGCATGAACGAAATCATAGCGGAACTGCCGAAGACGCTTGCCAATTCCTATGTTATTTCATCGGCTGGCTGTACGCATAAAGGGGACCGGCTGCATTTCAATTCCGCCGGCTGCAGGGAGTTCGGCAAGCGATATGCAGAGAAGATGCTTTCTTTATTAGGATATGAAATAGCCGTTTCAGATGCCTCTGCGCGATAAATACAATTCGGAGCACAAATGGCGGTCCTCGATTAATAAAGGACAAGCATAATATACATTTGGCTGTCTGTAATGATCTTGTAATTCATGGAGAAGTAGTATGAAAATCAGGTATTCTGCTTTGTGCCGACATAAACAATATCAAATCACCATCCAATTTCTGATTATTTTGTTCCTTTTTCTTGGCGCTTTCCTGCAGGCCGCTCCTTCCGGTTTGGATCGGCATGGACACTTGCAGGCGGTGGAAACTGCCGGCGAGGGCGGTTTTGCCTGCACTGCGCTGGAGAATGGTGTTCAGCTTCATGTCAATGGCCTCACAAAGAATGTCATCTTTTACGGCCCCTTGACAGTACGGGTGAATGAAAACCTCGGCCGCAGCTGCTGGGAACATCCCAGTATCGTTGTTGTGGCCAAACCGGCGGCTGTTCCGTTTAAGGTGCAGGAGGCCGCAGAGACGGTCACAATCGTATCGGCCAATCTTCAGATTAGAGCCGATAAAAAGACCGGTGCGCTTACGTTTATGGATGCAGCCGGTAAGGTACTGACGAAAGAACGAGACGACGACCATGCCGAGATCAAACAGGTTGAAATTTCCGGCGCCCCCACCTATGAGGTAACGAATACCTTTACCCTGAAAGACAACGAGGGATGGTATGGCTTTGGCTACATTGATGCCGCACCGGCTCAAATCAACCGTCGCGGGCAGGAATTGCTGTTGATCCAGACCAATATGGGCATTGTCATTCCCATGATCGTATCCACCGAACGTTACGGCATCATGTGGGACACCTATTCCATCATGCGATTTAAGGACGATGCGACCGGCGCCACGTTGTGGGCCGAAAGTGCACCGGGGGGCGTGGATTACTACCTCTTTGCAGGTGAGACCATGGATGATGTGATTGCGGGATACCGCGATTTGACCGGTCACGCCCCCATGTATCCCAAGCAGGCCCTGGGCCTGTTCATGAGCAAGGAGCGCTATCAGACGCAGGAACGGATTGTCGAAGTGGCCAGAACCTTTCGCAAGGAGCAGTTCCCGCTTGATTACATCGTACAAGACTGGCAGTACTGGGGTTCCGATAAAGACGGTACCTGGAGCGGTATGATTTGGAACAAAGAACGGTATCCTGATCCGGAGGGGATGGCCCAGGCGATTCACGACCTGAATATGAAGCTGATGATCTCCATCTGGCCGTCCGTGGGCAATGACACGCCTTTGGCCCATGAACTGGACAAGTACGGCCTGCGTTTTGAGCCGCTGCATTGGATTTCGAAGAAAGCCCGTATCTATGACGCCTACAGCGAAAAGGGACGGCAGATCTATTTCAAACATATCAAGAAAGGATTGTTTGATAAGGGCGTGGATGCCCTTTGGATGGACGGCACCGAAGTCGAGGTCGGTACGGCCTGCTGGAATCCCAATGAAGTAGCACGGGATATCAAGCGATTGGGCAGCAATGCGATGGGTGATTTCTCCCGTTATCTTAATTCCTACACCCTCATGACCACCAAGGGGACTTACGAAGGCCAGCGTGCAATGAACAACCGGCGTGTGTTTACGCTGACCCGCTCGGCCTGGACAGGTGCACAGCGTTATGCGGCCGCCTCGTGGTCGGGTGATTCATTCGCAAGCTGGGATATGCTAAAGGCCCAGATGGCAGGCGGACTCGAAGTGACCATGTCCGGTAATCCGTGGTGGACGCAGGACATCGGCGGTTTCTTCGTCAACAACTACCCCGGCGGCGAAAAGAATCAGGCCTATCGTGAACTCTTCGTGCGATGGTACCAGTTTGGGGCTTTCAATCCGATCTTTCGCATCCATGGGACCAACATTGAGCGTGAACCCTATATTTTCAAGGAAATGGATCCGGAGATGTATCAGGCCTTACTGGACATCACACATCTGCGCTATCGCCTGATGCCGTATCTCTACAGCCAGAGCTGGAAGGTTACGAATGATGGCTACACGCTGATGCGCGGTTTGCCGATGGATTTCCCGGATGATGTCAAGGTCCGCAATATCAGTGACAGCTTCATGTTCGGACCGGCATTCCTGGTGCATCCGGTTACCCGTGCTATGTATCGCAGGGACAAGCCGCCTGCTCCAACCCTGCCGACAGAGTATCTGCGAACACCCGATGGACAGCCGGGGCTGGCCGTGCAGTATTTTGCCGGTGTCAACTTCAATACACCCAAGAAAAAAGAAATTGATAAGGTTGTGGATCATAAGTGGCCCGGTCCGCCGCTGGCTGATCCTCCCGGTGGTCTGGACGGTTTCAACAACTTCTCCGCGCGTTGGGAAGGATTTTTAGTGGCACCGGAAGACGGTGAGTACGAAATCGGAGTCGAAGGCGATGACGGTTTCCGGCTTTATCTGGATGGCAAGAAAGTCATAGAAGATTGGCGAGAGAATGCTGCACGCTATCGCAGCGCCAAAGTCAACCTCAGCAAAGGGCAGCAAGTCCCGCTGAAGCTGGAATTCTACCAGGCCGGCGGCGAACGCGTTATCCGTCTGGGTTGGCGGACACCGACTGATATTCGTGACCTCGCAAGCGGGAAATTCGAGTTGAACAATACCATGGAGACCTATCTGCCGTTGGGTACGGATTGGTATGACTTCTGGACGAATCTGAGGCACAAGGGCGGGCAAACAGTGGAAAAAGCGTGTCCGCTTAATATTCTACCGTTATATGTACGCGCCGGGTCAATTATACCCATGGGTCCTGTCATGCAGTACGCGACCGAAAAACCGGACGCCCCGTATGAGATCCGAGTTTACCCGGGGGCTGATGCGAAGTTCACTTTGTACGAAGATGATAACGAGACTTACGATTACGAAAAAGGACAATATGCTGCCTATGAGCTCATTTGGGACGATTCGACCCGAACATTGACGGTTGGATCTCGAAAGGGCTCATTTCCCGGCATGGCTGCAGCACGTAAGCTCAACATCGTCGTGGCTTCCCCGGACCGGAACGCCGGAATCGAGACCGGTTCGGCTGACATGAAATCCGTTACCTATACGGGTGAGCTCATTCGAGTTAAATTTTAGTTAAGGGAAATTTGCTATGCACAAATGGACGGGAATCCTTACAGGTTGTTTGATGATCGCCGCATCCTACGCGGCCGACCCCATCATTCAAACGAAATTCACGGCTGACCCGGCACCGTTGGTGCACGACGGCGTTGTGTATCTTTACACCACCCATGACCAAGAGGACGCTCCTCCCGGCATAGGCCAGTTCCGCATGCGTGACTGGCTCTGCTATACCTCTACGGACATGGTGAACTGGACGGACCGGGGAACGATGGCCAGCCTGAAAAGTTTTGATTGGACCGGCTGGGGCGGTTACGAAAACGGCGCCTGGGCCCATCAAACCATTGCACGCAATGGAAAATTCTACATGTATGTTACCGTGCAAGGCGCGGGGATCGGGGTTCTGACGGCCGATGGTCCGTTGGGACCTTTTACCGATCCTCTTGGCAAGCCGCTGATCGGTCCGCAATACGACAGTATTGATCCGACCGTATTCATCAACGACGACGGCCAGGCGTATTTATATTGGGGAAACCCTAACCTTTGGTATGTCAAACTGAACGAGGATATGATTTCCCTTGCCGGTGAGATAACCAGGGACAGTCTGATTCGGAAAGAGGCCGGCAAGCCGGATCCCTTTCATTACCAGGAGGCCCCATGGGTGTGGAAGCGTGAAGGTCACTGCTACAACGCCTACGCCTCCACCTGCTGCCCCGAAGGCATCGGGTATGCCATGAGCGACGGTCCTGTCGGCCCTTGGGAATATAAGGGCTATATCATGCCGCCGGACCGCCGCTCGAGCGGCAATCATCCGGGCGTCATTGAGTACAAAGGCAAGTGGTATCTGTTCGGGTTCAATTACAAGCTGAACTTCAAGCAAACGGACCGGCACCACGAGCGGCGCTCCGTTTGCGTGACCGAAATTACGTATAACCCGGACGGCACGATTCGGCAGCTTCCCTGGTGGGAAGAGGCCGATGCAGTGAAACAGATTAAGCCGCTCAACCCCTATGTTCGTGTCGAAGCCGAAACCATCGCTTGGAGCGAGGGCATTAAAACCGAACCCTGCAGTGAAGGCGGAATGAATGTCTGTGATATCGAAGACGGAGATTATATAAAAGTCAAAGGTGTGGATTTCGGCGAGGGGGCAACCTCTTTCGAGGCCCGGGTGGCCTCAGGAACGAATGGCGGCAATATTGAGATTCGTCTCGATAGTGCCGACGGAACGCTGGTGGGAACCTGTTCCGTTTCAAGTACCGGCGGCTGGCAAAACTGGGAAACGAAGCGTTGCTCGGTTCACGGTGCTGCCGAAATACACGACCTGTATCTGGTTTTCACTGGAGACAAAGGGGCTCTTATGAACTTCAATTGGTGGAAATTCAAATAACCGAAGAGTAACAAGAAACATAAACGCATGCAGGGATGAAAATATGAAGAAAGTCAACCTTATAAGTCTCGTTTCAAAGTCGCTGGCAGAAACCTTTACGATTCGATTTAAAAATCAGGATTTGGACCTGTTGGTATCAGGAAGAAATTCCGTGACTTTTACCCTTCTTTTCCTTATGTCGATTGTCGGCCAATGGTTTTCGACACCGGCTGTCTATGCAGCCGAGGGGGTCTGCGGGTCGTGCAGCTATCAGGTGAGTGTAACCGGCGATTTTGCACACTACAAAGCCGATGAATCAGTTCCTATTGAGGACGGCTCAGGCGACGTATCCGCTTTTTATGAAGAGATTTACGGTCAGGAGTTTTCGGTTAGCGTCATGCATTTGCCGGCTGACACATACACCATTATCATTGGTGAAACAGAATTGTTTGTGCGCTCCCCCGGTGAACGAGTATTCAGCGTGACCTGTGGTGACGTAACACTGGCTGAAAATTTTGATATTTATTCGGTTGCCGGCGGGATGGGAAAAATCTGTTACATCACCGGCCAGGTTGAACATACCGGTGACGAACTGCGCGGCCCGCTGCAGGTCGTGTTTAAGGCAATTCGGGAAAATGCAAAATTTAATACCTTCGAAATTAAAAATTCCACCGGCGAATCGGTTCTCAAATTTAAAGCTTCCGACATTGCTGACCCTTTTTTCGGTGATGCGGTCCGCATACCGGATATCAACGAGCCGGCGATCTGGCGGGATCCTGACAAACCGTTACATGAGCGTATCAACGATCTGATTCGCCGCATGTCACTGGCCGAGAAGGTGGCCCAGATTCAAAACGATGCGCCAGCCATCGAGCGGCTGAAGCTGCCTGCTTATAATTATTGGAATGAAGCCCTGCATGGTGTTGCCAATAACGGTATCGCTACGGTTTTCCCGGAGCCGGTAGGAATGGCCTCGACATGGAATCCGGAATTGCTTCACCGGGAAGGCACCGTCATCGGCATTGAAGGCCGCGCCAAATTTAACGATTATGCCTCCAGGAATAACGGCAACTCCAAATGGTGGACCGGTCTGACTTACTGGACACCGAATATCAATATATTCCGTGACCCGCGCTGGGGTCGCGGGCAGGAAACCTACGGGGAAGATCCCTTTTTAACCGGCGAGCTTGCTGTCGGGTTTATCAAGGGACTTCAGGGGGATCATCCCGACTATATGCTGGCAATGGCCTGCACAAAGCATTACGCTGTACATAGCGGCCCGGAGCAGGAGCGCCACCGTTTCAATGCCGAGCCGCCGGAGCGTGACTTTTATGAAACGTATCTGCCCCAGTTCGAACGAGCAATTATCGGCGGCAAAGTGGCCGGTGTGATGACCGCTTATAACGCGGTTTATGGGGTTCCATGCAGTGCCAGCAAACTTCTGTTGCAGGATTTATTACGCGGGAAATGGGGGTTTGAAGGATATGTTGTTTCTGACTGCGGCGCAATTGGAGATATGTCGAACAGGCGTGGACATGCCTATGTCGATACCGCTGAAAAGGCCGCTGCATTAGGTGTTAAATCCGGTGTTAATCTTTGCTGCGGCAGCGAGTATAATGCGCTTGTCAAGGCCGTCCAGCAAGGACTGCTTGGCGAAAAAGAAATCGATGAGGCGTTGTACCGCACGCTGTGGACCCGTTTTCGTCTCGGCCTGTTTGACCCGCCGGAAAAAGTGCCTTTTAACAAATATTCTATCCGGGACAATGACACGCCCGAACACGCGAAAGTAGCCCTAGAGGTTGCCCGTCAGTCACTGGTTCTGCTGAAAAATGACGGCATTCTTCCGCTTGACCGCTCCCGGTACAAACGTATTGCAGTCATCGGCCCCAATGGTAATTCCAAGTCCATGCTGGAGGGCAACTACCATGGTTCGGCTTCTCATCCGATTTCAATTTTGGACGGCATTAAACAGTTGGCCGGAGATGGAATTGAAATAACTTATGCGATGGGCAGTCCGGTTACCACCAAACCCGGGACCGCCGCCTGGAGCCGACAGGATAATGAGACGGACCGTCCCGTGTCGAAACTCAAAGCCGAAGCTCTTGAACATGCGGCTAATGCGGATTTGATCATTTATGTCGGCGGTATCACGCCCGCACAGGAAGGCGAAGGATTCGATCGTGATTCAATTGAACTGCCCGAAGTGCAATCGCAGCTTCTGCGGGCACTTTATGCAGCCGGCAAGCCTATCGTCATGGTCAATTGCAGCGGCTCGGCCATTGCACTGACCTGGGAAGATGAGCATTTGCCCGCAATATTGCAGGCATGGTATCCGGGCCAGAACGGCGGACAGGCAGTTGCCGAAGTTCTGTTTGGCGAAATTAATCCATCGGGCCGTTTACCAATAACATTCTATCGCGCAACCTCAGATTTACCTGACTTTAGAAACTATTCGATGGAAAATCGGACTTATAAGTACTTTCAAGGCAAGCCCCTCTATGCGTTTGGGCATGGTCTGAGTTATACAACGTTCGAATATAGGGAGGGCAAGCTGGCCTCGGAAAAGATACCCGCCAATGGCATCGCGAAACTGTCGTTTACGATTGAAAACACAGGCCGTTTTGATGGTGACGATGTAGCCCAGGTTTATTTCCGTCACGTCAATCCCAGTGTTCCGCAGCCCAAACTCGCTTTATGCGGTTTTGCCCGGGTTCATGTCAAAAAGGGTCAATCAAAGCAAGTGACGGTTGAAGTCCCCGCTGAACAAATGCGCTACTGGGATACTCAGAAAAAACAGTACGTGGTCGAGCCGGGAAACTATGAAATCCTCGTCGGTGCGGCCTCGGATGATATCCGATTGGAATTACCATTAAAAATTGTTTCCGCCGGGAGCACGGCATCCGCTGCGGAAAATTCTCAAACAGAAACAATCCTGCTGTCTGCGCTTGACGTTTCGCGTGTTGAACAGAGTTGGGGGCAGGCACGTTCTAACCGCTCTGTTGATAACAGGCACTTGCAAATCGCCGGGCAACAATTTCAAAACGGCATCGGAACACACGCCAATTCTGAAATACCGCTGCTGCTGGACGGAAAGGGAGTCGAATTGTCAGGATTGGCGGGTCTGGATGATGAAACCCACGGCCGGGGTTCGGTGGTTTTTAAAATTACGGCCGATGGGAAAGAGGTTTGGAGCAGCGGTCTGATGAAGCCGGGAGATGCGGCAAAAGGTTTCTCCATAGATGTGAGAGGCGTCAAAACCCTGTCGCTTCTGGCCCTGGATGCCGGGGATGGATACGATTGGGACCATGCCGACTGGGTGGACTTAAAGATGACCCTGATTCGTAACGCCAAGCCGAAACTTGATATTCCGCCCATTGAGGACGCAGTAATTCTGACACCAAAGCCCGCTTCAACGCCCCGCATCAATGGGGCAAAGGTATTTGGCGTTCGTCCCGGATCTCCGTTTTTGTTCAGGATCGCAGCCGCGGGCGACCGCCCGATGATGTTTTCAGCCGATGGACTTCCTTCAGGGCTGAGTCTTGATTCCAAAACCGGACAGATAACAGGCACATTAAAAAAGCCCGGCAAATACAAGGTGATGCTCCACGCCAAAAATGCACTCGGCCGGGCGGATCAGGAGTTCGGAATCGTCTGTGGTTCCAACATCGGTCTTACGCCCGCGATGGGCTGGAACAGTTGGAACTGCTTTGCCGCTTCGGTGACGGCTGAAAAGATCAAGGCCGCGGCTGATGCCATGGTCGAGAGCGGTTTGATTAACCACGGCTGGACGTATATCAATATTGACGATTTTTGGCAGGTGCATCGCGATTCAGATGACCCCACCCTGCAAGGACCCAAGCGAGATTCCGAGGGTCGGATTCTGCCCAATCCTCGCTTCCCGGACATGAAGGGTCTGGTCGATTACGTGCACAGCAAGGGTCTCAAGATCGGCATTTATTCGGGACCGGGGCCCTGGACGTGCGGCGGTTGCGTTGGCAGTTTTGACCATGAACTTCAGGATGCACAGCAATATGCTGAGTGGGGATTCGACTATCTTAAATATGACTGGTGTTCCTACAATCCCGCCTTCGAGGCATATCGCGGGGTTGAGGATTGGGATCCTTCCTCTGTGCCGAATATCACCTATACAGGCGGGGACGACCTGACGAAAGCCAAGATTCCCTTCGAGCGGATGTATGAAGCGTTGTCAGAACAGCCGCGTGACATCATTTACGGCCTTTGCCAATACGGAATGGGTAACGTCTGGGAGTGGGGAGCTCAGGTCGGCGGCAACTCATGGCGCACCACACAGGACATCAATGACAGCTGGGGCAGTATGTCTGGAATTGGCTTTCGACAGGCCGGTCTTGAGAAATACGCCGGTCCGGGGCATTTCAACGATCCGGATATGCTGGTAATCGGCAAGGTCGGCTGGGGACCACAATTGCGTGACAGTCGTCTGTCGCCTAACGAGCAGTACACTCATATCAGTCTCTGGTGCCTGCTTTCTGCTCCGCTCTTGATCGGCTGTGATATGACGCAGCTCGACGATTTTACCTTAAACCTGCTGACAAACGACGAAGTCCTGGAAGTCAATCAGGATCCTCTCGGACGTCAGGCCGGACGAATTTCTCAGAATGGCAAACTCGAAGTATGGGCTAAAGACATGCAAGACGGTTCCAAGGCCGTCGGCTTGTTTAATCGCGGCCTGCGTGAACAAACCGTTACCGTTAACTGGTCCGATCTTGGGATCAGTGGTGAACAAACTGTACGAGATCTGTGGCGTCAGAAGGACCTGGGGAGTTTCAAAGACCAATTTCAGGCCGATGTCGGTCGCCATGGTGTTGTCCTGGTAAAGATCGCACCCGTGAAAAAATAAACTTAAAGTAAGATTCAAAGGCAAATCCGATTCTCTTTTCTGATGGGATCGAAATTTGTGAACGAAGGGTGTTTCTCAAGTTGGAGATATCATTGCACCGAATCCAGTCCGGTCGGCTCAGAAAGATGGACGAGGAGTAACGTTGAAATTGAAGTCCGGCCTGCTGCACCTGGAGGTGTGCGACGAACGGATGTTCCATATTGTATGGGTAGCCGTCGGTCATGGCGTGGGTATCAATCCAACCGGACAGCCCGATGCCGTTGTTGCGTACAAGGGTGAGACTGTGAAGGTTTTGAGATCAAAACCATAACCTTGATGTCGTATAGCGTCTAACCAAGATAAGAAAATCGAATGAAAGCGAGATTAACATGATTTACAAGAAGAATGCTCATAGACAAAAAACCTTAATTGTCTGGGTGTACAGCGTAATTTTTTTGGCTGCAGTACTGCGGGGAAATGTATTGGGAGCCGATGATTTGCCGGTGACTGTGAAAAGTCCGAACGGTACAATAAAAGTTGAAATCCAGCCTGATACGGCCGGCCAGCTAACCTGGTCGGTCACGCGTCTGGATACATCCGTCTTGGCCGCTGCGCCGCTGGGATTAACCGTCGACGGCAATCATCTCGGGAAATCCGTGACGCTCGGCAAACCCCGCAACCGCACCATCAATGAGCAATACCCGACCTTTGGTAATCATGCTGTGGCGGTCAACCATTGCAATGAAGCTGTGATCCCGGTGGAATCAATCGGCGGTATGAAGTACGAACTGGAGATACGGGCTTACGATGACGGGGCGGCAGTGCGCACCCGTGTCGAGCTTGATGACAACTTGCACACTATTGCCGGTGAGTCGACCGCATGGGCATTGCCCTTGGATTCAGATGCCTGGTGGGCTCGTTATGATCACGGATACGAAAAACCCTTTGAATCGGGAACATTCGATTCCATGCCGGTCGATACGGCCCTGTCCCCTCCGATCACCTTCAAACTGGGAGAAGATCTCTATGTAGCCCTCACCGAGGCCAACAACGATTGTTTTCCGGATATGGGATTGATTCGTGAAGGCAATTTACTCAGAGCGATCTTCCCCGCTTCATCAGACGGCTGGCGCCATAGAGGTTCAATCGTCACGCCATGGCGTGTTGCCATTATTGCCGAGGGGCTTAACATACTGGTCAACAGCGACATTGTAACGAACCTCTGCCCGCCACCGCCGGCCGAACTGGCCAATGCCGACTGGATCAAACCCGGCCGCTCCCTCTGGCATTGGTGGGCTATCGGCGCTCCCAAGCTGGATGACCAAAAGGAATGGGTCGATGCAGCGCAAAGACTCGGCTTCGAATATTACCTGATCGACGAAGGATGGCGCCACTGGCGTGCCCCTGGTAAAGATCAGTGGCAATGTCTCAAGGAAGTGATTAACTACGGCAAGACACAGGGTGTCAAGATCCTGGTGTGGGTCAATTCTTCAGAAATGCGAACCGCCGAGACACGACGCGAATACCTGGAAAAGGTAGCTGCACTTGGCGCCGCGGGCATCAAGATCGATTTCATCCCTCCCTGCACGGCTGAGATTATTCGCTGGTACGAGGGGGCGCTTAAGGATACCGCCGAATTGCATCTTCTCTGCAATTTTCACGGTGCCGTGAAACCTACCGGCCGCCAACGTACCTGGCCGCACGAACTGACGCGCGAAGCCGTGCGCGGCCATGAATATCACATGACACGCTATGGCCGCATTCAAGCCGCCGATCATGACCAGATCGTCCTCTTTACACGCTTCCTGGCCGGTCCGGCTGATTATACACCCACTGCCTTCGATCGTCGGGAGATGGTTGGCTATACCTGGGCACATTTGCTGGCACAGGGAGTGAATATGACCTCGCCGTTGCTGCACTTCGCCGGCAAATACCAGGACTTTATTGATAATCCCGCCGAGGACCTGCTGCGGCATTTACCTTCCACCTGGGATGAAACAATTGTTTTGCCCGGCAGCAAGATCGGCAAAACAGCCGCGTTTGCACGACGCCGCGGACGGGAATGGTACATTGGTGTGCTCAACGGAGCTGAAGCCGCCAGATTACCGATCGACCTGACTTATCTGGGACAGGGTACATGGCAGGCTGAAGTGTTTGGTGATGATCCGGAAGACCCCGCCGCTTTCAAACGCGAAAGTAAGATCGTTAAGGCCGGTGACAAACTTATGGTCACGATGAGCCCTCGCGGCGGTGCTGTCGTCTGGATTACACAAGTCCCCCGGCAATAAAGGAAAGCAGGAAAGGTACCGCTCAATGCTCAGCGGCGGTTTCAGTGTACCAGCCGTTTTACTTTTTGTCAAAACGGCCCGATTTTAAGAAGACTCGGGGCGACAGGACTTGAACCTGCGACCTCTTGACCCCCAGTCAAGCGCGCTAGCCAAACTGCGCCACGCCCCGAAATTTGCTATTATCTATAGAGAGAATCATAACATTTTCATAAATCATACACAAGTCTTTTGTTTTTGGGAAAAATACTCTTTCCAGCCCTATGGCTGGTGGGGGGAGGCGGGCTCAAACGTCAAGGCGGCGGAATTGATGCAATACCGAAGCCCTGTCGGGGCAGGGCCGTCTTCAAAAACATGTCCCAAATGTCCCTCGCAGCAGCTGCATACGACTTCCACGCGCACCCGCCCGCCGCTTCGGTCAATGCGCCGGCGGACGCGTCCTTCCTGCTCCACATCATAAAACGCAGGCCAGCCGCAATGGGAGGGAAACTTGGTTTCAGAGGTAAACAGAATCTGCCCGCAGCCGGCACATTTATACACCCCTTTTTCAAAATAATCATTATATTGGCCTGTATAGGGGGCTTCGGTGCCGGCTTGCCTCAAGATATGATACTGCTCCGGCGTGAGGAGATTCTTCCAATCGTCATCAGACTTGGTAACTTTTTCCGGAGGGACCGTTTTATTCTTCTTGTTCTGGATATGCCTTCTCCTTTCTGCTTACGGGGCAGTCGTTGTTTGGGCAGGGGCGGAGGAGGAGCGGCTTTGAGTTGGTTGAGGTACTTGAATCACAACACCCAGTTTGCCCAGTTGTTCGGCAACATCCGGCTGATAAGGGTCAATCTGGATACTTTTTCGAAGGTATTCTTCGGCTCGGAGGGTATCCCCCTTGCTGAGATAGAAAAACCCAATTTGCTTGTGAAGCAGGGCAGAGTTGGGGGCACGGTCGAGGGCTTTCTGATAGCAGGTGAGGGCATAATCATCCAGACCCTCCGTCTGAAAGGCCCGACCCAAAAGAGTAAGCGATTCCGCGGAGCCGCCGGCCTGGTCAATAAAGAGTTCTGCGGCGATAGCCGAACGGTCTGCCTGCCCTAAATCTTTATAAACCCGCACCTTAGCGGCTTGGGCAGAATAATGAACCGGGTCAAACTGAAGCGCCAGGGTAAACTCCCAGGCAGCCCGCTCCAAAAGGCCTTCCCGCTGGTAGATTTTACCCAACTGATAGTGGGCCTGAGGGTCGTCGAATTTGCGATCGATGCGGTTCTGAAGCTGAATCTTTTCTGCATCGATTACATCTGTATTGACGCGTTCCGTCTTCTTCTGACTGCTGTTCGTACAGCCGCATACAAAACTCAGCACTGCAATCAGCAAACTCGCCGCTACGTTTTTCATATTAGCCTCCCTTGCGCCGGTTTCGGCAATCCATTTTCTTTTATCAGATTCAGCAAAGTATTCTTACCAGAATGGAAAGGGCTTTCAAGGAAAAAATCTGCTTTCGGCTTAAAAGGGGTTGTTTTGTCTTTTTTGGCTAAATGTCGAGGTTCTGGACCTCCAGGGCATGCTCTTGAATGAATTTCCGTCTCTTCTCTACATCATCTCCCATCAAAATACTGAAAAGACGGTCGGCTTCGCCGGCATCATCCATATCGACCTTCAGAAGGGTGCGCCGTTTGGGGTCCATTGTTGTTTCCCAGAGTTGTTCGGCGTTCATTTCCCCAAGCCCCTTGAACCGTTTGATTTCCACCTCTTCGGAGCCGATTTTCCGGATGACCGTTCCGACCTGGTCCAGCGACGGGACCGGATAGGACTTTCCGCCGGCCAGCAGTTCAAACTTTCCAACCGTTTCCTCCGTTTCTTCTCCACGGGGTGTGCGAAGCAGGAAATCCCTCATGTCCAGCTGAAATTCCCTCTGAAGGTGTTTATGAATTTCGTTCAGCCGCGCCACCTCATGCAGTTCTTCTGCAAAGAAAGTGTTGGCCTGCTCCTTTTCTTCGTGTTCCTTATTTTCTTCCTGTGTTTTGCCGGCAGCCGCTTCCAGTTCATCCTGCCGTTTTTCGTAATCTTCTTTATTGTAGAAAAACTCGCTTTGACCCTCGAACCGGATGTGATAGACAGGCAGCTGAATCCCGTCGAAGTAGTTTTCAACAAACTCACGAAACACAATGCCGCGGCGTTCCAGCACGGTAACGTTCCGCTCCGCATCATTGAGAATCTTGACCAGCAGGGCCAGTTTCGCTTTTTCGATGATGCGCGGCGGCTGATTGGGCTCACGAACGACCAGTTGTGCCCCTTCCAGGCCGCGGTTCTCCATAAATTTCCTCATCTGCGGCTCACTGAGGATATACTGGCTTTCCCTCTGTCCTTTCGCCCGGATTTCATAAAGCGGCGGCTGCGCGATATAAATCCTGCCGGTTTCAATCAGCTGCGGCATCTGGCGGAAGAAGAATGTAAGCAGTAGGGTGCGGATATGAGCCCCATCAACATCCGCATCGGTCATCAGAATAATCTTGCCGTAGCGGCACTTGGAGAGGTCAAACTCATCGACTCCAATGCCGGTGCCCAGGGCGCTGATAATAGTTCGGATTTCCTCGTGGCCAAGCATCTTCTCCAGGCGGGCTTTTTCTACATTGATGATTTTTCCGCGGAGCGGCAGAATGGCCTGATGTTCCCGGTCGCGGGCCGATTTGGCGGAGCCGCCGGCTGAATCTCCTTCTACAATTAAGACTTCTGTGCCGTCGGTATGCCGGCTGGAGCAATCCCAGAGTTTGCCGGGCAGGCTGGCTCCGCTGAGGGCTCCCTTGCGTCGAGTCAATTCGCGCGCCTTGCGGGCGGCCTCGCGCGCCGCCGCGGCCTGAATGGCCTTGGAGAGAATCGCCTTGGCCTGAGCCGGATTTTCTTCCAGATAAATGGACAACTGCTCATTGACGACGCTCTGCACAAAACTATCCACTTCCGGATTGGAGAGCCGGACCTTGGTCTGGGCTTCAAAGTGAGGGTCGCGCAGTTTGACGCTGATAACGGCTGTCAGGCCTTCCCGGAGGTCTTCGCCGGTCGGCGTGATGCCTTTAATCATATTGGCATTGCGGGCATACGCATTCATCGTCCGTGTCAGAGCCGTGCGAAAACCGGACAGGTGAGTGCCGCCGTCAATGTTGCGGATGTTGTTGGCGAAGGCGAGGACGTTTTCTACATAACTGTCGTTGTACTGGAAGGCCACCTCGCATTCCATCCCCATGTCCGGATCTGCTTTGGAAAAGTATATCGTATCGCAAATGGGGGTTTTGCCCTCGTCCAGATACTTCACAAAAGCGCGAATCCCGTCGGTATAATGAAAAACCTCCTTTTTGCCGAGCCGGTCATCCTGAAATGTGATATGGACACCGGCATTCAGGTACGCCAGTTCGCGCACCCGCTTGAGGAGGGCCTCGTGTTTAAATTCTATATCCTGAAAAATCTCCGAATCCGGCATAAAGGTAATGCGTGTTCCGTGTTTGCTGCCGGCGGGGCCGACCTCCCGCACAGGTCCCTTGGGAACCCCGCGGACACACTCAAACTGATAATGAATGCCGTTGCGCCAGACGTCGGCCTGGAGCCGTTCGCTGAGTGCATTGACGACGCTTACGCCGACGCCGTGCAGACCGCCGGAGACCCGATAGGCCTTGTTGTCAAATTTCCCTCCGGCGTGCAGCGTAGTCAGGACAACCTGCAAGGCGCTGACGCCGGCTTCGGGGTGAATCTCGGTCGGAATGCCGACGCCGTTGTCTTCCACAGAACAGCTGCCATCCACGTGAATATGAACAAGAATCTGGTCGCACCGTCCGGCTAAGGCCTCGTCAATGGCATTGTCGAGCACCTCATAAACCAGATGATGAAGCCCGCTTTCCTGCCGGTTGCCGATATACATATCCGGCCGCTTGCGGACGGCGGTAAGACCTTCGAGGATTTTAATGCTGCTTACATCGTAGATGTTATCAGTCATGGTTTTGCAGTTTCGTTTTCAGATAAAGAATGTGGACAAATGCGAATCTTTCGGATTCGACTTCGGGGGCACAATTCATTCAGCCGCTCCAAAATCTGCTCGGAGAGCATCTTTACACGATAGAGATACGGCCCGGCAGGTGCTTCAATCACCAGGGTCTCTCTTTCCATACGTCCGGGGCGGCAGCAGGTTCTCAGGTCAGCCGGCAGCAGCTGCTCCCAGACATCCAGCACCTCTGACGACCGCTCAAAATCCCGGCAGTGTCCCTGGAGGAATTGCCCTACCAAATTTCCAATCGGTTCCGGACCCTTTACCGCCGCTTCTTCATCAGGAAGAATGCGGGCCTTCGGTTTCAGAACCGTATAGTGTTTCAACATCCCTGTCATAAATGAACCGGCATCACAATATACAAAAAGTTAGGGCCGCTCTTGATTAAGCCGGGACGATCCGGTTCACCCAGATGAAGTTCGAAGGTGTCTGCCGTAATGACCCGAAAGGCCTCCAGCAGGAATTGCGGGTTAAACCCGATTTCAATCGAAGGGCCGTCATAATCAACGGTCATTTGAATCTGCGCTTCTCCGGTTTCCGGTGCCCGGCTGGAAAAGAGCATTTGTCCGTTTTGGAGGGAGATTCTGATTCCCTTGCTGTCTTCGCTCACCAGAAGAGCAGCTCGTTTGACGGCACTGATAGCGGCCTGAGTATTGAGTACAACTTTCTTTTCGTAGTCTGTCGGAATAATATCTTCGTACTTGGGGAAATTGCCTTCCACAAGCGTCGAACTCAGTGTGATTCGTCCGCAGGAGACGGAAACGCGGTTTTCAGAAAATGAGACGGACACGACCGCTTCCGGGTCCGGCGGCAATTTCTCCAGCAGAGCCATAGTCTTGGCTGGGACAATGATTTTCTCTTCCGGAACACGGGCGGCTTTCTGAAGCGTCAAGGCACTTCGGGCCAGACGGCGGCCGTCCGTCGCCACCAAATACAGTTTTTTGTCGCTGATTTCCCACAAGACGCCGTTGAGGGCATAGCGGGTGCTCTCCCGCGCCGCCGCAAAGATGGTTTGCGTAATCCCCTCTTTGAGATGCTCGAGGGCGGCTTCCAAATCCGGCTTGCCGGTAAATTCAGGCACCGAAGGGTACTGCCGGCTGTCATGGCCGTAAATGGTGTACTTGCTGTCCGCCGTTGTGATATGCAGGGTGGATTCAGACTCCTCCAGCTGAATCGTTTCATCGGCCGTCTCCCGGACAATGGCACTGACCTTGTCAGCCGGCACAACGGCATCGCCTTCTTCGGCAATTTCCACCTGGTCTACTTCGCAAACAATACCCGCCTCCAGGTCGGTTGCCGACAGAAAGAGTTTGCCCTTCTGCGTCCGAAGACGAATACACTGCAGAATCGGCTTGGGTGTACTTCGCGGGATAACCATACCGGCCAGCGTCAGGGCCTCCTGAAATACTTGACGATTCAGCACCAGTTTCATTGCTTTCCCCTGCAAAAATATCTCTCTCGGTTGAACATTCTATAGATCCCATAGTGTACATGAACGGGAAGGATTTGCAAATGGATTTTGAAGGAAACAGCGGCTTTTCCTGAGCCCTCTTGGTTGGTGGTTTTCTTTAAATAAGAATTAAAGAAAGACTTTAGTCTTATTCGTCATATAGACTGTTAAAATCTTGGCTTTTCCGTGAACAACCAGCCGTAACTGTCCTGTAGAACACAAGTTACAAGAGATAATTTCGGCGAGTTTCCTGTGGATAACCTGTGAGAGTTTTTGTTTAAACTGTAAAGTTTGCCTTCATGGTTCGTAAGATAGGTAAACTAACCGGCTGGGCCTGGAACGCTGTTCACAGAAATCACATCTTCGCTCACAGATTATGCACATAAGTCCAGGTTCCGGCTTTTCCATACCTTTTTCAGTAGAATTGGAGTCTTCCAAACAGGTACACTTCTCCAAAATGCCTCTAAAAAAGCAGGGTTGTTTGTTTTTCCATTGACAGCGGTTTTGCAGAACATTAGTATAATTTTCAGTGGAGTTTAGTGCCCGATGGGCTCGAATCAGAAAACTGCATGGGGCCAAAGATGAGACGAATAAAACGGCTGCTTCAAACCGTGGTCTTCAGTTTGTTTGTTTGTATGGTTGGATTTCTGACGGGTTGTGCCGGCTCACCAGGTATGACGGTGAACGAAGTGGATCAGCAGCACCACCATGCCATTCATTCCACCTGGCTGATGTTTCAGGAGGATATTGACGCTATTTTGATGCTGGATCAGCCAAGCCGGCTGACGCCAATGTACACCCGGTAGAAGCGGACCCGGCATAACTGCAAACAAGAAAAACGCTGGCTTTTCTGATACGATGCGGCTGACCAAACAGGTCGTCAAGCAGGCATCAGGTCCTGACACGGCCCCCAATGATTGGAATGACAACCCTTGCAGGTGATTGTTGAGCACATCTTAAGCATTTCCCTCTATGAGCGGCTTATTATTCTGGCTGAACTTTTCATTATCGGCGCGGTCATCTATGCCGTGCTGAATTTTCTCGAAGGAACACGCGGAGAGCGTCTGCTTCGAGGAACAGTGCTGGTTCTGGCAGTTGGCTCCCTGATACTTAACGTAGGGGTCAAGACCTTCGGAATGGAGCGGATTGCCTTCTTGTTTAACGGCTTTTTGCTGGCGGTATTGGTGGTGGCCATTATCGCCTTCCAGCCGGAAATTCGTCGGGCCCTCATCCGGATTGGGCAAACCTCCCTTTTCTCGGCCAGCTCCCGGCAGCAAATCAGCCGGGGAGTGGAGGAAATCATCTCTGCGGTTTCTCAAATGGCGGCTACCCGTACGGGTGCCCTTTTGGTTATTGAAAGAAAAGTAGGCCTCGGCGAGTTTATCGAAACGGGTGTGCGGCTGGATGCCAGAATTACAGCGGAGTTGATAAAAACCATCTTTTATCCGGGTACTCCCCTGCACGATATGGCCCTGATTATTCGGGGAGACCGCCTCGTGGCCGCCAGGGTTCAGCTGCCGCTGGCGGAAGGAGAAAGTGCGGTCGGCTCCCTTGGGTCTCGACACCGGGCGGCTCTGGGACTGGTTGCCAGTTCCGATGCCCTGGTAATTGTTGTCAGTGAGGAGACGGGAATTATTTCTATCGCTTCCGATGGAAAACTGGAGCGAAATGTAACGGAATCCCAACTTCGAAAAGTGCTCAAGGAAGCCCTCGAACAGGGGGAGCAGGCAACGGAGCAGCAGGCGGACAAGCAGCAGTAATTGTTTGGGAATTTTGCAGTGGCGGCGAAATTAAAAAAAATCGCGATGGCGGCCTTCTTAGCGGTCATAATATGGGCGTGGGCCTTTCTGTCTCTGGAGAAGGAAACCTCCCTGTTTGGTTCCGTCGAACTGTCGCCGAGCGCTGAGCCCGATTATTTCGTTACCTTTGAAGACGGCAAGAGCCGGCTGGCTGTGAAAATCACCTTTCGCGGTGCGCCGGCCAAGATAGCAGAACTGGAAAAACGGCATCGCGCCCCCGAGGCCGACCCCTATCGGGAACGGCTGGATTTTTACTATGACCCCAAGGAATATGGACATACCCAGCCGGGAACATACCAAATTTCTCTGGAAGAATTGATTCGCCAAGGGGTGCGGTTGCGGGCACTGGCTCTGTCTGTGGTGGGTTGCGACCCTGCCAGCGTCCGGGTGCAAGTGGAGCGGCTGGTTTTGAAGGAAGTGCCGGTGGAGATCAGAGATGAAGCCAACCAGCTGCTCGTCCCTGAGAGCGTTGAACCCGCGACAGTCCCGATGTATGTTCAGGAAGGAAAAGAAACGGCCGCTCGGGTGGTGCTCACAGCCAACCAGATTGAGACCGCTCGTTTTCGGCCTGTTCGAGAACGACCGTTTATTGTGTTGGGGCCCGGCGAAAAACGGCAGTATGCCTCCCAGACTGTGTTGGTAAGAATGCCCTCCTCGCTGCCCCTGGAAGCTCAGGTCTTTCAGACTACCTCCGACCGCATTGGATTTATTATGCCGGCGGAGCTGGTCGGGGCGTACAAAGTGGAGATACTGGATGATTTAAAAACCATTCATTTCCGCTCGACTCCGGAGGCGAAAACTCAATACCAGCTGCAGCCCTATCATCTGCTGATTCAAGTCCTCCCCGGCGATCAGTTGCTGGAGCAGACCCCGCCCCGTCCGGTGATTTATAATTTCCCTCAGGATTTGCTCCGGCGCGGATTGATTGAGGCACCGGACCCGCCGGCGATGGTGCGGATTCGTCTGATTCCGGTTAGTTCTTCTCCGGTCCCTCTGCCGGTTCCTTAGAAGCAGGCCTGAAGAATAAGATAGCTGTTTCCACAGTCATCCAGCAGGCCAGCAGAAACACCGTCGCCCCTAAGCCGGCCAGGAGCCAGTTTTGCTGCCGGTAATAACTGATTTCATTGAGAACCATTGCCCAGCCGGTCAGCAGGAGCATCAGCACACAAGGAATGGCGGCAACAAGATGTTTTTTCCCGCCGCTGCGTTTCAGATACATTGTAACCACCAGAAGCGCCAAAGCCGCCAGCAGCTGGTTGACCGTTCCGAACAGCGGCCACAGCCGCAGAGCACCGGTGGCATCGGCCCCAAAGGTAATCTTGCCGCCGGAGGTATGGATAAAGGCCACCGCAGCGGCCGTGAGCACTGCCAGCGTAGTGGCGGTCCAGCGGTTGGCCAGCCGCGGCAGTTTGAAATCGCAAGCCAGTTCTCCAATGACGTACCGCTGAATGCGGACGGCGGTATCCATGGTTGTACCGGCAAACGAAGAGACAAACACGCCCATAATCGCTGCCCCCAGAATCGCCGGAATCCCCAGGGCCGAAAGCATATTGGAAGCCCCAAGAACCACCGGCTCCAGATTGCTCCCTAACCCTCGCCCTTCCATCCAGCCGGTATAGAAGTGGTCCCAGGCCGCTCGTCCGCTTAAATCGCCGCTGCCCAACCCGACGCCGGCTGCAAGGCAGAGGATCATCAAAACAGCCAGCATTCCCTCCACAAGCATCGAGCCGTATCCGATGAACTGCGCATCGGTTTCGCGTGAAATCTGTTTGGGGCTGGTGCCGCTGGCCACGAGGGAATGAAATCCGCTGATAGCGCCGCAGGCAATGGTTACAAACATCATCGGCACCAGCGGAGGCACATCGGCAAAGCGGGGATGATACGCTGGTGCAGTCAAATGAAACTGCTCGTACCGAAAGGCCGCCGCAGGAACGGAAAGCGCCAGCACGCCCATAATAAGAAACAGCTGCCAGGCGTTGATATAATCACGCGGCTGAAGCAGGGTTGTCACCGGCAGAGTGGAGGCAAAATAGCAATAGACAAGCAGCAGCAGAGTCCAGGTTCCTGTAGAAGGAATAGGCCAGGAGTCCAGAAACGCAAACAGACTATGGCCGTACTGACTCTTCCAGAAACTTTCCAGCCAGGCCCCGAGGGCCACTGTCGCATACATCGCAAGCACAGCCAGAAAAGTCGAGGACTTCAGCGAAGCATTTTTCTTGTAAATCGCCCAGCCGAGGGCAACGGCGATAGGAATCTGCAGCCAGACAGAAAGAATGCATTCCGGATAAAGTTTGAATACCGTCGCAATGACCACACCGAAGACGGCGATGATAATCAGCAGTGCCAGAAACACAATCAAGAAGAAAATCAGCCGGACACGTTTGTTAATATAGCGGGCGGCAATTTCCGAAACGCTTTTGCCTTCGTTGCGGAGGGAAATCACCAGCGTGCCGAAATCGTGCACGGCCCCCATCAGAATGCAGCCGAGGGTAACCCACAGAATAGCCGGCAGCCATCCCCAGATAATGCCGATGGCCGGCCCCACAATAGGCCCTGTGCCGGCGATGGAGGTAAAGTGATGACCGAAGATAACTTCTTTGCGGGAAGGGACATAGTCCACGCCGTCTTCCAGTTGTTGGCTGGGCACTGCGGCTTGCGGGTCAAGTTTGAAGATTTTGCGCGCCAGAAATCGCCCGTAGGTATGGTAGGCGAGCAGATAGCCGGCTCCGCATACGACCATCAAAAGAAGTGCATCCATAATCAGTCTCTCTTTCTGAATGAATAAGGTCTCTTCTTTTTGCGGTATTTATTTTTACTTCTCCATGCAATCTTTTTCAAGGAAAGGTTTTTCGGACTGATATTGCCGCAGCCGCTCTTCGATGCCGGTTCGGAGGGCATCTGTGTCGTCGGCGAGCAGTTGGAGGGCTTGTTCGGCGAGCATCACCGCCCGCTGAAAATCTCCGCAGGCGGCATAAGCGGCCGCCAGAATATCCAGCTGCCGGGGGGTGATTCGGCTGGAAAGAGCGCACAGCCGCTGCGCCAGTTCGAGCGCCTTTTCGGGCTGACGGATGGATTCGTCTGCACATACGGCCCGTGTCCATGCCAGATTTTCAAGAGCCGGCAGGAAATAGGGATTTGCGCCGAGGGCCTGCTGCCATAAATCGACGGCCTCGGCGGGACGGCCCTGCTGAAGGCGGATTTCCCCCAGTTCCGTGAGCACGCGGGCATGATGAGGATTGCTTCGCAAGCACTCCTGAAAATATTGTTCGGCCGTGTCCAATTGTCCCATTTGCTTATAGACGGCCCCCAGATAGCCAAGCACCTCCTCGCGGCGCTGGGGATGGTTCAAAAGGGCCTTCTGAAGATACGAAAGGGCCGCCGTATAGTCCTTTTTTTGCAGATAGAACGAGCCGAGATTGACCGCCGCCTGATACAGTTTGGGGTGGCGCTGAAGCACCGACTCGGTCATTTCAATCGCCCGCTCTATCTGCCCAAGTTTGGCCAGACGATAGGCAAGGTTGATTTCGAGGGTCGGGTTGTCGCCCGTTACACGAATTGAGTGTTCGAAAAGCGTGAGGGTGTTCTGCCAGCGGTATGTCTGCATCCATGAGACAAACAGAAAGGCACCGATGCTTAGCATAAAAGCAGCGGCGGACAGCATCGTCCGAAGGCGGTTTCGGCAGGCCCACTGACGGACGGACCAAAGAACGGCAATATTAATTCCGATGGAAGGCAAATATGTATAACGATCCGCCATACAGTGCCGGCCGATTTGAACAAGGCCGATCACAGGAAGCAGCGTAATCACATACCAGAACCATCCCGTAAAAATCCACCCTCGTTTCCGGATTTGAGTGCAGGCGGCCGCGCTGACTGCACCAAGCCCGAATAATGCCGCCGCCAGCCGCAGCGGATGAAACTGAGGCCAGAATGGATACAGAATCGAAAGCCCCGCCGGCCAGATCATTTTCCACAGATAGCGAAAATAGGAAAGGGCCGCATTTTCCAGGCGAATCGGAAACGGGCAGACCGCCCAGTCACTGACGGCCCCGCCGTGTTTTTGTGCATACAAAAGAATCAGACTGAATAGAAAAGAAATGGCGAAGAAAGGGAGTTTTTCAGCAAAGAGTCGAGCCGCATCCTGCCTTTGCCGGAACCGTCCCAGCGGCCAAACATCCAGCAGAAGAAACAGAAACGGCCAGGTGACAATCATTCCTTTGGACAGCAGGCCCAGAAGGAAAAAAACGATGGTCAGACCGTATCGGCAAAAAGCCGGCCGCCGCGCATAAGCCGTGTAGGCCCACAGCGCAAGGATGCCGAAGAAGCCGCAGAGCACATCTTTACGCTCGGCTGCCCAGGCGACGGATTCCACGCGGAGCGGATGAACGGTCCACAAAAGCGCCGCCGCCGCACTGCTCCAGAAAGCGCCGGTCAATCGGTACAGCCATTCAAACAAAATCAGGGCAGTGAGCATGTGAAGCAGAAGACTGCTCAAATGATGGCCGGCCGGGTCCAGCCCGAACAGTTCGACATCCGCCATGTGGCTCAGCAGCGCCAGCGGATGCCAGTTGCCCATAAAGAAATGTGTAAAGGCCCATTGCACCGATTCTTTGGTCAAACCCATCCGCACATAGGGATTATCGACAATGTATTCGGTATCATCAAAATCGATAAAATCATTGCCGAGAATATTGCTGAAGGCCGACCAGGTCAAAAGCACCAGCAGGCATATAAAAAGCGGATGCCGAAAACGCTGAACAAAACAAGCCGCCTTGCAGGAAGATTCGGGCTCAGGTTTTGTCGTTTTCTCTGTCATCAGCGGCGGAACAGAAAATGACGATTATTCTTCCTTTTTTCCAGTAGTTTTTGGACGCAGCAGGAGCCGTATCGGAACCTCTTCAATTCCAAGGAGTTCTCCAAACTGGTGGACCAGATGCCGCTGGTAAGCCGGGTCAAACAGGTTGAGGCGGTTGACAAACAGCAGCAGTGTGATCGGCCGCACGGCCACCTGCGTGGCATAATAAATTCTTGGCGTCAGACCCCGGCTGTATCCGCCGGCCTTCTCCTCTTCAATCTGGCGGACAACCTTGTTGAGTTTGGCTGTCGGGATTTCCACAGAGGCCTGCTTAAACAACTCCATTGCCAAATCCAGCACACTTTGAATGTTTTTCCCTTCGAGGGCCGTGGTGAAGGCAATCGGCGCATGACGAAGGCCGGCCATTGTCTTCTCGAGGTAATCCGCATAGTCTTGCGAATGGGCCTTACCCTTGGCCAGGTCCCATTTGTTGATGATGAGGATGCAGGGCTTGTATTCATCCTGAATCAAATGAGCCAGTTTTTTATCAACATCCGAGACCGGCTCCGTCGCATCCATCATCAGCAGAATCACATCCGCCCGTCGGATGCTGCGGAGCACACGGGTATAGCCGTAGAACTCAATATCGTTCTGCATACGGCTTTTTTTTCGTACGCCGGCGGTATCAATTATCACAAAACACCGTCCGTCTTTTTCGAAGCGGACATCGACGGCGTCGCGGGTTGTGCCTGGGATTTCGCTGGTGATGACGCGAGGCGCCCCCACGACCGCATTCAGAAAGGTGCTTTTGCCTACATTGCGGCGGCCGACAATAGCCAGTTTCATCTCGGCCTCTTTCGGCGTTTCCGCAGGCAAATGGCTCAAGGCCTCTACGATGCGGTCCAGCAGTTCCGTTCGGTTGATTTTCTGCTCGGCGGAAATACAGATGGGCTCCCCAAAGCCCAGTTTGCCGAACTCGCCTGCGCCGGCCAGCTGGGCAGGACTGTCGGCCTTATTGGCGGCCAGGATAACCGGCAGATTGTGCTTTCGCAGAAGGGCGGCTATTTCCGTGTCAAGCGGCGTCAGACCCTCGCGAATATCCGCCAGAAACACGACCAGATCGGCGCTGCCGATGGCCTGCAAAATCTGGTTTTCAACGTGCTCTTCCAGGGCGTCCGCGTCCACAATGCCCCAGCCGCCGGTATCTACCAGCTCAAAGTAGCGCTCGGCGTGGCAAAGAATGGTGCTGATCCGGTCGCGTGTTACGCCGGCTGTCGGGTCAACAATGCTGATGCGCTCGCCGGCCAGCGAGTTGAGCAGACTGCTCTTGCCGACATTCGGACGTCCGATAATAGCCACAACCGGTAAAGCCATACCTTCATTGCTCCGCGAAAAAGATTTTGGATTCCTAAATTCCGGATTATACTGTAAACCGATGGTTTTTCAAGAGATAACACGAAACTCGACGATGGTTGAAAAGAGAAGAATCCTTTCATATCAGAATTTGGAAAGGAGTTTTTGTGGAAAATCCGCGAAAAACAAAGCCGTGTCCATTCTGCGGCGAGATGATTCTTGCAGATGCCGTGAAATGCCGTTATTGCAAAGAGTTCCTGACGGAGGATGAGGATTCGCTGCCGGTCTCGCACCATGTGGGCGGGCTGCGTCGGCCAATCCGGCCGGCCCCTTCAGAAACACCGGCGGCTCAGAAGACCGATTCAGGGCCGGCCTGCACAACTCCGATGCGGGTGGTGCCTTCTTTGTGGGGAATGGCCGGCACCTTCTTATCCGGTTTGCTGATTGCGGCCGTTGGGATTGCTCTGATGATACCCTTTGAAAAATATTTGGGAGAGCAGACGGCTGCGCAGGAATCAGTGCGTCTGGCTTGCAAGGCCGCTCATTGGGCAGGGGCGCTGTTCGTCGTAGTGGCTCTAATGAAGATTTTGTACAAGGCGCTGTATTTAAAGAGCATTCTTTATCAGATAACGCCGGACCGAATTGAGTGGAATCGCGGCGTTTTCAATCGAAAGGTGGACAATCTGGATATGTTTCGGGTGATTGATATCAAACTGCATCGTTCTTTGCTGGATTGCCTGCTGGGTATCGGGAAGGTTACCTTGATGACGCAGGACAAGACCGACCCTGTCTTTGAGTTTGAAAAAGTCCGCCGGCCGCGTGAACTTTATGATTACATTAAATCCGCTTCGTTAGTAGCCGACCGCAAACATGGCGTTGTCCATCTTGAATGAGTCAGCTCGGACGAAAGGCGGCCGGATAGTGCCGAATCTGCGGCGGACCCTGCCTCGGAAGAATGACCGTAATCACATCGAACCGCAAAGGGCAATCGGAGAGTTTGTATTGTCTCAGAAAGCACTTTGCGGTTCGGATGAGTTTTTGCTGTTTTCGATAGTTGACGGCGGAGACCGCCGGGGCAAACGCTTCGCTTCGCCGGGTCTTCACTTCTACAAAAGCAATAGTGCCGCTGCGGCTGGCGGCAATCAAGTCGATTTCACCGCTGCCGGCGGCGAAGTTCCGTGCCAGCATCTGCCAGCCGTTTCGCCGAAGAAATCGTTCGGCCTGGCGCTGTCCCCAGCGTCCGAGTTTCTTCGGATCGGCCAGCAAACGCGCACGGGTGCCGAACAGAAACATTCACCGCCTCTGCCGGCTATGTAGTGGCTGTGTGTTTGCTGTGCCGCTTGGGCAGCCGCACGCTCTTGCCGCTGCGCTCCCGGAGGTAGTAAAGTTTGGCACGGCGCACCTTGCCGCTGCGGAGCGGCTTGATGTCCACAATGTTGGGCGAATGAAGCGGAAAAGTACGCTCGACGCCTTCGTCGCTGACGATTCGCCGGACGGTAAACATCTCATTCATTCCCCGTCCTTTGCGGGCAATTACAATGCCGCTGAAAACCTGGACGCGCGTCTTGCCGCCTTCTTCGATGCGGCAGTGCACATCCACGGTGTCTCCGATTTCGAAATAGGGAATCTCTTTTTTGCGGCTTTTATTTTCAACTGCGTCTATCAAATCTTTTTTCACGGTTAGTTCTCCTGCTTTTATTGTGTTTCAGAGTCTTTCCTGTTTTTCTTACGGGCTTCGTACTGTTCCCACAAGTCCGGTCGAAATTGCCTGGTTCTCTCGATGCGCTGCTGATTTCGCCACTGAGCAATCCGCCCGTGATCCCCGCTGAGGAGAATGTCCGGGACTTTCATCCCTTCAAACTCTTCCGGCCGGGTGTACTGGGGGTATTCGAGCAGTCCCTCACTGAAGGATTCATCAGCGGCGGAAGCCCCGTCGCCCAGTGCGCCGTCGAGCAGACGGACGACAGCATCAATGACCACCATAGCGGGCAATTCGCCGCCGGTAAGTACATAATCGCCGATCGACAGCTGCTCGGCTCCCAGACCGATGCGGATGCGTTCATCGAAGCCCTCGTAGCGTCCGGCAATCAGAATCAGCCGAGGTTCGCGGCTGAGGGAGACGGCCTTTTCCTGAGTAAACAGCCGGCCCTGCGGGCTCAGCAGCAGCACTCGTCCCGGCTCCGCAGCCGCCGCACGAACATGCCGGAAGGCCTCAAAGACCGGCTGGCACATCATCACCATTCCCGGCCCGCCCCCATAGGGCTTGTCATCCACCTTGCGGTATTTGTCTGTGGTAAAATCTCGAATATTCCAAAGAGCAATTTCAACGATACCCTGCTCCTGTGCCCGTTTCAGAATCGAGTGGTTTAAAGGCGACTCGAACATCTCCGGAAACAGAGTCAGGACATCGATTCTCATACAAATTCGGGCTTAATTGCCGTTGCCCTTTTTTTGTTCGGTCAGAAGACCGGCCGCGGCTTTTTCCGCCTTGGTAAACGGCACGCCTTTCTTGCGGGCGATTTCAAGGGCCCGCTGCCGCCGTTTCAGTTTTTCTTCATAATCCAGACAGGAAACACCCTGCTTCTTCAGTATTTGCGCTACCGTGTCGGAAGCCAGAGCACCTTGCCCAATCCAGTAGCGAACCCGCTCGAGGTTGAGAACCACCTGCTTGGCGGGGTCCTTCTCGATGGGGTCATAATGGCCGAGTTTTTCGAGGATTCGTCCGTCGCGCGGCGTGCGAACCTCCACCGCATTGATGCGGTAGAACGGCCGGTGCCGCCGACCCATTCGGGTCATTCTGATTTTTACTGCCATGTCTGTTTTCCTTTCTTTTTATGATCAATTTTTGCCGTCGGCCCAATGCCGAGGGCAAAACAGGTTTTCAATCCATTCCTGGGCAGAAAGTAATCTGCCCTACACCGTTTTTTTACCTGCCTTCTTTTTCTGAAGGGCATAGCCGTTCAGAAAAATGGCCAAAAGAGCCGGGTCCGCGTCGGCCTGACGGGCCAGCCGCTCTACCTGCTGCTGACTCAACTGCTCGGCCGTCTCTTTTTCTTCCGGCGTCATCCGCATCACCGCCCGTGCCAGCTGCTCATACTCCCCTCGGCTGGGGGCCTGAAGGATCGCCAGTTCGCTTTGCCCGTCTATCCCCGCAAAGCAGGTGCGAATCTGCCGGCCGTATGGGTCATCAATGAAGCGTTCCAGGGCTTTTAAATATTCCTCGACCGTCATCTTAACGCCGCTGTTTTTTCCGCCGGGGCGGCCGTTTTCGCGTCGAACGCTGTTTAACTTTCCGTCCGCCGTTTAAGGCGCTGAACATATCCACTTTGCCGGTAAATAAACTTTTAAAGCCGCCCATGGCTCCGCCGGAAAGAGACTTCATCAAGTCGCGGGTGCGCTTGAAGGTTTTAATCAGGGATGCAACTTCCTGCGCATCGCGGCCGCAGCCGCGGGCAATGCGGCGGCGCCGTGAAGCATCAATGATGTCCGGGTCCCGCCGCTCCTCCGGCGTCATCGAATGAACAATCCCTTCCATCCGGTTGATTTCCCGCTCGTCCACATCCAATTCGCCCAACTGGCCCATTCCGGGCAGAAGTTTGAGCATGGAAGCGATGCCGCCCATTTTTTTAAGGGTCTGCATCTGCTTTAAAAAGTCATCGAAACCGAAGGTGCCTTTGGCCATTTTGACCTGCATTTTCTGGGCCTCTTCGGCATCGAATTGTTCCTGGGCCTTTTCGACGAGGGTGACTACATCGCCCATGCCGAGGATTCGTCCGGCCATCCGGTCGGGGTGAAACTCCTCGAGTTTGTCAAGTTTTTCGCCGACGCCGATGAACTTGATGGGTTTGCCGGTAACGGCTTTGACGCTCAGGGCTGCACCGCCGCGGGCATCGCCGTCCAGTTTGGTCAGGATAACGCCGTCCAGTTCCAGCCGCTCATTGAAGGCCTTGGCCGAATTGACGGCATCCTGGCCGGTCATGGCATCGCAAACCAGATAAATCTGATGAGGGCTGACGGCCTTGGCGATGTTTTCGATTTGCTGCATCATTTCTTCATCAATATGAAGACGGCCGGCCGTATCAAGCACCACAACATCGCAGCCGTTCTGGCGGGCGTACTCGATGCCCTTGCGGGCAACCTTGACGGCATCGGAGGTGTCGCGTTCGGTATAAACAGGCACCCCGATTTGGTTTCCGAGCGTTTCGAGCTGGTCGATAGCAGCCGGACGCTGGAGGTCGTCGGCAACCAGACATGGCTTTTTGTCTTTGGCTATAAGATATTGAGCCAGTTTGGCAGCGGTGGTGGTTTTGCCTGAACCCTGCAGGCCCGCCAGCAGAATCACCGTCGGCCCAGGCGAGACGAAATAGATGCGGGTATCGACAGGCCCCATCAGTTTCACCAGTTCGTCGTGGACGATTTTAACCATCACCTGACCGGGCCGAAGACTCTTGATCACCTCGGCGCCAAGGGCCGCCTGCTGAACATCTTTGCAGAACTGTTTTACGACGTGGTAGTTTACATCGGCCTCAAGCAGGGCCTTGCGCACTTCGTGCATCGCATCGGAGACGTTGGCCTCCGTGATGCGCCCCCGTCCGGAAAGCGAATGAAAAATCGAATTAAACTTACTGGTTAAGGCGTCAAACAATTCTTGGTACTCCGGTTTTGCTTCCAACCAAAGATGAATCTGCGCAGGGACTCCCTGCGAAAACGAAGAATTGTACGGAAAAGAAACGCTTTTTGCAAGGACAAAAGCCCGCTGGCGGCGAAAAAGACGCTTTCTTTTCTATAACAAGATTTTTCCCGTCGCCTTCTGGGACAATAAAGCGTTCACACCTGCTCTTGCTATTTTGTTCAATTTCAGGATAATTGGCAAAAAGTTTATCCATAGGAAAGGATTTCAAAATGAACAATTTCGAATTTTTTAATCCGGTTCGTATCGTTTTTGGAAAAGGGAACATTCCTAATGTCGGCAAGTATATCCCAGCCGGTAAGAAAGTAATGATGATATACGGCACAGGTTCGATTAAGAAAAACGGCGTTTATGAGCAGGTGGTTCAGGGATTAAAGGGGTTTCGGTGGGTCGAGTTTTCCGGAATCGAACCCAACCCGCTTTATGAGACATGTATGAAGGCCGTCGAGAAAATCAAGACAGAAAAGGTTGACTTTCTCCTGGCGGTCGGCGGCGGGTCGGTGCTGGACGCGACCAAATTCATTGCAGCCGCCTGCTGTTATCAGGGCCTCGATCCCTGGGAGATTCTTGCCACCGGCGGTGCCTGCGTAAAATCGGCTCTGCCGCTGGGCGATGTGCTGACGCTGCCGGCCACCGGCTCGGAAATGAACGCCAACGCCGTCATCTCCCGCCGGAGCAGTCAGGAAAAACTGGGCTTTTACAGCCCGCTGGTTTATCCGGTTTTTTCTATTCTGGACCCCGAAGTGACCTATTCCCTGCCGAAAAAGCAGTTGCGCAACGGGCTGGTCGATGCCTTTGTCCATGTGATGGAGCAGTATGCAACCTACAGCGTAAATACCCCTCTGCAGGACCGTCAGGCCGAGGCGGTCGTCCGGACGCTTCTGGACGTGGCCGACGACGTGCTCAACAAACAGGATTATGACAGTCGGGCCACCTTTATGTGGTCGGCTACGTGGGCTCTCAACGGAAGTCTGAGCCGCGGCGTCGTCGAAGATTGGAGCACCCACGGCATCGGCCATGAACTGACCGCGTTTTTCGGCGTGGCCCATGCCGAATCGCTGGCGATTGTTTTACCCGGCGTCTGGAAGCATCAGTTTGAAAACAAAAAAGGCAAACTGGCTCAACTGGCCCGACGGGTCTGGCATATCACCGAAGGCGACGAAACCTCGCAGGCGAAGGCAGCGATTGAAAAGACGGTTCAGTTCTTCCATTCCATCGGCATGCCCACTCAGTTAAGCGACTTCGGCATTTCAAAGGCCGATATTCAAAAAGTGGTAGAGCGTTTCCGTCAGCGCGGCACGCTGATGGGAGAACACAACAACATCGGCGCTCCGCAGGTGGAAGAAATTCTGAACCTGTGCCTCTAAAGAATGCTGTTTTTGGAGCAGCAGATAAAATCCGTTGTTTTGTCAGCCAGAGCCGATGCTTTTGTGTTTGAGTTCTTTAGTACCTGATTTTGGCCCCTTCGGGCTTTTCTGTCTGCTCACGGATTTCGACTCGTTCTACAGGGCTGCTGTAGCCGATACTGTACTTGCCGTCGCCGAGGTCGAGCAGAAAGAAGATAAGGGATTCTTCACTTTGAGAGATTGGTTTCTTCCCTTCCCGTTTGGCATCGTCGAAGAATTCCCTGGCCACACTCCGGCTCATCAGGGCGGTGCGGTCGAGTACATTGACAGGATAGTCAGTGATGAGTTCCTGGAGGCGCCTGCGTGTCAGATGCACTGCGCCGGCCAACGGAATCGGCCGGCCTGCTTTGTCCTGCCTGTCCCACGTGTCGCCATAGGCATCGACCGTGCGGATATACACACTGCCTGATTTTGTGTAATACTTGTACTGCATTGTACCCCCTTTGGATGGGTTGATTTCTCCCCTCCGTGGTGATTATCGCAGCCATCAAATTGAGGATATTATAACAAAAACAGGCCGGCTGTTTTTGGCTTTGCTGTGGTTTTTCACGGCTGTTTGATTCTGCTGTTTTCCAGGCCCGTCTTTATAGGACATTGGGGTGATTTTGCCCGAAAATTTTTTGTCTTGTCTGCAGCAGCCCGCAGCATTGTGCCGGCGGTGTTTACGGATTTGCCGCACCCGCCCAAATGGACTCATCGGGCTGGGCCTGCGAATCCCGCAGCGTATTCCCCGGAGAGGTGGTATCACGCAAATCTTTCAGCCGCGCATCAGACAAATCCAGCCGATACATTAACTGGTTGTAATCGTACCGCGGCGTCGCCTGCTTTTCATCGCAGGAAAAGGTGGTGCTGTAGGTTCCTTCCAAATAAATAATCCGCCCGTTGTCCCGGTCAAAATACGGGTGCTGCTTGGGGTTGTAGAGCGAATACCGGTTGTGTGTAATAATTTTCTTAGCGCAGGTCCATGGCCCTGCCGGCGTGGGTGCCTCGGCGTACCAGACCTCGCCCAGGTAGGAATGCTCGCCTTTGAGTTGATTGAAAATCATAATCCATCGCTGCCGCCACCGGTTCCAGCAGACAGAGCCGCCGTGCGGTGTAATCGGCTTGCGGCTGTCTATATCTGTCATCTGATCCTTTTGATGCTCCTGTTCAAGGGCCTTCTGGGCTGCCTGCCGGCCGCCTATCTGCTGACACAATTTTCCGAAAGCGATCCATCGGCTATTCGTTTGTCCGGCCGGCTGTCCAAGGGCGGTAAGCACTTCGTACTGATTCGGGTCTGCCGCCGCATGGAACGTCGCCTGCACCCGCATCCGCACCGACAGCGGAAAAGGCACGGCAAAATACCAATATAAAACCCCTTCCGAGCGCACCGGTATCGGATGGCCGCACGCCGGATAGGGCATTAACTGCTGACTGTCCCGCAGAATCGGTTCAAAGCGATTGGCCGCCTCATTGAACATCCCGATTCCCCGCTCATAGAAATGCCCCAGGTCTTTCATTCTGGCAAAGTGGCAAAGCATCTTTTCCTGCCCCTCTGCGTCCGGGACGGTTATCAGGCCGTCAATCCACACCATCCCAGGCCCGGTAAGGGGAAACATCGGTTTGCTGAAGCCGCTCTCATCGACGAAATAAGTTAGGTCAACTCCGTACTCCGGGTCCAGCCCGCCTTTGCCCGGCAATTCGCTGACGGCTCCGGCAGTGGCAAAATGCCCAAGGGCATAACTCAGCCGGGCGGTATCACCCCAGAACCAGTACAGCCGGCCTTTGTACAGGCAGTTATTCACGGAGTCCTGCCCGCAGACCTGGGCATTCAAAAGCGGCTGCCGAATCGGCACACGGCGGCCGGCAAGTACGCTGTCGCGGTAAATCCCCTGACCGGTCAGACGATACAGCCGTTCTGCAATCTGGGTGCGTTTCAGCTTTATCACGGCCGTCTTGCCGGACTGGGTATCCAGCGCCACTCCCCGTATCCCAAAACCGTCGGCGGCAAACTCATAGCCGGGACATTCAACAAAGAAGAAAACCTTTTGCCCCATCAGGCCAATCTCGTCAAATGCGGCTATCCCGCCGCTGTCGGTGAAAAGCCGAATCTGGCTGGTAGTTCGCAGTTCTACCAGCGGGATCCCGCGACCGGTCTGCTCGTCGAGGGCTTCAATAAAAAAAGGGCCTGTAACCTCCGCCCGGCAAAACAGGGAAAACAGGAGCATAGCCCATGCGGCCGAAAAAACCTTCCAGGAAAGAAAACGGTTCATAGAAATGGTCCTTGGGATTCTTTTGTCTTTTCCATTGGAAAGCACTGTATCCCTTTTGCGGCAGACCGTCAAGAAATTCCAACTTGCCCCTTGCAGAAGGCGGCCGGGGAAGGTATCCTGCTTTTGCAGTTTTTGGGGATGAAGAATGAAACCAGCATCTGTCCCTGTACTGGATATTGTTCATTCAGTCGCGGGTTCTTTGCCGTTTTTGCAAAAGCGGCCGAACCCAAATTCTGATTTTGCCGGCCTTCCCTCTTTCCTGTGCCGCGAAAACAAAGTATTCTGTTGTTCATTTGAAAAAGCGATAAAGATCATCAGACAGCCAGCATGAACGGAGACTATGTATGAAACAGACAAAATGGTTTCTTTCAGTCGGAATCTTGTGTGCAATTCTTAGCGGATGCGGAACCTCGCAAACAAAAGACGTCTGCTCGCAGATTGCCTGGGGCAGCCACGCCGCTGTCACGCCGCAGCCGCGAGGAGATGACTGGTGGAAGCAGCGGCATCAGCAGATTCTTGAGCAGGTTCACCAGAAGCAGCCGACGGTAATCTTTATCGGCGATTCCATCACGCACGGCTGGGAAAACAAAGGCAAGGCCGTTTGGGAGAAGTACTACAGTCAGTATGATGCCCTCAATCTTGGTTTCAGCGGAGACCGGACCGAGCATGTGCTCTGGCGGCTGGAAAACGGCGAGATTGACGGCATTTCCCCCAAGGCGGCGGTGCTGATGATTGGAACCAACAATGCCAGCCGGGAGCAATATACACCCGAGCAGATTGCCGACGGTATCCAGGCGATTGTCTGCACGCTGCGGACCCGGCTGCCGCAAACCAAAATCCTGATTCTGGCGATTTTCCCGCGCGGCTCCGATGAACAGCGCAGGAACAAAACGCAGGATGCCGCCTATAATCCGCTCTGGGCCAAAAATGACCAGGTGAACCGGATAATTTCCGAACTGGCGGACGGCCGAATGATTTATTACCTGAACATCAATCAGGCCTTTCTCAACGAGCAGGGCGTGCTGACGCGCCGGATAATGCCGGACCTGCTGCACCCGGAAGAAGAGGGCTATCGTCTGTGGGCGGAGGCCATGAACCCGGTGCTTGAGCAGCTGCTGAAGTAAACATTGTCAGTCCGGATTGCCGGCGGAAGGACAGTACTGGGCAATGGGGCAATGGGTGCAATTGGGCTTGCGGGCTGTGCAGCAGGCGCGTCCGTGAGCGACAATGCAGTGGCTGAATTTCGTCCAGCCGCCGTATTTGTCTTTCGGGACGATTTCCATCAGGTCAAATTCAAGTTTGACCGGATCGGTTTGGCTGGACAGCCCCAGCCGGCGGGCCAGCCGAAGCATATGGGTGTCGCAGATAAGGGCCGGCTTGCCGAAGCAGTTGCCGAGAATGACATTGGCGGTTTTGCGGCCTACCCCCTTCAGTTGGAGAAGTTCTTCCATCGTATCGGGAATCTGCCCGTTGAATTTTTCGAGAATGCTTTGGCAGGCGGAACGGATGGCTTCGGCCTTGTTGTTATAAAAGCCCGTGGAGCGGATGTCTTCCTTCAGTTCTTCAATCGGCACCTTTAAATAATCCTCCGGCCCGCGGTATTTCTGAAACAGTTTGGCGGTCACCTGATTGACGCGCTCGTCGGTACATTGCGCCGCCAGAATCGTCGCAATCAGCAGTTCGAAAGGGGTTTTGTAATTCAGAGTAACCTTCGCATCCGGATAGGTCCTGACAAGAATCGGGAAGATGTTCAGCACCCGCCGGCGGGCCTCTTCTTTATTCGTAGAAACAGACTTTTTCTCTTTGGCCGTCAATCCGTTCCTCGCGGAGTTATCCTGCTGTATTCTTGAACCAGTAGAACAGGGAAACCAGCGAACCAAACATCTCATCATCAATTGGAATGCTGCCGAAGGTGCATCGGCCGGCCTGATAATCGTCTATAAATTTCAGGCATCCGTCCGGATCGAACAGCTCACGGACAGCAGCGGAGCCGGCAAGGATTTCCCGCATGTCCGCAAACAGTCGGCGGTCTTCTGTGAACATTCCCGCCATACTGCTTCGGAGGATCGGCGGGTGCACCCAGAGTTTGGACACCAGAGAAAAGGGCAGCCGCTTGCCTATGGCGCGGGCCGCCTTTTTGCGGAAGGAGAGACGGTAGCACTCCATTCTGCCGGACAGCGGCTTGCCGGTATTGGCATAAACGATATCCCGCAATTGGGGCAGACAGCGATAAATCATGTATTGATAAAAGTTTTTCTTGTAAAGCCAGTCGGCAGGCAGCCGAAGCATCTTTTCCAGGTACGCATACCCCAAATGCGGACTGGTTCCGAACACATCCGGATGATTGCCAAGACCGCAGCAGGTAAATCCGGAATTGAAATAGACCTGAGCCCAGCCGGAGATTTTGTGGGCGGCTGTCGGACCGGATATTTCCCGCAGACTTCGGACCATCGCTGCCTTCATGGGCCGGAAGGCCTCTTCTACAATTTCTCTGCGGAATAGGCGAAGAAGTTCTTTCTTGGAAAACAGTCGTCTTTGTTCGGCATACAGTCGAATCAGGGTGTCCGTCCAGTCCGGTTCGATTTGGTAGAGGGAGTTGATATAGTCGCCTGCTGCGGTATCCCCGCCGCCGCCGCTGAGACTGTATCGAGTGGTCTGCGCCATGACCTTGACGGTTTGCCATCCTTTCAGTGAATGGTGCATCGGCTGCATACCGCCGGTCAGCCGGACAATTTTATCTGCTGCCGCAGAGGCCTCATCGGCGGATACCTGCACAACACGGTGTTCTATGTTCAGCCGCTGGCAAATCTGACGGGCCACGATGACATCAGGCGTGTCTATCTGCCGTGTATCATTCGAAAAGGTCAATGCAAAATAGTTGCATAAACCGTGGGCTGCCCCGACTGTCAAGCGGCTGTCCAATCCGCCGCTGAGTGTTATAAAACCCGCCGGCGAACGTCTGACCTTTCTTTCGACACTTTGCCGAAACGCCTCAAAAACCTCATCGGCATACGCATCCGGCTCCAACCCTTCGGCTGGATGATAAGCCAGCCGCCAGTACAGTTCCTTCCTCACACCGTCGGTACTGACGGACAGACAGCTGCCGGGAACAAGCCGCTCCACGCCCTGCGTATGAGTCTGCGGCACAAGGGTATGTCCGTAGCAGACGATTTGCAATACCCCCGCCGGGTCGGGACATGCCTTCCAGCCGCTCATCGACAGCAGAAAGGCAAGGTTGGAAGAAAACCAGAATCGCTCCGCCGTTTGAATATAATACAAGGGACGAACCCAATAGCGATTGTTGATAAGAAAGAGCCGGTTGTCTTTGCGATCCATCAGAATGGAAGTGAATTCCCCTTCGGAGGCCTGTATCTTTTCCGCTGTCTGTTCGGCGGAAAGCGAATCAGCCCAGTCAATCGGATATCGCAGATCGTGAAAGCCCAGGGTAAGAAGAGAAAGGTTTTCGGTCCGGCCCCACGATAATTTGGACGGCTTGATTGGCTTGTATTTAGCCATCATAAAGGCGTGCGGTCCGGCCTCCAGCAGGTATTCATACCTGCCGTCCGTTTCCTGCAGAAGAATCGGAAACGCCTTCAGTCTTTGGAAACAAAGATCTGTTTCCGGCTCTCCTTTTAAGCAGAAACAACCTGCAATCAGTGCCATCGTTTTCTTCCAGTTGCCGCTTGTGTATTATCCTATCAGGAAATTGTTTTTTTTCAAGAGGGTCGAGGAAGGAATTTGGCTCAGCTGCCGGCGAAGCTGGTCCGGCTCAAAGATGCCGCGAATCTTAATCATGGTTTTGCTGCCGGGCTCCAGCAGAATGGTGACGGGGACATTGCCGGCCTCGCCGAAGATGGTTTTCAGGTCAGCGGAGGCGGGAAAGTCCGCCTGCGTCGTGTCGGCCTGGATGGTCAGGATGTGGCGCTCCTTCAGCAGTTTGACCAGGTCGGGCTGCTGATAAACCTTCCGCTTGATTACCTGACAGTTGGTGCACCAGTCGGCTGTGAATTGAATCAGAACAGGTCTGCCTTCTGCCAGAGCATGTTGGATAAGGTCGCGGTCATACGGCTGCCAGGGGACGGCTGCCGGCGGCTCAGCCGGCAGCAGCCGGAAGCCGCACCCAATCGCAATCGCTGCGGCAAGCAGCCGGATGACTCTCCGCCGAAAGGCAGGCGTATCCCATCGCACCCACTGCCCCCACATCCACAGGCAAAACGCAAAAATCACACCGTAAAGAAGGACTTGAATCAGCCGCTCTTTGCTCAGCGGGGTAAGAGTGAACTTGACGGCAAGAATCAAAAGCAGAAAGCCGCAGCTTTTCTTGAAGAGTTCCATCCAGACGCCGGGTTTGGGGACAAAATCGAGCAGTTTGGGAATCGAAATCAGCAAGGCATAAGGCAGCGCCATCCCGATTCCCATCAGAATGATAACCGGGCTGCTCACAGCCGGCGGCTGCGACTGAGCCCACACCAGGACAGCCCCCAGCAGGGCCCCGCTGCACGGCGTGCTCAGCAGACCCATGAAAAATCCCATCGCAATGGAGCCGGCATAGCCGCTGCCGAGCGTTTGCTGACGGCTGCTGAACGGGGCGGGGACGGTAAAAACAATCACATCAAAAAATACCAGACTGAAGAACACCAGCAGCAGGAAAAGAGCAATAACCGCGCTGGGCTGACGATAAAGAAAGTTCAGGTCAATCACAAGGCCCGTCGTCAGCGAAATCAAGGTTGATAAGACCGCAAACGCGGCAAAAAACAGAACAATCCCTCCGCAGAAGGCCAGCCCAAGCATCAGCCGGCGGCCGGCGGACTCTTTGGCCTGCATCACCAGCCGCATGATAATCAAAGGAAGAATCGGCAGTACACACGGCATCAGATTGATCGACAGACCGGCAGGAACAGCCAGGAGAAAATAGAAAAGCCGGCCTCGCTCCTCGGTGCGCTGACCGGCAACCTCTTCTTTCCATCCGGCAAGTATTTGGCGGAGAGCATCGTCCTTAGACGGCTGGGCTGACGGCGGCAGAGACGGCGAAGGGGCGGCGATTTCAACCACCTTCTCCAGCGTCGGAAGCCCTGCCGGATTTCCCGGAGACGGACGCAGCACGGCACGAAACGTCTTACGAATGGGCCTCAGACACAACTTGTCTGTACAGGCCAGCCCGCTGAGCGTGATTTCCACCTCTCCGGCGGTCGCCTCCGACAACCCCGACAGTGCCGGCAGGAAAACCTTGAACCGGCCGGCATAAACATCAATATCCTGCTGAAGCGCCTCATCTCGAAATGCAGAAGGGGGCGGAAACACAGCCGGCCCAAATGAGATTCCCTCCGCACGGGCAGACAGCCGCAGCGCCGCACCGGGGGCCGGTGCCGTTGTGTCGGAGGCGTAGTAATGCAGCCCGTCCGTGCCGACAAACTCAGCCGTGATTCCTTTCTGCCCGTTTTGTTCATCCAGATAGAAGCGGATGCCGGAGTGTTCGGATTCGTACTCATACAGCGGGAACAGTTCCGCCGCCAAAACCGGCCGGCCGAACAGCCAAACAGCCGGCAGCAAGAGAAAAACCGGGCCAGGCCGCTTCATTTTCTGCTCCTTACAAAACTCGCTGACTTTTCCGCACAGGCAAAAATCCGGCTTGTCATCGATTGGTTTCTCCTGTCCCGTTTTCCAAAAGCCGGTTATGGTATCGGACATCAACTCGGCAAACGTCCCTTCTACGCAGGTGCTTTGCGAAAAGTTCCGGCTGTTTTTACAGGCCGGCTCTTACGGCTGCTGGGCAGGCACCGCTGGCGTGAGCCGATCGATTTTTTGGCTTACCTCATCCAGTTTTTTTTCGAGCGATTCAAGTTTTCGCAAGATGGCCTGATCCGTCGAGTCCATTCCGAGCAGATGCCGCTGGACCAGGGTGAGATATTGATCGCTGAGCCGTTCGTATGCCTCAATCATTCGAACAGTGTCGCTCTTGTACTCCGGCACTGTAATGTCATATTCCCGGCTTTTTTCGGAGACCGCGGCAAACGACAGCAACCCAAGGATTCCCAAAAGAATAAGCAGAAAAAAGAGGGTTTTTGTAGAAAGAAAACTCGGTTTCATTTTCGTACCTCCACGGTATTGATTGAATTTTCTGTCTTTTTTATCGGCCGTGTGCTCCTGAAATCTTGATGAAGGGCGTCAGAAAAAGCAGTTTTCAGAAGAATGTTTTTTAAAGAGAGGGTGTACGCACAACCGCCGGCCGGGAAGGTTATTGAAATATCTCCGCCAGGGCAGACAGGATGTCCGCCGGCTCGGCCATCCGTCCGGGTCCTTCCGTTCCGCAGGCCAGTCGGCCGCTGGCAGGCCCCACAAACCGAACATGGCGGTTCCGAAGCACCTGAACATTTTGCTGAGTGGCAGGATTCGACCACATTCGGCTGTTCATAGCCGGCGCCATCAAAATCGGCTTTTCCCAGGCGGCACAGAGGGTGGTGCTCAGCAGGTCATCGCAAAGCCCCAAAGCGGCCTTGGCAAGGATGTCGGCGGTAGCGGGCGCCACCACCAGCACATCCGCCCACTCGGCCGTCTGGATATGACCGATGCAGAAATCTTCAGAAGATGACCACAGGTCCGTATAAACGGGCTGTCCGGTCAGCGACTCAAAAGTCTTGGCGGTAATCAGTTTTTGGGCGGCCGCCGTCAGAATCGTCCGGGTCAGGCCGCCGGCGGCGGTCAGTTTACTGGCCAGATCGGCGGCTTTGTAAGCCGCAATTCCGCCGGCAACGCCCAGAACGATTTTTTTACCGTGAAGGACCGAACGCTCAGCCGTCATGGGTCAAACACCGCTAAAAAGGTTCTTTTTTCGTCTTTTCAGGAGAGCCGTAGTCGGGTGCGATTTTGTCGCGTTTGAGTTCTTCAATGACAATCTCCATCGGCGTTTTGCCTTCGGTATCTTCGATGAGCGGGCGTCCGCCATCTATCAGTTCCCCCAGCCGCTTCTGAATGATGGCAGCCAGTTTGAAACGGCCGCCGACTTTGTTGACAATCGCCGTGTCTTTGAGTTCTTCTATCATTGTTTATTCTCCTGTGCTTCGAGTTCTTTTTGAATAATGGAAATTACGTCTTCGACGGCTCTTTCCAGATTGTCGTTCACCACCTGATATTTGTATTCACGGGCGGCGGCCGCCATTTCCGCATCGGCCCTGGCCAGACGCTGCCGGCGGGTCTGTTCATCTTCGCCGCGGTTTCGCCCCTGCAGCCGTTCAGCCAGAACTTCCTTCTGCGGCGGCAGAAGGAAGATGGTAACGGCATCCGGGTAATGCCGCAGCACCTGGCGGGCGCCTTCTACATCAATTTCAAGCAGGGCAATCCGGCCGGCAGCCAGCGCTTCCTCAATAGGTTTTCGAGGAGTCCCGTAATAATGACCGAAGATGCACGCATGCTCCAGCAGTTCGTTGTTTTTCAGCGCACGCTCAAATTCCTTCTTGGACACAAAATGATAGTCCACCCCGTCCTGCTCGCCGGTCCCCGGCGGGCGGGTGGTCAGCGAAACACTGTGATAAGCCCCCAGCCGGCGGACGATTTCACGGCGAATGGAGGTTTTCCCCACGCCTGAAGGCCCGGATAAGATTACTAATTTGCCGCCGGTTTTTGGGGTTGTTTGTGCCATAGAAACGAGGGGCTGTCGCCTATTCAATATTCTGCACCTGTTCTTTGATGCGGTCCACCGCACACTTGATATCAATCACATATTGAGCAATCTGGGCATCCGACGCCTTGCTGGCGATGGTATTGGCTTCCCGCAGCAGTTCCTGTGCGATGAAGTCCAGCCGCCGTCCGGCTGCTTCCTGACTGTCCAGACAGGACTCAAAATGACTCAAGTGCGTTTCCAGGCGAATCAGTTCCTCCGAGATGTCGGAGCGTTCAGCAAAGAGAGCCACTTCACGCGCCAGAAGCGCCTGGTCCATTTCGAGCTGCGCCTGAGCCAGCAGTTCAGCCGCCCGTTTGCTGAGCCGCTGATAATATTCTTCAACGACAGCATCTTTGCGCTGCCGGATGAGATTCAGTTTTTCCCGAATCAGCGAGCAGTTGGCCCGCATGTCTTCCGCCAGCAGTTTGCCTTCCTGCCGGCGGCTTGCTTTGAGCTGCTCAAACGCCTCCAGCGTCAGTTCCAGCACGGTCTTGCGGATTTTTTCTATCGTATCCAGGTCCGGCGTTGGCGGCTGGACAATCCCGGGCAGCGCCAGCAGCGAAGACAGGTCAATGCGGAACGGCCCGATGCCGGCGGGAATCAGCGAATGCAGACGTTCAATATACGTTCGCAGCGCCTGTTCATCAAGTTCAATAAGGACTTGGCCGGAAACGTTTTTCATCCGCAGAAAGTAGCTGATGCTGCCGCGGTAGAAATGAGCCCGATGCAGTTTGTCCAGGTCATCTTCAAGAAAAGCGGCTATCTCCGGCAGCCGCAATTGGGTCTTGAGATAGCGGTTGTTCAGCGAGCGGATTTCCACCGTGTAAAGGATGCCGTCCGCCTCGGCTGACGCCTGGCCAAAACCGGTCATACTGCTTACCATACAGTCAATTCCCTCGGCTTGTCCGGTTCATACTCAGGGTTCATTCTGAGCCGGAGGAGTTTGCGGCCTTTCAGACGGCGCCGGCTGCGGCTGGGCTGCTGGTCCGCCGGTGCCGGTCGTCTCTTCGCCGGACGCTGCCGGCTGTCCTGCGGCAGGGGCTGCGGCGGGAGCCGGCGTGGAAGCGGCCGGGGTTTCCGGTTCGACAGGCATCGTGGCAGCCGGCACACTGCGGGGAACACTGGAGACATGGGTTTTGAGAAACTTATCCAGCAGAACGGCCACCACCAGCAGCAGGGAGACCAGCCCAATGGTAACCCATGTGAGCACATCGCCGGTTTTGGAGCCCAGCAGACTGGAAGCGCCCATCCCGCCGAGCATAGAACTCAAACCGCCCCCTTTGCCTTTCTGAATAAGAACAACCAGAATCAGCAGAATGGCGACGGCGACAAACAGACCCATCATAATATTCATCAAAAACGAAATCTTTGCCAGCGTAATGACCATGCGTTTGCTTCCTTTTGCTGAAGGTTATTTTTTAATGGCAGCGGCGGTTTTCACCATCGCCGCAAAGTCTTCCACTTTCAGACTGGCTCCGCCCACCAGCAGACCGTCCACATCCGGCTCGGCCAGCAGTTCCGCCGTGTTGGCCGGCTTGGCCGAACCGCCGTACTGAATGGTAAGATTGCCTGCTGTCTCCGAACCGTACATCTCCGTTATCAGCCGGCGGATGCGCTCGTGGACTTCCTGCGCCTGCTGGGGAGTGGCATTCCGCCCGGTTCCAATGGCCCAAACGGGCTCATAGGCGATGGTAACGGTTGCCGCCTGTTCAGGCGAAATCCCATCCAGACCTTTTCGGATTTGACGTTCCACAACATCAAAGGTTTGGCCCTTGTCGCGCTCTTCCAGCAGTTCTCCCACACAGAAGATGGGTTTCAGACCGGCGGCCGCAGCGGCTCGGATTTTCAGGTTAATCAGTTCATCGGTTTCGCCGAGAATATGCCGCCGCTCCGAGTGCCCGATGATGACATAGGTGCAGCCGCAGTCAATCAGCATTTCACAACTGATTTCGCCGGTGAAAGCCCCGTTCTTCTGAAAATAGACATTCTGAGCGCCCAGCTCGATTTGTGAGCCGCACAAAGAGGCCGAGACCGATTGCAGATAAACAAAAGGAGGACACACAGCGATTCGAACATTCTGAATCTCCGCCAGTTCGCGGACGAGACCGGCGGTCAGATTGATGGATGAGACGCTGTTGGTGTTCATTTTCCAGTTGCCGGCAAGAAACAAGGTTCTCATGGGTTGCTCCTGTTTTTCCTTTCCATTTATCTTTTCATAAAGGGCTGGTTATAAAACGGTTGGATTGCGGGGAAAACTGCCCAGCACCGACAGCTGAAGGCAGTGGCTTTTTGCCTCTTCCAGCGCCTTCTTTACATTCTCCTGCAGGCGATGGCCGAGAAAATCCACAAAGAAATAATATTCCCACTCGCGTTTTTTATTCGGCCTCGAACCGATACTGGTCATATTAAGGTTGTATTCTTTGAAGACATCCAGCACATCAGCCAGTGCCCCCGTCCGATGCGCCGTACTGAACAGAACAATGGTTTTGTCGTCGCCGGTGGGCTGGGCATCCTGCTTGCCGATAATCAGAAAACGGGTGATGTTGTTGGAGATGTCTTCGATATCCTCGCAGAGGATTTTCAGCCCGTAAATTTCCGCAGCGACAGAGGAGGCAATGGCCGCAGCGCCGGGTTCTTCAAGGGCCAGCTGCGCCGCCCGCGAAGAAGAGGCAACCGGAATGGTCTTGGCCACCTTGAACGTGGCGGCCAGCCAGTTGCGGCACTGAGCGAAAACCTCCGGCTGGGAGTAGATTTTGGTGATTTCCGACAGCGGACAATTCGCCATCAGGTTGTGATGAATGGCCATATGCACTTCCGCACAGACCATCACGTCCGTTTCGATAAAGGCATCCAGCGATTCCCGAACACCGCCGCCGGCGGAGTTTTCAATCGGAACAATTCCAAAATGGCAGTGCCCCTTGCTGACCTCTTCAAAAATAGCCCGAATATCAGCCAGCGCCTCGTACTCCACGCTTTGGCCGAATTTCAGAATCGCCGCATTGTGGCTGAAACTGCCCTTAGGCCCCAGAAACCCGATCCGCAGCGGCTGTTCCAGGTACAAAGACCCGCTCATCAATTCCCGCCAGATCGCAAAAAGAGTCTTATCGGGAAGAGGTCCTTTGTTGAGCGCGGCAATTTTGTCCAAAACTTCCTTTTCCCGATGCGGAACATAAACCGGATCGTTGCGGCCTTGTTTGAGCTTGCCGATTTCGACGGCGACCTGCGCACGCTGATTGATCAGCTCGACAAGCTTTTCATCAATCGAATCAATCTGTTTTCTCAATTTATCCAGCGTCATTGCCGAAAGCAGCAGGCCCTTCTGATAAAGATAGAAAATCTCCCTTTATGTCGGAAAGAACTTATTTATCATATTTCCAGGGTTCAGTCAATCTGTTTTTCTGTTTTGAGCCGGTTCAGAATGGTTATTGCCAAGAAAGAGGAACTGAAAGTGAAGTCCAAAGGATATTATACGACATTCCAGACCCAATGGGGCTGGTTTGGGCTGGCCGGTTTTCACGATGGGCTTACCCGAACCTGTCTGCCCGCAAAGAATAAAGAAATGGTTCACAAGACCTTATCCCGCGGCTTTGAAGTCTCTTATGACCCTGCTTATCAAAAAGAGGTCCAGGAAGCAGTAAAGGAGTATTTCGAGGGAGTTTGTATTGATTTTGGGCGGGTTCCGGTTTGCCTTCACGGGCTTACCGAGTTTCAAAACACAGTGCTGAATGCCTTAAGAAACATAACTTACGGAAATACAATAACTTACAATGCTCTTGCCCAAAGGGCGTATTTTCCCAACGCATCAAGGGCTGTCGGCAGGGCCTTGGCCGCCAACCCTCTTCCGCTGATTATCCCCTGCCATCGCGTCATTCGCTCAGACGGCTCGTTGGGCGGTTTCTCCGCTCAAGGGGGAATCAGAATCAAGCAAAGACTGCTCACACTCGAACGCTCGCCGGCAACGGTTTGAATACAAAAGGGACAGTTTTTGTCCAGATAGTCCGGTCGGCAAAGCCAAACAATTCTTGCTATATTTTTGTTGGGCTGGTAAAAAGAACAAAAAAGGGAAAATATCCAGGGATAGGGAGCAGCGATGGAAACGGCGACACAGAAGCCCTCGCAAACAGCGGCTCATATTTATATGGATGTAAAAAAAATAAATGAAGCCGGCTATGAAGCAGCCCTGCTGGGGCTTTCGCATAATAAGAAGCGAAATCCCGACAAGATGTCTCAGGTTGCTCAGCGGCTGGCCGACAAAGACGGCGGCCACAACAAGTTTCTTGAGAGCATTTTTGTCTGGCTGGATGTTCGAGCTCCTCGCTATTGGTGGCAGGAGGCCGATACATTCCGCATGTCAACAAAGCAGTCCGAAAGCACCATGCACACCCTCACCGAGGAGTTGCTGGCCGTCAATCTGGAGGATGAATCCTCCGTCGCCGCATTTCTGAAGGCCAATTTTGAGCCGGACAGCTGCCCGCTGGAGACACTGCATGCCATTCATCAGGCCGCCGGCAGGCAGGATTTGGTCGGCGTCAAAAAACGCCTCCCCGAAGGGTTCCTTCAGACCCGCCTGTGGTGTATGAGTTATCGGACGCTGCGCAATATCATCCTTCAGCGCCGCACCCACCGGCTGCCTCACTGGAAAGAATTTATCCGCCAGACCCTCGAACAGGTGGAACACCCCGAACTGCTCCCCTCCCTCTCCGCCGATTAACCTTCCGGGTGCTCGCAAGCCGATAAAGAAACGGATGCCGCCGTTCAAAGGCCTTGATACAGATATATTCCTATAACTTTATAGAGGAATCAATAAGCCAACCCAGTCCGGTAAAACACAAGAAAAGGCAAGTGCCTTGAGGCCTTGGCGGGCGTCTTTGTCTTTTTAATAAAAATTTGCAAAAGTACTTATAAACCGCTTTTTCAAGGAGCACTCCGATGGGAACGGACATAACAGACTGGAAACAGCTGATACCCTATGGGGTGGCACTTCTGCTCGGAGGGCTGATAGGCCTGGAGCGCGAACTTCATCGCAAGCCGGCCGGTCTTCGGACCAATATCCTTATCTGTTTGTCGGCAACCCTGTTTACCACTCTGGCCTTATCCCTGAAGGAGGGCTCCTCTGACAATAACAGTACGGCTCGACTTCTGCAGGGAGTGATTACCGGCGTCGGATTTATCGGGGCCGGGGCCGTTATCCAGGGCAGCCGCTCCATTCATGGCATTACAACAGCCGCCACAATCTGGCTGGTAAGCGGCATTGGGATTGCGTGCGGATTTCAACTGTACAGGACCGCTGTCGGCGTGACCGTTATCGCTTTGATTGTCCTTTGGGGGCTGGTCCCGTTGGGACGGCGGATCCGCAGTCGGGAGGAAATAAGTCGAGTAAAGTTTCCTTCGGAGTAGCAGTTTTTTAAACCTTTTTTCCGCGGCAGAAAGTATACTGTTATAAAACGGAAACAGAGGCATAAAGAAAACCGATGAAACCACTCTTCATAGGAGCGACACTGCGGGACTGCGGCAAGACATCCGTCTGCCTGGGACTGATGCAGCTGTTGCAGGAGCGAGGCCTCAATCCCGGATACTGCAAGCCGGTAGGCCAGCATTATGTCCGCTACCAGGACAAAAATATCGACGAAGACGGCGTCCTGATGCACCAGGTCTTTCATATAAAAGATGAGCCGTATTATCTCAGCCCCATTGCCATTGAGAGGGGCTTTACCAAACGCTTTATTGACAATCCCGATGTAAGGCCGCTGGAAGAGCAGATTCTCTCTGTGCATTACAAACTCAGGCAGTGGCATCCGATGCTGATTTATGAAGGCACCGGCCATGCCGGAGTCGGCAGCTGTTTTGGACTGTCCAATGCCCGCGTAGCCCAGCTGCTCGGAGCCAAGGTGGTGATTGTCACCGAAGGAGGCATCGGCCGGCCGCTCGATGAAATCGCTGTCAGTCTGGCGCTCTTTGCCGACTACGAGGTGGAAGTCGTCGGCGCAATCTTAAACAAGATTCTTCCCGAAAAGTACGACAAAATCTGTGAAACAGCCGCCAAGGGCCTTCGCCTGCTCGGTACAGAACTCGTAGGGGCCATGCCCTATGAGCCGGCCCTGTCCGAATTTACCGTAGGGCAGGTTGCCGAAGAATTCGGCTATAAGGTATTCTGCGGCTCAGAGTCGCTGAACAACCGCATCAATCATGTGATTATCGCGGCGATGGAGCCCCAGCATGTCTTTCAGCATATCGAAGATCGCACCCTCGTCATTATCCCGGGCGACCGCGTGGACAACATTTTGATTACCATTTTGCTGCTCTCGCGGTACGGCGAAAAGACCGGAGGGATGATTCTCACCAGCGGCTTTGAACCCCATCCGACCATCGAGCCGCTGCTGCAGGCCAGTCAGATTCCCGTTCTGCTGAGCACCGACGACACCTTTACCGTCAGTGCCCGGATGAAGGATTTGGGGTTTAAGATTCGCCCCTATGAAACAGACAAGATTATCCGTCTTCATCAGATTGTACGCGACTACGTGGATACAGACCGGATTCTCGATGCCCTGAAGGAGTAAAACCTTCAGCCGTGCCGTATCAAATCATCTGCTCCGGCGTCTGGCCGAAGCCGAACTCTTGGACCGGACAGCCGGACTTCTTCAGCAGGCCTTCCGCGGATTAAAGAACGGCGGTTTTATGCCGATGGGCGTGGCAGTCGATATTGACCGCCGCCGGCAGAGAGGCAATATGGCAGGGGGCTGTTTCAATATGGACGGCCAAGGCAGTCGTATCCCCGCCCAATCCCTGAGGCCCAAGCCCCAACGCATGGATGTCCTTCAGCAGGGTTTCTTCAAGAGAGGCATAAAAAGGGTCAGGGTGGGTACTGCCGACGGGCCTGAGCAGGGCTTTCTTGCTGAGCAGACAGCACCATTCAAAATCTCCCCCCAGCCCTACTCCCACCACGAAAGGAGGACAGGCATTCGGGCCGGCGTCCTGCACGGTCTGCACAATCCATCGGCAGACGGTTTGCGGCGACTCCGTCGGATTGAACATCTCAAAACGGCTTTTATTCTCACAGCCGCCGCCCTTCAGCAATACGCTTAACCGCAGCCGCTCCCCGGGCACAATCGACAAATGAACAAACGCCGGCGTGTTGGTGTTTGTGTTGAGCCGCTTGTTCAGCGGCTCGGCGGCGACACTGGCTCGCAGCAGCCCTTCTTTGCAGGCCAGCGCAGCACCTTCCTGAATGGCATCCATCAAAGTGGCCGAACCCTTCTCCGGCGGCGCAGCAATTCTCACCTCGCTGCCTGCCTCCGCAAACACGACCGTCAAACCAGTGTCCTGACAAATAGGGATTCGCTCATGGGCGGCAACCGCCGCATTTTCAAGCAACTGCTGAAGAATCAGACGGGCACGCGGACTGGACTCCGTCTGAAGGGCCTTCCGCACGGCAGCCGAAATATCCTCCGGCAGTTCATAGGCGGCCTGAATGCACAAATCCGCCGTCGTTCGGACGATGGAGTCGAAGGCAATGGAGCGCATCCTTAGCCGTCCTGTCCAATCGTGAACTCCATACTTTGATAACGCGTATTGCCCGGACTGTCGCTGACGGCCAGCGTCAGAACATGATCACCCGGCTCCAGGTTGTCCACCCGCAGACGGAAACGTTCTTCAGTGGTATCAAAAACAAGGTCTTCCGGCAGAAGGCCTATCCAGTCTTCGCAGCTGTCAAGGGTGTACCGCGCCTCGGCGATAGCCGACAAAACGTCCGCGGCGGTAAATTGCAGTTCGAGCGCGCGGCCCTGAACGTTCAGCCGAACCTCGTCAATCGCCGGCTGGCTGTTGTCCACAATGACCGTCTCGCTGATGCGGGAAGCGGTAAGGGCCTCCGACGGGTGATTCGACCGCTTGTCATCGGCGGTAATCCGAATTTCATACCGCCCGTCTTCCACCGTGCGGCTGTCCCATTCATAAACGGGCTTCTCAGAATCCTTCTTAAGCGAAATCCAGCGTTTTCGGTTTTGACGCCGAAAATCAAAGTGATAGACCAGTTTGTCGCCGTTTTCGTCCAGGGCCCGCGCACCAATTTGAAACAGATACGATTTCTGTTTGTCCTTGGAGGGCTGCACCTCGATTGACTGAATTTGCGGCGGCAGGTTAGGAATGCTGTGCGCCACAGCCACTTCCTGCAGCAGGGGGCTTTGGGCGCCTTTGCCGCGGACAAGGGTGATTTGGTATTGCAGATAGCGGGCCGTCGGACAGCCCAGGTCGCTCGGCTTCGTCAGCTCCTGAAAAGGCAGCCACGGCGAAAAAGTCGGGTCATTGGGGTCCTTCAGGTTGCCGCTGCGGGCACGAAACCGGATAGAAGACCCTTCCGGCAGCCGGCCCTCTGCCTGAATTTTGCCCCAGCGGGCGGGCTGGCCGGCGTCAATCAAATCCGAGGTAAAACTGCCCTCGACCGCCGCTTCCGGAGCAAGGCAAACCAGTTGCGGCGGATTGGACAGCCCCAGCAGAAGACTCTTGTCTGCCCCTGCAAAAACAGCGGTAATCTGGGCGGATTTGTCATTCTGATAAAGAATAGAACGATGGTCAATCACCGGCTCGATGCCGAAGAGCCGTCCCTGATTGCCGGTTGCAGCCAAAACTTTGCCGTCCTGATACAGCAAGGCATAAAAAATTACTCTGTCGGAGAATATTTCCCGCACAAAACCATCGGGACTGATGCGCACCACACTGCTGACCGCACGCGGAGCGGGACCTACCGGCGGTGCCGGCGGCGCGCCGGGCGCAGCAGGCCGTTCTTCTTTCACAACATTGGCCGCTGTCAGAAGAAACTCCCCGCCCTCTTCCTCATCCCCTTCATCGCCTTCTTCCTCATCGCCTTCGTCCTCCTCCGGAGCCGACGGTTCCAGGGCCGATTGAGGTCTGCCCGGCGATTTGGCAAGCGCCTGCGCAGCAGAATCAATTCGGCCGGCTACGGCTGCTGTGCTCGAGGCCGCCAGATAAACATTGCCGTCCGAGTCCGTCGTCAGGGCGGTGATTTCTTTCTGCTGACTGTCATAAAGAATGCGAGCCGTGCGGCTCTTCACATCAATCTGATAGACAAGCCCGCGGGTGTCGCTGCCGGCCAGCAGAGAACCATCTTTGGCAAAGGCCAGCGAGAGGATATTTTTGTCGCGGCTTTCATAAACAACCTCCGCTTCTCCGCCGAAGGGCGGCAGACGATAAATGCGTCCCTTGGGGCCGGTTGCCACATACAGCATCCCATCCGCGTCGGCAGTGATGGCATAAATGTACCGATCCGTCTCAGATTCAAAAAGGACAGTCGGCTCTTTGTCAAACCGCAGCAGACGGGCTTTCTGACCGCTGATGCCGGCCAGCAGCCGTCCACCGGAATCGAACGCCAGCGCAAAAACATGTTCATTGCGCAGCGGAGCCACCAGCGCTGAGGAGACATCTTTCGCTCCCCCAACCGTATCAGTTGGATAAAGCACATCCGTCCGGCCTTGGGAGTATTTAAAGATTGTGCCGTTCGGGCTGGTCCCTGCATAAACAGCAGAGCCGTCCGGTTCCGCCGCAACGGCGTTGATTGTCCAGACCCCAATCAGGGTCTCCGGCCCCAGCAAAACATCAGCCCGACGGGCCAGCCGGAGATTCCCGTCAGAATCCACCATCAGGTTCTCCAGTTTGCCCTTGAGAAAATCCTCACTCTTGGCATGACGGCTGACGACAGAGGTAACGGCTCCAACACGGCCTGCCGAAACAAACCATACGGCCAGAACCGCACCACTCAGAAAGAACAGCGGCTTTTTTCTCATGAAAACATCCCTTAGGGTTCTACTTGAATCGGTACAACGATTGTTCCGGTGGGAATCCACTCCATGGAGGTTTGCGTTTCTATCCAACTCTGCAAGGGCAGTGCCGGCGTCAGCCGCCGCTTGTCCTGCAGAAGCAGGGCACGACTCAGCGGCAGGTCCGGCAGGTCCTGATTGCGAATGGCAATGCCCCCCTGGCCGAGCAGAAGAACCGCTGTCAATTGGTTTCGCGGCGTTTGCAGAATGCGCCGCACCGCCTTGAGCATCGAGGCCAGGTCTTCAGCGACAAACTGAGAAGGCGAGGCCTTCTGCAGAAACCCCAAATACTCATCTCGGTCCAGCACCTGCAGCAAATAAGTCCCTTGTTTCAACTCCGGCGGAATCTGCAGCCGGATGGAATGAATCGTTTTATCGCTGCGGAACGACTCCAGCACGGTTTGAAGGGTAATAACCTGGCCCGGCTTGGGCTTATCGTCGGACAATTCTGCCGACCAGATATTGGCGGTACGGGAACGGCCCGAAAACCGCAGCGACAACGCCACCGAATGGATGCCGACCTGCCGATAAGGGTTGTTCAGCAGCAGATTCGCCGCCGAGGCCGCCTCCGACGCCGGCTGCAATGCTTCCGTATCGCTGCTGAGATTGGCCAGCCGGATGGGGTCATAGCCCTCCAGTTCGATAACACCCTCATACTCAAGTGAGTGTTCACTCGGCAGCTGGCCGTAATGCTCAGCCGCCGAAAGAATAGCAATCCGCAGCAGCAGCGGCGTCAGAATCGGATGAACCGCCACCTGGCAGTCAAAATCACGGCTCTGGCCAATATCAGAACGCTCCAGATGGATATGAAGCGGAATCATCGGCGGCTTTTGACCAACCCGGCCGCAGACCCCGCTGGCCTGGTCCGATGTAAACGTTCCAAGAATCGGCCCGGGAGAACCAAATTTAAAGGAGATGGAGCGGCGGGCAATCGTCGTATGAATAAACCCGCCGGCCATCGGCAGCTGAACCGCCCCCGTGCTCAGCAGCCCATGCCCAAAACCATACACCGTATCGCCCACCACATCCGTGGCGGTTCCCACAGCCGCAACAGAAATATCGCCGCCGCACAATACCACCGACAGCACCCCCCCTGGAACAAGCCCCGCTTGGCCTTCAGCAGAGGGCTGGTTTTCACCCTCCATCGCCGGACCGGTAACAGGATAGAAACCAAGGGATTGAAGAATCGGCTCGACCGACCGGACAGCACCCGCCGCCGCAGAGACAGCCAAAGGCAGGACTGTTCGCCGAACCGAAAATGTCTTCTGAAGGTAGTCAAAATAACGCTTTTGGGCTATTTCAGGACAAATAAGGTCTTTTGGCTCGGTTGTCAAGGAAGGAACCGGACCCGATGCAGGGGAAGATTCTACCTTGAGCATGTCCTGAATAGGCCGGACAAGATAAAGCGGCTCAATCGCATCCTCCCACCCGGCGGCCAATGCGCCGGCCAGCCGACCCTCCAGATAGACCGGCGAGCCGCTGCACCCCTGCACGGAACCGACATATTTAAATCGTTCATCCGTCCCCACAACAAGGATGAAATCCGACCCGGGCTCCGCATTGCGGACAATGCTTAGCACCTTTAAGGGAAACTTTTCGACCGCCGTTCCTTCCAGCACCGTCAGGCAGTACCCCTCCATCCCCGCGCGGATTTGTTCGAAAGGAATATAACGGCTTTCGTCCAGTGCGGATGCCGGCCGGGCCGGACCGCAAACCGCCCAAAACACAATCCAGACAGCCGAAGCCGCCGTCCGCACGGGTCTTTTCATTTGTGCTTCCTCAATCGTTTCAAACAATCATTTTGCTGCCGCCGAAAGGACGCTATTAGTATGCGGAAAGAGTTCTTGCCTGTCAAAAGTAAACTTTTTATAATAAGGTGTTTCGGAAATACAGGAGTTCAAAAAGCAGGCGGTTTTGAAGCCGGGAAAGCCGCACAGACCTGAAAGCAGCCGGCACAGGAGCAAACCAGGAATCGTTATGGATACAGAGCATCGTCATGAATTGAAGACCAATGAGTTGGCCGACTTTCTCGCCCGGCTGCCCGATTTTATGCAGCGCTATTCCAATCAGATTATCGGGGTGTGTTTGATCCTGATTGCCCTGCTCGGAATCCCGCTTTACAAGCACTTCCGTCACCAGAGCCGCCGAAGCGAGCAGACCACGATGGTCTCCCGCATTCAAAGTGCTCGCGAGGCGATGAGCCGTGCCGCCCAGGCGGAAGGGGAGGTTCGTCCTGCTTCTCTGCTTGAATCCGCTGCCGAGGAACTCCGAACCGCCGCGTCCTCCACCAGCCAGAAAGACTTAGCGGCCATTGCTCTTCTCGAGTCCGCCAAATTGCTGCGGGCGGCCCTGCATCTGGATGAACAGCCCAGCCCGGAAACCATCTCCGCCAATCTGTCCAAGGCGGAAAGTGCCTGCAAAGAGGCCCTCGAAACAGCCCAATCGCCCACCCTGAAAGGGTTGGCCGAACTGGCTCTGGGCTTGTGTGCCGAAGAAGCCGGCCAATACGAGCAGGCCCGCCAGGTGTATACGCAAATCATTCAAAATACGGCCTATGCAGGCACTTCCGTAATCGAACAGGCCAAACGTCGGCTGGACCTCTTGGAGGACAATGCGGTAAAAGTCGTCTTCGCGCCGGCGCCGGCTCCGGAGCCCCAGCAAGACCAGCCGGCTGCGGACACCCAGCAGCCCGAGGCACCGGCTGCCCAATCGCCAACCTCTTCTTCTGAGCCGGCCCCCGCAGCCCCAGTAACTCCGCCGACTGCACCCGCACCCGAACCGGCTGCTTCCTCCTCTTCGCCGGCCGCTCCGTAGTGGTATGACGGTTCCGGATGAATATCCTTTCTCGCCGCTGGAGCCCAAACTTCCCCAGGAAGGAAGCGACGAAGAAACCATTGATGAGTCGGAAGAACTGGCCGGACAGCGCCTTTGCTTTCGCGTCGGTTCCAATCTGAAGTTTCGCCGTCTCGATAAATATCTGTGCGGACGATTCAGCCACTTCAGCCGAACACGCCTTCAGAAGTTGATTAAGGAGCAGGGGGTCAATGTCAACGGCCGGCCGGCCAAGCCCAGCTGCCAGCTGAATCCCGGCGATGAGATTGATTTGATTCTCCCCCCGCGCCCCATGCGCGAGCTCATACCGGAGGATATTCCGCTCGATGTCCTTTACGAAGACGATTATATGCTGGTGGTGAACAAGCAGGCGGATTTGATTGTGCATCCGGCCCGCGGCTGCAAACACGGCACCCTCGTGAACGCCTTGGTCTATCACTATCAGAAACTGTCCCAGGGCACTGACCCATGGCGGCCGGGCATTGTCCATCGCCTTGACCGCAACACAACAGGGGTGCTGGTAGTCGCCAAAGACGACACCTCCCACTGGAAACTCTCCCGGCAGTTTGCCGACCGACTGACCAAAAAAACCTATCTGGCAATCGTCCACGGAACGCCGCCGCTTCGGGCTGACTGCATCAATCAGCCGTTGGGGGTGCATCCCTATATCCGGGAAAAGTTTTCTATTCGGCCCGATATCGGCAAAGAAGCAGTTACCATTTATGAAGTGCTTGAGGCGTTTCGCGGATACAGTCTGCTCAAACTCGACCTAAAAACCGGACGCACCCATCAGATTCGCGTGCACTTGTCCTGGCTGAAGCATCCGATTGTGGCCGACGACCTTTACGGCGGCAAGGTCGTTTATCCCTGGCAGATTGAGGATCGCACACCCGCCCCCGAAAGTCCCCTTATTGCCCGTACAGCCCTGCACGCTTGGACGCTCGAACTGACCCATCCGGCCACCGGAGAGCCAATGAAGTTTGAGGCCCCGCTGCCCAACGATATGCAGACCTTCCTCGAGGCCCTCCGCAGGCACCGCTCTCTTTCCTCTTGAGACCAGCCGCGGCACTGCCGCAGACAGTTCGCCGTTCAGACACGGCTTTACGGCGCCGGTGAGCGGTACATCAGCTTAAATCTCGCCCCGTTGCGCGGCTCCAGAGCCCGCTCCGTGGAAGTGTGCATTGTCCATTTCCAGTCCACGTCCGTGTCGCCTTCCATTCCGAGGTCAAGGTCGCAGCTAAAGGTTCCACGGATGTTTAAGCCCGTGCCGGTCGAATAAATCGTTCCGTCCGCATTATACGTAATCCAGCCAATCGTCAGTCGATGGTTTTCTGCCGGTTCGTACTTTTCTGCAATAAACTTGCCGTACCGCCCGCTGTTGGTGACGTAAACAAAGTATGTTCCCGGCCAGAATTGGCTGCCGTTCGAGCCGTAAATCGGCGCACTGGACAACTGGGCATCCATCGCCGCAATATCCGCCTTCTCCAGCGCCCCGTATCCTTCCCACAGCCAATCCTCCGTCCACTGGTCCAAATCGTCCAGGTCAATTCCGCCGGAGTAGTCCAAATCCGTCCCGCTGCACCAGCCGGGCAGGATGCAGTCTGCTTGAAGCCACTGCTGGGCTAACTGGGCAAAATCCGCCAGGTTGACCTGATAATCGCGGAGAAAGTCTGATGGACTCAGGTCGGTATAGAACCCTGCAATCCGGAAATTGAAATCCCACAGATGTGTATTCCAACTGCTCCAGTCCTCCATGTCATAGGGAGCGGTTCGATTATTCTGGATATATCCCTGGCTGTCAGGCCACGGGTCATCATTCCGAGCCCGTATATATGACGTGAGATCATTAACATGTCCGTTCTGCAGATAACAGGTGAAGATGTATGTATCGCTGGCCCACAGATCGGCATCCACATCAAAGAACACCCAGCCGCCATTGAACGAGGCCGGCAGGTTCTTGGAAACTGTTTTTACGATTGTTCCGTCCTCGGCGCGAATATTCAGGATCAGGGTAACGGCATGACCGACTCCTGTGGGATTTTCGTAATAATCAAACTTCTCCTTGAGATGAAATCCCGCGTAATCCACGTGCGCGCTGCGGGGGAAGGTAAAACTCTGCCCGTATCCGACATTGCGCGTCCATCCTTCTCGGTTGTCGCCGCCAAACCACCAATCGGGCGTCACGGAGGTATCCTCGATAAACTCAAATTCATGGATATCAAGGGCATGCGGCCCCAGCACATTGTTATCTTCATCGGCCTCCGCAACGTACTGGTCCATGTCCACCTGTACATAAATCGACTGCGGTCCTGGAATCGGATAAGTATAAGAAAAGTTCCACGTGTACGTCTCATCCGGCCCCAGACTGGGAATCAAGCAAAATAATTCCCCCTCCTCCTTGCCTGGCGGGACGGAGCGGTTTGGATAAAAGTCCATATAGAAGGAACGGCCGGTGCCTTGGGAGCCGATATTCCGAACCGTGCAGTGAAATGTCAGTACCTGATCCTGAATCGCCGTCTGCTGCTGCTCACAGACAAACGATTCAATCACCAGGTCTGGAGCTGCCGGCGTAATCCGAAACGGCTGATTGCTCAGGTCATGCGGAGCCCCGTCGGAAGCATCCTGAATCCGTATAATACAGTTGTCGCTGGGTGTGTTCGGCACGGTCCACAGGAATGAGCCGTCATTGGCCGTTGAGGCCGCAATCGGCGGATCCATCCAGTGGCTGCCTCCGTCCAGAGAATAGTCAATCTGCACCGAGGGAATCCCCCCGGTGGAAGCCCACGTAATTTCCCGTACGGCCCCCGCAGGCCAACTCTGGCCCCCGTTCGGCTGCGTAACCGTAATCGAATACAGGAAGAGCCCCACCAGCACCGTTGCCGTATTGGAGTAGTCGGAGAATCCCTCGCTGTTGAAGGCGCAAAGCCGGAATTTGTAATAGTTGTTGTAAGTGATTTCGTTCAGTTGATAAGACATCACGTTGGCGCCGACACTGTCCAGAACAGTCCACGACGCCGGTTCCGTCAAAAAACGACTCCATTGCTTGTATTCGATCTCGAAGCCGTTTTCATTGGCTGAATTGTCTTTCCATTGCAGATGGATTTGCGGAGACGTTACCGCCGCCGTCAGGTTCGATGGAGCCAGCGGCGCCCAAAGGGTGTTGATTTCCATTTTCTGGCAGTAGTTGTCCAGGGCCGACCGCTTATCTTTCCAGGCGATAATGGCGCCGACAGGGGAGGGGCCGTCGTTGGCGAAGAGGATTTTCGGATACGACTGCTCCGCGCCTGGATTGTCGGGATACCCGTCATCGTTAATCACCCAGTTCGACCAGACTAAAGAACCCTCTGCATTAACCCGACAGGCGCGGATATTGTAACTCAAATAATAGTAATCCTGCCAGGCCGCAATCGCGCCGCCGGTGCTGTCGGCACAAATCACCGGATTCCGCTGCGAGCCGGCCGGCAGATTATTAATGCGGATGCCGTACAGTGCCCATCGAATAGTGCCGTCGGAGTCGATATGCTGCGCATAAATATCGCAGTTGCCGCCGTACGCTGGTTCGTTCCGCCAGTCTGTCCAGACCGCATACGCTCCTTCGGCCCCGTTGCTGCATACATCCGAACTGATGCCGTACGTCCAGGCGCTTCCGCCTACGGCGGCCGCTGACACCAGCTCCAGCCCGCCCGCCTGCCAGAGCACCGAGCCGGCATAATTGATCCGTTGAATCCGCACATTGTCGCTTGTATTCCAGCAGACAATCGCTCCGCCATGTCCATCAGAGACCGCGTGAACAGCCGTAGTAGTATGTGTCGTATTTCCCACTGTCACGCCCGACCCCCACAAGGCCGCAACACTGCTTCCGCTGACAGCCGCACGGTTGGCAGCCACCTGCACACTGCTCAGACCCGTCGCAATCACGCCGCCCGCCCCGTCTGAGACGGCATCCTTCATGGTGAAATCCATGCTTAGACCGTCCACCCTGCCTGTGAGGACCCCGTTTTCGTTAAAATGAACCACGTGACAGGCATAGTTATACTGCATCACGACATAGGCACCGTTGCCGCCGTCGCCAACCAGAATCGGTTTGGGTTGGCTGGTTCCGCTGGCCGTATAAGAACTGGTCAAGGTCACCGCAGAGGCCCACAGTTTTGTTCCCGAGCTGTTAACCCGCTGGGCTTTGTACACCCATGTATTAACAGGAGGAGTTTCGCTGATCTTTTCCACCCAGGCGACGAAAGCCCCGCCGTTGCCGTCAGAAATCACATCCGGGTTTTGATTCTCCAGACCCGAGGAAAGAACCACCTCCGAAGACCAGGCCGGTCCGGGAAAATATCCGCTGGTTTGTCCGGTATAATCCACCCGCTGCAGTCGAACCTGATAGCTGGCGTCTACTTCCCAGGCAAAGAAGATTCCGCCGTCCTGGTCTGTTGCAAGATCAAAAAAATTCAAGTTAGTCCCGGTGATGGGGATGGAAACCCCGCCAAAATTCCAAAGCAGGTCTCCATCCGCTGCGAAAGTGAGGTCGAAACCGAAGAGGATAATAAAGGTGAAAAATGTAGACTTTTTAGACATAATTCAAACCCTCCATTTTTTGACCAAAAACCGTTTCTCTGTGCGAAGCCAAACTTTAAACAGAGCGGATAGTGCAGAAAGCGTAGGGGTTTTTTGTCCGTCCTTTGAATCTGACTATAAAAGACTTGAGTCCAAAGTCAAGAAATTTCTGTCAAAAAATTTCTTGATTCAAAAGAAGAGGATTTTGCAGCAAATCCAGCGGAGCCGATTCAATTTGTCTGCGGAAAAAGTTGCGATAAATACCGCCCGCCGGCAGCAGCTGTTCATGCGTGCCCTGTTCTGCAATGCGGCCGTTCTGAAGCACCAGTATCCAGTCGGCTCCGATGATAGTCGCCAGCCGGTGGGCAATAATAAAAGTTGTCCGGCCCTCAATCAGAGTTTTCATCGCCTGCTGAATCCAGTATTCCGATTCGCAGTCCAGAGAACTGGTGGCCTCATCGAAAATAAGAATAGAAGGATTTTTCAGGAAAGCCCTGGCAATGGTAATCCGCTGTTTCTGCCCGCCGGACAGCATCAGACCCCGCTCGCCAACCTCCGTATCAAATCCGTTGGGCAGGGCCTGGATAAACTCCAGCGCATGCGCCGCCCGAGCCGCCTCCACTACCTGCTGGTCGCTTGCGGAAGGATTCCCGTAAAGGATGTTTTCCCGAATAGTGCCGCTGAAAAGGATCGGGTCCTGAAGAACCATTCCGACGGCTTTGCGGAGCGACTGGATTTTGATATCCCGCACGTCATAGCCGTCGATGCGCACGGCTCCTTTCTGCACATCATAAAAGCGGGGAATAAGACTGACCAGCGTGCTTTTCCCGGAACCGCTGGGGCCGACCAGCGCAATTCTGCGCCCCGGTTCGGCCGCAAAACAAATATCATTCAGAACAGGACGGTCCGGCTCATAACCAAACTGAACATGGTCAAACTCCACCAGCCCCTGCACAGCAGGCAGCTCAATCGCATCCGGACGGTTCACGATTTCGGGCTGCTCATCCATAATCTGAAAGATTCGCTCCAGCGCCGCCAGCGCGTTGGCCATCACGACATTGAGTTCCGAAAGCCGCTGCAGCGGCAGATAGAGCGGGCCGAGATACAGCATAACGGCAATTAAATCGCCGACCGTCATCGCCCCTTTAAGAACACGCATCCCCCCGAAGGAAATCACAATCAGCGGAGCAAGGCCGATGAGGGTTCCGGTAACGGCCTGATTGAGCCCCTGAATCAGAATCCGCTCCATATTGATGGAAAAAAGTTTTTCCGACTGCCTGTGAAATCGCTGTTTTTCCGTTTGTTCCCGCCCGAAGGCGTGAATGACCGTCGTAGCGGAGATGCGTTCGCTCATATCGCCGGCCATCGCCGCCAGTTCATCCTGGATGCGCATCGTGGCTGTACGGATTCTGCTTTTGAATTTCCGGAAGAAAAACAGATAAACCGGATAGGTCCCCAGCGCCACTAGCGCCGCCGGAACATCGATGCGGAACAGAAAAATCAGAATGACAATCAGGGCAATGGCATCCATCCAGGTATTCGTCAGAGCCGTGCCGACCAGATTCTGAGCCAGGGCTACATCGCTGATCAGCCGCGACACAATTTCGCCGCTTCTGTGCCGGCTGAAGAAGGACGCCGAGAGACGCAGAATGCGGTAGTAAAGGTCGCAGCGCAGCCTGAATACGGCCCGATGGCTGGCCTTGTCGGCGCAGAGGTGCCGAAGATAGACACACGGAGCATAAATAAACACAAACACAGCCGCCAGCCCGCCCGTGCACAGCCACAGCTGGCGGACTTTCTCCGCCGCCGTCAGAGATGAACTCAAAAAGACCTTATCCAGCAGATAGCGGGTCACCTGCGGGGTCAGCAGAGGCACAGTGAACTTGACAATCCCGCCCGCTGCCGCCAGCACCAGATACCCGCTGTACGGCCGAACATACCCAAGAAAACGAGTCAGATTGTTCCTTTTGTGAGCCATCCGCTCTCAGTCTGTGCTTTCGATAAGCATTCTTTTACCGCCTTTGTACGGCCTCGGCAGTGATGAAACAACAGTCAGATGCCCTGAAGAGTGCGGCAGATATAGCGGACGACGGCGTCTTCATCGTTGGAGGCGATAATTTCATCGGCGCAGGATTTTACCGTTTCGTGAGCGTTGGCTACGGCCACCGCCCGCCCGGCCGCCCGGAACATCTGCACATCGTTAATCTCGTCGCCGAATACCACGACATCCTTCATCGAAAAGCCGTACAGGTGAGCCAATTCACAAAGGGCCTTGGATTTGCACGCGCCGGCATCGTGAATCGTCAGCCACCAGTGTCCGTCGGTGTAGGGATTTTGAAAATGAAAGCATTCAAGCCGGCCGGCATATTGTTCATCCAGACGGCGGGCCAACTCGGCAACCGGCCGCTCGTCGCCCATCACAGCAAATGAAACCACCTGCAGCGAAAGGGCCTTTTCAAGCGGTTCCAGCCGGCACAGCCGCGCCCGATTGTGCGTCGTCAGAATCTCGTGAAACCATCGCATCTGTTCATTGAGCAATTCACAATAATAAAGTTTGTCGCCGGTTCCATCGAAGGCGCAGAGAAAAGGACTTAACCCGACCCGCCGTATCTCTTCATAGAGATTCGCTGCCAGTTCAGCAGGCAGCGCCTTGATGCGCAGCGGCCGCCCGGTGGCAAAATCCGACAGAAAAGCCCCATTGACGGCGATAACCGGCAAACGCAGCGGAAGCCCCTCCAGCACCGGCGCAATCTCGCTCCACGTCCGAGCGCTGGCGACCGTGAAGCACAGACCTGCCTCCAGCAGCTCTTTCAGCCGCCGGCGGGAATCCTCCGAAAGAGTCCCGTCGCTCCGCAGCAGCGTCCCATCTAAGTCTGAAACAAAAAGAAACCGGTCGGCAGTCTTATTCACAGCTTATTCCTGCGGCAGTCGAGCCAAATCTTTATCCGTGCCGGCCACCATAAGAATATCGCCCGCATAAATAACCGTATCGGGCATCGGCACGTTGATAATGTTCTCTTCCTCGGTGTGCGGCCCGCCTTCCCGTTTGATCGCTACCAGATTCACATTGTACTTTTGCCGCAGCTGAAGATCGCGGACGGTTTTGCCGTGAAAACTGCCGGGCGCCTTCACCCGCGCCAGACTGTACCCGGGCGCAAAGTCTATTTTTTCCTCGATGTGCGGAGCAATCAGTTTGTAGGCCCACCGCTGGGCGGTTTCAAGTTCAGGGTAAATCACTTCCGTAGCCCCCACCGCACTGAAGACCTCTCCGGCCGTCAGGTCGGCGGCCCGTGCATAGATTTCCGGCACTCCCAGTTGTTTCAGATTCACCACCGTCAAAATGGCGGATTCAAATCCGCGGCCCCGTTCCCCCATTCCCACAATAGCCGCCTCCACCTTGTCCACTCCCTGGGCGCGAAGGGCATTGAGGTCGGTGCTGTCCAGCCGTACGGCATGACTTACCTGGTCGCGAATGTCTTCAATTACATCCCGCTCGCGGTCAATCGCGATTACTTCCGCGCCGCTCATCGCCAGCGCAGCGGCCAGTTTCTTCCCGAATCGTCCCAGTCCAATTACTGCAAACCGTTTCATGGATACTCCTGTTTTTAACCGACAATAACCGGCTCGGACGGATACTCAAAACTTGCCGGTTTGATTTCGTGTGTCAGACCCGCCAGCAGTGTCAGCGGCCCCAGACGGCCGACGAGCATCGTCACAATGATAATCCATTTGCCGGCTGTTGTCAAAGCGGGGGTAAGACCGGTGCTCAGACCAACCGTTCCCAACGCCGAAACCGCCTCAAACAGCAAATCCAGAAAGGAAAAATGGCTGTGCCGTTCGGTCAAAACCAGCCCGAAGGTTGATAGCAGGACCATGGCGGAAAACAGCAGAACTACGGTCACGGCGCGTCCGACCACCACCAGACGGATGGAACGGCGGAAGATTTCCACATCCCGCCGCTTGCGGAACGATGCCCACGCAATCATCACGACCACCGCAAACGTAACGGTTTTGATACCGCCGGCCGTCGAACCGGGGGAACCGCCGATGAACATCAGCAGAATCAGCACCGCCCGGCAGGCCTCCGACAAAGCCCCAATCTCCACTGTGTTAAAGCCCGCCGTTCGTGCAGAGACGGCCTGGAAAAAGGCCGCCCCAATATCGCCTTTGTAAAGAGAACCCGGCAGGAACGATTCAAACAGCAGAAGGGCCCCCGTCCCGACCGCAATCAGCAGAGCAGTAACAGTCAGAACGATTTTGGTTTGAAGATGAAGCCGCACGGGCGGGCGGCTCGTGAAAACAAAACCCTGCTGCCTTCGACGGTGGAAGAAGCGAATCAGACGATCCTCAGCGATGGCCGCAAGGTTGGAAAGCACACTGAACCCAAGCCCGCCAAGAATAATCAGCGGCGCAATGACCGCATACACCCTCGCCGATGATTTATACTCCATCAGACTTTTTGAAAACAAACTGAAGCCCGCATTGCAGAACGCACTGACGGAATGGAAAAAACTGCAGAACCATTTCCCGTCGGCGGTTGTGTAGCGGCACGGCACATCATCCCACATCGGATACAGACAAACAGCCCCGACCGATTCGATCAGAAGGGTCGTCAGAAAAATAAAGGCAATCATCCGGCCGATACGGCTGAGCGTTTGAGCGTTCAGCAGGTCCTGCATCGCCGCCGATTCCCGCACGCTCAGCGCCTGGCCGAGAAGCAGTGCCATCACAGCCCCGAAAATCACGATACCCAGCCCGCCCAGCTGAATCAGCGCCAGAATCACCACCTGACCCATCGTCGTAAAATCAGTGCCTGTATCGTGAACACTCAGACCCGTCACACACGTCGCACTGGCAGCGGTGAACACCGCATCCGTAAAGGCAAGATGCTCAAGATGATGAGAGCGGGGCAGCATCAGAAGGCCCGAACCGGCCGCAATCAGAATGACAAAGAGAGCGGCCAGAGCCCGCGGCGGATTTTTCCCGCTGGCAGCCGCCGCAACCATGCTGCGGCACAATTTGGTTATCACCTGAAGAACCAGATACGTATCCGTGGCAATCAGAAGAGCCAGACGCTGATTTTCGGCATCAAACCATCGCCCGCTGCCCACCGCAAAAGGCACCAGAACCCCCAGCAGCGGAATCTCAAACCAGTTCAGTTTGAAAAACTCCCGCTTCGATTCCGCATTGCAGTACCGGACAACCTTTTCACCCAGAAAAATCAGCAGCGCCGTAAACTGAATGCTGTAGAGCACGCCGGCAGGCAGAACCGGCCTCTCAAAGCCGTAAAGCATCACAAACGAGGCGGCCACCGCCAGAACCGCCAGCCCATTGACGGCGATCAGAACCCGTTCCACAGTCATGTTCTTGTAGCGTATGTTCATAGCCCTATGTCTTATCCGTTCATGCTCATTTTTTCCAACACAATTTCAGCCCACATCCGCCAGCCCCAGCGCCGCTCCGAACCGTTCTATCAGCGCCCGACGCAGCGCTGCATGCTCCGGCCGCGACAAACGCGGGTCCTCACGCACCAGTTCAAAGGCATTTTTGCGGGCATAGGTCAGCAGGTCGAAATCCTCCACAATATTCGCAATCTTCAAATCCGGCAGCCCATGCTGTCGAGCGCTGAATAATTCCCCGGGCCCCCGCAGCCGAAGGTCCTCTTCGGCAATCTCAAACCCATCACTCGAACGCGTCAGAATCGACAGCCGCTCGCTGGCCTGCGGGTCATCCGTTTCAGAAAACAGCAGACAATAGGAGCGATTCTGCCCCCGCCCGATTCGCCCCCGCAGCTGATGCAGCTGCGCCAGCCCGAAACGGTCGGCATTTTCAATCACCATAATAGTGGCGTTAGGAACATCCACCCCCACTTCGATCACAACCGTGCTCACGAGAATATGGATTCGGCCGCTGCGGAACTCCGCCATTATCTTTTTCTTCTCCGCCGATGCCATCTGCCCGTGAAGCAGACCGATTCGAAACTCCGGAAAAACAGTTTGCGACAAAAGTCGATGCTCCTCCACCGCGGCCTTCATCGCCCCGTTTTCGGCAGCGTCTCCGTTGCTCTCAATCCGCGGATAAACAAAATAGGCCTGCCTTCCGGCCCGAATCTGCCGGCGGATAAAATCCATCGCCGCCGCCCGCTGCGGAGGCCGAACCCAGCGGGTCACAACCTCCCCGCGCCCGGGCGGACGCTGCCGGATAACCGATACATCCAAATCCCCGAAAACCGTCATCGCCAGCGTTCGCGGTATCGGCGTGGCCGTCATCACCAGACAGTGCGGATAACTCCCTTTGCGAAGCTCCGCACGCTGACGAACCCCGAACTTGTGCTGCTCATCAATAACAACCAGCCCCAAATCGGCAAACTGCACATCCTGTTCAAGCATGGCCACTGTTCCCGCAAGAATATCTATCCCGCCTTCGGCCAGCTGCCGCGTCAGTTCCGCACGCTGAGCCGCCGGCATCCCCCCGACCAGCAGCCCCCGGCGGACACGGCTGCCCTTCAGATATCGCTCGATGCTCTCCATGTGCTGGCGGGCAAGAATTTCCGTAGGAGCCATGAGGACGGCCTGCTTTTTATTGGCCGCCGCCAGCAGTGCCGCATACAGCGCAACAACCGTCTTGCCCGAACCGACATCCCCCTGCAGCAGGCGATTCATTGGAATCGTCCGCTTCATATCCGATACGATTTCCTCAATGACGCGCTCCTGCTCAGCCGTCAGCAGAAAGGGAAAACGCCGGCGAATCCGCCGGTCAATTTCTTCCGTCCACTGCATGGGAAAAGCCGAACACGTATGCTCCAGATGATGCCGCCGAACCGCCAGCCCCAGCTGCATCAGAAACAACTCATCATACTTGAGACGACGAATGGCCTCAGCAAGAACCGCTTCATTTTCCGGACGATGAATCTGCCGATAAGCCGTCCGTCGGGAAATAAACGCATTCTGTTTCAAAAAGGACTCCGGATAAAACTCCGGCACCTGCTCCGTAAGAACATCCAGCGATTCCTGAATGATTTTTCGTATCTGCCAAAAGGGCAGTTTGGCGCTGGCCGGATACACCGGACCGCTGAAGGCCTCGGCTGCTTCCGGTTCATCAGGACGGAGAATGTGAAATCGCGGATTGGTCAGTTGAAGCCGGTGCTTGTATTCGCTCACCTCGCCGGCGGCAATCAGACGCTGGCCCGGCTCAATTTGATGAAGAAGATATTTCCCGTGAAACCACACAATCCGGCACACGCCGCTCTCGTCGGCCACCACGGCCTCAAAAAAAGGAATTTTGCGGTGGGCCTGATAATGGGTCTGCTCGACAATCCCCGTTATGCAGACCTTCTCGCCCGCCCGAATCTCAGAGATTTTCTTCAGCGGAGGCGCAAAGCGCCACTCGCGCGGAAAATAATCAAGCAGTTCTCCGGCTGTCTGAACCCCTGATTCCGCCAGTGCCTTGGCGCGAATCGGCCCCACTCCCTTCAAATACTGCACCGGCGTGGAAAGGGTGATTTCTGTTTGTCGGCTTACTTGTTCTGTCATCCGCCGCTATCCTACCAGATTTGCCTTTTTTTGCCATACTCTATCCCCGCGCCGCCGGCCGGCTTGAAGAATCAGCCCGCCGGATTTTTCATTACTCCTTGCAGAAAAACAGGATAGGTCGTTTTTTAATCCCCACGCCCCTCCGCCGCACACCGCAAAAAACTTGCCTTAACCCGGCCGGCTTTTTACACAGCTCCACGGGAAAACACCCCGAAAAAGGCGAACTCCTCCGCTGAATCCTCAGCTTCGCCGCCCGCCCAAAAACCCTTGCCCCACCCCCGCACCGTCATCGCCACAACAACCCCCCCAAAAACCCTTGCCAAACCGTCAAAAATCGGCTATTATTATATCTTACAAACAGAAATCACTGATAATATGCGACACAAAGGGTCGGCCATTGGGCTCATAGAATAGAAGAGACAGTGCGAGGGAGTCTTCTTATGCCGAATCACATCGTGGCTTATTCCGAAGCCGACACAAGGGCCAAACTCATCGATCCGGCCCTTCATCAAAGGGGCTGGACAGAGGACCTGATCCGCAGAGAACAAACCGCCGGCAGCATCGAAATCATCAACGGCACAGCCCGACGACGTGCCAAGGGGAAAGTGGACTATCTCCTGCGTGTCAAAGTCAATCCCAACAACCAGCCGGTCGCTGTTGCCCTCATCGAAGCCAAGAGAAACACACTTCCCCCAGCCCACGGCCTCGATCAGGCCAAAGGATATTCAGAATGCAAACGGTTAAATGTCCCCTTTGTTTTTTCCTCCAACGGCTACTTGTTCGTCGAGTTTGACCGCTATACCGGAATCACAACACCGCCCCGCCCCTTAAGCGAGTTTCCAACCCCGGACGAACTACGCAGCCGCTATGAGCAAAAAATGGGATTCAATCTTGAATCCGAAGAGGCCAAACCTCTGCTGACGCCGTACACCGGTGGAGAGGGGACTCGCCGCTATTATCAAGACGCAGCGATCCGGGCCGTCCTTGAAAAAATCGTACAATGCAGACAGAAAAACATCCCGCCCCGCGCCCTGCTTGCTTTGGCGACCGGCTCAGGAAAGACCTTTATCGCCGTCAATCTCCTCAAACGCATCAGCGATGCAGGCCAGTTAAAACGGGCCTTATTTGTTTGTGACCGGGATGAACTGCGGACGCAGGCCCTCGGCGCCTTTCAGAATGTGTTCGGCTCCAATGCCGCTGAGGTCTATCGCAACGCAGACGGCAAAAACAACGCCCGCAACGCCCGTATCCATATCGCCACCTATCAGACTTTGGGAGTAGCCAAAGAGGATGACGATGCAACATTTTTAACGGAATTTTATCCGGAAAACTATTTTTCGCACGTGATCATCGATGAATGTCATCGCTCGGCCTGGGGCAAGTGGTCTCAGGTCCTCACCCGCAACAGCCAGGCCGTTCAGATCGGCCTGACCGCTACACCCCGGCAACTGAAGATAAAAGAAAAGACCCACGAGGCCATCGCCGATGAAGAAATAACCGCCAACAACCTGAAGTATTTCGGCGAGCCGGTCTATGAATATGACATGGCCCAGGCCATCGAAGATGGCTACCTGGCCGCCTGCGAAATCTACAAAGGCCGCGTCAATCTGGATGATACAGGCATTACTAAGGAAGAAATCATCGCCCGAAATCCGGTGGATGCGCTCACCGGTCAGCCGCTCAGTCCAGACCAAATCGAAGATCTCTATGAGAGATACCAATATGAAGATAAGATCCTTCTGCCCGATCGAGTCCTTGCCATGTGCCAGGACCTCTTTAAGTATCTTCTGGAAACCGGGGGACCGGAGCAGAAAACCATTATCTTCTGTGCCCGCGACCGCCATGCCGACGATGTGGCAGTCTGCCTAAACAACCTGTATGCAGACTGGTGCGCCAAAAATCACCGCCCGCGACTTCCAAATTACGCCTTCAAATGTACGGCCGCCTCCAGCGGCAATGACCAGTTGCCGGATCTGCGGGCCTCCACCCGAAGTCATTTTATCGCTACGACAGTGGACCTGCTAACCACCGGAGTGGATGTACCCTGTGTGCGGAACATTGTCTTTTTCAAGTATCTAAAATCCCCAATCAGTTTCTACCAGATGGTCGGACGGGGAACCCGCATTGACCTTCCGACCAACAAACTGATGTTCCGGGTCTATGACTATACGGATGCCACGCGGCTCTTCGGCGAAGAGTTTATTACCGCCCCAACTACCCCAAAAACCTCCGGCCAATCGGAACCCACGCCGCCCCCCGCCCCGCCGAAGCAGGTTCTGGTTGACGGATTTGAAGTCTATATCACCGATCAGGGCCGTTATATCGTTACCGATGTGGACGGCCAGGCGATGCCGGTTGAAGTAGAGGAATACAAGCAGCGGCTGGCGGAAAAACTGCTCAGTCAGGCCCATACGTTAGACCAGTTCCGCACGCTATGGGTCGAGCCGCCTGCCCGGCAGGACCTGCTGGACACGCTGGTGCGGGCCGGGTATTCCCCCTCTGTAGTCAAACTGGTAGAGAAAAAAGAGGATTACGACCTGTACGATGTGCTGGCCGAACTGGGCTGGGGGGCCAATCCCCGAACAAAGCGGGAGCGTGCCTTTTCGTTTGCTTATAAGCACCAAACCTGGTTAAACAGCTTCCCCAAGCCAGCGGCGGATGCGATCCGGGCGATAGCCGCCCAGTTTGAAACCAGCGGCACGGAAGGTCTGGAAAGTCCCCATATATTCGAGACGCCGGAGGTCAGAAAGGCCGGCGGACTGGACGCCCTCCAGCAGGCCGGCAGCCCCGACGAAATATACAAAGAAACAAAAATCAGGATATTCGCAGCATGATGGCTTCCGCTGATAAACAACTTCCGAAAGGATGGAAATGGGTAAAACTGGGGGAGGTAGCTCGAATATTCGCTGGTTCTGCAGCACCACAAGGAAAAGAATTCTTTAGTTCTGATGGACCACCTTTTGTTCGTGTGAGTGATTTGGGTAGGCACGGCAGAACAATTAAGTTAATGGAAACTTCAGACAGGCTTTCAGAAAAGGCACTGAAAGAATGTCAACTGGTGCCTGCGAAGAAAGGAACAGTTTTGTTTCCAAAAAGTGGTGCAGCCATTATGACGAACAACCGAGCGATACTTGGAAGGAATGCTTACATTGTTTCGCATTTGATAGCTGTTGAGCCTACTGATGAAGCTACTTCACTTTGGCTGTATTGGTCTTTGTGTTGCATAGATATGATGGAATACAGTGATAACACTGGGTATCCATCACTTAAACAATCTGTTGTGGAAAGCATAGAAATCCCCCTTCCCCCTCTTTCTGAGCAAAAACGGATTACGGCGATTTTGAATGAGCAACTTGCGGCTGTGGAAAAGGCCCGCCAGGCTGCACAGGAACAACAGGAAGCCGCCAAAGCCCTCCCCAATGCCTACCTGCGGGAAGTCTTTTCACCAGCCAACCTAAAAAGGTGGCCCAGAAAAAGATTTGATCAGGTAGTGAAGATTGAAGCTAAACAAGTCAATCCTACTCTACCAGAGTATCGAAATTTGCCTCATGTTAACGGGGAAAATATTGAGTCCGGTACTTGCAAGATTATTTATCTGAACACGGCGGCAGAAGAACAAATGATTAGTGGAAAATATTTATTCTCTGCCGGATCGGTTCTTTATTCTAAATTAAGACCATATCTTAGAAAAGTTGCGTTAGTTGATTTTGAGGGATTATGTAGTGCAGATATGTATCCGATAGAGGTTAACCAGAGGTTTTTAAGGCCTGATTACACTGCATGGTTATTATTGTCTGAAGAATTTACGAATTTTGCGGTAAGTCAATCACAACGAGCAAGAATGCCCAAATTAAATCGCGATCAGCTTTTTTCATGGGATGCACCAATACCTGATTTAAAAGAACAAAAGCAGATTGCTAATAAAATCAATGTACATATGAAATCCGTAGAACAACTCTGCCAATTGATAGAAACGGAAATAAATGAAATAAACGCTATCTCGGCATCTTTGCTCCGAAAAGCATTCATAGGTGATTTGTAAATATGGCATTTGACTGGTTCTCTAATTCGATAAGTTTTCTTTTAGGAAGTGCTATAGGAGCAACTGGCAAATATTTTGCAGATAAATACACCGATAAGCGGCGATATCAGGAATCTCATAATCAGGCAATAAAACAATTTAAAATTGTTAAAGAATCCATGCCCAAACTCATCGAAGAGATGAAGGGTGACCTCAGTAAAGAGGAAAATAAATTTATTAGGAATTTCTTCATACTTGCAAAGAGGGCTATTCCAAACACAAGCAGCAAATGTTTTTTTTACGTTTTTGAAGACCATGAAGATTTGCAGGGCAAAATCAATATCCTTGAAAACTATGGATATGTTATAGATATTACTCCGAGTAATGTCAAGATTAAGAAATACAGAATGACCGAAGAATTTGTTGAATTAATACGAAAACACGGTTAATTTTTCGATTTAAGGTATATATGGCAAAAAAGAAAAACAACAACGGCAACGGCAAAAAACTGACGACTCAGCAGTCGGTTGATTCGGCAGTTAAGTCAATCTGTGATATCATGCGCCGTGGCAACTGTGCCGGGGCCTTGCAGTATGTCCCCGAACTGACCTGGATTCTGTTCCTGCGGATTTTGGATGAACAGGAGGAACAGGAAAAGGAACACGCCAAGGCGATCGGGATTCCATTCCAGCCGTCTTTGAAGGCCCCGTACCGCTGGCGGGACTGGGCGGCGCCATTCGATGAATCGGTTCAAATTCAGGTCAACGGCCAGAGAAAACCGCTCGGCTGGAAGCGAAAAGAGCAAAACGAAGGCCCGACCAACAGTTTTTTCTCGTTCGTTAATCATGAACTCCTGCCGTATCTGAAGAATCTGGAAAGACAGCCGGATGCCAACGCACGGCAAAAGGTCATCAGCGAGGTCCTCAGCGGGGTGGAAAAGGTCCGTATCGATACGGAAAAGAACTTTCAGGATGTCCTCGACAAGGTCCACGAGATCAGCCGGGAAAGCGTCGATCCGACGCATGTATTTCCGCTTTCGCAGGTGTATGAAGGACTCCTCCTGAAGATGGGCGAAAAGGGCAACGACGGCGGTCAGTTCTTTACCCCGCGGCAAGTCATTAAAGCCATGGTACAGGTTATCGATCCAAAACTTGGAGAAACCGTCTATGATCCGGGCTGCGGGACCGGGGGTTTTCTGGCCCAGTCGTTTGAATATATGGCCGGGCAGGTCAAATCCGGCAAGGACCTGGAATTATTAAAGCATAACACCTTCTGGGGCCGGGAAAAAGAGAACCTGATCTATCCGATCGCTCTGGCCAATCTGATCCTGCACGGGATCGATAAGCCCAATCTTTGGCACGGCAATACCCTGACCGGCCAGGAAATCTATGGCGGGCTTTTTGAGAACTCCCCCTCTCTGTTCGATGTCATCCTCACCAATCCCCCTTTTGGAGGCAAGGAGGGCAAAGAAGCCCAGACATCGTTTGACTATAAAACCAGCGCCACGCAGGTTTTGTTTTTACAGCATGTGATCCGATGCCTGAAAGCCGGCGGCCGATGCGGCATTGTGCTGGATGAGGGAGTGCTGTTTCGAACCAACGAGAAAGCATTCGTCAAGACCAAACACAAACTCCTCGCTGACTGCGGTTTGTGGTGTATCGTTAGTCTGCCGGCCGGAGTATTCACAGCCGCCGGCGCCGGCGTCAAGACCAATCTGCTCTTCTTCACCAAAGGCAGGCCCACAGAAAAAATCTGGTACTACGACCTTACGGATATCAAGGTCGGCAAAAAGACACCGCTCCTGCTGAAGCATTTTGAGGACTTTTTCAGACGCCTGCCCAACCGGGAAGACAGCCCTTTAAGTTGGACGGTGGATATAGCAGAAAAGCAAAAAGCCGCTGCCGCCAAGGCCCAGCCGTTCAGGGACGAAGCCGCAAATAAAAAACACCAGGCCGCCGCATGGAGCCGGCGACTCAAAGAACTCAAAAAAGCCGGAAAAAAAGATAAAACCGCCATCGAAGAGGCCCAGGAAAAGGTAAAACAATTCACCAAAGCAGCCAGAGAAGCGGAGAAAAAAGCCGCCGACATAGAAAATGCGGTCTATGATCTGAAAGCGGTCAATCCGAACAAAAAGCCCGTAGTCGATACCCGCACGCCGGAGCAGTTACTGGACATTATCGAACAAAAAAGCAAAGAAATCTCCAAATGGCTCTCTGTCCTTAGGAGCAAGTAAAAACAGCATCCAAAATACTTAAAAATCACCGGCCAAGCCGAATTTCCCCCCACAACCGCGGCTCCGCCTGCCCGCAAAAAAAGTTTGATAATCACCAAACATTTCCTTGATTTCAAAATCATATATGGTATAATACCCGCTTGAATGACGAAGGAGCAGACATCCGGCCCCAAGGAGCCGCAAGGTATAGGAATTAAAGGAATTAAAATGGGCAGCAGAAGGAGCACAACCCGACAAACCCCATCCGCCTCAACCCCCCTCCATTTACCCCATCATTTCAGATCTTCCCCCTCCACTTCCTCTCCATTGTCCCCTCTCAGCCCTTCCCAACCGGCCCCCCAATCCGCCTCTCCATTGAATTCTCAGCAATTTCCCCCAAACCCCCTCCGCAGCCCTTTTCAACTGGCTCAAAAATGCGCGCCGACGCCTCCGCAGGTTCAAAATCCGGCTTTAAAATGCGCGCGGCCGTTTTTAAGTGGCTTTAAAATGCGCGCCGCCTGCACGCCGCGGTGCGCAAATTTCCCCAAAAACCCCATTTTCAGCCCAAAAACCCAGAAAACAGCCATTTTTGACAACACCCCCCGCCAAACACCCTTGGAAAACCCAGCCCCCCACGATGCACCAGCCCCAAAACCCCTCAGCCCTTGCCGGTGCCTTCTTCAACTGCCGCAGCCGTTTCCCCATCATTATGACTTCCTTCAATTTGCCGATCCCCACGTTCGATGGAAAAATCATACCGCAGAAAGAGACTGCCGGGGAAATCAAAATCACCGGAGAACTTCACGTATGGGCCAAGGGGGGCTGAACCGCTGAATTAAGGATAGGGAGCGAAACCGCGGGAGAGAAACGGTTGAATTCTTGAAGAATATTGAGTATACTCCCCGCGGCGTGAGCAAGGCAAGTCTGGTTTTGAGACGTGAGGGGTTTTATGGCGAAGGTGCTGATTATCGGGGCCGGCGGAGTCGGCAATGTGGTGGTCAGGAAGTGTGCTCAGGTGCCGGAGGTTTTCAGCGAAATCGTCCTGGCCAGCCGGACGAAGAGCAAATGCGACAAGATCGCATCCGAGGTGAGCCGGCCGATTCGGACGGAGCAGGTGAATGCGGATGATGCAGGGCAGGTGGCCGCTCTCATCCGCAAGCACAAACCCTCGCTGGTGATAAACGTGGCCCTGCCGTATCAGGACCTGCCGATTATGGATGCCTGCCTGGCGGAGAAAGTCGATTATCTGGATACGGCCAATTATGAACCGCCGGATGTGGCCAGGTTTGAGTATAAATGGCAGTGGGCCTACCATGAGCGTTATGCGCAGGCCGGCATTATGGCGCTGCTCGGCAGCGGGTTTGACCCGGGAGTGACCAATGTATTCTGTGCCTATGCGCAAAAGCATTTTTATGATGAGATTCATTCGATCGATATTGTGGACTGCAATGCCGGCGAGCATGGGCATCCGTTTGCAACCAACTTTAATCCGGAAATCAATATTCGGGAAATTACCCAGAAGGGCCGCTATTGGGAAAATGGACGCTGGGTTGAAGTGGAGCCGATGAGCATCCGAAAGGAGATTGATTATCCGGAGGTGGGGCCGCGGGCTTCGTATCTGCTCTATCATGAGGAACTTGAATCGCTGGTCAAGTACATTCGGGGGCTCAAGCGGATTTGGTTTTGGATGACGTTCGGCGAGTCGTATCTGACGCATCTTCGTGTACTGCAGAATGTGGGGATGACGCGGATTGATCCGGTGGAGTATGAGGGGCATCAGATTGTTCCGCTGCAGTTTTTGAAGGCGGTTCTGCCGGACCCGGGTTCGCTTGGGGTCAACTACAAAGGCAAGACATGCATCGGCTGCATTTTTGACGGCGTCAAAGACGGCCGGCGCCGCCGGATGATGATTTATAATGTCTGCGATCACGCCGCCTGTTTTCGGGAGGTGGGAGCGCAGGCCGTCTCGTACACAACGGGTGTGCCGGCGATGATCGGCGCCAAGATGATGCTTGAGGGCAAGTGGAGGGGGCAAGGGGTGTTCAATATGGAACAATTTGATCCGGATCCTTTCATGGAAGACCTCAATCGTTACGGCCTGCCGTGGAAGGTTCTTGAGGGCAAGACCTTAGAAGGATGAAGAGCGCGGCCGGAGGGGTAAATAAGGGGGATAAGGAGTGCGGCCGAACAGGAGGTTGGGGACGTTCTTTGTCTGCTATTGTTTTTCTGTCTATTTTTTCTTTAGAGCGGCTTTTCAATAGCCGATATTTCATTGGAAGGAGATTTTTAAACACGTATCAACCCTCCGCCAAATCGGAAGCAGTTGAAAAATGGAGGCAAGGAATTGTGGAGATGAATCCGAAGGAAATTGAATCGATTCAGTCGCAGATTGATGAACTGAATCATCTGCTGGCGGAGGCGACTGAACCTGTCTATTCGCCGCTGAAACGGCTGGATCGGCTGGGGATTCTGCTGCTGAAACTGCAGGATGGGGAGTTGGAGGGAAAGTTCGTTCATCGGCTTGAAAAATGGCTGTGTGCGGACCCGGAGGCGCTGACGTATTATGTTGATTTTATGATGCTTTGTGCGATGCTCCGATGTTATTTTTGTCCAGACTTGGGGGTCAAGGGTCTGGTCGAAAAGGTTCAGCATTCCTGATGATAAGCCCCCTGTTTCAGAAAGGGCTGGGGGGAAGATTCTTCTTGGCAGTGTTAAGGAGTTTGGGCACATTTTTGTTCTCCATTGAAGCATTTTTGTCTGTCCTTACCGTGAAATGAGGTTTCTGGGTTTTTGGGCCGAAAATTGGGTTTTGGGGGAATTTTGCGCGGCGTGCATTCCTGAACCAGACAGCACGTCTTATTGTCGGGTTGATTTGGCGGATTTTGCCGTTATGGCGCAGAACTGACTGGCGGAGGGGTATTATCCTTAATGGCGGCGGCATGTTTTTGACAAGTCCGCTCCGCAGGAAACAGGATGATGGGCCTGCCGAAAAAGCAGGCCCTTTTTTTATTTCTTCGGAAAAAACTTTACAGAAAAGCCCTAAGCAAATATTGTAGATAGTCGAAAAACCAGCCACTACTTACCATTGCGGCAGGATAACAGAATATGAAGGCATCCAAGTACGGTTATTTTGATGAAGCAGCCCGTGAATATGTAATCACCCGGCCGGACACTCCGCTGCCCTGGATAAACTATCTCGGCTTTCAGGATTATCTGGGGATTATTTCCAATACGGCCGGCGGATACAGTTTTTATCGGGATGCCCGCCTGCGCCGGCTGACGCGGTATTTTTATAATGCCGTGCCGAGGGATAATCCCGGCCGCTATCTCTATATTTGTGACGGCAGGCATACGTGGAATCCGGGTTTTAAGCCGATGCGTCAGCCGCTGGATTTTTACCAGTGCCGCCATGGCCTGGGCTATACGGTCATTACCGGCCGCCTGGGCGATATCGAGGTTCAGACAACTTATTTTGTGCCGCCCGACGAAGATGCCGAGGTCTGGGATGTCCAAATCTCCAATCGGGGACGGCGGAAAAAGACCATCGACTTGTTCAGTTATGCGGAGTTCTGTCTGTGGGATGCCTGGGATGATGCGACGAACTTCCAGCGAAACTGGAACATCGGCGAAGTGGAAATCGAGGGCAGCGTGATTTACCACAAAACCGAATACCGCGAACGGCGCAATCATTATGCCTTCTTCTCCTGCAGCGAACCGATTGTCGGATTTGACACCAGCCGGGACGCGTTTTTAGGCAATATGAATGATTACGGCTGTCCGGATGCTGTTCTGCGGCGAACTTCTGCCGATAGTCTCGCGCACGGCTGGGCGCCGATCGGCTCACACCATCTTCAACTGTCCCTTGAAGGCGGGCAGGTCCGCCGGCTTCATTTTATCCTTGGCTATCTTGAAAACCCGAAGGACCGGAAATTTTCAGCCCCCAACGTGCTCAATAAACAGCGCTGCTATGACCTGCTCCGGCGGCTGGAGACCCCTGAACAAATCGACGAGAAATTCAACGGCCTTCGCCGGCATTGGGGCCAGACCCTCCAAACCTTTCAGGTGGACATCGACAATCCTCTTGTTCGCCGAATGGTCAATACGTGGAATCCTTACCAGTGCATGGTTACATTCAATCTGGCCCGCTCGGCCAGTTTTTTTGAATCCGGAATCGGGCGGGGGCTGGGTTTTCGGGATTCCAATCAGGACATTTTGGGGGCGGTCCACATGGTCAGCTCGCGAGCCCGACAGCGAATCCTCGATTTGGCGGCCGCGCAGAACTCAGACGGGACCTGCTATCATCAGTTTCAGCCGCTCACCAAAAAGGGCAATCACGAGGCGGGAACCGGCTTCAGCGACGACCCGCTTTGGCTGATTGTTTCCACGGCGGCCTATATTCAGGAGACAGGTGACGAATCAATTCTTGATGCGCCGGTTGGCTATGCGGATAAAGAGGGCAGCGCCGAGCGGACGACTCTGCTGGACCATCTCCACCAGTCTGCCCGCCGGGTTCTGGCCGACCGAGGGCCGCATCGTCTTCCGCTGATCGGCCATGCCGACTGGAATGATTGTTTGAATCTGAATTGCTTCAGTCAGACGCCGGGCGAAAGTTTTCAGCTGGCCGGCGATATTCAGCAGGGCAAGGCCGAATCGGTGATGGTTGCTCAGTTGTTTATCTGCGGCGCTCGTGAGCTGGCCGCCCTTCTGCGGCGGCGGGGGCAGAACGACGCAGCTGAATTTTACGAAAAGGAAGTCGAGGCGATGAAAGAGGCCGTGATGAACTTCGGCTGGGACGGCCGGTGGTTTTTGCGGGCATACGACCATTTTTCCAGACCGGTGGGCTCGGCGGCCTGCGATGAAGGCAAGATTTTTATCGAAACGCAGGGCTGGGGCGTCATGGCCCATCTGGGGCTGGACGACGGCCGGGCACGCCAGGCCCTCGACAGCGCCTGGGAGTACCTGAGTGATGAAAACGGGATGGTGCTTGTGCAGCCGGCCTATACATTTTACCGCGATTATCTTGGAGAGATTACTTCCTATCCGCCCGGTTATAAAGAAAACGCAAGCGTCTTCTGCCATAACAATACCTGGGTGATTATTGCGGAAACAATTCTCGGACAGGCGGAGAAGGCCTGGGAACTGTATCGGCGGATTTGTCCGGCGTCCAAAGAAGACCGGCTGGATATTTACCGTTGCGAGCCGTACTGTTTTGCCCAGACGATTTCCGGCAAAGATGCCCCGATTCCCGGCGAAGCCAAAAATTCCTGGCTGACCGGAACCGCCTCCTGGACCTTTACCGCCCTGACCCAGTATATTCTCGGCATCCGTCCGACCTATGACGGCCTTTGCATCGACCCATGCATTCCTGCGGATTGGAAGGGCTTTCGGGTGCGTCGGCTGTTTCGCGGCTGCTGGTATGAAATTCGTGTGGACAATTCGGCAGGCGTCATGAAAGGCATCCGCCGGCTTTGCGTGAACGGAAAACCGATAGCCGGGCAGGTTGTGCCGGTGTACCCAGCCGGCCAAACCGTGCAGGTTGAGGCCGAAATGGGTTCCCTTGAAAACTCTCTATAAAAGAGGCGGCCAATGAAGAGGAAAAAGAATCGGACATCCGCCATTGGGGATTGGAGCGGCGGGGTGGTGCTGGGTGTTTTTGTATGGCTGGGCTGGGCGTCCGCTGTGACGCCCTGGCTGCACGCTGACGGCACGGTCCTGAAGGACCCGGCCGGCTGTATCGTCGTTCTGCGCGGGGTGTCGCTGATTGATTTAGGCGGCACAGAAAAAGAGTTCGGCGGTGCCATTCAGATGATTGACCGGCTGACCAATCGGGACGACCCCCAGGGCTCCTCGCCCGGCTGGTATCCTACGGTGATTCGTATTCCGATTTATCCGGCTGACGAGGAAGATTACAAAAGCCCGTGGACCTTTGAGCCGGGCCGCGATGATTTCTATGAAAAACTGCTTCGTCCGGTCGTGGATTATTGCGCCGCCAAAGGTTTGTATGCAATTGTGGATTGGCACTATATCGGAAACACGTTTGACCACCGGCAGACGACCCGTCAGTTTTGGGAATATATGGCGCCGCGATTTGCCGGCGACAGCCATGTCCTTTTTGAACTGTTCAACGAGCCGATCAACAAAGTCGGCACCGATGAAGAATGCTGGCTGAGCGTGCGCAAGGATATGCAGGAATGGGTGAATCTGGTGCGGCAGTATGCCCCGCGGACGCTGCTGCTGATTGCCGGCGCCAACTATTCGCAAATCATCGGCCCGGCAGCAGACCATCCCATCAATGACCCGCTTGGCGGCAGGAATTATGCGATCGTCTCCCATATCTATCCTATGCACTGGCTGAGCGAAAACGCCCAATGGTACAAAGACCATCTCCTCCGCTGTGTCTCGGTACATCCGGTCTTTATGAGCGAATGGGGGTTCAGCCGGAGTTTCCCTCACAACCGCATCCCGCCGGCTACTATTGATAATTACGGCCGGCCCTTGATGGAATTGACGGAAAAATACAAAATCAGCACCACCTGCTGGGTAGCCAGCTATGACTGGCTGCCGAAAATGTTCAATCCGGATTGGACGCTGCGGTGCGGTCCTGATGAGATGGGCTGTTTTGTGAAGGATTACCTCTACGAAAAACGCAATGACGATTTGCCTTGTGAGAGCCGCACAGAAGAATTGCTCCTTCCCGATTCCGCTGCAAGTGCTGGAGAACGTCAACCTTCAGAAGATAACGCTCTGGAATCAGTGCCGGCCGACTGAACGCGTCGGGTCAAGCGGCTGCGGCACTGGGCAATGAGATTCAGCATTTGGTCTGCCTGCTGTCGGACGGCTGCGTCTGGATTGTTCACCCGCGCGTTCCATTTGCGGTATTCGGCGGTCAGCTTCTCCATGATTTGCTGTTCGGACATCTCTTCGCTGAGTCCCAGCAGCGTCAGCGGCTCTTCGATTTGTTCAGCTTTGCCGGTGAGGTGTTTCTGCACCAGCGATTCGTATCGGTCTTTGGGAATCTCCAGTTTTTCCGCGATATAGCGGAGGGTCTTCAGCAGGGATTGAGAAATCCTGGAAGCGGAGCCGGCGATTCGAATGCACAGTTCAAAAATACCACAGCAGTCGCCCGGCTCTGCGTATCCCGGCAGCTGCTCGCAGGCCTCCTCCATGGCGGATGTGCTTTCTTCAGTCGATTTGGGGCGAGGGGGCGGCTGCGGCCCTGTTTCCTGCCCCTGCTGCAGCCATTGACAGAGCAGTTCCCAGCCGGCAGGATTGGGGGCGGTCAGGTGCCAGACAGCTTCGGCCAGCTGCTGCATCGCCGTTTGCTTGCTCAGACGCTGCTGCTGGATTTCCTCATATCCGTACTGTCCGGACAGCAGAGAAATCTGACTGCGGGCGCTGGCCAGCGGTTTGCCGACGGCCTCTTCCAGTACCGTCACCTCGCATTCAAGAAGGGCTGGGCCGCGCCGAGGGAAAACCAGCTCGTTGACCTCTACTTCGGCTACCGTAACCCAATCCTTCAGCACAGACAAACGGGCCGGAAGCGGGCCGTTGTGAAACTTGTACTGATAAGCGGGTGTTCCGTCGGAAGACCACGCCGGATATCGGCACAGCACTGGTTTGGGGGCACTGTTTTTTTTCGTAACGTCCGTCAGCTGAATCAGGATGTTTGTTTCGCATCGGCTGTGCGGTGCACGGATGGCGCCATGAATTTGAATTTTCAGCACGTCCCGGTAAACAGCATCCTTTTCCTCTTCAACCAGCAGGACCCGGCAGGCAAAACGCTCCGGATGAAAAGCCGGAAACAAACGGCTGAGCCGCCGACGCAGGTTCGCCGGTCCGCTTAGAGTCACAAGAGCGGCCAGCGTCAGAAGGAACAGCAGAATGTTCAGCCAGTGCTCGGCCATACTCAATGAACCTGAAATCTGGCGATTTCTTCCGTTTTTTGCTGAATGGATTTTTCCAGCGCGGCTCCGCTTTCCGACAGAGCCAAATCCACTTCGAGTATCCGTCCGGATTCTTCATCACAGAAGGAGCAGTGCATTCGCTGGTTCAGGTCGTAACTGTAGCGCACCACAATCGGGCGGTTGGCCGGCCGGTGCGGAGGCAGTTCAAATATTTCCGTGGCGATTTTGTTGACAAAGTCCGGGTCTTCGTCTTCTCCCTGAGTAATAGTAACCTGAAGTTCGGTCTGACCGTCGCACATCGTATAAAAGGTCTGCATGGCTTCGCAGGGCAGCGGGGTGTTCTTTTTCAGAATGATGCTGTTGCGAATAACATGCTTGCCGGTTGTTTCGTCAATCGGAGCACACAACGTCCCGTAGCTGTGGTTGCAGACGTCTTTGAGTTTGATGTCGCGCAGCCCCCCGGCGATGCCCGCCTCCACCTGCTCAGGATGGTTGCGCAGCAGGGTCAGGCCGGCATGGATAGCCGCTCCCAGGGCGACGCATTCATCTACATTGACGGCCATAACCGGCGGCTTGCCGAATTTTTCCGTCAGCCGCTGCTGAACGAGCGGAATGCGGGTGCTGCCGCCTACCAGAAGCACCTGGTCGATTTTCTGAGCGGAGCAGCCGATTTCCTGAAGACTTACATCAATCAGCATTTCGGTCCGGCCCACCAGCGGTTCGGCGGCCTCTTCAAACTGCTGCTGGGTAATCTCCACACGGGCGCTGCCGCCTTTTCCGTACAGAACTTTTTTGGCGGAAGGCCGGCGCGACAGGGTCTTTTTGACATCTTCGGCCTCGTCTTCATACTGGGCCTGTTCCTGAGGATTTGTAATCAGCGGCTGACCGGTCTGTTCCTGATAGGCCTTTTCAAAAATCTGGAGAATTTTTCGGTCAAAATCCATTCCGCCCAAGGCGTGATCACCCTGACTGCAGACGATGGTAATATTCTGCCCGCTCACATCCATAATCGTCACGTCAAAGGTGCCTCCGCCAAGGTCATACACCAAAACACGACCGTTGACATCGTGCGTCGTGGCGTAATACAGGGCTGCGGCCACCGGTTCATTTACAATCCCGATGACATTCAGTCCCGCCAGCGCCCCGGCATCCATTGTCGCTTTCCGCCGGACTTCGTCAAAATGCGCCGGTACGGAAATTACCACGCTTTCGATACCTGGATAAATCATTTCAGCATCTTGTTTGAGTTTTTTCAGAATCAAGCTTGAAATTTCCTCAGGCGTCCAGACTCGATTGCCGATGGTTTTTCGCCATTGGGAGTCTCCCATATGCCGTTTAATCCATCGAACAGCGCGGTCGGGATTGAGCTGCCGGCAGTTAAGTGCTTCAATGCCCACGCGAACCGTTGCATCCTGGTCGTCATCGAAATAAACCACCGACGGCGTCAGCCGTTCTCCTTCGCTGTTCGGGACGACTTCCGGCCGGCCGATTTTGTTTAGAATCGCCAGCGCCGAAAAGGTGGTTCCCAAATCAATTCCTGCAATCATGCCCATAATCTTGCTTCCTTATTCAGGTTCGTTCCTCAGGCATACAGTTTGACCTGTGCGCATCGAACGATTTTCACTTCCTCATCATTAATCAAATATTGATAGCCCGGACGGACTACTTCGGCAATCCGTCCGCTTTTTTCCGGTTCGCTGTTGTTTTCTTTTTCCTTGATGGCTTCGGCATACCGTTCCAGTCCGCGGTATTCCAGCCCCACCTCCGGTTCAAATTGCTCCAGCCCGCTGGATTCCAGTGCAAAGAGAATCTCATCGCGAATATCTTTCAGAGCGCTGATATCCTGATTATCCTTCTGAAGCTGCCGCATGCGGTCTTCAATATTATCAACGCACCGGATAATCCGCAGACAGAACCGCTTGATGAGCATCCAGTCGTAGCCGTCCTGAAGTTTTTTCACCTGATTCTGCTGTTCGGCGGCGAATTCCCGAATGGCCGACATTTGCTCACTGAGATCCGAAAGCCCCTGCACCACCGGAATCGGCGTCATGAGGGAAGAAAGAATCGGGTCTGAAACGGCCGGCTCCGGTTCAGTCAGCAAAGCCGCGGCAGCGCCTGCCGACAGCGAAGAGGAAGACTCCGCCGGAGAAACGGCAGGCGGGCTGGACTTGATGGATGCAGCTGCCCTGGGGATGGTTGGCTGCGGCTGGCCGTTCGATTCAGAGGGTGCGTTTGCACACGGCCTCGCCGACGGTTTTTGCCTGGGAGTTTTTCTTGTGAAAAGGTGAACTTCCTCTTCCTCTTCTTTTTCCTTCTTCTCTTCAGAAACCTTACTCGGCTGTTCAGAAGAATTTTTGTCAGCGGCTGTTGGGCCGGCTGTTTTTGGCGATTTTGGTTTTGCGTCGGCTTCGCCCTTTTTGATTCTTCGCAGGGTCGCCAGCCGCAGAAGGATTCCAATCAAAAGAACCAGACCGCCGGTGAGCAGTAAAATCGATGAAAAAATACCCAGAATTTCCTGATATTCAATTTGTTTCTGGTATTTCTGGACTCGCAGTTTCCATCCCGGCCCATAGAGCATCTCTCCCAATTCCTCGGGCAAGTCTGTTTCCGCGGCCAGTTCCGGAAGGTCCGCCAGCAGACGCTCCTCCTGATGGAGCATCAGTTTTTTCTGCATCTCCGGTCCGCCGTAAGGGCCGCTGCCCCACGGATTTTCCATCTTTTCACGCTCGCTGAGCCGGTTCCATTCCTCGTACTTCTGCAGAAATTCATCCTTCTGCTGTCGGCTGATCTGGTGGTAATTGTCCGTTCGATTTTGCTGAATCTGCTTTTGTGTCAGGACAATGCACCAGCCGGTCAGACCGGGCAGAAGGGCCAGCAGCGCCCAGGTAAACCAATTTTTGGCTGAACTTGTTTCCTGATTGTCCACACCCATACAAAGACCTTATCAGGGGTTGAGGGTTTGGTGCCGATGCCCCGTTCAGTCGGCGGCACTTCGGCCTTTTCGGCGTACACCCATTGCAAAAAGTCTCATTTTTTAAGGAATCTTCCTTTTGGCCGGACTTTCCCTATTTAAATAGTAAAGTACACTCTTCTATCGGTCAAACGGAAGGCAGGGGTAAGCGGACTTCCCCTCGAAAAAAGACCAGGGAAATCTATCCCCAAAGAAAACAAGAAGCAGCAAAGACCTTATCGGTCTTGCGGAACAGGTTTTTGAAATCTTCTTTTCCTATAAAGTGAAGGAATGGGCGGACAGAAACGGCAAGTCCGATAAGGGAGGATTTCGGGCTGTCAGTCAAGATTGGCTAAAGGGGCCAGAAGACGACCTGCTAACTCTGCAAACGGACTTTGAGGATAGTTTTGAATGACGCGATTCAGCAGCGAGCGTGCTTCCGCCAGCAGTTCACCTTTGGCTTCTCCCTGCTTGCTTTCTTTCCATTGCTGCAGCCGGATTGCTCCCAGTTCATAAAGGGCCTGGATGCCCCCGTCCTGCTCAGGATATTTTTCCCAAATCTCTCGCAAAGCAGCGGAACGCACCTGCAAATCTTGAATCAGACGTGCACGAGCCGTCAGAACATTGTCCCGAAGCGGATCGTCTGCGGACATAGAGGTGAGCAATTCCTCTAGTTGGAAAGGGTAATGAAAGCCGTACGGATTCAGAAGAACAAACCTTGCCAGACGCTGTTTTTCTGCTTCACTGCTGCCTTGGTTGGCAGGGGAAATTGTCTCCTTCAGAATCAGCAGTCGGCTTCGCAGGTCCTGAAGTTTATAGCGGGTCATTACTGTTTTGGCAGGCGGGGCGAAAGCCGTTAAAAGACCACCCGGCGAAACAGGGGGTTCCGAAAGAGAGGCCGTCGTTTTTGAAACCAGGGCCAGGTCAACGTTGCACAGTTCCGCTGCCTCTTTGAAACGTCCCTGTCCGGCCGTATGAACCGCCACCCGCCAGCGGGCTTCCAGTGCCTCCGGACTGTCCGGAAACCGCACCAGCAGGTCCTGCCAAATATGCAGATTTTCATAGAAGGGATAGTCGTTGTAAAATCGCAGAATCTCCGTCTGCCCGAAATAGCGGGCATCCGGCGTCAGCTCGTTTACCATGGCCTTAAAATAGAGAGCGATGGGAACTCGCCGGCTGAATGGCCGTTTTTCAAGAAAGTAGTTGTATTGGGCCAGCAGCTGGCTCTTCTTGGATTGATACCGAAGTTCCTCCGGAATGTCGGTGAGAAACCATTGCGGCCAGCGGTTGTAATACAGCAGACTTTCAATCTCCTCCCGAAGTTTTTTCCGGAGGTCAATCTTATCGCTCGGATAAAAATAGCCGGCAAAATAACTGTACCGCATTTCATCCGCAAGAATCCGGTCCAGATAGCGGGTTAGAACATGGTCGTGAAATTCAACCTGTTTTTCGGGGTTGTTGCCCGCTACATACATTTGATAATCCAGTTCGTCAAAGCCGATGGTTTTTTCAAAGGTCAGGTAGGTAATCCCTGCCGCCATCAGCGTAATCAGCCAAATAAGCCCCGGACGATAGCGGTTGTAATGCCCGATTGCAATCACCACCCCGGCAATCAGCATCGCAATCAGCCACGAATAAATCCACGGGGTAAAAGAAATCCCCCAGCGAATAGGGTCGCTGCTTGAAATCCCGCCAAAAAACGCCCAGTATATCATCGGTCCGGCCAGGCACAGCGCCAGCGAGACAACTCGCGACCGGAACCGAAGCGGACGGCAGGCAACCGCAATGCAGCTGAGCAGTTCAAAAACACCAAGCAGCGGAAGACGGGCCAGAAACATCAGCAGCAGAACCAGCGGCACACTGTATCGAAAACTCATCAACTGAGCCGTCAGCAAAGGGGTAACCGCCAAAAGCCCCATTAACGTGCCGAGAATGGCGATCTGCCAGGGATACTCGTAGATGCTTAAGGGTTCCGTAACAACCCGCCCCAAATGCCATTGACTCGGATAAAACAACTCCAGCAGATTGAGAACCAGAAACTGTCCATTGGTCAGACGGGCCCAGAAAAGGCATATCCCTGCATAGACGACGATAGACAGCAACCAGCAGCCGTGCACGTTGGCATGGCTGTAATGAAGGGTTGGACCGGCCGTCATAAACGATTTGGTCGGTGCTGCTGGTTTTGCAATGCTTGGCTCAGACATAAAAAGCGGTCGGTGCCGGGAAAACCGGTATAGTTCTTATCTGGAATTAAACAACAGAAGATTATTCTACGGCTTTGTGTTTATAAGGGCAAGAAATGTTTGAAAAGGTAAGCGGAGAATGCATACCTTTATTATTGGTTATTCTCCGCGTATCATGTCGGCAATAATCATCAGTCGGCTGATATTATCGCGTTCGGCCTCGCCGAGTTTGTTGTAGATGTACCGAATGGTTTCCTGAAGTTCGGGAATGACAACGTGTTCGAGGACGTTCACCCGTCGGCGGGTGCTCTGGAGTTCCGACGCCAGCAGCTGGGCCTGTTTTTCCTTGCCGGCCAGTTCAATGAGCATATCAAAGGCCCGCTCAAGAGCCCGCAGGGCGGCATCCAGTTCCCCGCTGGTTGTGGAAAAACCATAACAAAGAATGTCTCCTTCGCTTTGCTTGGTCAATTCGGGCACTTTGACATTCATAATGCTCGCAAACCGGATGGTCAGGGAGAACTTTTTAGTCGGGATTTCCAGGGCGGCATTTACACTTTCCGGCTCCATGGTGGAGCGGGCGATGACGAATCGCCGCGAGGTTTCCAGCAGTTCTTTTTCGACCTGCTGACGGAGCATTTTGAGCGATTTGGAAATCAGAACCAGCTGCCGGCTGATTTCATCCCGCTTTTCGCTCAGCAGACGGTGACCGCGCATGGCCAGCGCCACTCGCCTTCGCAGCTGAAGCATTTCCATCCGGGTTGCGTTGACGTTCTGCAGCATAGGCCAAATTATTTCTTGTTGTTCTGCTCCGCTTGCTCGGAATTCCCTGTTTCTTTGCGAAAACGGGGCATGTACTTTTCGATCAGTTTGGTATCAATTCGTTTCAGTTCCGCATTTTCAAACATGCTCAGCAGTTCCCAGCCGAGATCGAGCGTCTGAAAAACAGTTCTGTTTTCATAATATCCCTGCGAAATGTAGCGGTTTTCAAATTCGTTGGCAAACTTCATATACTTCTGGTCTTCTGCGGACAGAGCCGCCTCGCCCAGAATGGTTGCCAGTTCCTGCGCCTCCTTGCCGCGTGCATAAGCGGCATACAGCTGGTTGTACAAGTCAGCGTGGTCTTCGCGGGTCTTTTTCGGCCCAATGCCCTTGTCTTTCAGACGGGACAAACTCGGCAGAACATCCACCGGCGGCGCAATCCCGCGCCGATGAAGCCCCCGACTCATAATAATCTGGCCCTCCGTAATATAGCCGGTCAGGTCGGGCACCGGATGGGTTTTGTCATCTTCGGGCATTGTCAGCACCGGAACCAGCGTAATCGACCCTTTTTTGCCCTTGATTCGTCCGGCTCGTTCATAAATCGTGGCCAGGTCTGTATAAAGATAGCCGGGATAGCCGCGCCGGCCCGGCACTTCCTTGCGGGCGGCACTGATTTCACGCAGGGCCTCGCAATAGTTAGTCATATCATTGAGAATCACCAGCACATGCATATCTTCTTCAAACGCCAGATATTCGGCGGCGGTCAGGGCCACACGCGGCGTGGAAATTCGCTCAATGGCAGGGTCGCTGGCCAGATTGATAAACAGAACCGCCCGCTCAATGGCCCCTGTCTCCGTCAGGTCATTGATGAAAAACTGCGCCGCCTCGAACGTAATGCCCATTGCCGCAAACACCACCGCAAAACTTTCGCCTTTGCCGAGCACGGTAGACTGCCGAGCCAGCTGCGCCGTAATTTCATCATGAGGCAGACCCGAACCTGAAAAAATCGGCAATTTCTGACCCCGAACAAGAGGATTCAGCCCGTCGATTGTGCTGATTCCCGTCTGAATAAATTCATTCGGATAGTCGCGGGCATACGGATTGATTGGATTGCCGTTGATGTTCAGCCGCTTTTTAGGAATGATGGCCGGCCCGCCGTCTTTGGGCTGACCGGTCCCGCTGAAAACACGGCCAAGAATATCCGGCGAAACCGCCAGCTCCATCGGCTTGCCCAGAAACCGAACTGTCGTGTCCCGAACATCAATCCCCTCGGTTCCTTCAAAGACCTGAACCAGCACCTTATCCCGTTCCACCTGAAGGATTTGGCCGTGCCGATAGGAGCCGTCGCCGATCTCAATCTCTACAATTTCACCGTATTTGGCCCGCTCCACCCCTTCCACCAGCATCAGAGGACCTGCAATTTCCTGAACGGTTCTATATTCTTTTAACATTCCAAACTCCTGCTGTCGGATTATTTCGCTTCCTGCATTTTGGCTGAATAAAGTTCCTTAATCTGGCTGTCAATTTTGTCCAGAATGGCCTGAATCTTCTCCGCTTCTGTATAGTCGATGTATTTGGCTCGGGCAATCTCTTCCCTCACCGGCAGTGCAAACAGCTCCGCCGGCTCCACACCCCGCTCAATGGCGGCCAGCCCCTGCCGATGAAAATGAAGAATCAATTTGAGCAAATCATACTGTTTTTCAATCGGCGTATAAGTGTCCACCTTGTGAAAGGCGTTCTGATGCAGAAAATCTTCACGGATGCTTTTGGCTGTTTCCAGAGCCATCCGGTCGGCAGCGCTGATGGCCTCCGCTCCCACCAGCCGAACGATTTCCACCAGTTCCGATTCTTTCTCCAAAAGGACCATCGCCTCCCGCGTCATCTGGACAAACTCACGCCCTTTCTCCTTGTCTTCGAAGGTGTCCGCCAGATACTGCTTGTAGAAGGAATAACTCGTCAGCCAGTCAATAGCCGGAAAATGCCGCTGCTGAGCCAGCCGGGCCAGCAGAGACCAGAAAACCTTCACCACATGCAGCGTGGCCTGAACAACCGAATCGGACAGGTCGCCGCCGGGCGGACTGACCGCCCCGATAATAGAAAGCGCCCCTTCCCGCTGGGGACTGCCGGCACAGATGACCCGACCGGCCCGCTCATAGAAGGAGGCAATCCTTGCCCCCAGATAAGCCGGATACCCTTCTTCGGCCGGCATTTCTTCCAGACGCGTCGAGATTTCCCGCATTGCCTCCGCCCATCGGCTTGTGCTGTCGGCCATCAGAGCCACTGACAGCCCCATATCCCGGAAGTACTCGGCAATCGTGATGCCCGTATAAACCGACGCCTCGCGGGCGGCCACCGGCATATCCGACGTGTTGGCCAAAAGAACCACACGCTTCATCAGCGGCTCTCCGCTGTGAGGGTCTGTCAGTTCGGGAAACTCCATCAGCACATCGGTCATCTCATTGCCGCGCTCCCCGCAGCCGATATAGACGACAATATCCGCATCAACCCATTTGGCCAATTGGTGCTGAACAACGGTTTTACCGGTGCCGAACGGCCCAGGCACGCAGGCCGTGCCCCCTTTGGCTATAGGAAAGAAGGCATCGATGACGCGCTGGCCGGTCAGCAGGATTTTGTTGGGATTCAGCCGCCGCTGAACCGGACGCGGACGGCGAACCGGCCATTTCTGCATCAGTGTCAGCGGGTATTCTCCCTGTTTGGTCTTCACCGTCCCGATTTGCTCGGTTACGGTAAACTCGCCCTCGGAAAGCCCCTCCAGCCGTCCCCGCACGCCGGGCGGCACCATAATTTTATGCAGAACCAGCGAGGACTCCTGCACTTCACCGATAGCATCGCCGGGCTGTACCTCGCTGCCGTTTTGAACGGTCGGCTTAAAGTGCCACTTCTTATCCCGCGGCAGGCCGGGAATATCGCTGCCCCGTTTGATAAAACTCCCCTGGGCTTCCACCAGCGCACTGAGCGGCCGCTGAATGCCGTCGTAAATATTCGAAATCAGCCCCGGGCCGAGTTCCACGCTCAGCGGGGCGCCCGTATTGACTACTTTTTCACCCGGGCCGATGCCGACCGTATCTTCATAGACCTGAATGCTGGCCATATCACCGTTGAGTTCCACGATCTCGCCGATGAGGTTCTCTTCTCCGACACGCACCACATCGTACATATGGGCACCGGTCATTCCTTCAGCCGCCACCACCGGGCCGGCCACCTTGACGATTTTTCCAAGTTTTTGTTCCGTCATATCTGATGATTCCGTTTGGTGAAAGGTTCGTTTTCTTTCTATATAGGGTTAGTTTTGCAGAATATTGATTCCGGCAGCCAGTTTAATCAGCCGTCCCAGCGATTCAGTGGCAATGCCCGTCGGTTCGGCTGTGAACGGCACTACCACGACGCAGGGAATTGCTTTTCGCAGCGTTGCATCAAAAACCGGCTGGGCCTGTCGGGCGACATTCTCCGCCACTACTATCAGCGTGTAGTGCTGCTTCAGAATGGCCCGCGCGGTTTCCTGCACCTGCTCTGTCGTCAACTCCACCGCGAACGTATCCAGTCCCAATGCCGAAAACGGCATCACAAAATCTGCGCTTCCCAATACGGCAACTTTGCCTTCCATATCCGGCTCTCAGCAGCTGCTCAGTCCATCCACATACCCAGCCGCGCCATCAGCAGCTCGGTTGACAAACCGTTTTTCTTTCCTATCAGGAGCATCCGGACCGTCCGAATCTCCGTTTCTTTCATCAGCAGATAGGCCGCCGGCGGCTGAGGACCGGCCGCCACCACCCGCGTCGTTTTCAAAAAGCCCATCAAATAATCCTCGCAGCCCCGCTCCAGGGCCAAAAAGGATTCTTTCTCCCGAAGATATCGCACCCCCTCTTCCATCAATTCAAAATAAGGCGTTGCATAAAAAAGCGATGCCAGTGCTTCATAACTGGTTTCCAGCCCCTGGATAAATTTATCCCGCTCCACAAATCCGTCCGGCAGAAAAAGAAACCGCTCTTCCTCGCGGCCGGCGGCCTTCAGCCGCAGCAGCGTCCGAATGTTGTACAGGTCAATTCGTGCCCGAGACAGCGACAGACAGAAAATACAGTCCGTCGCCAAACTGTGCCGAATCCGCCAGGCGGCCTCCACCCGGTCAATCGCATAATCAATTTGGCGGATGTCTTTGTTTTCATAATAACTTAGCACGGCCGCTTCCACCCCTTCCTGCAGGTACTCCGGCAGCCGTTCATAATTTTCCTGCTTGAATATCTCTTCAAATTCTTCCGCCGGCACCGTGCCTTCCGGGCTGTAGCCCGAACCCAGCGGCTTGTCGGTTACCACCCTCCGAACAGCCAGCCGCATATTGGCAAAATCCTCTCGAGCCAGAAACATCTGCAGAATCGACGAATCACTCATCAGCTGCCTGAACAGTTGGCGAACCTCCCGCCGGCGGGCCAGCAGCATCTCTTCAATCTCCCCGGCGGATGCCTGTGGACCGACCGCATATTCCGTGCCGCTGAGCACTTCAGCCGCTGCTTCAAACTGCTCTGCATGAGCGGCCTCCGACAGCGTCGTCCGGTTGAGCATGACCGTCTCCAGCGCCCGCACTTTGGCGGTGGCGTACGCATACTGCCAGTCGTCCGCTCCAATCGGCGGATATCGGTAAAAGTCAATTTGTGCCAGTTCGGCATTCATTTATTTATTCAGCAAAAAGTTTCTGCGCCGCTTCCATTTCCGTTTGCTCCCGAATCTGCTCTGTCAGGACTGCCGTCGAGCAGTTGACCTGCACCTTGCCGCGCCGCAGAATAAATCCGCCGTCGATGTCGGCTCTGTCCGGCGCCAGCCGAAGGTTGCCCTGAAAGCCCGGGCCCAGTTTCTGATTGATTTGTTTGAGAAAATCATGGCTGATTCGCCTCTCATTTTTCCCCACAACGACCTCTTCGTCGCCGGTGACCACCGCCTGTCGTATCAGCCGGCCCATCAGTTCCAGGTAAGGCCCATCCGGCAGCGTATTGATTCGCATGCGGGCTTTTTCATAGGCCTCTTCCAGCAGCTCTCTCTTGGCTGCCAGGATTCTTTTCTGCAGCTCCATTCGGGCGGCGGCCAGCATCCGGGCCTGTTTGTCTTCAGCCGCCTGTCGGGCGAGGGTTTCCGTTTCCTGACGAAACGCCTCCAATTCCTTTTCCAGGGCTTGCCGGCGGGCCTGTGCCTTGCTCCGGGCTTCCGACAGGATTTTTTCGGCCTCCTGGTGCGCTTCCGCCAGGATTTTTTCAACCACTTGTTCTGCTTTCATAGAGTTCCGTTTCCCTTTTGCGGTGAAGGGGGATTAACCGACCTTGATTCCCATCAGAATAATCAGCAGGGAAGTCAGGAAGCCCAGAATGGCATACAGTTCAATCATAGCGGCATAAACAACGCCTGCCTTGAAGGCCATTTCCGGTCGTTTGGCGGTCATCAGAATGCCGGCGGCACCCGTACGCCCCTGGTGGATGGCGCTGAAGAGCCCTCCGATGCCGACGGGCAGACAGGCAGCCAGAATTTCCAGCCCCTGATGCCAGAGAATCGGCGATACCCCACCGGCAAACATGTTCAGTTTAATCAGTACAAACAAGGCCACGACAAACCCGTAAATCCCCTGCGTGCTGGGCAGGACAACCAGCAGCATCAGAGAGCCGTACCGTTCTGGTTTTTCGCTCAGAACAGCGGTTGCACTTTGGCTGGCTACCGCCAATCCGATGGCCGAACCGATACCCGCCAGAAAGACCGCCAGTGCCGCCCCTGTCAACGCAAATGTCAAACCCATCATGTCCACCATACTTTGTGTCCTCTCGTTTTTGATTTTTCTTTTTTCATTCTGCCGTTGTCCTTGTTTTCCATAACGGCTTTATGATCTCACGGCAATATGTTTGAACTCTTTTCGCAAGGGCCGAAATTCCTGTCCGCCGCCTGTCAGAAATTTGGGGAAGAATTCCACAAACTGAAGCCGCAGACTGTGTACAAAAGCCCCCAGCATAGACATCCCAAGATTAAACAGATGACCGACCACAAACACCAGCGCGCCCAGCAGCCAGCCCACCCACGGCACATCCATCACAAGTTTAACCAGCACATTGATGGCCAGTCCAAAGCCGGACCCGACCATTCCCAGGGCCATCAGCCGGGCATAGCTGAGAATATCACTCAAATAAAAGACCGTGCTGAAAAGTTGAAAAAGCCCAATCCCTACGCGTCCGCCCATCCCAAGCCCGCGTCCGCTGAAAAGAAAGATTCCTGCTGCCGGCACAAGGGCTGCCAGTCCCATGGGTTTTGCCAGTGTTGCCGGAAGGATGCCTCCTTTGGCCAGCCCCAGGCAGGCCAGGCAATTCAGCATGATAATCCAGCATCCCTGATCTACAATCGCAGCGGCAAAATCCCGCTTTCGAAGGTTGTGAATCAGAGCGATAAAAAGCCCCACCTGAATCTGAACATAACCAAGAATCAGCGAAAGAGCGAAAAAGGTCATCGGCTGGGACATCGGGTCAAAAAGCATCAGACGCACGCGCAGCCGCTCCAGAAAGGTATCCGGCCCCAGCAGAGAGGTGATCGCATCTCCAAACCACCCGCCCGTGATTGCGCCCGCGGCCAGCGTGGTAAAACCGCACAAAAAGAGCATCTGGAACGCCGCTTTCGGCCCCCGCATTTTTTTGAGAATCCATCCCAGCACGACCATCAGAATCAGCCCGTAGCCGGCATCGGCCAGACACAATCCGAAAAAAATAGCAAAAAATGGAGCCAAAAACACAGTCGGATCCACCGACGTTGGAGCCGGCATCCCGTACAGCCGGGTGATGGTTTCAAACGGCCGAACCACAGGAGGATTTTCGATTTCCACCGGCGGCTCTTCTCCCTCGCAGGGAATCAAAATCGTCACATCACATCCCTCAAAGCGATGGACAATTTCTTCCAGACGCGGATAGTCTTTTCGCTTGACCCACCCCTCCAGAAAGAGGGTTTGTTCAGTTGCCGGCGATTGCAGCTGAGCAGTCTTTCGCTTCAGCAGGTTGCTGTAATAGTCGAAAAGAACCTTCAGTTCAAGCCGGCGCTCAGCCAGTTCGGCGGCCTTTTCCTTCAGACGGCCGATTTCTTTTTGAAGTTCTTCCCGCCGCCGGCGGCACTGTTCAATCAGTTCTGCCGGTGTACCTTTCAGCCCTTCCAGGCGGGCCGGCTCAAATTCAGCATTGCGAAGGATTTTCTGGACTTCGCCGCTCGTCTCGGCCAGACAGAAAATTACACACGCCTTGCGGCCTTCTGATTCTCCGATGATTTCTATCGTTGCAGGCAGTTCCGCCAGTTCCGCTTCGACAGCCGGGACATTCTGGCTGGCAATCAGTCCGATCAATGCTTGAACTGTGCGAGAAGAAGTCAACTCCTCCAGCCGGCAGAGCAGATTCCGCCAGGGCAGCAGACGCTCCAGCTGTTCCTCCGTCTGTTCCAGTTCCGTTTCCAGCCGGTCCAGTTGTTTATGAACGGCCTCCGTTTCCTCCAGCAGGTTCATGGCCTGCCGACCGCTGAGAATGGAGGAGTACGTCGAAGCATCAATCTCAATTTGCGGAGCAAAAAAACTGGTGAGTGCCGGCCCCTTCGCGTGCGATTCAAGAAAGGCAATGGCCCTTTCCAGCCGTCCTACCAGTTCTTCCAGGTCCTTGGGGCGGCGAAAATCAACCTGCAGCTCCGGCCATTCCTTGCTTACCATGGCTTGGTCGGCAGGCAGCAGCTGCACCAGCCCTGCGTCCTGCAGCGCTTCCAGCAGCTCGCCGGCCTGGCTGCGATGAGCCACAATCAGAATTTTTTCCATCGGCACAATGGCCATTGGGTCATTCTTCCTTTAAAACAGGTAAAATAAATGGTTCTTCACCGAGTCAAATGAGACAGAATGCTCGAGATGCACTCTTCCATTTGGGAAGCGGCCTTCTGCCGAAGAGATTCAATCTGCTTTTGTCCTTCTTTCAGCAGTCGCTCAACTTGGGTTTGAGCGGCTTTTTCTGCCTCAGCAATCGCTGCTGCAATTCGTTCCTGCCGCTCCTGCTGGGCCTGGCGGCGCAATTTTTCTTCTTCTTCGGCGGACTTCTCAAGCAGTTCCGCGGCCTGACGTTTGGCTTTTTCGATGATTTCGCGGGCCTGCTGTTCGGCTTCTTTAATCCGTTGAACCAGTTCCATAAAATGTCCTGTTTTTCACCGTTTTCAACAATATTTTCAGTAATTGGCGCTATTTTTGGCGCTATTTTCAGGGGACTATCATAGCAAACCCCGGCCGGAGAACAAGGAAAAATTCAAGAATTGACCGGAAAGCCAAACGATGTTTTTACTTTTTAGCAGGAGCAATCAGCTCTTTTTGTTCCATCGCTAACAAGATGAGCTCCGCTAAATATTCTTTTTTGAAGATAGAATTATCGAATGTCATCGCAAAAGCTGGCTGGCGAGGGTTTTTCTCTTCATAGAAAGAACGAAGATATTCTCGCATCCGGTCTATTTCTTCTATTTTTTCTGCTGCTGCGGCCTTATCTAATTTCCCCCGTATGCTTACCCGCGCAATTCTCCAGTCTTTCGGCGCCTCGATGCGAACACTGAGCCCATTGGGAATATCGTAGGTGGCAGCAGTCCCTCCTTGTCCGATAATGACGGCGTACCCTTCGTAGGCAATCGTTCGGACCATCAGGGTAATCTTGTGGCGGATTTCAAAGCCGTCTGGAATATGATCTTTTTGAAGCCCGCGCAGAAAATCCCTAAATAGGCTGTGTTTCGAATAACGCGCCTGTTCGATCATCTCTTCCGTCAGGCCCGTGTCCTCCGCCAGCTGCTTGAGCAGTTCCTTATAATAAAGCTTCCAGCGGCCGAGCTCGTCCCGCTCATTCAGTTTTTCAATGAGATATTGACCGAGTTCAAAGCCGTCGCAGCCGTACTGTCTTGATATTGTTAGAAAGGGACCGGGCTCTTTTTTTCCTTTTACATTCTCAAGATGTTCCCGAAGATAGGCGGAAATTGTCGGTTTTGTCATCGACGAATATCCTTGTCCCACAGACTTCATCATCAGCCCAATTAGACGGTCTATTTAATACCATACTTTATCTGGATTCAACAGGGCTGTCAAGAATCAATCTCTCTCTTGGATGGAAAATATTTTTTGTTAAAACAGGCAATCTGTGCGTTCTGTTTCGAAGAACAGGGCTGGATTGACAGGAAGGGGTATGATAAAGTATAGCCGCTTATGATTTGGCTCCTGCCGGAAAGGACTATTATGCGAAAACTTGGTTTATGCCTGGGAATAATGCTGGCGGCTGTCAGCGTTGCCGGTGCAGTTTTATCGGAACAGGAATTTCTGAATCCGCCGTCTTGGGCCGGGGTCCGCTGCTGGTGGTGGTGGCTCAACAGCAATGTTACCAAAGAGGCCATCACACGCGATTTGGAGGAAATGAAGGCCAAAGGATTCAGCGGAGCGATGATTTTTGATGCCGGCGGGGCCGACCAAAGGGGCAATGCCCCGGTGCCTGCCGGCCCGCTGTTTGCAAGTCCCGCCTGGGTTGAACTTTACAAGCACGCCCTCCAGGAGGCCGACCGTCTCGGCCTGGAAATCGGCCTTTGCATTCAAAGCGGCTGGAATCTGGGCGGCCCGATTGTCACGCCCGATTTTGCCGCCAAACATCTCACCTGGTCTGAAATTCAGGTAGAAGGCCCCCAAAGGTTCGGGCAGAAACTCCCCCTGCCGGAAAATCGAAATTGGTATCGGGATATTTGTGTGCTGGCTTTTCCGCTGAAAACCAGCGCCTCCTCCATTTCATTCACCCTTCAGGCAAGCTCCTGCCAGGACGGCCATCCTGTCTCCCTGATTGTCGACAGACGCGACGATACCTTTTGGGTCAGTGCCGGCACACGGCCGGGAGAAGGTCCTTCTCCCGAAAATCCCCAGTGGATTCAGTTTACCTTTGAACAGCCGGTTGCCGTCAGCGGCATCCGCCTGCTGGGCCGGCCCGGCTACGGCCCCAAAACAGCCCGTCTCCAGGTCGATGGAGGCCGGCCGCTTGCTGCTTTTTCTATCGAAGACGGAAAATCAGCAACCCAGGAATTTGACAAGCAGGTCGGAACGGTCTTTCGCATTCTTTTTGAGGACGCCTATGACACGTACCATCCCGCCGAACCCCGCAATGTCCAGGTGGCCGAACTTTGCCTGCTTGATGAACAAAAAAAGCCCATTACCCAGTTTTCCAATCGGCCGGGCATTCAGAATCTTCAATTGAAAATCCTTGCAGAGGAACTGGGAATGTCCGCCCCGGACTGCCGGTTTCTCCTGGATGATATTCCCGCCGTCCCCGGCGAAGAAGACGCCCGCCTTGAAGAGATTGTCAATCTCACGGAGTATCTGGAACCCGACGGCACCCTAACCTGGACGGTGCCGGCAGGCAAGTGGACGCTCTTGCGCTTCGGCTATACCCCCACCGATGCCCGCGTATCCACCTCCAGCGGCGCCTGGCAGGGCATGGTGATTGATTACCTCAGCGCCGACGCCTTCGACCGATACTGGCGTCAGGTCGTCCAGCCCCTTCTGGAAGCCGCAGGCCCCCTGAAGGGAACGGTTCTCAAACAGCTCGAAACCGACAGCTGGGAATGCGGCGGAATGAACTGGAGCCCTGCCTTTGCCGAAGATTTCAAAAAATATCGCGGCTACGACCCCATTCCCTATCTGCCGGTGATTGCCGGCAAAATCGTAGAAAGCCGCGACGCCTCCAACGCCTTCCTGGCCGATTTTCGCAAAACCCTCGGCGACTGTGTGGCGGACAATCACTATGCCGTCTTTGCCGAATATGCCCATCGCAATAATCTTCAGATTCAGCCCGAATCCGGCGGTCCTCACGCCGGCCCACTCGATGCAATCAAAAATCTGGGCAAAAGCGACATCACCATGTCCGAGTTCTGGTCTCCCTCGCCGCATCGTCCGACGCCCGAAACCCGATTTTTTGTCAAGCAGGCGGCCTCAGCCGCTCATATTTACGGCAAGGAAATCGTGGCCGCCGAGTCCTTTACCACCATCGGACGCCACTGGAATGATGTCCTCTGGAAGACCATGAAGCCGGCGATGGACCACGAGTTCTGTTCCGGTCTCAATCAGATTTTTTTCCATACCTTTACCTGCTCGCCGAAAGAAATGGGCATCCCGGGCCAGGAATATTTTGCCGGCACTCATGTCAACCCCCAGGTCACCTGGTGGCATCATTCCATTCCTTTTATGCAGTATATCAATCGATGCCATTATGTACTTCGTCAGGGAAAGTTTATGGCGGATGTGCTGTATTATTACGGCGACCACGTGCCCAATATCGCCCGCCTCAAAGAAGCAGACCCGCCCAAGGTCCTGCCCGGGTATGATTATGATATCACCGACGAAGTCATCCTGCAGAAACTCACCGTCCGCGACGGCAGAATCCTTGTCCCCGGCGGTGTAGGTTATCGTCTGCTTGTCATGCCTGATCATCAGGTTCTTTCGCTCGAAGCCCTCGAAAAGGTCAGCGAACTTCTTCAGCAGGGTGCTGTCATTCTCTGTCCCCGACCGGAGCGGATGGTTTCGCTGGTGGGCGGACGGAAGGCCCGCCGGCGATTTGAACAGATTACCGATCAATTGTGGGGCGAGATTTCAGGACCCGCAGGCCAGCGCTCCATCGGCACCGGCCGGCTGATTTGGGGCGAAACCGCCCGCCAGGTTCTTCTGGAGGACCAGGTCAAGCCGGATTTTGAATTCACCTCCTCAGACCCCGGCGCTCGTCTGGACTATATCCATTACACCCTCGACGATGCGGATGTGTACTTTGTCTCCAACCAGACCGAATCAACCGTTACGACCGACTGTCTGTTCCGCGTTACCGGCAAAGCGCCCGAACTTTGGGATCCCGTCACCGGACAGGTCAGGCCGGCTGCGTTCCGCACTGTCGAGAGCCGAACCCAGCTGCCGCTGCGCCTGAGTCCTTATGGTTCTTTGTTTGTTGTCTTTCGCAAGCCGTCGGCGGATGCTCCCGCCGCCGCCAATTACAAGGACTATCGGCCCGTTCAGACCGTCGGCGGTTCCTGGCTGGTTCGCTTTGACCCGCGCTGGGGCGGCCCGGAGGAAATCCTCTTTCCCCGCCTGCTGGACTGGACTGAGCATGAACTGCCTGCCGTCCGCTGCTATTCCGGCACGGCCCGATACCAAAAAAGTTTTCATCTCGATTTCCCCCTCCGCTCCGGCTGCGAATATTGGCTGGACCTCGGCCGTGTCGAAGATGTCGGCATTGCCAAAGTGACCCTCAACGGCGAAGACCTGGGGATTCTCTGGACGCCCCCGTTCCGCGCAGAGATTACCTCCATCCTCAAAAATGGGGTTAACTTCCTCGAAGTCGAAGTGGTCAATTCCTGGCGCAATCGTCTTATCGGCGACCGGGACTTGCCCCCCGAGCAGCGCCTTACCAAAACCAACATTGTCGTTCGACCTGACTGGCGGCTCGAACCGTCCGGCCTGCTCGGACCGGTGGTAATTCTGGAGGAAAAAACCGCCGATTAGAGCAAACTCACCGGGTCCACATCAATCTGAATCTGAATGGCAGGGCGAATCGGCCCCGACGCCCGAAAGCGCGCAAAAAGCGTCTGGATGAGTGTCGGCTCAGGTGCCTGCACAACCAGATGCAGCCGATGAAAGCCCCCGATGCGGCTGATCGGCGCGGCCATCGGGCCTCGCAGCAGAATCGGCAGTTTCTCCCTCTCGATGATTTGTTCCAGCCGGCTGCTGACGGTCTTGGCGGCGGCGGAAAGCCGCTCATAACTGCTGTCCCGCATCAAAACCAGTGCCATGCGCCATTCCGGCGGCAGATGACAGGCCCGCCGGTGCTTCATCTCCTCCTGAACAAATCCATCCCAGTCGTACCGGCAGGCAAACTCAATCGCCGGCTGGCCGGCCAGAAAGGTCTGAATCAGAACCCGTCCCCCTTTTTCGCTTCGTCCGGCCCGTCCGGCCGCCTGACAAATCAGCTGAAACGTCCGCTCATTCGCCCGAAAATCCGGCAGCGAAAGCGCCGTGTCCGCGCTGACAATCCCCACCAGCGTTACATTGGGAAAGTGCAGCCCCTTGGCCAGCATCTGCGTGCCCGCCAGAATATCAATGCGCCCCTCCGCAAAATCCTCCAGCAGCCCGTAATAGTCTTTGCCTGCCATCGCATCGCTGTCAATCCGCCGCAGACGCGCCTCCGGCAGTTTATTTTTCACTTCCTCTTCCAGACGCTGCGAGCCCAGCCCAATCATCGTCATGGCTTGCCCGCACAGCGGACAGGCCTTAGGCACCAGCGTCTTCGACAGACAGTAATGACAAATCGCATATCCCCCGCTCATGTGCGCTCCAAGAATCGTCGGCACACTGCCTTCCCGCTGTGGCCGCTTGTGATAAGTGAGCGTTACATCGCAGTTGCGGCAGTGCAGCGTATGCCGGCAGCTTGGGCAGTAAATAAAATGGCTGTAGCCCCGCCGATTCAGCAGCAGAATTGCCTGTTCCCGGCGGGCGAGCACTTCCCGCAGCGCCTCCTCCAGCGCCGGACTGACCAGCTGCGGCTGTTTTGTCCGACGGCCCTCAAATGCCGTCAGCATGTTGATGACCTCCATCTTCGGCAGCGGCAGATTGTGCACCCGATGCTTCATCACAATCCGGCTGTAGGTGCTTCGCCGCATACAGTTATGCAGCGTTTCCAGCGACGGCGTTGCCGACCCCAGCAGACAGACCGCCCCGGCCAGCTGGGCCCGCTTAATCGCCGTATCCCGTCCATGATAACGCGGCACCATATCCTGTTTGTAGCTGGGCTCATGCTCTTCATCGACAACAATCAGCCCCAGCCGGCTCACCGGTGCAAAAACCGCCGAGCGCGCACCAATCACCACATCGGCCTGCCCCTGCCGAATGGCCTGCCATTGAGCGTTCCGCTGCGGCCCTGACAAACCCGAGTGCATGACCGCCAGCCGCTCAAAGCGCGTGCTGAACCGCTGCACCGTCTGAGCGGTCAGCGCAATCTCCGGCAGCAGAACCACGGCCTGCCGACCCAGCGCCAGCGTCTGCTCAATAGCCCGAATATAAACTTCCGTCTTGCCGCTGTCGGTTACTCCATGCAGGAGCGTCACGGCAAACCGGCCCTCTTTCAACTGCTTGTCCAGATGCTCCAGCGCCTTTTCCTGCTCCGCGGTCAGCACGATGGCTTGCGCATCCAGCGCCAGCCCCTTCGGCACAACCGGCAGCGGACGCACCTGAACCCGCTGGCAGCTTTTGACCCATCCCTCCCGAAGCAGTTTTTTCAGCGGCCCCTCTGTACAGCCCGCCTGCTTGAGCAGGGCTGTTTTTTCCACGGCTGTGTTTTCCTCGAACGCCCCCGCCTGCCGAAGCGCCTCCGCAACAGCACGCTGAGCCCGACTTCGGAGGGAGTGGGCGTCAAACTCCTTGTCGGCCAGATAAAAATAAATCTCCTTTCGCACGCCGGCATCTTTTTTCACCGCTGCCGGCACCATAGCCGCCAGCACCTGCCCCAGCGGACAAACATAATACTCGCTCATCCATCGCCCCAACTCCATCAGCGACTCATCCAGCAGCGGCTCTGCATCCAGAATCCGCCGCACCGTTTTCAGCGCAAATGCCCGTGCTTTCTGCCAGCGGTCTTCCGGACGTTCTTTTGGTTCTGGTTCGGCCTCTACAACAAACCCCTCCACCAGTTTATTGCTTTTGCCGAAGGGAACCTGCACCCGCTGGCCGGCGGCGGCCCTGCCCAGCCATTCGGGAACCAAATAATCAAACAGCGCATCGGCCCCGCTGTTGAAAGCCACACGAACCACCTGTCCTGCCGTCGGCAGCGGCTGTTCACCTGATTCTTCAAACAGACTTGTGGGCTTATGCTTGCTCATCCGGCGCAGTTTACCACAAAATCACCCCCAACGGTAGAACCCTCCTCTTTTGCGTTTAGAAGTCCATCCCCCGCAGCAAAGACAAAACCGCTCTGCTGCTTATTTTGAAATTTCCTTCAGTTTTGAAATCAGCGATGGATTGGCTGCCCACAAACCCTCCAATCGCGGATTGGGCTGATTGAATTGCCGTCGCTGGTTGGCTGCACACCACTGTCCCCCTGCGGCTTCCACCAGCAGCACGCCGGCCGCCACATCCCATTCATTCTTCGGCACCAGCGTAAAAGTGCCGTCGGCCAGCCCTGCTGCCACGCACGCCAACTTATACGCCACCGAGCCGGTGGGTATGATTTCAAACGGGGCCCCTTCAAACCGCTTCCACAGGCCGCGGCGCACCTCGCTGCGGCTGGCCAGAATCCTCGCCCCCTCCAGTTCTGTCCTTTCGCTGACTCTCACCGGCCGGCCGTTCAGCGTCACTCCATGTTCCCGACTGCCCAAAAACACCTGGTTTGTCGCCGGATTGCAGATGCCCGCCGCCGTCGGCCGGCCGTTCACCGTCAGCGCCGCCGATATGCACCATTCGCAAATCCCCTCGATAAACTCCCGCGTTCCATCCAGCGGGTCCACAATCCAAACCCGTTCCTTCTTCAGCCGGCTCAGGTCATCAGCCGTTTCCTCCGAAAGCCAGCCCTCCGACGGCCGCAGCAGCATCTCCTTCAAAATCTTATCCAAAAGCACATCGGCTTCCGTTACCGGGTCGCCGCCTTCCTTCTTTTGAGAGGCAACCCGGCCGGGGGTGAACTGGGCGGCCGCCTCCCGTGCCGCCAAAAGGGCCTGTTCAATCCGCTGCAAATCTGTATCCATCGGCGGCTCTCGTTTCTCCTCACACGCTGAAAATAATTCCCCTCTGCTGCAGAAGACGCTTGATTCGGCCTGCTGCCTCCTCCGGATTCTCCATCGTCTCCACCTGCAAATCCGCCTGAATATCCGTTATCTCCGGCCCCAGCCAGACGACCTCGATCAGCTCGCTGTCCACGGCCGTTTGGATAATCTCCAAATCGCTTTGCGTAAGTCCGATGGCCGTCACAATCAGAATCATCCCCGCCTCCAGCATCAGATTAGCCACCTCGCCGAGCCGCCGCAGATGCTCCGGCCGATGCGATGTGTTCGGTCCCGGTGTCTTGATATCCGCATCCACCCCGTAAAGCACGTTGGCGATTCCCATAAAGTAAACCAGTTTGCCTTCGGCAAAGAGTTTCTGCTCCAACGCTCGGGCCAGCGTCTTCTTTCCGGCATTTTTCGGGCCGGTAATCAGGATCAGACAGGCCTTCTGATTGTATCGTTCCCACCGCTGCTCCCGGCTGAGCGTGCTCATCGCCCATTTCAGATTGCGCTGAATCACCTGCCGCCGCCGCGGCTCTTCCATATCCGGCAGAAGTTGGCGAATCAGTCCCCCGCCTCGAATCTCGTAATCATCGACAATCACAAAGCGGCTCATCGTCGGGAACTGCTCCGACAAATCAAACGCAATAGCCCGCGACGTCTGCAGAATGCACTCGGCCACATCATGATAGCCCACGCACTCCTTGGCGGCCTTGACGGATAAGTCGGAAGCATCCATCACAGAAAGAATCTTTTCCACCCGCATCGGCTGCTTTGCGGTGCCCACCTTGAGCAGATAATCCTTATCCGGCCGCAGCGGCTCTTTGCCCATCCAGAACAGATGAACCTGCATCCGTCGGCCCACCTGCGGTGCCGGCTCGCCCGCCCGCACAGCCACCTGCCCCCGCGTCAGATAAATCTGCTCCTCCAGCGTCAGCGCCGCTGCCTGCCCGGCCGTATAAGCCGACGGCGGCGGGCTTCCAAACCGCTCCAGCGTTTTGACGCGGCTCCTCTTGCCCGTCGGGTAAAAAATCAGTTCATCGCCGGCCCGAACCGAACCGGTCTCCACCGTTCCGGCGACAATCCGACGCTGGTCGCCGGCACGCGTGAATTTATAAATATCCTGCACCGGCATCCGAAACGGCTTATCCGCCGCCGGCGGCTCCTTCACAAAGCCGTCCAGTGTCTCCAGAACCGTCGGGCCCTCGTACCAGCTCATCTGCTCGCTGCGGCGGGCAATATTTTCCCCTGTCATCCCGCTGGCCGGAATAAACGATGCCGACAGTCCTATTTCTTTCAGAAAAGACCTGTATTCCTCCTCAATCCGCTCAAAAACCTCACGGCTCCATCCCGCCAGGTCCATCTTGTTGACAATCACCGCCAACTGGCCGATTCCGAGCATCGACAGCAGATACCCATGCCGCCGCGAGTTCTCACGAACCCCCTCCGCCGCATCAATCACCAGAAGCGCCGCCTCCGCATGCGAAGCCCCCGTTACCATATTCCGCAAAAACTCAATATGCCCCGGCGCATCCAGAATCAGGTAATGGCGCTTGGCGGATTTGAAAAAAATCCTCGCCGCATCAATCGTAATTCCTTGTGCCTGCTCATCTTTAAGCGCATCCAGCAGAAAGGCATATTCAAACGGCTTGCTGGTTCGGCGGCAAAGTTCGCGAATCTGCTCCAGTTTGCCCTTCGGCAGCGAATCCGTATCCGCCAGCAGCCGGCCGATGACCGTGCTTTTGCCGTGGTCAACGTGCCCGGCCACCACGATATTCATTTTTTCATCCGTTGCAGGAATCATTCGTCCGTGTCCTTCCCTCTCACATATATCCTTCGCGGCGCAGGGTTTCCAGCCCTCCGCCGTCTTCGGCATCTTGGGCACGGCCGCTGCGCTCAGCGATATTCTTCAATTGGCCGCTGCGGAGCTCTTCGATAATCTCACGAGGATTTTTGGCCGTCGAGGCGATCGGAAACGTGCACGGCCAGCACCCCAGTGACCGATAACGTTTGCCTTCTCCCTGGTCATAATACAGCGATACCGTCGGAATCTTCTCCCGTTCGATGTATTCCCATACATTCAGTTCCGTCCAGTCCAGCAGCGGATGAATGCGCACGTGGGTGCCGGGGGCGAAATCCGTCTTGTACTGATTCCAGAACTCCGGGGGCTGTTCGGCGATGTCCCACTCGTTTGAGCGGTCTCGCGGGGAAAAATAGCGTTCTTTCGAGCGGGAGCCCTCTTCGTCGGCCCGCAACCCCACAATAACGCCGGTGAACGGCTCGTGGTTGGGGTCGAGTTCATAGCGGTCGGCGGCGTGATTGAATCGGTAGCGGGGCCAGCGGCCGCTGAGAGTGTTCTTAAGTGCTTCTGTTTTAAGGAGTTTACAGCAGCGGAGGCGGTCCACATTGCCGTCCGGAAACGTCTGTTTTTGTTCGAGGGCCTCGGTATTGATGCCGTAAATCATGTCCAGATGCCACTGTCGGGTGAGCCGGTCGCGGTACTCAATCATCTCCGGAATCTTAAATCGTGTGTCTATATGGACTAACGGAAAGGGGACATGGCCGAGAAAGGCCTTGCGGCTCAGCCAGAGCAGGACGGTGCTGTCCTTGCCGATAGACCACAGCATACACAAGTTCTTGAAGTTTGCGTAGGCCTCTCTCAATATATAGATACTTTGGTTTTCGAGTTGGTCGAGATGGTCGCTCATTGCTTCATTCCTTCGGCATAACGGCCGGCAGAAGATAACCTGGAAAATATTCGAAGGGCAGGGCTTGGGTGTTCATAGGTATGGTTTTATATAAGTCATTATCTGGTCAATACATACGTTCAGCGGCTGGTGTTCGGTATCGACGATTATTTCCGGATGTTCCGGCTCTTCATAGGGGTCATCGAGGCCGGTGAACCGCTGGAGTTGTCCGGCCTGTGCTTTTTGATATAACCCCTTTACATCGCGCCGCTTACATTCTTCGAGGGAGGATTTGACATAGACCTCGATAAACCGGCGGCAAAGGCCCCTGGCGAAGCGGCGGGCCTGTCTGTAAGGTGATATAAATGAAGCAATTACGATCACGCCGTGGTGTTCGAGCCGGCTGGCCATGAAGCCGACACGCTGGATGTGCTCGTCACGGGCCTGGCGGGTGAAACCGGTATTGGGAAATACACCCCGGAGAATGTCGCCATCTAATCTTTCTACCTTTTTCCCCATATTTGTGAGAATTTGGGCGATATTATCGGCCAAAGTGGTTTTTCCGGAGCCGCTGAGTCCGGTAAGCCAGAGTACAAAACCGGGTTTTTCGGTTGGGGCCGGCATTTTCGTTTTTTCCATAACTTCTTTATCGGCAGCGGGTTGTGTTCGGATTAGCCGGAGGAGCCGCCGAGGTCTGCTCGGCAGGGCGATGCTGCCGGAAAACGGTGTCAAAATACCATATTGGGGGGAAACAAACAACTATTTCTCGGGTGTAATTGTCGGCGGATTTTGAAAGGGCTGAATTGTTTAAAAATGAGCAACGGCAAAAATTGTATACATCGAATACAAAAAATGTCTATCCAATTTGGCCCCCGCCAAGCCCAGAACCGGACAAAGCCCACCTGCAATCCCCCACTCCCCACCCCCACTTGGGGCGGGGGTGTCCCCGTGTTATTGATCCCTATTTACAAATAGTGTCTGGTAATCCCTATTGTTTAGGACCGTATCATAGAGGCCGACAGGTTCCCCTTTGTGCCGATCGATGCCGGTGTAAACCAAACTCGGATCTTCATATCTTTTGAATTTGTACACGGCCTCGTTCATCAAGGCACTGTTAAAGACGCCCAAACTGACCAGCAGTTCGAAGTCTTTAAGCGTTAGGCCGGTGGCTTTCTTGAACAGGTCGGACTCAAGCTGGGTGATCACATCTTTGAGCGTGCGCTCGCGATAATCTGTCAGATACAGAAAGACCGGTATGCGTGTGGCCAGTTTGATAAGTTTTTCCTGAATTTCTTTCCGCAGGGATTTGTACTTTTTTTCTTCCTCGGTAAGTTTTTGTTTTTCGTCCTGTGAAAGCTCCCTATCGTTTGCTTCCTTCTTTGTCCTTTTTATCCCATCTGATATGTTGATGATAGTTTCGATATCCTGATTGAGATTTCGAAAGCCCTCGATATTCATCAGCGCCTTCATTGCGTCTTGATTGTTCATCAGGCGGCGGAGGGTATCGTTGTCCACATTGACCAGAAGGGCGCTCTCCCATCGTCTTGCCAGCAATGTTGCCGTTGTACCGCTCATGGCCATGTCAAGAACGCCGGCGGCATCTATTTGCTTCATGGAAGTGCCGTCATACGCCAGTATCGGCAGGAAATGAATAAACTCCTCTACTTTCCTTTCAGGATTGTCTTCATTGACATTGAGGCGGCAGCTGTACTCAGCGATCAGACGCAAGGCGCGGTCTGGCGCGAAGTCAAAGACATAGCATTCCTCTTTGAGAATCTGCTCTTCGTTTGGAGAGACGCCGTCAGGGTTTTTAATTGTCCATGGCGACTGTACGCGGAATGCCGCCTGGAAATAGGTCTCCGGGCTGGAACAATTTCGCAACATGAAAATCCCTGTCCAGGGTCTCACGGTAACGCCGGTGGTTAATTTTCCGCAGGTCAGGGTGATGGTTTTGGTTTCAAGCGGATTTCCCATGGCTTTTAAGACCGGGGGCAAGGCGGCCGGTCCAATTCCTGCGGAATTTCCAGCCGCAACGATTACTTCATAGTCATGGTAAAATCGATTTTGTCTCTTGGCTAATAAGTTGCGCATCGCATAGCAAGAAGCCACACTTGGCAAGAACCACAAGGTATGGGAAAGTACATTCAACAGGCGAACATCAGAAAAAGGCATGGGTGGTTTTTGCTCGCCTAACTTCAGGTGGTCAGCCGTGGCGGGAAGGAATACTCCCCGAATAAAATCGAGCCACTTCTGCACCTCGTCTTCGTATTCGAACTTTGCCTTGTCTCCCATCCCTTCTGCGGAAAAGAAGGTATTAAGGTCAAACTCGTTGAACTCACCTTTGAGAGCAATCTCACGAATTGCATCGGGCAGCTGATAGGTAAGAAGCACCATCCGCGGCAGTGCAGCATAGGGATTCTCCGGGTCTGTCCATTTTTCTTTTGCTCGTTGTTCATCCGAATAGGTCCAGTTGTAGATTTGCTCTTCGATGAATTCACCTGTGGCGATGGCTCTGAAGGGTGTCCCCGAAAGGTACAGGTAGTGGTGCGCCGTGATGGGCAGGATGTCTTCGTCAAAGTATTCTATGCCCTCTCCTTCGCCAAACCGGCGCTCGCCTTCATCTTCTGCTTCGAAGAGTTCTTTTGCCTTTTCCCGCCAGGCGCCGAAGTGATACTCATCAAAGATAACGCAGTCCCAGTTGGTTGTGTGTACCCATTCGTTTTTTGTTTTAATGCCGCCGGTACTCGGATTTCTGCCGAGGTAATCCTGAAAGGAGCCAAAACAGACAAAGGGTTCTGTTGGGTCGATGCCTTTAAGGGTAAGATCGCCGGGTTTAATGAATTGCCAATCTGCAAAATCCACATGGCATTGAAGGTCTTCTTCCCAGGCGCTCTGCACGGCGGGTTTAAAGGTCATCACCAGTACCTTCTTCCAGCCCATGCGTTTTGCAAGTTGATAGGCGGCAAAGGTCTTGCCAAATCGCATCTTGGCATTCCAGAGGAAGTGCGGAGCCTTATTGTTGTTTTCTCTTTTATAATTTGTAAAATAGGCGATGGTTTTTTCTACGGCATTTTCCTGTTCTGGCCGCATCTTGAAGTTAAGGGAGCGCTGTTCCTCAAAGATCTGTCCTTCCCGGACGGCGTTGATTGCCGCCTTTACCTGTTCTGCACTGCAGCGAAACCATTCTCCATCGGCCTTCTGGATCCCATTGATACGAAGCATCTGGTGGACCTCGCGGTCGGTAAAGGCCGTGCCATCGCTGCGGATAGCCACTTCTTCCAGGACGATGCGATAGGGCGGATTTCCGGGTCTTATTATTGAGTACTGCTCTGCAACACGCTCGCGGACATCCCTTGTGGTGTAGCCCACCTTGAGTAGGCCGGCATACTGCGGATTTGTGTCCTCGTAGGCATAGATTTTCGGCTGTACCGTCGGACGCAGCGGAAAGAATTCCTTACTCATCTGAAGAATCTCCACTGTCCATGGGACGGATCATTTTTTCTATAAATTCGATTTCTTTTGATGTCAAATTATATTTTTTATAGAGTTTTTCATCTGTCCATGGCTCAGTAAAATCTTGTAATGGAATAAATGAATATGCCTTTTTCATTGTATTTTGTGTAATTTTTGTAAGGCCAAGTAAAAAATGGAAAAATTTTGTTTGCATATAACTAATGACATTTTCTGCGATTTCTTTATTGTCGAATGGTCCAATAACTAAATAAGTTTCTGTACAACAAGAATTTGGCTCTACAATAAATGGATGAATCCAATCACTGGTTATATCTCCTCTACCCCATGCTTTTGGAACGAAAATCTTATATTTATCAACCCAATCAGTATTTTTTTGAATATCTTTTCTGTCAATATAACCAATTCCTTCTTTTCTCCATCCATTGTAGTAGAAAACAACACAATTAATAAATGGTTCATGTTTATAATTTGGTTTTATACGCTTATAACTATTTTCAAATCTTACATCAAAACCAAAAGGATCATTGGGGCTTACTAAGTTTGCAAAACTATTTTCTTTCAATCTTCTAACTTTATGTAAAATCTGTATTGCTTCATTGTACCTTATAAAAGTATATATTCCTTTTTCTAACAAAGGCCTTTCAGCTTGGGATACAATTTTATCTCCTTCATGGGTAAACACCTTGCAATTACCTCTATTATCTCTTTCCCATAGGAAATAGCATACGCCACCTTTTATTTCTACACCGGGAAAACAATCACTTGCATTTATATAATCATGAATAACTCTGATTCTGGCATCATTTAACATCTCATTTCTAAACTCATCTAAAGCCCTACCACCAGTAAACCATCTAGAAGGAATAATCATTACTAAATATCGCGGTAGTAATTTTTTTGCTTGCATTACGAATTGATTATAAATAGGTATTGCACTTGATCCTTTTCCACCCCCATCACTCAGCTGGTATGGAGGATTTCCGATGATGACATCGAATTTCATATTGAATATCTCCTCAGGGTTTTTGCTATGAATAAACTCGTAGGCGTAGGTTTCGAGTTCTTCGCCACGGGCATAGTTTGCCTGATTGGCACCGCAAAACCTACAGCGACCATCCTGCCAGCTGTGCTCTGTTCGACGAAAGCGAATGTTCCCTTCTGGATTTTCGAATGCGGTGCAAACTGAATACTTCCCAGTTGCACTCTTTGAGCAATAGAGGGAGCGACGGGAAAGCAGACTCGTTAATTCGGTAATGGCAATACCGAAGAGCTGATTTTTCATGATATGATTGATTCGTTCCTGTCTGTCGGGGATTTTTTGTTCCAGGCCCCTGTTGAGCCGTTTTGCAATTTCCCGCAGGAACACCCCGGACTTGCTGGCTGGATCGAGAAAGCGAGCGTTTTCGTTGCTCCAGAGTTCCTGCGGCAGCATATCGAGCATCTGGTTGGCCAGCGACGGCGGGGTAAAGACCTCATCGCTGGAAAGATTGGCGAGGCAGGAAAGTACATCGGGATTATAGGTGGCGGCCATAAGTACGTCCTATCTCCAGAAAATGAATAATGGGATATTCTTTTGCTGGTAGTGGGATAAAGGCCTCTTCTCCGAGGTCGGAAAAAAGGGGTGTTTCTTTGATGGAGGCATGGCTGAGCAATTCCTGAAAGGTGAAATCCCGTCTTTTCATCATGCTGCCGTTCGCCAGAGACCATTCCGAAAAGATGATGGGCTTTGGATTGCCGGCGACGGTCTGGAGGGAGAGCGCATCGCCGTGAATAATATTGCGTTCCAGAATGAACCGGACGGTGGAGCGACAGTCATCTTTGGTATTGGACTTGTAAAGTCGGGTATAGGCCGCGTCAAAAATATCAAAAAGCCGCTGGCGACATTCCTGAACATTATCTTCCAGGAGATCGATTCCATAGATGGAGGATACAGCCAGTACTGCATAGCGTTCATACTCAAGTTGGCACTTTTTGTAGCGATTTTCCACGACGGCGAGTTTTCGCAGGAGAACCTCTGCGAGGAAATTTCCTGTTCCGCAGGCGGGCTCCAGGAAGCGGGAGTCGATTCGCTCGGTTTCCTGTTTGACCAGGTCGAGCATGGCGTTGACGATTTCTTTTCCCGTTAAAACTTCGCCGTATCGGCTAACGCGGTGTTTGGATTTTACATAGGATTTCATTGCGAAAGGAAAATAAGCGAGTTTGTTTTCCCTATTTTCTTGTTTCTCCTGAGAAGGTGCCATGTTTCGGATGTTCTTTTTGATGAATGACCATGGTTCCTTCTGTATATCCTTCTGGTTTTTGACTTGTAAACTTTCAATTGAGCCGACTGCAGGGAATATAGCATTTTGGTGTAGATGGGTCAAGAATAAAATGGGGAATTGCGTGTTTTCGGCCCCTGTCGGCTGGGGAATTGGTTTGACATTGGTTAGGGGTAGGGGTAAGATTGGTTTTATAATTCAACTATTTGCGGCGGAGGATTTTCCATGGCGAGCGGATTTCGATGGCTGAAGGCCGCAGCGGCGGCGGGGATTGGAGCGATGGTCCTGTTGAGCGGGCGTGCGGGTGTTTGTTCGGAGCCGGTTTCCGCCGAGTCCTCTGAGGAAGCCTGCTTTTCGATGAATCGGCGGCTGGGCCGCGGCGTGAATATCCTGGGGTATGATCCGATCTGGCGTTCGCGGGAGCAGGGGCGGTTCAAGGAGCGTTATTTCCGTATGCTTCGGGAAGGGGGCTTCCACAGTGTTCGGATTAATCTTCATCCCTTCCGTTTTATGAGCGATGAGCCGCCGCATGCGCTTTCTTCGGAGTGGCTCGGCACGCTTCATTGGGCGGTTGACCAATCGCTGGCGGCGGGTCTGGCCGTCGTTCTGGATTTGCACGAATACAACGCGATGGGCAGCGACGCGGAGGGCCATCGGGGGAAGTTTCTGGCCTTTTGGGAGCAGATGAGCAGGGAGTTTGCGGACGCCCCGGACAGCGTTTTGTTCGAGATTCTGAATGAGCCGAATGGGGACCTTACGGAGTCGGTTTGGAATGCATATTACCGGCAGGCCCTTGCGATTATCCGCAAGAGCCATCCGCGGCGGATTGTGGTTGTGGGGCCGGCCCATTATAACTCGGTGGGTGCGCTGGATGGGCTGGAGCTGCCGGCGGAGGACCGCCACCTGATTGTAACGGTGCATTATTACACACCGATGGAGTTTACGCATCAGGGTGCCGACTGGACGCCGGCCTATACGAATGTGAGCGGGGTGGTCTGGCCGAGGAGTCCTGCCGACGAAGAGGCGGTCGCTGCCGATTTCCAAAAGGTGCAGGCGTGGGCCCAGCGGCAGAAGCGGCCGATTTATCTGGGGGAGTTCGGGGCTTACGATAAAGCGGATATGGATTCTCGGGTTCGGTATATCTCTTTTGTGGCCAGGACTGCGGAAAAGTGCGGGTTCAGTTGGGCTTACTGGCAGTTTGATTCGAATTTCATTTTATATGATGTCGAAAACGAGAAGTGGACACAACCGATATATAATGCCCTGATTCAGTAGAAACGGAATCCGTCCCTCTTTTGATGGCAAAATAGAGAATTTTTCCGCGTTTGTCAGCTGACAAAAGAAGTCATCTGACGGTCTTTAATGTGCTGTGCGACTTTGAAGCCCACGTCCAGTGTCATCGAGAAGGCCGGGTCAAGCACATCGGTAATGCGGTGTTCCTGTAGGAAACTCTCCGCCAGCGAAGTGGCGTTTGTAAAGCCGTCTTTCTTAATTTTTTCGTACATCCATTGAATGATCTGTTCTTCGGTCATTCGAAAATCTCCTGAAATCCGCAGAGTGGTTTCGTGATTTTTGCGAGATAGATGAAACCATTATTATATCGTCAACGAATGGAAAAGTCATCCAATTTTTTGAGATTTTCGGGGTTTTTGGGCGTGAACTGGAGTTTTTGTATCGTCATTTTGTTCGTCTTTCAATATTAAAAACGGCTTTTTTTGGTTTTTGTCCGATAAAAAACTAAAGATTGAGGTGGGAGTTGACGACAATAAAGATACGAACGCCAAATAACGTTAACCCCTTCGGGGGCTTAGAAAAGGGAGTTTCTATGAGAACCGTAGCCATCATCAACCAAAAGGGCGGATGCGGAAAAACGACTGTTTCGATTAACCTTTCCAGCGCGTTGGCGGCCAAGGGCTGCCGGACTTTGCTGGTGGATTTGGACCCTCAATCGCACTGTGCGGTCGGTCTTGCGGTACCTGAAGAGCAGATTGAGCAGAGCATTTATGATGTTTTAATCGGCAAGGCGCGGGGGGAGCCGCTTCGGCTGCGCGAGATTTTGTGGCAGATTAGCGATCGGTTCGAACTGGCTCCGTCGAGTATCGACCTGGCGGCGTTTGAGTCGCAGATGTCCGGGGTGATGGACCGCGAGAACTGTTTGAAAAGCGTGCTCGAAGAGGTGCGCACGGATTATGATTATGTGATTATCGACTGCCCGCCGTCGGTGGGACTGCTGACGTTTAATGCGCTGCGGGCGGCCACGGATGTGATTGTGCCGGTGGAGATGGGGTACTTTTCTCTGCATGGGCTCAGCAAGCAGCTGGAGACGCTTCAGGTGCTTTGCGAGCAGTGCCGTCAGAAGGTGAATTTGATGGTGCTGGCGAGCATGTATGACATCCGGACGAAAATGGGCCGGGAGATTCTGGCGGAACTGCGCAAGCACTTCGGCGAGCGGATGTTCCAGACGGTGGTGAATTTCAATACGAAACTGAAAGAGGCGGCCAGTCTGGGCCAGCCGATTGGGGAGTATGACCCGGCCAGCAAAGGATATAAGGATTTTCTGAATCTGGCGGAGGAACTGATCGGCACCGATACGCTGGTGCATAAGGCGGAACTGGTGGATACGCTGGAGGCACGGATTCAGACCATCAGTGCCAGTGCGGAGGAATTGCTGGCGACTATCAAAGAGCCGCAGGGAACCGGCGGGCAGCGGGCTGCGGAAGCGACTGCCGCGGCCGTTGCCCAGGACAACCGCACCTTTGAAGAGAAGATTGCCGACTTTTACGGCGTTCGGCAGGAAAGCGACGGTGTGGTGTTTTCCACGCTTTATCCGCGGGCACAAACCGTGCAGATTGCCGGAGACTTCAACGACTGGATTCCCGAGCAGACACCGATGCAGCGGACCGGCGAGAACGGCAAATGGATTATCAAACTGCCGCTGAACAAGGGGACGTATCGCTATCGGCTGGTGGTGGACGGCCAGTGGCAGCAGGACCCCTACAACGAGAACATCGAGGTTAACCCGTTCGGCGAGTACAATTCCGTTCTGCATGTAAAGTAGGACGGCGAATAGGACGGTGAATAGGACGGTGAATAGGACGGCGAAAACGGCTGATACAAACCCGGTCCTGGCGGCCGGGTTTTTTTATGGTTTTTGCCGGGCCGGCTGACAGGCGGGAGATGATTTCTTTTCCTGCGGCGGCAGGCGCGGGCTGTCAGGAATTTTCCTCGCTGATGATTTCGGTTGGAGAAAGGTATTCTTCCTCTTCCTCTTCTTCTTCCGCGTCGGCGTCCTCCTCGCTGCGGCTGTCGCCTGCGGATTCGTCCTTGTCGGTTCGGCTGGAGAGGTCTTCGTGCTGGGCGACTTCTTCCTGAATCTGATTTCGCTTCATCTCTTCGTATTCTTCGATGGTCATGGTGACTTCTCTTGCCTGGCTGCCTTTGTATTCGCCGAGTATTCCGGCGGCGGCCATCATTTCAATAATTCGTGAGGCCCGTGCATAGCCGATGCTCAGCCGCCGCTGCAGGAGCGAGACGCTGCCCCGCTGGCTTTCGAGAACGATTCGCACGGCCTGATCGAAGAGTTCATCTCTCTGTCCGTCGGCCATATCCACCCGATTCAGCTGCATCAATTCGGGGTGATACTGCGGCTGGGCCACATCCTTGAGGAAGTTGACGATGTTGCGGATTTCATCATCTTCGAGGAAGGCGCCCTGGGCGCGGATGAGGTCGCTGGTGCCGGGGATGAGAAAGAGCATATCGCCCTGTCCGAGGAGGGCTTCGGCGCCGTTCTGGTCGAGAATGATTCGGCTGTCCATCCGAGCGGCGACGCGAAAGGCGATGCGGGCGGGCATATTGGCCTTAATCAGACCGGTAACGACGGTTGCCTGAGGCCGCTGGGTTGCCAGCACCAGATGAATGCCGACGGCACGGCTCTTTTGAGCAATGCGGACGATGCAGGATTCCACTTCCTTGGCGCTGGTCATCATCAGGTCGGCCAGTTCATCGATGACGATAACGATATGAGGCATTTTTTTGGGAATCTGGGCTTCTTCTTCGGGGCCGGCGGGCTGAAACCGCTCGAGAAGTTCCTGGGGCGTGAGTTTGTTGTAGGAGGCGATGTTGCGGACCTTGGCCTCGGCCAGCAGTTCGTAGCGTTCGTCCATTTTTTCCATGGCCCACTGGAGAATCTGCTCGGCGCGGCGCATTTCCGTTACGGTCGGGCACATCAGGTGCGGAATCGATTCAAAGGCCGCCATCTCGACCATTTTCGGGTCAATCAGAATCAGTTTAACCTCGTCGGGCCGGCGAGTCATCAGAATCGAGGCGATAATGCTGTTGATGCAGACGCTCTTGCCGGAGCCGGTGGTGCCGGCAATCAGCAGGTGCGGCATTATTCCCAGATCGGAGACGAGCACTTCGCCCGAGGAGCCCTTGCCGAGGAAGAGCGGAATCTGCATTTTGGAGACGGCGGCGCCGCCTTTCTGGATAAGGTCGCGGATGCGGACGATTTCCCGCTGGCTGTTGGGCACTTCAATGCCGATGGTGTTTCTGCCGGCCAGCGGTGCTACGACGCGAACCATGCCGGAGCCCAGCGCCCTGGCGATGTCGTTGGCCAGATTGGAGATTTGGTTGACTTTGACTCCCGGGGCCAACTGAAGTTCATACATCGTAATGGCCGGGCCGGGTTCCGCATTGACTACTTCGGCCTGGATGCCGAATTCATCAAGCAGTTCCTCGAGGGTGCGGGCTTTCTGCTCCACCATTTTTTCCTGGAGGGCTGTAAAGTTCGGTTCCGGCTGGCGGAGCAAGTCCAGCGGCGGGAATTGATAGTCTTCATAGGTTCGCGGAATATAGGGTTCCGGCTTGGCGGGGGGGCGTTTGGGCTGTTTGATGGGTTCGGCGGGTGCAGACTCTTCGGTTTCCTTTTCTTTGGATGCGGCCGGCGGCGTACCGGCGGCGAGGGTCTGTTCGACGGAATGGTCGCTGTCGGCGGAGAGTTTCACCGGTCTGGACTCAGAAGACTCTTCCGAAGGAGCGGCCTGCCGGGGGGCACTTTCGGCGTCCGTTCGCTTCTGCCGGAGGGCCTCGTGCAGTTTGGTGGTTTCTTTTTTCTGTTTTTCGTTCAGGCGGGTCCAGATGTCGGCCAGCGTCTGGGAATGCTTTTGGGCGGCATTCCAGGCGGGAGCGGCCAGCCCGAAGAGTTGAAGTGTGAGACGGCCGAAGCCGCGGGTAAGCGCAAAGACGACACTGTCAGCCAGCAGGACGGCGCCGACGACCCAGGCGGAGAACAAAACCAGTGCAGTTCCCAAAATGGCCAGATGTTTCCGAAGAAATACACCGGCGGCGATGCCGAGAATCCCGCCGTTGCCCATCGGGAAGGAGCCGTTTCGGTAAAGCAGAAAGGGTTTTTCCGGCCAGAGCAGAAACCATGCCGCTGACGTGGAAACCGTCATAAGCAGAAGCCCGGTCAGTCTCAGATTCACCTGGGTGATTGATTTGCCGGACAGGTGCACTATCAGCATCGCGATGAGGCCGGCGGCGGCCAGCACCGCGCCGGGCCCGACATAGGTCATCAGGTAATAAGCAAAAAAGGCCCCCACTCGTCCGCACCAGTTGCGGACGGGGTCGTTATGGGGCCAGACATAGCCGGAAGGGGCGTCGCCAATGTCAAAACTCACCAGACTGAACAGCAGAAAGATGCAGAACGCCAGCAGCATTCCTTCCAGGGCAAGTTTGTAAAGATTCGTATTTTTATTTTCAGCCCCGTTCTTCGGAGAGCGGGTTCTTTTTTTGGGTTTCCCGGAGGCCATTTTTCAAGGTCCTATAATATAAAAACTGTGTTTTTTAATATTGAGAAAGACATTTGGTTCTGAAACCATTATATCGGCAAAGTGTACGTTTTTACTGGAAAAAGGATTGAGGGTTCCCTGTATTTTTGTGAAAGTGGATAAGAAAGACAAAAAAGGCGGCAGGTTTTCAATCCTGCCGCCCTGCGAATAAGTTGGGTTCTGCTTACCAGCAAGTACTCAGCCACTGGCGGGAAAATTCAGCCAAATCGGAGAGGTTGACGATGCCGTCGCAGTTTAAATCGGCACACTCTGTACAGGAAGTATCCGGAATGAGGAGGTAATCTTCCGTTTCACCGTACCGGTAGCCGTCGGCTGGACCGCAGCCCCCATCACCCCAGCTTTCCTGCCACGGCTGTTCGGAAAGCGTTATCCGAAGCCAGAGTTCCTCCGGCAGATTCGGGTCGTGCCAGGAGACCAACGGCAGAGAAGTAATCGTGTGAGGACCAACATCCAGTTTCAGCATCTGGTTTCGGACGGCCCACTCCGGAATCACTCTGTTTTGGCAGGCATCCAGGCGGTCATTCCAGTCCCCGTCGCGGTTCCAGTCTGCCCAGATATTGACATAATAAATCCCCTCAGCGGCGACAGAAACTGTATATTGCAGCGCAGTCCACCGGCAGTGAGGCATCCTGACGGGGGAAAGGAGTCCATCGTCGTTTCCGTCCTGGTCCGGCGTGTCCGCCGGCGGGTCCAGATTGTTGAGTCCGTCCGCATCCGGACCCATGTCGGCTTCATTTTCAGCACTGACGCCGCTTCCCAAAAAAGCCGCCAACGCTGCCGATTTGTGAATAGGCCCATAAGGCGCTGAGCCGACGGCATCCTGAAAGACCGTTGGGAAATTCGCTTGAACGGAAGGATAGGCCGTCATTGGAGTTCCATAATTGTTGGTGCTGTCCGGTGCATCGCCCAGGTCCGCCCGCGGCTGCGGTTTGATGGCTGTCAGGTAATCTTCCACCTCGCCGTCGGCAGCCCATCCGGTCGGTTCCGCCGTACCCTGCCGGCTGATACGAAAACGAGCGAAGGTATTGCCGGGAATACTCGAGGAGGGAACCAAAAATTCGCAGGCATGAATG